>MRWG01000285.1_pt1 | contig 614625 bp, 585 predicted proteins | sample 1013341 | NCBI WGS metagenome assembly MRWG01 (sample SAMN06117577, study PRJNA244670) | biofilm metagenome | biome: Water; feature: Cathode Biofilm; material: Biofilm; isolation source: microbial consortium enriched at the cathode of a solar microbial fuel cell | place: USA: District of Columbia...
GCATGGGCTTTTCTTTGAAAAATACGGACCCGATTTCGATGCCGCCACAGGGACAGGCCGTATCGAAATATGGATACCGGTCATCTGAAAAAGCCGCATGTGCAATGGGCGCTCTTCTCCGGGGCTTGAAACTCCGCGCCCGAAGCGCTATTTCCTAAGCTCTTCCAAATGGAGGCTTGGAGCCGATGCGTCACTAACCCGTCAGAACTGGTTTTCTTACCTTTTGCCGGGATATAGCCATGACGCGCGCGCTGCTTCGGGGCGAGGCACTTGCCTTCCATCTGCCAGATGGCAGAGCTCTTTTTTCCAATATCGATTTCACCTTGAACACCGATGCCCGCGCCGCGCTTGTCGCGCCGAACGGTCGGGGAAAGACGACGCTTGCGCAGCTTGCCGCAGGCCTTCGCCCGCCTGCTGCCGGGCTGATCACCGCCAATGGCACAGGCGCTTTCGTTTTTCAGGATGCCGTTTATACCGGCGAAACACAGGTGGCCGATATTTTCGGCGCGAGAGCCTTGCTCGCTGCATTGAAGCGGGCAGAGCAAGGCAAAGCCAGTGCAGATGATATTGCACTGATCGGGCAGAATTGGACCTTCAAGGAAGACTTGCTGGCGCTTTTGGAAAGTGCCGGGCTCGGACGGCTCTCGCTTACTCAGTCCTATGCCAGCTTAAGTGGCGGGGAAAAGATCCGTCTGCGCCTTCTGGCGGCCGCGCGCCTGAGGCCGGATTTTTATATTCTGGATGAACCGACGAACCATCTCGATTCCGCCGCCCGCGCATGGCTTTATGAATGGCTCAGCTCGGAAAAAGCTGCCTGGCTTTTGATCAGCCATGATCGCGAAGCGCTTTCCCATGCACAGGAGATATGGGAGCTGACACCGCGCGGGCTCCACGTCTACAGCGGCCCTTATCACGCCTTCGACACGCAGCGGCGGCAAGCACAAGAAGCCGCGCAGCGCAGCCTCGCCGATGCAAAGAAGGATCAGACCCGCTTGCGCCTGCAGGCTCAAAATGCGCGCGAGCGGCATGAGCGGAATGCCGCGCGGGGAAAGAAAAGCCGGAGCGAGGGCAGCCAACCTAAAATTCTGCTCGATGCCCGAAAAGACCGCTCCGGCAAGACCGGTGCCCGCCTCGCCGCCATTCGTGAAATGCGCCTCGAAGGCGCGGCGGAACGGCTGCAAGAGGCCCAGCAAGAAATCGCCCCGGAAACACCTATTCAGTTCGATAGCGCCGTAACGCAAGTAACGCCCGGCGAAAAGGTTCTGACCATTGATGATCTGTCCTACACACGGGGCAGCAGAGAGATATTGCGCAAGGTGAAGCTGATGCTGAAGGGCCCGGCCCGCCTTGCATTATCCGGCCCGAACGGCGCGGGAAAGACGAGCTTGCTGCGCCTCATCGCCGGTCTTGCTCAGCCCTCGGCCGGCACGCTGCAGACCCACATCAAGCCTCACCTCATGAGCCAGGAAATGAGCGGCGCATTGGACGCAAGTCCGTTCGACCTTTGCCGGCGTCATTGGGGCAACGAGATGGGGCAAGATGAAATCCGAACCGCGCTTGCCCGGGCAGGTTTGCGGCGCGAGAAGGCGCTTCTGCCGCTTTCCGCACTAAGCGGCGGCGAGCGTATGCGCGCCCATCTCGTCCGTCTACTGAACGGTCCCGCCCCTGCCCGGTTTCTATTGCTGGACGAACCGAGCAATCATCTCGATTTGGATGCACTGCATGCACTCGAGACCGCGTTGCAGGATTTCAAAGGCGCGTTGATCGTAGTGTCTCACGATCCCGTTTTTCTGAAAGCGGTGCAGCCTACTTGCGCACTGACACTGTCTGCGCCCTAGCGTTTTCTGGCGCGGCTTGCGTAAGGGTTCTTCGTTTTACGCATGAAGATGCGGATCGGCACGCCGGGCAGGCCGAAAGTTTCGCGCATGCTGTTGATGAGATAGCGCTTATAAGAGGGCGGCACTTCTTCGGCGCGGCTGGAAAAGATCGCGAATGTCGGCGGGCGCGATTTGACCTGGGTAATATATTTCAGCGAGACGCGCCGTCCGCTCGCAGCAGGCGGCGGATGGCGGCCCACCGCCCCTTCCAGCCAGCGGTTGAGTTTGCCGGTGGAAACACGGCTGTTCCAAACCGTGTGCACTTCCTCAATACGCGGCATCAGCTTGTCAGTGCCTTTGCCCGCCAGCGCCGAGAACGTGATGATCGGCACGCCGCGGATCTGCGGCAGCAGACGGCCGAGCTTTTCCGTCAGGTCCGCCATGACCGCCTGCCCGTCCTCGATCAGATCCCACTTGTTGACGGCAACGACAAGGCCGCGCCCTTCCTGCTCCACCAGATCGGCGATATGCAGATCCTGCTTTTCGAAGGGGATAGTCGCGTCGATCATCAGCACCACGACTTCTGCAAAGCGGATGGCGCGCAATGTGTCGGCGACGGAGAGCTTTTCGAGTTTCTCCGTCACCCGCGCGCGCTTGCGCATGCCGGCGGTGTCGAAGAGCTTCACTTTGCGCCCGCGCCACTGCCATTCGACACCGATGGCATCGCGGGTGATCCCGGCTTCCGGGCCCGTCAGCATCCGGTCTTCCCCAAGCAGCTGATTGATCAGCGTGGATTTTCCGACATTGGGCCGGCCCACCACGGCAATGCGCAGCGGCGCTTCAAGGTCGGGCTCGAAAGGGGTTTCCGGATCGAAGCCTTCTTCATCGTCGAACTCGGCTTCCTCGGTAATGGTGTCGGCGATTTCGCCTTCCTGCACGGCTTGCACGAGCGGCTGGAGAAGATCGTAAAGCTCGCCCAGCCCCTGGCCGTGTTCGGCGGAAAGAGCGATGGGCTCGCCAAGGCCAAGCTCATAGGCTTCCACCAGCCCGTCATGGGCGGCATTGCCTTCGCATTTATTGGCGGCCAGCACGACCGGCGCATTGGAACGGCGCAGAAGCTGCGCGAAATGCCGGTCGAGCGGCGTAACCCCGGCGCGCGCATCGATGAGCAGGAGGCAAAGATCGGCTTCGGCAATGGCAAGGTCGGTTTGCTGGCGCATGCGCGCTTCCAGCGCATCGCCCTTGGCTTCTTCCAGCCCGGCGGTGTCGACCACGGTGAATTCCAGATCGCCGAGCTTGCCTTCCCCCTCACGCCGGTCGCGGGTAACGCCCGGCGTGTCGTCCACAAGCGCGAGCTTGCGCCCGACCAGACGGTTGAACAGGGTCGACTTGCCCACATTGGGGCGCCCGACAATGGCAAGCTTGAACGACAAGGGGTGAACCTTCTCTCTAAAACAAGTCCCGGAAATCAAATCCCGGCCAAAGGGGCGCCGGACGGCCCGCCGCCTTTAACGGAAGGCGGCGAGGTCACCGTCATCGGTCAGCACGTAAAGCGTGCCCTTGGCCACGATGGGGGCAATATAGACCGGTTCGTCGATTTCGAACGAGCCCAGTTTTTCCCCGTCATAAGGCGAAACCGACATGAGGAGCCCGCGCGAGGAGCCCAGCACCAGCCGGTCCCCCGCCAGAATGGGCCCGCTCCACTGGATGGGATCGCGCCGGGCTTCTTCGTTGCGGAAGCGGGCAAGCTGCGAAATCCAGCGCACGCGCCCGTCACGGCGCGAGAGACAGAGCAGCTCGGCTTCCGTCGTGACGAGATAGATGAAATCGCCCGCAACCCACGGTGTCTGCACGCCGGAAATGTTGCGTGTCCAGACGCGCTCGCCAGTGCGGATGTCGATGGCGACCATACGCCCGGAATGGGAAACGGCATAGACGCGGCCCCGGTCGATCACCGGACGCCCGGCAATGTCATTGAGTTCCGTCAGCGAGCTGAGCGAGCCCGTGCGCGTCAGCGAGTCGCTCCAGAGCACGTTGCCGTTTTCCACGCGCAGCGCGAAAAGCTCGCCGGAGGAATAAGGCACGATCACGATGGAGCCGGATACCGCCGCACTTGTTGCCGCCAGAATCCCTGCAGCCTCTGTGATGCCCTGATGGCGCCACAGCACGTCACCGTTCGCCGCCGCCAGCACCACGGTCTGGTTGTCGGAGGTGATGGTGAAGACACGCCCGCCATTTACCGTCGGCGCAGCGCGGTAGGGCACGCCGATGCCCTGGCGCCACAGCTCCGTTCCCGTGGCGGCATCGAGCGCAACGACCTGGCCGAAGCCGGTGGTGGCGAAGACCTTGCCGTCTTCAAAGGCGACGCCGCCGCCGCGGCCTTCTTCATCGCTTTCATTGTCCGGCGTCAAGTCGGCCCGCCAGAGCTGCTCGCCGCTCTGCGCATCGAAGGCGCGCAGGTCCGCATCTGCATCGAGAATATAGGCCCGGCCATCCGCGACGATGGGCGCGCTCGCAAGGCGGGCGGACCCGCCTGAGCCTTCACCCGCATCCCGCTTCCAGGCCATATTGAGGGGGCCCGCTTCCAGGTGGTGCAGAACATTGTCGGCAAAGCCGCCCGGCTGCGCCCAGTTCTCGTTTTCATAAGGCTTGGGCAACACGACGCGCAGATCGGCGATGCGCGGGTCGGCTTCCAGCGACTGCTCGAGCGTCATGATCGAAATGCGTTCGCCCGGAAGTTTTTCCTCATTACCGCCAGCGGAGAACAGGTCTCCTACCGTGTCACACCCGGCCAGGCCGAAACCCAGCATAGCGACCGTCACCCAGGCACCCCATCGAGACGTCATTCGCGGCTTCCCATTCTTCTCGCCAGTTTCCGTTATCGCCATTCCTGGCAGTGCGCATGACCGACCCTTATCGCTCATGCGCGGATGATCACTCGCTCTCGCCGGCAGCAGGTTCCGGCGCGGCTTCTTCGGCAGGCGCCTCCTCAGCGGCGGGCTCGCCAGCAGGCGGGCTGCTTTCCAGCGCTTCTGCAGCCATTTTCGGGCTGATCAACGCGATCATGACATGCGCGCGGTCGCGCAGCCCCGGCGTTGCCGTATTGTCCCGCGTAATTTCCTGAAAGAGCGAGCGCGCCTCCGCATATTCGCCTGCCTCATAAGCGCTAAGGCCCAGAAGTTCCCGCGCCAGATTGCGCCAGGGCTTGCCCTCGCCCGTCAGCCCCACGAGGCGCAGGCGGATATCGTCATGGCTGGCATTACCGATCAAAAGGCTCGCCGCTTTGATCTGGGCAAGCTCCTGAATGATCTCACCGGCTGCGCTATTTGAGGCAAGCTGCTCATAGACGGAAATCGCCCCCTGGCGGTCGCCTTCTTCGGCCAGCGCCGCCGCACGGCGGAGCTGCGCAAGAGCGGCATAGCCAGCCGGGCTTTCCTCGGCCAGTGCCGCCAGTTTCTCGGCCGCCGCCTCCGGGGTTTCCTCGGCCTCGGCCAGCGCGGCTTCATAGGCCAATGACGCCTCTTCAGCCTCGGACAGGCTATAGGCGCGCCAGCCCACCACCGCAGCGGTGAGAAGCACGATGCCCAGAGCCAGGCCGACGACATAAATGCCGTATTTGTCCCAAATCTTGCGCAGCTCTTCGCGGCGCAGATCTTCTTCTACTTCACGGAAAATATCGCTCAACGGGTGTCTCCGGCACAGGCCATTCATCGGCGCGGCGGGCGCCGCGCGGTTGCGCCGTAAGGTACAGAGCTTTCAAGGCGTTGGCAAACTTCGCGGGGGCGATTTTTCCCTTAAAACCGGGAAAAATCAGACCTCGCCGTCCACCTTCTTCATCTTGTAGGTATGCTCGGGAGCCGGAAATGCCCGGCTGCGCACTTCTTCGGCATAAGCCTCAGCGGCGCCGGCAATGGCCGCGCCCATGGTCGCATATTCCTTGACGAATTTCGGCGGGCGGGGCGAGAGGCCCAGCATGTCCTCAAGCACCAGGATTTGCCCGTCACAGGCAGAAGAAGCGCCGATACCGACAGTGGGAATATCGATCAGCTCGGTCAGGCGCGCGGCGAGCGGCTCTGCCACCCCTTCCACGACGACGGCAAAGGCGCCGGCCTCGGCAATGGCTTTCGCATCTTCCTCGATGGCGCCCCATTCGTCCTTGGTACGGCCCTGCGTCTTGAAGCCGCCCATGACCTGCGTCGATTGCGGGGTCAGACCGATATGCGCCATGACGGGAATGCCCCGGTCGACGAGATAGCGGATCGTCTCGGCGGTGCGCGCGCCGCCTTCCACCTTGACCGCGGTGCAGCCGGTTTCCTTGATCACGCGGACCGCGTTGCGGAACGCGACCTGCGGCGATTCTTCATAGGTGCCGAAGGGCATGTCGACGACGACGAGCGCGCGCTCGGTGCCGCGCACCACGGCGGTGCCATGGGCGATCATCATGTCGAGCGTGACGCCAAGGGTGGTTTCCATGCCGTACATCACCATGCCCAGGCTGTCGCCCACGAGAATGAGATCGACATAAGGGTCGATATAGCGGGCGGTATGGGCGTGATAAGCGGTGAGCGAGACGATCGGCTGACCGTTCTTGCGCGCACGGATTTCCGGAACGGTGATGCGTTTAACCTTGGCGTGGACGGACATGACACTCACTCCTTCTCGGGCCGGCCCTGATCAGGTGCCTGCCATTTCGAAAGCTGCTCCGGTTGCCGTTACCCCAACAGATAGGCGCCGAAAACACCCCTGCAAGGCAAGGCACGGCTCACAAAGCATAGCCGTTAAAATTGCGCTGCGATTTCGGATGATCGTGCGGCGCGCCCGGTGACACGCCCTGTCTCTATCTCGTCTGGTGGGCGGAGCCTAGCCCGCCGGGCCGGCAAATGCAAATACACTAAAAATGGCTGTTTTACGCCAGTTTTGCGCATATTTCCGGGGACTCACCCGCCGTTTCTAGCGGTCGTAGATGTCGCCCGCCCCGCTCATGGCCGCGCCCTCGTTCATGCCCGAAAGATCGCGATAGGCGATGGAGAGAATAGCAACGGACGTGATCTGGAAGACAATGAGGCTTAGCGCCTGCAGCCCGATGGCCACCACAACACCGCCCGGGATGAACGAGACAAGCGCGCCGACAATGTTCAAGACAATGAGAAGGACCATGATGAAGAGCATGTTCAGGATATGCATCCCCAGCAGCCGCCAGAAATTACCCTTCGTAATGTCCAAAATCGCGCGGGCATTGAGCGGCTCGCCGATCGCCACCGCCGGCAAAAGCAGGGTGAGGCGCAGCGAGTAATAGACGGCAGCAAAAGCCAAAACCACGGCGAGAATGGCAAGGCCCAAAGAGAGCGCCGTATCGCCGCTCACCGGATCTGCAAGCGCCCCGCTGACCATGGCGACGAGGAAAGCGGGCAGCGCCAGCAGCACAAGGAAGATCGAGGCGAGGAGGAAAACCGCTTCCCGGCGGCCGAAATGGAAATTGACCGCGCCCGAACCCCGGTCGCCCAAAAGCACGAAACGGTGCCAGGCCACTGCGATCATCGGCCAGGTGAAAAGCCCGACTAGCATGAGCAGGACAATCGGCAGAGAAAAGGCGTCCGTGACGTTGATCAAGGAGCCTTGTTCCTGCTGCTGCAATTCCTCAAGGCGGCGCTGCAGAAACTCCTGCTGGGCGATGTTAGCGACGATATAGATCGCGACGGGAAGCCAGACGAGTTTCACCAGATCGAGGAAATGCGAATAGGCGCCGCGATAGGCCTCCATGACGGTGCCGACAACATCCAATTTCCGCATCAGGTGATCCTTCGTCTTTGCTTTCGATTGGCCGCTCTTAAGATAGGCCGCTCTATTGCTGAGCGCCCGCGTCCCAGGCCTTGTCTTTATATTCGCTGCTTTCCGGATTGAGCTCATAGGCTTTCAGGAAATCGGCGCGCGCTTCGGCCTCTTTGCCCTGGGCTTCATAGATCGAGCCGCGCACATAATAAGAGGCGGCGCGCTCCGGCTGAAGCTCCAGCGCCCGGCTGATGTCGGCCAGCGCTTCGACAAGCTTGCCCGATTCGCGGTAGGCATTCGCCCGGTTTGCCAGAACCAGCGCATCGTCTGGGGCGATACCCAGCGCGGCGGTATAGTCCACAATCGCCATTTGCAGGTTGCCGGTCTTCTTATGCGCCACACCGCGGTTAAGCAGCGCCGTTACCTTATCCGCCGGCGCCAGATCGCCGGACTGGATCGCCCGGCTGCAATAATAAATCGCAAGGCGCTCATCGCCCCCCGGCTTGAACTGCTCGAAACAAGCCAGATTGTCGGCATTGCCATCGGCCAGCGCCGGTGCGCCCGCCCCTGTCATTGCGCCTGTCATCGCCATACCGGCCAAAATGAGTGTTGCCGCCCGAAGCCCCGAAATACGCCGCATCTTGAATTCCTTCTCATCGCTTGCGCCCGCCAAGCAGGGACAGAGTACCTATTTCGCGAATGAGAGGAAATAGATCATCTGGCGCCCCAAAACGAAAAGGCCGGGCAATAAAGCCCGGCCTTTGCCACTGTCCGCTATTCCCGTCTTAGAAATAGACGTGGATACCGGCGATGAATGTATCGGTCTTCACCGACTGGTCGGAGGTAACCTGGATGTTCACAAGCGGCGCGAAGCCGTGATTGCGGACATATTCCAGACCGATCGAGAAGTTCTCGTCGATATGGGTTTCAAGCCCGAGCGCCATCTGTTCCATGAATTCGAATTCCGAGCCGTTCGGACCGAAATCGCCGCGGCTATACACAGCGGAATATTCGGTCGGATAGGAAAGGATCGAATCTTTGTAACGGCCCTGCACGGTGAGCGCTTCCACCTTCTCGCCCGTGGCCGGCCAATCCTCGAGCGTGGTCGTGTATTCGGCCATTACATCGAAGGGGCCCCAGCCGAGGGTCAGGTTGGCGTCCACCGCCGCATTATCCGTGCGCGGCTGGCCGGCCACCATGCCGCCCGTGTGGTGCGGGGTGACGGTGTTGTAAATCGTACGGTGCAGATATCCTAGGCCGCCTTTCAGCCGCACGCCATTGCCGAGGTCCACGACCTTCGTGGCATTGAGCGCATAATTGCCGAAAAAGTCGCTGCCTTCGGTATCGGCGGTGCGCTGGTGGCGCCCTTCCGGAATGATCGTGCCCACCACATGCCAGCCATCATAAACCGCGCCGACGCCGAGGACCGGGTCTTTCGACAAAGCCCAGAAGAAGTGCGTGTTCATGTTGTGCGTGAAAGGGTTGTAGGTCGACATATCGCCGAAGTCGATCGTGTTACGGCCGAAATAGGCATAGAGCGGAAAGCGGTCGAGATTGCCGACAACACCGAAAGCCTTGCGAAGCTGAATGTCTTCCTCGCCCGGATAGCGCGTGTCGATATATTCAAGCTGCGCATAACCGGTCAGCCAGTCGCCCGCCGACACCGCCGCGCCCCAGGCGGCATCGTTCACGATCCACTGCGTGTCCGAGCTGCCGGTGTGCTGGCCCGGCAGGCGGGAGAGGATCGGAAATTTGCCGTCCGTATTCGTGCGCTCATAAACGACCGTCCCGGTGAAGCCCGCGCCGAACTTGATGCCGACATTGGGCAGCGCCCCGGCCTGGCGGGCGCGCAGCAGCTCAAGCGGCTTGCCTTGCACATATTCCTGGAAGTCGGTCATGCGTTCGAAAATTTCGAGCCGCGTCTTGGCGGCACCGTCATCGAGCATCGCTTCATCGGCATTTGCCGGAAGCGCGGGGCCGCGCAGGCCCAGTTCATCCGCCCCTGCCGTGCCACCGGCAAAGGCAACCATGCCCAGCCCAAAGGCCAGGACTTTCATTATTTTTCTTGTCATGATTCTTCATCCCCAAAAAATCGTGGGGATGTGTAACCCGGGTAAGGTTAAAGTCAATTAAACGAATGACTGTATTATGGGCAAAAATACTGCCATTTGCAGAGGTTATACGCCGCTTCAAACATAAGTATAAAGCAGCAGCGCGCCGGATTACTCTTCGGCGTAATTCAAGTGAAAGATCACGCCGTCAAAGCCGATGAAAGCTTCCATCGCATTTTCACTGGTGAGCATCGTCAGCCGGTCGCCGTTTTTCTCGCAGGCAATGTCATGCTCGAGAAACTGCCCGCCGGAAAGCCCGGCTTCGGCGTAAGGGATGTTATCCGGGTCTTGCATGAACCCCGCAACATCGCGGATTTTGTAAGAAAGACTGAGGCCTTCGAAATCGCAGTTGAAAAACGGGCCTTCGGCAAAACCTTTCTCGAAATATTGCGTGCGGCCAAGATAGGCATCCGCGCCTTCCGCATCCATGGCCGAGATCGGGCGGAAGGTATAGCCATCCACCACCCAGGTTCCATCGAGCCTCGGGACCGGCTCCGCCGAAACTTCTGCGCTGAAACTTGCCGCAAGCGCCAATGCCGCCGCCGCTTTTATCCACCGTCTCATCCGCCTCTCCCCTGATTGCTGCTTTACTATGGCGCAGGGGGCAAAGCGGCGCTAGTCCGCTTCGCTATCATGGGGGCGGGAAAATTCGACTTCCAGAATGATGTCCACTTCATCACCGACGCCGAAATCGGACCCCGGCACGGGAATGCCATAGGCAATGCCATACTCGGAGCGTTTGAGACTTCCCGTTGCCGAAAAACCGATGCGGGAATTGTCCGGGTCATATTCATGACGTTCATAGCCGCCATTATAAGTGGCATCGAGGGTCAGCGGTTTCGTCACGCCGTGCAGCGTAAAGTCACCGATGATCTTGGCGCTGTTTCCGCCCGTAGGAACGATTTCTTTCGAGACGAAAGAGATCTCCAGAAACTGCGCGGCATCCAGCCACTCGGGCCCGAGAAGCTGGGCATTGAAATCATGATCCATTTCCTCCACCGGAAAATCCGTTTCAAGCGAGGTCGGATCGACCTTTGCCGTTACACGCGCGGCTTCAGGGTTGTCCGGATCGAAGAACAGCTCCGCATCGAATTTCGTGAAGCGCGCCGTGTACATCGAAAAGCCCAAATGGCTGACCCGGAAGATGAGGCTTGCATGGGACTTATCAAGTTCATAGGTGCCGGCCGGGATCGCCGCTTGCTCTTCAGCGCCTGCCGAGCGCGCCGCGCCGGTGAACACCATGAACGATGCAAACGTCACCAGCACGCATCCAACCAATATCCGTTTCATTGTCATCCCTTTGCCGTTACTGCCCGTCATAGGCTTGCTTGAGGGCCGCGATATCGAATTTCTTCATTTTCATGAAAGCCTGCGTGACGCGCGCCGCGCCCTCCGGGTTACCGCCCAGCAATTGCGGCAGCACATCCGGCACGATCTGCCAGGAAAGACCGTATCTGTCTTTCAACCAGCCGCAAGGACCTTCCTCCCCGCCTTCCGACAGGCGCGCCCAATAGTAATCCACTTCTTCCTGATCGGCGCAGCCAACCTGCAGCGAGACCGCCTCGGTGAAAGGAAGCTGCGGGCCGCCATTCAGCGCGGTAAAACGCTGCCCGTCCAGCTCGAACTCGACAGTCATTACCGTGCCTTCGTCTTTGCCGTGGATGTCTTTGCCTTCCCCGGTGTAGCGGGCGACAGAGCCGATACGGGAATTGGCGAAGATCGAAACGTAATGTTTCGCCGCCTCCTCCGCTTCTTTGTCGAACCAGAGACAGGGCGTGATTTTCTGTATCTTCCCGGACATGAGGGACCACCTCCTCTTTTCGGGGTGTCGGAGAAATTATTCGGGCGTTTGCGTATTCACGATCCAGGGAATACCGAACTTATCGCGCAGCATGCCGAAGGCAGGCGAGAAAAACGTCTCGCCGATCGGCACCGTCACTTCTCCGCCTTTGGAAAGCGCTTCGAAAACCTTTTTCGCTTCTTCAGGGGTTTTGCCGTTGAAGCAGACCCGGAACCCCTGCGGGCGCTCATAAGTGCCCGGCTCATCAGACGCCATCAATTGAAAGCCGTCTTTTTCAAGGCAGATATGTGCAATCTTCTGGCTGATATCGCCCGCCCCTTCTTCGCCGGCGGGGCCGCCATCCGGCGTATCGCCGAATGTCAGGGAGAAGACGATTTCCGCCTTCAAACAGTCTTTGTAAAAGTCGAAGGCTTCGCGGCAATTGCCGTCGAAAAACAGATAGGTGTTCAGTGACATACTCATCTCCCAGTTAAATGCGTTTTCGCGGGTGCCTTAATTCTCGGCAACGGCTTTCAGCGCGCTCAATCCCGCCTCGAAATCCGGCCCCACCATCTTCTCCATACTCATGAAGACCGAGATGAGTTTTCCGGCATAGGTCTGCGTCCCATACATCGCCCATGTGACATGCGTTGCCTCGCCTTCCGGCGTGAGGCGGAACTCGGCTTTGTTCCGCGCTTCCATGGGCGAGAAAAATTCCAGGTCGATTTCCAGTTTCCTAGCAGGCACAGATTCTGCAATTTCCATCCGGCCATGGCCGATGCGCCGGTCCCCTTCCCATTCATAGCTCGCGCCTTTACCGCGCGGCGGGCCGCTATAAAGGCGTTTCATATCCGGGTCTTTCTTTTCCCAAGGAGACCAGGCTTCCCAATTTTTGAAATCGCCGATCAGCGCGAAGATTTTTTCCGGCGGCGCAGCGATGCGGATGCTCCGCTCGATGCGGAACGTGTCGGGCCGCGTCGCCGCATAGCCCGCCACCGCGCCCGCCGCCACAAGCAGCACGAGCCCGGCTGCGAGCAAGCCCGTCATCAAAGGTGATCCGGCCATCATTTCTTTTCCTTTTCCGATGCGAGCAAATAAGCCTCGAGCCGGCCAAGGCTCTCATCCCAGAACTGCCGGTAATGTTCGAGCCAGGCGGCGACGTCTTTTAAAGGGCCGGGGTCGAGCTTGCAGGGCCGGTACTGCGCCTTGCGCCCGCGCGTGATGAGCCCTGCATTTTCCAGCACTTTGAGATGTTTGGAGACGGCGGGCTGGCTCATCTCGAAAGGCTCGGCGAGTTCGCTGACCGACGCCTCGCCCGAGGCAAGGCGGGCAAGAATGGCCCGGCGTGTGGGGTCGGCCAGCGCGCCTAACGTGAGGCTCAATCGGTCGGTTGTCATCTTGAATAACCAATGAGTTATTTAACTTATTGGTTATATAAAGAACCGGAAAGCACCCGTCAAGGGGCGCATGAGCTCAAGAACCGGTAAAGCCGCCCGGCGCTGCTTCATGTGGCAGCGGCCAGCCGAAATAGACCTCAACGGCATGAATGGCGTCATCGCGCACGGTCAGCACTTCGGTATTGCGGAACCTGCGGCCCTCATGCGTTTCACCTTCATAGGTAACGATCACCTCGTCCCCCGCCTCCACCGCACGGATGAAATGAAACGCGGCAATGGTTTCGTGATTGGGCCAGCAGCGGGCGAAATAGGTTTCCCTGCCGATGCCGTTGTCGAGCGGGCTCATAAAGCTGAAATCTTCCGCGATCAGCCGTTCGATGGCCGCGCGGTCATCGTTGGCGTAAGCCTCGAATGCCGCCTTGGCGATGGCGGCTTTAGGGAGGGCCGTGCTCATGGCGTTTCCTTTCTGTCTTGGGATCGCCCTCAGTCGCGTCCTTCCGGCGCGCCGAGCGGAAAGAGATGGCGGTAAGGGCGCGCTTCATCGAGGGCGCGGGCATAGCTTGGCCGGGCAAGCAGCCGGGTGCGGTAAGCCCAGACTTCTTTGAAGGCGGGATCGATGGGATGCGTCCAATCGGCGTAAAGCAGCATGGGCGCGGCGGCGCAGTCGGCCAGACTGAAGCTCTCTCCCGCCGCCCATTCGCGCCCGGCCATGCGTTTTTCAAGAACGGCGTAAGCGGTCTCCAGATCCTGCCGCCATGCGTCGCAGGCCTCGCTATCGGCGCTGCCGCCTTTCAACACGGCGTAAACGATCTGCTGCTGGGGCGCGGCGATGTAATTGTCGAAGAACCGGTCCCACATGCGCACCTCCGCCGCTTCCCAAGGGTCTTGCGGAATGAGCCGTGCGGCACCCGGATGGCGCGCTTCCAGATATTCGATAATGCCCGTTGCCTCGAAGATCAGACGGTCTTCACCCACCGCCACGGGAAATTTCTTCACCGGCCAGAGCGCCGCGAACTCGCTTGCCACCGGCTCGCTATTGTCGAGCATCTTCACGGTGAAAGGTACATCCTTCTCATAGAAAGCGGTTATCGCCTTCTGCGAATAGGACGAAAGGGGGTGAAGGTAGACGGTTAGCGTCATGAGCCTGCTCCTCGTTTCGGGGCCATGCCTGCCCCACCCATACTGCTTGCACTTCACAAGCAGTTGCGAGGCTAACAAACCGTCCTTATAATGCAAGCAGTTTTGAAGGGGCGCAGATGGAAAAACCGATCCGGTCGGGCTGTCCGATCAACCTGACATTGGAGACATTGGGGGACCGCTGGAGCCTCATTGTCATTCGCGACATCATGTTCGGGAACCGCCGCCATTACCGCGACCTGCTCAACCGCTCCGAGGAAGGCATCGCCTCCAACATTCTGGCCGACCGGCTGAAGAAACTCACCGAGGCAGGGCTCCTCTCCGCCGCGCCCGACCCGTCCCACAAGCAGAAGACGATTTACAGCCTCACCGAACCTGCCATCGAGCTCGTGCCGCTGCTGGCGCAAATGGGGGCCTGGGGCCGGCGGCACACGCCCGCTTCACGCGAACTTTCCATCCGCGCACAATTGCTTGAAGAGGGCGGCCCGCCCATGTGGAAAGCTTTCATGAAAGAGCTGCGCGCTCTACATTTGGGCGCGCGCCCTCCCCGCCGTTCCGTTACGCGTGAGCTCAACGCTGCCTATGAAGCGGAACTGGCGGCGGGCGAAGGCTAGCCGCTTCCGGCTACCCCTTTCAAAGGATGTCCTTCCCCGTGGACGAAATCGAATTCCTCTCCCTTAACGATATCGACGAAGCCGACATCGTTGCGCTGATGAACAATCCGCTGGTCGGCAAACAAATGCCGCTGCTGGCGGGCGGTTTTTCGGCGGAAGATTGCCGGGCCTTTCTTGCCGCAAAACAAAAGCTCTGGGACGAGCACGGTTTTGGGCCCTGGGCCTTCCGCATCAACGGCGCCTTTGCCGGCTGGGGCGGCCTGCAGCCGCAAGACGGCGATGCCGATTTTGCGCTGGTGCTGCATCCGGACCACTGGGGATGGGGCTGGAAGATTTTCAAAAAAGTGCGGGAGAGAGCCTTCGGGCCCATGCAGCTTGCCTCGATCACGATCTTGCTGCCGCCAAGCCGGCCCAACACGAAGGCGGTGCGCCGGGGCGGCTTTGTGCAGGACGGCGAGCTTGTTGTCGGGGGCGCGCGCTTTCTGCGCTTCCGCCTTAAAAATCCGGCGCTTTAACCGAGCCCTACTGCGCCTCCGCCAGATGCTCGCGCATCTCGCCCGTGTCGATCATGAAAGAGTGGTGGACGCCGCGCAGGCGGTCCGGCACCGTCCAGCCGGGCTCCGTGCCCGTCATGTCGGGCAGTTCATGGGCAATGCCCTTATGGCAGTCGATGCAGGTGCGCTGGCCGGAAAGCAGATATTCGGTATGAATTTCCGCCGCCCGTGGCGATTGGCGGGAGAGATCCATCGCCACGGCGGAGTGGCAATTGCGGCATTCCAGACTGTCATTCGCCTTCAGCCGGGCCCATTCGCGCTTGGCCATGGTGAGGCGGTGATCGAGAAATTTCTGCCGCGTGTCGATGGTGCCGAAAATCTTGCCCCACACTTCCTTCGAGGCTTGCATCTTGCGGGCGATTTTGTCCGTCCAATTATGCGGTACATGACAATCGGGGCAGCCGGCGCGCACGCCCGAGCGGTTGGAGAAATGTACCGTGCGGGACAATTCCACGAAGACGTTCTCGCGCATCTCGTGGCAGGAGATGCAGAACTCTTCGGTATTGGTAATTTCGAGCGCCGTATTAAAAGCACCCCAGAAAATCACCCCGCCGAGAAAGCCGCCCAGCGTTAGAAAGCCGAGCCCGAGCGTGACCGCCGGCGTCCACAGCACTTTCCAGAACCAAACAAACGGCCACAAAATTCGGTCCATCTCACTCGCTCCCCGCGCCTTTGGCACCCAGTTCCGACATATCGGTAAAGGTATTGTCGATCAGTGGAGCGGTATCGGCCTGAGGCACATGGCACTGGGTGCAGAAATAGCGGCGGGGCGAGACATCGGCGAGCATCTGCCCGTCCCGGGTCATGTAATGGGTGACCGAGATCATCGGCGCGCCGGAACCCAGCGAATGTTCGCGCTTATGACAAGTCAGGCAGCGGTTCGCATTCACCGAGAGCTGATAGCCTTCGATGGAGTGGGGAATGATCGGCGGCTGTTCGGGATAGGCGCGCATGAGGCGCTTATCATCGGCCACATATTGCTCGAGCGCTTCGGCCGGCATCGAGGCCATGGGATCCTTCGCCGGGCCGGTTAATTCCGGCACATTCTGCGCCACCACGACGCTAGCGGCGAGGCTGATGGCGATCAGGGTAAATGCAAACAGTCTCATGTCACGGCCTCGATTCTGACGGCGCATTTCTTGAAGTCGGTCTGCTTGGAAATCGGGTCGGTCGCATCCAGCGTCACTTTGTTGATGAGCTGGCTCGCATCGAACCACGGCACGAAGATGACGCCCGGCGGCATCCGGTTGCGCCCGCGCGTTTCGATGCGCGAGCGGATTTCCCCCGCATCGAGCGCATTCATGAAAACCTTGGCGCCCGGGAAGGCTTTGTAAAGTTCGGGCACGCGCATAGTCATGGAGCCGGAATGCCAGTGCTCCAGCACGCGGCCCGTCACCAGCCACATGTCGTATTCCTCATCCGGGCTTTCCGCCGGCGGCTCGTAAGGTACGGCAAGGATCACGGCGCGCCCGTCCGGCTTGCCGTAAAACTCGACGCCTTTACCTTTCTTCACATAAGGGTCATAGCCCTCGCGGAAACGCCAGCGCGTTTCCTTGCCATCGACCACCGGCCAGCGCAGCCCGCGCACCTCATCGCTTTGATAGATGTCGTAAGGGGCAAGGTCGTGGCCATGGCCGCGTCCGAAGCTTGCATATTCCTCGAAAAGGCCTTTCTGGATATAGAAGCCGAAATCATGGGCTTCCTGGTTGGCGTAATCTTCCCGCACGTCGGAAAGCGGGTATTTATCGACATTGCCATTGGCGAAAACCACGTCGAAGACCGTCTTGCCTTTGTATTCCGGGTTGGCGTCCAGAATCTCCTTCGGCCACACCTCCTCCACCGTGAAGCGTTTGGAAAATTCGGCAAGCTGCCAAAGATCGGAGCGCGACTCGCCCGGCGCATCGACAAGCTGATGCCAGGCATGGGTGCGCCGCTCGGCGCCGCGGGCAGCACGATGTCGGCGGCCATGGCGGTCACGGTCGGATAAGCGTCCGAAACCACGATCATATTGTCCGGGTTGCGGTAGCCCTGATAAGTCTCGTTGGCGGAGTTGGGAGCGGCCTGCAGATTGTTGTTCACCTGCACCCAATAGAAATTGAGCACCCCGTCTTTCAGCATCCGGTCCTGCTGCACGGCATGGAAACCGGGCTTGGTGTTGAGAAGCCCGTGCGGCAGGTTCCAAAGCTCTTCGGCATGTTTCACATGTTCGGGGTTCGTCACCACCATGTCGGCAGGCAGGCGGTGCGCGAAGGTGCCCACTTCCCGCGCCGTGCCGCAGGCCGAGGGCTGGCCCGTCAGCGAGAAAGGCGAATTGCCGGGCTCGGAAATCTTCCCCGTCAGAAGATGAATATTATAGACCATCTGATTGGCCCAGACGCCGCGCACATGCTGGTTGAAGCCCATGGTCCAGAGCGACATGACTTTCTTGTTCGGGTCCGCATAAAGCTCGGCCAGCTCCTCAAGGAAACCGGGCTCGACGCCGGAAAGCTCGCTCACATAATCGAGCGTGTAGTCGGAGACATGCTCCTTGAAGCTTTCAAAGTCTGAGTCTTCCATCAGCCCGGCATTGCCCGCCCCTTTTGCGGCAAGCTGCAAGGGATGCTCGTCGCGCAGCCCGTACCCGATATCCGTCTGACCCTTTTTGAAGGTGGTGTGATTCTTGACGAACTCAGCGGTGCGTGAAGGTGGAAAGCACCGCGCATTTCGTGCCGGGCGTGCCGAGCCGCCGGTCCGCCAGCCGCGTCCAGAGGATCGGGTGCATCTCGGCCATGTTCGAGCCCCAGAGCACGAAGGCGTCGGCATGTTCGAAATCGTCATAAACGCCCATCGGCTCGTCGATGCCGAAAGTGCGCATGAAGGCCGCCGCCGCCGAGGCCATGCAGTGCCGGGCATTCGGATCGAGATTGTTGGAGCGGAAGCCCGCGCGCATCAGCTTGGAGGCGGCATAGCCTTCCATCACCGTCCACTGGCCGGAGCCGAACATGCCGATGCCTTCCGGCCCTTTTTCGGCGAGCACCTTTTTGACGCGCGCGGCCATAGTGTCGAACGCCTCGTCCCAGGAGACGGGTTCGAACTCGCCGTCCTTGTCGAAGACGCCGTTCTTCTTGCGCATGAGCGGCGTCGTCAGGCGGTCTTTGCCATACATGATCTTGGAGAGGAAATAGCCTTTGACGCAGTTAAGGCCCCGGTTGACCTCATGCTGCATGTCGCCGTGGGTGGCAACGACCTTGCCTTCCTTCACGCCGACCATGACGCCGCAGCCCGTCCCGCAAAACCGGCACGGGGCTTTCGACCATTTGATCTTCAGCGCTTCCACACCGCCCGGTACGGGCTGGGCCATCGCTTCAAGCGGAATGCCCGCGGCGGAGGCGGCGAGCGCGGCGGCATGGGCTTTGAGAAGCTGGCGCCTGTTGAGATCGGCAGTCATATCGTTTCCTCCACCTCTTCGGCATGCTCGAACACCATGTTCGCGGCGATAACGCCCGGCATGAGGCTGATCTCAGTCAGCCGGTCGCCCAGCGCGCCGGTGCTCGCCCCTTCAATCGTGACAATGATGCGGCTTCCATCCCGGCCAAAAACATCCACGCCTTCGAGCCCATCCACCGCATCCAAAACGCCGTTCATCTCCCCCGGCTTAACGGAGATGACCGCGGATGAAACATGCCAGCGCTCGCCAGGCTTGGGCTCGTCAGACATGGACTTCTTCCTTTTCATCAGAAATTTCGAAGGCCTCGATGGCATCCGCCGGGCACGGGCCGATGCAGGCACCGCAGCTTGTGCAGGCCTCAGCATCGAGGCGCGGCAGAAAGGGCCCGCCCATGCGCGGCTCCATCCGGATCGCGCTTTCGGGGCACACATCGCGGCAGGTCATGCAGGCAATGCCGGCTTTGGCAAGGCAGCCTTCGCCAATGCGCACGCTGTGCGCCATCTCAAGAGGGATGTGGAAAACCGGTTCGGGGCAAGCCTCAGCGCAGGCGCCGCAAAAAGTGCATTCGCCCGCTTGAGGGGCGAGCTCCACGCCGCTTTTGCCGATAAGAAGAATGTTTTCGGGACAGGCGTCCGCGCACTTTCCGCAGCGCGTGCAGGCGCTCACAGACTGCGCGGTGACGCCCGGCGGGCGCGCGGCGAACCGGCTCCGCTCAACATGCCCCGCGCTGCCGGTTAAGAACTGGCGCCGTGATATGCTGGCGGGGGCCGGCATGATCAATACCCTGCCGGCGGTCCCGGCGGACCGGCTATGAGTTGAAACATCCAGACCAGAAATCCGAAGCCGCCGACAACGCCGACTGCCACGATCGGCCATATCCCGAAGGCAAGCGCCAGAAAGATGAGCATCTCTCTGCGGCGTTCCGCAACATTGGGCGGTCCGTCGGACTGTTCCGATGAGCTATCAGACATGTGACCCTCCCCAGGGCATCCCTTCACATCAGCTCTTCATGCAATTCAATGACTGCAACCCAACAAAGATGCGAAATCGCGCTTCTTAAAAACACAACTTAGGCATGCATCAGTTCAGTAAAGCACTATTTGCCGCAAGCGGCATCTTGCACATATAAGGCAAAGAGGACGGCGCCTCGAAACGGAAAGAGACGGGCTGTCTTTAATGAAGGAAGGCACATTATGAGCGAGCTGGTTCTAACCACTTTCGATTGGGTTCCCGACTTGCCGCGCGGCTATGTGCGCGACCTTCGCGTGCGCTGGGCGCTGGAAGAGGCAGGATTATCTTATCGCGTCGAAAGCGTACCGTTCGGCAAGCGAACCTCTGTGCATTTTGCACATCAGCCTTTCGGGCAGGTGCCCTGGCTCACGGACGGCGATCTTTCCATCTTCGAAAGCGGCGCGATCCTTCTGCACCTGAGCGCAAAGAACGGCGCGTTGCTGCCCGCCGAGCCGCGCGAGCGCAGCGCAGCCATCGAATGGCTGTTCGCCGCGCTCAACTCGGTGGAGATGGCCAGCCTGCCCTGGTCCATCATGATCTTCTCCGACGTGCCGAAAGACACGCCCGCCTGGGAGCGGCTCGATGAGTTTCTCAAGGCCCGGCTCGGGCACCTGGAACCGGTGCTGGCGGAGCGTGAATGGCTGACGGAAAGTTTTTCGATTGCCGACATTCTCATGTCGGATGTGCTGCGTCTCGTCGACCGCTTCGACGGGCTTGCAAACTACCCCGCCTGCAAAGCCTACGTGACCCGCGCTGCCGCCCGCCCCGCTTTCAAGAAAGCCCATGCGGACCAAATGGCGCATTTCGCAGCGGCGGACTGAGGGGAATTACTCCCACTCGATCGTCCCAGGGGGTTTCGAGGTCACGTCATAGACGACGCGGTTGATGCCGCGCACTTCGTTGATGATGCGTGTCGAAACCCGGCCGAGGAAATCATGGGCGAAGGGGAAATAGTCGGCGGTCATGCCGTCCGTCGAGGTGACGGCGCGCAGGGCGCAGACATAATCGTAAGTGCGTCCGTCCCCCATCACGCCCACGGTCCGCACCGGCAAGAGCACGGCAAAGGCCTGCCAGATTTCATCGTAAAGACCCGCCTTGCGGATTTCATCGAGATAGACCGCATCGGCCTTTTGCAGAATGGCGACTTTCTCCCGCGTGATCTCGCCGGGAATGCGGATGGCAAGACCGGGGCCGGGGAACGGATGGCGGCCGACAAATTCTTCCGGCAGGCCAAGCTCGCGGCCGAGCGCGCGCACTTCGTCTTTGAAAAGCTCGCGCAGAGGCTCGACGAGCTTCATGTTCATGCGCTCCGGCAGCCCGCCCACATTGTGGTGGCTCTTGATCGTCACGGACGGTCCGCCGGTAAAGGAGACGCTTTCGATCACATCCGGATAGAGCGTGCCTTGAGCCAGAAAATCCGCGCCGCCGATTTTCTTTGCTTCTTCTTCGAAGACGTCGATGAAGGTCGCGCCGATAATCTTGCGCTTCTGCTCCGGGTCGCTCACCCCTTCCAACTTGCCAAGGAAAAGATCCGAGGCATCGGCATGAACGAGCGGAATGTTGTAATGGTCGCGGAAGAGCGTGACGACCTGTTCCGCCTCTCCCGCGCGCATGACGCCGGTATCGACGAAAACGCATTGCAGCTGATCGCCGAGCGCTTCATGCAGCAGCACGGCCACAACGGAGGAATCCACCCCGCCCGAGAGCCCGCAAATGACGCGTCCGCTGCCCACCTGCTCGCGCACCTTGCGGATTTCAGTTTCCTTGAAGGCGGCCATGGTCCAGTCGCCCACACAGCCTGCGATCTTGTGGGTGAGTTTTTTCAGGATCTCCGCGCCGCGCGGCGTGTGCATCACTTCGGGGTGAAACTGCACGCCGTAGAATTTCTTCTCATCATTGGCGATGGCGGCAAAAGGCGCACCGCTTGAAACGGCAACGGCCTTAAAACCCGGCGGCAGCGCCACCACCCGATCGCCATGGCTCATCCAGACCGGTTCGATATCGCCCTTTTTAAAGAGCCCCTCGAAAAGCGCGCACTCATCGACAATCTCGATGGTCGCCCGGCCGAATTCCTGATGGTCGTGCCCTTCCACCTTGCCGCCGAGCTGAGCGCACATGGTCTGCTCGCCGTAGCAGATGCCGAGCACCGGAATGCCCGCCTCGAACACCGCCTGGGGCGCGCGGGGCGTGTCCTCCGCCGTCACGCTGGCCGGGCCGCCGGAGAGGATCACCGCTTTCGGCGCGAACTCCTTGAAGACTTCCTCGGCTTTGTTGAAAGGCACGATCTCGCTGTAAACGCCGCTTTCGCGCACGCGCCGCGCGATGAGCTGAGTTACCTGGCTGCCAAAATCGATAATGAGAATACGGTCGGTCATGAGGTCTCTTCTTGGACGGATCAGGGCGCCTTGCCGGCTCCATGGGTTTCAAGCGCCTTGGCAAGCGCGGCGCGCTGCGGACAGGTGCTGCAGGTCTTCTTCAAACGGTCGAGCTTTTTGCGGGCGGCTTCCTCCCGGCCTTTCTGGAGATCGAGAAGGCCCGACCAATAGAGCGCGGAAGGATTGTTGGGATCGATTTCGAGGGCAGAGGCGAAATGGCGCTCGGCGCGGGTCGTCTCGCCGGCCTCGTTTTCCGCCCGGGCGAGATATGCATAGGCATCGGCGCTGGCCGGGTTCTGCACGATCGCCCGTTCATACCAGCCGCGTGCCTCGGCGATGCGCCCGGCCTCCTGCGCCGCCTGGCCTTTGTCGAGGAAAAGCGCGGATTTCGCGCTATCCGCCGCGGCCAGCCCCGCCCCCAACCCGAGGACGAGAAAACCAGCAAAAAGCCAGGAGAGAGCGCCTTTCAGGCCGAGGGAATCGCCAATCCGGGAAAAGGGGGAGGAAAAGATGCGCATGGCAGTCATTGACCACCCCGCGCGGCCCGCGTCAAGAGGCAAGGCAGGCTGCCTCTTTCTGCTTCCCGGGGCCTTCATAAGCGCCGCCCCAGCAAAGCGGCGAAAAACCCGTCCGTGCCTGTGGAGGCCGGGGAAAGGCGCAAATAATCGCTCTTGCCGGGCGCGGGCACCGGCCAGCCTTCGGGCAATTGCAGGCGCCAGTCCACCACCTCGAATTCATCGTGAGCGGCAAGAAAGCGCGCGATCTGATCTTCGTTCTCTTCCCGGAAAAACGAGCAGGTCACATAGATGAGCGCCCCGCCCGGACGCACGATGGGCGCGGCCTCTTCCAATATCTCCTGCTGGGTGCGGCCATAGGCTTCCAGCTCATCCGGGGTAAGGCGCCAGCGCGCCTCGGGCTGGCGCCGCCAGGTGCCGGTGCCCGAGCAGGGCACGTCGAGCAGCACCCGGTCGGCGCGCGCCTCCATGCCGCTCAGGCCGCCCGGCTCATGTACCTTAGTGGTGATGTTATAAAGCCCGGCGCGTTTCGCCCGCTCCTTCAGCCGGGCAAGGCGGCGGCCATCGACATCGCAAGCGAGAATCTCCCCCTCGCCCGCCATCATGGCGCCCATGGCGAGCGTCTTGCCGCCCGCGCCCGCGCAATAATCCACGATCCGCTCGCCGGGCCGCGCGCCCACCAAAGCGCTGACCAATTGCGAGCCTTCATCCTGAATTTCCGCCGCCCCTTCGCGGATGGCACCCACCGCGCGCAGACGCCGGGGCGAGGCAAGGCGGATCCCCCAGGGCGACCAGTAAGTCGGCTGCGCCTCGATGCCTTCTTCCTCAAGGTCCTGCAGCAACCCGTCGCGGCTGGTTTTAAGAAGATTGGCGCGCAGGTCCACCGGCGCCGGCCGGTTCAAAGCGGCAAGCTCTTCTTCCACGCGCCCCGGAAAAGTCGCCTCAAAACGTTCATCGAGCCAGGCCGGATAATTCAGCCGCACCCAGCGCGGGTCATCGCCCGAGGCAGGCTGCAGGGCGTCAAGCTTGGCTTCCTCCGCTTCGCTTAAGGCGCCCGGCGCATATTTGCCGTCGCTTGCCAATGCCTGAATGTCGGCACAAGGCAGCGTATCTATCAGTTTGAGAGAGGCAAGCACCCGCTCGCGCGCGTTTGCGCCGGGCCAGCGCGCGTCGATCAGCGCGCGCGAGCGCATGACGTCATAGACGCGGGCGGAGATTGCCGCCCGGTCCTTGGAGCCTGCATAACGGTGCCCCTTTGCCCAGCGCTCCAGAGCCCGGTCGAGGGGAAGGCGCGTTGCTTCCGCCTCGTCCAAAATCTCTATGGCTGCCGCAAGCCGGGCACCGGGTGTCATACGCGATCCGCTTTCGGCTGGGGTTACTGCGTGCCCTGATAGTTCGGCGCTTCGCGGGTGATGGTGACGTCATGGACATGGCTTTCGCGCAAGGAAGCCGGGGAAATCTTCACGAATTCCGCATTGGCCTGGAAGTCCTTGATCGTCGCCGCGCCCGTATAGCCCATGGCAGCGCGCAGGCCGCCGACAAGCTGGTGCAGCACCGCGCCTACCGGGCCTTTGTAAGGCACCTGGCCTTCGATGCCTTCCGGCACGAGCTTCAGCGTGTCTTTGACGTCCTGCTGGAAATAACGGTCCGCCGAGCCGATCGCCATGGCGCCGACCGAGCCCATGCCGCGATAGGCTTTATAGGTCCGGCCCTGATAGAGGATCACTTCGCCGGGGCTTTCATCCGTGCCCGCAAAAAGCGAGCCGAGCATGGCGCATTCCGCGCCGCCCGCAATCGCTTTGGCCAAATCACCGGAGAACTTGATGCCGCCATCGGCAATCACCGGAATATCGGCTTTGCGCGCTTCTTCAACACAATCAATGATGGCGGTGAGCTGCGGCACGCCGACACCGGCGACGATGCGCGTGGTGCAGATCGAGCCGGGGCCGATCCCGACTTTCACGCCGTCCGCGCCCGCATCGATGAGTGCTTTCGTTGCGCCCGCCGTTGCCACGTTCCCGGCAATGACCTGAATGGAGTTCGACTGTTTCTTGATGCGTTCCACCGCTTCTGCCACGCGGATGGAATGGCCGTGGGCGGTATCGACAATGATAAGATCGACGCCTGCATCGATCAGCGCTTCTGAACGGTAGAACCCATCGTCGCCCACGCTCGTTGCCGCCGCAACGCGCAAGCGGCCCTGCTCGTCCTTGCAGGCATTAGGGTGGAGCTGGGCCTTCTCGATGTCCTTTACCGTGATGAGTCCGACGCAGCGGTAGGCCTCATCGACAACCAGAAGCTTTTCGATCCGGTGTTTGTGCAAAAGCCGTTTGGCTTCGTCCTGGGAAACCCCGTCCTCGCGCACGGTGACGAGATTTTCCTTCGTCATCAGATTACGCACCGGCTCGCGGGGATTGTCGGCAAAACGCACATCGCGGTTCGTCAGAATACCGATCAATTTTCCCGAACCCGGCTCGACGACCGGGATACCGGAAATATTGTAGCGGTCCATCAGCGCCAGCGCGTCGGACAGCGTGTCGTCCGGCCCGATCGTGACGGGGTTTACCACCATGCCGGATTCGAATTTTTTCACCTGACGGACGTTTTCCGCCTGCTGCTCGGGGGTCATATTCCGGTGCAGAACGCCAAGACCGCCGGCCTGCGCCATGGCGATTGCCATGGAGGCTTCCGTCACCGTGTCCATGGCAGCGGAAATGAGCGGAATACCCAATTGGATGGATTTCGTCAGACGGGTTTTGGTGCTGACTTCGCCGGGCAGCACACTGGATGCGGCCGGCTGCAGAAGAACGTCGTCGAAGGTAAGGGCTTCTCTAAACATGTCGCCAACCTCAACCTTTCAAAAGGAATGTTGGCGCTGGTTCTTAACACCGTCGGGGAAGAAAGCAAAGCGAAGAGATGGTCACAATTGACGCATGCTCCCTTGCATTTATGTGAAGAGCGAAAAGAGGCTCTTTTCCGCCTCAATCGGCCTCTTCCTCGCCATTTGCCGCTTCTTCTTCCCCGCGCCTGCCGCGGAACCCCGTCGCCAGCACATAGACTTCCGCCGAATCGGCGCGGCTCGCCTTGGGTTTGACGTGGCGCACCGTGGTGAAGTCGCGCTTCAGATCTTCCAGAAGTTCACGTTCCGTGCCGCCCTGCAGCACTTTGGCGCAAAAGACCCCGCCTTCGGCCAGCACATCGCGGGCGAACCAGGCCGCCGCCTCGCAGAGCGCCATGATCTTCATATGGTCGGTCTTGCGGTGCCCGGTGGAAGAAGCCGCCATATCGGAGAGGACGACATCCGCCTCCCCGCCCAGCAGCTCCTTCAGCGTCTCATCCGCGCCCTCTTCCATGAAATCGAGCTGCAGCAGCGTCGTGCCGGCAATGCTCTCCATTTCCTGCAAATCGATGCCGATGACCCGGCCGCGTCCTTCCTGGGCTTTGACGCGCGGCACGGCGATCTGGCACCAGCCGCCGGGCGCCGCCCCAAGATCCACCACTCGGGCGCCCGGTTTGAGGAAACGGTATTTGTCGTCGATTTCCTGCAGCTTGTAGGCCGCGCGGGAGCGGAAGCCATCGCGCTTGGCCGCCTGCACATAAGGGTCGTTGAGCTGGCGCTCCAGCCAGCGGGCAGAGGAAATCGTGCGCCCGCGCGCCGTCTTGACGCGGACATGCATCTCACGGTTGCCGCCCGTACCGGCTTTGCCGCCTTTCGATTTCCCGGATTTTCCGCCGGACTTGACCACGCCTATTCTCCTGTTTCCGGCTGGCTGCCCGCATTCGCTGGGCCGGCCGATACTTTCTTGCGCCGCCCGCGCCGGCGCCGCCGCTTGCGCTTGCGTTTGGGGGCATCTTCCATCATCAGCGAAAAGAGAATGCCTTCCCGGAGGCCCCTGTCGGCCACTCTTAGCCGGTCGGCGGGCCAGGCGTCCAGAATGGCTTCGAGAATGGCGCAGCCGGCAAGCACCAGGTCCGCCCGCTCACGGCCCACACAGGCATGGGCGGCGCGCTCTTCAAAGCTCATGTCCAGCAATTGCCGCGTGACGCTGCTCACCGAGTGCGGCTCCACCCAGGCCCCGTCCACCCGGTTGCGGTCATAACGCTTAAGGCCCATTTGAACGCCGGCAATAGTCGTCACGGTGCCCGACGTGCCGAGCAGGTGAAAGCCGCGCTCTTTCAGCTCCGGCATCGGTTCGCGGGAACGGAACTCGGTCAGCTCCTCGCCGACATACTCCACCATGCGGGCATAAATATCGGGCGTTACGTCCACCCCGCCGAAACGCTCGGCCAGCGTGACGACGCCGCAGGGCAGCGAGGTCCAATCCTCGATCACCGCGCGGCCCCTGGTCGAGCGGCGCACCCAGATCAGCTCCGTGCTGCCCCCGCCAATATCGAAGACAAGCGCCGCCCCGCATTCCGGGTCGAGCAGCGGCGCGCAGCCGGAAACCGCAAGGCGCGCTTCATCCTGCGGGGTAACGACATCGAGCTTCAGCCCCGTCTCCCGCTCCACCCGCTCGATGAAGGCCGCGCCATTCGCGGCCTTACGGCAGGCTTCCGTGGCAATGGTGCGGGCTCTCGTGACACCGCGCCGCTGCATTTTTTCCGCGCAGATTTTCAGGGCTTCAAGTGCCCGGTCCATCGCCCCTTGCGAGAGCTCACCGGTATGCGCCAGCCCTTCGCCGAGCCGCACGATGCGCGAGAAGGCATCGATCACCCGGTAGCCGCTGCGGCCCTTCTTGGCAACGAGAAGGCGGCAATTATTCGTGCCGAGATCGAGCGCGCCGTAAACCGGCGGCTCGCTGCCCGCGCCTTCTTCTTCGGCGCGCGCCTGCACGTCCTTGGCCGAGGGCAAAGGCGTATTGCCGGTTTGCTGAAAGGAAGCTGCGCCTGAAGGAGAGACGGCAGCGCTTTCCGCCCGCCCGTCTACTTGACGCCCCTCTACTTGACGCCCGTCTGAACTGCGCCCGTCCAGCGCTTCCCGCCGGGCCGCGTTTTTGCGGCCGCCGCGTCTGCGCCGTCTTTTTTTGCGCGGCCTCTCACCGCTCTTCCCGGCCCCTTCGGCATCTTGCCGCTCCGGTTCCGGAGAGTGCGGCAGGTCCGCGGCAGGGTTTTCTTGGCGGTTATCCCCGCCAGACCCCGGCTCACCCGCCTGGTGCACGTTATTTCAGACCCGGGAGGCGCTGCCCTCAGGCTGTGCCGAAAACCGCACCCCGCGCCGGGCTCCCAATTTGAAAGTTGAGATCACTCTATCACCGAAGCCGGAGGGAAGGAACCGTTACGGCATCCCGCCGCCCATTCCAGCCGCCACAAAGACGGCCATGGCAAGGGCCGCCTTTAGCGCCTATATTTTTCCTATGGATCGCTATCAAACGCGCACCGGATGGAACCGCGTTCCCGGGCCGGCAGCCCGGCTGGCCGGTTTCTTTTTGCTTTTTGCAGGACTGCTTCTTGCCATTACCGGCAATGCCTTCTCGCAAGAGGAAGAGAGCGCGCCGCAGGCGGGGCTCGCACTCGTCTTGACCATTGATGGGGCCATCGGTCCGGCCAGCGCCGATTACATCATCTCCGGCCTCGATGAAGCCCGGGACCGGGGCGCCAAAGCAATCATCATTCAAATGGACACGCCCGGCGGGCTCGACACCTCGATGCGCGACATGATCCGCGCCATTCTCGCCTCACCTGTCCCGGTTCTCACCTATGTCAGCCCCAGCGGCGCGCGGGCGGCGAGCGCTGGCACTTATATCCTTTATGCCAGCCATATCGCGGCCATGGCGCCCGGCACCAATCTCGGCGCGGCAACGCCCGTCTCGATCGGCGGGGGCGGCCTGCCGCTTCCCGGCGGCGGCCAGCCCGACAAAGAGCCCGGCAAAGACCCGCAAGAGGCACAGAAGGAAGAAGACGCTGCCGCAGGCGATCCGATGAAAGCCAAGATGGTCAATGACGCCGTCGCCTATATCCGCTCGCTTGCCGAGATGCGCGGGCGGAACGGGGAATGGGCGGAAAAAGCCGTGCGCGAAGCGGCGAGCCTTTCGGCGGATGCGGCCTTTTCAAAGAACGTCATCGACATCAAGGCGCGCAGCCTTACCGATCTTCTGGATCAGGCCCATGGGCGCGCCGTGCGCCTTGGCGAACGCGAGGCGGTGCTCGACACGCAGAACCTGACGCCCGAAACCCTCGACCCCGATTGGCGCCATGAGTTGCTTGCCACGATCACCAGCCCCAATGTCGCGCTCATTCTCATGATGATCGGCATTTACGGGATCATTTTCGAATTCATGAACCCCGGCGCGATCTATCCGGGCACGATCGGCGCCATCTCGCTCTTTCTCGCGCTTTATGCCTTTGCGGCGCTACCCATCAATATTGTCGGTATCGGCCTCATCCTGCTCGGCATCGCGCTGATCGGCGCGGAGGCGGTTTCCCCTTCCTTCGGCGCGCTCGGCATTGGTGGCACCATTGCCGTTGTGCTCGGCGCGACGATCCTGATCGATACGGACGCACCCGGCTTTGCCATTTCCTGGCAGGTGCTCGCAGGTATCGCGGTGACGACGCTCGGCTTTACCTATCTGGCCGCCCATCTCGCCGTCACCTCTCACCGGCGCAAGGTCGTAACGGGCCAAGAGGAAATGATCGGCGCGCACGCTTCCGTCACGGATTGGGACGGAGAGAGCGGCCATGTTCACACCCATGGCGAGCGCTGGCGCGCGCGGGGGCCTGCCGCCCTCAAAGCCGGCGATCCTGTCATCATCGAAGCGCTGGACGGGCTGACCTTGCAGGTTACGCCCGCCACATCCGAAAACGGGTCCGGTCAAGCCCGCTGACACACGCAGACGGAGGAACCCCATGTTTGGAAATGTCGCTTTCTACCTGCCGATTATTCTTATCGGCATTCTCTTTCTCGCCTCCGCTATCAAGGTGCTGCGCGAATATGAGCGCGGCGTCGTTTTCACGCTCGGGCGCTATACCAGCACCAAGGGGCCGGGCCTGATCATCCTGATCCCCGTCATCCAGCAGATCGTGCGGGTGGATTTGCGCACGCGGGTGCTGGACGTGCCGACCCAGGACGTGATTTCCCATGACAACGTTTCGGTGCGCGTCAACGCAGTGATTTATTTCCGCGTGCTCGACCCGGAAAAATCCATCATCCAGGTCGAGGACTTCATGCAGGCGACGAGCGAGCTGGCCCAGACCACCTTGCGCTCCGTACTCGGCAAGCACGAGCTCGACGAGATGCTCTCCGAGCGCGACAAGCTCAACGCCGATATTCAGGGCATTCTCGACACCCAGACCGATGCCTGGGGCATCAAAGTCGCCAATGTCGAAATCAAGCATGTGGATATCGACGAAAGCATGATCCGCGCCATCGCCCGCCAAGCGGAGGCCGAGCGCGAGCGGCGCGCCAAGATCATCAATGCCGAAGGCGAGCAGCAGGCCGCCCAGAAACTGCTGGAGGCCGCCGAGATCCTCGCCCGCCAGCCCGAAGCCATGCAGTTGCGCTATCTGGGCACGCTGAACACCATTGCGGGCGAGAAAAACTCCACCATCGTTTTCCCCTTCCCCGTGGAAGTCGGCAAAATGCTGGCCCGCTTCGATGAGGACGCAAAGAAGGACTAAAAGCCGCCTCTTAAGGCCTTTTTAAACCGGAGATATTAGACAAAAGGCCTGCGCGAGCTTGCTTGGGGCAGCCTCGCAAATTCTTGCGCGGATAAGTGCCGGCTGGCGTTTTCCAAGGTTTGACAGGGTTAAAACGCTTCGGTATAAGCCGCAGAACTTTCCGCTTCCGGGCTCGGCCCGGCTGGTGGGGGATCGTCTAATGGTAGGACAGCGGACTCTGACTCCGCCAGTCTAGGTTCGAATCCTAGTCCCCCAGCCATCCGTCTTCGCTAACTTGCCGAAGGCAAGTTTAGCTTCGACGAGATTTATCGAGACGAAGCGTGCGAAGCGGATGCCTCGCCGAAGTAAAGCGCAGCTTTAACGAAGGCGGGCCTTATGTATTTCGTCTATATTCTCCAAAGCATAAATGATCCCAAGCGTTTTTACGTGGGCCTCACAACGGACTTGGAAAAACGTCTGGGGCAACACAATAATGGCGAGTCCATACACACGAACAAGTTCAAGCCCTGGAAGTATCGAACCGTTATCCGTTTCGACGATGTGCAAAAGGCTGAAGCATTCGAACGATATTTAAAATCGGGTTCTGGCCGTGCCTTCTCCAAAAAACATTTCTAGGCACAAAGCCAGACGACAACACTCCAACACCCCGCACAGGCATGAGCGTGAAGCGCTGGTATCTTTATATTCTCGAATGCGAAGGCGAGCGGCTTTACACCGGCATCAGCACCGATGTGGAAAGCCGCTTTGAGGCGCATGTAAAAGGCACCGGCGCGAAATTCACCCGCGCCTTCAAGCCGCTTGCCATTCTCTACCGCGAGGAACACGGCGACCGCGCCAGCGCCAGCGCCGCCGAGGCGCGGGTCAAAACTTTGAGCGCAGCGGAAAAACGCGCGCTGATCGCCGAAGCGCAATCCCCTGCCCGCAAACGCTCCCCGCAAAGAAAAAGGCCGTGAAACACGTTCACGGCCTTTCTTACGCAACTTGAACTCAGCGCTTAGCTTTTTTCGTAGTTCGAGGCAGGCTTGCTCGCGCCGAAGCCGCCATTGCCGCCTTCGATCATGCGGCCGCCCTGCGTGCCGGACTTGCCGTAATTGTTCAGATCGATATCGGCGCTCATCTTGTCCATCGTGTCGCCGGCGGGTGCGGCCATTTTGTCCGCGCCGTCATGCATCATCATGCCGCCGACCGGCACGGTTTCCTGGCCATGGCGGTGGCTCGATTCAGCCAGTGCCGGCTGGGCCGCTGCAGCGGCAAAGAGGCCGAGCGCGAAAAGGGAAGCAGATTTCTTCAACATAGTCTCACCATTTGGTTCGGGGGGGAGTGCGGGCGGCGCCACCACGGGCCGCCCGCTGCCGCCTGAGGCGCCTTAGCGCTTCAGGACGGGATAGCCTTGCGTGTAGATCAGGTCGGTGGCGCGGGCCGGTTCATGGCAGGTCAGACAGTCCTGCTTGTAATCGACCGTCACGGATTTCGTGCGCTCGTCGCCTTCATAGAAAGCCCAGCCCCAGCCGTCGCCCCAGAGCGGCGACTTGCCGGCATTGGCGTTGTCCGCGTCCTTGATCATGATAAAGCGGCCGGCCAGTTCATTGGCATAGCTTGCCGTACCGGTGGTCAGGAATTCCGTCTTCGCGGCGAAGACGTCCTTGATCAGCACCGCGCCATCGGGGAAGACGCCGTTCTTGCGGAACGCTTCGACATGTTCCGGCTCGGCATAAACGACATGCATTTCTTTCGCGCCGTCTTCCGGCTCATCAGCCAGCACGGAATAAGAACCGAGCACCGTCCAGTTCTTGCGGTAGTCGACATCCGGGATATGCAGCGCCGCATCAACGCCGGTCAGTTCATGCGCACCGCTCACCGCAGAGGTTTCCATCGTTTCAGCTTCCATGGTTTCCGCTTCCATCGTGTCGGCAGCGGCGACCTGATAGGGCGCTTCGGTAACCTGCGACGCGTAAGCGGCAAGCGCGAAAGAGCTCGCCACGAAGAGCATGCCCAATCCAATCGTCTTATTCATATGCCTCATCCTTTCGTTCGTTTTCTGCCAGCCGGGGCGGCATGCCCCGCCCGCGTCAGCCCACCCGGGCGGGTGTCGGCTTGATCCATGCGTGCGGCTGAAACGCGTCATTGAGCGGCGTTTCGGCCATGTGGTTCGTGTAATTGCTCATCATTTTGAGGGCGGCGCCGAGCAGGATTTCCAGGACGTGCTGCTTCGTGTAGCCCATCTCCAGAAAGGCCTCGATTTCGCTATCATCGACCCAGCCCCGGCTGCGCACGACGATGCGCGTAAAAAGCCTGAGCGCCTCCAGCTTGTCGTCGCCAAGCGGCGCGCCGACGCGCAGCGCCTGAATGATCTCCTCTTCCATGCCCTCGCCCGCAGCGACATAACTGTCGCCGGCCATGCAGAAGTCGCAGTCGTTTTCGTAATTCACCGACAAGAGGACGATCTTGCGCTCCAAGGGTGTGAAGCTTGTGCGCTCGAACACTTCCGAGAGCTTCAAATACCCTTCCAGCAATGCCGGTGCTTCGGCTTGGATGCCGAGCATGTTGGGAATAAACCCGAAATGCGTCTCAACCTGCTTCAGCCGCTCCTTGGCGCCTTCCGGCGCCGTTTCCGGCGTGTGAATTTTAAAATCCGCCATGTCGCCCCGCCCCCTTAGTCGGCCTTCTTGAACCCAACGATTGTTGCTGACGCTGTTTCAGGCGCCTCCGGCGTATCGAAATTCAGCCGGCTGGGTTTGGGTGCCGCGGCATGAACAAGATGCCCGCTCTTCACCCAAAGCCGCACGCCCTCGCCTTTTCCGGCAAGTGCGCTGAACGGCGCGGCGCCGTCCGGCACACGCAGCCAGCTATGCAGCCCGTAGCTGCGCCCTTCATGCTCAAGCCCCCCGGCAAGCACGAAGACTTCCAGACCGCCTTCGGCGGCAATGTTCACCCGCGCGCCGGGCTCCCAGGTTTCAACGCGTACGTTTTCCCGCGCATCCTGGAAGAGCGGCGAGACCCGCACGCCTGCGCGCGCCGCATCGGGCACCGCACCGAGCTTGGTCATGTCGATACGCACATGGCTGCGGTCCGCCGGATCGAACTGCCAGAGCTTCACGAAAATCGTGCAGCCCGGCTCCGAGCCCGGCTTGTGGCGGGAGAGCGGCGGGTTGCGCACATAAGTGCCCGCCGGATAATCCCCGTGCTCGTCCTGGAAGATTCCGTCGAGCACGAAGAACTCCTCACCGCCCTCATGCAGATGCGCCGAGAAATCGCTTCCCGGCGCATAGCGCACGATGCTGGTTGCGCGGGCGACCTCCCCGCCGATCCGGTCGAGCATGCGCCGGCTGACACCGGGCATGGGCGAGGCCACCCATTCCATTTCTTCCGCCCTTAAGGCGACGGGCTTTTTGAAGTCCGCATTGATTTCCATATCCGCGCACTCCTTCGCCCGGATGGTTTAAGCGGCAAGCGCCGCGCTTGGGCGCGCGAAAACACGTGCATGCCAGGCCTTCATGTTTTTGTATTCGGCCGGAATTTCGAGCTTGAGGAAGTCGAGCAGCGCGCAGCCGGCCATCGCCGTGATATCCGCGATAGTGAAGGTGTCGCCGGCGAAATAGTCCTGGCCTTCCAAAACGCCGTTCATCCATTCCAGCGTCTTCATCGCGACATCGAGCTGATGACGGCCCCAATCGGCGTTCTGATAAAGCTCGACATCGGGCCCGAGCCCTTCGGTCGCATGGTGGAAAAAGTCGGTTGCCGCGCCAAGGAAGCCCTGCTCGATCTTGCGCTGCATCATGTTGATGCGCGCCCGCTCGATCGCCGTGCGCCCGGTCAGGTCCGTTTCGCCGCTCAACCCGTCGAGATATTCGGTAATCGCCGAACATTCGGAGAGGATGGTGCCGTCTTCCAGCTCCAGCGCCGGCACGAGGCCCGACGGGTTTTTGGCGCGGTATTCGGGGGAACGGTGCTCACCGGCCGGCAGGTTGATCTGAACGAATTCGGTTTTGTCGAACAACCCCTTCTCCGCAAGCGCGATCCGCACACGGGCGGGATTGGCAAAACCCTTGAATTCATAAACTTTCAGCACCGGCCACCTCATTCCTTGTTTTCCCTTACGGGAATTCTATCTATCGATAGGCAGAGAAATAGAAACGGCCTTAGTTCTTGTCAACGCCTACCCCCAAGTAGATAACTTGATCGTGATGAGCACCGGATACACAGGCAAAGCCGCAGAAATATTGGACGCTGCAGAGAACCGCATTCGCGCCGGCGGCTTCAACGCGTTCAGCTTCCGGGACGTGGCCGCCGATGTCGGCATCAAGAGCGCGAGCGTTCACTATCACTTTCCGCAAAAGGCCGATCTCGGCAAAGCCGTGGTCGAGCGGTACACGGCCACCTTTCTCGCCAGTCTCGGCGCGCCGGACGATCCCGCCCATACCCCTGCCCGCCGCATCGCTCATCTGGCGACCGCCTACCGCATTTCGACCATCGACCGAGGCGCGATCTGCCTGTGCTGTGTGCTGGGCAGCGAGGCGGCCGATCTGCCTGCAGATGTCGCCGATGCGCTGCGCCGGTTTTTCCGCCAGCTTCTCACTTGGACGCAAACCGCGCTCAAAACACCGGGCGGCCACGCAGCGCCGGGTTTGAGTGAGGACGCCGCCCGGCTCGGCGCCAATCAGGCGGTTTCCATGCTGCAAGGGGCGATGTTCCTCAGCATTCTGCTGAAAGAGCCCGCGCATTTCGAAGATGCGGCGACGCGCCTTCTCGCGCTCGATTTCGTTAAGGGATGACGGCCCGCCGTAAAGGTAAATGAAACCTTTAAGCAGGCGCTTTGTTTACACCTTCAGGTCTATCTTATTCACAGGCACTGCGCGGCATAGCTGCGAAACCGTCCCATCAAGGTGTCCTGAAAATTAACATCCACAGGGCCCTGATCTTTTTCCGTCTCTTAACGACACGTTATATCTTTCACGCCAAGCTCTAGCCTGAAAATGAAGGTAAAGGGTCGGTGAGCCGATTTCATGGCTGAGCTCGCTCAAAACGGAACGACCGCAGGGTCGACGGCGCGCACCTTTCTGCAACTCAAAAAGCAGGAAGACGGCGGCAGCGCGCCTATGTCCGATTACGAAATCAATCCCTGGACGCTGACCTTCGCCAGCCCCGAAGCCGAAAAGAAATTCGCCACCGAAAACTTCGCCCGTTATGTGTCGCTGCACCGGCTGACCATTACGATGGGCGCCATCATCTTTGCGCTTTTCGGCGCGCTCGACTACTTCATCATCCCGGACATTCTTTACGAAGCCTGGTTCATCCGCATCGGCATCGCCTGCCCCATTCTTCTGGGCATCGTCGCGCTGTCCTATGCACCGTGGTTCTCTTACAAGAACCAGTTCTGGCTGTCGCTTTCCATGGCAACGCCCGCCTTCGGTGTTGTCGCGATGATCGCCATGGCCGATGCGCCGGGTTCCTATCTCTATTATGCCGGTCTCATCGCCATCATCGCCTATAACAACTGCACCTGGCGGATGAGTTATCTTTACCCGGCCGGCATGACGCTCTTCACCTTCGCGCTTTATGAATTCGTGGTGATTGCGGTCAATCCGGTGCCGCCCGATATTCTCTTGAACAACAGCGCGTTCATGGGGCTTGCTGCCGGCGTTTCCATGTTCATGAACTACGTTCAGGAACTGCATATCCGCAACAACTTCGTCGATGCCGAACGCATCCGCTTCGAGCGTGAGCGCTCCGAGCAGCTGTTGCAGGAATCGGAAGCGGCCAACCGCGCCAAGAACGACTTCCTGGCGATCATGAGCCATGAGCTCAGAACGCCGCTCAACGCGATCATCGGTTTCTCCGACATCATCGCGAACGAAATGTTCGGGCCGATCAATCATCCGAAATACGCGGACTATGCGTCGGACATCCGCTCCAGCGGCTCGCATCTGCTCAGCATCATCAACGACATTCTCGACCTGTCGAAAGCGGAAGCGGGCAAACTGCAGCTCGACGAGCAGCCGCTCGATCCGGTGGAATCGCTCAACCAGACCATGCGCATGTTCCGTCAGCGCGCGGCAGAGCTGGAAATCCGGCTCTCCTTCCGCATGCGCGACGACATTCCCTGGGTGATTGCCGATCCGCGCCTTTTCAATCAGGTCGCCATCAACCTGACCTCCAATGCGCTGAAATTCACGCCGGAAGGCGGCTCGGTGAAAATCGAGCTTGGCCGCAACGCAAGCGGCGATCTGGAACTGAGCGTGGAAGACACCGGCATCGGCATCAAGGAAAGCGACGTCTCGCGCGTCTTCGAGCCTTTCGTGCAGGTGGAAAGCGCGCTTAGCCGCACGCAGCCCGGCACGGGCCTCGGCCTGCCGCTGGTGCGCAAGATCATGTCCCTGCATGGCGGCACGGTCGATCTGCAATCGAATGTCGGTAAAGGCACGAAGGTCGTGGTCACCTTCCCGGCCAGCCGTTTCGTGGCGGCCGGTAATCAGGATCAGGTCCGCTGGGCGCTGACCTGATCCCTCATCCGCTTAAGCCGGTTTTCTGAGCGTCATGACATAGACGCATTTGGTCGAATCTTCTTCCAGCGACACGCGCTCGCAGTCGAGCCCTTCCGTCATCGCCCACATGTCTTCTTCCGTGCGGTAGACAAGGCTCCAATCCGTCACCATTTCCAGCGGCCACTGGCAGGTTTCCCGGCCGGTCTTCACATTGGCGATGATCAGATAGCCGCCCGGCGCCACTTGCTCGTAAAGATCGTGGGTGAGCGCCTTGGCGCGGCGTGCCGACAGATAATCGTAAAGGCCGAGACTGTAGAGGATGTCCTGCGGCGGCATGCTCTGGAAAAGCGTGCCCGCGCGCAGAAGCTGCGCGAAGGACGCGTTGAGGCACTGCACGCGCGCACGGCCCTGGTGACGCACCACCTGCTTATAAGCATGCTCATAAGCGTAAGTGAGCGCGTCATGGTCCTGGTCGATCAGTGTGAAGCTGACCGGGCGCGGCAGGTGGTCGATCTTCAGATAATCGGCCACCTCAAACGCCGAGCCGCAGCCCAGATTGGCGATATGCATGGGCGTGTCGCCCGCCGTCTCGGCCACTTTCTCGGCGATGAATTTCTGCGTCATGCGCAGGCGCGTGCCCACGCAGGCGCCGGTTTCGATGCCGATGCGGTGCAGAAGCTTTTCGTAAGGCGTGTCGCCCACCCGCTCCCACTTATAAACGTAGTTCATGATCTGATAGTCGCCGGGATAACCGAGCGGCTTTTCATAGCAGCGGCGCATCACGGGGCCGGGCATGAAGTCCGGTGTCAGCACGCGTTCGGCATAACGCTTATGGGCGGCAAGCGCGACCGGGTCCTTGAACACCGGTTCCAGAATGTCGCTGCCCTTGTACCAAAGCTCTTTCCACTGCGGCACGATCTTGTCTTCACACGCGATCAAGGCTTCAAGCAGCAGCCGCTCGCGCTCTTCACCGCTTGCCTCGAGGCGCGCTTCGAAGCGCTCAAGCAGGTCTTTGTAAGAGCGGAAGAGATTGAGAATGTCGCCGGCAAGCGCCCGGAACTCGGGCAGGATATCGACGCTTTCGCCGAAATGCGGGTCCGCAATGGCCCGGCGCAGCAGCACGTGATGATGCTCCGTCACGATAGCCGGAATATCGAGATAGCCGGAAGTCAATTCCAGCGCGACGGTAGCGCGGATGCCGTTCGGCTCCACCCGCTTCACCCGGCCCTTGCCCTGATAGACCGTGTCTTCGCCGAGGCGGATCGCCAGCGGCACTTCCTTGCCCAGCTGTTCGTCCCAGGCATCGAGCTGCGTGCTCTGCACGGCAAGCCCGGTCATGGACAGGTCTTTGATTGCCGTGCGGTCCCCGTCCAGATCGACGGCCGGCACGACGTCTTGAAACAGCTGATCCGGGCGAAAACGCTCTGCCCGGTAAAACATTTTGCGGCCTGAGGCCCCCAGTAACTCTTCGTACGTCCGCATCCTACAGGATCCCTAACACCAGGATTTCAGTCAGTCCGAGAGAATCAAATTTCTTTACCCTTTGCAAAGGTTAATAAGAAATAAATGACTGAATGGTTAACCTGCTATGCGAAAGTTTTACGTCGGTTCCGACGGGCCGCCTTGTTTATCGCCGAAAAGCAGCAATGCGGGCACCAGGAACCAGTCGATGGCCAAAGCCGCAATGACGACGATCGTTGCCTGCATGCCGAGCTGCCAATTCACCTCGAAGCCTGAAAGCGCGAGAATCGAAAAGCCGACCACAAGCGCCGTGGTGGTGACGAACATGGCAACGCCCACCGTGCCGAACACGATATTGATGGCCTCTTCCGGCGTTTTTCCCTGCCGGCGCGCCCAGCGGTATTTCGAGAGGAAATGGATCGTATCGTCCACCACGATGCCGATCGTCATAGCGGTGAGCACGGAGCCGGCAAGACCGATATCCCGGTAGGTCAGCCCCCAGACGCCGAAACCTATGACGGCTGGGAAAAGATTCGTGACAAGGCTGATAAGACCGAGACGCAGCGAGCGCAAAGCCACCGCGATGATCACGCCAATGACCAGAATGGAGATCGCGGTCGACAGCAGCATGGCGCGCACATTGATGCCGGAGAGATAGGAAAAGATGACGTTGATGCTGGTGCCGCGGGTCCACATATGGTCCGGCGCCTCGGCGGCAAGCCAGTCCTGGGCCTTGCCATTGAGCTCGCGTATCTCGCCTGAGGTCGCCCCGCGCAGGATCGCGGTCACGCGGCTCGCCGAGCGGGCGACATTGATGCGGTCGGTAATTTCCGCGCCATAGGGCAAGGACAGTTCGTAGATCAGGAAATACTGCGAAATGAGTTCCTGATCGTCCGGCAAGGGCACGGCGCCCTCTTGCCCGCCGCTCCCCTGCACGCCGTTGATGTGCTTGTGGATGCGCCGCGTGATCTGCGTAATGTCGGTCACCGAGAGCACTTTGGGCTGCGTACGCAGCCAGTCGGCGAACTCGGCCACTTTACGCTGATAGGCCGGGTCATAGACCCCGCCGTCGCTGCCCGCCTTCAAATCGAACTCGACAATGTTGAGCCCAGTCAGATGCTGTTCGGCAAAGTCGGAGGCGCGGCGGTATTCGAAGCGCTCATCGAAATAGCGAATGAAATCGTCATCGAGCCGGATATTCAGGAGCGCCATGATCGCGGGCAAGAGAGAGAAGGTCAGCAGGTAATTGACGAAGATGCCCGCGGCCACGAGTGCCCCCATCTGGTTGAGCGGCGGAGAGTCCGCGGCAAGCAGCGAGAGAAAACCGATGCCGGTCGTCAGGCTGGTCAAGGCGACAGGATAAGCATTGACGCGCAGTCCCTGGACAATGGCTTTGTCCTTTTCCATGCCTTCCGCGCGGTATTGCAGGATGGAGATCACCACATGGACGGATGACGCCATGGCAATCGTCATGATGATGACGGGGGCGGCAACCGTCGACGGGTTGACCGCATGGCCCACCCAACCCGCAGCCCCCATGGCGACAAGCGCGGAAATATTCAGCAGCGTCACCGTTGCCAGCAGCGCCGTCGGCGAGCGCAGGAAGATAAAGAGCATCAGGCCCGATGCCATGAGGCTGATAGGCACGAGAAGCTGCACGTCGTTCAGCGAGGCTTCCATGAACGCGCCCATCAGCATCACATTGCCGGTCGCGCGCACTTTAAGGCCGGGATAGGCCGCTTCGATTTCAGCCGCCAGCGCCCGCGTCGCCGCAATGATCCGGCGCACTTCGGCGGAGGCTTCCTTAGGCAGCTTGAAATTCACATTGACCCCGGCAGCCCCGCCATCCGGTTCCATCAGCCGGTTGACGATCAGAGGATCGGCGGCGGCGATCTCTTCCACACGCGCCGCATCCGCCTCGCTCAAACCTTCCGGGTCATCCACGAGTTCGCGGACGATGAAGGTGTCCCCTTCGGAGGTGACATGCGGAAAATTGGTCAGGGAATCCACGCGGGTGGAAAGGGGCAATTGCCAGGCCCGCTCCGTCAGCTCGGCCACGGCGCGCAAGCCCTCGGGCGTCGTCACCTTGCCGCCGGGCGCGGCAATGACGAAAAGCACGTTGTTATTGTGTTCGTATTTCTTCTCGAAATCTTCCAGTTCCAGAAGATATTCGTTGGTGGCGGAGAAATAGGCGCGCGTGTCGGAAGAAAGGCCAAGCCCAAGCAGCCCGGCGCCGAATACGACAACCGTCAGTAAAGTGACGATCACGACCGCCCAGGGCCGGCGCACAGCCCACTCGACAAAATACATGCCTCTCTCCCCTCACCCGCCGACCCGCCTGGCCTCGCCATAGGCTCAAAGCACGCTTTCCCCTTGTTTTCAGCGGATTAGCGGGCCGTTCCCCGATCGGCAGCCCGTCTTATACTAGATTCATGGGTTTATCCAAAGCTAATACGGGCAACGAACATTTAACGCAATTTTGCGCAAAATACAGCGAGGGATGCGATAATGAGACGCGGCGTCTGAGCGCCGTGAGTCGGGAGCACGGAGAGGGATGGCAGGGACGAACCTGCTAAGTGTTGGCACGGCTGAGCTGGGCAAAATGCCGATCCGCGAGTTCGTTAAGGGCTTGGAGGGCATGAACCCGGAAGCGATCGTGCGTCTGCGCCGCGAGCGGAAGCTGACGGCGGAGCACGAACACGCCCTTGAAATCTTCCTGCGCGATCACCCGTCCAAACGCCTAAAAAAACCCGAGAAAGAATCCCGTCTGTCGGCCCGCGGCCAAGCACGTATGCAGCGTATCCGCAACCGCCAGGAAGCCGCGCAGCGCGAGAAGTCCGCTAAGGCTGCCAACGGCGCGCAAGCCTCCGAAGCGCCGCGCAAGCGTGAAGGCTATGTCGAACTTTTCATCCGACTGAAAGCCTGGTGGGAAGGCGTGGATGTGGAAATCGTCCGGCGTGAATTCGATGAGCGGTGGGCTGCCAAGAACCCACCTAAGGACAGCCCCGATTTCAGCATCGAGATAGACAATATCCATCCGCGCTTTGCCAATGACCGCTGGACCGATGCGCGGCTCGACGTCACCCAAATTCTCTGGGGCGAAGGGTTCAGCCTGCCGGGCGGGCGGGACTTCGCGCTGAAACTCGTCAAATCTCTGGCGCTGCGCCCGGAACATACTTTCGCCGATCTTTCCTCGGGCCTTGGCGGGGGCACCCGCGCCATCGCCAAACGCTATCAGCTCTGGCTGGAAGGCTATGAGCGCGAGGAAGACCTTTCCGACTACGCCAACGACATTTCCATCGAGCAAGAGCTCGACGCCCAGGCGCCGGTCACGCATTACGCAGTGGAAAAGCTGGCGCTGCAGGAAAACCGCTACGACGCCATCATGATCCGGGAAATGCTCTTCTCGGTGGATGACAAGAAAGCACTGCTGCAGGATATCGGCCGGGCGCTGAAATCGGACGGCAATCTTCTTTTCACGGATTTTGTGCTGACGGACCGCTTGCAGGAAACGGAAACGCTGGCCGCCTGGCGCGCCGCCGAGCCCTTCCGCGCCCGCCCCTGGACGATGGACGAATACCGCCAGATGCTCTCGGACCTGCGCTATGTGGTGCGTGTCTTCGAGGACGTGACCGACGATTACGTCGCTTACATCAATGCTGGCTGGATGGAAGCCCTGAAGGCGGTGAAGGCCGGCAAACTCTCGCGCGAAATGGTCGATGCCCTCATGGAAGAGGGGCAAATGTGGCTTGCCCGCTCCCGTGCCCTGCAGGAGGGGCGCTTGCGGCTTCTGCGCTGCCATGCGGTGATCCGCCACAAGGTGGACCGGGCCATGTCCGACGCGCTCCGGATCGACGACTGACCCTCCTCATTCAGCCCTCATTAAGGATGGACCGGTTTTTCTGGATTTAATCTGGATTCGGCCCTTTACCTACTTGGCAAGACCTATATCGGTCCTATATACCCCCTATCGGCCCGATATACCCCCCCACCCCGGCAGCCCAAGCGGCCGCTGCGGTAATATGTCTGGGAATGAGAGAAATGGACGTGCGTACCCTTTGCCTCGGCGCTCTGACGCTGGGGGATGCGACGGGTTATGAAATCCGCAAAATGTTCGAAGATGGCGTCTTCAGTCACTTTCTGGAGGCAAGCTACGGCTCTATCTATCCGGCGCTGACGCGGCTGACGGAAGAAGGGCTCGTGACCTGCCACTCCGAGCAACAGGAAAAGCGGCCCGACAAGAAGATCTATTCGGTCACGGCCAAAGGCCGCACCGCTTTTACCGAGGCGCTGCTCGAACCTCTGGCCGAGGACAAGTTCCGCTCGGAATTCCTTTTCGTCATGCTCTTCCGCTTCACCGGACAAAAACAAAGACCGCCGCCAAAAGGAGCTGGCCCGCATCCGCTAGCCGCTCCGGCATGTCTAAACAGACATATTTCACAGTTTAAGTAAGGCGCTTTCGAGAAGGCGCGCCACAAAACGGACCAAGAGATTATGATTATCAAGCGCTCTTACATTATCGCCGCGGTGATTGCAGTCATCCTGTCGGCGTGGATCTTGTCCGGGCAAATTGGCGGCTCCGAAAGCGAGGTGGCCGAGGGTACCGGTGTGGAAGACACCGGCGCGGGCGAAGAAGAAGTGTTCGTTCAGGTACGCACCTTCACCGCTCAGCCCAAGACCACGAAGACCACGATCCGCGGGCGCACCGAAGCCGTGCGCTCGGTGGAAGTGCGCGCGGAAACGGCAGGCACCGTAAAGGAAATTCCGGTGCAAGAAGGCGCGACGGTGGAGCGCGGCGACACGATCTGCCGCCTTTCGCTGAATGCCCGCGACGCGCGCATGGCCGAAGCCGAAGCGCTGATGCGCCAGCGCTATCTCGAATATGACGCGGCCAAGAAACTGGCGGCCAAGGGCCACCGCTCCGAAACCCAGGCAGCCGCCGCCCGCGCCGCTTATGACGCCGCCGCCGCCCTCGTCAAACAGGCGGAAGTCGAGCTCGGCCATACCAAGATCACAGCGCCCTTCGAAGGCGTGCTGGAAGAGCAACTCGTGGAAGTGGGCGATTACCTGCGTGTGGGCGATCCGTGCGCGCGGATCGTCGATCTCGATCCTTTCCTGATCGTCGGCCAGGTGCCGGAAAGCGAAGTCGGCAAGCTGCGCACCGGCACGGTGGGTGAGGCCCGGCTCATTACCGGTGAAGAAGTGCAGGGCCTTGTGCGCTACCTCGCCAAGACCGCCGATCCGGCGACCCGCACCTTCCGCATCGAGCTTGAAGTACCCAATGACGATCTTTCCTTGCGCTCGGGCGTGACCGCGCAAATCACGGTTCCTTCCAAGGAAGTGCCGGCGCACCGCCTGCCGCCTTCCATTCTGACGCTGGCCGATGACGGCTCGGTGGGCGTGCGCACGGTGAGCGCCAACAATATCGTTCACTTCAACCGCGTCACGATCCTCGAAGACGCACCCAACGGTATTTGGGTGGCGGGCCTGCCGGAGCGGGTGGATATCATTACCGTCGGTCAGGAATATGTTTCCGAAGGCCAGAAGGTGCGCGTTTCCCGGACCGAGGAAACGACGCTGGGGAGCGCCCAATGAACGCTTTTATCGAAGCCTGCTTTTCGCATTCGCGCACCGTCCTGACCGTCATGATCCTGATGGTGCTTGCGGGCATGAGCGCCTATGTGTCGATCCCCAAGGAAGCGGACCCGGATATTCCGATCCCGATCTTCTACATCTCGATCACCCATGCGGGCATTTCGCCGGAAGATTCCGAGCGTCTCCTGATCAAGCCGATGGAAACCGAGCTGCGCTCGCTGGAAGGGCTGAAAGAGCTGACCAGCATCGGCTCGCTCGGTCATGCCGGGATCATCCTTGAATTCGACGTGGATTTCGACAAGGACAAGGCGCTTGCCGATGTGCGCGAGAAAGTCGACCTCGTGCGCCCGAAACTGCCCTCCGACGCGGACGAGCCGTCAGTGCGCGAGTTCAACACCGCGCTTTTTCCCGTGCTTATCGTCACGCTTTCCGGCGATGTGCCCGAACGCACGCTTTACCAGCATGCACGGCGCTTAAAAGACGATATCGAGAACGTCTCGACCGTTCTCGAAGCCAAGATGGTCGGCCACCGCGAGGAACTGCTCGAAGTGGTGATCGATCCTGCCCGGCTTGAATCCTATCAAGTCTCTCAGCAGGAACTGATCAACGCCATAACCCTCAACAACCGTCTGGTTGCCGCCGGCGCGCTCGATACCGGCGAAGGGCGTTTCTCGGTGAAAGTCCCCGGCCTCATCGAAAGCCCCGAAGACGTTTATAATCTCCCGATCAAAGTGTCGGGAGACGGGGCGGTAACGCTCGGCGACATCGCCGATATCCGCCGCACCTTCACGGACCCGACCGGTTTTGCCCAGTTCAACGGCAAGCGTGCCATCGCGCTTCAGATTACCAAGCGCATCGGCACGAACATCATCGAGAATAACGAGGCGGTGCGAGAAGTTGTCGAAAAGACGACGGAGCGCTGGCCCTCCGCGGTCAAGGTCGATTACACGCTCGATGCCTCCGACTGGATTTACCGTTCGCTGAACTCGCTGGAAAACTCCATCATGACCGCCATTGCGCTCGTCATGGTGGTGGTGCTGGCAGCCCTCGGCGCGCGTTCGGCTATTCTCGTCGGTGTCGCCATTCCCACCTCCTTCGTCATCGGCTTCTTCTTCATGTCCGTTGTCGGCATGACGATGAACATGATGGTGATGTTCGGCCTGCTTCTCTCTGTCGGTATTCTCGTCGACGGCGCCATCGTGGTGGTGGAATATGCAGACCGCAAAATGGCCGAAGGGCTCGACAGCCGCGCGGCCTACTCGCTCGCCGCCAAGCGCATGTTCTGGCCCATCGCCTCGTCCACTGGCACGACGCTGGCCGCTTTCATGCCCATGCTCTTCTGGCCGGGCGTGAGCGGCGAGTTCATGTCTTATCTGCCCATCACCGTGATCGTTGTGCTGACGGCCTCCTTCATCACGGCGATGATCTTCATGCCGGTCCTGGGCGGTATTTTCGGCAAGACGGACGAAGCCGATAATGACGTGCTGAAAATGCTGGCGGGCGCGGAGACGGGCGACGTGCGCGCCCTGCCCGGCTTCACCGGCGCTTATGTGCGCGTACTCGACCGGCTGATCCATCATCCGGTACTTGTTATGGTGGTTTCCGGTGTCATCCTCTTCACGACGTTCTTCGCCTATTCCACTTGGAACAACGGCGTCGAATTCTTCGTGGAGACGGAACCGGAACAGGCCATCGTGCTGGTCAGCGCGCGCGGCAACCTTTCAGCTAAAGAAACACTCGCCCTCTCCAAGGATGTGGAAGATATCATTCTGGAAACGGAGGGAGTGAAGACCGTTTTCACGTCCACCGGCACAAGCCTCGGCTCCGGCCCCGGCTCGGGCGGCGAGAAACCGGCCGATGTGATTGCCGAAATGCTGATGGAATTGAAGCCTTACGAGGAACGCGGCCCCGGCGCGCCTATTCTCGATTCAATCCGCCAGCGCGCCTCCCAGCTTCCCGGCATTCATGTGGAAGTACGCAAGCGTGAGGACGGCCCGCCCACCGGCAAGGACGTTCAGGTGGAGCTGACAAGTCCGAATTACGAAGACCTGACGGCTGCCACCGCCATGGTACGCAATTATATGGAAAACGAGGTTGGCGGGCTCATCGATTTCGAGGATTCCCGTCCCCTGCCCGGCATCGAATGGGTGCTGACGGTGGACCGTGAGATGGCGGGCCGCTTCGGCGCCGACATCACCTCGATCGGCGCGACCGTGCAGCTCGTCACCAACGGTATTCTCGTCGATGAGTACCGCCCGGACGATGCCGAGGACGAGGTGGATATCCGCGTGCGCTTCCCCGAGGACTTCCGCACGCTCGATCAGATCGACCAGCTCAAAGTGCAGACCGCGCAGGGCCTTGCTCCCCTTTCCAGCTTCGTCTCCCGCGAGCCGCAGCAGGAAGTGAGCACGATCGAGCGCATTGACGGCGTGCGCCGCATGACGGTGAAAGCCAATACCGGCTTCCATCCCGTCACCGGTGAAAAGATCAACGTCAATGCCAAGGCGCAGGAAGTGGCAGCCTGGCTGGAAACGCAGGACCTGCCGGGCGATGTGAACTGGCGCATGCGCGGGGCGAACGAGGAACAGGCGGAATCCGCTGCTTTCCTCGGCAAGGCGCTTCTCGCCTCGCTCTTCTTGATGTTCATCATCCTGCTCACGCAGTTCAACAGCTTCTACCATTCGGTGCTGACGCTCTCCACGGTGATCCTGTCCACCATCGGCGTGCTGCTCGGCATGCTCATTACCGGGCAAACCTTCTCGGTGATCATGACAGGCACGGGCATCGTCGCGCTTGCCGGTATCGTGGTGAACAACTCCATCGTGCTCATCGATACCTATCAGCGGCTGATCGAAGACGGGCTCGATGAAGTGGAAGCCGTGCTGCGGACCGCCGGTCAGCGCTTGCGGCCCATTCTGCTCACCACCATCACCACCATGTTCGGCCTTCTGCCCATGGCGCTGCAGGTCAATGTGGGCTTCTTCGACCGTTCGCTCAGCTTGGGCGGGCCGGTTTCGGCTTGGTGGGTGCAGCTCGCGACAGCGATCATCTTTGGTCTCGGCTTCTCGACCTTGCTGACACTCGTGTTGGTACCGGTGCTCTTGGCCCTGCCGCCGCGGGCGAAGTACCGCACCAAACAACTCTATGCCCGTCTCACGGGCGGCCGGCACGAGCCGAGCCACGGCTACCCTGCCGAGTAAGACACGCCGCGCGCCGTTTCTTCAGACGCCGATATATTGGCGCTCCTGAATGAAACGGCGCCAGGCGCCCGCATCCGGGCCGATGGGCGGGGCGGAAGGCGGCGCTTCGATGACAAAGAGCGCCGCAAGGATGCGGTGGATGCCGCCATCTTCGCCCGCCATGGGCAGGGCCGCCGCTTCCAGCGTGTAGCTGAGGCCGGTGCCGGCCATCCCTTCGATGGGCGACTGCATGAGCGTCACCGCTGCGCTCGGCCCTTCCAGAACCCGGCGCATATGTTCGCGCAGTTCCTGCCGGCTTTCTTCCGTAACCAGACTGTCGAGAGACTGGCCGCGCAGTTCCCGCCCATAAAAATCGACACACTCCGTGCCAGCAAGGCGGATCAGAAAACCGTCATCGGGTTCGGCTTCGAGAACGAGAATGTTGGGGAGTAAACGGGGAATATGCAGCGGGTCGAAATCCGCCCAGCGCGGCATGCCGCCATCCTTTGAAAGGCTGCGCCAATAACCGTAAAGGGCCTCACACTTGTCATTCGTGAAACGAATATGCGACGGCATGATTGTCATTAAACTCCCCCGCCCGTTACACAGCCCGCTTCTCCTCCAGAAGCGCTGCGCTCCATTACCGCCCGCCGGGGTCTTGCTCAAGTAATCCGCTCACCAATATGGTTAATTGAAATTCCTCGTTTTTTGGTGCACATAGAAATCAAGCGCGTGATCGCGCGAGTTGTACGCGTACCTGTTTTCCTTGGCCCATGGGTTTCACGACAAATGAAGAAGCAGTACGGACGCTACTCGCGGCGAGTGTGGCAAGCCTATTTCAATTTTCTCGACACGCTTTACGACGTCAGAGAGTCGCTGATCGGCAGCGAGCTTGAAGCGGCGATTATGCGCGCATTGCTTGTACGCAGGTACATCGACCGGGCGGGTGGCACGAATGTCACCTCGCTTGCCGCTTCCCTCGGCCATCCGCGCGAAACGGTGAAACGCAAAGTGGATGCGCTGATTGCGGACAATCACATCGCCAAGGATGCGGATAATATGCTGACCGTCACGGATGAATTCGTGCGCGACTGCTTTCCGGGCTACGCGCAAACCTTCGACCAGATTCTGAACCTGGCCGATACCATCCGCGCGGACATGAACCGCGGCGCGGAACTGAGGTAGTAACCCCCCAGACCCTTCCTTCACATTTTCAGCGGGTTCTTTTCCGCGTCTTCCGCCGTGCGGTTTTCAAGATGGCGGTAGCGCAGTGCGCCGATGGGCAGGCCTGCCATGTAGATGAGGCAAAGCCCCGTCAGCATCGCCCAGGGATAGCTGACCAGAAGCGCGGCAAAGAGCGCGACGAGCAGCAGCACCGGCAGCACTTTGTCCCGGTGAATGCGCAGGCCCAGCCGCTTGCCGGAAAAAGTCGGAATACGGCTGATCAGTAAAAAGGCGATAACACCCGTATAGATCGCAACAAGAAGTGAAGCACTCTTCACATCGCCCATCCCCTGGAAGCTGAGATAAAGCGGCAGCATGACCAGCCCCGCCCCGGCAGGTGCCGGCACGCCGGTAAAATAATTCGCCGCCCAGACCGGCTTGTCCGGGTCCTCGATGCCCACATTGAAGCGGGCAAGGCGCAGTGCGCAGCAGACCGCATAGCCGAGCACGGCAATCCAGCCGAGCCCGCCGATCTCATTCATGGTCCAGAGATAAAGCACCATCACGGGCGCCACGCCGAAATTCACGAAATCGGTCAGACTGTCGAGCTCGGCGCCGAATTTCGTCGTGCCTTTCAAAAGCCGGGCAATGCGCCCGTCGAGCCCGTCCAGAAGGGAGGCCACGAGAATGGCCCCGACCGCAATCTCGAACCGGCCTTCCAGCGCAAAGCGGATGGAGGTCAGCCCGGCGCAGAGCGCTAAAACCGTAATGCTGTTAGGGATAAGCGAGCGGATCGGCAGCGGCTTCAGCGCCCGGCGGCGGAAATTGCGCCGCTGCAGGCGGGAAGCGTTTTTGCCGCCCGAAGGCGTGGTCTCACCCATGGTGCCTCGCTCTTTTCTGCCCAGCATGGTTTTCGCCATCCTTAACGGATCAAGGCCTCGCGGCGCCCTTCCGAACTATCAGTATCGGCAAGAACCGTTTCCCCGGCAATGGCTGTCTGGCCGACCGAAACCAGCGGCGACATGCCCGGCTCCAAATAGACATCCACACGGCTGCCGAAACGGATAATGCCGTAGCGCTCGCCCGTCTCGTAGCTCTGCCCTTCCACCGCGTCGCTGACGATGCGCCGCGCCACAAGCCCGGCAATCTGCACGGCCACGAAGGTCTTGCCGTCCTCTGTCTCGATGGCAATGGCCGCGCGCTCGTTCTCATCGCTCGCCTTGTCGAGGTCGGCATTGAGGAACTTGCCCGGCCGGTAGGCGGTGCGCGTCACCCGGCCTGCGATGGGAATGCGGTTCACATGGCAGTTGAAGACATTCATGAAGATCGACACGCGCGGGCGCGGCGTCTCGCCAAGGCCAAGTTCCGGCGGCGGCGCAGCTTCCGTGATCATGTTCACCACCCCGTCGGCGGGCGCAATGACGAGCCCGGCGCGCTGCGGCGTCAGCCTGTCCGGATCGCGGAAAAAATAAACACACCAGGCGGTGAGCACGACCCCCAGCCAGCCAAGCGGCGCCCAGATCAGAAAGAGGATCAGCGTGGCAATGGCAAAAGCTATAATAAAGCGCGTTCCTTCCCGGTGAATGGGTACGAGCAGGGAAGTGATGGCGTCCATGGGTCTCTCCTTAGCGCAGGGCTGCCGTCATTGGGGGGCGGCCGGTGCTTTGCGTCTGTCTCTACAGTCTATGCTCTTGCGCCGTCCGGCGCCACGTCCCTTTCGGTCGCAGGCTCCGGCGCGGGCGCGACAGGGCCTTGCGCGCGCAGCGCTTCTTCCTCGTCCTGCTGGCTCTGCCACATATCGGCGTAGCGTCCTTTGAGGGCGAGAAGCTGGCCATGGGTGCCGCGCTCGACGATCTCACCTTCATTGAGGACGAGAATTTCATCCGCCTCCACCACCGTGGAAAGCCGGTGCGCGATGACAAGGGTTGTGCGGTTTTGCGAAACCTGGCGCAGCGCCGATTGAATGTCCCGCTCCGTGCCCGTGTCGAGCGCGGAAGTGGCTTCATCGAGAATGAGGATAGGCGGGTCTTTCAGGATCGTGCGGGCAATGGCGACGCGCTGTTTTTCCCCGCCGGAAAGTTTCAGCCCCCGCTCACCGACCTGGGATTTATAACCCTCGGGCAGGCGCTCGATAAAGGCGGCGATCTGGGCGAGCTGGGCGGCGCGTTCCACCTCGCTGTCGCTCGCCTCCGGGCGGCCATAGCGGATGTTGTAGCGGATCGTGTCGTTAAAGAGCACGGTGTCCTGCGGCACGATGCCGATGGCCGCGCGCAGGCTTTCCTGCGTCACCCCGGCAATGTTCTGCCCGTCGATGGTCACCGCGCCGGCGCCGACATCGTAAAAGCGGTAAAGAATGCGGGAGATCGTGGACTTGCCCGCCCCGCTTGGCCCGACAAGGGCAACGGTTTTGCCGGCAGGCACCTCGAAGCTCACGTCTTTGAGGATCGGCCGTGCCGGATCATAAGAAAAGAAGACCCGGTCGAAGCGGATCGCCCCGCCCCCCACCTTGAGCGGGCGCGCATCCGGCGCGTCCTTGATTTCCGGCGGCACGCCGATGAGATCGAACATGGTTTCCATGTCGATCAGCGCCTGCTTGATTTCCCGGTAAACGGTGCCCAGCAAATTGAGCGGCTGATAAAGCTGAATGAGGAAGGCGTTGACCATGACGAAATCACCGACCGTCAGGCTGCCATCTGCCACCCCGGCGCCCGCCATCAGCATGACGCTAACAAGACCGGCGGTAAAAAGCACCGCCTGACCTGCATTCAACAGCGTCAGCGAGGTCGTGGTTTTGACGGCGGCATCTTCATAACCCGCCATGGAACGGTCGAAGCGTTTGGCCTCGTGCTCTTCATTGCCGAAATATTTGACCGTCTCGAAATTGAGAAGACTGTCGATGGCCTTGGTGTTGGCTTCCGTGTCCCGGTCGTTCATCTGGCGGCGGAAGCGCGTGCGCCATTCGGTCACCGAGAAGGTGAACCAGATATAGATGGAAACGGTGAGCCCCGTGACGGCGGCAAAGCGCCAGTCGAAGTAATAGGCAAGGATGGCGCAGACCAGCGCCAGTTCAATAATCGTCGGGGCGATGTTGAAGAGCGTGAAGCGCAGCAGAAAATCCACCGCCTTGGTGCCGCGCTCGATGACGCGGCTGAGCCCGCCGGTGCGCCGCTCCAGATGAAAGCGCAAGGAAAGCGCATGCATATGACGGAAGGTGCGCAAGGCAACGGCCCGCACCGCGTTCTGCCCGACCCGGGCAAAAAGCCCGTCGCGCAGCTGCGCAAGGCCCACCATCAAAATCCGCGCCGCGCCATAGGCGAGCACCAGGAAAAGCGGCACGGCGATCAAGGCGGCAGTCTTCTCCGCCCCTTCCGGGGCCAGCGCGTCCACTGCATCTTTATAGAAAAACGGCGCATAGACGGTCGCAACCTTCGCGCCCGCCAGCGCCACCATGGCGAGCAGCACGCGGGTCTTCAGATCGCGCCTGCCCGCCGGCCACAAATAGGGCAAGAGCGAGCGCAGCGTCGCCAGATGATGGCTATCCGGCTTCTCGCGCCCGCCGGTAACGGGATCGGGGCCGGTACGGCTGTTGAGTGCTAGTCGGCGCATAGGCGCAAGCTTGCCCTTCCAAAGGTTCGGCAACAAGGAAAACGCCCCGCTGAGCTCAGCGGGGCGCCTCTTCATAATTAGGGCCAAATGGCCGGAAAACAAGGAAAAAGCGAGAAAAGCTCCCCCTCTTTCCCGTCAGTTGCCGGTCTCGGGCGTGGTGAAGATCTGGCCCGGATAAATCAGGTCCGGGTCGCGGATCTGATCTTTATTGGCCTCGTAAATCACCGTGTAATTGAAGCCTGAGCCATAAAGCCGGCGCGCAATGCTCCAGAGATTGTTGCCCGGCTGGATGACCACCCGGCCCTCCGCAAGCTGGCGTTTAACGGTTTCCGGCTCCCCGCGCTCGAAAGGCACTTCCACCCGCGCGGAGACCTTGCCGTTCGCATCGAGCTGGTCGATGCGCAGCGTATATTGGCCGGGCTCGATGGCATTGCCGGGGCGCAGCTCCCAGACCCCGTCGCCATCGGCACGGGTTTCCCCGGTCAGCCGGTCGTCGAGATAGACGCGCAGCGCCGCATTGGGCGCCGCCTTGCCGGAAATGATCACATTGCCATCGGCGTCATAGTCCACGGCTTCCAGCACCAGCTCGCCGATCTCCGAGCTGACGCCCCGCCCCTGCAACACGCGGCTTGCCTCGCCCGGCGCGCTTAGCACCACCAGCGCTTCCTCACCCGGCTGCTCGGGAACGGAGATCGCCACTTTTTGCTTGGAATCGACCTCGCGCCCATCCGGGTTCTTGGCCGTCAGCGTCAGCTCGAAATCGCCTGGCGCGAGCGGTTCGTCGGAAACCACAACCCATTCGCCCCGCTGATCGGCAAGCGCGCTTGCCACGACATCGCCATCGCGCTTGATCTCAACTTCCGCGCCCGGCAAGGCGCGCCCGGCGATCACCGCCGAGCCGTCTTTTTCCACGCGGACAATATCGAATGTGGGGATGGAGGGATCGGCGGTTTCACCGTCCGGCGCCGCGCCCTCGCCATCCGGCGCGCTCAGCTCGCTTACGCCGGGCGTTTGCTGCTGCGCCGTCTCTTCCCCGTCATCGCCGGAGAATAAAAAGAACGCCAGCACCGCAATGAGCACGGCCACCGCCGCGCCCGCCCCGATGAGCATGATCCGGTTGTTTTCCATGAACGTCCCCCTCCCTTTCGCCTTTCCCGCGCCGTTCCGTTTCCCCGCGGATCAGGCTAAAAGGGCTGCTATGGTTAAAGCCACATTTTCCTGCCGAGCAGCTGCGCCCCAAAGGCCGGAAAAATCCGCCCGCGCATTTACTTGCCCGATGGTAACTAGACCGCAATTACGGCACCAATATGAAGGCTTGCCAAGGGGGGAGCGTGCCGGGCAGGCCACAGATGGAACTTAAGGTTAAGGAGCGTCCATGAAGCCGCAAAATGTCTGCGTTTACTGCGGATCGAGTTTCGGGGAAGACCCTGTCTTCAAGCGCGAGGCGCATGCCTTCGGCGCGCTGCTTGCCCGCGAAGGGGTGGGCCTTGTCTATGGCGGCGGGGGAATCGGTCTGATGGGCGAGATCGCACGGGCGGCGCTTGCCGGCGGCGGCCAGGTGACGGGCATTATCCCGAGCTTCCTCAATGAGCGGGAAATTCCGCTCAACGAAGTGACCGAGCTCATCGTCACCGCCTCCATGCATGAGCGCAAACAGCTCATGTTCGAAAAATCGGAGGCTTTCATCGCTTTTCCCGGCGGCATCGGCACGATCGAGGAAACGATCGAGATGATGACCTGGGCGCAGCTTGGCCGCCACACCCACCCCATCATCTTCGTGAATATCGGGGGCTATTGGGACCCGCTCATCACCATGCTCGACCATGTGATCAAGGCGGGCTTTGCCCGCTCCTCCGTCCATTCCCTCTATTCGGTGGTGGACCGGGTGGAAGACATTCTCCCGCGCGTCCGCGCCGTGCTTTGAAACTTTCGCGCTCACCGGCGTTTATGTTCTAAGCACCCTTAAGGTTCGGAGGACAGAACATGCCCGGTAAATCCATGGCGTCCATCAAGGACGAGAAAACCTATGAAGCCTTGCGCGATGAAGGCATGAGCAAGGAAAAAGCGGCGCGGATTGCAAATGCCCGCGCGGCCGGCGAGAAGCCTTTCAAGAAAGGCGGCAAAGCCGCTCCTTATGAAGAGTGGACGAAGGACGAGCTATACAGCAAGGCGCAGGAGATCGGCATCGAAGGCCGCTTGCGCATGGACAAGAAAGAGCTCATCAACGCCTTGCGTCATCACTGAGTCTTAGAGAGGTTCCTTTGCCGCGCCGAGCCGCGCCAGACGGCGCAGCTCCCGCTCGCGCCGCCAGGTGTCGAAGCTGAAAATGGCAAGCCCCGTCCAGATCAAGGCGAAGGTCACGAGATGGGCCTGCGTCAAATGCTCGCCGTAGAATTGCACTGCGATCAGAAACTGAATGGTCGGCGCGAAATATTGCATGAGCCCCAATGTGGCAAGGCGGATGCGCTGCGCCCCATAGGTGAAAAGCAAAAGCGGCACCGCCGTCATCGGCCCCGTCATGACGAGCAGGAAGACCGTCCAGGGATCACCAGCCATAAAGCTGGTACCCGCACTGCCCTCAAGCCAGAAAAGATAGGCAAGGCTTGCGGGCAAAAGCACCAGCATTTCCACCAGCAGCCCTTCCACCGGCCCAACGGGCGTGACTTTGCGCAAATAGCCATAAGCGGCAAAGGAGAAAGCCAGGAACAGCGAAATCCAGGGCAGCGTGCCGAGCGCATAGGTCATATTGGCAACACCGAGCGCGGCCAGCGCGACGGCGGCAAGCTGCGGGCGGGTCAGCTTTTCGGAGAGGAAGAGCACGCCAATCAGCACACTGACCAGCGGGTTGATATAATAGCCAAGGCTCGTCTCGACGACGCGCGAAGCGTTGATCGAATAAATGAAGACGAACCAGTTCGAGCCGATGAGCGCTGCCGTCATGGCCAGCGCGCCCAGCACCTTCCTGTCCTTCACTGCCGCGCGGAAAAGCCCGAACCGGTGCAACAGCCAGATGGCGGGCACCAGCAAGAGCACCGTCCAGACGGAGCGGTGCGCCAGCACCTCGAACGGCGAAACGCCCATAAGCTGCTTATAAAAAATCACCGAGAAGCCCCAAAGGGCATAACCGGTGCCGGCCGAAATCGTGCCGAGCAATGCCTCGCGCGAAGGGCCGGGCACAATTGGTTGCGGGGGCTGCGGAGGCGCGGCGTCAGATACAGTGTTCGTCATGTCGGTCTTCCAGGCACGTCCCATATCGCGCCTTGCGGCGCGCGCAGCGGTTTTGGCGAAATGGAACGGTTGAAACGGAACGGGTTTAAGAAGAAGCAGGTGCCTTCAAGGTCGGTTTTCGCTTCGTCTCGGGGGCCGGGGCGTTCTCGCGCATCAATTTATAGATGATGCTGTCGAGCAGCGCCTGGAAGGAGGCGTCCACGATATTGGGCGACACACCGACGGTGAACCATCGTTCCCCGCTCTTGTCCGCGGTTTCGATCAGCACACGCGTCACCGCCTCCGTGCCGCCGGTCAGAATGCGCACCTTGAAGTCCACAAGGCGCATCTCGTCGATATAGGATTGATAGCGGCCAAGGTCCTTGCGCAGGGCTTCATCGAGCGCGTTGATGGGGCCGTTCCCCTCGCCCACCGAAATGAGCTTCTTGCCTTCCACCCGCACTTTCACCGTCGCTTCCGACACCGTGACGAGCTTGCCCACCGCGTTATAGCGGCGCTCGACGAGCACGCGGAAGGAATCCACCGTAAAATAATCCGGCACCTCGCCAAGTGCCCGGCGGGCAAGAAGCTCGAAAGAGGCTTCCGCGCCGTCATAGGAATAGCCGAGATATTCGCGCTCTTTTACCTCATCCAGCAATTGCTGCACGCGCGGGTCTTTCGCATCCACATCGATGCCCGCTGCTTCCAATTGAGCCAGCACGTTGGAGCGGCCCGATTGGTCGGAGATCAGCACCCGGCGCTTGTTGCCGACGCTTTCCGGCGGCACATGCTCATAGGTGGCGGGGTCCTTCAGCAGCGCGGAGACGTGAATACCCGCTTTCGAGGCAAAGGCCGACTCGCCCACATAAGGGGCGTAGCGGTCCGGCGCGCGGTTGAGCAGCTCATCCAGCGTGCGCGAGACATGGGTGATCTCTTTAAGCTGATCGAGGCTGACGCCGATCTCGAAGCGGTCCGCGAATTCCGGCTTCAGCAGCAGCGTCGGGATGAGCGAGACCATATTGGCATTGCCGCAGCGCTCACCCAGCCCGTTCAGCGTGCCCTGGATCTGGCGCACACCGGCATTGACGGCGGCAAGCGTATTCGCCACAGCGTTTTCCGTGTCGTTGTGGCAGTGAATGCCGAGCCTCTCGCCCGGAATTTCCTTCACCACTTCCGAGACGATGCGGGTGATTTCATGAGGCAGCGTGCCGCCATTCGTGTCGCAGAGCACCGCCCAGCGCGCGCCATTCTCGATGGCCGCTTTCAGGCAGGCCATGGCGAATTCAGGATTGGCTTTATAACCGTCGAAGAAATGCTCCGCATCGATCATCGCTTCGCGCCCGCGTTCGACCGTTGCGCGCACCGTGTCGGCGATCGTTTCGATGTTTTCTTCCTTGGTGATGCCGAGCGCGACATCGACATGGAAATCCCAGCTCTTGGCCACAAAGCAGCAGGCTTTCGCCGCGCTTTCGAAGATCGCCGCAAGGCCGGGGTCATTGTCCGCCGAGCGCCCGGCGCGCTTGGTCATGCCGAAGGAGGTAAAGACCGCGTGCTTGAGGCCCGGGTCTTCGGCGAAGAAATTCGTGTCCGTCGGGTTGGCGCCCGGATAGCCGCCTTCCACATAGTCCACGCCCAGCTTGTCCAGGAGCTTGGCAATGAGACGCTTATCCTCGACACTGAAATCTACGCCCTGCGTCTGCGCGCCGTCGCGCAGCGTCGTGTCGAAAAGATATAGACGTTCTTTCGTCATCGGTCCGTCTCTGCCGGCTCTTGCCGGTCCCTCACTTGCACGAGGCGCCCCAAACAAAGGCGCCATTACCTTCAGGCCCGCCGCCGGCCGGTTCCTCGAGGTTCAGAAATGGGGAGAACGTGAGCGAACGGCGGCAGCTGGGGTTCAGCCGCGAATAATAATGCCCTTAATGATGATCCAGGCCAGCGCCATCATCGGATCGATCCTATGCCGTTCGGTTAATTTTTGCCCGAAAGCCGGGCTTTTGCCCGCTCCGCGCCGATAAGAGGTAGCAGGTTTGCCAGCTCAGGTCCATGGCGAAGTCCGGTCAAGGCGAGGCGGAGCGGCATGAAAAGCCCCTTGCCCTTGCGCCCCGTGGCCGCCTTCAGCCCGTCCGTCCAGGCTTTCCAGGTGCCCGCGTCCCAAGGCTCGGGCGGCAGGGCGGCAAGCGCCTCTTCGATGAAGCCGGCATCCTCCGCCTCGATCACGGGCTCGACCGGGCCTTCAATGACGTGCCACCACTCGGCCGCCCCGTCAAAAAGCGTCAGGTTGGGGCGCACCGCTTCCCAGAACGCCTCCGACGCCATGCCGCGTTCGGCCAGCCGCGCTTCGACATCCGCAAAAGGCGTGATGTGCAGGATGGCGGCATTGACCCGCTCAAGATCCTGCGGATCGAAGCGCACCTGGCCCCGGCCCAGTTTGGACAGATCGAAACGGGCGGCCAGCTCATCCAGCGCGCGCACGGGCTCGGCCGCTTCCGCCGTGCCCATCAGCGCCAGGAGACAGTTCACGGACATGGGCTCGAAGCCCTTCTCGCGCACCGCTTCGAGCGTGTAATCGCCGAGCAGGCGTTTCGACAGCGGCTTGCCGTCCGGGCCGATCAGCATGGAATGGTGCCCGCAGCGCGGCAGGCTGGCGCCCAGCGCCTCGAAAATCTGCATCTGCGCGCCGGTATTGGTGGTGTGATCATCGCCGCGGATAATGTCGGTAACGGCGAACTCAATGTCATCGACGACGCTGGGGAGCGTATAAAGATATGTCCCGTCGGCGCGGATCAGCACCGGGTCGGACAGGCTCGTGCAATCGACCTTGACCGACCCAAGGATGAGATCGTCCCAGCCCACCGTCTTTGCATCGAGCTTGAAGCGCCAATGGGGTTTGCGCCCTTCTGCTTCCAGCGCGGCTTTTTCCTCATCGCTCAGCTCCAGCGCCGCGCGGTCGTAGACGGGCGGCAGCCCACGGGCGAGCTGGCGCTTGCGTTTGCGGTCCAGCTCTTCGGGCGTTTCATAGCAAGGATAAAGCCGCCCCGCCGCTTTCAGTTTTTCGGCGGCTTCATCATAGCGGGCAAAGCGCTCCGACTGGCGGTGCAGCGCGTCATGCGCCAAGCCGAGCCAGGCAAGATCGGCCTGAATGGCGTTTGCATATTCTTCCGTCGAGCGCTCGCGGTCGGTGTCATCGAGGCGCAGGATGAAATTTCCGCCCTGCGATTTCGCATAAAGCCAGTTGAGCACGGCGGCCCGGCCATTGCCGATATGCAGTTTGCCGGTGGGGCTTGGCGCGAAACGGACGGTGACGGTCATGTTTTTGCGTCTTTCGAATTGCTCAAATCCGGCACGGCCCGCGCGCCTTCGGTTGAAGATGTGTGCCGCGCTGCGTCACACTCAGATGTCACCCCGGGCCCCGACCCGGGGTCCATAGGGATTCACCAATTGGCAGCACCGCTGCTTGGACCCCGGCTCGTAGGCCGGGGTGACCGCTTTTAACAAGTGCACCCCCCGTGCCCTTTCCCTTCAATCCCGCGCGTCGCGGAAACCGTTGGTAATGGGGTAGCGGCGGTCGCGGCCGAAATTACGCACGCCGATCTTCACGCCGGGCGCAGCCTGACGGCGCTTATACTCGGCGATGTAAAGCAGATGCTCGATGCGTTTGACGAGGGCGCGTTCATGACCGAGCGCCACAATGTCGCGCACCGCCATTTCTTTTTCGACCAGACATTCCAGAATTTCATCGAGCACGTCATAAGGCGGCAGGGAATCCTGGTCCTTCTGATCCTCGCGCAATTCGGCGGAAGGCGGCTTGGTGATGATGTTTTCCGGAATGACGATGCCGCCCGGCCCCCGCGCACCTTTCGGCTGATGGGCATTGCGCCAGCGGCAAAGCTCGAAGACCTTCGTCTTATAAAGATCCTTGATCGGATTATAGCCGCCATTCATGTCGCCATAGAGCGTGGCGTAACCGACCGAGACTTCCGACTTGTTGCCGGTGGTCACGACCATATGGCCGAACTTGTTGGAGATCGCCATGAGAATGACGCCGCGCGTGCGCGATTGCAGGTTCTCTTCTGTCGTATCGCTATTGGTGCCGGTGAACATCGGCGCGAGGCTTTCCATGAAGCCTTCCACGGGCGCGGAAATCGGCACCGTGTCGTAGCGCACGCCGAGCGCCTTCGCGCAGGCCTCCGCATCCGAAACACTTTCCGAACTTGTGTATTTATAAGGCAGCATGACGCAGTGGACTTTTTCCGGGCCGAGCGCGTCCACGGCAATCGCCGCGCAAAGAGCAGAATCGATGCCGCCGGAAAGGCCGAGCACGACGCCCGGGAAGCGGTTCTTTTCCACATAATCGCGTAGACCCAGCATCAACGCCTGATAAATGGCCTCGTCGTCCTCTTCCACCAGCGCGCGCTCGCCCTTGGCGCAGACCCAGCGCCCGTTCTCAAGGCTCCAATGGGTCGTCACCACTGCTTCCTGCCAGGCGGGAAGCTGGACGGGAAGCGAGCAATCCTCGTTCAGCACGAAGGAAGCGGCATCGAAGACAAGTTCGTCTTGCCCGCCAAGCTGATTGACATAGACGAGCGGCAACCCGCTTTCCTTCACCCGCGCGACGGCGTGATGGACGCGGGTTGCGAATTTGCGCGCATCGAAGGGCGAGCCGTTCGGCACCAGCAGAATTTCCGCGCCGGTTTCCTCCAGGCACTCCACCACATCGGTGAACCAGATATCCTCGCAGATCGGCACACCGAGGCGCACGCCGCGGAAATTGAGCGGGCCGGGCATGCCCCCCGGCGAGAAGACGCGCGGCTCATCGAAGACGCCGTAATTGGGCAGATGCACCTTGAAGCGCACGCCCGCCACCTTGCCGCCATCGAGCAGGGCGACGGCGTTTTTCAGCGTGCCCTCTTCTTCCGAAATCCAGGGCGTGCCCACGAGAAGCGCCGGGCCGCCATCGCCGGTTTCGGCGGCCAGCGTTTCCAGCGCCTCGATCGCCTCGCGGTGAAAAGCGGGCTTGAGAACCAGGTCTTCGGGCGGGTAGCCGACCAGCACCAGCTCGGAAAAAAGCACGAGATCGGCCCCTTCACGCGCGGCAGTTGCCCGCGCGGCGCGGATTTTGGCCAGATTGCCCTGAATGTCCCCGACGGTCGGGTTGATCTGCGCAAGTGCGATGGCGAGATGGTCGGTCATGAGGGGCCTAACGTGTTGACTCACTGGCGTGTTTCTTACCCTGCCGGGCGGCGCCAAACAATCCTGGGCTTGGAAGGGCCGCGCGAACCGCTCCCCGCCCCCGGAAAGCCCCCTGAAACGGCGCTTGCACACATCCTGTCCGCGATTGTTCAAATTTGGGCGCTGAAGTGTGCAAAAAGTTGCGATAGGACCTATGTTAATCGCAATTAACGCAAGGGCGGCCACAGGCACGCTCTTAAGGGAGGATATTATGGCTGCCGAAAAAAACCGTCAGGTACTGATCGTCGAACTGCCCCAGGGCAAGCTGAGCAAAGACCATTTCAAACTGGTGGACGGCGCCGTGCCGGAGGCGAAAGACGGCGATGTGCTGGTCAAGACCCATTACATCTCGCTCGATGCGGCGAACCGGGCCTGGATGCAGGGCGCGACCTACCGGGATGCCATCGAATCGGGTCAGGTCATGGCGGGCGGCGCCATTGCCGAAGTGCTGAGCTCGAAAAGCGATGCCTATAAGCCTGGCGATCTCGTCTTCGCGGATACCGGCTGGCAGGAATTTGCCGCCCTGCCCGCCAAGCAATGCACGAAACTGCCCGCGCTTGAGCCCATGACCCATCTTCTCTCCGTCTATGGGGTGGCGGGGCTGACTGCCTATTTCGGGCTTTTTGAAATCGGCGCGCCGAAGGAAGGGGAAACCGTCGTCGTTTCCGCCGCCGCCGGGTCCGTCGGCTCCATCGTCGGCCAGCTTGCCAAGATCCGCGGCTGCCGCGTCGTCGGCATTGCGGGGGGCCGTGAGAAATGCGACTGGCTCGTCAAGGAACTCGGCTTCGATGCTGCCATCGACTACAAAAACGAACCCGTCCACAAGGCGCTGAAAGAAGCCTGCCCCAAAGGCATCGATGTTTATTTCGACAATGTGGGCGGCGACATTCTGGAAGCCTGCCTTTTCCGCATGAACCTTTTCGGCCGCATCGCCTGCTGCGGCGCGGTTTCGCAATATGACGGGGAAGCCCCGGCGCATGGGCCGCGCGGCATTCCCGGCCTCATCGTCACGAAGCGCATCAAGATGCAGGGCTTCATCGTGATGGATTTCAACGACAAGCGCGATCAGGCCCTGGAGGATCTGCAGCGCTGGGTCGGCGAAGGCAAGATCAAGGTGCAGGAAGACATTATCGAGGGGCTGGAAAATACCCCGCAAGCGCTGATCGGCCTGTTGGCGGGCGAGAACCGCGGCAAGCGCATGGTCAAGGTCGCCTGACACCCCAATTCTATTCGGAACTTCAACTCAACTACCTCAACCCAAACCCAAGGAGACTCTTCATGAGTGTAACCAGCAAGGAAATCCGCCTCGCCTCGCGCCCCGTCGGCATGCCCAAGGATAGCGATTTCGAAGTGGCCGAAGCCAGCATCGCCGATCCGAAAGACGGCGAAGTGCTCGTCCGCAATATCTGGATGTCGGTCGACCCTTACATGCGCGGGCGCATGATGGACCGGGAAAGCTATGTGCCGCCCTTCCAGATCGGCAAGCCGCTGGAAGGCGGGGCCATCGGCCAGGTCGTCAAATCCAAGAGCGACAAGTTCAAGGAAGGCGATTATGTGAACTCGATGCTGGGCTGGCGGGAATATTTCGTCTCCGGCGCCGACGGGCTCACCAAGGTCGATCCCAATATGGGCCCGATCGAAGCCTTTCTCGGCGTGCTCGGCATGCCGGGCCTGACCGCCTATGCGGGCCTGATGCGGGTGGGCGAGCTGAAAGACGGGGAAAACGTTTTCGTTTCCGCCGCTTCCGGCGCCGTCGGCTCCGTCGTCTGCCAGCTTGCCAAAGCCCATGGCTGCTATGTAGTGGGCAGCGCCGGCTCCGACGACAAATGCGAATGGCTTGAAAAAGAAGCCGGCATCGACAAAGCCATCAACTACAAGACCTGCGGCGATCTCGACGCGGCGGTGAAAGCGGCCTTCCCGAAAGGCATCGACGTTTATTTCGAAAATGTCGGCGGCGCGCATCTGCAGGCGGCGATCAATTACATGAACCCGTTCGCCCGCGCGGCGCTGTGCGGTATGATCGAGCAGTATAACGCCACCGAACCCGCCCCCGGCCCGAACAACATCATCATGGCCGTCGGCAAGAGCCTCAAGCTGCAGGGCTTCATCGTCTCGAACTATTTCGATCTTCTGCCCGACTTCTATGCCGAAATGTCGAAGCTCATTCCGGCGGGCAAAATGAAATGGCAGCAGACCGTCGAAGAAGGCATCGAGAACGCGCCGAAAGCCTTCCTCAATCTGTTCACGGGGAAGAACTTCGGCAAGATGCTGGTCAAGGTCGGCAACGATCCGGCTGTTTAAGCTGATAGGGACCCCGGCCCGGCGCCGGGGTCCATGCAGCATCGCCGCTCTCTCATTCCCCTTCCCGTCTTCCCTTCCTTGCGCGCATCTGCGAGCATGAGCCAAACAAAGGTGGAGGAACATCATGCCCGTGAAAAACCGGCGCTGGGTGCTGGCATCGCGCCCTGACGGCAAACCCGTAAAAGAAAACTTCCGGCTGGAAGAAGAAGAACTGCGCGATCCGGGCGAGCATGAGGTGCTGGTGCGGGCCCGGTATTTTTCGGTCGATCCCGGCATGCGCTCGCGCCTTTCCGGCGATTCCTACGCCCAGGCGCTCGGCATCGGCGAGACCATCGAAGGGGCGATGATCGGCACGATCAAAGCCTCCAATAATGAACGCTTCAAGGAAGGCGACCTCGTCACCGCCGGGTTCGGCTGGCAGGAATATGCGCTGTCCAACGGGCGCGGCATCACCAAGCTCGACGCTTCGATCTTCCAACCCCCGCTGACCGTGACGGCGGCCATCGGCGTTCTCGGCATTCCGGGGCTCACCGCCTATTTCGGCCTTCTCGATATGGGCAAGCCGAAGGAAGGCGAGACGGTGCTCATCTCCTCCGCTGCCGGTCCCGTCGGCGCGACGGCAGGCCAGATCGCCAAGATGAAAGGCTGCCGCGTGGTCGGCATCGCCGGTTCCAAAGACAAATGCGAATACGTTACCCGCGAGCTCGGCTTCGATGCCTGCTTCAACTACAAGGAAGAAAAAGACCTTGTGGCGGCGATCAAGAAGCATTGCCCGGACGGCGTTGATATTTATGTCGACAATGTGGGCGGGGAAATGCTGGACGCGGCGATTGCCAATGCGAATGAACGCGCCCGGCTGATCATCTCCGGCCAGGTTGCCGAATATAACCGGCCTGAGCCGCGCGGCATCCGCAATACGACGCGCTTCATCACGCACCGGCTGCGCATGGAAGGGCTCGTCGTCTTCGATTATTTTAAACAGTTCCCGCAAGCCCAGGCAGAAATGGCCGGCTGGATCAAATCCGGCAAGCTGAAATATACCGAGGATATTTCAGAGGGCATCGAAACCGCGCCGGAAGCCTTTATCGGCCTCTTTGAAGGCGAGAACCACGGCCGCCGCCTGATCAAGGTGGGCTGAGGCCTCTTCCCCTCTTTTGAAAATCAAACATCACCCCGGCACTTGTTGCCGGGGTCCACTCTCTTTGCCACCTGAAAACCTTCAGAAGCGCCAACAGACATTTCAATGCGCATCAGCGCCAGCGGCGGTGCCACCCTTCATGCTGGCTTTTCTTTTCTCTTGAGCACCACCGTGACGACGCCGAGCGCCATCAGCGTGCAGGCGCTTGCCATGACGAAGGCCGCGCCGGGGAAATAGACCGGGGCATCCGCCTGCGTAAAGGCATGGAATATCTGCGTGGAAAGGAGCGGCGCCACCGTCATGGTGAGCCCCATGACGCTCGAGATGGCACCCTGCAGCTCGCCTTGCGCATTTTCCGGCACATGCCCCGCCATGATGGAGCGCAGCGCGGGCTGCACCAGCCCCATGAAGGACAGCACCACCATGAAGGGCAGGAACATCCAGCCGTCGCTCGCAAAGGCAAAGCCGAGAAAGCCGAGGCTGGTAAGCGTCAATCCAAGAGCGGCGGCGCGGGCCTCCCCGATCCGGGGAATGATGAGCCGCGTGCCGAGCCCCATCATCAGCGCCATGCAGAGCCCGACAAAGGCGAGCGAAGCGCCGACATCGGCCTCCGACCAGCCGAATTTCAGCATCGTGTAATAGGACCAGGTTGAGGGGTTCACATCATGGGCGAGCTGGAAGAAGACGCTCGCGCCCAAAAGCCCCAACACAAGCGGATATTTACGCATTTGGCGCAGCGCGCCGAGCGGGTTTGCCCGCAGCCAGACGAAGGGGCGGCGGTTTTCTTCCTTCAGCGTTTCCGGCAGCACGAAAAGCCCGTAAAGCACATTGAGAAGCCCAAGCCCGGCTGCGGCAAAGAATGGCACGCGCGGGCCGAACTCACCCAGCAGCCCGCCGATTGCCGGGCCGATGATGAAACCCACACCGAAAGCCGCGCCGATCAGCCCGAAATTCGCCGCGCGTTTTTCCGGGGTAGAAATATCGGCGATATAGGCATTGGCGATGGTGTAATTCGCCCCGCACATGCCCGCAAGCACACGGCCAACAAAGAGCCAGAGAAGATCAGGTGCAAACCCCATGATGACGTAGTCCGCCGCCAGTGCCGTCAGCGATAAAAGCAGCACGGGGCGGCGGCCATAAGCATCGCTCAAATTACCGAGTACCGGGGCGAAGAGAAACTGCATGGCCGCATAAGTGAACATCAGCCAGCCGCCATAGGCCGCCGCCTCGCTCAGCCCCTCCCCCGTCACTTCGCCGATGAGCGACGGCATGACCGGCATGATCATGCCGAGGCCGATCATGTCGATCAGCACCGTGACGAGCAGGAAGATGGCGGCATGTTTGCCCGGTGCCCGCGCCATTTACTTTTCTCCGTAAAGGGCGGCGGCGCGGCGTTTCAATTCTTCGGGCGGCACGTCCTCTATATGCTGGGAAAGCGCCCAGCGATAGCCGAACGGGTCGAGCACATGGCCGGAGCGCTCACCGTAAAACTGATCTTCCACGGCGCGCGTCACTTCCGCGCCTGCGCCTGCCGCCCGCTTCATCGCGCTGTCCACATCCGCCACTTGCAGCGTGAACATGACCGGGGAGCCGCCGAGGCTTTTCGGGCTGAGCGCGCCCATATCGGGAAACTCGTCGGCCAAATAAAAACTGTCCCGACCGATGGTGAGTTCGGCATGGCCGACCTTGCCATCCGGGCCCGCAATGCGCGCGCCCGTTTCCTTCGCTCCGAAAGCCTTGATGTAAAAGTCGATGGCGTCCGCCGCCTTATCGGCAATGAGATAGGCGGTGATGGTTTGCTGCGCGGTCATGTCTCTCTCCCCTAGTCGTTTTCGATGATATCGCCGGCACGGGCCCTCAGGCTTTCGAAATTCCGCGCCCAGATCTGCGCCTTCATCATCATCAGGCGGTGTCCGGCGAGACCGTGCAGGGCCGGATGGTCCGGCGGCAGGCTGTCCCAGCCCGTATGCGTCAGCTCCAGCCGCGTTCCCTCGCCCGTCGGTGTGAAGCGGATATCGACCTGCGTTTCCTGATCCGCCGCAAAATTCGGCAGGCGGAAGGTGAAGGAGAGCCGCTCGCCCGGCTGCCAGCAGGTCACTTCGCCGATGACATGGCGCCGCGCCGGGTCTTCCCCGTCCTGGTGCACGAGCCGCGTCGTGCCGTTGCGCTCGAACCTGATTTCCCCTTCCCAGGGCGGGAAGAAACGGTATTCCGGCCCGCGCCGCCACCAGCGGTCAATATCGCCGACGAAAATCTCAAACAGACGCGCGGGCGGCACCGCGATCTCGATGCTGACATGAATGTCGGATACCGGTTTATGGGAGGGAGGCGGCGCACTCATGGCCGGCTCCGGCGCGCGATACGGGCGGGCGGCGATTTGCCTGCGCCTTTTTCTTCCTGCACGACGCTTTCGGCATGGGCTTTCAGCGCCTGCAGATTGTCACCCCAAAAGGCGCTCACTTCCTCCAGCCAGCCGGACAGCGCCGCGAAAGGCGCCCGTTCGAGCCGGTAGAGCTTGATGCGCGCATCCTCCTCCACCCGCTCCTCGGCGATCAGACGGGTTTTACGCAAGACGCGCAGATGCCGGCTCATAGCCGGGCCGCTCATGCCCGCCGCATCGGCAATCTCACCGGCGCGGCGGGGGCCGTCTTTTAAAAACTCCACCGCCCGGCGGCGGGCCGGATCGCCCAGTGCCGCCAGAATAAGGTCCAGATTTTCCGGTGCCGGGTTTTCCATCCGCATCGTCATTCCATTTTCTATATCGTTATTATTTAACGCATACGTTAAATAATATGTCAACACGGCGTCTCACGGAAATGTTAGAGTAAAGCCCGCTTTTCCCGACTATTCTGCGGGAAATTTCTTCACCCTGGAGACCGATATGGAAGCCGTGAAACAGCGCTACGGCGCCGCCGCCGAAGCCCTTGAGGAAGCCCTTTGCTGCCCGGTGGATTACGACCCTCGCTATCTGAAAGTCATTCCGGAAGAAGTGCTGGAGCGCGACTATGGCTGCGGCGATCCCTCCCGCTATGTGCGCGAAGGCGAAACCGTGCTCGATCTCGGCGCGGGCGGTGGCAAGATCTGCTTCATCGCCTCGCAGATCGTCGGGCCCAAGGGCCGCGTCATCGGCGTCGATATGACGGATGAGATGCTGGAACTTGCCAAGCGCAGCCAGCCGCTCGTCGCCGAGAAGATCGGCTATGACAATGTCGATTTCCGCCACGGTTATATCCAGGATCTGGCGACCGATCTCGATGCGCTGGGCCAGTGGCTGGAAAGCCATCCGGTTAAATCCGCTGCCGATTACAAGAAGCTCGCCGACAAACAGGCGGAGCTGCGCCGCACCGCCCCGCTCGTTGCCGATAACAGCGTCGATGTAATCGTCTCCAACTGCGTGCTCAATCTCGTGCCCGACCATGAAAAGCCGCAGCTCTTCCGCGAAATGTTCCGTGTGCTGAAGCCGGGCGGGCGCATCGCCGTTTCCGACATCGTCTCGGATGTGGAAAGCCCGGAGCATCTGAAAAACGATGCAACGCTTTGGAGCGGCTGCATCTCCGGCGCACTGACCGAGCTCGGCTTCATCGACGCACTGGCCGATGCAGGCTTTGTGGGCGCGGCTTTCGACAAGTTCGACCATGCGCCCTGGCAAGTGGTGGAAGGGATCGAGTACCGCTCCGTCACCGTCCTCGCTTACAAACCCTCCGCCGATGCCGCCGCGCAGAAAGAAGCCGTGGCGCTTTATGCCGGACCCTGGGCGGAAGTTGCCGATGATGAAGGCCGTATCTTCCGCCGCGGTGAACGCGTCACGGTGTCCGGCATGGACGCGGCGGTGCTGCGCACCGGCGCCTATGCCGACATGCTGATCGTCGGCGAGCCGGAAGCAAGTGAATGCTGCCCGCCCGCGCCGAAAAGCGGCGGCGGTTGCTGCTAAGGCGCCTGCGCGTTTCCCAATAAAAAGGGCGGCCCCGCGAGGCCGCCCTTTCTCGTTTAATGCGCCTGCTCTATCGCGCTTATTCGGCGGCGGCAACCCCTGCCGCCTGCAGCGCGGAGCGCTCGGCCTTCAGACCTTCGGCGATGAGGAACGCAAGTTCCAGCGCCTGATTGGCGTTGAGGCGCGGGTCGCAATGCGTGTGATAACGGGAGGAAAGATCGCCTTCCGTAATCGCCTGCGCGCCGCCGATGCATTCGGTGACATCGCGGCCCGTCATCTCGAAATGTACGCCGCCCGCATGGGTGCCTTCGGCGCGGTGCACGGCCATGAATTCCTGCACTTCCGCCAGCACCCGGTCCACCGGGCGCGTCTTGAAGCCGTTGGAGGCCTTCACCGTGTTGCCATGCATGGGATCGCAGGACCAGACGACCTTGCGGCCTTCTTTTTCCACCGCGCGGATAAGACCGGGCAGATGCTTTTCCACATTGCCGGCGCCGAAACGGGCGATCAGCGTCAGCCGGCCCGGCTCATTTTCCGGGTTCAGCGCATCGATGAGACGCAGAAGATCGTCGGCTTCCATGGAGGGGCCGCATTTCATGCCGATCGGGTTCTTCACGCCGCGGCAGAACTCCACATGCGCATGATCGGCCTGGCGCGTGCGGTCGCCGATCCAGAGCATATGGGCGGAGGTGTCGTACCACTCGCCCGTGGTGGAATCGATCCGCGTCATCGCCTGCTCATAGCCCAGAAGCAGCGCTTCGTGGCTCGTGTAGAATTCCGTCTCGCGCATTTGCGGCGCGGTATCGCCGTCAATGCCGCAGGCCCGCATGAAATCGAGCGCCTCGGAAATACGCGTGGCAAGCTCCTCATAGCGCGCGCCTTCCGGGCTGTCGGAGACGAAGCCCAGTGTCCAGCGGTGCACATGATGCAGGTCCGCATAGCCGCCTTTGGCAAACGCGCGGATGAGGTTCAGCGTCGCCGCCGCCTGGCTGTAGGCCTGAAGCTGGCGCTGCGGGTCGGGCACACGCGCGGCCTTCGTGAACTCCATGCCGTTGATGATGTCGCCGCGGTAGCTCGGCAGCTCCACCCCGTCGATCGTCTCGGTATCGGACGAGCGCGGCTTGGCGAACTGGCCGGCAATACGGCCCACTTTCACGACCGGCGAGGAAGCGGCGAAGGTCAGCACCACCGCCATCTGCAACAGCACGCGGAACGTGTCGCGGATATTGTCCGGATGGAATTCGGCAAAGCTCTCCGCGCAGTCGCCGCCCTGGAGCAGAAATGCGCGCCCTTCACAGACTTCGGCGAGCTCGGCTTTCAGGCTGCGGGCTTCCCCTGCAAAAACCAGCGGCGGATAATTGCGCAAGGCTGTTTCGACTGCCTTTACCGCTTCCGCATCCGGATAGGTCGGAACCTGCTTGATAGGTTTCGATCTCCAACTTTCCGGCGTCCACTTCTCCGCCATTGGTCTCTTCCTTGTTTCGCTCAACTAAGTCTTGATCACTTAAGTCTTTGATTTTCAAATACAAAGAGGCGCGCAGCCTTGGCCCTCGATTACGCTCGAAGGCCCGAACCGCACGCTCCCTGTCAGCTTCACCCTACTATATAGCCCCAAAGATTTCGAACGCCAAGGCTAAGGGCTTGATTTTATTGAAGCTCTCCGGAAGGCCTCACTCCGCGGCCTGAGCCGTGGGCGCGATATAGGGCTCTTTCATGGTCACCAGCTCTTCCGCCGCCGTGGGGTGCACGGCAATCGTGGCGTCGAACTGGGCCTTGGTGGCGCCCATGGTGACGGCAATGCCCACCGTCTGGATCATCTCGCCCGAGTAAGGGCCGATCATGTGCACGCCCAGCACCTTGTCGCTCTTCTTCTCCACGATGATTTTCATCAGCGTGCGCTCGTCCCGGCCCGACAGCGTGTGGAGCATAGGCTTGAAGGTGGATTTGAAGATGGTGACGCCATCCTCGCCATGGGCGCGGCACGCCTCTTCCTCGGTCATGCCGACCGTGCCGATTTCCGGATGGGAGAAGACCGCGGTTGGAATGACCGAATGATCGACCTCTTGCGGGTTGTCGTTGAAGACGGTTTCGGCGAAAGCCGCCCCTTCGCGGATGGCGACGGGCGTCAGATTGGCACGGTCCGTCACATCACCCACCGCATAGATATTGTCGATATTCGTTTTGGAGCGGGCATCGACCGCAATGGCGCCGGCCTTGTTCAAAATGACGCCGGCTTTTTCGAGGCCAAGACCGTCAACCTTCGGCCGCCGTCCCGTCGCATACATCACGCAATCGGTTTCGTAGCTGTCACCGTCCTGCAAAATGACCTGCAGGCGCCCGCCTTCCAGCTTCACGATCTCGGCAATATCGGTATTGGTGAGAACGTCGATGCCTTTCTTGATCATCTCGTCCTGCAGCGTGTCACGCAGGTCTTCATCGAAGCCGCGCAGAATCTTCGGGCCGCGGTAAAGCTGCACCGTCTTGACGCCGAGCCCGTTGAAGATGCCGGCAAACTCCACCGCGATATAGCCGCCGCCCACAACGGTGATTTCCTTCGGCAAGGTTTCAAGATGAAAAGCCTCGTTGGAAGAAATCGCGTGCTCGATGCCCGGAATGGCGGGCAGGTAAGGCCAGGCGCCCACGGCGATCAGAATCTTGTCCGCCGTCACATCGCGCCCTTCCTGCACCAGATGCACGGTGTGCGCGTCTTTCAGCTCGGCGCGGCTTTCGATGATCTCGACGCCGGAATTCTTCAGATTACGGATATAGATGCCGTTCAGCCGGTCAATCTCCCGGTCTTTATTGGCGATCAGCTTTTCCCAGGAAAAGCTCGCCTCCGGCACGTCCCAGCCATACCCGGCCGCATCTTCAAAGCTTTCAGCGAAGTGACTGGCATAGACGAACAGCTTTTTCGGCACGCAGCCCCGGATGACGCAGGTGCCGCCCACGCGGTATTCCTCGGCAATCGCGACCTTTGCGCCATATTTCGCCGCCATGCGCGAAGCGCGCACGCCGCCGGAGCCGGCACCAATGACAAACAGATCGTAATCGTACGCGCTCATCTCAATTCCCTTCAGTCTTCCGGTGCTCTCTGGCCGCTTCGTCTTCGTAATAGGATTCCGCCTTACGGCTTCGGTTCTATCAGATCGGCGCCCTTGTCCGTTCCGACAATGGCAAGAGAAGCAATCGAGATAAACAATCCGTTATCCACCACTCCGGGAATGAGGTTGAGCGCGCGGGAAAGCCCGTCCGGATCGGGAATGGCGCCGAACTGGCAGTCATAAATGAAATTTTCCGAATCGGTGAGAAACGGCACGTCATAGTCATCGTCGCGCGGCTCGATCGGCCCTTCGCAGCCGAAGGCCCGCGCGGTTTCGGCAATCTTCATCGCGGTGACGCGCGAGCCGAAGGGAATGACCTCTACGGGCAGCGGAAACTTGCCCAGCGTCTTCACGACTTTGGACGCGTCCGCCAGCACGATCATCCGCTTGGAGGCGGTTGCGACGATCTTCTCGCGCAGCAGCGCGCCGCCGCCGCCCTTGATCAGCCGGAGCTGGCTATCAAGCTCATCCGCGCCGTCGAAGGTAATATCGAGCTCGGGCGTTTCATCGAGATTGGTGAGCGGAATACCGAGTTCCTCGGCCAGCGCCGCCGTGCGCTCGGAGGTCGGCACACCGACAACGTTCAAGCCGTCCGCCACCCGCTCGCCCAGAAGGCGGACGAAATGTTCCGCCGTCGAGCCGGTACCGAGGCCGAGTTTCATGCCCTCTTCCACGAAATCCAGGGCGCGGATGGCCGCGTGCCGTTTCTGTGCGTCCGACATGAAATCTTCCTCTCAATATGCCGCCTCGGGGCAGCGCCTTCTCTTTCAATGAAAGATCAAAGCCCTGCCATAGCGACATATTTCACTTCGAGGAATTCCTCAATGCCCCATTGGCCGCCTTCGCGCCCGATGCCGCTTTCCTTCCAGCCGCCAAAGGGGGCGACTTCGGTGGAGATCAGCCCCGCATTGACGCCGACAAGCCCGGATTCCAGCGCCTCGGCCACGCGCCAGCAGCGCCCGACATCGCGGGAATAGAAGTAGGAGGCAAGACCGAAGGGCGTGTGATTGGCGAGGCGGATCGCTTCTGCTTCCGTCGAAAACTGGAAGACGGGCGCGACGGGGCCGAAGGTTTCTTCCCGCGCGACCAGCATGTCCGAGGTCGCCCCGGAAATGACCGTGGGCTCATAATAGGTGCCGCCCAGCGCATGGGCCTTGCCGCCGGCCACGACCTTGGCGCCTTTTGAGGTCGCGTCTTTGACATGTTCTTCGACTTTTTCAATGGCCGCCGCGTCGATCAGCGGGCCTTGGCTTACGCCGTCCTCAAGGCCGTTGCCGACTTTCAGCGATCCGACTTTTTCCACCAGCTTTTCGACAAAGGCGTCATAGACGCCTTCCTGCACGAGAAAGCGGTTCGTGCAGATGCAGGTCTGGCCGGTATTGCGGTATTTGGAGGCAACCGCCCCTTCCACCGCCGCGTCCACATCGGCATCATCAAAGACGATAAAGGGCGCATTGCCGCCGAGCTCGAGCGAGATTTTCTTCATCGTCGCGGCGGACTGTTCCATCAGCTTTTTGCCGACTTCCGTCGAGCCGGTGAAGGTGAGCTTCTTCACCTTGGCATTGGCGGTCAGCTCACCGCCGATCTCAGAGGCCTTGCCGGTGATGACGTTCAAAACGCCTTTGGGCAGGCCCGCCCGCTCGCCAAGCTCGGCCAGCGCCAGCGCGGAAAGCGGGGTCTGGCTTGCCGGTTTGACGACGCAGGTGCAACCGGCGGCAAGCGCCGGGCCCACTTTGCGGGTGATCATGGCGGCGGGAAAATTCCACGGCGTGATCGCGGCGACGACACCGACCGGCTGTTTCAGCACCACAATACGCCGGTCATTCGCCGGGGCGGGCACGACGGCGCCATGCACGCGCTTGGCTTCTTCGCCGTAAAATTCCAGGAAGGAGGCGGCATAAGCAATCTCGCCTTTGGACTCGGCCAGCGGCTTGCCCTGCTCGCTCGTCATCAGCACCGCCAGATCGTCCTGATGTTCCATCATCAAATCGAACCAGCGCCGCAGAATCTGCCCGCGTTCCTTGGCCGGGCGCGCCGCCCAGTCCTTGAAGGCTTTTTCCGCCGCGTCGATAGCCGAGCGCACCTCGCTCGCCCCCAGCGAAGGAACGGCGGCAATCACCTCACCCGTCGCCGGGTTCGTCACGTCGATCGCGCCTTTTCCGACCCAGGCCCCGTCGATATAGCAGGCGGTTTTCAGAAGTGACGCGTCTTTCAAGTTCAATGTACCGCTCATTTGTCCTCTCTCCAGGCGGGGGAATGCGCGCAAGGCAATTTCGCCTTATCGCAGCGCCCCCTATCGCCTATGCTGGCGCTTGCGTTGAGATAAATCTATCATGCAGTCTTAACCGCCGCGATGCGGCGCAGCCCCCTACTGATTAATAAACTGAGCATGAGCGCCCAAAGTTCCTTTTCCGATACCTATGCCGAAGCCCGCGCCCGTTTCGTGCGCGCGGCGGCGGAGGCGGGCGCGCGCGTCTTCACCTATGAGCACCCCTCCGCGACCGGCCCGATGGGCGAGACGCTTTATCTCGATGCCGCCTGGTTCGGCCCGCGCGATGCCGCTTCCGTGCTGATCAATACGTCCGGCACGCACGGCGCGGAAGGCTATGGCGGCTCGGCAGCGCAGCTTGCCTGGATCGAGCAGATGGGCCCTGCCTCGCTGCCGCCCGGCACGGCGCTTTTCATGATCCATGCGGTGAACCCGTTCGGCTTTGCCTGGGGGCTGAGGGGCACCGAGAACAATGTCGATCTCAACCGCAACTGGCTCGATCATTCAAAACCCCATCCCGCCAACCCGCTTTATGCGGAAGTCCACCCGCTCATGTGCCCGCGCCATATCGACAAGGGCTTTGCCAATGAACTGGTGATGCAAAGCACGAAACTGCTTTCGGTGCATGGGCAATGGGCGCTGGAAGATGCCATTACGCGCGGCCAGTACACACATCCCGACGGGTTTCATTTCGGCGGTATCCGCCCGGAATGGTCGACGGAAGTGATCAGCGCGCTGGTGCGCCGGGAGCTGGCGCATGCGCGGCGCGTCGGCTTCATCGACTGGCATTCGGGCCCCGTCGGCAATGGCGAGCTGATTTTCCTTTGCTTCTCCAAACCGGGCTCGGTGGGCTTTGCCCAGGCCTCGGAATGGTGGGGCCCGCGCGCCCTCGACCCGGAGCATGTCAACGCGCTCTGGGGCTCGAAACGGCCGAGCCGGCGCGGCATCGTCTTCTGGGGCATCGAAAACCTCGTCAAAGATCATGCCGATTTTGCCGGGGCCGTGGTGGAGTTCCGCTCCGCCCGGGCCAAGGACAATCCGCTCGAAAGCCTGCGGATTTCGCTTCTGGAGCGCTGGCTGCGTTTCGAAGGCGGGTTCAATGCGCCCGAAGCGCCGCGCTATTTCGAGGAAATCCGCGAGGATTACGCCCCGAGACGGGAAAGCTGGCGGGAAAACGTCATCACCAACGCGCTCACCACCTATGAGCAAACCCTGGCCGGGCTCGGGCGCTGGGCCCGGGAGACGGGCTCCCTGGCCGCGGACTGAGCCTTTTAGGCGGCCTTATCCCTTCATTTCCGTCCCATCGTCCCGAAAAAGGGTGCGCTGCGGCAAATTAGCCGCTTCAAGCCTCTTGACGTTAGTTTAGAACAATACTAAATCGCGTGTAACGGCGGATCTCCTCCCCGCCGATGATGAGCAACGCGAAATAACAGACATTCCAAGGAGCCATTTATGAGTGTTCTCGTAGGCAAACAAGCCCCGGATTTCACCGCAGCCGCGGTGCTCGCCGACGGTGAAATCGTCGAAAACTTCAACCTGAAAGAGCATCTGAAGGGCAGCTACGGCATCGTCTTCTTCTACCCGCTCGACTTCACCTTCGTTTGCCCCTCGGAAATTCTGGCCTTCTCGAACCGCGTGCCGCAATTCGAAGAGCGCAACACGAAGGTCGTCGCGGTCTCCGTGGACAGCCAGTTCTCGCACTATGCCTGGCGGAACACGGCGCCTGCCGATGGCGGCCTCGGCCCGGTGAAATTCCCCATGGTGGCCGATATGACCAAGCAGATCGCGCGCGATTATGACGTGCTGATCGAAGATGACGGCGTGGCGCTGCGCGGCACCTTCCTGATCGACCAGGAAGGCGTGGTCCGCCACCAGCTCGTCAACGACCTGCCGCTCGGCCGGAACGTGGACGAAGCCATCCGCCTCGTCGATGCGCTGCAGTTCCACGAAGAGCACGGCGAAGTCTGCCCTGCCGGCTGGAACAAGGGCGATGAAGGCATGAAGGCCGACGCCGAAGGCGTTGCTTCCTACCTTAAGGAACATGCCGAAGCCCTCTAAGCCGCTTTAAAGCGCTTAGCCGTCTTTCGGTATCGGCCCCGGTTCCCTATATTACGGGGAACCGGGGCCGGTGACCGGCACCGCTGACCGGCCCCGTTGACCGGCCCCGTTGACCGGCCCCGTTGACCGGCCCCGTTGACCGGCTGGGCCGCACCACGAGTTTGATTGATCCCCACGCCCCCTTAAAAGAACGAGTGTCCCATGTCCGAGCTACAGCATTCCAAAGTCATCATCATCGGGTCCGGGCCTGCCGGCTATACCGCTGCCGTCTATGCGGCGCGCGCCATGCTGGAGCCGACGCTCATTCAAGGCATTCAGCCGGGCGGGCAGCTGACCATTACGACGGATGTCGAAAACTATCCCGGCTTCGCCGACCCCATTCAGGGCCCCTGGCTGATGGAACAGATGGAAGCCCAGGCGCGCAATGTCGGCACCAATATGGTCTCCGACACGATCACGCGGGCCGAACTGGGCGTTCATCCCTTCCGCCTCACCGGCGACAGCGGCACGGTCTACACCTGCGATGCGTTGATCATTGCGACGGGCGCTCAGGCGAAATGGCTGGGCCTTCCTTCCGAAGAAAAATTCCAGGGCTTCGGCGTTTCCGCCTGCGCGACCTGCGACGGGTTCTTCTACCGCGGCAAGGAAGTCGTGGTGGTGGGCGGCGGCAACACGGCCGTCGAGGAAGCCCTGTTCCTGACGAATTTTGCCAGCAAGGTGACGCTCGTGCACCGGCGCGATGAATTGCGCGCGGAAAAAATCCTGCAGGACCGCCTCTTCAATCACGAGAAGATCGAGGTCGTTTGGGACAGCGCGCTGGAAGAAATTCTGGGTGATGAAGACCCGCTCGGCGTGACCGGCGTGCGTCTGAAAAACCTGAAGACGGGCGAGATTTCCGAGCGCAAGACGGACGGCGTCTTCATTGCCATCGGCCACAAGCCCGCCGTCGAGCTTTTCGAAGAAGAGCTGGAAACCAAAGAAGGCGGTTATCTGGTCACGGCGCCCGATTCTACCGTCACTTCCATCCCCGGCGTTTTTGCCGCCGGCGATGTGACGGACGATGTGTACCGTCAGGCCGTCACGGCGGCGGGCCTTGGCTGCATGGCAGCGCTCGAAGCCGAGCGTTATATCGCAGCCCAGGAAGCAACACCGGCAAAGGCGGCGGCGGAATAAGCTCTACCCAGCCGGGTTAAAATCCGGCCGATAAAAGATCCGGCAAGGCGCGCATGTCATGAAAGAGATGCGCGCCTTCGCGTTTCAGGGCTTCTGCATCCGTATGCGGATCGCCCGCATAGCCCAGCACCTTCATGCCCGCTGCCATGCCCGCCTGTACGCCGGGCACACTATCCTCGATCACCACGCATGTTTCCGGCGCATGGCCCATTTGCGCGGCGGCGTGCAAAAAAAGGTCGGGCGCGGGCTTGCCCTTCCCCACCATATCCGCGCTGAAAAGCACATCCTTCACGAAAGGCAAAAGACCGGAGGAGCCGAGCGTTGCATGCATCTTCTGGATTTGGCCGGAGGACGCCACACAAAAAGGATGCGGCAGACCGGCGAGCCATTCGAGCTGCTCGCGCACGCCCGCAATCGCCTCGATCCCCGCTTCAAAGGCATGCAGCGTTTCTTTGCGCACCACGGCATCGGGCCAATCGGGCGCGAGTTTGCGGCCAAGCTCGGCTTCCACATCTTCCTGCACCGATGCGAGCGAGCGGCCGACGAAACGGCGGCGGCACTCGGCATAGGTGATGACCATGCCGAGATCGGCAAGAAGGCGCACCAGCAATTCATTGGCAACGCGCTCGGTATCGACCAGCACGCCGTCGCAATCGAAAATGATAAGGGAAGCGGAAGGAACGGGTTTTGACATGGGCGCAGTTTAGCCGCGCTCCCGCGCTGCGCCAGTCACATTGCGTGACGCATTGTTTCAGGTGCGTGCCTCTCGTCACCCTCGGGCTTGACCCGAGGGTCTATTGGGCTTTGTTGCAAGCAGGGACGCTGCATGGCCCCCGGCTCAGGAGCCGGGGTGACAGCTTCAATATGCCGAAAACCGATCAGAAATAGATCGGCTTGTCCTGCATGTCCTTGTAGAGCCCGGCGACATATTCACCGTAGCCATTGAAGAGCTGCGTCGGCACGCGCTCGCCCGTGCCCAGCACTTCTTCACTGGCCTGCGACCAGCGCGGATGCGGCACTTCCGGGTTCACATTCGCCCAGAAACCATATTCCTGCGGATTGATCTCTTCCCAGAAGCTCACCGGGCGCTGAGAGGTGAAGGTGAAGCGCACGATGGATTTGATGGATTTGAAGCCATATTTCCACGGCACGGCGAGGCGGATCGGCGCGCCATATTGTTTCGGCAAAGGCTCGCCGTAAACGCCCGTTACCATGAAGGCGAGATCGTTCGTCGCCTCTTCCATGGTCAGCCCTTCCACATAAGGCCAGGGATACCAGTATTGCCGCTGGCCGCTCGCCATTTCCGAGTCCTGGAAGGTTTCCATGCGCACATAGCGGGCGCTCGACTTGGGATCGGCACGCTTGACGAGTTCCTTCAAGGCAAAGCCGGACCAGGGCACGGTCATGGACCAGGCTTCCACACAGCGGTGCCGGTAGAGCCGTTCTTCCAGCGGCATGGCGCGGATCAGCGTATCGATATCGAGCGTTTCGGGATTGTTCACCTCCCCGTCGATCACCACCTGCCAGGGACGGATTTTCAGCTCCTGCGCCTTGTCGTAAATGCGCTTGTGGGAGCCGAACTCGTAGAAATTGTTGTAGGTGGAGGAGATGGATTTCGGCGTCAGTTCCCGCTCGATCATATAGCGCTCGTTGCGCGCAACGGGATAAAGATCGGCCGTCGGATCGCTGCTCGAAGAGGCTGCGCCCGCAGCGCTTTCCTCCGCTTCCCCGTCACAGGCGCCGAGCCCCATGCTCGCCGCGCTGGCCAGCACCAGGCCGGTCGTCTTCAAGAACCGGCGGCGGTTGAAAAATATTTCCTGAGGCGTCGCCTCGCGCTCGGGAATTTCCCAGCCCTTTTTCGATTTGATCAGCATGGGGGCAGCCTTTCACCGGTCGAAGATCGTCTTTCCAAGGAGCATGGCCAATTGCGCAAGCAAAGCGCGTTCAAAACCATGCTACAAAACATAGAAAGACGCCCGGTCAAGGCAAATCACGTTGGCGTAACTTACCTTACCGGGCTGTCATCTCAACGCGGCGCTGCGGCGTGCGGTGCGCGCCTATTCGAGCATGGAACGCAGCATCCAGGCGGTTTTCTCGCTGGCCTGCATGCGCTGAGTCAACAGATCCGCCGTCGGCTCGTCGCTTGCCTCATCGACGATAGCGAACACTTCACGGGCCGTACGCGTGATCGTTTCATGCGCTTTGACGAGATTGGCGATCATCGTCTCCGCCTTCGGCACCCCATTGTCTTCCTCCACCGAAGTCAGCTCGGCGAAAGCCTTGTAGGTGCCCGGCGCCACCGCGCCCAGGGAGCGGATGCGCTCGGCGATTTCGTCCACCGCGATCCAAAGCTCGTTATATTGCTGCTCGAACATCAGATGCAGCGTGTTGAACATCGGACCTGTTACATTCCAATGGTAATTATGGGTCTTGAGGTAGGTCGTGTAGGTATCTGCCAGAACGCGGGTGAGGCCCTCGGCGATTTTTTCACGGTCTTTTGCTTTGATTCCGATGTCGATTTTCATGGCGCTCTCCTGTCTTCACGTACGCGTTATAATATATATCCAAACCAGCGCTTTACAAGTCTTTTTATAATAATTCTAAACTTTGCTTTTGCGCTTTGCACTGGAAGCGCGCGGCGCCAGCGCTTATGGTAAACGGCAATTACCGAGCTTAGCCAGGGGGATAGGACATGTCCGCATCGAAAACCGTGGATGTCGAGATTAATTGGGTGGACCGGGAACCGGTCGTTATGAACCGGCGCCGCCTGATCCAGGGTCTTGCCTCCGGCTCCGTCGTCGCTCTGGCCGGCTGCACGCAGAACCGCGCGCTCGGACGCTCGCAGCTCATCCTCGTCTCCGACGGGCAATTGGCGCAGATGGCCGCCAGTTCCTGGAGCGCGCTTAAAAAGCAGGAGCGTATTTCCCGCGACCCGCGCATGAATGCGCGCCTGCGCACCGTGGGCAGCCGCATCGTGCAAAGTGCCGGGCTCGGCAATCAGCCCTGGGAGTTCACGCTTTTCGACAGCGACGAGGCCAACGCCTTCGTGCTGCCGGGCGGCAAGGTCGGCTTCTATGAAGGCATTTTCAAACGCTTCGACCACGACCATCACCTTGCCGCCGTGATGGGCCATGAAGTGGGCCATGTCACCGCCCGCCATTCGGCAGAGCGCTACAGCCAGCAGCTTGCCGCCGGCCTCGGCATGACGGCCGCCGCCGTCGCCATGGAAGCGGGCGATGTGCAAGGGGGCAAGGAAATCGCCGCGGTGCTCGGCATGGGCATCCAGTTTGGTGTGCTCCTGCCCTATTCGCGCCGCCACGAGCTCGAAGCCGATACGCTCGGCCTGCGCTACATGCATGCCAGCGGCTATGACGCGCGCCAGGCCGTCGGCCTGTGGCAGAACATGGCCAAGCAAAGCAAGGGCAACGCCCCGCCCGAATTCATGTCCACCCACCCCTCCCATGCCAGCCGCATCGCCAATATTCAGCAGGAGCTGAAGCGCATGGGCCTTGCCGCCGTGACGGATGAGAACGGGGTTGAGTATACGTGAGGCGGGGCGCGTTCACATCCGCGCCAGGATAGCGAGACGTTAAACTTACTTTAGAGAAATACCCGCAGGGTCACAGCACATCACAACACGAGGTGCCGATGATCCGCTTTCTCTCCATTAGTATCTTTTTCTTCGCTCTGCTTGCGGCTGCCGGATTCAGCTATTGGGGCATCACGCTTTTCCAATCGCGCGAATGGCAAATCGGTGAGATCGGTGATTACTTCGGCGGCGTGCTTGGCGGCACCGCTTTTCTGCTGCTCTTTTACAGCACGGTTCTTCAGCAGCACCAGATCGGCGAACAGAACAAGCAGACGCGCAATCAGCAGCGCGTCACGACACAGCAACTCGTCTTTCAGATATTCGACAGCATGAAAACCGAGCTGGAACGCCTCTCCCAGCAAATGGCCGAAGCGGCCAAACTCGTCAAAAACGAAGATACGGTTCTGCGTTACCGGGAAAATTTCTCGAACGGCGACCGACTGGCCTACCTGTCACTTATATGGATCAATAGGCACAGACCACATTTCCAACAGGCACTCCAATATCACGAGACGCCCTTCCCTTACGCCAGAGAGACTTACATAGGCCTCTTCCAGAACCTGCTCTCCACCGCCGAGGAAATCAAGGATAACGGTCACACTATTAAAAACCTGCTGAATACATCCTATGGCCGGGGCTACCGGGCGCTTTGTATTTTGGCCACGAAAGAAGATGCACCCGAGGCGCAGAAATGGGGGCTGAACGGCGCAGAAGGTAATGGCGCCGAGCATACGTAAAGGCTTGTCGTCTCATTGCGCTCCACTGAGAGCGCTCTAGAGCGCCCCGCTCGTTGCCGCCGCTGCATGGACCCCGGGTCAAGCCCGGGGTGACACCCAGAACCAGTGGCGGAGGCACTGCCTACCCTCACACTCTCTCGTCACCCCGGCCCCCGAGCCGGGGTCCATGAAGCGGCTGCAGAGGGAAAAGGCATTCATTGATTACGGGCTGCGCCTAAAAGTGACGGCAGACAAAAAAGCCCCGCGCGGTGCGCGGGGCTTTGTCATTGCATAACACCTCAACCTTTTACGTCAGGCTGGCGCAGAATTTCTGGATGCGTTTGCACGCTTCCTGCAGCGCCTCGGTGGAGGTTGCGTAGGAGATGCGGAAGAACGGCGAGAGGCCGAATGCTTCCCCGTGCACCACGGCAACGCCTTCGGCTTCCAGAAGCGCGGTAGCGAAATCCTCATCCGTGTCGATCGTCTTGCCTTCCGGTGTTTTCTTGCCGATACAGCCGGCGCAGGACGGATAGACATAGAATGCGCCTTCGGGCACCGGGCATTCGATGCCTTCCGCCTCGTTCAGCATTTTCACCACGAGGTCGCGGCGCTCCTTGAAGACCTTCGCCCGCTCGGGGATGAAGTCCTGCGGCCCGTTCAAGGCTTCCACCGCCGCCCACTGGCTGATCGAAGTCGGGTTCGAGGTGGACTGGCCCTGGATCTTGCGCATGGCGGCAATCAGCGGCTCGGGACCGGCGCAATAACCGATACGCCAGCCCGTCATCGCATAGGCTTTCGAGACACCGTTCATCGTCAAGGTGCGCTCATAAAGCGCGGGCTCGACCTGCGCCGGGGTGGTGAAATCGAAATTGTCATAGACGAGATGCTCATACATGTCGTCCGTCAGTACCCAGACGTCTTCATACCGCTTGAGCACATCCGTCAGCTTCTTCAGCTCGTCGCGCGTATAGGCCGCGCCGCTCGGGTTGGACGGCGAGTTGAAGATGAACCATTTCGTCTTCGGCGTGATCGCCGCTTCCAGATCTTCCGGGCGCAGCTTGAAACCGTCTTCCATTTTCGTTTCAAGGAAAACGGGCGTGCCGCCGGCGAGCAGCACGATATCGGGATAGGACACCCAGTAAGGAGCCGGAATAATCACTTCATCACCCGGATTGAGCGTCGCCATCATCGCGTTATAGAGGATGGGCTTGCCGCCCGGCGCGACGAAGACCTGGTTCGTTTTGTAGTCGAGCTTGTTTTCCCGCTTGAACTTGCCGGCAATCGCTTCTTTGAGTTCCGGGATGCCGTCCACGGCGGTGTATTTCGTTTCCCCGCGGCGGATCGCCTCGATCGCGGCTTCCTTGATGTTGTCCGGCGTATCGAAATCGGGCTCGCCCGCCCCCAGGCCGATCACATCGACCCCGGCAGCTTTCAGATCGCGCGCCTTCTGCGTCACAGCCATGGTGGCAGACGGCTTGATACGGCTTAGCGAGTCGGAAATGAAACCCATGAAACGGCTCCCGCGGAAAAGGGGTTGAAATGCGGCGTCAACCTATGACGGCGCGGGGCATTTCGCAACAGCCTGCAAGGGGGGTTACCCCCGCTTTTCCTCAGATTTGGGGGCGCGCGAGAAAATAAATCGCAATCGCGGCCAAAAGCGCGCCGATCCCGGCAATATCCGCGATCATGACCCGTTTGAGCTGCCCGTTCAGCTCCGGCACACCCCAGGCAAGGGCGACAAAAGCGGCCATGGAAACGAACCCGATGAGGAAGGCGGCAGGCTGCAAGGCGGGCTTGAACGCGGCGGCAATCATGAACCCGCCGATAAGGGCGAAAAGCACCGCCCGGTGCTGCATGAGCACCAGAAGATTGGGTTCCTCGAAACTCAGCCCATACATGGTTTTAAGGCGCTCTGCGCCGAGAACGCCCATGACCGGGGCAGCATTCAAAAGCCCGGTGAGGATGAGCAAGCCGCTGACGATTTTTTCCATTTAGGTCTCCTCCAATGCCGCGCGCATGACGGCCATGAGCTCAGGGTCCGCGCCTTCCCGCGCAAGCCCCTCCAAAATCGCCGCGCCCCGCGCGCCGGCTCTGTCCTGGCTGAGCTTCGTCTTGGCTTCGAGCCGCTCCACTTCCATCTCGAACATCGCCGTTGCCTCCAGAAGCCGGGCCTTCCAGCCGGGCTCGAGGCCGTCCATCCGCCAGGGGTTGGGCCGCGCGTCTTCGAACTGCGCCGTCATGCGGGCCAGCAGATCGAGGCAGCGATTTTTGTCGTCGATCTTTTTCACCGGCCCATAGGCATGGACCGCCTGATAGTTCCAGGTCGGCACCATTTTCGGATCGTCCGTCCAGGCAGGCGAGATATAGCCATGGGGGCCCTGAAAGATGACGAGGGCGCGGGCGCCTTGCTCAAGCGCCTCGCTCAGCGGATTGGCGCGGGCCATATGCGCGCGCAGGTAAAGCCGTCCGCCCTCTTCTTCTGTCAGGAACGGCAGGTGCGCGGCTTCCGGCGCGCCCTCGCCGTTCAAGACGAAAAGCGCGAAAGGATAGGCGCGCATCAGCGCCAGCACTTCGCTTCTCTCCGTCATCTCGTATCGCGGCGGGATATACATGTGATCACCTTTCAGACTGTGGGCCGGTCAGCGCAAGTGAGGGCGCAGCTGCGCCCGGCGCACATTGCTCATCCGCGATGGGCGCGCCCACCGCCAGATGCAGCGGAATGACGCCAGCCCAGACAGGCAGCTCCATATCTTCCGGCTCGTCATTGACACCGCCCGTGCGCGTCTTGGCCGCGACCTGCTCCAGCTTCAGACGCAGCACCAGCGTTGCCTTGAACTCTTTCGCATTTGCCGCGCGCACCTCGGCTGCCCGGCCTTTGGCAAGGCGCTCGACGGTGAGATCGAGCGCGCGGGTCTTCTCCGCTCCCTCCAATATCTCCGGCACGCCGTGCACCGTGACGGAGCGGTAATTGACGGAATGGTGGAACCCGGAGCGGGCGAGCACCAGCCCGTCGAGTAAGGTCACATTGACGCAAAAAGCCGCGCCGCGCCGGGCCGCCTTCGCCTGGCCCATTTTCGCCGAGCCATGCAGCAGCAGGCTTTCCCCATCACGGACGAAATACATCGGGAGGACATGCGGGCAGCCCGCCTCATCCGTATAAGCCACATGCGCCATGAGCGCCTCATCCAAAATGGCGTGGACGAGCGCCTTGTCATAAGAGGCCCGTTCCGGCGCGCGCTTTGGCCTGAACCGCTTTTCCGTGGCATAGGCAGAGATAGGTTGAGACATGAAACCCTACCCCGCCCGCTTCGGCCGGGCGACAAGCTCGCCGCCGCAATTCGGGCAGCGATGGTCCATACCGCTCGTGCAAGGCACGCAAAACGTACACTCATAACTGCAAATCGATGCCTCGCCCTCCGGCGGCGTCGGGGCCTTGCATTTCTCGCATTCCGTTCTCATTTCCAGCATTGGTGCCCCCTTTAGCGGTTCGCTTCCCGGCACCCCCTCAGCGGGCCGGACCAATTCTCCAATCGGACCGTGACCAAGCCTTAAAATTGGCTCCTTCTAAAGCTCCAATGGCATAACTATATTGGGGCCAATCTCGGCGCGGATCGATATTCGCGCCCTTGCCGCACATTTCTTGACCCTGGTCTGGGGGGCCAATCATGAATTCACCGACAGCCATTTTGGGGGCGCTCAATCTCGATCCCGATCTGGAAACCCCGCTCTACCGCCAACTCTATGACAGCGTGCGCAGCGCGATCTTGAGCGGGCGGCTGCTCGCCGGGCTGCGCATGCCGCCGAGCCGCACGCTGGCCAAGGAGCTGGCCATCGGCCGCAACACCGTGGTCGCCGCCTATGAGCAGCTCATCGCGGAAGGCTATCTGGAAAGCCGGGTGGGCTCGGGCACCCATGTCGCCGCCATTCCCCCCGACACGCTGATCGAAGCGGGCCGGGCCGAGCGCCAGGAGATCAAGCCCGACCCGCGCCGCCGCCTTTCCCAGCGGGGTGAGGCAATGCTCACCGTCAAACGCGCCTCGCCCTCTTACGTCAAAGGCCATGTGCTGCCCTTCCAGCACGGCATGCCGTCTCTGGAATTTTTCCCCCATCAAGTCTGGGCGCGGCTTCTCGCCCGGCGGGCGCGCCAACCGCAATCGCGGCTTTTCGATTACCAGCTCGGCACCGGCTTTCCGGCCCTGCGCGAGGCGATTGCCGAATATCTCGGCGCGGCGCGCGGCGTCGTCTGCGGGCCGGACAATGTCATCGTCACGGCTGGCGCACAGGCCTCGCTCGATCTTGCCACGCGCCTTGTCGTCGATCCGGGCGATGTCGTCTGGCATGAAGAGCCGGGGTATCTCGGCGCGCGCGGGGCCTTTCTGGCCTCGAGCGCGCGCATCGTGCCGGTGCCTGTGGATGAAGAAGGCATGAACCCCGATGCCGCCCCGCCCGGCGAAGACCCGCCGCGGCTTATCTACTGCACGCCCTCGCACCAATATCCGCTTTCCGTCACCATGAGCCTGAAACGCCGCCTTGCGCTTCTGCAAAAGGCCAATGAAGTGGGCGCCTGGATATTGGAAGACGATTATGACAGCGAGTTCCGTTATGCGGGCCGCCCTCTCTCATCGCTCCAGGGGCTCGACCGCACGGGCGGCGTCATTTACATGGGCACTATGGCGAAGACGCTCTTTCCCGCCATCCGCATCGGCTATCTCGTCGTGCCCGACAATATGGTGGAAGCGTGCCTGCGCGCCATCCGCGTGACGGGGCAGAACCCGCCGGCCATCGTGCAGGCCGCGCTTGCCGACTTCATGCATGAGGGGCATTTCTCCGCCCATATCCGCCGCATGCGCGCGCTTTATGCCGAGCGGCGCGATCTCCTCATCGATGCGCTGGAAAGCAAGCTTGGCGGACGCATCCGCCCGGCCCGGCCCGATGGCGGCATGCAATTGCCCGCCTTCCTGCCCGAAGGGGTGAGCGATGACGATGCCACCGCCGCCGCCGACCGGCACAAGGTGCTGACCACCGCCGTCTCGCATTTTTATCTCACCCAGCGCAAACGCCATGCGCTTTATCTCGGCTTTGCCGGCGTGCCGGAAAAGCTGATCGAACCGGGCGTCGAGCGGCTGAGCGCCGCGCTTCATGAAGTGGGAGTGTGAGCGCCATGCGTCTCTACAACATGCATAATTCCGGCAATTGCTACAAAGTCCGCCTGACCGCGCATCAGCTTGGGCTGCCTCTCGACATCATCCATGTGGATGTGCTCGCCCAGGAAACCCGCACCGATGGATTTCTCGCCAAAAACCCGAATGGGCGCGTGCCGCTTTTGGAAACCGATGACGGGCGCTTTCTGCCCGAATCGAACGCCATCCTCTTTTATCTCGGCGAAAAGACACCGCTTGTGCCGGAAGATAATTTCGAGCGGGCGCAGATGCTGCAATGGATGTTCTTCGAGCAATATAGCCACGAGCCTTACATTGCCGTGGCGCGCTTCTGGCTTTCCATCAAGCCGGGCGGACGCAGCGAGATTTCCGAGAGCCAGCTTGCCGCCTGGCATGAGCGCGGGCATCAGGCGCTCGCCGTCATGGAAAAACATCTGACGCATACGGATTTTTTCGCAGCAAACCGCTACACGCTCGCCGATATCGCGCTTTATGCCTATACCCATGCGGCAGGCGATGGCGGCTTCGATCTTGCCCCTTACGAGGCCGTGCGCGCCTGGCTTGCCCGTGTCGAAGCCCAGCCCAGGCACATCACAACGGAGGCGTGATATTCGGGCCCGTCACATTTTTGCCCAGAAATGACCCTTCCCCCGGCCCATTCCCCCAAAAGTCTCGCCCCATTGCTGCGGTCCACTGAGCACATCAAGGGCAGGGAAAATGTCAGGGGACACGCACATGAAACACTATCCATCATCACGCCTCGGCTGGCTGAGCCCCGCCGAGGTGCTTCGTTATGGCATCACGGGCTTTGCCGCCTTCTTTCTCTTTTTGATGCTTTTCGCCGGCGCCACTGGCTCTGCCGGCGCGAATACGCCTCAAGCAGAGAGTGAAGGCGAGCTGCGCCTCGTCACACCGAACGACATGACGAGCGGCGGCCTGCTGCTGAAGACGAAAGAGCCCGGCAAATATATACAAGCGCCCATGGTCGCCACCGATGTCGATATCGACGTCACCGGCCCCATCGCGCGGGCGAAAATCACCCAGCGTTTCGAAAACCCGAGCGATGGCTGGGTGGAGGGCGTTTATGTCTTTCCGCTTCCCGAAGACAGCGCGGTGGACAGTCTGCGCATGCTGATCGGCGACCGGATCATCGAAGGCGAGATCAAGAAGAAAGAGGAAGCCCGGCAGATTTACGAAGAAGCGAAGGAAGCGGGCAAGCGCGCTTCGCTGATCGAACAGCAGCGGCCCAATATCTTCACCAATTCGGTTGCCAATATCGGGCCGGGTGAAACCATTGTCGTGCAGATCGAATATCAGCAGACCGTGCGTCAGGACGAAAACATCTTCTCGCTGCGCTTCCCCACCGTTGTCGCCCCGCGCTACAACCCGGCGCCGAGCGTGCATCTGGTGGATTTCCAGCCGGGCGAGAAAGGATGGGGCAGCGTTTCCGATCCCGTGCCGGACCGGGATAAGATCACTCCGCCCGTCGCGCATCCGGATACCGGCAAGCGCAACCCGCTGACTTTGACGCTCTCGCTCGATGCGGGCTTTCCGCTCGGCGACATCACGAGCCCCTATCATGAGATCGCGCTGGTGCGCGAAGATGAAAGCCGTGCGGAGCTAACCCTCAGCCAAGGCGAAGTACCGGCAGACAAGGATTTCGAGCTGACCTGGACGCCCGCCAAAACGGACGCGCCCACCGCCGCCCTGTTCCGCGAAGAGCTGAACGGCGAAGATTATGTGCTGATGATGCTGATGCCGCCGCAAAGCAAGGACGCGTCCCGCAAGACGCCGCCGCGCGAGGCGATTTTCGTCATCGACAATTCCGGTTCCATGGCGGGCGCTTCCATGCCGCAGGCAAAGGCGAGCCTGGAACTTGCGCTGCAGCGCCTCACCCCGCAGGACCGCTTCAATGTCGTGCGCTTCAATCACACCCATGAAACGCTCTTCCCCCAGGCTGTGCGCGCCGACAGGGAGAATTTGGACCGGGCGCTGAAATTCGTGCGCGGGCTTGAGGCGGAAGGCGGCACGGAGATGCTGGGCGCGCTTCAGCGGGCGCTTGTGTCCCAGCCCGCCGATAGCCAATATCTGCGTCAGGTCGTGTTTCTGACGGACGGCGCGGTCGGCAATGAAGAGCAGCTCTTCAACACCATCTCCCAGCAACTCGGCACAAGCCGCCTCTTCACCGTCGGCATCGGCTCCGCCCCCAACAGCTTCTTTATGAGCCGGGCGGCCGAGATGGGCCGCGGCACCTTCACCCATATCGGCGAGCCGGAACAGGTGAAGGAGCGCATGGCCCAGCTTTTCACGAAGCTGGAAAATCCGGCGCTGACGGACCTTGCCGCCGTCTGGCCAAATGGACAGGAAGTGGAAGCCTGGCCGAACCCGCTTCCCGATCTTTATCTCGGCGAGCCGATTATCCTCGCCGCGCGGATGGACGATGCCTCAGGCACGTTCAAACTGAAAGGCACGTTTGACGGCCAGCCCTGGGAGCTGCGTCTGCCGCTTGCCAAGGCCGCCGAACGGCCGGGCGTCGCCAAGCTTTGGGCGCGCAAGAAAATCGCCTCGCTGGAAGCCATGCGCTATGCGGGCGGCAATTGGGAGAAGCTCGATGCGGCGATTACCGATGTCGCCCTTTCCCACCACCTCGTCAGCCGCCTGACCAGCCTTGTCGCGGTCGATAAAACCCCGGCCCGCCCTGCAGGAGAAGACGTGACGCGCCGCGACGTGCCGCTCAACCTGCCCGATGGCTGGGACTTCGAGGCCGTCTTCGGCGAGCAGCCCTCGCCCGTGCCGATGCGCGATGCCAAGGCCCGTAGCGCCATGCCGATGCTCGCCATGGCCGCCGCGCCGGTTTCGGCTGAGGCCGCGGAAGCCAAGGCCGGCATTGCCCTGCCCCAGACCGCGACCAATGCGGCGGGGTTGATGCTGAGCGGCGGACTGTTGATGCTCTTTGCCGCGGCCTGCTGGATGCTCGCCTTCTTCTGGCGGCATCTGGCTCTCCTTGCCCCGCTCCTGGCCACGTAAACTGGCTGCCTGCGCCCTGGCTTTATGCCTCGGCGCAGGCGCGCTGCTTTTCGGACAAGGCGTTTACATTCACGCCAAGGCCGCGCTGGCGCAGGTGCTCCTGCAAAAAGCCTGGGCGGAAACCCTGGCAACCGGCGTCCCCGCCAAACCCTGGCCCTGGGCCGATACCTGGCCGGTCGCCCGGATTAGCGCGCCGCGCCTCGGCGATAGCGCCATCGTACTTTCCGGCGGTTCGGGCGAAGCGCTCGCCTTCGGCCCCGGGCATCTTTCCGGCACGCCGCCGCCCGGCCCCCATGGCACCACGGTCTTCGCCGCCCACCGGGATACGCATTTTGCCTTTCTGAAACATCTGCAAAAGGGCGACTGGCTGAATGTAACGGGTGCGGACGGTACCCTGCGCTCCTATCAGGTCAGCGGCACACGCATTGTCGATGCCGCGGCATCCGGCATTGACCCTAGGGAAGGCGGCGGGCGCCTTGCCCTTGTCACCTGCTATCCGTTCGATGCCGTCCAGCAAGGGCGGCTGCGCTATGTGGTGTGGGCGGAACAAGCGCTTTAGGTTTCTATTCCTGTTCTGTAGCCCATTTGAAAATAAACACCATTCTCAATATTAGCCCTTCACTTAGCGCCTCTCACACGCCATTAAGAAGCATTCTGCGAAACCTTTTTAAATTGGGGATTATTCGGCATTCCAGGTACAATTGGTCACATGGTAATGGGCGGCATGAAACTGGTATGGTATGAATAGTTCAGTGTAATCCCTGGAGATGAGTGGCAAATGAACGTAGCCAATTCGAAACAAACAGCGGCGCCGGCGCATTCCGGTCTGGAAAATTACCGCCGCCGCGTCAGCGCAACAAAACGGCGTTCCATTCTCGATGCGGCCCGGGACGAGTTCCAGCACAATGGTTTTACCCGTGCCGCCATGGCCGAGATCGCGCGCAAGGCCGATGTTTCCACGGCCACGCTCTACAAGCATTTCAATTCGAAAGAAGAATTGTTCAGTGCCGTGATCACCGAAGCCTATGAGCGCATCGAGGAAACCGATGCAAATCTTGGCGAACAAGGCACGGTGGAAGAAGTCATCACCAAAGCCGCGAACAACATTCTCTCCGCTCAGTTCGATCAAGGCCTCAACGCGCTGATGCGCGCGGTGATCGCGGAAGTTTCCGGCCAGCCGGAAATCGGCCGTGAGTTTTTCGAACGCGGCGTCATTCAGCGCCAGCAGGCCGTTGCCAAAATTCTCGACAAGCTGGTGCAGCGCGGCCTTCTCAAGCAGCACGACACGGAGATTTCCGCGCAGGAAGTTTCGGGCATGCTGCGCGAAAGCCTGATCTGGCCGGCGCTTTTCGATCCGAGTTTCCGCTTGCCCAAAGACAAGGACAAGCTGATCGCCGAAGCGGTCGCAACGCTTGTGGCCCGCTACGGCAAATAAGCCAGTGAGGCAGGCCCGCCTTCAAAGGCAGGGCAAAGGCTTTAAACCCCCGGGATCTCTCCCGGGGGTTTTTCATATCTGCCTTACACCTGCTTGACTGCCAAAAACATGTAGCGGTTCAGCGAGAAGAAGAACTCACCGCGCTCGGCCAGATAAAGCTGATCGTCGTACCAGGCCTGAATCTCATCGGCGCTGAGCCCATGACGCTCGCCATTGGCGCGCACGAAACCCAAAATGCCGTGCATCATTCCCGAGGCATAAGAATGCGGCTGATAGCCGAGGCCGACCATCGGCACCACATCCATGCGCATCAAGGTGAAGCCCGCCCGGCGCAGTTTCACCGCCAGCGTGGCGGGCAAATGCGGATCGGCCAAATGGTCGTCCCAGCAGGTGAGCACCCGCTGCATCAGCCGCCGGTCGCTCGCATGCCAGACGATGCTGTCCCAATCCGTATCAAGAATAAGCGCGCGCCCGCCCGGCCGCAGCACCCTGTGCAAGGCTTTGAGCGCGCCGTCCATATCCGCCACATATTCATAGACTTGCGTGGAAACGGCCGCATCGAACGCGCCTTCGACACCGGCCAGTTTCACCGCATCGCCCACTTCGAACTCGGCTTGCGGCAGCGCGGCGCAGCGCGTGCGCGCCATCTTCACCATGGGCTCTGACGTGTCGATGCCGAGCACCCGCCCGTTCTCCCCGGCAAGGCGGGCAAGATCGTAAGCCAGCAGCCCCGGCCCCGCGCCGATATCGAGCAGATGCTCGCCGGGTTTCGGCGCCAGCGCCTTGATTACCTCGGCCCGCTGCGCCACCACATCGGGGGTCAGATACATCGCCTCCACCGCCTTGGCGGTGCGCTCGTCGAAATCGATCGTGTTGCTCACTTATTCATCCCCCCGGATATTTGCGTTCCTCGAAACAGGCTACCAGCGCTTCAGGCGCCGCCATATCATCGAGCCGCCAGGCCGCGCCGCCCTTCAGACGTATTTCCACCGTGCCTGCGCCAAGCAGGCGCTGCAGCAGGGAGCGGTGCGCCTCCACCGCCTCGACCATGGAAAGCGCCGCGCCGAGTTTGACCGGGCGCAGCATGCCGGTTTGCAGAAAAAGTCCCTGGCTGCCGATTTCGAGCACCCGCCCGCGTGCCCTGAGCCAGGCCATGAGAAGGAGCATGGGCACGACGCCCGCTTCCACCAAAAGCGCCAGCGTGAGCACCGTCTCCGCGCCGGCGCGCGCGGCCCAAAGCGCCAATCCGCCCCAAAGCGCCGCGACAAGAAAAGCGGGCAGATAGATCGACCAATGAGTTTTCGCGCGCATGCTTCCCCCGCAGCGCCCGGACCGGCGCCTTCGCTCGCAAGGCAGTATCTCAAAGCGCGCCGATTCTGTTAAGCGCGCAAACGGAACTGTGATGCCGCCGCTGTTGCAAGGTAAGGCCGCCGGGTCCAGACTGGAGGCTCTCTCGCACCGCTATCTGCCGTTCCGTTTACCGGGAGGGACAGATGACCAAATCCGCTATTCAGCACGGCGCGCCGCATCACGGCGCATTTCTCGATCATGACAAGGCACGCCAGGGCGTGACCGGCCATCATGTGCGCTATGTGCTCGCTATCTCGCTGGCGCTGGTGTTTGTCATGATGTTTTCAAGCTGGGCGCTCGGCGCGGGCTGAGCGCCAGCTGAATGCAGGCCGGAACAAAAGCGCCGCATGGGCCGTTTGATCTCAGGGTGGCTGGCTCTATGTCAGTTCCTGTAATGGCGCCGCATATCATTCACCGTAATGAGAGGACCCATGCAGAACGAAGAAAATACGCAGAACGCACCGGTTAAAGACGAAACCGACGCCCGCCAGGCCGTAAGCGGCACCGGCGCGCGCATCGTCCTTGCGCTGTCGCTCACCGCCGCCGTGATCGTCATGGCGCTGATTGCGGGCACGATGGTCTTTGCCTGACTAACACCAGCGCGCGGCTAGCCGCCCAGCACGATCACGCTGCCTTCCGTCGCCGCCTCGCGGTCTTTCGAGATGTCGCGGTAAGCTTCGCTGTCGTGCCAGCGCTCATAGGCGGCGCGGTCCGAAAAGGCGAGCAGCACGGCTTTGTCGCCCTCCCAACGCCCCTCTTCCACCGGCGGCTTTTCCTCGGCGGCGAGCAGCGTACCGCCGAACCGGGCAAAGACGTCCGGAAAGGCGGCCATGTAGCGCTCATAACGGGCGCGGTCATGGATTTTGAACTGGGCCAGAACATAGATCGTCATGGGGCATCTCCTGTTGCATTGCCCCATTGCGCCCCTCCCCGCCCGCCTGCGCCAGACGGGAAATGCGCAAGCGCCCGCGCATTCCCGCCCGGGCAAATACGCAGCGGGATTTGCGCGCGCTGATGGCTCCCCCTTTTCCTTGCGCCCCCTTTTGCTTGCGAATAGGCCGCCGGGCGGCTAGGCAAAGGCATGAGCCGTTTGCGCGCCGACCTTCTCTTGCTGATCACCGCCCTTGTCTGGGGCTCGGCCTTTGTCGGCCAGGCCACGGCGATGGATCATGTCGGCCCTTTCACCTTTACCGGCGGGCGCTTTCTACTGGCCGCGCTGGCCGTTGCGCCCTTCGCGCTTTGGGAGAGCCGCCGCCGCGCGCGCCCGCTCAGCCGGCGCAACGGGCTGATTACGGCGGGGATCGGCCTTGTCTTCTTTCTCGCCTGCATCACCCAGCAAGTCGGGCTGCAAGTCACCTCGGTGACGAATGCCGGGTTTCTCACCGCGCTTTATGTGGTGCTGGTGCCGATCCTCGGCGCGGCGCTCTGGCGGTACAAAGCGCCGGGCATCATCTGGGTAGCGGCGCTGCTCTCTTTCGCGGGGACGTTTCTTCTTTCCGGCGGCAATGGCGCGGCGCTCAATTGGGGCGATGCGATCATGGTGGTGAGCGCGCTTTTCTGGGCGGCGCAGGTGCTGCTTGTCGGCAAATATGTGGAAGCGCTGGAGCGGCCCTTCGCCATCGCCTTCATGCAATTTCTCGTGACCGGGCTCGCCGGGCTCGGCCTCGGCCTGGCCTTCGAAGCGGACCGGCTTTCCGCCGCCGCCTTTGCGGGCGCGGGCTTCGAGTTTCTCTATACGGGCATTCTCTCCGGCGGGCTCTGCTTCACGCTGCAAAGCCTCGCCCAGCGCCACACGCCGCCATCGGACGCCGCCATCATCATGTCCGGCGAGGCGCTCTTTGCCGCGCTTTTCGGGGCGCTGCTGCTCGGCGAACGGCTCACCCCGCTGGCCTGGAGCGGCGCGGCGCTTATTCTCATCGCCGTGCTCGCCACCCAGCTCGGCCCCGCCCTGCGCCGCCGCGACCTGCGCGATGCGCCGGAGGAAGCACCCGGCATAGAGGACCGGGCCTCCTGACACCCTGCTGTCAGGAGTGACGCGCCCTGCCGCCATCTCCTGCCAAATGGCCCTAGCCAGACGGGGCCGGCGCCGCCATATTGTGGGCCATGAGCACCAAAACCTCCTCCAGTAAAAAACCCGCCGCCGCTTCCGGTTTTGCCGAAGCGCCGGGTGCCGGCTTCGTGCATGAGGGCGCCGCGGCGGATCTGCCCGTCGATCTCTCCTTCTTGCAGAACAAGCCGCCGCGCCCGGAAAAAAGCGAAGGCGGCATCAAGCTCGAAATCGTTTCGGAATACGAACCGAAGGGCGACCAGCCGCAGGCGATCAAGGAGCTGGTGGAGGGCATCAAAGGGGGCGAGCGCGACCAGGTGCTGCTCGGCGTCACCGGCTCGGGCAAGACCTTCACCATGGCGCAGGTGATCGAGAAGACCCAGCGCCCCGCCCTCATCCTCGCGCCGAACAAGACGCTGGCCGCCCAGCTTTACGGCGAGTTCAAAAGCTTCTTCCCGAACAACGCGGTGGAATATTTCGTTTCCTATTACGACTATTACCAGCCGGAAGCCTATGTGCCGCGCACCGACACCTATATCGAAAAGGAAAGCTCGATCAACGAGCAGATCGACCGGATGCGCCACGCCGCCACCCGCGCGCTTCTGGAACGGGACGATGTGATCATCGTCGCCTCCGTCTCCTGCATCTACGGTATCGGCTCGGTCGAAACCTATTCGGAAATGACTTTCCAGGTGAAGCGCGGCGACCGGCTGGACCGCACGCAGCTTCTCGCCGACCTCGTGGCCCTGCAATATAAGCGCAACGACCAGGCCTTTCAGCGCGGCACCTTCCGGGTGCGCGGCGATGTGGTGGAAATCTTCCCCGCGCACTATGAAGACAGCGCCTGGCGGGTTTCCATGTTCGGCGACGAGGTGGAGGAGATCACCGAGTTCGACCCGCTGACCGGCCAGAAAACCGCCAAGCTCGACGCCATCAAGGTCTATGCGAACTCGCACTATGTGACCCCGCGCCCGACGCTGCAGCAGGCGATCAAGCAGATCAAGATCGACCTGAAAGAACGGCTGGAAGAGCTGAATGCCGCCGGCAAGCTGCTGGAGGCCCAGCGCATCGAGCAGCGCACCCAGTTCGATATCGAGATGATGGAGGCGACGGGCTCCTGCGCCGGCATCGAAAACTATTCGCGCTACCTGACGGGCCGCAAGCCCGGCGAGCCGCCGCCCACGCTTTTTGAATATCTGCCCGACAATGCGCTGGTCTTTGCCGATGAAAGCCACGTCTCCGTGCCGCAGATCGGCGCCATGTATAAGGGCGACTACCGGCGCAAGGCGACGCTGGCCGAATACGGCTTCCGCCTGCCCTCCTGCGTCGACAACCGGCCGCTCAAATTCGAAGAGTGGAACGCCATGCGCCCGCAGACGACCTATGTCTCCGCGACGCCCGGCACCTGGGAGATGGAACAGACCGGCGGCGTCTTCGTCGAACAGGTCATCCGCCCGACGGGCCTCATCGACCCCGTCTGCGAAATCCGCCCCGCCTCCTCCCAGGTGGACGATCTCGTCGCCGAATGCCACGAGATGGCGAAGAAGGGCCACCGCGTGCTCGTCACCACGCTGACCAAGCGCATGGCCGAGGACCTGACCGAATATATGTATGAGCAGGGCCTGCGCGTGCGCTACATGCATTCGGATATCGACACGCTGGAGCGGATCGAGATCATCCGCGACCTGCGCCTCGGCGCCTTCGACATTCTGATCGGCATCAACTTGCTGCGCGAAGGGCTCGACATTCCCGAATGCGCGCTCGTCGCCATTCTGGACGCGGACAAGGAAGGGTTTCTGCGCTCGGAAACCTCGCTCGTGCAGACCATCGGCCGCGCGGCGCGGAACGTCGACGGGCGCGTTCTTCTTTATGCGGATAATATGACGGGCTCGCTGGAGCGCGCCATTGCCGAAACGAACCGGCGCCGCGAAAAGCAGATGGCCTATAACCAGGAACACGGCATCACGCCGGAAAGCATCCGCAAGAATATCGGCGACATTCTGGAAAGCGTCTATGAGCGCGACCATGTGCGCGTCGATACGGGCGATGAGGGCACGGTGGAACTCGTCGGCCACAATCTGCGCGCCCATATCGAGGATATGGAAAAGCGGATGAAGGACGCCGCCGCCGATCTCGAATTCGAGGAAGCCGCGCGCCTGCGCGACGAAATCAAACGGCTGCAGGACGTGGAACTCGCCGTCGCCGGCGACCCCATGGCCCGCCAAAGCGCCGTGGAAGAAAAGTCCTCCCCCCGCAAATCCGGCCGCTCCACCGGCGGCAAAGCCGGCACGCGGACGTATAAGAAACGCGGGGGACAGGGGGGCCGGAAGCGGCGGGATTAGACGATTAGAGGAATAGGAGATTCGATGAAGTTTGACTTCGCAAGTGAAGAGTTGCAGCCACAATCACCCCTCTTAATCGATACACTTAAGCCATTGACTTATAAGAAATATATTAAGTTATCCTCTGTAACGATAAGCAGGTTGTAAACTTCCCTACGTTTAGTAGATGCAAATTTGCCAAGAGACCCCCAAGGCCATTAAAACGTTAATTAATTGCGTGTCCTCTGGAGTTTGCAACCGCATTTACAAAATACGAAATAATGAAATAAACTACTCATAATACATAGCAGGATATACAAAGTGCCATTCCGACCATGCAACGAAGCACATGCAATACAAGAAGTGATCTTTGTACTGCTTTTTTCGAGGAACTTTAAGAAACAAGAAGTCAGTGCTTTGGAAGCAGCTCACGACCTTTGGCGGGATGATTTACCGAGGTTCAGAAAACCTCATATGTTTGCCGTTCACTTCGGTAACGAACCGCCTACACAGGATCCGATTGCGGGCTGTATGTTTGACAAATACAAGCCAGATGGAAGCCTGGCTTGGCGGCTTCAAGCCAACGAGGATTCTTTAGTTGTTAATTGCTTGGATTACACTCGTTGGAATGATGTGTGGGGATCAGCAAAAAGATTCTTGGATTCAGCCACCAAGGCACTAGAAGCAGAAGGTTTATTTATAAGAAGCGTAGGACTTCAGTATATTGATCTTTTTCTTTGGGATGGTGACGCTAGCGACTATGACAGTAGCGAGCTTCTAAAAGCTGACTCCGATTTCATTCCTGCAAGCATCAGAAACAAGGGGCCATTTTGGCATCTTCACCAAGGCTGGTTTCAGGAGTGCGATGAACCACTGACGGGGCGCTTACTTGAGCGTATGCACTTGGACTCCGCCGATGACACAGCAAAGGGAGAACTGTTCGTCCGGTGTGACAATACACTTCGAATCGACTTGTTCACACCCATCGATCCAAACGAATTCTTCGACCAGCAAGATGGCTTTTCAGATTCAGTGTATGATTTTCTACATGAGAAAAATAAGCATGTGATGAGAAACTACCTGAACGAAGAAACTGTGAAAAACATACGGCTAGATAGCAAATGAGCGCACTGCGAACAGCGGCTAATTACTCTTCATCTGGAATGTTTATCTCTAGAAACAGTTCAGCTTCATGTGAGAGCAACAAAACCATAGGACGTGGTCGGAATTTCCGCGCTTCCATGGCAGGCATTGCGTTTCTCTTAGCCGCAACAGGACAAGCTCCAACCAATGCAAATGCAGATTGGACGGCTCGCACCTCTAAAACAGAGAGAGTCGACTATCGTTCATTTGCAGAGCCAGACAGGCTCTCTCAGATAGGGCTCGAGCAGTATCAGCAGCAGCACTCGCATCTCGTCGAAGATGAAGACTTCGCAATTGCTCTTAGAGAAGCTGAACAGTTCTTGAATCTCTTGCCTAGCAAAGCACTCTCTCCCACGCCCTATTCTGCTGAAGATGGGGAAGTAGGGTTTATTTGGGATGACGAGGATAAGTTCATAGATGTGAGCTTCTACGGAGATTCACATATTTATTTTTATGCGCGTATTCCTGGCATCGGTTTGGAGTTGGATGACGTTAGACCGTATGCGGGGAATGCAATTCCTAAAGAAATAGAACAAGCCCTTATGCATTTCCCGAAGTAAATGGCCGACGATTTTCCGCTCGACACAGATGAATCCAAGACACTAAGTTCATGGTCTCCTGGTCCAGTTGACTGCAGTGAGGACTTGGCTCGGCTAATTTACCGAGATGAACAGCTTGATGTTCAAACCGGGGAAATCAAGATTGGTGCCTTCCCATTAGAAGATGTAGTCCGGCCCGAACGAGGTGGCTGGTCTCTTTGTCGCCTAAAGTACAGTTCAGAGAGCGCAATCCGCTCAAAAGGTGAACTTTTCGAACAACGACACCCCGACAACAAGTTTCGAGGGGTCAGCGTTGGTTGCACGAGAAGTATACGAGAAATCTCAATTCCAGATGGTTCAGGAAAGAGGCCGATTTTGGTAGTCGATGACGGACTTCCAGATGACCCCTCTCATTGTCTTATTAAGCAAGTCCTACTGGCTCCTGCAACTAGCCGGTCTGAGATTAGAGCCCAAAAGGCCAAGCTCAAGCCTGTACGTGAGCAGGTTTGGAAATTATTTAGTCCGCTTACCGCTGTTTAGGTAGGTATCGAGCCTTCAAAAACTTATCCCCGCCTTCTCCCCCGCCTTTATTCTGAGCCCGTCCCGTTTCGTGGAGGGGGTGGACGGACCGGCCGCCTGCCGGAACGGGAGCGGCGCCTGCGGCGCGCGGAAATAACGGTCCCGCGCGTCCCGGGGGTACCGGCATGGGTCCGGGCACTACGACCCGGCGCAGTCTTTCAGGCTGCGGGCGAGCTGGGCGGGCCGGTAGCGAACCAAAAAACGCCGCGCGAGGAGCGCCGTCAGGCGAACCGTATCTAGCTAGGATCGTCGCTTGCGGCGCTCCTTGCCCCTCCTTTTCGGCGGGGCCGAAGACTCATCCCTCCGGGCGGCGCGCCCCCGCGGAGCTTTTGGCGCTTCGTCGAAATGGCCCATCGAGCCCCGCGAAGGTCACGGACGGCATGGCGCCCATGCGCGGATTGGCTCTGCCCATTTGTGCACGGCGCGGGCTTTATGGGGCCAATGCGCCTGTCCCTCGACCAGCCCCATAAAAGGAAGACCGACGTGACCGACTTGTCTGATCCATCCGGCCCGCCCGAAACCCAGCTTGGCGCCCCGCTCCCCCCGCTTGAGGCCGAGGACTGGCGGGCCTGCCTGCTCACGCTCGGGCCGGTGCGGCTCGAGCCGCTTTCTCCCGCGCACCGGGAGGGCCTGCGCGCCGCCGGGGCGGAGGCGCGCATCTGGCGCTGGATGCCGATTGCCGCGCGCGGGGCCCGCTTCGATGCCTGGTTCGACTGGTCGCTCGGCGAGGCGGAGGCGGGGCGTGAAAGCGTCTGGGCGATCCGGCTCGCCGGTTCTCAGGGTCCGGGCGGCGCGGGCGAGGAAGGGCCGCTTGCCGGCTCCACCCGCTATCTCAACATTTCCAGCCGGGACCGGCGGGCGGAGATCGGCCACACCTGGTATCACCCTTCCCATTGGGGCGGGACGGTGAACCCGGCGGCGAAATATCTGCTGCTTGCCCATGGCTTCGAGAGGCTGGGCCTCACCCGCATGGAGCTGAAGACCGACGCGCTCAACACACGCTCGCAGGCCGCCATCGCCAAGCTCGGCGCGGTGCGCGAGGGGGTGCTGCGCCATCACATGCACCTGCCCGTGCGGGACGAGGCAGGCCATGAGACGGGGCAGATGCGCCTGCGCGATACGGTGATGTTCGCCTTCACGCGGGCGGACTGGGACCGGGCGCGCGCGGGGCTTGAAGCGCGGCTGGCAGCGCTCGGCATTGCCGCCGGGCAAAGTTCATAAGCTGGATGAAGCGCTTCAGATTTTGAATCCGGTTTTCCGGCCAAGCGCTTGAAGGCGGATTCCTTTCCGGCTTATCCACAGGCGCGCGGCGCGGGCCGATCCGGCGCTTGCCGCTTGCATCGGCGCGGCCCGCATGCGAGAGAACGTCCGGCTGCGCGGACGCAGCCAGAGCTTAAATACAGAGACTGATATGAGCGCGCGGCCTGTTCTTCTTTTCGATCTCGACGGCACCCTGGCCGATACGGCCCCGGACCTTTGCCACACGATGAATGTAATCCTGACGCGCCATGGCCGCGAGGAAGTGCCCGAAGCGCGGGTGCGCCATCTCGTGGGCGGCGGCGCGCGGCTGCTCATGGAGCGCGGCTTCAAGGAGACGGGCGAGCCCGCCGGCGAAGCGCAGCTCGACCAGGCCTTTCAGGATTTCATCGCCTATTATTCCGAGCATATTGCCGATCACACGGTGCTCTGGCCCGGCGTTCTGGCGCAGCTTGAAAGGCTGGCCGAACATGGCGCGGCCATGGCCGTGTGCACGAACAAGATCGAGAGCCTCGCCCATCAGGTGCTCGAAGCGCTTTCGCTCACGCATTTTTTCCCCGTGGTCATCGGCGGGGATACGCTGCCGGTGAAGAAGCCCCATCCCGATCATCTTCTGGAAGCGGTGCGCCGGCTCGGCGGGGATGCGGGCCGGGCGATCATGGTGGGGGATTCCGCGCCTGATATCGATGCGGCGCTGGCGGCGGGCATTCCCTCCATCGCCCTTTCCTTCGGCTATACGCGGGTGCCGGTGGGCGAGCTCGGCGCGGATATCGTCATCGATCATTATGACGCGTTTCCGGACGCGCTGCGCCGCCTCGCGCCGGAGGCTTTCGCGGGGTTCTAAACCACCCTCACATGCTCGCGCCCGTCCACGAGCTCGATGCGCTCATAGGTGCACACGCCCTCCCCGCGCTGGAAGCAGGAAACCGCGATCAGCCAGACGGCGGTGACGGAGCGGGGCAGCTCGCCGCCGATGGCCTTTTCATAATCGGCCTTGAGCGGGCGGCTTTCATCGAGCCAGCGGCCAAGGTCCCCCGGCCCGCGCAGCACCCAGTGGGTTTCGCGCTCGTCCCACCAGGGAAGCGGGCAGCGGAAGATCGTGCCGGGGGCGAGGCCACCGGACCACATATATGTCAAGTCCTGGCCGTTATCGAACTCCACCGCGATGGAGAGATAATCATGGGTCGGCTGGATGTCTTCGGCGAGCGCGGAGGGCAGCCGGTCCGCCTTCCAGCGCCAGTCGAGGGTGAGCGTGTCGGTGAGCGGCATGGGCGCGGGATATTGCAGAATGCCCACGTCCTCTTTCGTGTGGCAATGCATGCAATTATCCGCCTCGTGCTCCTGGCGGTAGATTTCCCCCTGGCCGAGGCGCCAGAGATAATGCCAGCCCTCCGGCGTTTTAATGGGGGCGGCAAGGCGCTTCACCTCGCGGGCGAAAAGCGGGTGCGCTTCCTGCAGGGGCTGGAGCGCGCGCGGGCCGTCCCGGTTCTTCCAGAGGCAGATGCCAAGCGTGAAGCCGCCTTCCAGCTCCTCGCGCGGGTAAGCGGGGTCGAAATCCCCCGCCTCGCTCAGCCATTCGCCGGGCGGCTTGGTGATGACATAGAGCCGGCCCGAGACATCCGCCTCGCCGCTATGGGTGGCGCCGATCATCTTTTCGATGCGCCCTTCCCCGATGCGCAGCCAGAGCCCCGTTTGCGGGCCGAAGCGCAGGCCGAGCGGGCGGGCGAGCCAGACGGCGCCCGCCGCAAAAAGCGAAAAGCGCTGGCCGCGTTCGAGATCGATGCCGGTATCGACCCAGTCCGCCGCGCCCGCCGGCACTTTCGTGCAGGCCCAGCCGGCGAAACTGTGCTCATGGGCGCGCATCGCCCCGGTAAAGGCGGCGGCGAAGGCCTCCGCCTCCTTCTCCGGGTCCGCGCCCTCTCCCTGCCAGCGGCTTTTGAGCGCACGCAGGCCAAGGCGGGCGAGAATGCCCAGCGTGTGGAGGGGGCCGGGGCGGCGAAGCTGAGGGGCGGCGGCCATGGGGTTTCCTTTCCCTTATCGCGGCCCTTTTCAGGGCCTCTTTTCTTTGCCCAGCCTAGCCGCCCTTGGGCTTGACTGAAAAGCCCGCGCAGCCTATAGACGCCCCTCTGAGGCGCGTCTTGCGCCCTCGTGGGCGGTTAGCTCAGTTGGTAGAGCACAGTGTTCACATCGCTGGGGTCACTGGTTCGAATCCAGTACCGCCCACCATTTTTCCCGCATTTGACGCCTGCCCCGCCGCCTCTCGCTGAAACGTGATCGCAAGAGCCGGCCCTCGCTCGGATTTTCCGGGCTCTGTGTCCTGCCTGCATGTTAGGGCTCGGCGACTTGCTATCGGGGCCCTTGACCCGGCCCTTCTCTATCCGGAGCGTTCATGCGTCTTTCATTCGGCACAACCGGCAGCGGCCTTCACGGCGCTTTTTTGTGGACCCTCTTTACCGCCATGTCGGGGTTCCTAGCCTATGCGCTGGCAACGGGCGACTGGACGATCGGCCAGGGCTTCCGGGAGAACCAGGCGGCCGAGATCCTGCAGCTTCTCTATCTCCTCGCAGGGGCACTTCTCTTCTTCATCGCCGCCTATGGTGAAACGGCGCCCGTCCCGCGCCGGCTCTTTACCGGTCTCGGGCTTTTTCTCCTGACGGTGTTCTCGCGCGAGGTGGAGGTGGAGCGGACCTGGGCCGAGCCCTATTTCCTCTTCATCATCGAAGGTGACTTGCACTATGCGGTGCTGGGAATTTTCTGGCTGGGCCTAATCGGCGCGAGCCTGCGCTACATTCGCGCCGGTTTCGAGGCCGCCTGGGCCTGGGCGAAAACCCGGCCCGGCCTCTTCACCCTGCTCGGCATCGCGCTTTATATTTTTACCGACGCCACGGAAAAGGAAGTGCTGGTCGAGGGGAAGAACCAGTCGAAAATGATCGAAGAAACGATCGAATGCGTGGCCACCTACCTCTTTTTCGCCAGCGCCTATCTCAACCTTACCGCTCAGCGCCTGACGGCCCGTCCAGTCCATGCCACCCCCCATCCGGCAGGGCCGCTCGAAAGCCGCGGCTGAGCATTTGACCGCGCCATAGCCTGCCGCGTAAGAATGAAGACCTATCCTGCGCGGGCGACCCCGCCCGGATAGGCGGCCAAAAACGGGGCAATGCCGGATGAAGGAAAAAGAGCTCAGGCTTGCGCTTGTCTGCTATGGCGGGGTGTCGCTCGCCGTCTATATGCACGGCGTCACGAAAGAGATTCAAAAGCTGGTCCGCGCCTCGCGCATCTATAATGCGCCGCTGCTCGCCTCCGAGCGCCAGGAAAAAACCTATGCCGACCTCAATGACGACACGGCGCGCGAAAGCGATACGGAGAGCGTCTATTTCGACATCTTGAAGCGCATTGGCGAAGAAGTAGAACTGCGCGTCTTTGTCGATGTGATCGCGGGCGCTTCCGCCGGGGGCATCAACGGCGTCATGCTCGCCCGCTCGCTTGCCCATGACCTACCGCTCGACACGCACCGGGACATGTGGCTCAACAAGGCCGATGTCACGGCGCTGCTCGATGATGAAGCGATGCCAGGCAAATGGAGCAAGGTCTTCATCCGCCCGCTCTTTTGGAACATCAACAATAAATGGCTGACGAAACTTATTCCCGATGAGGAAGCACGCGAAAAAGCCTCGCTCTTTTTACGTTCGCGCTGGTTCAAGCCGCCCTTTTCCGGTGAAAAGCTGACGAATATGCTGCTCGATGCGAGCGAGAGCATGGGCACGCCGCGCACGCCGCGCGCCTCTCTCCTGCCGCTCGGGCATAGGCTGGAGCTTTTCGTCACGCTGACGGACTTTTTCGGTTTCTCGCAGAAAATTCCGCTGAACGATCCCCCTCTGATCGAAGAGCGCGAGCACCGCCATGTGCTGCACTTCAATTATTTCAAACATCCGGACGGTAAGGTGGACAGCGATTTCGGGGCGGAGAACGTTCCGGGTCTCGTTTTTGCTGCGCGCGCAACCTCGTGTTTTCCGGGCGCTTTTCCGCCTATGCAAATATCCGAAATCGACCGGGTGTTGAAAAAGCGCGGCGAGACTTGGCCGACGCGGGAGGAATTCATCCAGCACAATTTCGAACCTCTCCTCGATGCAGGGCTCGACCCCACAAGCGCCAGCTATATCGACGGTTCGGTACTGAACAATAAACCCTTTGCCGAAGCGATTACGGCGCTGCGCAACCGCCCCGCTTTCCGCGAAGTGGACCGGCGCATCGTTTATATCGATCCCGACCCTGAGGGGCGCAACAAGATCCGCAAACGCTCCCTGCCCGGTTTCTTTCAATCGATCCGCGGCGCGCTTTCCGACATTCCGCGCAACGAACCGATACGTGACGAACTGGAAACGCTGCAGCAAATCGGCAAACGTATTCATCAATACCGCGAAGTCGTGCGCGCCACGCGGCCCCATGTGGCCGATGTCGTGGCCCCTATCATCGCCGAAGACCCGAGCCTTGCCCCGAATGTCACAACCCTTTCCTATTGGCGCCATCAGGCAAATGCCATGGCCGTCTCCCAGGCGGGTTATGCCTATGACGGCTATATTCAAGTCAAAGTGCTCTCCATTCTCGATGCGCTGACCACGCTGATCGAGGAAATGAGCGCCGCCATTCAGCATCCGAGCGAACGGCTGGCGCTTTCCAATTCTCTGGAAGCCTGGGCCAAGGCGAAAGGTATTTTTCCCGTGCGCTGGCACAATCCATCAAGCGGGGACCGGGAAAAGGCCACTCAGGAATGGATCGCGTTTTTGCGGAACTTCGACAGGAATTTCCGCGTGCGCCGGTTACGCTTCGTCATCCGCCGCCTGAACGAGCTTTACCAGAAAGTCGTGGCGCAGGAGGAAGTTCATGTCGATAGCGAAGGGCTGGACGAGTTCAAGCGCCTGCTCTATCGCGCGCTCGATCATTTGCAGGCACGCACCCGGCCGGAGTTTTTCGGCACCGACTTCAAACAGCGTGTCGCCCTGCTTTTGAAAGATAAGGGCGGAAGGCTGAGCGTTGCGGAAGTTGAAGAAATCCTGAAAGCGCTCGCCCCGATCATGTCGCTCGGTGAAGTGGACCGGGAAGTGGATGAAGTCTTTTCCATCATGGCGGTGAACACGCTGCCGGAAGACGAGCGGCGCGAACTTTTGCAATCTTATCTCGGCTTCCCGTTTTTCGATGTGCTCACCTTCCCGCTGCTTCTCAACGAGGAAGTGGACGATATCGACACGATCCGTGTGGACCGGATCAGCCCGCTCGATGCCAAGGGCCTCAGCAAAGGCAGCAATATCATGGCGCTGCGCGGGCGCGACCTTGGCCGCTTCGGCGCGTTTTTCAGCCGCACCGCGCGCGAGCACGACTATCTCTGGGGGCGGCTGCAATCGGCAGAGCGGCTGGTGGACATTACCTGCAACACGCTGGCAAAAGCTGCCATTTCCCCTTCGGAACGCGACACGTTCAAAAGCCGTCTTTTCCTCACCATTCTCGATGCCGAGGAACCGCATCTCACGCGCATCGGCTCATTGATCAAGACCCTGCGCCAGCGCACACAGGAGCGCATTCGAGCGCAGGAGAAAGAATCTGCTGCAGGAAATTAAAGCAAGGCCGGATCAGGGCGCTGCCGGCACCGCGCATGTCGCTTCGGTAAAACAGGCCTGCTCATAGACAGCCCCGGAAGGGAGAGGCGCTTCCCAGTTCTCAATCCAGGCGGCGATGTCGCGGTAAACGGTTTCGGCCTGCAGATCGCGCAGCAGCATGTGATAGCCCTCGCCGTAATAAGCAATGGTGAGCGGCGCCTCGATCTTTCCCGCCATCTTGCGCACCGCCTCAGGCGGCACGATTTCATCGCGCGCGCCGTAAAGCAGCAGCACCGGCACATCCAGGCCGCCCGCCGCCTGATAGGCGTCTTCCATCAGTCCGACAAGGCCGTAAACCGCATCGATCCGGGTTTCTTTCAGGACGAGCGGATCAGCACCCAGACGTTTCAGCATCTCGATATTGTCGGAGGGCCAGATTTCGAGCCCTCGCCCACTCAGCGTTTGCCCCGGCAGCACATGTGCGCCAAGCCAGAGAGAGGTGCGGTAAAGCGGGTTGAGATTGGACCAGCCCCAGACCGCCGGCGCGGCGAGGACCACGCCATCCACGTCCAGCACTTCTTCTGCCCCGCCCAGAGCGCGCATCGCCACCGCCCCGCCCATGCTGGTGCCGAGAAGATAAATTGGAACGTCCGGATGCTCACCGCGCACCAGCGCAAGCACGGTTCGCAGATCAAGCACCATCCGCCCGCCCCCGGCCCAAAGACCGCGGCCCGGTGCGCGGCCGAAACCGCGCTGATCGTAGGCGTATAGGGAAATGCCTTGCTCTGCGAACCAGATGCCGGGCGCGGCAAACGCATTGGCGTAATCGTTCATCCCGTGAATGCCGATGATGACGGCGCGGGGGTCTTCCGCCGCCCAGACCTGTAGCGGCAGGCGCGCGGCGTCGGCCATGACGGCCATGTCCGCCTCAAGCGCCGGGCTGCGGTAATCGGTGCCTTGCACCTGAAGGCGCGGCGTGCAGGCGCTAAGAAGAAGCGCCACGCAGAAAACCGGGCCACTTCGCCGCGCAAATGCGGGAGAACTTCTTCTTCGAACCAGAGATTCTTTTTAAGCCAAACATTGTTGCGCCAGGATGGATGCGGAAGCGGCAAATAGGTCGGGCCATAATCGCGCCAATGCAGCACCGTGTCGGTCATGCTTTTCTTGCGCGCCTTGCCCAAATGCCACGTCTGCGCATATTGCCCTATCAGCAGGACAAGTTCCAAATTCGGCAAATGCTCGAAAACCTGCGCGCGCCAGGCAGGCGCGCATTCCTTGCGCGGCGGCAAGTCCCCGCCCTTGTCGTCAAGACCCGGAAAACAGAACCCCATGGGCACGATGGCGATGCGGCTTTCATCGTAAAACGTGTCACGGTCCACCCCCATCCATTCGCGCAGCCTGTCGCCGCTCGGATCGTTGAAGGGAATGCCCGTCGCATGCACCCGCGTGCCCGGCGCCTGGCCCGCCACGCAAATGCGCGCGCTTTTAGCCGCGCGGACGACGGGGCGCGGCTCATGCGGCAGCGGTTCACCCTTGAGAGGATCTTCGGCGCAAAGGCGGCAGGCCCGAATCTGCGTCAGCAAACCGTCCAGCGATGCGGTGGCGGTGTTTTTCTTGCGTTCACTCATGCAGCCAACCTAGACCGCCGCCTGCGCCCCCGCACATCACAGACCCGTTATGAACGGGCCTCTTACTGCTGGGCCTCACGCACCAGATTGCGGCCGATAATCATCTGCTGAATCTGGCTCGTGCCTTCATAGATGCGGAAAATGCGTACGTCGCGATAGAAACGCTCGATGCCGTAATCGGCGACATAGCCTGCCCCGCCGAAAATCTGCACGGCTTTGTCGGCCACGCGGCCCACCATTTCCGAGGCGAAATATTTGCAGCAGGAAGATTCCGTGCCGACATTCTCCCCCAGATCGCGTCGGCGCGCGGCATCCAGCACCATGCAGCGGGCGGCATAAGCTTCCGTCTTACAGTCGGCAAGCATGGCTTGCACAAGCTGATGCTCGCCAATGGCGGTGCCGAACTGTTTGCGCTCGGCGGCATATTGCACGCTGTCTTCCAGAAGACGCTCGGCGACGCCCACACAGATCGCGGAAATATGCAGACGGCCGCGCTCCAGCACCTGCATGGCGGTGACGAAGCCTTTACCTTCTTTATCGCCAAGCAAACAGGAAGCGGGAATGCGCGCATCCTCGAAAATCACATCGCAAATATGCGCGCCCTGCTGGCCCATTTTCTTGTCCGGCTTGCCAAGCGTGATGCCCGGCGTATCGGAGGGCACGATGAAAGCGGAAACGCCCTTGGCACCCGGCGTTGCCGGATCAGTGCGCGCCATCAGCGTGAAAATGCCTGCCCGGTTCGCATTGGTGATGTAGCGCTTCGTGCCGTTGATCACATAATGATCGCCGTCCTTGATCGCCGTGGTGCGCAGGGAGGCGGCGTCGGAACCGGCTTCCGGCTCGGTCAAAGCGAAGCTGGCGATCACTTCACCGCTCGCAAGTTTCGGCAGCCATTCTTCCTTCTGGTCCGGGCGGCCATGCATGACGATGCCCTGGCTGCCGATGCCGACATTCGTGCCGAAGACGGAGCGGAAGGCCGGCGAGGTGCGGCCCATCTCGAACATCAACAGGCATTCTTCTTCCATGGAAAGGCCGAGGCCGCCATGCTCTTCCGGGATGGACAGACCGAAAAGCCCGAGCTCGCGCATTTCCTGCACCACATCTTCCGGCACTTCGTCCTTCTCGGAGACTTGCGCCTCGAGCGGGCGCAGCCGTTCATCGACGAAACGGCGGATGGAAGAGATAAGCTGCTCGCGGGTTTCCTGATCCAGGGCCATAGGGTCTGCCTTCCTGAATGATGATGGGGCTCTGGCGGGAGCCGGATTGGCCCGGAATTTAGGGCACCGGGCGCGCCGCGTCAAAGCGCAGGTTTGAAGGCCGGGCCGCACGAAAAATCCGGAAAACTGGTCAGTGACTAGATTTTGCCGCCCCGCCCTGCTACATAGCCACCAAATCACATTCTGGAGATTCTCTAATGGGCGAGAGTAATGCCGGGGCCCTGTTGCCCGAAGGATATGTCAGCTGGGATGGCACGGACCCGTTCGAGGATCATGCCGGGCCCTATTTCTTCAAGAAAATGGACGATGGCAGTATCCGCTGCGCCTTCGTTTCCACACCGACCCATTGTAATGGCGGCGGCTTCCTGCATGGCGGCGCATTGATGACCTTTGCTGATTACTCGCTCTTTGCCATTGCAGGCGAGCTGACGGGCGGGCCTTGCGTCACCGTCTCCTTCAACAGCGATTTTGTGGCCGCAGGCCAGGCCGGTAAGCTGATCGAGGCAACGGGCGAGGTTGTCAAAAACACAAAGAGCCTCATATTCGTTCGAGGTGAAGTGACCTGCGAAGGTGAAACGCTGATGCCTTTCTCGGGCGTCATCAAGAGAATCGGCCCGCGCAATAAATAAAACCGGCGGGGCCTCGGGAGGAAGCATGATCAAGCTCGGCGTTCTCGACCAAAGCCCCATCAGGCGCGACGGCACGGCGGCAGAGGCGCTTGCCGAGACGATCGACCTTGCCCGGCATTGCGACAGATGGGGTTATCACCGCTACTGGGTGGCCGAGCACCATAATTCGAAATCCTTCGCAGGCTCGGCGCCCGAAATCATGATCGCCGCGCTCGGCGCCGCCACCACGCGCATGCGCGTCGGCTCCGGCGGCGTGATGATGCCGCATTACAGCCCATTAAAAGTGGCCGAGCAGTTCCGCCTCCTCGAATCGCTTTATCCCGACCGTATCGACCTCGGTATGGGCCGCGCGCCCGGCACGGATCTTCGCACCACGCGCGCGCTGCAGCCCGGCCCGCAAGCCTATGACATTGCGGTCTTTCCCCAGCAGGTGGAACTCCTCATCCAGTTTCTGGAAGATGCGAACGGGCTTGAGGGGAGCGCGGGCGGTTTTCCGGACGAGCACCCTTACAAAGGCATTCACGCCATGCCGCGCGGCGAGGGTTTCCCCGAGCTTTGGATGCTGGGCTCGGGCGGTGACGGGGCCGCCCATGCCGGGCAGTTCGGCATGCCCTATTCCTTTGCTCATTTCATCAATCAGGATGCGGGCACGGGGCCGGTGGAGATTTACCGCCAGAGCTTCCGCCCCTCCCCGCGCCTCAGCCGGCCTTATGTCTCGCTCGGCGTTTCGGTGATGGTGGGTGAGACGGAAGAAAAAGCCAAACGCATCGCCGCCTCGCGCAACCACTGGGTCGTCAAGCTTTTGCAAAATCAGGCCGAACGCTTCTGGCCGGTGGAAGACGCGCTCGCCTATCCTTATTCGGATCGCGAGAAGGCCATGCTGGAGGCGGTCGAGCAGCGTTCCGTTACCGGCAGCCCGGAGCAGGTGCGCGCCAAGCTGCTGGAGATGGTGGAAACCTACGGCGCGGACGAGCTTGTCATCCTCACCATCACCCATGACCATGAAGACCGGCTGCGCTCTTACGAGCTTCTTGCCGATGCCTTTTCATTGCGCGCTCAAGAAGCGGCGGAGTGAGAGGCTCTACGCGCCTCCTTCAGGCGCAGCGCGCGGCGCAAACGTTCCTGGCGCGCCGGGGTGATGGGGTAGCGCCAGATAATGGCGATCGAGGCAAGCCACAATAAAAGCGGCAAGAGGCAATACATTGCCAGCAGCGAGAAAAGCGCCGCGTCCGAATTTTCTTCCAGCCTCGGATTGAAGCCGAACCATGAGACGATGGGCAAGGCAATGCCGACGCCCGCCGCCTCGAAAATCTTGCGCACCATGCCGAGAAAAGAAAAGAGAAAGCCGGTGCGCTGCTCGCCGGTTTTCAGCGTGTCGAGATCGGCCACATCGGCAAGGATCGACATGCCGAGCACGCCGGAAGCGGACATGGTCGCCCCGCGCACGATTGTCACCGCGAACATGGCCGGCAGCACATATCCCGCATCGAGCGGTTTGAGGCCATAGATAATGAACGGAATGATGGCGAACGCGCCCATATTGATGAGACCGGCCAGCGCAATCGCCTTGTGCTTGCCGAGCCGCGCGCCAAGGCGCACCCAGAGAGGCGTTCCGGCAAGCGCCGCGGTAAAGAGCACGAGGATGAGCACCAGCCCTTCCTCGCCAATGCCTGCCACATGATCGTAGAAGAGAATGGCAACGCTCGCATTGACCGAGCCTGCGAGCGCCCCGCAGACCGATGACAAAAGCACGATGCGGAAAGGCCCGTTTTTCAAAAGCGGTCTGATCTGACGCAGCATCTCTGCGGGCGCTGCCGTTTGCGCGGCGGCGGAAACGCCGAGACGCGCAGGGGGCTCACCGACAAAGGCAAGCAGCACGAACCCGCAAAGAGGCACGAGTATCACGGTCAGCCAGCCGAGCGAGGCCATGGCCTCCCGCGTCACGGCCTGACTCGTGCCGCCTGCCTCCACCGCTTCGGTTGCAATGACGGGCACAAGCAGCGCCAGCAAGATACCGGCAACGAGAAAAATTTCCCGGCTGCCAGTGACTTTATTGCGCTCCTCATAGCCGCCGACAAGCTCCGCCCCCCAGGCGCCGTAAGGAATGACGATAAGCGTGAAGCCGAAATAAAGCGCAACGATCGCACCCAGCAGGTAAAGCGCGCCCGCCCCTTCCGGCGGCAGGAAAAGCATATAGGCGGAGATCACCATCACCGGCAGGCCCGCGAGTATCCAGGGCCGCCTTCGGCCCCATCGCGTGCGCGTCAAATCGGAAAGCCGGCCGATCAGCGGGTCCGTCACCACATCGCTGAAGCGCGCCAGCATCAGCAAGGTGCCGATCAAAGCGAGATCGAGACCGAGCGTGCCGCCATAAAAGGGGGGAATGTAAATGGCGAGCGGCAGGCCGACCACGGCCAGCGGCACCACCATTTGTCCGTAAGCTGCCAGGCGGGCGAGCGATATCTCCCCCGCCGGTGCGCTGCGCTCCGGCATTCGGCCTCCTCCCGTTATTAGTAAATTATTCTTACTATCCGAGAGAAGCGCTGCGCAAGCCGCTTTTCAGGTGCGGTTCATCTTAGCCCGGCGATGCTTTGTCCATGGTCCTTCGGCCATGACACACCCTGTTCCTTCCCTGCCAGGGGCGGAACGCACTGGGGCCCGTATTGGGGCCCGTGTTGGGGATTGGGGGAAGAGGCGGCGTCTACCGTACCCTGGCGCCGCCTCTTGCCTTTCTTTTCCGGCCTTAAGCCTTGGCGCTGGGGCGCGCGGCAAGGCGCTGGTGCCAGGCGGTCAGGTTCTTGAATTCGGCGGGAATGTCGAGCCCGGCGAATTTCGCGAAATCGACCGTGGTCAGGCCGACAATATCGGCAACCGAGAAATAATCCCCCACCAGATAGTCATGGCCTTCCAGTTCCCGGTCCATGAACTTCATATATTTGATGGCCCGGTCTTTGTTCTGATTGCCCCATTCCGGGTTCTGTTCTTCAAGCTGCGCCATCATCGGATTGGTATGGCGGAAGAAGAAAGCGACCGGCAGCATCAGGCCGAATTCGACGCGCCGCTGCCACATATCCACATGCGCCTTTTCAAGTGCGCTGCGGCCGAAGAGCGGGGGCTCGGGATTGGTCTCTTCGAAATAACGGCAAATCGACAGTGTCTCGGTGACGATCGTGCCGTCATCGAGCTCCAGCGTCGGCACCTGGCCCAGCGGGTTGAGCTTGCGGTAATCCGGCGTCTTATGCTCGCCCTTCATCATGTTCACTTCGACATAAGGCACCTCGATGCCTTTTTCGGCGAGGAACACCCGCACGCGGCGCGGGTTGGGGGCGGCTTTGGTTTCATAGATTTTCATCTTCGTCTCCCTTTTTGTTGTTGTCGTCAGTCGCGATGAAGCGGGCAGGCATGCCGCTTCAATTCAAAATTCCGATCACCGCACCCGTCATGGAGGTCGCAAGCGTACCCGCCACAAGCGCCTTCATGGAAAGGCCGATGATTTCCTGCCGCCGGGAGGGCACAAGTGTCGTCAGACCCCCGATCATGATGCCGACGCTACCCAGATTGGCAAAGCCGCACATGGCATAGAGCATAATCATATCGGCGCGCGGGCTCAGCGCCTCTTCCGGCAGTCTGGCGAATTCCAGATAGGCCAGAAATTCGTTCAGGATCGTCTTCGTACCCATAAGCTGTCCGGCGGTGAGGCTCTCCCCCGCCGGCACGCCCATCAGCCAGACAAGCGGCGCGAAGATCCAGCCCAGCATGCGCTGCAGGGTCAGCGGCCCGCCGGCCACATCCGGCAACGTTCCAAGCACGATATTGACGAGCGCGACAAGCGCGGTCAGCACCAAAAGCATGGCGATGATGTTGAGAAGCAGCGCAAGGCCCTGCGCCGTGCCTTGCGTAACCGCATCCATGGCGCTGTGATAGCCAAGATCGGCCTCGACGCGGCCGGTCTCCGTCACCTCATCCCCCGGCACCATGATCTGCGCCATTAAGATGGCGGCAGGCAGCGAAATGAGCGAGGCGGTGATGATCTGCCCCAGCGCGCCTTCGATGACCGGGCCGACGATTGCCGCATAAAGCACGATGACGGTGCCCGCCACCGTTGCAAGGCCGACGCTCATCAGCATGAACAGCTCCGAGCGCGTCAGTTTTTCAAAATAAGGCCGGATGAGAAGCGGCGCCTCGACCATGCCGAGAAAGACATTGGCCGCCGTGCCGAAGCCCACCGCCCCGCCAAGACGCATCGTCTTTTCCAGCGCCCAGGCGAAACCGCGCGTCACCCAGGCCAGAATGCGCCAATGCCAGAAGAGAGCGGAAAGCGCGGAGATGACGAGCACCAGAGGCAGCGCCTGAAAACCGAGGATGAAAGCATGTTCGGGCGCGGTCACATCGAAAGGCGCGGGCCCGCCGCCCATATAACCGAACACAAGTGAAGTGCCCGCCTGCGTCGCCTCACTCAGCGCTTCCACCACACCGTTCAGTGCGAAAAGCACGCTGCGCGCCACCGGCACTTTGAGCAGAAAGAGCGCGAGAGCGAATTGCAAAAGAAGCCCCACCGCCACGAGACGCCAGGGAAAAGCCCGCCGGTTCTCGCTCATGAGCCATGCCAGGGCGCAAAAAACGCCGAGGCCCGTCACGCTTTGCAGCGCATATACGCTCATTCCCCTATCCCCCTGTTTTTGGCCCCGTTTCGGCCGCTGCTTTGGTTCTGCTCTGCCCGGTCAAAACGCCGCCATCATAGAGACCAAAGGCCGCTAGGCAATCAGGGAATCGCCACTTTTGCGTGAGGGATAGCCGCGAAAAATCCGCCTTTTCCGGGAGAAAACCGGCCTTTGCCTGGCGCCTTCCGAGCCGCTTGACCCCTTCCCGCCCATCGTGCACAAAGGGGCCCAATTCTGCTTCTGCGCCCCTTCAAAGGCGCGGCGGGGCGGTCTTGCGGCACCTTGCCTTTGGGCAGGTGCGGAAAGGCCCAACGCCAAAAATAATGTTCAAGGAGACGTCAATATGAGCATTCGTTACGACGGCAAAGTTGCCATCGTCACCGGCGCCGGCGGGGGCCTCGGCCGTTGCCACGCATTGGAATTCGCGCGCCGCGGCGCCAAGGTTGTCGTGAACGACCTGGGCGGTTCCGTGGACGGCACGGGCGGCAATTCGGAAGCGGCCGAAAAGGTCGTTGCCGAAATCAAGGCTGCTGGCGGTGAAGCCATCGCTAACGGCTCGTCCGTGACGGACGATGCGGGCGTCGAAAACATGATCAAGCAAACCATGGATGCTTTCGGCCGCATCGACATTCTCGTCAACAATGCGGGCATTCTGCGCGACAAGAGCTTCGCGAAGATGGAGCTGAAAGATTTCAGCCTGGTTCTCGACGTGCACCTGCTCGGCTCCGTGAAGCCGACCAAAGCCGTTTGGCCGATTATGAAGGAACAGGGCTACGGGCGCATCGTCGTCACCTCGTCCTCTTCCGGTCTTTACGGCAATTTCGGCCAGACCAACTACGGCGCGGCCAAACTCGGCGTTGTCGGCTTCATCAACACGCTGAAGCTGGAAGGCCAGAAAGACAATATCCGCGCCAATGCGCTGGCCCCGGTCGCCTATACGCGCATGACCTCGGACCTGATGCCGCCGGAAGCCGAACAGATGTTCACGCCGGACAGCGTGTCGCCGGCCGTCATGTTCCTGACCTCCGAAGATGCGCCGACGGGTGAAATCGTCTGCGCCGGTGCCGGCCATTTCGCCCGCGCCCGTATCGTGGAAACGGAAGGCATGTTCTTCGGCCAGGGCGACGATGTTGCCGAAAAGATTGCCGAGAACTGGGAAAAGATCTCCGACCTGTCCACCGCCAAGCCCTATTTCATGGGCGGCGAGCAGACCGGCAAATTCTTCGAATATGCCGCCGGCAAGAAGTAACGCCTTCTTGATAGAGCGTTTGAAAGGGAGCCTTCGGGCTCCCTTTTTGTTTTGGGGCTCCATGCGCTTATGATGAGCTTCCTTAAGATGAGAAGACGACGCCCTTGACCCGCTTGCCCGCCCTCTTCTTCGTGCTCTTTGCCGCGCTGATTTTCAGCGCTTCCGCCGCCCGGGCGGAAAGCTGCCCGCTCAAGCGGCCCATCATGTTTGGCGGGCTCGACTGGGATTCCAACGCCTTTCACACAGAAACCGCGCGCATCATCCTGGAAGAAGGCTATGGCTGCCGGACCGACGTGCTGCCCGGCTCCTCCCTGCCGCTTTTAACGGGGCTCGGGCGCGGCGATATCGACATCCTCATGGAAGTCTGGCTCGACAATGTCACCGAGCCCTGGAACGAGGCTTTGGCGCGGGGCGATGTCGTCTCGCTCGGCACGAATTTTCCCGACGCCGTGCAAGGCTGGTATGTGCCGCGCTATCTCGTGGAAGGAGATGCGGCACGCGGCATCGAAGCTGCCGCGCCCGGCCTTTCCCATGTGCGCGATCTTGCCCGCTACAAAACCCTCTTCCGCGATCCGGAAGAACCTAGCAAGGGACGCTTTTACAATTGCATTCTCGGCTGGAGCTGCGAGGTCCTCAACACAGCGAAGCTGCGCGCTTACGGGCTTGAGGACGATTTCACGAATTTCCGCCCCGGCACAGGCGCAGCCCTTGCCGCCGCCATTGCCGGAGCCTACGAGCGGGGCGAACCCGTCGTTGCTTATTATTGGGGGCCGACCTGGGTGCTCGGCGCGTTCGATCTCATGCGTCTTGAAGAGCCGCCTTACGAGCCCACGAAATGGCGCGCCTTTGCCGATGATCCGGCGAACAATCCGCCCACGGCTTATCCCACCGTCGAAGTAGTTGTCGGCGCGAATGCGGATTTTGCCGAAGGCGCGCCCCGCATCGCGGAATTCCTGACGGCTTATGAGACAAGCAATGCGCTCACCAGTGAAGCGCTTGCCTATCTGCGCGCCAATCCCGGCGCGCGTGCCCGCGATGCCGCCCGCAATTTTCTGGAGCGCCATCCGGAAATCTGGAAAGCCTGGGTAACGCCCGACATCGCCGCCCGCATCGAAGGCAAAGCGCGCACGCAAGAAAGCAGCTTTCCGAAATTTCTGGAACTCTCACTCGATGAGCCCATCAACGCAGCCACCCGCGCACTGGTGCGCAACTATGGCGGGTTATTCGAGGCGGTGAGCACCGGCCTTCTTGCCATTATTCTCGCCGTCGAAACGGCACTGAAAGCGCTTCCCTGGTGGCTCGTGCTGCTGCTCGCCGCAGCAACAGGCTATCACGCAGTGCGTCACTGGGCAGCGCCGCCGCTTTTCGCCGGGCTCTTTTTCCTCGTCGGCATGCTCGGGCTTTGGGACCTTGCGATGCAGACGCTAGCGCTGACCGCCGTTTCCGTCTTCTTCACCATACTCATCGGCCTGCCGGCGGGCATCGGCCTTGCCCGCTCGCAGCGCGCCCGCGCCATTGGCCGCCCGCTTCTCGATGCAATGCAGACATTGCCGAGTTTCGTCTATCTCATCCCCGCGCTCATGCTGTTCGGTCTCGGCAAAGTGCCCGCGCTCTTTGCCACGCTGATCTATGCAACGCCGCCGCTGATCCGCCTGACGGAGCTGGGGCTCCGGCTCGTCGAAGACCGCTTTACCGAAGTCGCCGCCGATCTCGGCGCGACGCGCTGGCAGCGGCTTTGGGATATCGAGCTGCCGCTTGCCTTGCCCAATATCATGGCGGGGATCAACCAGACGATCATGATGGCGCTTTCCATGGTCGTCATCGCCTCGATGATCGGCGCGCGCGGGCTCGGCGAGGAGGTGCTGCTCGGCATTCAGCGCCTCGATGTGGGGCGCGGGCTTGTGGCAGGCCTTGCCATCGTGCTTCTTGCCATCGTCTTCGACCGCATCACGCAGGCCTATGGCAAGCGGGCGGAACACCGCTAGACATTGCGCAAAAAAAAAGGCGGCGCCAAAGCACCGCCTTTCCCAAACTTATAAAGCCGGACCTTAAAGGCCGAGCACGGCTTTCGCCATGATGTTGCGCTGAACTTCGTTCGAACCGGCAAAGATCGAGGTCTTGCGGACGGAGAAGTAATAAGGCGCGACGGTCTTGGCATAGTCCGGGCCGATATCGGGCTCGTTCGTGTTGAGAAGCGCGTCTTCGACGAACGGGTTCACATAGATGCCCGTCGCTTCCAGCTTCAGCTCGGTACCGCGCTGCTGCAGCTCGGTGCCGCGGCATTTCAGCAGCGAGGATTCCGGGCCCACGTTCTTGCCTGCCGACAGAGCGGAAAAGATGCGCAGCTCGGTGAATTCCATCGCTTTGATCTGCGCTTCATAATCGGCAATCTTAGCGGCGAATTCCGGGTCTTCGATCAGCGGCTTGCCGTCCATTTCCTGCTCGGCGGCAATTTCCTTGATCTCGGCCAGTGCGTGGTAGAGGCCGGGCGAATAGGCGTTGCCCCGCTCGAACTCGAGCAGATATTTCGCGTAAGTCCAGCCCTTGTTCTCTTCCCCGATGCGGTTTTCGATCGGAACCTTCACATCGTCGAAGAACACCTGGTTCACTTCCTGGTGCGGCGCGGGCGTGCCGTCGAGGCAGACGATCGGCTCCACCGTAATGCCCGGCGTCTTCATGTCGATGAGCAGGAAGGAAATACCCTCCTGGGGCTTGCCTTCATTGGAGGTCCGCACGAGGCAGAAAATCCAGTCGGCATGCTGCGCCACTGAAGTCCAGATTTTGGTGCCGTTGACGAGGTAATGATCGCCCTTGTTCTCGGCTTTGCACTGCAGCGAGGCAAGATCGGAGCCGGCGCCCGGTTCCGAATAGCCCTGGCAGAACCAGATGTCGGTCGCCAGGATTTTCGGCAGGAAGTAATCCTTCTGCTCCTGGGAGCCGTATTTCATGATCACCGGCGCGCACATGGTGATGCCGAAGGGGATCGTGTGCGGCACATCGGCTTTGCCCATTTCCACGGAGAAAATGTATTTCTGCGTGGGGGTGAAGCCCGGTCCGCCAAATTCCACCGGCCAGTTCGGCGCGGCCCAGCCCTTCTTATGAAGAGCCTTCTGCCATTTCAGGTGATCTTCCTTGTCGAGATAGCCGTTCTTCGTGCGCTTGACCTTGTCGCGCAGATCATCGGTGAAATTCTCGGCAATGAAAGCCTGCACTTCCTTGCGGAAGGCTTCATCTTCGGGGCTGAATGTCAGGTCCATACCTGTCTCCCAATTTTAAAATATGACCGTGCCGCAGCGGGCGCCTTTAAAGAGCCGCCTCAGTCGATCCGGTCGAGAAATTCAAGGCCGGGCGCCCCGTCGAGCACCGCGCCGAGCGCGGGAAAGGCCGCCTGGAAATATTCGGACTTGCCATGGGCATCCAGCGCCGCCTGGCTTTCATACTGTTCCATGATCACGAAGGTCTGCGGATTGGATTTCGATTTGCACAGATCGTATTGCAGGCAGCCGGGCTCATTCGCCTTCACTTTGGACTGCAGGTCCTTGAAGACCTTCTCGAATTCCGCTTCCTTGCCGGCCTGCACTTTCATCGTCGCGACGACACCGATCACACCCATGACTGTTCCTCACCTGTTATTTGATTATGGAATCTCGTTGGGGGGCAATTTAGAGCGTTGATGCCCCGGCGGCAAATGCTTCCTGCCGCCCGATTTGCCAAATAAGCAAAGGAGATAGCGGCAATCCGCCGCCCTCCTCCGCTGTTCGTTTTTGACAAGCTCTTGGACGAATACGGTCAGGGCCTCAGCGCCCCTTGAACTCCGGCTTGCGCTTTTCGAAAAAGGCGTCGAGCGCCTCCATATGGTCTTCCGTCCCGTGGGCCAGCGCCTGCATGGAGGCGGACATGTCCATTACCGTGTCGAAGGAGCCGGTAATGCCGGCACGCATCAGCCGCTTGGTCATGCGCAGCACATCGGGGGGCTGATTGCAGATCTTGGCCGCAAGCTTCTGCGCTTCGCCCATCAGATCGTCATGAGGCACGACGCGGGAGACGAGGCCCCAGTCCTGCGCCGTCTGCGCGTCCACAATGTCGCCGGTATAGAAAAGCTCGGCGGCGCGGGCCATACCGATGATCTTGGGCAGAAGCCAGGCTCCGCCATCGCCGGGCACGAGGCCGATCTTCAGGAAGGTCACGCCGAATTTCGCGCTGTCGGAGGCAATGCGTGTGTCGCACATGCAGGCGACATCATTGCCAAGACCGATGGCCGGGCCGTTGACGGCGGCGATCACCGGCACTTCCAGGCCCCAGACAGCGCGCACGATGCGGTGAATGCGGTGCCGGTAGGTCTTGTCGGCGATGGCGATCTGCGGGCCTTCGAAGGCATCCGACTTCTCACGCATCGCCTTGATGTTACCGCCGGCGGAAAAGGCCGAACCCGCGCCCGTCAGAATCACACAGCGCACATCCCGGTCTTCGTTGATGCGGTTTGCAGCCTCGGTGAAATTGTCCGCGTCTTCCGGCTCGCCCAGCGGATTGCGCATATCCGGCCGGTTGATGGTGAGTGTGACGATGGGGCCCTTCTTTTCGAAAAGCAGCGCGTCTGAAATACCGGACATAAATCCTCCCTGAATTTTCTTTGGTTACCGTCCTTATACACCGCCGGGGGGAGCTCAAGTAAATCTTTGAAAATGCGTCATTTTACCAAGTTATCCCCAGCCGCCCGGCAACGCTGCGTCAATTTTCATAAATTTTATTCTGAATCTCCAAGCGCTTGTTAAGAACTTTCGCGGAGGCTGGCGCCCGCACGACGAAGCTCCGCCAAGGAGCAATTCCGCAACAGGGAGGGGGTTTACCGATGGGCCGGTTCAAGGTTCTGATTTCGGCATTGCTGCCCAAATCGGCCACGACCGATATCTCCACCGTTGCGGACACCGTCGCCATTGGTACTGCAGGCGCCGGCACCAAATCTGCCGCGGGCGGCGCCCGCATCCGCGCCGAGCAGCTCAGAGTCTTTGCCGAGCTGCAATCGCGCGCCTTCTATTTCGCCCCGCCCACCCTTGCCTTCTTTGCCGCGTCCTTCGCCATCGAATGGGTGAACCCCTGGTACGCCGCGCTATGGTGGGCTGCCATGATGATCGTGATGATGACCAATCATCTGACGGTCAGAAAATTTCTCGGCGAGCTTGCCCGGCGAACCGACTTTCCGGACGAATGGGAAAGGCAATGGCACTTTGTGCTGGCAGCCTCGAGCCTCACCGTCTCCGTTACCTGGGCAAGCTTTGCCTTTGTTTTCTGGGTAGACGGCAATTTTCTCAATAACGCTCTGATCATCGCCGCGCTGACCTCTTCCACCGCCCCGCTTGCCATTTTCAGCTGCTCTTATCATCCCGCTTTTTATACGACCGTGGCGCCGATCTGCTGCGCCACGATCCTCAGGCTTTTATGGACGGACCAGCCGGTCAACTGGATGGGAGCCGTGGTCTTCGTGCTCTTCACCGCGCTGCTCTCGCGCATGTGCGCTTTCGTCAACGACTTCCTGCAACGCTCTTTCTATCTCGCCGATGAACGCAAGGGACTGATCGACGCGCTCTCGCGGGAGAAAAAGGCGCTGGACCTTGCCCGGCGCAAGGCGGAAGACGCAAGCCGTGCCAAAACGCTATTCCTTGCCAATATGAGCCATGAACTCAGAACACCGCTCAATGCGATTATCGGTTTTTCGGAAGTCATGCATTCGGAGCTTTTCGGCAAGCACGCCCATGACAATTACAAGCAATATTCCCACGACATCAATTCAAGCGGACAGCACCTCTTAGGTCTCATCAACGACATTCTCGATCTCTCCCGCATCGAGGCGGGCCGGATGGATTTTTCCGAAGAACTGCTGGAGATCGAAATCCTGGCGCGTGATTGCCGCAAGCTCGTGGAGCTGCGCGCCGCCGTGCACGATGTGCGTATCGTGGAAGATTTCGATACGTCCCTGCCGCTTCTGAAAGCCGACGGACGCGCGCTGCGGCAGACCTGGCTCAATCTTCTGACCAATGCGGTGAAATTCTCGCCCCATGGCCGCTCGGTTTACATGGTGGCAAGACGGCTCGACGACGGCAGCTTGATGATCGGCGTGCATGATGAAGGCCCCGGCATTGCCGAGGATGAGATCGAGCACGTCATCCAATCCTTCGCGCAAGGGGCAGCCGGTAAAAAGAACCCGGGCTCAGGCACCGGGCTCGGGCTTGCCATCGTCAAAGGCCTTGTGGAAGAGCATGGCGGCGAGTTCCGCCTGACAAGCCGGCTTGGCGAGGGTACACGGGCGGAGGCGATCTTCCCGGCGGACCGCACGATCGACAAGCACAGCCCCGTCAACGGTATGATCGAAGACCGGGGCGCGCTCGAAGACGGGCAATCCCGCCTCGCCGTCTGATCTTAAGAACGCCCGTCCAGCGCGTCTCTGATCTTCTTATCCGTGTTGTACTGGCTCAGCGCATAGACAGACCAGATCGCAGCGGGAATCCAGCCAATCAATGTCAACTGCAGAATGAGGCAGATGATCCCGGCAAAGGGACGGCCGATGGTGAAGAATTGCAGCCAGGGCAAAAGCAGAGCCAGCAACAGACGCATGGGATCATCCTCCAATATCGCGGGTGCCCCGCTTATAGCGGCGGGGATACGCCAAGGGCAAGAAAGCACGTCTCCTTTAACGCAAAAGAAAAGGCCGCCCGGAGGCGGCCTTTACGATAGATCATTGCGGCGCGCTTAGGCGGCGCTGGAATAGCGCTTCAGGTGATGATCGACATTGCCGAACTGCGTGTCGATCATGGTCAGGCGCTTGAAGTAATGACCAACGCTCAGTTCGTCAGTCATGCCCATGCCGCCATGAAGCTGCACGGCCTGCTGGCCGACGAAACGGCCGGCCTTGCCGATCTGCACTTTGGCGCCGGAAGCCGCTTTCTTGCGCTCGGCTTCTTCTTCCTCGACCTTCAGGTTCACCATGTAGGTCATGGAGACGGACTGCTCATAAGCCATGAACATGTCGACCATGCGGTGCTGCAGCACCTGGAACTTGCCGATCGGCACACCGAACTGCTTACGCGTCTTACAATATTCGACGGTGGCTTCGTTCAGCTCTTTCATGCCGCCAATGGCTTCGGCGCTGAGCGCGGCGATGGCCTGGTCGGTAACTTTTTCGACGAGCGCCAGGCCTTTGTCGACTTCACCGATCACGGCATCGGCGCCCACCTTGACGTTCTCGAAGGTGATTTCCGATGCGCGGCGGCCATCGACCGTCGGGTAGTCACGGGTGGAAACGCCATCAGCGCCCTTGTCCACGATGAAGACGGTAACTCCGTCACGGTCGCGCTGACCGCCGGAGGTGCGGGCCGTCACGACCAGCTTGTCGGCCCAGGGAGCCGCCAGCACGACGCATTTGTATCCGTTGAGCACGAAGCCGTCGCCGTCCTTCTTCGCCGTCGTCTTCAGATCGGCGAGATTGTAGCGGCCCTGCGGCTCGGCATAAGCGAATGCCCAGATGTTCTCGCCGCCGATGATGCCGGGGATCAGCTCTTCCTGCTGAGCGGGCGAGCCGCCTTCACGCAGGAAACCGCCGGCAAGCACCACGGTTTCGAGGAACGGCTCGACGACGAGATGGCGGCCGAACTCTTCCATGATGATCATGGTGTCGATGGGGCCGCCGCCCAGACCACCCATCTCCTCGGAGAACGGCGCGGCAAGCAGGCCAAGCTCGGCGAATTGCTGCCAATAGTCCCGGCGGAAGCCTTCGTCGCTGGCGACGATCTTACGGCGGGTGTCGAAGTCGTATTTGTCCTGCAGGAAGCTCTGCACCGTATTCCGGAGCAGGGTCTGTTCCTCGCTAAACGAAAAATCCATCTCGCTACCTTCCCTGCGTTATAGCCCTAACGCGCGTTTGTTTGTCTCGGTTCCGCTGCCCCGAAGGGCCCCCTCGCGGGCCGGCTGGCACCGGTCCCAGCGCGGGACCGGACGCCAATTTCTTTTTCCGGCTCGCTAAAGCGCGAGACCGGGCGATCTGGCCCTTTTGTTAGAGGCCCAGCACCATTTTGGCAATAATGTTGTGCTGAATTTCGTTGGACCCGCCATAGATCGCGGTCTTGCGCATATTGAAGTAATTCTGCGACTGACCGGCGGCATATTCGGGTCCCGGTACATATTCGTTACCCGTCCGTTCATGTCCGTGCGGGGCATAAACGAAGCCATAATGGCCCACGGCCTCCAAAGTCAGCTCGGTAATGCGCTGCTGGATCTCCGTCCCCTTGATCTTGAGGATGGACGATTCGGGGCCCGGGCCCTGGCCTTTGCTTTCCGCAGCCAGAGTGCGCAGCTCGGTGAATTCCAGCGCCGTCAGGTCGATTTCGACCTCGGAAATCTTGGTGGAGAACTCTTCCTGGTCGAGCAGCGGCTCGCCGTCCACCAGTTCCGCCTTGGCGATGTTCTTCAGCCGCTCGATGGCTTTTTTCGAGCGTGCGACGCCGGCAATGCCTGAGCGCTCGTTGCCGAGCAGGAACTTGGCGTAGGTCCAGCCCTTGTTTTCCTCGCCGATAAGGTTTTCAGCCGGCACCTTCACATCTTCCAGGAAGACCTCGTTCACCTCATGGCCGCCATCCATGGTGATGATCGGGCGCACGGTGATGCCCGGCGTCTTCATGTCAATGAGGAAGAAGGAAATCGCGTCCTGAGCCTTAGCGTCTGGATCGGTCTTGGCCAAGCAGAACATCCAGTCGGCATGCTGGGCAAGCGTCGTCCAGGTTTTCGAGCCGTTGATGATGTAATGATCGCCTTCACGCACGGCTTTCGTGCGCAGGCTGGCAAGGTCGGAACCCGCGCCCGGCTCCGAATAGCCCTGACACCACCAGTCGTCACCGGAAAGAATGCCCGGCAGGAAGCGCTTCTTCTGCTCTTCATTGCCGAAAGTGTAGATCACCGGGCCGACCATGGAGAGGCCGAAGGGCAGAAGCGGCGTCGTTTCGGCGCGCGCGCATTCCTCGTTCCAGATGTAGCGCTGGGTGATGGACCAGCCCGTGCCGCCATATTCGACCGGCCAATGAGGAACGATCCAGCCCTTCTTATAAAGGATCCTGTGCCACATCAGGATCTGCTCTTTGGTCATGTCGCCGCGCGTTTTCAGATCGCGCAGCTCTTGGGGATAATTATCCGCGATAAACGCGCGCACCTCGTCACGGAAGGCGATCTCTTCCGGGGAAAAGCTCATATCCATGGCACCAACCTCCAGTTTCCGGCGCCCGGCGGGCCGCCGCGTTTCCTCTGTTTCTTTGCCCGTGTCCTGAAAACGGCTCCGGGCTCCGAAAAAAGGAGCCCGGCCGGGCGATTGGCCGTGAGTTTACTGACAATGTGTCAGGTTTCAAGAAAGATAAGCCGACCGCTTTCAATATCCAGCCCGGCGCCAAAAATCTTCGCGGAAATTGCCGCAGAGTCAGACCGGCCCTTTGCCTATGCGATGCGCCTTCATGAAGCCGCGGATCGCCTCTTTATGAGCCGCCGTGGTGAAGCAAATGGGCTCGGCATATTCCTCCATGGCGAGCGCCTCCTCCCAGGACATATCCGCCGCCCGGCGCATGAGAGGTTTTGCCATGGAGAGCAGCCCCTCAGGCAGCGCCTGCGCACGGGCGGCAAAGGCGCGGGCTTCATCCAGCAGCGTCTCATGCGGCACGACTTTGTTGAGGAGACCGAACTCATGCGCCTGCCCGGCGGAAAGCTCTTCACCGCTCAAATAGAGCTCCATGAAACGGTGATGGCCGATGCGGCGTGAGAAGAGCCAGTTCGTGCCCACCTCCGGCAGAAGCCCGATCTTGGCAAAGGCCGTGACGAGCCGCGCGCGCTCGGAAGCAACAATGATGTCGCAGGCAAGCGCAAAGGCAAGGCCGACACCGGCGGCCGGCCCGTTCAGCGCGGCGATGCACAGTTTATCGCTGCCCGTCAGCGCCCGCGCCACACCGCCGAACTGATAACGGATCCAGCGCCACATGCCGATGGCCCCTTCCCGCCCTTCTTTCAGGATCGTGTCGGCAAATTCCATAAGGCGCATATCACCGCCTGCCGAAAAGGCCGGGTCGCAGCCTGTCAGGATAAGCACCTCCACATCCGGGCGGCGCAGCGTTTCCTCTATGCGTTCGCGCAGCTGATAGCAAAGCGTGGCGCTCAGCGCATTGTAGCTTGCCGGATCGTCCATCGTGACGGTGGCAATTCCTGCCTCGATCTTAACCCGGACAAGTTCGCGCTCATCACTCATGGCGCTTTCGATGAGGTTGCGGTAGCCGGGGGTCTTTGCCGTATTTTCCATGACGCTCTCCTTTCGCTGTGAAGATTTCACGTCCGGGATAAAGCGGAAGGGACGCCAGGCCGCGCGAATTCACGGCAACGGGGCGTTGAAGAATTGGAAAAGGTGGCGGCGGCCGAAGTTAAACCGCGCCATTGCCGAGCTTTGCGCGCATGCAAAGCCATTCGCGCAATTGCCGGATCGGCTGTTCTTCCCAGCGGCGCGGCTCGGCAACGAAGTAAAAGGCGCGGCCAAGATCGAGCACCGGCAAGTCCGCCTGCCTAAGACGGCCCGCCTTCAGATACGGCAAAGCAAGAATGCGCGGGGCGAGCGCCGCGCCGAGACCGTTTGCCGCCGCCTCCAGCATCAATTGCGCGTTCTCGAAAATCTGGGGCTTGCCCGGCACGGCAGACATGCCCAGTTCATCGAAGAAGCCATGCCATGCATCTTCCGCACCGCTGACACCGAGAAGCGGTGTTTTGCTCAGCGCTTCCCCATCCAGCGGCTCAGCCGCAAAGACCGCAAGCGCGCCGTCGATCAGCCGCTCGGCTTTCACATCTTCCCAATTGCCGAGCCCATAGCGGATGGCGGCATCCACCGCGCCGCGCTTGTGCCGCGTGACATGGGGACCGGTTTCGATTTTCAGATCGAGGCCGGGATGCGTGTCATGGAAATTCCTCAGCTCACCGATGAGCCAAAGCGCGGCAAGCGAGGTTGGAAGATGCAGAACGAGTTTGCCGCTTTCCGCTTTTGCAGGCGGCGCGAGGATGCGGCCAAGTTCATCGACGATGGGAGAAAGCTCGGCAAACAGCGAAAGGCCGCGCGGGGTAAAGGAAAGCGACGCGCCGCTGCGCAGGAACAGCGCTTCACCGACCAGCGCTTCAAGCCCCGCCACCCGCTTGGACAGCGCGGAGACGGTGAGGTTCAATTGCTCTGCGGCACGGGAAAAACTTTGCGCCCGGCCCACCGCGACAAAAGCTTCCACGCCCAGAAGACTGGGCAGACGGCGGGAAGACGATGGTTCGGGCGGTGTGCTCACAGTCCTTCCCTCAGTGAGACGCTCTTGGCGTGCGGGTCAGTTATTCCCGTCCTCGCGCGGCGCGGTCTGCTGGATAATGGCGACGGCCTTTTTGAGCTGACTTGCAGCAAGCGCCGCGCCCAGCCCGTGTTCCGCCTCGATCGCATAATTCAAGACCGGCTTCAGGCCGAGCTCTTTCAGGAGCCGGTCATGAGCAGGCCCCGCGCTATGCGCGGCCATGCAATGATCGAGCGCGCGCGGGTTGGCTTTAAAGAGCACCGCTGCCGCTGCCGTGCTGACGAAACCGTCAAGCAGCACGGGAATGCGCTGGTAGCGCGCAGCGAGAATAGCGCCTGCAATCGCCGCCATTTCACGCCCGCCCAATTTGCGCAGCAGTTCGAGCGGATCATTGCCTTCTTGCGTGCGCGCCAGGGCCGCCTCGACCAAAGCCTTGGCGGGATCCGCGACATCGGGCATCAAACCTTCCAGCCAGTCTTCCGCTCTGCCGCCGAAAAGCGCGGCGGCAAGGGCGGCGGCCACCGCCCGGTTGCCGCTTCCCGCCGCGCCGAGGCAAAGAAGGTCGGCGCCGCCCGCAATCGCTTCCATACCGAAGGCCATGGTCGCCGCGCAGGCCGGTTCGTCCAGCGCGTCGTCCTCGCCGATATCCGGCGTCGGCATATCGAGCGCGAGATCGAAGACTTTCAGTCCCATGCCGATCTCGAGCGCGATCTGATTGACCGGCGCGCCGCCTGCCGCCATCAGCTCCACCTGCTTTTGCGTATCCGGCTCACCGGCGGGCGCAAGGCCGCGGGCAGCCGCGCCGTGGGTGGAGGCGAAAACGGCAAGCAAGGGGCGCAGCACCATCGGGCCTTCCGCCTGCCAGGCGGCCAGCCATTCGGCCATGGGCGCCAGGCGGCCAAAGGCTGCAACGGGCCAGGCGCGCGCCGCCGCTTCATCGCGGGTCTTCACCCATCTTTCTTTATCGGGGCCCGGAAGCCCGGAAAGAAGATTTCGAATGTCGTCGAAAGGAAGTCCGCTGGCTGCGCGCATAAGAAACTCTGTCCCGATTTCCGCCCTTCACGCCTCCGCCCCGCGCGGAGAGTTTGAATTGGCGGCAATCCTGTCTAAATCTGGAGCACGGGATGCAAAATACCCTGAAGAAACAAAAGGGAAAGATCGACGCCGTGCAGGGCGTTCCTATACCTTATTGCGTATGACACACAACCGCCAAAGCGATGCCGAAGACAGCCAGGATCCGCGCCAGGGCCCTCGCCACTGGCAGGATGTGAACCCGGCTGCCCTTTTTGCCGACTTTAAAAGCGCCCTTTCCGCGCTGACCCGGCTGCGCGCGCCCGAAGCGGAGGAAATGCCGCCGCGCGCCCAGCGGGCCTATCCTTTCGCCGGGGCCTTGATCGGGCTTCTCGGCGGGATCGGCTTTTTGCTGGCAAGCGGCATCGGCCTGCCAGCCCTTGTTTCCGGCGCGATTGCCGTGGGCCTCATGGTGACGGCGACGGGGGCGCTTTCCGAGCGCACTTTCGTCAAAGCCATCGACCGGCTTGCCAGCCAATCCAAAGGCCCCCGGCTGGTGGGCGGGGAAGCAGCGCCCACCGGCATGATCGCGCTCGTGCTGATCCTCATTGCCAAGGTGAGCCTGATTGCGGGGCTCGGAGAAATCGGCGGGGCGGGCCTTGCGCTGACCGCGCTGATTGCGGCAAGCGCCGCCGGTTACACCGGCCCCGTCAGCGCGCTTCACTTTGCCTATAATGTGGATGAAGACGCGCCGGACCGGCCGACAGAAACCGTGGTGCTGCAAGCGCTGATCTTTTGCGCGCTCATCGCCTTTCTCACGCTCTATGTCTGGACGGCGCTTGCCGGACTGCTCGGCGCTTTCATCGGTGTCATTCTATCCGGCATTCTTGCCGTGCGCCGGGGCAAAGCCTTTCTGCATGATTCCCTCGCCATTGTCGGCGAGACGACCCAGATTGCCTTTCTGGCCGCGAGCTATATGGTGCTCACCGGATAGAGAGGCGAGCCATGGCAGAAGAAATCGAAAGCCCTTGTATCGGGGTCTGCGCAGTCGATGGGCGCAGCGGCCTATGCGAGGGATGCGGGCGCAAGCTGAAAGAGATTGCAGGCTGGCGCGGCTATAGCGCGCCGGAGCGGGCCGAGATCATGGCCGCCTTGCCGGAACGCATGAAAGCGGCGGGCTTTAAAATCCGCGAGCGGACCTGACTTATCCTGCGTCGCGGTCGGCTTTCAGGCCGAGCGGATTTGCATCGAGCACCTTGCCGGAAAGCGCGCCCAGCCAATCGAGCCCCTGGCGCAGCCGCACGACTTCCCCGATGACGACGATGGCCGGGGCCTTGAAGCCCGTGCGCTCGATATCGGCGATGACACTGCCCAGATCGCTTTCCAGGGTTTCCTGATCTTTTAGCGTGGCATTTCGCACTAGCGCCACCGGCTCATCGGCGCTGCGCCCGTTTTCGCGCAGGATGTCGACAATGCGCGGCAGATGGGCAAGCGCCATGTAGAGCACGATGACGGGCGAGCCCTTGGCGATCGCGGCCCAATCGAGATGTTCGGGCACTTTGCCGCTTGCGGTGTGGCCGGTGACGAAAGTGACGGCATGGTTCGTGTCGCGGTGGGTGACGGGAATGCCCGCATAGCCAAGGCCGCCGACACCGGCGGTGACACCCGGCACGATGCGGAAGGGGATGCCGGCTTCGACAAGCGCCAGCCCCTCTTCCCCGCCCCGGCCGAAGACGAAAGGATCGCCGCCCTTCAGCCGCAGCACGCGCTTGCCCGCGCGGGCAAGCTCGACAAGGCGGGCGGAAATATCGCGCTGCTTCGGGCTCGGCTTGCCGCCGCGCTTGCCGGAATATTCGAGCGCGGCCTTCGGCGAGGCGAGTTTCAGCACCGCCTCATCCACCAGGGCGTCATACACAATCACATCGGCCTGGGAGAGCGCATTCCAGGCATGGAGCGTCAACAGCCCCGGATCGCCCGGACCGGCGCCGACAAGCCAGACCCAGCCAGGCTCGAACCCAGGCAGACCAAGGCCTTCAGCCGCGCGGTCAAGCGCGCTGCCTGCGTCTTTTTCAGACGCCGGGGCACCGGAAGCGCCCGCCCCAGAAGGACCAAGAGGGATGATATCTGCCGCCATGAATTCACCAATTATCTGCGTGAATTAAATCAATTCACACCGCACCACGTAAATAATCACTTATCCCCGCCTCTGCAAGCCCCTGCGATACTGGCGCGAGACCCGCACTTTAACCGGAAAGCACCGGAAAATCCGCCCGGCGGCATCACGAAAACCGCCGAAGGCTCGAATCCGCCCGAAAGAGGGAAAGAAACGGCAATAATTTGGAGGCTACACTCACCCCATGAGAGACAATCGCTGGACATGGCTCGGCCTTTTCGGCCTCGCGCTCGCCGCGCTGATTTATGTGCTTCATTCGCGCTATCCGGGCGTGCTGGGCCGGGAGGACGCGCAGATGCGCCTCGTTTATGCCGTGGCGCTGCTTTCCTTTGTCGGGGGCAGCTTCGTGCTCGGCTGGCGGGGCAGCGCGGGCCTGGCGCTGAAACAGGCGCTCGTCTGGGTGACCATCGCGCTCGGTCTGATCATCGGCTATGGCTACCGGGACGCGTTCTATACGCTCGGCGCGCAGGTGCGCTCCGAACTTGCCCCGTCAAGTCCGCAGCAGACGGGGCCGGGCACCGTCACGCTCGCCTCGACGCAGAACGGGCATTTCCTCGCAGACGCCCTGATCAACGGCACGCATGTGCGCCTTCTCGTCGATACCGGCGCGAGCGATGTGGCGCTGACCATGGAGGATGCGCGGCGGCTCGGCTTCAGGCCGCAGGAGCTTTCCTACACCGTGCCCTATCAGACAGCAAACGGGCTTGCCTTTGCCGCGCGCGTCACGCTCGATGAAATCAAGCTCGGGCCCATCATCCAGCGCAATGTCCGCGCCTCGGTGATGAGCCAGGGGCTCGACCAGTCGCTGCTCGGCATGAGCTTTCTGGGGCAATTGCGCTCGCTGGAAGTGCAAGGCAGCCGGCTCATCCTCAAACAATAATTTCAAAGAGCAGCGGGCAAGGCGGCCTTCGCCCCTGTTACCGGCTGCCGCTTCGCTGTATCTTACCGGCTCTTTCAGGGTGCCGTCCGGCGCCCCTCATCAGTTCATTGGGGATGTGATTTCATGCTGCCCGTACCGCGCGCCGATCTCAAACCGAATACCGAAGCCTTCGAGACGACACCGCTCGTCGCGCCGACCGGCTTTCGCGAATATGACGCGCGCTGGCTCTTTCCCTCGCAGATCAATCTGCGCGGCGTGCAGGCGCTCGGCCTCGGGCTCGGCACGCTGATCCATGAAATGGGTATCGAACCGAAAATTTCCGTCGGGCACGATTTCCGCGGCTATTCGGGCTCGATCCAGCAGGCGCTGATGAACGGGCTGATGGGCGCGGGCTGTGAGGTGTTCGACATCGGCCTTGCGCTTTCGCCGGTCGCTTATTTTTCGCAATTCGCGCTCGATGTGCCCGCCGTTGCCATGGTGACGGCAAGCCACAATGAAAACGGCTGGACGGGCGTCAAGATGGGCGTCGAGCGCCCCCTCACCTTCGGGCCGGATGAAATGTCCCGGCTGAAGCAGATCGTGCTCGAAGGCGCTTATCAAACGCGCAGCGGCGGCGCCTATCACTTCATCGAGGATATGCGCGAGCATTATATCGAAGACCTGACGAACCGTTCCAAGCTGAAGCGCAAACTGAAAGTCGTGGCCGCCTGCGGCAACGGGACAGCGGGCATCTTTGCACCGCGCGTGCTCGAGGCCGTCGGCGCGGAAGTCATCGCGCTCGATTGCGAACTCGATCACACCTTCCCGCGCTACAACCCCAACCCGGAAGACATGGCCATGCTCCATGCGCTGCGCGACAAGGTGCTGGAAACGGGCGCCGATGTCGGCCTTGCCTTTGACGGGGACGGCGACCGCTGCGGCGTGGTTTCCGCCCAATATCCGGATGCGCAATTCGTCGTCGATGTGAAATCCACCGGGCTTTTCATGACCGATCCGGTGCTTTTGAAAAACGGTGCCAAGACCGATTATTGGAAAACCGGCCATTCCTATATCAAGCGCCGCTCACATGAACTGAGCGCGCTGGTCGGCTTTGAGAAAAGCGGGCACTACTTTTTCAACCAGCCCATTGGGCGCGGCTACGATGACGGGCTGGTTTCCGCCATTGCCATTTGCGACATGCTGGACCGCAACCCGGACAAGAGCATGGCGGACCTGAAAAACGCCCTGCCCAAGACCTGGGGGTCGCCCACCATGTCGCCCTATTGCGATGATGAGAAGAAATACGATGTGGTGGACCGCATGGTGACGCTCTTTACCACCATGGCGGATAAAGGCGAGAGGCTGGCGGGACAGAAAATTCGCGAGCTTGTGACCGTGAACGGCGTGCGCATCGTGCTGGAAGACGGCACCTGGGGGCTTGTGCGTGCCTCCTCCAACAAGCCCGGCCTTGTAGTGGTGGTGGAAAGCCCGACCTCGGAGGAAAACATGCGCGCGATCTTTACCGAGATCGACACGCGCCTTTCCGCGCAGCCGGAAGTGGGCGAGTACGACCAAAAAATTTGATGGGGAAGCCGGCAGCGGGGGGAGGCAAGCCATGACGGACGATATTCCGGCCGGGTTCGAGCCGATCGATCTGGAACGCCAGGATATTGTTAGTTTCGAGCGGCATATCGGCCCGCTTTATCAGCGCGCTGATGAACCTGAGGGCAAAGCCTGCTGGGGCTTCCGCGCCGCGCCTCATCACTGCAACCCATATGGCATGCTGCATGGGGGCATGTTGACGAGCGTCGCCGATACGATGATGGGCAGCCTCGTTTTCCACGCGCTGGAGGGTAAGCCCTGCGCGACGATAAGCCTGACATCGGATTTCATCGGCGCGGCGAAAGCCGGAGACTGGATCGAGGGGCACGCGGAAGTCCTGCGCATGGGCCGCGCCGTTTGCTTTTTGCGCGCGGAAATGCGCGCGGGTGAGCGCCTGCTCATGAGCGCAAGCGGCGCCTGGGCCATCATTCAGCCGCGCTGAGCGGCCTTAGCCCGCCCAAAGATCGTAAAACATCCGCAAGGACGTGATGAGCAGGAAGAAGGCAAAGGCGCGGGCAAGCGTTTGCCGCGAAATCGCATGGGCGAGATTGGCCCCCCAGGGGGCGGCGAGCACCGTTGCCGGCACGATGAGCGCGAAGCCGATGAGATTGACATAACCGAGGCTGAGCGGCGGCAAAGTCTCAATGCCCCAGCCGCCAAGGACGAAGCCGATAGCGCCCGGCACGGAGATGAGAAGGCCGAGGCCGGCGGATGTCGCCACCGCCTGGTGAATGGGTTTGCCGTAAAGCGTCATGACCGTAACGCCGAACGTGCCCCCGCCGATCCCCATCATGGAAGACAACCCGCCGATAATGGCGGCGATAAACCCCTGCCCCGCTGAGCCCGGCAGCTGACTGCCGAGGCGCCAATCATCGCGCCCGAAAGCCATGTTGAAAGCGACGAGCAAGGCGACGGTCGCGAAGATCGCCGTCAGCACTTCCCCGTTCACATAAGCGGCAAGGGAGGTACCGGCGGCAACGCCAAGCAGCATGGGCAAGGCCCAGCGCTTTAAAAGCGCCCAGTCCACCGCGCCTTTTTTGTGATGGGCGCGCACGGAGCGGATGGAGGTTGCGATAATCGTGGCAAGCGACGTGCCGACCGCCAGATGCATGCGTACCGCCTCGTCGATGCCGATGGCGGTGAAGACGTGAAAGAGCACCGGCACGATGACGATGCCGCCGCCAACGCCGAGGAGCCCGGCGATGATGCCTGCGACAATGCCCGTTGCCAGAAGCCCGGCAATGAAAAGGCCGAGCTCGGCAGCCGAATAATCCGCAAAGAATTCCACGCTTATGCCTCCGTCATGGCAGCGGGAACCGGATCATCGACGCGGGAAAGCGCCTCTTCGACCACCGATATTCCTGCACCAGGTTTTACTGCGTTTTCGCTCAAATGCCGCCGCCAGGCCCGCGCGCCAGGCACGCCCTGGAAGAGACCGAGAATATGCCGTGTCATGGCGTGAAGCGGCACGCCTTCGGCAAGGCGGCGCTCGAGATAGGGATAAAAGCCGCGCACAATCTCGCCGCGGCTTTTGACGGGCGTCTTCGCGCCGAAAAAGCGCCGGTCCACTTCCGCCAGCTCATAAGGGGTTTCATAGGCCGCGCGGCCCATCATCACCCCGTCCACATGGGCAAGCTGGGCGGCGGTTTCATCCAGCGTGCGAATGCCGCCATTGATGATGATTTCCAGTTCCGGAAATTCTTGCTTGATGCGGTGAACGAGCGGATAATCGAGCGGCGGAACGGTGCGGTTTTCTTTCGGCGAGAGCCCTTTCAGCCAGGCCTTGCGGGCGTGAATGGTGAGCGAGCGCACACCCGCCTCGCGCATACGCGCGGTAAAGGCGGGCAGCACCTCTTCCGGCTCCTGTTCATCGACACCGAGACGGCATTTGACCGTGACGGGCACGGTCACCGCCCTTTGCATCGCCTCGACGCAAGCCGCGACAAGCTCCGGCTCCTTCATCAGGCAGGCACCGAACCTGCCCGATTGCACCCGGTCGGAGGGGCAGCCGACATTCAGATTAATCTCGTCATAGCCGAAATCCGCCCCGATGCGCGCGGCCTCGGCAAGTTCCGCCGGCTCGCTGCCGCCAAGCTGGAGGGCAACGGGATGTTCTTCCTCGTTAAAACCCAGAAGGCGCTCCCTATCACCATGCAGCACCGCCATGGAGGTCACCATCTCGGTGTAAAGCAGCGCATGGCGCGAAATGAGGCGCAGGAAGAACCGTTCATGGCGGTCCGTCCATTCCATCATCGGGGCAACCGAGAAAAGGCGGTTTAGCTGGCTCATGAGGGGCTTCTATCGCGCCTTGAGGGGCACTGGCAAGCTTGCCCCGTGCGAGCCGGTTCCTCCAGGCGGGCGCGCGGCGGTTTTTCCCGCTAAATCACGCCTTCGAGAATGTGAAGGTAAGAGCGCACCTGGGAGACATAGCGCTGGGCCTCGCGCCCGCGCGCATAACCGTGGCGCAGGCTTTTATAATATTTGGGGTCCATGAGAAGCGGCAGCACTTCGCGCAAATCCGTCCAGGAGCTTTTGTTGAGCCCGCGCCGCTCCGCCAGGAGGCGGGCGTCGTAGAGATGGCCCATACCCATATTGTAGGCGGCAAGGGCGAAGCGGGAAATATCCACATAATCGAATTCGGGAAAGTAATCGAAGAAGCGATGATCGAGCCGCTCGATGAGACCGGCTTTCTTTTTCTTTTCGAACCATTCTTCCAGATAAGCGCCGAGCGCCACCGCCTCTTTGGCATAAGCCCAGGCGATCTTGCTTTGCGGTGTAAGATCGAGAGCGGCGCGCAGCTCAGGATAGAGACGCCGGTTGACCTTGAAGATCGGCGTGTCGGCGACGGTACAGCCGATATCGTCATCGGCGATCTGCGCGAAGAGGGCTTCCGTCGTCTCGTTCGATTCCCGCCAGGTAATGAACTCGGCTTTCTCCGCCACGCTTTTCTCGCGCAGTTCCGCCAACCGCTCGGCATAGGAGGTGCCGGCCGGCACCACCAGCTCCCTTTCCGCCAGATCCGTCAATTTTTTAAGGCGCGGGCCATCGCGCCGGCACACAACGATTTCCTTCACCGTCTGATAGGAGGGGGAAAAAGCATAAAGCGCCTCCCGCGCCGGGGTGAGGGTGAGCCCGGCCGCCGCGATATGCGCCCGCCCCTCTTTCAGCGCGAGAAGCACATCCGGCACACTGGAAAAAAGCCGGTACTCCACTTCGACACCAAGGTCTTTCGCCAGCGCTTTCGTCAACTCGTATTCATAGCCCGTCGGCCCTTCCCTGCCCTCATAATAGGTGGTGGGGCCGGGAACCGTGGCAATGACGAGCGTGCCGGAATCTTCGATCGCTTGGAGGCCGGGGCGCACGCGGTCATGGAAAAGCAAAAGGTCGAGCACGCCCCAAAGAACGAGCGCGGCGACGATGAAATAAGGAAGATATGGCCGCAGTTTTGCCCGCAACTCTCTCGCGTGTTCGCGGCGATGATGCTCGTGTGTCACGCAATGCCCCCGCTTGGCCTGTCAGGTGCTGAAAGTGTGCCTGAGAGAAGATTTAGGGGAAAATAAAAAAATGAAAAGGCCCGCCAAAGGCGGGCCTTTTACACAGCTTGTTGAAGGGGAAGCTTATTTGCCCTTCGGCATTTCGTTAAAGGGCACGTTTTTGTCCACACGAATATCCTGCGGCAGGCCGAGCACGCGCTCCGCCACGATGTTGCGCAGGATTTCGTCCGTGCCGCCCGCGATGCGGTAACCCGCGCCGCCGAACCACTGGTTCTGGAAGGTGGCATTTTGCGCGGAGATATCCGGAATTTCGTGTATTTCAGACCTTGCGTTTCCACATACCACTGCGCAATACGCTCGCGCACCGCACCGTTGTTGATGGCCGGGCCGTCCGCAAGTTCCGCGTCACGGGCGAGATCCACAAGCTCGGACCAGTCCGCGCCGCCGCCGCCACCAACGGCCAGGCGTTCGTTCATCAGTGTCGTGAGCGCCACTTTCCAGCCATCGCCCGGCTGGCCGAGACGGTCGCTATCCGGCACGCGCACATCGGTGAAGAACACCTCGTTGAAGTTCGCCTCGCCCGACATCTGCCGGATCGGGCGCACTTCCACGCCCGGCGACTTCATGTCGACGATGAACATGGTCAGGCCCTTGTGCTTGGGCACGGTCGGGTCGGTCCGCACGACGACGATGCCGTAATCGCAATAATGGGCGCCTGAGGTCCAGACTTTCTGGCCGTTGATCACCCATTCATCGCCGTCTTTTTCCGCGCGGGTGCGCAAGCCGGCAACGTCCGAACCGCCGGCGGGTTCGGAGAAGAGCTGGCACCAAATTTCCTCGCCCCGGATTGCCGGGCCGACATAGCGGGCCTTGTGCTCTTCCGTGCCCCAGGCAAGGACGGTGGGGATGCACATGCCAAGGCCGATGTCATAAAAGCCCGTGGGCACCAGGTAGTTGGCTTCTTCCTGGGAATAGATGACGGACTGAATGGAGGTGCCGCCCTGGCCACCATATTCCTTCGGCCAGGTGATGCAGGCAAACCCTGCTTCGGCTTTCTTGCGCTGCCAATCTTTGGCGCGCTGCAGCGCGTCGGCGCCGCTCAGCGCGTCGAGCGTGTCTTTCTTGCTTGCCTTGCGCTTGGCATTGGCGTCGAGCCATTTGCGCACTTCGGCGCGGTAGGCGGCTTCTTCCTGTGTATCGTTGAAATCCATGGGTCAAATCCTCTTTGTTTGGGTCTGTTGGCTGCTTTACGGCTGCCCGTTAAGCGGCGTTGCGCGCTTCAAGCTGGGTGACCAGCCGTTCGCGCCAGTAAAGCGGCGACCCGAGGGAGAGGGCCAAAAGCTTGGCCCGGCGATAGAAGAACTGGGTATTGGCTTCCCAGGTGTAGCCAATGCCGCCATGGGTCTGGATGTTTTCCTGAGCGGCATAGATATAAGCCTGCGTCGCGGAGATGCGGGCCGCGGCGGCAGCTTCCACAAGCTCGGCGCCATTGTCGTTCAGCATCATCGCGCCGTAATAGCTGTTGGAGCGGGCGAGCTCGATCTTCACATACATATCGGCCAGCTTGTGCTTGATCGCCTGATAGGAACCGATCTGACGGCCGAAGGCATAGCGCTCAAGCGCATAGTCGCGGGCCATCCACATGGCGGTTTCGTCCCAGCCCTCGCCTTCCGCGCCCATCAGCTCGGCGGCGGCACCATCAAATTTCAGGGCGGCCTGGCCGCGGGTCGGGTCGATGGTTTTGAGCTGTTCTTTGGAGATGCCCGAACCGTTCAGCTCCACGATGGCGAGCGAGAGCGCTTTGTCGCCCGAACCGCCCGTATTGACGAGCACGACGGCGATATCCGCAATCTCCCCGTCCGGCACCGGCATTTTCGTGCCGGTAAGCTTGCCGCCTTTCAGGCTGGCTTTGACGGTGCGCGGGCTCGGCGCATTCGTGCCTTCAGCCATGGCGAGCGTGCCGATGATCTCCCCGGCGGCGAGCTTGGGCAGGTATTTCTGTTTCTGCTCTTCGCTGCCGGCAAGCTTGATGGCTTCGGTCGCCAGGAAGACGGAAGAAGAGAAGGGAACGGGCGCTGCAACGCGGCCCAGTTCTTCGGCCACCACGCACAGCTCCAGCGCGCCGAGGCCGAGCCCGCCATATTCTTCCGGAATGGCGGTGCCCGTCAGGCCCATTTCCACCAGGCCTTTCCAGACGTCTTCGGCATAAAGCTCGTCCGACTCCAAAACACGGCGCACGACATCGTAGCCGCATTTGTCGGAAAGAAATTTGCTGACCTGCTCCTTGAGCATTTTCTGGTCATCGGAGAAATCGAAATTCATAGTGCCTCCCGTTCGGCATCGACACGCGGGACCCGCGCGGATGCATACCAACCGTTATCCGGTTCATTGTTGCCTGGTGCATCGGTATCCGTGGCCCGCCCTTGAGGCCGCTGGATTAAGTGACGCCATTTTTCCCTCAATTTAGCGGCGGGAAAAGGCCCGAAAAGGGCCAAATATGCGATTCCGCTGAGCTTCAAGCGTTTGACGCAGCGTCTGGCTCACAGAGTCTTGGAAGAATTTTGCGATTTTTACGGCCCATGGAGGCTCAGAGGCTGTTTTCGTCCTCTTCCGTGGACAGATTCGCCTTCAGTTTGGACAAAACCGTCAAAAGCTGCTCGGCTTCCTGCGGTGCCACACCCTTGAAAGCCTGCTGAAACATATCGCGCGCGCAGGCCGCCAGTATGGGCCGGATCTCATCGATCCTTTTTGTAAGATAAACCCGCCAGACGCGCCGGTCCTGCGGATCGGCCTGCCGGATGAGCCAGCCTGCCCCTTCCATCTTGTCCACGATGCGCCCGAGCGGCGCCCGTTCAAGGCCCACCGCCAGCGCAAGCTCCGTCTGAGTGCGTCCATCCTTGCGGATGAGGCTGGCAAGGACACGCACCTGGGTGAGCGAAAGCGCGACGCCGGCGCCCCTGAGCCGCCGTTCCCAGACGCGCAGCAGGAGCCTATTGGCGTCATGCATCAGCCAGCCGAAGGTACGCTCGAATTCGAACTCGTCGCCCGGCTGCATTTGCGCGGCTTTTGGCCTTTCGGCTTGCGGAACGCTCATCCCCTGACCCATCGCTTGCGGCCCAGCCTGACCGGACCTCTTTCTTCCCTTGCGTCAAGACGCTTGTGAGATTGTAACCATGTATACTATAATTCAGGAAACAAAATAATGCCTCACACTTTCGATGAGGCGAAAGCGGGTGAGGATCATGCAGGCACGCCGTCCCTATTTTTCCTGTTCTTACGCGGGTATCTGGCCGCGCGCTGGAGCCCTTTTGGCACTCGCCTTTGTCGCAGCTTGCGGAGAGGCCGAAGAAGCACCGAAGACAGAGCGTGCCGCCGTGCCGGTTTTCATCACGCAAGTCGAAGAACGCGAGCTCGTCCAGCCGATTACCGGCACGGGTACGATTGCCGCGCAGAAATCCACCGATATGGGCCCGCAGGTCGATGGAATTATCGACGAGGTTTTTGTGCGCGTCGGCGACCGGGTGGAAGAAGGCGACGCGCTTTTCAAAACCCGCGCCATCGATTTCGAATTGCAGGTGAAAGAGCTGGAAAGCCGCGTCAAGCTGGCGCGCGCGGAAATGCGCAATGCCGAACGCGAGTTCAAGCGCATCAAGGAATTGCGTACGAAAGGCGTCGTCTCCGTCGGCCAGCTCGACAAGGTGCAGGCCGCTTATGACGTGGCAAGTGCGCAATTCGGCGTGGCGGACGCGCAATTGGCACAGGCCCGCCAGCGCCTGAAAGACGCAACCGTGCGCGCGCCCTTCGACGGGGTGATCACGCAGCAGGACATTTATGAGGGCAAATTCATGGCGACGCGCGGCGGCGGGGGCGGCATGGGCGGCCCATCGGGTGTCGTACAGATCCAGAAAATCGATATTGTCGGCGCCATCGTCAATGTGCCTGCCGTCCATCTTTCAAAGCTGACGCTCGGCACGCCCGCCAAAGTCTATATCGACGGGGTGGACGAGGTTTACGACAGCGAGATTCACATCCTCAACGACAAGGTGGACCACACCACCCGCTCCATCGAAGTGCGTGTCGGCCTCAAAAACGAGGATTACAAAATCAAGACGGGGCTCTTTACCCGGGCCGAATTCTATCCCCCGCCGCGCAAGGCGCTGGTGATGGACCGTTCCGCGCTGCTTGGTATCGAAGGGTCCCGCTATGTCTTCGTTCCCGATCAGGGCCGGGCGCGGCGCCAGCCCGTGGAAGCGGTGCAGCTCGATGCGGCCAGCGTCGAAATTCTGCGCGGGCTGGAAGCAGGCGACAAAGTGCTGACCAGCCCCATGCTCGGCACGCTGGTCGACGGGCTCGCCATCCGCATCGAGGAAAGCAATTCGGGCGCCACGGCACCGGAAGCGGCGGCCATGCTCACCCCCGGCCAAACCGGCACGCGCTAAGCGGATAGGAACAAGCCATGTGGATTTCCGATCTTTCCATCCGCCGCCCGGTCTTCGCGGTCATGATCATTGCCGCGCTCGTGACACTCGGTTGGATTTCTCTCGGCCGGCTCGGCGTCGATCTTTTTCCGCGTGTCGAGTTTCCCGTTGTCTCGATCAATACAGAGCTTGAAGGGGCCGGCCCCGACACGATCGAGTCCGAAGTGAGCGACCCGGTCGAAGAACAGGTCAATACGATTTCCGGTATCGAGAACCTTTCCTCCACGAGCTCGGAAGGCCAAAGCCAGGTGGTGATCGAATTCGGGCTCGATGAGGATGTGGACGTGAAAGCGCAGGACGTGCGCGACAAGGTGGCGCTTGCCCGCCCCGACATGCCGGTCGACACCCGCCAATCCATCGTCCAGAAAATCGACCCCGATGCGCAGCCCATCATGTCCGTGATGATTGCGGGCGACATGCCGATCCGCCAGCTCACCCAGTTTGCCGACAAGACGGTGAAGGAACAGCTGCAGCGCGTGCCTGGCGTCGGCTCCATCAAACTCGTCGGCGGGCGCGACCGGGAAGTGCGCATCTGGCTCGATGCAGTGAAGCTGCGCGCTTTCGGCGTGACGGCGGACGACCTCATCACCGCGCTTCGGCGCGAGCATGCGGAAATTCCCGGCGGGCGGCTGGAAACGGCAGGCCTTCAGACCGAGTTTTCCGTCAAGACCAAAGGCGAAGTCGACAGCGTGAAGGAGTTCGGCGATATCGTCATCGCCTTCCGCCAGGACGGCGCGCCCACCCGCATCCGCGACGTGGCGCGGGTGGAAGACGGGATGGAGGATTTCCGCTCCTATGCGGAGCTTGACGGCAAGCCGGGCGTCTCGCTCGAAATCCGCCGCCAGTCGGGCCGCAATGCCGTGGAGGTCGCCCGCGCGATCCGCGACGAGCTGACCCATCTGGAAGAGCTTGCCCCGCCCGGCATGCGCATCATCGCGGCGCGCGATACCTCGCTCTTCATCGAAAGCGCGGCCAATGACGTTTTCGACGACATTATTCTCGGCATCATTCTCGTGGTGCTGGTGACGCTGGCCTTCCTGCTCAATCTGCGCGCCACGATTATCGTCGCCATTGCTATGCCGACGGCGCTCATCTCCACCTTCTTTGCCTTCTACGTCATGGATTTCACGATCAACCTCATGACACTGATGGCGCTTTCGGTCGCTGTCGGCCTTCTGGTGGATGATGCGATCGTCGTGCTGGAGGCAATTTACCGCAAACTCGACGAAGGCTACGGCCCTATGGAAGCCGCCTCGCTGGGCGTACGGGAAGTGGGCGCTGCGGTGCTGGCAGGCACATTGTCGATCTGCGCGGTCTTCGTGCCCATCGCTTTCATGAGCGGCGTCGTGGGCCGGTTCTTCTTTCAATACGGGCTGGCCATCACCTTCTCGGTCATGGTCTCGCTCCTTGTCTCGCTGACGCTGACACCGACACTCTGCGCCCGCTTTCTGAATAAAGGGACGGTGGAGCGTGACGAGATGGGGCGGCTTGCCCGGTTTTTCGAAGATGCCTACCGCTCGCTGGAACGGGCTTATGAAAGCCTTCTGCATCTGGCGCTGCGCTTTCGCTGGCTCGTAATGCTGCTTGCTTTCGTCTCCGTCGTTCTGGGGCAGATGGCGGCAAGCACCATTCCCACCGCTTTCGATACGAAAGCCGACAGAAGCGAGTTTCTGGCAAAGGTGGAACTGCCCTTCGGCGCCGGCATCGAGCAAACCCGGCAGGTAGCAAGCCGCGTTGCCCAGGCACTCTCGGGCACCGAGCATGTCACAACCGTCTTCTATACGATCGGTTCGGGTACGCAGCAGCGGGTCAATGAAGCCGAGTTCTATATCGGCCTCACACCGAAAGCCGACCGCGATGAAGGCGCTATTGCCGTTATGGGCGCGGCCCGCGCGGCCATGCTGCAGGCAGCGCCGGAAGCCAAACATGTGAGCGTTTCGGATGTGCCCTGGATTTCGGGCGGCGGCTTTTCTTCCTTCGAGCTCACTTATTCTTTGCGCGGACCGGACCTTGCCGTGCTTGAGGCAAAGACCGACGCGATTACTGCGCGGATGGAGGAGACAGGCCTCTTTACCGATATCAAGACCTCTTTCGAGACCGGCAAACCGGAAGTGCAAGTTTCCGTTGACCGTCGCCGGGCGGCGGACCTTGGCGTATCGGTGCGCAATCTTGCCGAGACGGTGCGCTCGCTTGTCGGCGGCACCGATGTCGTGACTTATGAAGAGTTCGGCTCGCGCTATGATGTGCGGGTTCGGCTCGAAGAGGACCAGCGCAACGATCTCGACCGGCTGGAGCTTATTCAGGTACGCGGCTCGGACGGGAAACTTGTCGATGTCGCCAATATGGCGAAGTTCCGCATCGATAGCGGCCCGGCGCAGATCGACCGGCAGAACCGCTCCCGCCGCATTGCGCTTCTCGCCAACACGCCAGAAGGCGTGGCGCTCGGCGAAGCCACCGCACGCCTTGAGCAGATTTTACGCGAGGCCGAGCTTGGACCGGGCTATGTCTGGTCGGCGGAAGGTAAAGCCAAGCGCATGAAGGAAAACCAGCAGGCGATCAGCTTTGCCTTCCTTCTGGCGCTCACCGCGCTCTATATGATCCTCGCAAGCCAGTTCAACAGCTTCGCCCAGCCGGCGATCATCATGCTCACCGCTCCGCTCTCCTTTGTCGGCGCATTCTTTGCGCTGGCGATTTCCGGCGAGACGCTGACCATGTTCGCGCAGATCGGGATGCTGGCGCTGATGGGCCTTGTGATGAAAAACGGCATCCTGCTCGTCGATTATGCCAATACGCTGCGCGAGGAAGGCCGCCCGGCCCGCGAGGCAATGCTGTATGCGGGCCCCGTGCGTCTGAGGCCTGTGCTCATGACCGCCTTTTCGACGATTTGCGGGATGATTCCCGTCGCCCTTTCCACAAGTCAGGGGGCCGAATTCCGGAATGCCATGGGCATTCTCGTCATTGGCGGGCTCATTTCCTCCACCTTTCTTACATTGGTGGTTGTACCCGTCGCTTACACGCTGATGGCCGACACGCCCGGCTTCTTCAAATCATTGGGCCGGAAAGCCGCCGCACTTGGCGGAAAAGCAGGCATTTGGCGCGGCTCGCAGGGCCCGGCGGATTGACCCTTATAGATTGCGGCCTCATGGGCGCGGCAAGCGGGGCCGACACTTCCTGGTGAAGTTTCTCCCGCAAGGCTAGACATATTCTGGACATTGCCTAAATTTCGCCAGAGGCCGGTGCTAGAAGCATCGGCCTTGGCCGTTTGGCCCCTTCCCGGCCCCCATTCCGGCGCCTCCAAGCCGCGCCGAAAGCACCGAGTACCGCATGAGAACCGAAGACCCCCGCCCCATCGCGCTGAAAGATTATAGCGAGCCCGATTTCTGGATCGATGAGGTGCATCTCGACGTGGACCTTGCGCCCGAGGCAACGCAGGTGCGCTCGACGCTTGCCGTGCGCCCCAATGTGAACCGCCCGGCCAGGGACAATCTGCGGCTTGACGGTGAAGGGCTGGAGCTTCTGGAAGTTCATCTGAATGGCGAAAAGCTGGGCCCCAACCGCTATCAGGCAGATGAGGGCGGGCTGACCATTATGGATGTGCCGTCTGGCGCCTTCACGCTAACCACGGTGTCCCGCTGCAACCCGGCGGCCAACACGGCGCTGACGGGGCTTTATCTTGCCGGCGGCATCTTTTGCACCCAGTGCGAGGCGGAAGGGTTCCGCCGCATTACCTATATGCTCGACCGGCCCGACGTGATGGCAGTGTACCGCACGCGCATCACCGCCGAAAAATCGCTGGCCCCCGTGTTGCTGGCCAATGGCAATTGCACCGACAGCGGGGAGCTGGAAGACGAGCGGCATTTTGCCGAATGGCACGACCCCTACCCCAAACCCTCTTACCTCTTCGCGCTGGTGGCGGGCGATCTCGCCTGCGTGCGCGATGCTTTCACCACCGCCTCAGGGCGCGAGGTGGATTTGCGCATCTATGTGGAGCCCGGCAACGAAGACCGCTGCGCTTATGCGATGGATGCGCTGAAGCGCGCCATGGCCTGGGATGAGAAAGTCTTCGGGCGCGAATACGATCTCGACATTTTCATGATCGTCGCCGTCAGCGCTTTCAATATGGGGGCGATGGAAAACAAGGGCCTGAATATCTTTAACGACAAATATATTCTCGCCCGGCCCGACACGGCGACGGATGTGGATTTCGCCAATATCGAGGCGATCGTCGCCCATGAATATTTCCACAATTGGACCGGCAACCGCATTACCTGCCGTGACTGGTTTCAGCTGTGCCTGAAGGAAGGGCTGACGGTTTTCCGCGATCAGGAATTTACCGCTGACATGCGCTCGCGCGCGGTCAAGCGTATCGGCGATGTGCGCATGCTGCGCACGCATCAGTTTCCGGAAGATGGCGGACCGCTTGCCCATCCGGTGCGGCCCGATGCCTATATCGAGATCAATAACTTCTATACCGCGACCGTCTATGAAAAAGGCGCCGAGCTTGTGCGGATGATCCATACGCTGCTCGGAGCGGAAAAATTCCGCAAAGGCATGGATCTCTATTTCACCCGTCATGACGGGCGCGCGGCGACGGTGGAAGATTTTCTCGAAGCGCTGGCCGATGGCAGCAGCATCGATCTTTCCCAGTTCAAACGCTGGTATCACCAGGCGGGCACGCCGGAAGTCATGGCATCTGGTAAATGGGATAGCGCGCAGCAGGAATATGTGCTGCAGCTGTCGCAGGTCTCCCCGCCCACTCCCGGCCAGCCGCACAAAGAGCCGCTGCATATTCCCATCGAGATCGGGCTTCTGGGTGAGGACGGCACTGACCTGCCGCTGTCGCCCATCGGCGGCGCGGAAGCCGGCGCCTCCCATGTCATCAGCCTGACGAAGCGGGAGGAGACCTTCCGTTTCAAGAACGTGCCCGTGAAACCCATTCCCTCGCTGCTGCGCGGGTTTACGGCGCCGGTGAAACTTTCCAGCAATCTGGGCGACTCCGCCATTCTGACCGGCAATATCGCCGCGCTTGGCGATGGACGCACGCCGCGCGCCGGCTCCGGCTTTGCCGAGATCGTACAGAAGATTTTGAACGATCCGGCCCTTGAGCCGGAATTCGTTGCGCAGATGATCGTGCTGCCCGCCGAACAGACATTGGCGCAGGCCATCGGCCAGGACGTGAATGTGGAAATCATTCACGAAGCGCGCGAAGCCTTCCGTGCCTCGCTGGCCGAGCAGCTCTATAGCGATTTCGAGCGCGCCTACCGCGAGAACGAAACGCCCGGCACATATTCCCCGGATGCGGAGGCCGCCGGCAAACGCTCACTGCGCAATACTTGCCTTTCCTATTTGACCGCAACGGGAAGAGCTGATGCGATCGCGCTAGCCAAAGGCCAGTTCGATGCGTCGGACAACATGACCGACTGCATGGCCGCGCTCGGTGTCCTTGCTCACACGGACTGCCCGGAGCGCGAAGAGGCGCTGCGTGCCTTCCATGACCGCTGGAAGGACGATCATCTGGTGATGGATAAATGGTTTGCGTTGCAAGCCACCTCGCCGCTGCCCGGCACGCTTTCGCGCGTGCGCGAGCTTATGGCGCATCCGGCCTTCTCACTGCGCAACCCGAACAAAGTGCGCGCGCTGATCGGCTCCTTCGCCACGGCGAACCAGCTGCGCTTCCATGAGGCGGACGGCGAAGGCTACCGCTTTGTGGCGGAGCAGGTTCTGGCGCTCGACAAGATCAACCCGCAAGTGGCCGCAAGACTGCTCGGCGCCTTTAAGTCCTGGCGGCAGTTCGAACCCGTCCGCCAGGCGCATATGCGCGAGACGCTCGAAGGCATCGTCTCTCAAGCCGAGCTTTCCCGCGACGTTTACGAGATTGCGACGAAGACGCTGGGGTAAGACGCAAGAGTCCGGCTTGAAGAACCGGAACGGCGGTTTTAATTCCCACTTCTTGCCGGAAATGTCCCCTTCCGGCACGAGAGTGAGTCAAAAATGCATCGGTTTGACGCTTTCGGCCTGTAAATTCAGGCAAATCCCCCGCCCCTACTGGACACGGCGACTCCCAGGCCGAATCATCCCAAAAGTGATTCGGTTAACGAAACGTTAGCAAGTCCTGCTAAACCTAGGATGGGGGGATGGTTGGCATGGTGGATTGGGGGTCTAATGTTGGCCGCACCAATATGGGCGCGGCATTGGGCGCAAGACTGGGATCGGCCGACATGACGCTGATATCGCAAGCCGAAGCCGGAAAGAGCAGCCGCAAGCTGTTCCGCTGGACCTATAAGGTCACGCTGGCTTTTGCCGGCCTCTCGCTTCTGGCGCTGAACGGCGCACTGGTTTGGCAGGAAGGGCTGACGCGGCCCATGGTCGCCGCTCTTGGCGCCAGTATTGCCTGTCTCGTGCTCGGCTTTGCCATGCTGCGCCTGATCGAGCGGAAAGTTGCCGCCGAAGCCCAGGTGCTTGAAAACCAGCGCCGCTTCGATATGGCCTTTGCCGGCGCGCGCTGCGGCATCTGGGATTGGAACCTGCAGGAAAACCGGGTCTTCTGGTCCTCGGCCATGTTCGACATGCTGGGCCGCCGCCCGCCCTCCCGCCGCCTTTCGGTTGCCGAAATCCGCGAGATGATCCATCCCGACGACATGCCGGCGCTTGACGACATGCTGGCTGCGCCCAAACGCGCCGCCCGCTCATATGATGTCACCTTCCGCCTGCAGCATGTGGATGGGAGCTGGATCTGGCTCAACGCCAAGGGCCAGGTGTGGAGCGACGGACGCTCCATGGGCGACCGGCTGGTGGGCCTTACCATCGATATTACCGAACAGAAACTTGCCGAAGCGCGCGAACGCCAGGCAACGGAGCGCCTGCGCGATGCCATCGAAAGCACGGGCGAGGCTTTCGTGCTGGTGGATGCGGAAGACCGGCTCGTCATCTGCAACAGCAAGTTCCGCGAGCTTTTGAAATTGGATGAGACGGCCGTTGCGCCGGGCATCAAGCTCGACGAAGTGCTGGACGCAACCGGCATGCCCAATTCCTGGATCGTCAATTCGGACGAGAACGGCATCCGCGAAATCCGGCTCGATAACGGGCGCTGGCTGCAAATCAGCCAGCATCAGACGAAAGATGGCGGGCAAGTGAGTGTCGGTACGGACATCACGGCCATCAAGAACCAGGAAGCGGAACTGACCCGCAACCAAGCGGAACTGCGCAAGACGGTGATGGACCTGGAACAGTCACGCCACAAGTTGCAGGACCAGGCGCGCCAGCTCGTGGAGCTTGCCGAGAAATACGCCGTCGAGAAAACCCGCGCGGAAGGGGCGAACCGCTCCAAATCCGAGTTCCTGGCCAATATGAGCCACGAGCTCAGAACGCCGCTCAACGCGGTGATCGGTTTTTCGGAAATGATGGAGGCCCAGCTTTTCGGCCCGCTCGGCGCGAAAAAGTACGAAGAATATGCCAGCGACATCAAAGCCAGCGGCCAACACCTTCTCGATGTGATCAACGATATTCTGGATATGTCGAAAATCGAGGCGGGCCGCATGACGCTCGAGCAGGAAAATGTCGACATGAAAGACCTTGTCGAGGAAAGCCTGCGTCTCGTTTCGGGCCGCGCCGACATCCTTGCGCTTTCCCGCTCGCTGGTGGAAATGCATGGGGGCACGCTGACGATCGAAAGCGAGGAAGGGATCGGCACGACCGTGTCTTTCACCCTTCCCAGAGAAGCTCTGCACTAAGTCAAGCGGCAGTCTTAGCGCGGAGAATAGCCGCCTTCCTGTTTCGGCAGGGGGCGGCTTTCTTTATCGGCGCAGGCCGGTGCCGGCGAAAGTTTGCGTGCCGGCAACCAGGGGAAGCTCCAATGCAAAGCGGCTTCCCACCCCTTCCTTGCTCACCACGGAAACTTTGCCGTCCATCTGTTCGACGAATTGGCGCGTGATGGCAAGGCCGATGCCGCTGCCCTCCACTTCCTCACGCTTGCTGACGCGAGTAAAGGGTTTGAAAAGCTCGCTGAGCCGCTCGCGCGGAATGCCGATACCGGTATCCTCGATGATCAGCCGGGCCCGCCCGGCAGGCGTTATCTCGCATTTGATGATGATCTTGCCGCCGGGCTTGTTGTATTTCGCGCCGTTGCTCAAGAGGTTCATAATGCATTGGCGCAGACGCACTTCATCGGCATGGACAAGCGGCATCGGCGCATTGGAGAGCGCATCATCAACAATGGAAATGCGGTAGCGGGAGAGAACGGGCTGCACCATGGTGATCGACTGACGCAGCGTGCGTAAAAGATCCACCGGCGCAATCGAGACTTCCACCTGGCCGTGCTCGATCTTGGAAAGATCCAGCACGTCTTCGATCAACCCAAGCAAATGATTGCCGGAAGAGATAATCGCTTCGAAATATTCATTCTCTTTTTCAGGCGACAAAACACCAGGTTCTGAAAGCGACAATATTTGTGCGAACCCCAGCACTGCATTAAGCGGCGTGCGCAGCTCATGGGACATGCGGGAGAGAAATTCGGATTTGGCCTGATTGGCGATTTCCGCACGCACACAGGCATCTTCGAGCGCGCGGAAATTCTCGCGTTGTGCCGTAATATCCCGGACGATGCCGACATAGGCAAGCTCCGCCCTGTCCGTTACCTCGCCCACCGAAAGATACATGGGAAAGGTCGAGCCATCCTTGCGCCGCCCTTCCACTTCCCGGCCAATCCCGATGATCTTTTCTTCACCGGTCGCCTGATAATTTGCGATGTAGGAATCATGCTGCGAGCGGTAAGGCTCCGGCATCAGAATATGAACGTTCTTGCCGAAAACTTCCTCGGCCTCATAACCGAAAAGCAGCTCGCTTGCTTTGTTGAAAAGACAGATCCGGCCGCGCCGGTCGATGGCGATGATGCCATCCACCGCCGTGTTGAGGACAGCTTTGAGAAGATCTGACTGGCTCGCACTATCCAACGAGGACAAGAGCAATTGACCTCACCTCCTCCTCAAAAGAGGACCGCGCTCACCTAATAAAGACGGGCGCACTCCGCACCACAATGAAAAGCGTAATCTATATTTTGAGGAAATCCATCATTTTTTCCACAGGCCCCGGCACACCGACGCCGGATGCTTTTCTTAAGCACTGCCGGAATCACAGAACAATTTTGAAACAATCTCATCATTTTTGTTTTCTGCCGATTGGGCAACGGCTCCCTATGTTCTAGGCTTTCCGGCAGTTTCATTGGTGTGCATATGGATTGGGATCTCGTTCGTTTTTTTCGCGCCGTTACAACCAGGCCGCAACTTGGGCTGGCAGCAGACGCTTTGGGGGTAAGCCCTGCAACCGTCTCCCGCAAAATTGCAGAGTTCGAACGCCAACTCGGACGGGAGCTTTTCACCCGCGAGCGTGGCGGCTACAAGCTGACGGAGTTCGGCGAACAGGTTTCCGAGCAGTTGGAAAGCTCGGCAAGCTCGCTGGAAGATTCCCTTTTGCGGCTGCGCTTTACGGGCGAGAAACGCCGGGCGCTGGTGCGCGTCAATACAATCGAAAGCCTTGCCACCTTCTGGATGCCGCCGCGCCTAAAAGAAATGCAAGGGACGGACGGAAATATCGACCTCGATATCCGCACCGATTTCGAGTTGATCGACCCGCGCTACGGCGACGCGGATGTGGCCGTGCGCATGGGCACGCGGGGCATCGAACCCTTGATCGGGCGGCCCGCAGGCCGGTTTGCCTTTGCTATCTTCAAGGCGCCGGGCACCGAGCAGACCATCCGCTATGTAGGCCGCATGGCGGGCACGCCTGTCGGGCGCTGGGCGGACGCAAATCTGCCCACGGGAAAGCCGGTTCTGCAATGCGATTCCGTTGCCGCCGCCGTCAACATCATGGAAAGCCAAGGCGGGGAAACGGTGCTGCCTGCCTTTATCGGCCGGGAAAAGGGCTGGGAGCTCCTCATGCCCGAACGCCATGTCGTTTCGGACATCATGGTGCTGCGCAAGAGGATCGGCAAAACGCAAGACCCGCGCACAAAAGTCTATGACAATCTGCTGAAGCTCTTGCGGGATTACGATTTCTGCGCGCCGCTCAAGCCGTCAAAGAAGAGCTGATACCGCTTACAGATACCATTCATATTCGAGGGTAGAGATGTGGCTGTGGAACTTCTCATATTCGCGCATCTTCACTTCCGTATAGACATCGACATAGGCGTCGGAGAAGTAATCGCGCAGGACGGCTGAATTGCGCATCCGCTTCAAGGCGCTCGGCACATAGAAGGGAATGTCGTCATCCATGTTCTCGCTGGCATTGCCTTCTGCCGGCTCACCCGGATCGATCTTGTTCTCGATGCCGTGGAAGATGCCTGCCAGAATAGCGGCAAGGGCGAGATAGGGATTGATGTCGGCGCCCGCCACCCGGTGCTCGATGCGCCGCGCTTCCGGCTCGCTTGCCGGCACGCGGAAAGCGACGGAACGGTTGTTATAGCCCCAGGCGCCATTGACCGGCACGAAGAGATTGGCGGCAAAGCGGCGATAGGCGTTGAGGTTTGGCGCGAAGATCGCCATGGACTGGTCGAGCAAGGCTTGCAGCCCGCCGATGGCATGCAGAAGCTCCTGGCTTCCCTCCGGCCCGCCATTGTCGAACAGGTTGTGTCCGTCCTTGTCCAGCAAGCTGACATGCATATGGCAGCCATTGCCGGTCTGATCGGCATAAGGCTTTGCCATGAAGCTCGCACGGAAGCCGTGTTTGCGCGCGGCGGCCGAAATGAGATGGCGCAGCATGACAGCGTGATCGGCCGCAGCCAGCACATCGGATTCATGGCGCAAGTTGATCTCGTATTGGCCGGGCGCAAACTCCGCCGTCGCCGCCGTCGCCGGCACGTTCTGCTCGATGGCGAATTCGTCGATGTCTTTCAGAAGCGCTGAAAAACCATCGAGCTCGGTGATCCCATACAGTTCATTGCCATATTCGCGCTCGCCGGTGGCCGGGTTGATGGGGGGCAACGGCTCCCCCTCCTCGCCCGGCTGTGGATCGAGAAGATAAAACTCGAACTCGGCGGCCACGACCGGCTGCCAGCCTTTTTCCTGAAAACGGGCAAGAACGCGCTTAAGAACATTGCGCGGCTCAAGCTCGCAGGGCGCGCCGTCCTCTTCGAACATGGTCATGAAAACCTGGGCGTGCGGCTGGTCCGCCCAGGGCACAAGCTGCAGCGTGCCTTTGACCGGCCAGCTCAAACTGTCCGGGTCGCCATCGGAAAAGCCCATGCCGTGAATGTCTTCATTCACGCCCGTCACATCGAGAAAATAGAGCGAGCGGGGCATCTGAATGCCGGAGGTGAAGACCTTTTCGGCCTCGCTGACGGGAAAGCGCTTGCCGCGAATAGTCCCGCAAATATCCACGAAAACCGCATCCAGGTAATCGACCGGGCCTTTTTCGGCCAGGAAAGCTTTCCAATCCGCCAGAGTTGCGATGCCGTTCTCAGCGGGTTTGGTTCTACCACTCATTCTTCGATCCGGGATTTCCGGCCTCCGCTATCATTTAAATGCCACAAAATAGTAGCCGCCCGCCCCCCTGTCCTACCAGCGTTGCGGCAGCAAAAAAGAGCGGCAAACTAAAGATCTGTCATAAAATAATAAACAAGGGCGCCGCGCAAATACCAGCGCCGGAGGCCCGGCAGGGGAAAAGGCGAAAGCGGGCCGCGCATGGGAGCCGGCAGGTCCGCCTCGCTTGCCTTGCCCGCCAGAAGCCGCGCCAAAAACCGGCCCGTCCAGGGCGCGGCGGCAACCCCGTCGCCGTGATACCCGAGCCCGTAAAGCACGCTTGGATCGTCTTTCAGCCGCCCGATGGCGGGGGTCTGATCACGGGTCATGCAGACAAGGCCGCGCCAGAAATGCGTCACCGGCACCTCGGCCCAGGCAGGAAACACCTCGCCGAGACGGCGGGTAAGGAAGGCCTTCATGCGCGCGCCGTCTTCCGCCGTGCCGCTCATATCGCCCCGGCCACCGAAAATGAAACGCCCGTCGGGGAGCAGGCGGTAATAGAAAAGGAGGCGGCGCGTATTCGTGCAAGGCTCGTCCGTCAGCCAGTTCTGGGCAGCGCGCTCGGCAGCGGTCAAAGGCCGCGTTGCAATGATATTGGAAATGATGGGCAGCACCCGCCCGGCAAAGCGCTTATCGAAAGTCTCGCGCGTAAAGCCGTTCGTCGCCACGATAACGTTTTTGGCGCGCAAGATGCCGCCCGCCGTTTCAAGCTCGTGCCATTCGCCCTGCTTTGCCCAAGAAAGCACTTTGGACTGGCCGTGAAGACGGGCACCCGCGCGCGCTGCCGCATGGCCAAGACCGCGGGCAAACCGCATCGGATGCAGACCGAAACCGGCGCCCCACCACATACCGCCGAATTGTTCGGTGGAATCATAAACGCGCTCGGCAACTTCCTCCCGGCTTGCGACTGCCGTCTTTTGACCGAATGCTTCGCGCAGCAGATCGGCCTCTTTTTGGAGGCCTGAAAAGCGGCGGGCATCATGGGCAATGTGCCAGACGCCCTGCCCCTGCGCCTCGATATCGAAGGCCTCGTCCTTCGCCAGCGCACGGACGAGATCGATCGCTTCTTCTTGCGTCTTCATGAAGCGGCGCGCTTCTTCAGCGCCGTATCGCGAGAGCAATGTCTCAAGACCGAGGCTGCTTGGATAAGGCGCGCAAAAACCGCCATTACGCCCCGATGCGCCCCAGCCAAGCGGCCCCGCTTCCAGAAGACAGACATCGACCCCGTGATCCTTGGCGAGGTGATAGGCCGCCGAAAGGCCTGTATAGCCGCCGCCGATAATGGCCGTATCGCAGCTTTGCGGACCTTCGAAGGCGGGGCCCACTGTCAAAGGCTCAGCCGTTTCTTCCCAAAGGCTGCCGACCGGCACCGCCGGGTCATACATGTCTTCGTGATAAAGCGATGCGCCGCCGGACTTCATCTGCCCCCCTGACTTGAAACGCGATACCGATACTCGTCAGGGCATCATATCGGGGCCGGGCTCTTCTGGCTCTTCACCATTTCCGGCGCGTGCCGGTTTTGTCCCGTGATGGCGGCGGCCACGGTGCGGGCGCATCAAATGCTCGGCGAACTTTTCCCGCACCTGCGGCGAGGCGTCGGCCAGAGCAACAGCAATGCCTTTCTGGGTCGTAAGGGAGAGACGGCCCATCACCTCATGAATCTTCATCATTGCCGCTTCCACCGCATCGGCATCGTAAGGTTCGGCTTTAATCTGGCGGGCGGCTTCTTTGCGCGCGGCGCGCAACTCTTTGATCATCGGGCGGGCGTCGCGGAAATTTTCCCGCATGATCCACCGCATTTCCCGGAAGGCTTCTTTGTCTTCCTCGCTGCGCGCGCTGGCAATGAGCCCGCCCAAAGGCCCATGAAAAGCGGGCGGCTCACCGGGGCGGAAATGGCGCCAGGCTGCACCCGTCAACAAACTGGCCGCAATGGCACCCGCCAGAAACAGGTTGAGCGCCAATGACACAAGCAGCAGCGCGCGCGGCCCGCTGCTCTTTTCCTTTACGCCATTCGCCTGCGGGTCACTCATTCCAGTTCTCCTCGAAAACACTATCGGCCATGGCAAGCGACAAAAGCGCGCTCTCCGTCTGCGGGTCCGACGACATAGCCGTCAGCGCGCCAGAAGCGCCGATATAAAGACCAAGCAGCAGCGCAGCGGCGCAGGTCCCCATCGGCACCCAGGACGGCCCTTCCGGCCAGACCGCACTCATCAGCGCGCGCCAGAGTCCAGTCCCCTGCCGCATTTCCCGCCCAGGACGGGCCGCCAAAATCCGCGCGCTCAATGCTGCGTCCGGTTCCTCGACATTGAAAGCGTCCAGCATCTCATCGAGCGCGCGCTCCTGCGCGATCTTTGCCCCCAGGTCCGGGCGCGCCGCCAGCGCTCCAGCCCCTTCCTCCGGCCAGCGCGCCGGGTCGGCGCCATAGGCCACCAAAAGCGCGTCCAAACGCTGTTCGTCTTTGTCCGCTGCACTCATCATCTCTCTCCGCTTGCCGTTTTTACCGGCGCATCGAAGGCTCCGTCCTTCAGCAACATTTCCTTGAGCCCCTTACGGGCCCGGGTCAGAAGCGCTTCCACCGCTTCCACCGTGCAGTTCATAATCTCCGCCGTCTCCCGGTTTCCCAGCTCCTGATAATGCACCAGGATGAGAGCGAGGCGCTGGCGCTCGGGCAAGGATTGCAAGGCCGCCGCCACCCTTGCCGATTGCTCCTTCTCCGCCACCCGGCTTTCCGCACCCGGCGCCGGATCGGCGATCAGCGCCACCTCTTCAAGCGGCGCAGCTTTTCGCATCCGCAGCCTGTCGATGCATAAATTGCTCGTCACTTTATGCACCCAGGTCGAAAATTTCGCGCGTCCAGGCTGCCAGCGTGCTGCCTCTTTCCAGATGCGCAGAAAAACCTCCTGCGCCACATCTTCCGCTTCGCTGCGCGCGCCGAGCATGCGCTGGGCAAGCGCAAGCACGCGGGGGAGATGCCGTGCCAGCAAAAGCTTTGCGGCCCGTTCCTCCCCCGCGGCAAGCCGTTTTAAAAGCGTCTCGTCGCTTTCTTCACTCACGCGCGTCTCACTTCTGCGGGCCGGGCCCAAGCGCCACAGCCCGGACCCCGCTCTGCGGCAGATGGTCCACCGCAGAGCTTAGCTTGAAAAGACGGTTACTCGCCAGCGCCCGGGCCGTGCGGACCCTTACCGTGGTGAGAGCGCATTTTCTCACGCGCAGCCTTGGCTTCTTCCTTCGTCACCGCGCCGTCACCATCGGCATCCATCATCTCGAACATCTTTTCGCCGTGACCGCCGAATTCACCGGCAGCCAGCTTACCGTCCCCATCGGCATCCTGACGGTCGAACATCTTTTTCATGCGCTCTTCATGACGCGCCATCATATGGGCGGTCATTTCTTTCTGGGTGACGAAGCCGTCCCCATCCGCATCCACTTTGGCAAAGCGCGCCTCTCTGGCAGCCGCCACTTCTTCCTGCGTGATCTTGCCGTCGCCGTTCGTATCGAGCTTGTCGAACATTTTGCCGCCGCGCGGCCCCTGATTTTCGGCAACAGCAATGCCCGCTGCCAGGCTCAAGCCGAGAACGGCACCGCCGGTAACTTTCATCCAGGATTTCATATCTCTCTCCAATTCATTGACCTCAATCTGTTCGCTCAAGGACACGGCCGGCGAACCGAGGGGGGAGAAGCCCGCCGGCCGGTCCTATTGGCGCAGGGGATCGATCGAGGAGGCTGAGGGATGCATCTGTCCGAGGGGGCATGCATACCTGTCCCATGCGCTTGCCCCTATAAACGGATGGCAGCGCAGATTCCGTCGCCGGAAACTGAAAAAAGTCGGATTTTTTTCCGGGGCCCAGGAAAGCCTTAAAAAAGCGGCCGGCGGGCGATTTTTGCGGGCAGCCGGGCGCGGCGCACCGCCACCTCGCCGGGAAATTCGGCGTGAACGTTGAACCCTTCATCGGCGGCCAGCGTTTCGGTGCGGATCGTGGCAAGCGCAATATTGGCGCAAAGGACCGGTGACCAGCCGGTGGAGGTGGCGCTGCCCGCCCGGTCATCGCCGCAATAGACGGCGGCAAAATTGGCCTGCTCACCGCCGGAGACTTCCAGCGCGACGAGAGACCATTCCGCACCCTTTTCCTTGGCCTTGGCCAGCGCGGCGCGGCCATTAAAGGGGCCTTTCTCAAGATCGACGAAGGCGCCCGCCCCTAATTCATATGGTGTGCGGGCGGCTTCCGGGTCCACCGCGCATTCGGCGCCGAAATAGTCCCGCCCGAACCGGGCAATGCCCCGCTCCAGCCGGCGCAGCTCGCAAGCGGCAAGCCCTGCGGGGCGCAGCAGGTCTTTATGGTGACGCAGAAGCGAGCCCCAGATGACCGGCGCATCTTCCGCATCCACCCAAATCTCGAATCCTTCCCGCCCGAGCGAGCCGGTGCGGGAAATGTAGACGGGCGCGGCATGAAGCTCGGCCCAAACCGCATGACCCGCCGGCAGAGCCGCAACCGCATCGCCGAAGCGCTGGCGGGCGATAGAGACCGCCTGCGGACCTGACAGAGCAAGACAGCCGAGCGTGCCGGAAATATCTTCAACGGCGCAATTAAAGCCCTCTGCCGTGGCGTCCAGCCAATCCAGATGGTTGCCTTCCACCGTCAGCCGGTACTCTTCCTCTTCAAGGCGGAAGAGCACGCCCTCGCCCACGATCTTGCCGCCCATGTCGCAGAAGAAGACCCGCGCGGCCCTATGCACCGGCAAGGCGGCGACATTGCGGGTGACGAGTTTTTGCAGAAACTCTTCGGCCTGCGGGCCGCTGATGCGGTATTTCGTCAGCCAGGACATGTCGGCGAGCGCTGCCTGCGCGTGCAGTGCTTCATACTCGCTGGCGAGCGAGACATAGGTCTGCGGCGTCGTATAGCCGTTCCATGCCGCCCATTCGTTGGTGCGGCATACCGTGGCGGCAAAACTGTGCAGGCAAGTCGGCTCGGCCTGTATCTCGAATGGCAGAATGTCCCGCGCGGCCTCGAAAAGGTCGGCGCGCGGCGGCGCATGTTTTTCCAGAACGTCGTTATGGTGTTCGGGTTCAAAGTCAGGGCGAACGAGAATGTTAGACATGAGCGCTTCCCCCCTCCAGCACATGCGCGGCGGCAAGACGCCCCGGCTCGCCAGTGAGCCCGCCGCCCGGATGCGTGCCGCTGCCGCATAGATATAGCCCCTCAACCGGGCCTTCGTCATGGGAAAGCCCATAACCGGGACGGAAAAGCAGCGTCTGATCGAGGCTCATATCGCCCTGATGCCAGCCGGCACCCGGCGCGCCGAAGCGCCGCTCGATTTCCGGCGGGGTCAGAATTTCCCCCGCAATGAGCTTGATCTTGATGTCGGGCGCATAAACGGCCACCGCATCGACGACACGCTTGGTGAACTCGTCCCGCCGCGCCTCCCAGCCGCCTTCCAGTTCATAAGGCACATGAGGCAGCAGGATTGACATAGTGTGATGGCCGGGCGGGGCAGCGCGTGGATCGTGATAGGACGGCAGCACGATTTCCATGATGGGGTCTACGGCAAGCTCGTTGCGCTTGGCCGCCACAAAAGCGCGCTCCATCGCCGTCATGTCCGGCGCGATGAGCCAGCGCCCGCCATATTCACGCTCTTCCAGCCCTTCGATGATGGGCAGGCCTTCCAGCGCAAGATTGATCTTGGCGCAAGCGCCCTGCATCCGCCAGCTGCCGAGGCGGCGTGTCTGTTCGGGCGCAAGATGCGCAGAACCTAAAAGGTCGAGATAGGTGCGGCGCGGATCGAGGCTGGACAGCACGATGGGCGCATGGAACTTGGTGCCGTCGGTCAGCACGACGCCTTCGGTCCTGCCGTCGGGCGAAACGAGAATGTGGCGCACCTGGCTGTTCGTGCGCACGCGCCCTTCGCTTTCCCCGATGAGCCGGGCAAGCGCCTGGGGCAGCGCGCCGATACCGCCTGCCGGATATCCCATTTTGCCACCGGCAATGTTCTGCTGTGCCAGGCGGTAAATATATTGATAGGCCGAGCCTGGGGATTTCGGCCCCATGTGATGGCCGAGCGTCGCATCCATCGCCAGAGCAGCTTTTATAAGCGGGTCCTCGAACGTCCGGTCGAGCACCTGCGCCATGCTGGCAGGCAGAAAGCGGCCCAGCTCCTGGCGGTCTTCCTCGCCCATTTTCTCAAACCGCCAGATGAGCGAAAGCGCATCCGTTGCCGCTTGCTTCGCCCCCTCGCCCGGCACCGGCAGGCCCTTTTCGAGCAGCGGCTGCAAAAGCCCCGCATAGCGTTGAACGCGCTTCATGAAAGGGCCGTAGGCTTCGGCATCGCGGGGCGAGCGGTCTTTCAGCCGCGCAATATCGGCGCGTGAGGATGCCGGCAGCACGAGATGCTTGCCGTCCTTGTCGAGCGCGACGGTCACCATGTCGCGGCTCGCCATTTCAAAACCGTGCTTGGCGAGCTTTAAATCTTTTTCGATGCGCTGCGGCCAGGCATAGAGCAAATGCGCGCCGGCCGAAGACATATAATCCGGTGCAATTTCCGCCGTCACCGCCGCGCCGCCCACATCGCTCCCCGCCTCGAGCACGAGAACGCGTTTCCCCGCTTCGGCAAGATAGGCAGCCGCGACAAGACCGTTATGGCCGGCGCCGATCACGATCGCATCATAGGCCAGATCATGTTCCATCATGCCGCCGCTCCCTTGTTCCGGCGGAAGAGGCCGCTGCCGCCGTTCAGTGAGCCGAGCAGTTTTTCGGCGACGTTATAACCCGCGATCCCAAGCCCGGCGCCGCCCGGATGAGCGCTTGCCGAACAAAGATAGAAATTCTCCACCGGTCCTTCGTAAGCGGCAAAGCCGGGTACCGGCCGGTTGAAGAAAAGCTGATCGAGGTTCATTTGCCCTGCGAAAGGATCGCCGTGCGTGTGGCCGGTCTGTTCTTCTATGTCGCGCGGCAGGGCAAGGCGGTAGCCTTCGATCCGCTCGATAAAGCCGGGGCTCACCGCTTCCAGTTTCTTCAAGACAAGCTGCACCAGTTCGGCCCGGCGCGCGCCGCTCCAGGACCCGTCATGCAATTCGTAAGGTACGTAATGGAGCGTGATGCTCGCCAGGTGCTTGCCTTCCGGCGCAAGGGAGGGGTCGGCAAGGCTCGGGAAAGACATATCGATGAGCGGACGGCGCGGCGGCGTGTGGTCCTGCCAGTCGTCAAAGCCCCATTCCATGTCGTCCAGGAAACCCGGCAGGCGCAACCCGCCGGCAAGCGCCGGGCAGCCTTCCGGCAGATCCGGAAATTCCGGGAAGCCGGAGAGGGCTAGATCGAGCTGCGCCGTCACCCCTTCGGTGCGGAAATGGCCGATCTCTTCCACATAGCGCTTGGGCAGCGAGGACCAGTTAAAAAGGCCGAGATAGCTGTGCTTCACATCAAGATCGGAGAGCACGCAGCGCGCGGCGATTTCCGTATCATCGGAAAGAACGACACCGGCGGCCTTGCGCCCTTCCATGCGCACATCCACGACCTCCGCCCCAAAGCGAATATCACCGCCTGCCGCTTTCAGCGCATTGGCGATGGCCTTGGTAAGCGCAGGCAGGCCCCCTTGCGGCATGAGGCGCGCGGGCATGCCGCCGCTGCGCTCCCCAATCCACAAGAGCGGAAGAAGCGCGGCCGTTGTCTGGCCGCACGGGCCCTGCGCATGGCCGGGCAGCGCGGCGGACGCGATATGCGCTTTCAGATGATCGCTTTGGAAGTACCCGTCGAGAAAAGCATCCATCGATTGCAGCCAGACGCGGGCTTCGTCATGGAGCTCATGGGCGGGTTTTTGCACCAGCTCGCGCACATCCTGCACCAGCTTGCGGATGACGGCGGGGCTGCGCCGTGCCGGGTCCTGCTGTTCTTCGAGAATACGTTTTTCGAGTCTCCGGGCCTGGCGCTGCATGTCCCGTGCGAACCGCGTCCAGGCGCTCGCATCGCGCTTGTTGTGGCGCTGAATTTCGCGCGTCATGACGCCCGCATCGCTATAGGAGGCGACATAGCGCCCGTCACCGAAAAGCGAAACGCCGCCATCGAGGCGCAGAGTGCGCAGCCCATGGCGGCCAAGGTCCAACGCGCAAACGAAATTAGGGTCGAGATAACCGCCGGGCAGCGCGAAGGGCGGCGCCTTGAAGCCGGGAACGATTTCACCGGCAAGGGCGGCGGCTTCCGGCTGCTCACCGCGCTCCAGCACCAGAACGGCGAAGCCGGATTGCGCAAGACGGGCGGCGGCTGCAAGGCCGTTCACCCCTCCCCCAATCACGACAACATCATACCGTTCCATCAAGCCTAGCTCCAAAACAGACAGCCCCTGCACCCTTGTGCAGAGATGGCACGTCCCTTTTCGGCACAGAAGCGGCCCGAATGCTGCCTTTTGCGGGGTTAACCACAAAAGGCCAGTTCAACCCTGACCTAAAGGGCCAGGTGCCCGCTTCCGGCGCAAAGGGCCGGATCCGTTCTGGCTGGCAGTTGCAATTCCCTAGCCAGAGCTATCGGTCTTGGAAAGCCCCCCAATCAAGCTTTCAAACAAGCTCAGCACCGCTTTCTGGCTTTCCCTCAGATCGGCCTCCAGGGCCTCAAAGTCGGGCGCATCCCCTACTCTCGCAAGCAGGTTCTTCAAACCGATATTGGTTTCCTCGCGGTTGAGCGTGCCCGTCACGCAAATGCGCACGACCTGGGTAAGGTTCAACACCAGATCGATGGCATGCAAGAGCAAATCGGCCTCGGCGGGGGGCAGAATGCCGAGCCGTCCTGCGGCCTCGAAAACCCCGCGCGTATGGGGGGAGAGGATCTCCGGCATTTCGGCGGCGTAACGAAGCTGAAGATACTGGGCGATAAACTCAAGATCGATGAGCCCGCCGCGCACATGTTTCAGCTCCCAGGGATCGGAAGCAGGAAATTCCTTGGCGATGCGGGCACGCATATCGGCGACATCCGCGGCCAATTTTACCGGGTCCCGTGGCTTGCGGAGCACACGGGAAATCTCGGTTTCGATTTTTTGGGCAAGAGGCGCCGGGCCTGCGGCCACCCGCGCCCGGGTCAGCGCCATATGTTCCCAGGTCCAGGCTTCCCCCTCCTGATAAGCGGCAAAACTGTCATAGCGCGTTGCGATGGGCCCGGCATTGCCCGAAGGGCGCAGGCGCATATCAACCTCATAGAGCTTGCCTTCCGCAGTCGGCGCGGTAAGCGCATTGACGAGCTGCTGGCAGGCTTTGGCGTAATACTGTGTGACGCCGAGCTCCTTCGGCCCGTTCGAGACCGCTTCTCCATCATCGACATCGTAAATCACGATGAGATCGAGATCGGATTCCGCGCTCATCTCGCCGCTGCCGAGTTTGCCCATGGCGACCACAGCCATGTCCGCGCCGGGCACTTTGCCATAGCGCCGCTCGATTTCGCCGAGGGCGGCGGGCTTAAGCGCCTGAATGGTTTCGCGCGCGATCGCCGAATAAGCGCTGCCAGCTTCTTCCGCATCGGCGCTGCCCGAGAGCACGCGCACGCCGACGCGGAAGCGCTGCTCGCGCGCCCAGACGCGCGCCACATCGAGCGCGCCTTCATAGCTCTGCGCCGTGGAAAGCGCCTGGCGCAATCCTTCGCCCAGCTCCGGCCCGCGCGGCAGCACCTGAAAGAATTCCGGGTCGAGCACCACATCGAGCACAGCCGGATTACGGCTCAAATGATTGGCAAGGCGGGGCGCGGTGCCGCAAATATCCGCGATAAGGCCGAGAAGACTCGGATTGGCATAGATGAGCGAGAAAAGCTGCACGCCTGCGGGCAGGCCCTCAATGAATTTATGAAAGCGAGTGAAGGCCACATCGGGATCTGCGGTTTGCGAAAGCGTTTTCAAGAGCGCCGGCATAAGCGCCGTCAGCCGCTCGCGCGAGCGGGGCGAACGAGTGGCGGCGAAGCGGCCCGTATGCCAGCCGCGGATCATTTCCATCATTTCAGAGGGCCGTTTGAAGCCCATATCGCTCAAGGTTTGCACGGTTTCCGGGTCATCATCCGTGCCGGTAAAAACGAGGCTCCCGCCTTCTTCGGCAAGCGGCGGGGCTTTCTCGAACAGCGCTGCGTAGTGCCCTTGCACGCGCGAAAGATGCGCGCGCAGCGCTTCATCGAAAGACGCGCGGTCTTTATAGCCGGAGAAAATTGCAATCCGCTCGAGGTCTTCCTCGCTTTTCGGCAGCGAATGGGTCTGCTCGTCTTCGACCATTTGCAGGCGGTGTTCGAGCGTGCGCAAAAACCGGTAGGACTCCACCAACTCTTCGGCGGCCTGCGGCGTGATCCATTCCTTCTCCGCCAACGCGCGCAGCATTTCCACCGTGCGCTTGCCGCGCAAATCCGCATCGCGCCCGCCCGCAATCAATTGCTGGGTCTGAACGAAAAACTCGATCTCGCGGATGCCGCCGCGCCCCAGCTTGATATTGTGCCCGGCAATGGCGATCTTGCCATGGCCCTGCACCGCATGGATTTGCCGCTTCATAGAATGAATGTCTTCGATGGCGGCGAAGTCGAGATTCTTGCGCCAGATATAGGGGCGGATGTTTTTCAGAAACATTTCCCCGATTTCGCTGTCCCCGGCGACCTGGCGCGCCTTGATGAACGCCGCGCGTTCCCAGTTCTGCCCCCGGCTTTCGTAATATTGCTCGGCGGCGGGCAGCGAGACGGCAAGGGGTGTGCTGCCCGGGTCCGGGCGCAGACGCAAATCCGTGCGGAAGACATAACCGTCCGGCGTGCGTTCCTGCATGAGCTTCACAAGGCTCTTGGCGATGCGCACCCAAAGGTCCTGTTCCTCCCGCCCCTCGCAAAGCGAAACACGGCCCGGCTCAAAAAACACCACAAGGTCGATGTCGCTGGAATAATTGAGCTCACCCGCCCCGTATTTGCCCATGGCCAGAACGAGAAAGCCTGTGCCTTTGGCAGGCTCTTCCGCGTCGAGCTCTGCAATGAATTTGTTCTTCTGAGCATCGCGCAAAAGCCAGTCGGTCGCCTGGTCCACCGCCTGATCGGCAAACCGGGTGAGCGCGCCCGTCACCTCTTCCAGCGTCCATTTACCGGCAATATCCGCCGCGCCGATAAGGAGCGCAGCCTCTGCCTTCGCCCGGCGCAGCACCGCCATGAGCGCCGCCTCGTTCCTGGCCTCTATGGCCTCTTCTTTTAGGCGCGACAGCAGCGCGTCGAAGGCCGCATCCGGCGGCCCGTCCAGCAGGCGCAGGCGGGCCGGCTCGCGGGTGATGAGCCGGGTGAGGTAAGGCGAGTTGCCGAGAATGGCGGTGAGGAGCGGCTTTTGGCTTTGGATGAGCGCCTCCAGGGCGGCGCCTTCGGCCCCTTCCAGCTTTTTCACCTCTTCTTCGAGATCGGCAAGAAAGCCTGCCGCGCGCGCCGCGTCAAACGGTTGGGGCGGCACTTCCAGTCCCAGATAAGGCGTCGTTTCGGCTTCCGTCATTCTCATGCAACCTTGCTCAATTCGCTTCCAGTCTTGGAGGCTACCGATCCGGCACAAAAAGAAAAGGCCCGCCAGTGGCGGGCCTTCAAAAACGTCAGATCGTGCTGTCTTAGCAGCCGGCAGCCGTTTTCAGCTGAGCCGACGGCTTGAAGCGCAGAGACTTCTTCGCCTTGATCTTGATTTCTTCACCCGTCTGCGGGTTGCGGCCTTTACGGGCAGCGCGCTTGGTGATCGTGAAGGTGCCGAACGTGCCGACGGTGAATTTGCCGTCCTTCTTCGCCCGCTTCAGACCGGCTTCGATTTCGCCGAACACCAGTTCCACAGCACGCTTGGCTTCCGCTTTGGACATGTCGCCAGCTGCTGCAACGTTTTCGATAAACTCCGCCTTGCTCATCTTAATCTCTCCTAGAATGGCCTCCTCGGTTGGCGCCTTATGTAAAAGCCATAACAAGCCAAGAGATTCGCGCCAATGAAAAACGGACAAAATCCCGCATCAGGACGCCATTTTCTGCGTTTTCCGTGCGATAAATGCACATAAAATCGGGTTTATCCCCAAAAGCAGGGACCGAAATCGCCCGTCCTGACGCGGATTCCTGTTACCCGCAAATCCGATTCGCGCGGTCTCTTTTTGCGATTCGCGTGAAGGCACTCGAGTTTAAATGTGCAGGAAGAGGAATTAGACGGGTAGAGAAAGCGTTACGCAGAGCCCCGGCTCTGCATCCGAAAGGGTGATGCGGCCATTATGAAGGCGCGCCGCGGCGGCAGCGAGCGACAGCCCGAGCCCGCTGCCCGGCGTGTTGCGGCTTGCCTCAAGGCGCACGAAACGCTCCAGTACCCGCGCCCGGTCGGCTTCGGGAATACCCGGCCCATTGTCCGAAACGCTAAGCACCACACGGCCATGGGCAAGCGCCGCCTTGACGGTGATCTCGCCCCCTTCCTCGCCCTTGCGTCCATGCTTGATTGCATTGTCGATGAGATTTGCGATCGCCTGGGAGAGGATTTCGCGGTTGGCGAAAAGCTTGAGGCCTTCCGGCACGTCCGCCTTCAAGGTCAACTCCGCTTCCTCGGCGACGGGTTCGTAAAGCTCCACCGCATCCAGCACCAGCGCGGAAATATCCACATCCACCATGGCTTCGCGCGAGCTGCGCGCCTCGGCCCGGGCGATGGAGAGAAGCGCGTTGAAGGTCGCCAGAAGGTGATCCGCCTCACTAATTGTCTTTTCCAGCACGTCCTTGTAGTCGGCCTCGCTTGCCGGCTTCATCAGCGTTACTTCAAGCCGGTTGCGCAGCCGGTTCAGCGGGCTGCGCAGATCATGGGCGACATTGTCCGTTACCTCGCGCATCCCCATCATCAAGGCCTCGATCTGCTCGAGCATATTGTTGAGATTGCCGGCAAGCTGGTCGAGCTCGTCGCCCGTGCCCGAGACGGGAATGCGCCGGGCCAGATCCCCGCGCATGATCTCCCGGCTCGTACGGTTGATGTCGTCGAGACGCGCCAGCATGTTGCGGCTCATGATCAGCCCGCCGATGAGCCCGAGCCCGAGCGTGAGCGCTACGGCCCAAATGAGCGAGGCGGTGATCAAGCTTTCGATATTGCGCCGCTCTTCCACGTCCCGCCCGACGAGAAGAAAAAACCCTTCGGGCAATTCGATGTAGCGGGCGCGGGCGGCATGGCGCTCCACCCCTTCCATGGTGCGGCGCTGATAATTGAATTCCACATAGCCGTCCGGCCCCTGCAGGGCGGCGGGCTTGCTGTCGAGATTACCTGCCAGCATATTGCCGCGCGGGTCGAGCACGAGATAAAGGCTCTGGCGCGGATCGCGCGAGCGCTGAATGACTGTGTGCACCAGAAGCGGCAGACCGCCTTGCGCATATTGCTCGGCAAGACCCTGTATCTCCGCTTCCACTGCCTGGTCGGTCTGGCGGGCGAGAAAGCCGGCTGTGTTCCAGTAGATATACCCCAAAAGCGCGATCACCGACGTCACGAACAAGGCGAGATAGATCACCGCCAGCCGGAACGTCGAGGTTTTGAGGAGATTAGTCAGCAGCACGCAGCGAATACCCCGCACCGCGGATCGTGTGCAAAAGCGGCTCGCCGAAATTCTTGTCGATCTTCGATCTAAGCCGGGAGATATGCACGTCGATCACATTGGTCTGGGGATCGAAATGATATTCCCAGACATTTTCCAAAAGCATGGTGCGCGTCACCACCTGACCGCTATGTTTCATAAGATATTCGAGCAGGCGGAACTCGCGCGGCTGCAGGTCGATATCCTGCCCCGCCCGCTGCACCTTACGGGTAAGAAGGTCGAGTTCCAGATCGCCGACCGACAGCTTGGTCTGCACACTGTCGGGGTTCGCCCGGCGCGCCAGCACCTCGATCCGCGCCAAAAGCTCGGCAAAGGCGAAAGGTTTGGTGAGATAATCGTCGCCGCCCGCCCGCAGGCCTTTGACCCGGTCATCCACCTCGCCCAAGGCGCTGAGAAAGAGAACGGGCGTTGCATCGGCATTTTCGCGCAGCGCCTCGACGACGGAAAGACCATCGCGTTTCGGTAACATGCGGTCCACGACCATCACGTCATAGGTGCCCGAAAGCGCCAGCGTCACGCCTTCTTCCCCATCGCCGGCATGATCGACGATGTGGCCGCTTTCCCGCAGGCCCTTGACCACATAGGTCGCCGCCTCGATGTCGTCCTCGATGACAAGGATACGCACCTTACCTCGTTCCTCCCCTTCTCTTTTATCCGTTACCGGTTCGAGCTCGCACACATCATGCGTCAAAAGCGGTTGGGCTGTCATCCTCGCCTCACTTGAGTTTTAAAGGAAAAGGGGCAGCCGCACCGGTTAGGGGGACGGATCACCGGTGCGGCCTTAAGGGCCAAAACGCATAACAGGCCCATAATTACGGGATTGCGGGGCAGGCCCGGCACGCGCCGGACCTGCCCACGCCATCACGCATCTTTTAGCGAGAGGGCAACGAAGTGCTGGCCGCTCTCATTGCGCAGGAGAAGCAGCACCGAGCTTTTGCCCGATTCCTCGATTCGCGTTTCAAGTTCGCCGGGGTTGGAGACCGTGCGGCCATTGACCTTGACGATCACATCGCCGGGGCGCACGCCCTTGGCCGCCGCCTCGCTTTGCGGGTCGACCCCTTGCACGACCACGCCGCCGTCCGGTCCGGAAGTCAGTGCCAAGCCAAGCTCACCAACCTTCCCGGCAGGGGCGCCTTCACGCGCGGCCACCTGGCGTGGCTCTTCGGGGAATTCGCCGAGCACCACCTCGACATCCTGCTCATCGCCTTCGCGCAGCAATTCGAAATTCACTTCCGTTCCGGGGTCATAACCGGCGACCGCCCGGCTCACATCGCGCGCGTCCTTCATCTTCTTACCGTCAATGGCAAGGATCACGTCGCCCGTCTCAAGGCCGGACTTGTCCGCCGGGCTGCCTTTCATGACATCGGCAACAAGCGCGCCTTCGCCTTCTTCAAGGCCAAGGCTTTCGGCAATTTCAGGTGTGACCGGCTGAATGGAAACGCCGAGCCAGCCGCGCGTCACGCTGCCATGTTCTTTCAGATCGGCAATTACGTCCTGGGCCACATTGGCGGGGATCGCAAAGCCGATACCGACACTGCCGCCGGAGGGCGAGAAGATCGCCGTGTTCACACCCACAACGTTGCCCGCCAGATCGAAGGTCGGCCCGCCGGAATTGCCGCGGTTGATGGAGGCATCGATCTGGATGAAATCGTCATAAGGTCCCGCGCCGATATCGCGCCCGCGCGCCGAAACGATGCCGGAGGTTACCGTGCCGCCAAGACCGAAGGGATTGCCCACAGCCACCACCCAGTCACCGATACGCAGATTGTCTTCCTGCGCAAAAGCCACGTAAGGCATGGCTTTTTCAGGTTCGGTTTTCAACAGTGCGAGGTCGGTCTTGGGATCGGTGCCGACGATCTTGGCTTTCAGCTCGTCTCCGCTGCTCAGCGCAATAACGATTTCCTCGCCGCCTTCAACAACATGATTGTTCGTCACCACATAGCCGTCAGAGGAAATAAAGAAGCCGGAGCCTTGCGCCTGGCGTTTAGGCGCAGGCTGATTGCCGCCGCCATTCGGCGCACCGAATTCCTTGAAAAACCGCTCAAGCGGATGACCGGGCGGCAGGTCCATGCCCGCTGCAGGCCCAGCTTCCGCCTTTTGCGTCACGCGCACGCTCACCACCGCAGGTCCCACACGTTCCACCACATCGGCAAAGCTTGCCGGTGCATTGGACGGGGCGACAGGCTCGATCTCCGTGCTTTCCTGGCGGTTTTCCGCAAAAGGATTGGAGGCCGCACGGGCGATATCCGGGCTCGTGCTGCCCGCGCCGTAGCCGACGATCCCGGCTGCGGCCAAAGCCGCCGCTAGCGCGATGGGCCGCACCGCTTTGCTTTTTGCTGAAGTGGTTTTTGCGTTTTTCACATGATCCGTCATGTTCGCTACCCCTGTGATGAAGGACATCCTTGAGTATGAACATAGGAAGTGTGAGCTTACGGCACGCTGTCCGCGCGATTAAATTTCTTTAATTTGATCCGCCCAGAAATTGCCTTAATTGCCCTCATCTGCAAGGCGGGTTTTCACACGCACCTTCGATTCCAGCGTCCGGTGCACTGGGCACTTATCGGCAATTTCCATCAGCCTTGCGCGCTGCTCATCGCTCAAATCGCCCAAAAGCGTAATCTCGCGCGTCATGAGATCAATCTTGGCGCCGGATTTTTCTTCGCAGTCTTCGCAATCCTCCGCATGCACCTTGCTATGTTCAAGGCGCACGCTAATCCCCTTAAGTGGCCATTTCTTGGCATCGGCATGCAAGCGCAGCGTCATGGAGGTGCAGGCACCAAGCCCGGCCAGAACCCAGTCGTAAGGCGCAGGGCCTGAATTCATGCCGCCCACGCTTTCCGGTTCATCGGCAAGAAAGCTGTGCGGGCCGATCTCTACCTTTTGCTGAAACTTGCCTGCGCCCGTCTCGGCCACGCTGACGCTGCCTTCCTGACCCTTCGGCTTTTCCACCGGCGCAGGAGTTTCGATATAGCGCTGCGCCCAGGCGGTCAACACATCGGCAACATACACCGCGTCTTCCTTGCGCGTTAAAAGATGATCGGCATCGTCGAGCGAGACGAAACTTTTGGGGTGCTTGGCCGCAAGAAAGATTTCCGAAGCATTGCCTTTTTCAGCTTGCCGATATGATCGCGCTGCCGCGAGGTTTCGATATCGTCGAGAAATTGCTGTTTGATGGTGAAGCTGCGCCCGGCGAGCATGACTTCCGCTTCGCCGTTTTCTTTGATCTCGCAAATCTTTTCACCGAAATTATGCGCGACATGGGCCGCATCCGCGGGCGCGCCGATCGTTGCGATGGCCGCCGCTTCGGGAATTTTCTCCGCCGCCGCCAATACCGCCGCCCCGCCCAAACTATGACCGACAAGAATGTCGGGCGCTTCATAGGTCTCACGCAGAAAGTCGGCAGCGGCGACAAGGTCGGCCACATTCGATGAAAAATTCGTGTTGGAAAAATCACCGCCGCTCATGCCGAGCCCGGTGAAATCGAACCGTAGCACGGCAATGCCCCGCTCGGCGAGCGCGGAGGCGATGCGCGAGGCGGCGAAAACATCCTTCGAACAGGTAAAGCAATGCGCAAAAAGCGCGTAGGCACGCGGCGGCCCGTCCGGCCGGTCAAGCCGGGCAGCCAGCTCCTCGCCGAGCGCGCCTTTGAAGGTGATCTTTTCGGATTGAACAGCCATCTTTCTCTCCGATTGTTTTTCGCCAAACGTTCCGCCCGGCAGCCAATCTAAAGAGGAAGTGTGACGGGAAACGCTTCCCTATTCACGCGTTTTCGCATCCGACTCTTCGAGCAGTGCATCGAGCTGGGCCGCTTCTTCCGGGGAAAGCGGCGCAGCTTCCGCCCCCTCTTCCCTTTTACGCCGGAAGAGCACGAACACCACTATACCGCCGACCAGAAGCGCGACGAAGGGCGCCGCCCAAAGCGCCCAGGTCTCCGGGCGCACGGGCGGACGCAGCAGCACGAAATCGCCGTAGCGTGCCACGATATAGTCCAGCACTTCCTCGTTGCTGTCGCCTTCCTTCAGCCGGTCGCGCACCAGAAGACGCAGGTCTCGGGCCAGCGGCGCATCGGAATCATCGATAGACTGGTTCTGGCAGACAAGGCAGCGCAATTCACGGGAAAGCTCACGCGCACGCTCCTCCAGCTTCGGATCATCCAGCTTCTCGCCGGGCTCGATCGCCCCTGCCGGAAGCGCAAGCCCCATCCAAAGCACAGCGCAGAGGCAGAGCGCCGCACTCTTATTGAAGAGCCCGCGCATCAAGATGCTGCTCCTTCCGCCGCCACCCGCGCTTTGCGCCGGGCAAAGGGAATACCGAGCCTGTAGCGCCGGTCGGAGAGCGAGACCGCCCCGCCCAGCACCATGATCACCGAGCCGATCCATACCCAGGGGACGAGCGGGTTCACATAAGCGCGCACGGTCCATTCGTTCTCACCGCGCCGGTCGCCCAGCACGACATAGAGATCGGAAACCCAGGCGGTATAAATCGCCGCTTCCGTGGTTGGCATGTTCTGCACCGGATAGACGCGTTTTTCAGGGCGCAGCCGGCCAATCTCACGGCCGTTTTTCACAGCAATGAATTCGGCTTTCTCGGCGCGGAAATTCGGGCCTTCATAGGCGCCGACATTCGCCAGCATGAGTTCATAGCCGCCTACCTCCAGCACGTCGCCAGTCGCCATGGCCGCCACACTTTCAACACGCCAGGCGGAAATGCCGACAATGCCCGCCACCATGATGCCGACCCCGGCATGGGCGAGCGTCGAGCCCCAGACCGCGCGGGGCAGATGCCGCAACCGGCGCAGGCTCTCGCGGGCGGGCACCTTGAAGGCTTTCACCCGGTAGGCAATGTCGGAAAAGGCACCGAAGACGAGCCAGGCGGCAAGCCCGAGGCCGATGGGCGCGAGCCACGGCCCCTCGCCTCTCACCGCCGCAACGGCGATGACGGTGAGAATGGCAAGCCCCGCCGCCGCGAAAAGCCGCTGCAGCACGGGATAGATATCCGACCGCTTCCAGGAGAGGAGCGGGCCGAGCGGCACGAGCAGCAGCAGCGGCAGCACGATGGGCACGAAGGTCATGTTGAAGAAAGGCGGGCCGACCGAAATCTTCTCACCCGTCAGCGAGTCGAGCGCCAGCGGATAAAGCGTGCCGACAAAGACCGCGACCGTTGCCGCTGCGAGGAAAAGATTGTTGAGCACCAGCGCGCCTTCGCGGCTGACCGGCGCGAAAAGCCCGCCGCCTTTCAATTGCGGCGCCCGCCACGCGTAAAGCGTCAGCGCCCCGCCGATGAAGAAGGCAAGGATGCCCAGAATAACGAGCCCGCGTTCCGGGTCCGTGGCAAAAGCATGAACGGAGGTGAGCACGCCCGAGCGCACCAGGAACGTGCCGATGAGGCTGAGCGAGAAAGCGAAGATCGCAAGCAGGATCGTCCAGCTTTTCAGCGCGTCGCGCTTTTCCACCACAATGGCCGAATGCAGCAGCGCCGTGCCGACGAGCCAGGGCATGAGGGAGGCATTTTCCACCGGGTCCCAGAACCACCAGCCGCCCCAGCCAAGCTCGTAATAGGCCCACCAGGAGCCCATGGCGATGCCGAGCGTCAGTGCCATCCAGGCGGCCAGCGTCCAGGGGCGCACCCAGCGCGCCCAGCCCGGATCGACTTTACCTTCGAGAAGCGCGGCAACGGCAAAAGAGAACGCCATCGAAAAGCCGACATAGCCCATGTAGAGGAAGGGCGGATGAAAGGCGAGCGCCGGGTCCTGCAAAAGCGGGTTGAGGCCGCCGCCATCGATGGGCGCAGGATCGAGCCGCGTGAACGGGTTCGAAGTGAAAAGCAGGAAGGCGAGAAAGGCGACGCCGATCAGCGCCTGCACGGATAGCACGCGGGCGCGCAAACTGTCGGGCAGATCGCGCCCGAAGGTCGCCACCGCCGCGCCGAAGACCGAAAGAATGAGGATCCAGAGCAGCATCGAGCCTTCATGGTTCCCCCAAACGCCGGTGATTTTGTAAATAAGCGGCTTGGCGGAATGAGAATGCTGCGCCACCGCATAGACCGAAAAGTCGGACGTCACGAATGCTGCGGTCAATGCGGCAAAGGAAAGAAGGACGAGCAGGAACTGTGCCTGCGCCGCGGGCACACCCACCGCCATCAGCCGCGCATCCTGCCGGTAAGCGCCGATTTGCGGCAGAACGGTCTGGAGAAGCGCCACCGCGAAAGCGAGAACGAGGGCGAAATGGCCTGTTTCAGCGATCACGGATAGGTTCCCTCTCCATAAGTTTCCGAATGGCTTTTCTCCGCCCCTTCGCCTTGCCAATTGCCAGTGCGTTTCAGCGCGTCGGCAACTTCCGGGGGCATGTAGTTTTCATCATGCTTGGCAAGCACCGTGTCGGCAACGAAAACACCGTCCGCGCCGAGCACACCTTCGGTGACGACGCCCTGCCCTTCGCGGAAGAGATCGGGCAGCGTGCCGCTATAGGTGACGGTTACGGTCGCGGCGAAATCGGTCACATCGAAGCGCACATCCGTGCCCTCGCCCCGCACCACGCTTTCTTCCGCCACCAGCCCGCCGAGGCGCAAGCGCTCGCCCGGCTCCGTGCCGCGCTCGGCAATGTCGCTCGGGCTATAGAAAAAAACGATATTGTCCTGCAGCGCGGTCAGCACCAGGCCCACCGCCGCCGCGAGAATAACCAACCCTGCCCCGATCAAACTGGCGCGGCGCTGTTTGCGTGTCATAAATCCGGTCCCGTTCCTGCTCTGCCCTCAGCTTACCTGATATAAAGCGCGCGGCTTTTCCTGGCAAAGAGCCAAATCGACGCGGCACAGCGCGGAAAACCGCGCTTTACCGCCGTTAAATCCCTAAAGCCGCGCGGGTCGACGCTCCCACGATCCCATCTGCGGTCAGCCTTTCAAGCTGCTGGAAATCTTTGACGATCCGTTCCAGATTTTCGTCGAAAACGCCGTCCGTGTTGATCACATATCCGTGCCGTTTCAGCGCTTCTTCCAGCGCCCGCACATCCTCGCCCGTCATGGGGGGCGATTTCAGCAGCAAAAGCCGCTCTTCGGCCCCTTCCGCAGAAACCCTGACGGGAGGATGGTAATCGATAATGTCCGCATCGATGCGCACCCCGCGCACCGTCAGCGGCAGCGCCAGGCTCCAATTGCCCGCGGCGATCAGTTCCTCGAACGCTTCCATGCGGTAGATCGTGCGGCGCAGCAGCCGGTTATCGTGGCTGGCGAGCCAGGCTTTACGCTCGCCCACATAAGCGGCAATCCACCGTTTCTCTCCGATGGCGGAGGCTTTACCCGCCTTTTCTTCCACCCGGCCCTTCAAATAGCGCCAGGACCCGTGGATATGGCTGTCATAGACGACGGCAAGTCCAAGCGGCGTTTTGATGCCAAGGGCGCGGGCAGCATCCGCCGACGGTTTCCAGAAGACCCGGTCGAAAAATCCGTCCTGCACGTCCTGCATGGCGGGGTCCGCGCCCGCCTCCTGCAAGACCCAGCGCAGACGGGCGTCATTGTCGAGGCTCGCCTCGCAGCGCTTCAGCGCGGGCAGATATTCCTTGAGCGCCGAAGCGTAAAGCGCGCCGGCGCTTTCCACATAGGCCTTGATCAAGAGATAGAGATTGCCGCTTACCAGCGTCGTCTGCGCCTTGCCATAGGTCAGATGCCCGCTATCGCCCGCCAGCACCGTCACCGCGCCATAATCGCCTGCCGCCTTGCCGGATTCGAAAATATTGACGATCGCCTGCGCCGTCCGTTTTTCCAGTTCGCCCATTTAGCCTCCCCCTGACACCGATTCGTTCAGCATCAGGCAAGACTATGCCTTAACCGGCAGGCGGGGATAAATGGCGCTATTCGGCCTGCGGCTCTGCCTCGGGCGCTTCAGGAGCGCTAGCCGGCGCCTCAAGCTGGCGCCGTGCCGAGGTAATGGCGGCATCGAGCATGCCCGTCCAGGGCGCATCTTCCGGCGCATCGGCGCGGATCGCTTCCCACTCGCGCAGCGCGCCCGCCACATCCCCGTCCTGGGCCTGGCCGAGCGCCAGATAGAAGCGGGCCTTGGCCTGCTCCGGCTCAAGCTCAAGGGCGGCGGCAAAGGCCTGGCGCGCGGGCGGCACCACCACCCCTTCGGAGGAAAGGGTCAACGCTTCAGCAAGCCCCGCAAGCCCGAAGGCCGTGCGCCCTTCCAGCTGCATGGAACGGCCATAGGCCTCAATCGCCGCATCATAGCGGCCGAGCTGCAGGTAGATGGGCGCGATGATCTTCCAGCCGCGCAGATCTTCCGGGTTCTCCCGCAAGCGCCGTTCGAGGCGGGCCACAAGCTCAGGCACGGAAAGTTCGTTCAGCGGCTTTTCAAGCCGCGCCTTTTGCGGCTGGTCGGGCAGGCCCGGCTGGCCGAGCGTGAGATAAAGCGCAAGGGTGAGCCCCGTCACACCGGTCACGGCGGCAAAGCCGATGACTTTCAGCATACGCAGCGAGACGAACCGGCCTTGTTTCTCCTGTCCCGCGCCTTCCGCTGCAGCCAGCAGGCGGCGTGAGATTTCCCGGCGCAAGGGCTCGGCATCTTTCGGGCTCAGCGTGCCGCGCTCGACATCGGCCTCCAGCTCGCGCAACTGCTCTTCATAGATCAGCGTTTCCCCGCTCCGTTCACGTCCGGGGGGCGAGCGGCGCAGCGGGCGCAGCACGAAAAGCAGCACAGCTCCGGTGAGCAGCGCCATAAGAGGCCAAAGCAGCCAACTGCCGATCGCGGCAAGTTGCATGTGATGCGTCCTTTCAATTCCCCTTGCTGCTGGACGGGTCGTCCGCGGGCCATCATAGTAGGCCCGCATAAGAACAGAAACGATAAGGCTGCGGCCATTCGCCGCCCGCGCGTTTCTGCGTGAGGCGCGCCGCTGCAACTTGGGACGAGGGTGAGGGAATGAAGCGGGTTCTTTTGACCGGCCTCTTTGGGCTGATCGCAACGGTTTTTGCCGCGGGCGCTATTTTTACGGTTCACGCGCATGTAACCCGCCCGGCGCCCTGGGACCCGGCCCCGTTTCTGGAAATCGCCCAGCAATATGACGTTGAAATCCGCCGCGACAACTGGGGCGTGCCGCATATATACGGCCCCCGCGATGCCGACGTTGCCTACGGCCTCGGCTATGCCCATGCCGAAGACGATTTCGCCACCATTCAGGAAGTCGCTATTGCCACGCGCGGCAAGCTCGGCGCGGTGAAGGGTCCTGATGCCGCCGTTACCGATTATATCGTTCACCTTCTCCAGGTCTGGGAGACGGTGGAGGCGCAATACGAGACGGCACTGAGTGAGGAAACCCGCGCAGTGCTGGAAGCCTATGCCCATGGCATCAATCTTTTCGCTGCCCTTCACCCCGAGAAGGTCGAGCCCGGCCTTGCGCCCATGACGGGCAAAGACATTGCCGCCGGCTTCGTTTTCAAGACCCCGTTTTTTTACGGCCTCGACAAACAGCTCATGGAGCTCTTCGAGCCGGAGCGTAAACGCTCGATCTCCAAAAATCCGGAGACCGCATTTCTGCCCGTCGATGAACCGGTCTATCCCACAGGCTCGAACGGTTTTGCCATTGCGGCGGCGCCTTTCCGGGCTCCCCCTTCATGCTGCATGGCCATAACCGCTATCTCGGCTGGGCGAACACGGTCAACAAGCCCGATCTCGCCGATGTCTATGTGCTCACGCTGAACCCGGAGAACGAAAACCAATATCGCCTCGACGGGGAATGGAAGGAGCTGGAGCGCAAGGAAGCGGAGATCGAGGTCAAGCTCTTCGGCCCCTTCTACTGGACGGTGACGCGCGATGTGTTCTTTTCCGAGCACGGGCCGGTGCTGAAAACCGATCACGGCGCCTATGCCATCCGCTATGCAGGCATGAACGAGCTGCGCCAGGCCGAGCAATATTTCCGCCTCAATAAGGCGCGCAATTTCGAAGAATGGATCGAGGCGATGAAGATGCAGGCCCTGCCCAGCATCAACTACGTCTATGGCGATAAGGACGGCAATATCGCCTATATCTATAATGCGCAGTTCCCGGACCGCGCGGAAGGCTGGGACTGGCAGGCCTATCTGCCCGGCGACCGCTCAGACCTTATCTGGCAAAATTACCTGCCCTTCGAAGAGGTACCGAAACTGATCAACCCGAGATCGGGCTACGTTTTCAACGCCAACAACACGCCCTTCCGCGCAACGGCGGCGGCGGACAATCTCTCGCCCGCGCAATTTCCCGCCTTTATGGGCATCGAAACGGAAATGACGAACCGGGCTTTCCGGGCAGAGGAACTGCTTTCCCGCGACGAGGAAATCAGCGCCGAAGAATTCGCCGCTTATAAATATGACCTTTATTACAGCCCCGCCTCCAAAGTGGGGCTCACGCGGGCAGCCATTTTGACGATGGACCTCAGCGACGATGAAGAACTTGTTGCTGCGCAGAAACATCTGGCCGATTGGGACCTCGGCACGGACCAGGAAAACCGCCACGCGGCGCTTGGCGTCCTCACCCTGCAGCCCCTCATCATGGCGGAGCTGCGCGGCACAGAGGCCCCGCCGCTGCGCCAAGCGCTCGCCGATGCAGTGGACGTTCTGATGGACAATTTCGGCCGGCTGGACCCGCCATGGGGCGAGCTCAACCGCTTGCGGCGCGGCGAGGCCGATCTGCCGCTCGATGGCGGGCCGGATATTCTGCGCGCCGTCTACGGGGGTGAGCCAAACGACGATGGCACACTGACTGCACGGGCGGGCGACACCTACATCATGTTCGTCGAATGGGATAAGGACGGGGCGCTGAACTCGCAGAGCATTCATCAGTTCGGCTCGGCAACGCTCGATGAAGCCTCGCCGCATTTTGCCGATCAGGCCCCGCTCTTTGCGGATATGGAAATGAAGCCGGTGCTCTTCGAGGAAGAAGCGCTCGAGCCGCATATCGCCGCACGGTACCGGCCCGGCCTTTTGCCCGGACCTGAAGCGCCGTCTGCGCCGAACGGAAACTAAATCACGATGATGGAGCTTTCCTCGCTGGAAAGCGGCTGATCGACAAGACGGGAAACCGGCAAGCTGACAGTGACTGTCGTGCCCTCGCCCAGCGCGCTTTCGATGGAAAGCGTGCCGTCATGGAGTTCCACCAGGCGTTTGGCAAGCGGCAAGCCGAGCCCCGTTCCTTCATGGGCGCGTGAGAGCGATCCGTCCACCTGCGTGAAAGGCTGAAGCGCGCGGGGAATGTCTTCCGGGTCCATGCCCACGCCTTCATCGCGCACTTTCAGGTGCATATGCGTATCGTCCGTCTCCACGCTGAGCTGCACCGTGCCGCCGCGCAGCGAGAACTTCACCGCATTGGCGAGCAGATTGATCAGCACCTGCTTCAGCGCGCGCTCATCGGCGTAAAGATAAAGCTCTTCGTCCGGCGCATCGATTACAAGCTGGACGCCTGCCTGCTGCGCGCGCGGCTTGACGATGACGCTGGCGCTATTCAAGACGGTGCGCACATCCATCTCATGTTCGCTGAGGTCGAAACGCCCGGCCTCGATCTTGGACAGATCGAGAATGTCGTTGATGACATTGAGCAGATGAATACCGCTTTCATAAATATCGGCGGCATATTCCTGATAGCGCTGGGAACCGAGCGGGCCGAAAATTTCCCGTTCGATCGCTTCGGAAAAACCGATAATCGCGTTGAGCGGCGTCCTGAGCTCATGGCTCATATTGGCGAGGAATTCGCTCTTCGATTTGCTGGCCGCGGTTGCCTGGTCGCGGGCAAGGCGCAGGTCTTCGGCTTCCTTGCGCCGTTCCGTCACATCATGCAGGCCGAGCAGAATGGCCGGCCCGCCCCTGTAGCGGATGGCGGCGCCCGCCACTTGCGCCCAAATCTCATCGCCGTCATAGGAGCTCAGCTTCAGCTCGATTTCACCCTGCTCGCTCAAATCGCGGCCGATGGCGGCAAGCTGCTTGAAATCGTCCCCGAAGAAACTGGCAAGGCTGATCGTATCCGCCTTGTCTTCCGGTATCCGGAAAAGATCGAGCGCAGCCTTGTTCGCCTGAATGATGCGGCTGTTCTGCGGGCGCACCAGCGCCAGCGGAATGGGCGCGGCGCGGAAAACCGTGCGGAAATTTTCTTCATTGAGCTGCGCCACGCCTTCGGCCTGCCAGCGGTCGCTCATTTCCCGGCGCAGCCGCGTCGTCAGCGCCCGGTACTGATGAATGGTGCGGTGCTCGGAGCGGCGCAATTGCGAGGAAATGCGGATCGTCTGAATGCCGATAATATGAAGCGCCGTCCAGGAAAGCATGAGCTGGGCGGTTTCCGGCGTGCTTGCCCCCAAAATCCCATAGCTCATCGCCACGTGAATGACACTTGAGAGAATGGCGACGGGCGCGGTGTAGATCAGCCGGTTCGGCACCCCGAAATAGATCACGGCGACGATCGCAAAGGCGCTGATACTGACCAGCGCAAGCTCGTCCCCGTTCACCGCATGGGCAGTCATCGCGACGAGAAAGACAAGAAACTCCCCGAGCGTCAGCCCGAAGAAGAAAACCTGCGAATCATGGCCCCGCCTGAACAGCACGATGGGTGCAAGACACACCGTGAAAGCGGCAAGGCGCGCGCCCAGAAGCTCGAAATAGACGAGAGAAAGCCCGTGATGCAGAAAATCGGAACTGCTGGCGAGCAGAAAGATAACCGCGGCGGCGATGGCGACGCGCGTGCGGGACAGGACGACATTCCATGTCGCCATTAAAAAAGCCGCTTCCTCCTGCCTGTCCGAGAACTCGCCGTCCCACCTGTAGATATTCATGGGCCGCTTTCTATGGCTCTCGGATGTGGCGGATGGCGCGGGCTTATTCGGCCTTGCCTCCACGGAGTGTTCCCCTCCCCCTTTTGGGTTCACTCAAGGTTACCCGGGCAAGAGCCTAGTTTTGGCAGGTAAAGAAAATGGAAATATTCCTCTTTGGCAGGCATAGTGCGGCCAAAGACTTGTATTTTCAGGCATAAGCGCGGCGGGAGGCTGACATGAGCGGTATTTTATCGGGAATCAAAGTGCTGGATTTCGGCCGCTATATTGCCGGGCCTTATTGCGCGACGCTTTTGGGAGATATGGGCGCCGAAGTCATTCGCGTGGAAAAGCGCGAAGGAAGCGAGGACCGTTTCGTCCAGCCCTTCCGCCCGGGCGCCGGCGCCGGGGAAGGCGGCGAAGGCACCATGTTCCTGCAGCTCAACCGGAATAAGCGCGGCATGACGCTCGACCCGATGAGCGATGAGGGGCGGAAAGTCGTGCGCGCCATGGTCGCCAAGGCCGATGTCGTCGTCGCCAATCTCCCCCCGCAGACGCTGAAGGCCATGGGGCTCGATTATGAGACGCTGAGCGCCATCAATCCCGGCATCATCCTGACCACCGTTTCCGCCTTCGGTCATGGCGGGCCTTACTCGAACCGCGTCGGCTTCGACGGCGTGGCACAGGCCATGTGCGGCGCGGCGCATCTGACGGGCCATGCGGACGAGCCGATGAAGAGCTACGCGCCCTGGGTGGATTTCGGCACCGCCTCCCTTGCCGCCTTCGGCACCATGGCGGCGCTCTTCGAGCGGCAGAAAACGGGCAAAGGCCAAGTCGTGGAAGGCGCGCTGCTTGCTACCGCGCTCAACTTCTTCAATTTCCATCTGATCGAGCAATCGCTGCGCCAGACGAACCGGGAGGGGATCGGCAATCGCAGTCCCTATGCAGGGCCGGTCGATATCTTCAAGGCCAAGGATGGCTGGATCATGGTGCAATGTATCGGCCTGCCCCTCTTCAAGCGCTGGGCAAAGCTCATGGGCGAAGACCATTGGCTCACCGATCCGCGCTTCAAGGACGATCTGGCCCGCGGCGACAATGGCGAGGTGCTGAGCCAGCGCATGAGCGAATGGTGCGCGGAGCGCACGGTTGCTGCCGCGCTCGATGAGCTCGATGCCGCGCGCATTCCCGCCGGCCCCGTCTATACCCCGCAGCAAGCGCTCGACGATCCGCATATCAAAGCCATGGGCTATCTCCACCCTATGGGCTTTCCGGGCATCGAGGGCGAGGCGCCTCTTATGGAAACCCCGGTGCGTCTTTCGGAAAACCCGGGCAAGATCCGCCACCGCGCCCCGCTCCTCGGTGAGCACACCAACGACATTCTTTCCGAATATGGTTATAGCGAGGAGGACATAAGCTCCTTGCGCACGCAGAACATTATTTAAGCATTGGAGCTTTCATGCCCGGTCCCTTTTCCCTGCTGCCTCATGTCGAGCTGTTCGAAGCCCCGACGCCGCTGCAAGAGCTGATGAACCTGCGCGCCGTCATCGCGGCGGAAAACGGCTCCTGCCCCCAGCTTTATATCAAACGCGACGACATGACCGGCCTTGCAGGCGGCGGCAACAAGACCCGCAAGCTCGAATATCTTCTGGGCGAGGCGCGCAAGCAAAATGCCGACACGCTCATCACCGCCGGCGCGCTGCAATCCAACCACGCCCGCCAGACGGCGGCGGCAGCTTCCAAGGCGGGGCTTGCCTGCACGCTCATTCTTTTCGACACCGTGCCCTATCAAGGCGCGCTTTACCGGCGCTCGGGCAATCTCCTCCTCGACAAAGTGCTCGGCGCCGATCTTGTCATCGAAGACGGTAAGGCGGATGCGGCAGAGGTCTTCGAGCGGGTGATGGGCAACATCACCAAGGCAGGCGGCACGCCCTATCTCATTCCCGTCGGCGGCTCGAATTCCGTCGGCGCCATCGGTTATGCGCGCGCTGCCGGTGAAATTCTCGATCAGGCCGCCGCAAAGCAGATCGCCGTCACCCGCATCGTCCATGCCTCGAGCAGTCTGGGCACCCAGGCCGGCCTTCTGACGGGCCTTGCAGAGCGGGCGAGTGATGCCCGCGTTACCGGCATCAATGTCTACCGGCACGACACGGAAAAAATGCTTGAAGACCTGACTGATCTGACCGAACGCACGGCGGACCGGCTCGGCGTGCGCCGGGTGGGCGCGGAGCGCTTTGAGATCGCGGACGGATTTTTGGGCGAGGCTTACGGCGTGCCGACCGACGAAATGAAAGCCGCCGTTTCCACTCTGGCGCAGACCGAAGGCATTCTGCTCGATCCCGTCTATAGCGGCAAAGCCATGGCGGCGATGATCGCCATGATTTTCAGAGGTGAGATCGGCCCGGAGGAAACCGTCGTCTTTCTGCATACCGGCGGCATGCCCGGTCTTTTTGCCTATGAAGAAGAATTTACAGGCTGAGCGGCTTTCTAACCGGCCTGCTTAGGCCGCACCTACCGTCTCGCGCAGCGCCACTTGCACGCGGCGGCGGAACAGTGCGGCGGCTTCCTCGCCTTCCAGAAGCTCCAGAAGCTCAGCGGCAAAGGCGGCAGCTGGCGGCTCCATTTCCGGTTTCGACGTTGCAAGGCGCAGTTCCGTCAGCAGCGCCTCGGTATAAAGCGCCAGATAAGCATCCAGCATGTGGCGCAGGTCACGGTAAATCTGCGAAACGCCCAGCACATCGGCGCGCGCCCAGGTCGCCAGCATGAAGCGGAACGAGGCGCGGACTTTTTCAGCCTTTTCCAGCGACATGCGTTTGGAAAGATCGGCGCGGGTCACCCCCGCCTTCCCGAAAGTGCCGGCCTGCTGCAGCGGCAAGGCCCCATGCAGATCGCGCTCGAAACGGGCCAAATGATCGCCGATTACCGTGCTCATTTTCTGGCGCACGGCGAAAACTCTTTTTTCCCACTCGCCATAGCGCACAAGATCGATTTCCTCACGGAACCCTTTGGAAATATTGGCAAGCTGCATCACCTCTTCCGCCATCGGCTCAAGCGAGGTGACGCCGGGCCGCAAGGTGCAAACTTGCGCGCAAATATCTTCGCTCTGGATAAGCAGCCGCTCGCCCAGCGCAGCAAGATCCGTGCGCGCGATCAAGAGGTCCGAATTCTGCCGCGCGATGGAACGGGCAAGACGCATGATCTGCCAGGGCTGTTCCATCCGCCCCATCACCGCCAGCGCAACGTGAAGCGAATGATCCGGCGCTTCCTTGTAGACGCGGTCATAGGTCTCGCGCACCAGCCTTAGGCAGCCTTCATCGAATTCCTCGATTTCTTCGGGAAGTTTCTGGCTGAGCGAGAGAATGTCGTCACCGATCGCCAGCGCATGGGCGATATCCACCGCATCGTCTCTGACGTCCGCGCCGCCAAGGCGTTTGTCGATCATTTCCCGGAAAGCCGGATCGCTGCGGGCCCGCCGGCCTGCATCCAAAAGCGCCCGTGCCGCGCTTTGGCGCATCACGGAGAGCGAGGCGCCCAGCGCTTCGTTATCGCCTTTGAGAATATGCCGGGACACGTTTTCGATGAGGCTCGGAAACGTGTCCGGCAAAAGATCGCCGCGCAGCGCTTCCCAAATCGGCGTAATGGAAGAGCGCGGCACGAGACCGGGGATCTTGCGGCCCCGGCGCTGATTGACGAGCAAATCCTCGAACGGCAGGCAGAAGCGGCGCTGCGCCGTCGCATAGCCGGGACGGGAACCTTCCAGTGAACGGGCGACGGGGCGCACCGCCTGCCGGATAAACTCGATCGGCAAGCCGGCTTCTTCCCCCGCCACCACGGCGCGCTCGATGCCCGAGAGCAATTTGAGCGCCATGCCGGCTGGCAGCGACGTCAGATAAGAGCTCAGGCGCGAGGCCTTATGCGCATCCGAAATTTCGTCCAGCATTCGCAGCCTGTTTCCGTCCGGTCAGAATTTGGTTAATCTACCGTTGAGCAGACTAACACTATTAGACTTAACGAGCCCTTGACGTTGAAATAACGGGCCGATCACGGTTCGGCGAGTTGATGGAAAGCTGAACGCCTATGCGCATTCCCGATCTGGCGGAAATCAATCCCATTCTTCGTGTCAGGACCCTTCTCTGGGACACGCCGCTGCCCCAAGACAACCGCCCGGTCCGCGCCGCTATTTTCACCGGGCGGATCGCCTGGGTGATCGTGCACGATCTGATCGCCGGGCGGGCAAACCAGCAGGCCATGAGCCTGGTCTATACGACGCTGCTCGCTCTTGTACCGGTACTGGCCATTGTTTTTGCCGTGCTGAAAGCCTTCGGCGTACAGAATCATGTCGCGGATTTAATGCGCGAATTCCTCGCCCCCCTCGGCGCGCAAGGGGCAGAGATCACCGACCGCACCCTCGCCTTTGTCGAGCAGGTGAATATCTCGGTGCTCGGTTCCGTCGGCCTTGTCTTTCTCATCTATACGCTGGTTTCGACCATGCAGAAGATCGAGAAGGCCTTTAACGAGATCTGGCATGTGCGCTCGGGCCGCTCGCTTGCCCGGCAATTGACGGAATTCGTGAGCGTCGGTCTCCTTGGGCCCCTCGCCCTCTTCCTTGCCTTCGGGATCATGGCCACCGCCGTTTCTTCTGAAATCGTGGAAGACGCCGCCACCGTGCTGCCCATCAAAGAAACGCTGCAATATATCGGCCTCATCATGCCCTACCTTGTCATGGTGGGCATGTTCTCGCTGCTTTATAAGGTGATCCCGCATACCCATGTGCAGCCGGGCGCCGCCATGCTGGGCGGTCTGACCGCCGGGCTGATCTGGGTCGCAACGGGCTGGGCCTTTGCTACCTTTGTCGTCACCTCCGCGCGCTATGCGGCGATCTATTCGGCCTTTGCCAGTCTCGTCTTTTTCATGATCTGGCTTTATGCCGCCTGGCTCATTTTGCTGACTGGCTGCTCTGTCTCTTATTATTATCAGAACCGCCGCCACCTTTCACCGGAGCTCGGCGTTGCCCGGCTCACCATGAGGGACACGGACCGCATCACCCTTGCCGTTCTCGTCATCACCCACCGCGCCTTTAAAAAGGGCGGAAGGCTCTGGCCGGCCGCCGTGCTCGCCCGCCGGCTCAATGTGCCGCTCGGGGTACTCGAAGACATCATCTATCCCTTGCGCGAGGCAGGCTTCCTTGCCGTCAGTGAACAGGGGGGCCGCATCATGCCAGGCCGGGATGCCGCTCAATCGGATATCGATGAGGCGATCGAAACCGTGCGCCGCGGCGTTCAGGCCGGCGCGCTTTCCAGCATGGACATTCACTCCGATGAAGCGGTCGACGCACTCTTTGCCCGGCTCGATGAAGCCCGGCGCGGCGTTCTAAAGCGCACGGCAACAGTCGCCGACCTTCTGGCGGAAGCTGAAAACCTGAAAAAAGAAGCTGCCGAATAAAGCAAGGGCCGCCCGGCTTCCCGGAGCGGCCCTTTCCATCCTTTTGCGCCGCGCTTACCCGGCAATGCGCCAGGTGCCGTCCGGCTGGCGGCAAGCCGTGCCGGTGCCGGTCTGCGGTTCACCATCGATATAGATGGTCTGCTGATATTCACGGCAGTAGTTGTTACCGGACTGGTAAGCGGGAGCCGGGTCCACCACGCCGTAATGGCCGCTTTGCGGGTTGTTCCAGCGCTGGGTATTACCGGTCTCGAATGCCTGATAGGAGGCATTATGCAGATACTGCCGGTCGGCCCGGTCGAGGCTCTGGCCGATATTGTTACCCACGGCCGCGCCCAGAAGCGTGCCGATACCGGTGGCGATAAGACGCCCGCTGCCGGAACCGAACTGCGAGCCGGCCACACCGCCGGCAATGGCGCCGAGCACCGTACCGCCCGTCTGTTTCGGTCCCATGCCCGTGTTCGCGCAAGCGCCCAGGGAAATGGCGACCAAGCCGATCGCGAAATATTTTAGAATGCGCATTTCACACCTTGTCCTTTCCGTGCGTCCTTGCACTGTGGTCCTAAGACTAAGCGCTTCGACCTATGCCTGGTGTGAATGGAACGTTCATAATCGGTTCAGGTTCCCGCTAGCGCGCGAGGTTCTACCCGCCTAGTTTTCGGCCTTGGCGCGGGGCAAAACGAGCCGGGCGCGCAGGCCCCCGAGCGGGCTTTCTTCCAGCGTGAACGCGCCGTTATAAAGCCCGGCAATATCCTTGACGATGGAAAGACCGAGCCCCGATCCGGGCTTTCGTTCATCGAGCCGCGCGCCACGGCCCAGCACTTTTTCCCGCTCTTCGCTGCTCAGGCCCGGCCCATCATCATCGACGAGCAGCGTCAACATGCTCTCATCGCCAGGCGCCCGGTCCGCGCGGAGCTGCACCCGCCGCTCCGCCCATTTGCAGGCATTGTCGAGCAGGTTGCCCACAAGCTCTTCCATGTCCTGCGCTTCCCCGCGAAAGGCGAGCCCCGTCTCGCACTCCGCCTCGATCAAGAGATTCTTGTCGAGGTAAATGCGGGCAAGCGTGCGCTCCATCCGCTCGATCAAAGGTTCAAGCGGGGTAAACGCGCCAAGCACACGAACAGAGGCGGCGGCGCGCGCGCGGGAGAGATGATGGTCGATCTGCTCACGCATCGCCGACACTTCCCGCTCAACGAGCCCGGCGAGCGCACCGTCCGAGCGGCGGCTTTCATTCGTAAGCACGCTGAGCGGCGTTTTCAGCGCATGGGCGAGATTGCCGACATGGGTGCGTGAGCGCTCCAGCACATCCGTCGTGTAATCGAGCAGGCTGTTCAGCTCATCCGCCAGCGGTTTGATCTCGGCGGGAAAATCCCCATGCAGCCGCGTCTGCCGCCCGGTGCGGATATCGCGCAAGGCGCTGCGCACATTCTCCAGCGGGCGCAGGCCGAAACGCACCTGAATGACCAGCGCAATGACGAGCCCGCCGCCCAGCATGAAAAGCCCGCCAATGACGAAGCCGTTGAACTGAGCGACCTCCGCATCGATGCCGGAGGTGTCGGCGGCCAGCGCAAAAGAAATGACGCGCGGATTTTCCGGCAATGCCAGGCGCCGCTCCAGCACGCGCAGACGCTGATCCTGAGGCCCGGCCATGTAACCGCGCCGAAGCCCGCCCTCATCGTCTTCTTCAAGCGCGGCGAGGCGTTTGAGCGGCAGCGTAATGTCCCAGAGCGAGCGGGAGCGCATCACCTCGCTATCCGGGCCTTTATTCTCTTCCACCGCTTCCAGCACGGCAGCATTGTCCAGCGGCGTGATCTGCCAGTACCAGCCGGAATAAGCCCGGTCGAAACGGGTTTCGGCGGGTGTGCGCTGAAGCGAGATGCGCCCCTCGGGCGAGACTTCCGCCACGGCGACGAGCCCGTCCAGCATGACTTCCAGATTGCTGTCGAAGCTGCGCTCCACCGACTGGCGGAACAGCGAGGTGAGGCCAATGCCTGCCAGCAGCAGAAAAAGCCCGATCCACACCGTCGCTGCGGCGATCAGGCGAAAGGAAAGACTGTTCAGATCAAGCCGCATCTTGCGACATGGAAAGGCGGTAGCCGAGCCCGCGCACCGTCTCGATCGCGTCCTTGCCGAGCTTGCGGCGCAGGCGCCCGATGAAAACCTCGATCGTGTTCGAGTCCCGGTCGAAATCCTGGTCGTAAAGATGCTCGACAAGTTCGGTGCGCGAAACGACTCGGCCTTGATGGTGCATGAGATACGCCAGCAATCTATATTCAAGCGAGGTAAGTTTCACCGGCTCGCCGCTCAAGGTTACGCGCGCGGCGCGCGTGTCGACGCGCAGCTCACCGCATTCAAGCTCGCTTGTCGCATGGCCTGCCGCCCGGCGCAAAAGCGCGCGGATACGGGCGAGCACTTCTTCGGTATAGAACGGCTTGGTGACATAATCGTCCGCGCCCGCATCGAAGCCTTCCACCTTGTCCGACCAGCGCTCGCGGGCCGTCAGAATGAGGACAGGGAAATTGCGGTTATTGCGGCGCCATTTTTCCAGCACCGTCACGCCGTCCATTTCCGGCAGGCCGAGATCGAGAATCACCGCGTCATAAGGTTCGGTATCGCCCAGAAAATGGCCTTCCTCGCCGTCATGGGCGGTATCGACCACATAGCCGGAATCCTCCAGCGCCTCTTTCAGTTGCCGGCACAGCGTTTGATCGTCTTCAACAACAAGCAGTCTCATATGCCGTCTCCTTCAGCCCGCGGCTTACCGTCCCTGCACGCGCAGGATATCACCCGTGCGCGCATCCGCGATGACATGAACGACCCCGCCGCTCGGCGAAAGAATCTTGATCCGGTAGATCGGCGAGCGGCCTTGCGTCAGCTCCGCATCGAGCACCCGGCCCGGCACCTGCGCGCGCACGCGCCCCAGAACCTTATCGAGCGAGACCAGCCGGCCCGACTGCACGCCTTCACGCGCGTCGTCCTGACTTGCATGCGGGTTGGCCCAGTTCGAACGGAAGGGATCCGCCGCCGCGCTTTCCGCCGCAAAAGGCCCCGCCAGCGCTGCAAGGAGCGCGGCAAGTGCCGGAAGCGATATGGAAGCCCGTGTCATCATGGCGCCAGTTCTAGCCCGGCGCGCGTGAACCGGCGATGAATACCCTCGTTTCATGGCATTCAGTTTTCAGGAGACGGCGGGCGGGTGCAAGGAAAGATCACCCGCCGCCGGTCATTCGCGCGATCAAATTCCGTCGAAAACGACGAATTCCTCGAGCGGCGCGCGGGCCGTGCGCAGCGTGTTGATGGGCGCTTCTTCGTTCATATAGCCGAGCCCCATACCGCAGAAGAGCATCATGTCTTCGGGGATGTTCAGGAACTCGCCCAGTGTCTTGTACCAGATCGCCCAGGCCTCCTGCGGGGCGGTGTGCAGGCCTTCTTCGCGCGCGCTCAGCATGATCGACTGCATGAACATGCCAAGATCGGCCCATTGGCCGTAGCCCATCTGCCGGTCCATCGCAAAGAACAGCGCCACCGGCGCGCCGAAGAGATCGAAATTGCGCGCGAACTGCATCATGCGTCCGGTCTTGTCTTCCCGCGCCACGCCGATCGTGCCGTACATGTCTTCCCCGCACTGGGCGCGGCGGCTGCGGTAAGGCTCTTTCAGCCCCTTGGGATAGATGTCGTATTCCGTGCCCTCGCCCGCCGGGTTCTGCGGCAGTTTCTCGGCGATCAGCTTCTTGAATTCCTTCAACCTGTCGCCGCCCAGCACCCAGACATGCCAGGGCTGCAGATTGCCGCCGGAAGGCGCGCGTTTGGCATTTTCCAGAATCTTGCGCACGGTCTCGGGCGGCACGGGCGTATCGAGAAAATCGCGGCAGGTAATGCGCGTCGCAAGCGCTTCGGAAACATTCATGTCAAATTCCCAATCGGTAATGGTGGTTGTGAGTGCCGAAATTTTTTCTAGCGGGCCGTCACGAATGGCCAGAGCGCCGCGCCGCCGCGCTCGATGGCCGCATGGCCGAGCTCTTTCGCCCAGTCGCGCCCGCTGCCGAATTCCGCCCGCCAGCTCCAAAGCCGGCGCGTGGCAAAATGCAGGCTGTGCTCATAAGTAAAGCCGATGGCGCCATGCACTTGGTGCGCAATGCCGGTAGCAAGGTTCGCCGCCTCATCGGCACGGATTTTCGCCACCGCGATTTCAAAGCGCGCACTTCCCTTTTCGCCGTATTTGTCGGCGGCGGCGCAGGCGTGGGCGGCGGCCACATTCGCGGCAGCAACATGCGTGCTTAAAACCGCAAGCTGCTGCTGGATCGCCTGAAACTTGCCGATGGGTTTGCCGAACTGTTTGCGCTCACCGGCATATTGCACGGTCTGCTCCAGAAGGCTGGAAAGCGCGCCGCTCATCTCGCAGGCCCGCAGCAGCGCGCCCCAAAGTTTTACATCCACAAGGCCGGGAATCTCCCCGCTCTTGGCCGCTTCCTCACCGCTAAACGTCACCGTGTCGCGCGGCTGGCGCGCCAGATTGACGTCCTCTTCGATGGCGGCATCTTTAAGCTCTACCAGCGCGATCTTCGTCGATTGCGCATCGGGCTTGGCGTGAAGGACAACGCCGTGCCCTGCATGACGGGCATAAGGCACACCCGGCGCTTTGCCGGTGATCTTTCCCTTCTCGATCATGGCCCCGCTGCCGACGAGCGTCACCGGCCCTTCCGGCATGTCGATTCCGGCTTTGGCAAGCAGCCAGCCGGCCAAAATCGTCTCCCCCAGCGGCACGGGCGCGGCGTGCCGGCCGGCCGCCTTCAATACGATGCTCGCTTCCGCCCAGCCGCCGCCGGCCCCGCCGTCGCTTTCGGGCACAAGGACGCGCGGCAGGCCGTTTTCTTCCAGCGCCTGCCAGAGCCCTGCTTGCCACTCGCCCGCTTCCGCCGCTTCCAGCACCTTGCGGGTGACGCGGTCGGCGAGCAAACGGTTCGCGGTATCGGAAAGTATGGTCTGCAACTCGTTCATGTCCGTCCCCTGCCCTTAGCGCAAACCAAGCCCGCGCGCGATAATCCCGCGCAGGATTTCCCGTGTCCCGCCGCGCAGCGAGAAAGAAGGCGCGACCTGTGCGAGATAGCCCAGCACTTCTTCATAATCGCTGCCGCCTGCAAGGCGCGGCTCGCCGCCCAAAAGTTCATGGGCTTTCACCGGCAGGCCCTGCTCGTAAATCGCGCCGAGGTCTTTGACCACCGAGGCTTCGAGCGCCGGGTTCTCGCCCGCTTCCAGCATCCCGGCGACGGAGAGCGACATTTGCCGCAAAGTCACAAGCTCGGCAATGAGACGGCCGATCTCCGCATCGGCGGAACTGTCGCCGCGCGCTTTCAGCTCGCCCACCATTTCCTGCAGCAGCAGATAACTTGAAAGATAGCGTTCCGGTCCCGAGCGCTCATAGGCAAGCTCCGCCGTCACCTGGCCCCAGCCGCTGCCCTCGCTGCCGACCAGCATGTTGTCCGGCACGAAAGCATCTTCGAAAACGACTTCATTGAAATGCGCATTGCCCGCAAGGTCCGTGATCGGACGGATCGTGATGCCTGGCGTTTTCAGATCGACGAGAAACTGCGTGAGCCCGGCATGTTTATTGTCGGGATCGAAATGCGTGCGGAAAAGCGCGATCATGTAATGGGCTTTATGGGCGTTGGAGGTCCACAGCTTCGTGCCGTTGACCTTGTAGCCGCCTTCCACTTTTTCCGCGCGGGTGCGCGTTGCGGCAAGGTCGGAGCCTGAATCCGGCTCGCTCATGCCGATGCAGAAAAAGCAGGTGCCCTTGGCGATTTCCGGCAGCAGCATTTGGCGCTGTTCTTCGGTGCCGAAATTCAGAAGCAGCGGCCCGCTTTGCCGGTCGGCTATCCAATGCGCGCCCACCGGCGCCCCGGCGGCGAGCATTTCTTCCAGCACCACATAGCGTTCGAAGGCGCTGCGCTCATGGCCGCCATATTTCTTCGGCCAGGTGAGGCCGATCCAGCCTTTCTCGCCGACCTTGCGGCTGAACTCCGCATCGAAGCCCATCCAGGTCTGCGCGCGCGTTACTGCCGGCAGGTCTTTCAGCTCTTCGGCCAAAAAGGCGCGCACTTCCTTGCGCAGCGCTTCGGCCTCCGGCGGCAGCGTGCATAGATCGAACCGGAATTCCTGCATGGCGTCCGCCTCCCTCAGCGGTGTTCTTGTTATCGCTCATATAGGGTGTCATGAAGCGATGAGCAATCTGGCGCAAGCTTTCCTCTGCCGCAAGTTGCCGTAGGGGCAGGCAGAATGCGCGCGCCTCATGTCACCAGCGCGACGCTGCCCCCGTCGATGCGCAGATTGACGGCGTTGATGGCGCCGGCGCGCGGCGAGCATAAAAACGCAGCGGCATCCGCCACTTCCTCGCGCGTTGCGATTCGCCCGGTCAGGTTCCCGCCGAAAAGTTTCACCGCCTCGCGCTCGCGTTCCTCCCAGCTCTCGCCCCAGCCTCTTTTGGCGGCAAGGCGCGCAATCCATTCTTCCACTTCCGCAGTGCGGATAAGACCGGGGCTGAGAAGATTGACCGTCACACCCGTCCCGCCAAGTTCCTTGGCAAGGGAAACGGTCATCGCCGCCATCGCGCCTTTTGCCGCGTAATAATGCGGGCGCTCGGCGGCAGGCTGGGTGGAGCCGATCGTGCCGAGATTGAGAATGCGCCCCCAGCCCATTTCTTTCATCGGGCCCATGGCAAGGCGTGAGAGGCGCTGCGCCGTCAGGACGTTGTGATTGTAAGAGGTCTCCCAATCACCCGTTTCGGCGCTTGCCCATTTCTTACCGTCGGCAACGCCGTAATTGTTGATGAGAATGTCGAGACCGCCGAGCGCCGCCACGGCTTCCTCATAAGCCTGACGCGCGCCTTCATCGGTCAGAAGATCGCCGCTCACGGCATGGGCGGTCAGCCCCTCGGCCCGCAGCCGCGCCGCTTCTCCTTCCGCCTTCTCACGGGAGAAGCCGTGCAGCGCCACCGCCGCGCCTTCGCGCGCCAGCGTGCCGGCAATCACCGCGCCTGTGCCGCGCTCCGCGCCGCTGATCAAAACCCGCTTGCCGCTTAGCTGCAAATCCATGATGCCCTCATCTCGCGCTCAAAACGGCGGTGATGATGCAGGCGGCAGCGCGCAATCACAAGCGCGGCTCAAACAGAAAAGAAATAAAGGGAAGGAATAGGGACGCGGAGGCTCCACGCGGCCTCAGGCCACGGAGCGGAAAGACGGAAATGAATCGCGCTTAAAGGTCCGCCGATGCCGTTTGAACGGACAGGAACGGAACGTTGCCGCTCAGCGAAGCCGAATATTCGACCCCGACCTGCAAACCCGCGACGAAGGAGGCCGCGCTCAAGGTCAGCAGAAACAGCGACACGGCAAGCGCTTTCACATTGATGCGCCGGCGTTGCGGAAAGAAAATCATTCGCTGCGTCATGGTGCCTCTCCACCGGCCTTCCGGCCGGGCGTTTGAGTGAGTGCCCGGCCGATAGATACCGGACACCATGAAACAGACTAACATTGACGTTTTAAGCAAATCTGAACGGAACAATAAAAAAGTAACTTAAAATACTGTGCCCGGCACAATATTGACCGGAAGTCTCCGGGACGGGTGCCCGGATCATCCTTCCTTGCCGCCCGTTACTTCTTTCCCGACTACTTTTTCCGCTATTTTTTCCAGGGGCCCGCGCCGCCCGGCCGCGCATAGCCGATATTCAGGGCCAGAATCTCCAGGATCCGGTAGGTTTTGCCGATCCATTTATCGTCTTTCGGCGTCGGGGTGAGCGCGGTTACGGCAGAGGCCGCCCCCACCAGCGACAAGAGCGCCGAAAGCCAGTCGGGCACGCTTGCCAGAATTGCCGGAATACCGGCCAGCAGATCGTTCATTCACGCCTCCTTTTCTCCTGCGTCCTGCCGCAGGTTCTCTCCTCACATGCCGTCCCCGAAACGGGGTCCAAAAAGGGATAAAGCGCCGCCGCTTCTTCCGGGCGGACATAGAACCAGTGCCGTCCAATGAGCGCGCGCGGCAACGCCCGCGCCGCCCAGGCCGGGGTTTCCTCATGGCGGTGAAACTGCGTCGCCCCGCCGGTCTCATCCGGCAGCGCGCCCGAAAGCGCGGCGCGGGAAATTTCGAGGAACCGCCCCGCCTCGCTCGCCTCCGGCAGGCGCACGGCCAGACTCGCCAGCACGGCATAAAGCGAGCCGTCTCCATAAAGCGGATGCGCCCGGCCCATGGCCCGCTTATAGGCCCGCGCCCATAAAAGCCGGTTGCGGATCAGCGCCGCCAGCGCCCGGATGCTGGCCTCGCCCGCCTCGCCTTGCCCGCCCTCGTCTGCGGCCCAAAAGGCAAGGGCCGCCGCAAAGAGCCTTAAATGGCGCATGTCACGCGGGTCCGGATCGCCCGCCATATGATGATGGGGCGGCATGACACCTCCTGCTGCTGTTCTGAAATTCGCTATTTAGGAATTTATTCCATATGCGAGAACAAAGCAAGAACTTAGTGCGTGTTTCGTAAAAAAAGGGGCTCTGCAATGCAGAACCCTCGATCAAAAATCACAGCCACCACAACGCCGGATCAAGCTACTTTAAGTTTCACCCGAACCTTTCGCTGTCCTTCATATGCCTTCTCGATTTTCTTGCGCGTCGAACGAACTATCTCTTCAAGTTCTTCCGAAATATCGGACTCATACGAATCCAACGAATAATCGAGAATAATATTTCCATCTTCGTCTCGTCGCTGGTTCAATTTTTCTAGTTCAAGCATTAGCAACCCCCGATCCTTTTTGAACAGATGTTTTCATTCGTTCAAAATAACGTCCATTCAACTCCGCAGGGAAGTAGTGTTTTCTGCGAACCCATACAAAGCCTTCAGACTGTGAAATTACCGCTACATCGATCGGTCCGCCGACGGTTTCCATACCTCTAGACACACGTCTTTTAATGGAAGTTAAATTAACAAGAGCTTCCGCCATTTTCGCCATCTCGGGCTTAGGCATAAATTCAACCATATCCTCAATCTCGGCCTGAGACTCGGTGCGTATCTTATCAAAAGCCTTCTTATTCAAACCTTTAGTAAACTCTGACTCAGCTCGTCTCGCTTTTTTCTCCAGCGAGCCCCTGTCTTCCTCATCTTGGAATTCAACGTGTTTTAGCATTACCTTGCGTATATCTGGCAACGATTCTCTGCAGTAGGTGGTTATATTTTGCTGAATTCCGTCATCCAATCCGTAAAGGAATCTCTCAACCATCTCCTTTTGAGCAAATGGCAAAACCCTTGCCTTATGCCCATCGCGATCAATGTCTATGTGGTTCGTTTGAATAAACTTCAAGCGATCCCAAATCATTCCATCTATTTCATAAGAGACTAACGTCGGGAAGAGATCACCCGCTCCAAACCCAGCGACTATTATACCTGTCTTACCACTGGACACATATGCCTTACCAAGAGCACTTTTGACTATCTGCAACATTCGATCTTTTTGATCATCCGTAGACAGAGGAAGGTACGTCTCAATCGTCTTCCTCAGGTATTCTGCTCTAGGTTTCGTGAATCGAATACTCTTACCACCAACAAATTCCGCATTGTCATATACCTTAAGAATTTTATCGAGACGGTTTAACTCCGAATCGATAAACCCTTCAAGTAACTGCCGGGGATCTTGCTCCAGTTGTTCGTCATCCATCACCTTGTTCTGGAAGCGAGCAAACGCCCTGTTGTGCACCGCATGCACAAATGGCGAAATGATAGCCCCGACAGCATCATTTCGAACTCGCTCACCAGCTTGCTTACCAAAATTGTGAAGAAACTCCAGAAAGCCTTTAGCTGCATCCTCTACGCAATTTGCCTCGTCGCATTGTGCTCGGAACGCACGGATAAGCGAAGGCAACGGAGCTTCCATGAAACTCATGTTGTTATAAATCATAATGCCTATGGCATTGTGGTTTGAAAGCTCGAACAACTTATCAGCTGTATCAAAGATTTTATCTTCTTTGCTACCAGCAGAAATAGTAACGGCGCTGTCTGCGGCAAGAGCAACAGCAGTTTTGTTCAGAATCGCAATTTCAGCAGTCATTCCCCCTCCCCTAGGCTCCGAAACCACCTATTTTAAAATAGCAATTTCATATTCGAATGTCCACGTATTCACTTTGTGAACGGACCATCCATTCACGACGGACTAGTAAACATCAGATAATGGATGGCGAGGCGCAGCCGTCCGCCGGTGAAATCCGCCCCCTGCGCGCTTATTCTCAAGGGCGTTGCGCCGTAATAGGCGGTCGGCACGCCGCTCACCCCCACCACCGTGCTATCCGCCACCGCGCCGATGCCATTGCCATAGCGCTGCGGGTCGGCGGCAACGCCAAGCGCCCAGCTTGTGGCCCCCGTCAGCGTTTCGAGCACCCGGCCCGTCACGGCGAGAACGACGGCGCGGTCGGGAATGGCGAGCGCCGTATCGTTGAAGGCGCCCGCCGCGATCACATGATCGGCCTCGATCACTTTCGCCCGGAACGCCGCCCCGTTTGCGCTTATGCCCAACAGCTCCGCCGCCTCCTGCCGCCAGACACCCGCACTGAAGAGAAGGCTCGCGCCTTCATCCGCAACAAACGCCCGCCAGCCTTCCTGCGGCTGAAGAAAGCGCCAGACCCCGGCATCGAACCAGGCGAGCTTTCCTTCCTCGCCCGCCCATTCCCCGCTCGCCCCTTGGCCGACGAGATAACGCGCGCCTTCCTCCGGGGCGGGGGGCGGGGCGGCAAGCGTCCGGCTGAGCACCGCAAGCTGGGTCAGCGCATCGAGCTGCGCCAGTGCCTCGTTCATCGTCACATGTTTCTGGGCCTGCGCGGCGGCCAGCAGCGGCAATTGCAAATGCGTGGTCTCAGACATGAAGCTCGGCCTCCAGCGCCGCGCCGCGCCCGTAAGCGCGGCTCAGTTGATAGATGGAAAGAGAAAGCATGCCGGGCGGCGCGCCGAAATCGGCCAATTGATCCGCTTGCGGATAAAGGAGCTCCGGCCCGCCCGTTCGGATTACCCGTTTCACATTGCCGCCCTCTTTAATCTCCACCTCATACATCTCTTCTTCCTCGCCGAGCGGCACATCGAGCCCTTCCCAGCTATCCCCGCCAAGGCGCGTGCGCCGCGCCCAGGTAAGCGCGATGTCTCCGCCCGCAAGCCGGCGCGCTTTCGCCTGCACCGGCGACAAAGGCCTGAGCCCAATGCCCGCAAAAGAAGCGGAAAAGGAAAGAAAAGCTGGATCGGTAAAAGGCAATGCGGCAGGCCCGATGCGCCAGTTCATCTCAAGGCGCCGCTCATCTGCCCCAAGCGCCAGCGGGCGCACCGCCCCGTCGAGCAGCACAAAGCGCGCGCCCGCGCCAAGCAGCGCCGCCATCTCCCCCTCGCTTCCCGCCTGCCCGCGTAAAAACCGCTCCAGCCGGTAAAGCCCCGGCCCGATGAGTTCGGCGCGTGCAAATTGCAGCACTTCAAAGCGGCCGGGCTGGGTTTCAACGCAAGCGAGGTTCGCCCCGTTCAACACGGCAAGATCGCTCCTGCTTTCAAGCGTGCCCGAACCGATCTCCACCGTCAGGCTGTTTGCTTCATCCCAGCGCCAAAGCGGGCCCGCGGCAAAAGCGCTGCGCGTGCGCCCCATCACGGCAGCAACGGGCACATCTTGAAGAAAAGAAAAGCTCGCCCCGTCGAAACTGCGGTAAAGCGCCAGTGATCCCGGCCAGGGCTCGGCAAAAGCAGCAAAAAGCGGCGCATGGGCCGCGCGCGCCGCGCCCTCTCCCTCGCCCAGAAGCGGCAGATCGAGCAGCACCGCATCGGGCGGGCCGAGCCCCCCCGCGCTTTCCCCCTCAAACCGGCGCGGCGGCGCGCTGATCGGCCCATAAAGGCTTGTCTCGCTCATCACGCCCATCGCCTGGCGGAAGCTGCCATCGCTCATCCCCGTCAGACGGAAGGCTGCCCGCCGCTCCGGCAGATCAAGCCGCACCAGATCGCCCGGATCGAGCGCCAGAAGGCTCGGCGGCAGATCGAGCCGCACGCCTTCCCGCTTCACCCAGGCATCCTGGATCCAGATATCGGCAATCGCCTGCGCCTCCTCCTGGCGCAGCACCATGGGCAGCGCGCTTGCCGCGACGCGCCGGCTTTTCACCCCGCGCCGCTGCGCTTCCACCGCCGCCATGCGGTAATCGAGTTCTGAATCGATATAAGTGAGTTTCGCGGCGGCAGGCAGTTCCGTCTCCTGGCCCCGCGTGAACTCATAACCATGACCGCTTTCCTCATTTGCGAGCACCAGCTTATCGGGGCCGAGCGTCAAGGCAGGCTCTTTTGCAAAGTGGCGGAAGAGAATGCGCCCTTCCGTTTCCGCGCCGGAAAAGAAATGCGCCAGCATCAAAGGCTCGAGCGCTTTGCGCGGCGCCATCACCCTGTCCACCACATAGCCTTGCAAGGTACCCGCAAGGCCTGCGGCATCCGCCGCCGCAAACCCTACATCCGCCATCAGCGCGCGCACCAGCGCTTCCAGCGGCACCGCGCCGAGCCGCCCGTTCAGCCAATGCCCGCGCTGCCAGTTTTCCGCATCCGACCAAAGTTCGCCGAGCTGCGGAAAGGCGGGCGAAGGCCGCGCGTCCCATGTCCAAAGAAAAACACGGCCAAGCGGCACCATCGCCCCGCCGTAAGTAGGCGAGACCGGATTGTTCCCCGCCTCTTGCCAGTATGAAAGGAACGCTTCGATGCCGCGCCGCTGGATGTAATCGTCGCGCCTGCCGGTCGAGAAATAAGGCAGCGCGCTTTCGGAGGATTTTTCATCGACAAAGACATTGGGCTGGTTCGTGCCTTTATCGACCGCCGGCACCCCGAACTCGGTAAACCAGATGGGTTTGGAGCGCGGCTGCCAGGGCGTCGGGCTTGCCGCCTCGATGCCGCCGGGGCGCTCGTAATGCGCGTTCTCCCAGAAGGCGCGAATGTCCTTGGCGCGGAAGACCCAGGGCTTGCCGTAGGCCCCGTCGCTGATGGGCGTGCGGATCTGCGCTGCCCGGTCCGCCTCGTTTGCATAGAACCAGTCGTAATATTCCCCGCCTTCGATATTGGCTTTGAGGTATTCGAGTTCATAGATCGACGCCGCGCCTGCTTCTTCATCGAGATGCCCCGCCCCTTCCCGCCAATCGGAGAGCGGCAAATAATTGTCGATGCCGATGAAGTCCACATCGCTATCCGCCCAAAGCGGGTCGAGCGGAAAGAAAAGATCGCCCCCGCCCGGCTGATGCGCGCCATATTCGCTCCAGTCCGCCGCATAAGAGATTTTGCAGGAAGGCCCGAGAATGCCGCGCACATCCCGCGCCAACGCCCGCAGCTCGGCCGTTGCCGGATAGGTGCCGGGCCCGCTTCTGATGCGTGTGAGCCCGCGCAATTCCGAGCCGATAAGAAACGCATCGACGCCGCCCGCCGCCGCGCAAAGATGAGCGTAATGCAGCACCATGCGCCGCAAGGACCATTCCTCAGGCCCCGAATAACTCACCACATTCCCGAAGACGGAAAAGTCGTTCGGCGTGGCGGTGCCGAAAAAAGCGGCGACGTCATCTGCCGCCGCCGCGCTTCCATCCGCGCTTCCCGCCATGCCCGGCGCTTTATCCAGCGTTATGCGCCCGCGCCAGGGAAAGGCCGCTTGCGCCGCCCCGCCATAAGGATCGGGCAGCGCGTTGTCCGGCGGCACATCCATCAGAATGAAAGGATAAAAGACAGCGGCAAGCCCGCGCGCCTTTAAATCCTGAATGGCGCGGATGACGGAGGCGTCCGACGGCGTGCCGCCATAGGCAGGCTCGCCCTCGATCCGGCTGACGAGCTGTGCGCTGCCCCGCGTCTCCCCCGCCACGCGCCAGGCTTCCGGCGCCGTCACTTTTTCCCGGTTCTCGACTTTCGGGCGCAGCTCGCATGTCCCGGCACGCAAATCCGTGCCGAACCAGGCCACCACCAGCGAGGCTGCATCCACATTCGGGCAAGTGCCTTTGAGCTGATCGAGCGCCAGCGACCAGTCCGCCTGCCCGCCCGCCCCGTGCGCGTTTTCCGGCCGCGTGCTGCCTTCAAAGAAAAGCTGGCGGTGCGGCACCGGGTCATAACCGAACTCGCTTGCCCCCGGAATAATCGTCACGGCCCGGATCTCCCCTTCAACGCCTTCCAGCGCGTGAAAGACTTCAAAGGCAAGCTGCGGCACGCGGTTGCCATAAGGGCCGATCGGCATATCTTCGAAGACAACGTATGAGAGCCCGCGATAGGCAGGCACGTTCCCCGCCCCTTCCACCGCTTCGATCAGCGGATCGGGTTCCTGGCTCTCTCCGCCCGCATAAAAGCGCAGCGTCAGCGCGTGCGTGTCCAAGAGTTTGCCATCGGCCCAGATGCGCCCGAGCCGCGTCACCGGCCCTTCACATAAGCCGACGGCAAAAGACGCGGTGTAGGAATATTCGGTGACTTGCGCGGAAGAGCCTCCGCCGCCGCCTTTGCCCCCGCCGCCCGTCTCGCGCACGCTCACATGTTCTTTAAAGCGCGCTGCCCAGATCACCTGGCCGGAAAGGCGCGCGCGGCCATAAAGGCGGGGAACGGGCGCGCCCTCACTCGAGGTTTGCACGCTCAGATCAGCGAGGCGCGGACCCTCCCGGTTCGCCACGGTCGGGCCGAAAAGCTGCTGGTCGATAAAAGAACCGGCCAGCGTGCCCACCGCCTCGCCAATCAGCGCGCTGGAAATATTCGCGCCCAGAATGTCGAGCCCTTGCGGCAGCAGCGCAGCGCCGAGCGCCGAGCCGGCCGAATTCAAAACCAGAGAGGCCATCGCTCACTCGCCAATAAAAGGAAAAGCAAAAACATGGGTGAGCCGCGCGCGCCAATAAGGCCCGAGCACGGTTTCGCAGACAGCCCGGCCCGAATACGCATGGATCATGCGTCCCGCCCCGCTCAGTACCGCGCAATGTTTGATCGGCCCGCGCGCCATCACTCTGAACAGCAGCACATCGCCGGGGCGCATTTCTGCCCGCTCTTTTTCTTGCAAGTGCCGCCGCGCGGCTTCCAGCAGGCTTTCACGCGCGCCGCCCGCCGCCTCGCCCCAATCGGGCGTATAAGGCGGCGGCGCTTCGGGCTCCGCGCCCATGCCCGCCCGGTAAAGCCCGCGAATGAGCCCGAGACAGTCGGCGCCCGCCCCCCTGCAGCTTGCCTGGTGGCGGTAAGGCGTGCCGAGCCAGCTGCGCGCTTCGCTCAGGAGTTCGGCGCGGCTCATCGAGGTAGGCGCGCTCATAACCTCCCCCCATCGTTCCGCTCACCGCGCCGCGCATAGGCCTGCACATAGGTATTGCCCGGCATATGCGGGAAGCCGCGGAAATTATCGGTATTGGAAAATTTCGCCCGGCAGGTTTCGAACTGCTTGTCACAGCCCGCCGTCACGGTGAAGGTGTCGCCCGGTGCGGCAGGCTCCGGCATCGGCACCCAAAGCTCGATCACCGCCCGGTCCGCCCGCAGCACATGCAGTTTCACTTCGCCGCTTCGCCCGGTATTGAGCCCGCTTTGAAAGGTCAGCACCCCGCGCGCAAACCAGCCTTCGGCAAAACCAGAAAGCCCCGCCGCCTCGATCACCCGCGCCTCTTCCGCCGCGAGCACCGTGCCCGCGCCCTTGAAAGCCGCTGCCGCCAAATTCACCTTGCAGGCACTGTCCCCCAGCACCGCATCGCAGGCATATTGATAGATGCGCCCGACAGGCTGATTAAGCTTATGGGCAAGACCCCGCACCTCGGCGCTGAAGCGCTGACCGGAGCGACGCACTTCCCCGAGATTGCCTTTGCGCAGCAGCACCCGCTCGGAAGGGACCTGCCAATTGACGCGCCAGATTTCGATTTCCGCATCGTCGTAAAGCCCGGCGGCGAGATCCCCTTCACGCAGCCGCTCGGAACTGAGCGCGCCCATCACATCGAGATTGTCGACACTGAGCCCTTCGCTCGTTTCCAGCTCGCTTGCGCCGAAGCCGCCTTCGGCTTCATAGCGCGTGCCCGCGAACTCGACGGGCAAATCGTGATCGGTAAAACCGAGCACGGCGCCGTCGCCCCGCGTCAGCTTCCAGCAATGACACAGCGTCGTCGCACCCGTTTCCAGATGCGCCATCAAACCGGGATCGAGCTTCTTCATGACAGGCGCAGCTCCACCACCGGCACGTCGGGCACACTTCCCGCTTCGAAGGCCGCCAGATTGATTTCCAGAAAGTCGGTGTCGAAACGCACCGGCACATCGAAAAGAAAACCCGCCGTCACCGCCGCGCCGGGCGGCGGTTCGCGCCCGGCAAGAAACGTGATCCGTCCCGCCGTCTCATCTATGAGATAATCGCCCCCTTCCTGCTGCTCGGTCCCGTCCACCGCAACGCGCACGCTGCCGCTTACGGGCTTCGATATGGGGCGGCGATAGTCCCGCCCGCCCGAGCTATAGGTTTTCGCCAGCGTGAATTCCGTCAGCGCCCCGTCGCCCAGCCCCAGCAATTGGTCCTGCGGGCCCGGCGTTTCGGAGGGAAGACAGGAACGTTCATCCGCCGGATCGCGCCAGCGGAACCCGTAAAGGCGGCCATGGCGCGCTTCGAAAAAGGCGATGAGTTCCTGCACATCATCGAGCGAGCGAAGCCCGTAACCTGCATTATAGCGCCGGCGCGAAAGTGCCCAGGGGCTGTTGCGTTCTTCAAAGCCGGAGGCAAGCGTCACCACTTCCGTGCGCCGCTCCGGCCCGCCCCGCGCGCCAAGCGCAATGGAGCGGGGAAAAAGCACTTCATGAAACATTGTGCTGGTCCCTCAAAGATTGCGGGCGCCGCGCGCGCTTGCCCTTGCAAGCATGGCGGCGATCTGCGTTTCCGATTTTTGAAAAGACGGCGCATCGCTGGCGCGCACATTGAAGGTGATATTGGCAGGCGACAGCTCTCCCGCGCTCCCCCCACCGAAGCCGGAAAAGGCTTGCCCCACCGCAAAGCGGGCAAGGTCCCGCGCAAGCCCTTCCAGCACCGTGGAAAGCGAGCGCCCATGCACGGCAATGTCTTCAAAGGCGCCGATGAAACTGCGGCTGAATGCTGCCGCCGCTTCGCTCCCCCTTTGCTGTTCCCGCGCCACTTGTGTAAAGGCCGCCGCGCCCTGCGTCTCGAATGCCGCCGCCGCACCTGCCGCTTCCGCAAATTCGCGGCGCAGATCGCCGAGCCCGTCGCGCAAGACCCCGAGTTCTCGTTCTGTCGGAAAATCCGCCACCTATCTCTCCTCCGGCCTGTCATCGGGAAAGCGCGCCTGAAGCTGCGCCAGCGCTTTTGCATCGAATGTCTGCTTAAGGCCCGCCCCCTGGCCCGATGCCGCCATCAGCTCCGGCAGGCTCGCCCGCCAGAAGGTTTCGGGCGGCCAGCGCAAATGCCCGAGCCCCAGCTGCATCAGCGGGGTCCAAGGAAAGGGCGCGCGCCCTCCCTCCCCTCCCTGGTCTCGCCCGCCTCCCCGTCTTCTTGACCTGCGAAAGTGACGCGCAAGAGCTTTGCCGCGAGCTGCGCCGCTTCTCTCATTTCAAGGCGCGCCACCGCGCCGCGGGCCGCTTCCATCTCCATGCCGCTCCCGGCGGCAAGCGCCGCCGATAAAAGCAAGGTCAGCTCGCGCGCTTTCGGGCCCTCTTCGGCCAGCCGCTGCGCCAGCGCGAAAATATCTTCCCCGCCCAGCGCCGCTTCCAGTTCGCCCAGCGCGCCGAGGGTTAAGCAGAAGGTCAAAGACGCGCCTGCGATCTCGGCCTCCACTTCGCCGCGTTTTTCATTCGCCATCCCTGAATGCTCCTTAAAGCGCGCTGAAGGTCAGTTCGCCCGCCGATTGCAGCGCCATCTCGAAGGCAAGTTCACGTTCATGATTGCCGTCATATTGCAGCGCGGTGATCTGGAACCTGCCTTCCACCTCGCCGAAATCCGGAATGACGATGCGCCAGGGCCGGATGGCGCCGGCAAAGAAAAGCTGGCGCACCGCCGCATCCGCCGCGCTGTCCGTAAAAACACCGGAACCTGAAAGCGCGGCGGATTTCACCCCCGCCCCCTCGAGCAGCTCCTGCCAGCGCCCCGGCGAAAGCGAATGGGTGACATCGACCGCGCGCGCATTGAAAGAGAGCGTGCGGGCGCGCAGCCCCGCCATGGTGAGGAAGCTGCCCGTGCCCGCCTCATCGAGTTTCAGCAACAGGTCCTTGCCGCTTTGTGCCGCCATCTTTTTCTCCCAATCAGCTTTGCGGGGTTTCAACGAGGGCGCGCCAGAAAAGCCGCCCCTCGCGCCGGCTGTTTTTCTCCGCCAGCACCACTTCGGCGCGCGGCAGCGTAAAGTCGATCAGCCGGAAGGGTGCGATATCGAGCGGCGCGGCAAGCAGTGCGGTCCGCGCCAGCGATAAAAGCTCTTTTGCCTCGGCCCGCCCTGCCGCCTTCGACCAGAAACTCACCTGCCCTTCATGGCGCGCAAGACAAAGCGCCGAGGCGGAGAGATCCGCCTCATCGCTGTCCCCCAGCACCGCGAAGGGAAGCGCCGCGCCCTCAGGCACGGCGTCGTAAATGCGGCCCGCGCCCAGCTTTGCGGTAAGCGCGGCATCACTGCTCAGCCGCGTAAAAAGCGCCTGCTGCAGCGCCAGCGCCGCGCTGCCCATCTCTTCAGCGCTCATGCGCCCTCTCCTTCTTCGCACAGGCAGAGCAGCCAGCGGCGCTCTTCGGTTTCGTCGTAAAGCGCTGCAATCTCGAAAATCCGCGCGCCAAGGCGAAAGCGCATATGCGCGCCAAGATCGCCGCGATAACGAAGGCGCAGACGGTGCGTAAGGCGCATCTGCCGCCCGCCCGCCGTAACTTCCTGCCCGCCGGAAAGGGGTGTGAGCGCCGCCCAGACCGTGTCATAGGCTGCCCAGCTCCGGGTCCGCCCGCCGCTGCCATCTTCCGCCTCCACCGGTTCTTCGACGGTGATGCGGTGGCGCAGCCCGCCAATGCTCCGCCGCCCCCTCACAGCCGCATCTCCTTGAAGGAGGCGAGCATCGCCTCGAGCGACAGCGGCAAAGGCGCCGCGCCGCCAAAGGCCACGGGCTCCCGGTTCTCATACCAATGGGCGGTGAGCATCAGCACCGCGCGCTGCAAAAGCGCGGGCACATCGCTCCCCGCCGGCCCATAGCCTGCGGTGAAAGAAATTTCGAACGCGTCTTCCGCGCGCGGGCGGGCGGGCAGTGAAAACCCGCGCCGTTTCAACAGCCGCCCCGGCAAGCCTCTCAGCACCTGATAATTTTCCGGTGCAATCACATGGCGCCCGCCTTCCCCATCGAGGAGCGCCACTTCCTCCACGCTTTGCAGCGGCCCGAGCGGCAGGCGCAAAGTCGGGCGCGGCCAGGCATCGGCGCGCCACATCCAGGACTGGGTGAGCAGCGCCTTGCCGCAGGAGGATTCCACCATCATCCGCGCCGAGGTGATGAGCGCGCCGATCAGCGCCTCTTCCTCCGCCCCGTCGATACGCAGATAGGTTTTGGCTTCGCTTAAAGACACAGGCTCCTCGCCCGGCCCTTGCAACAGGGTCAGTGACATGGCGTTTCCCTTGTCCGGTTGAAAAAACGCCCCCGCCTTGAAAAGACGGAGGCGTTCTGTTTCATGAGCCGCGCTTAAGCGCTTGCCGGTTCCACATTGGCGTGGCCAAGCAGCGCGTGCGCGCCGATGGGCGTGCCGCCCGTATGCGTGCCGGTCAGGATGACGCGCACCCGGCTATAGCGGGCATTGCCGATATAGCCCACACGGTAGGCCCGCCCGTCCGCGCCCACATCGTCGATCAGCGCGAACATGCCGTCCCCGTCCACGCTCGCGCCCAGAACGTCGCTCTCTTTTGCAACGGGCGTCCAGGCCGCCCCGTCTTCGGACTGTTCGAGCCGGCATTCGATGGCAAGAGCGCCTGAAAGCGCATCGCCGCTCGTGCCGATGGCAACGACATGCTCCACCCCTTCGAAGCCTTGATGATCCACCGGCGCGCCTGCCCGGTCCGCCTGGGTCAGTGCGGGATCGAGCGTTTGCACGAGCTTCAGCCCGTGATGCAAATCACGCATATCTCTCTCCTTAAGCTGAAAGTTGCAGAAGCTTGATCGCTTCGAAATTCTGCACGCCGCCGCCCACGCGCTTCGTCGTGTAGAAAAGGATGTAAGGCTTGGCGCTATAAGGATCGCGCAGCACGCGCACGCCCAGCCGGTCGACGATCAGATAGCCGCGCCGGAAATCCCCGAAGGCGATGGGCGTCGCGTCCGGGGCGATGTCGGGCATGTGCTCGGCCTCGGCCACGGGAAAGTTCATCAGCCGCGGCGGCTGGTCCGCGGCAAGGCCGGGCTGCCAGATGTAATTGCCATCCGCGTCCTTGAACTTGCGGATCGCGGCCTGGGTCTGCCGGTTCATGACGAAATGCGCCCCTGCCCGGTAGCCGGATTTGAGCGCATAAACGAGATCGATCAAGACATCCGAGGGATCGGACGCGGGAAAGGCGCCCGCCGCGCCCGTCGAAACCGTGCCGATCTTGCCCCAGCTCCAATCGCCGTTCGCCACTTTCTCGTAAGAGAGGAAACCGCGCGGCTTGCGCACCCCGTCGCCGCTCACGAAGGCCGCCCCTTCCTGCTCGGCGAACACGCTCTGCACTTCTTCGGCCAGCCATTGATCGATGTTGATCGCCGCATCATCGAGCAGCGCGCCCGTCGCCGCCGGCATCGCATAAAGTTCCATCACCGGAAATTCGAGTTCGGCAAGGGAAGGCGCCGCCGTTTCGGGCCGTGCCTCGCTTTCACCCACCCAGCCCGTTTGCGGGCCCGCCACGGTGAAGGGCTTTTTATAGGTGGAAGAACCGATCTGGCGGATACCGGCAATCGCGCGGATGGGGGAGATTTCCGCCACCACCCGGTCGATCACCCGTTCGGTTTCCTGCGGCACGAGATAGCCGCCATCGGGATCGGACTGCGCGGAGAGCGCCTTTTCTTCCAGAGCGCGCAGCGTGCCCGCCTCGCCCCGGCGCATATAAGTTTCCCAGGAGGATTTGTGCTCGCGGGCTGCCAGCGGCTGAGACCCATGCCCTTCCCCGCCAAGCTCCGGGCGCTGGGCGGCAAGGTGCATGTCTTCCACCATCTTCTTCTGCCGGTCGAGCGCCTGGTTGATGCGCTCCACTTTTTCGCGCGTCACCACATCGGCAGTGAGCTTGCGCTCCATTTCCTCCAGCCGTTCGTCATTGGCTTCCTTGAACGCCTCGAAGGAGGACATGAACTCACCAAAAGCATCGCGCACATCCTGCGGCGCGCTTTTGCGCTCCAGCGCGGCCGGCGGCGCGGCGGCCTCCGGCGTTTCGTTTTCGCATAGCGAATGGCCGAGCCGCAGCGGGCCCGTTTCGCGGATCAAAGACATCTCTTTCTCCTGGTTTAGTTGAAAAGCGCCGCCGCCCGGCGGATCAGCCCCGCCAGGTCGCCGTCAAGCTGCGGCGGCATGAGGGCGTGCATGTCCGGCCCGGCATCCCGCCCGGCCCGGTAGGCGCCGTACCCGCCCGCAATGAGCGCGCGCGCCTGTTTCCGGCTCAGTCCCGCATCCCGCGTCAGCCGGTGTTCAAGATCGCGGGGGCTGAGCGCCCCCCGCCGCGACAGCGCGCCGATCCGCGCCGCGCTAAGCATGGGAAAGGTCACGATGGAAATTTCCCAAAGATCGACTTCAAGGAGCTTGCGGATATTGCCCTTGGGCTCGCGCGCGGCGCGTTTCGTATGGAACCCGATGGAAAGCCCGTCGAGCGCGCCTGCCTTCATCAGCGCATGCACCTCGCGCGCGCGGGCGACATCAAGCAGCAATTGCCCGCGCACGAAAAGCCCGCGCCCGTCTTCCTTGATCTCATGCCAAAGCCCGAGCGGCTCGGCCGGGTCATGCTGAAAGAGCAGCTTGATGCCCCCCGGCCCCCGCTCTTTCAAGCTGCGGGTAAAGGCGCCCGGCATCACCACGTCATGGCCAAGGTCCTCCTCACCAAAGAGCGAGGCATAGCCTTCGAAAAACCCGTCCGCGCCCACATCCTTGCACTCGAAAGGCGCCGCCCAATGTTCCGGCGCAAACCCTGCTCCGCGTTTATAAGACGTATAAAAGCGTTCGGGCGCCGCGTTGCCGCCGGCGCCCGTGCCAAACCTTTTTCTCATATGTTTGCTGCCTCTTGCTGCCTTTACGCCGCTTGGGCGTTCTCACTGCCCTGCAATCGCATTGTCGAGTTTCGTTTCGATCCGCCGAAGCGCCCCGCGCATGGAAAGTGCCTGCTCTTCCACCCGCGCGGTGCGCTCAAGCAGCCCTTCCTCGCGCGCCGCCCGCTGTTCCAGAAACGAAAGACGCTGCGACACCGCCCCCGCCCAAAGCAGCGCGCCCGCCGTTTGAAACGCAATCGCCGCGATCAGCGCCACCGGCACCCGCCGGTCGAGATGCCAGGCCTCTTTGCTCTCCCGCTCGCTCATCCTCGCGCTCCATAGCCGACCGCCGCGCGCTTTTCCTCTTCATCGAGGAAGGACGCCGCCTCCACCCGTGCCCAGAGCGCATCGCGCTCGCTGGCAAGGGCAGGCACCGCATCGAGATCGAAGGCAAGGCGCAAATCCTGCCCGTAGCGCATAGCCAGCCAATTGCCGAGCGCCTGGGCCGTTTTCGCGACAAGCGGGATCACCGTTTGCCGCCAGAAGGCAAGATTGGCCTCGCGGAAATTCGCATATGTATTGTCTCCCGGCAGACCGAGCAGCAGCGGCGGCACGCCGAAAGCCAGCGCGATTTCCCGCGCCGCTGCGTTCTTGGCTTCGGCGAAATCCATTTCCTTCGGCCCGAGCGCCATTTGCTTCCAGTCGAGCCCGCCTTCCAGCAAGAGCGGGCGGCCCGCATTCACCGCGCCCTGGTAGTTTTCTTCCAGCTCCTGCTTCAGCCGCGAAAACTGTTCATCGCTGAGGCTCGCCTGCCCCTCCGGGCCTTTATAGATGAGCGCGCCGGAAGGCCGCGCCGCATTGTCGAACAGCGCCTTGTTCCAGCCGCTGGCGGCATTATGAATGTCGATGGCGCAGGCCGCCGCCTCCATGGGCGAGAGGCCGTAATAATCATTTCCCGGATGAAAGAGTTTCAGGTGCAAAATGGGCGCGCCGTCATCCTGATGAAAGCGCACGGTCCGCCCGCCCGCCGAATAATCATAAGCTTCGATGCGCCCCGCCTCCCCCGGCACCGCCTTCATCCGGTCGGGCCGGAGCGCATAAAGCTCGCGCGGCACGCCGCCAAGGCTCACGCATTCCAGATAGGCGTTCCCCGCCACCTGCAAATAGCCGTACCATTCTTCCAGAAGATCCGCGCCGCTTTGCGCCGGGCTCGGGCGGGCCAGCAGATCGAGCAGCGGATGCGTCTCAAGCTCCCGCCGTCCTTCATAAAGCAGCCAGGGCACGGAGGCCGCCGCTTCCGCGATCGCCCGCACACAGCGATAGACGATGGCATTGCGCTCATAACCTTCCTCGGACAGCGCGCCGTAATCGCGCGGCGTCCAGACGGGCCGCCCTTGAAAGTGAAAGGCGATGGCGGGCGCCGCCCGGCTCGTCTTTTGCTCCGCCGCGCCCGGCATGGTCCCGCCCGTGCTCTTTTTTCGCCAAAGCCGCATCGGCTTCTCCTTATCTCCGTTAAAGCCGCCTGATTTGCGGCGCGCCGCCCGCGCTGAAGGCAAGCTCGCTCAGCGCCCAGACGAGCGCGTCGAGCCTGTCCGGGCTTGCCTTGCCCTTGCCCGGCACGCATTCGCAAAGCTGATCTTCCAATTGGGCGAAGCAGCCCAGATGATGCACAAGCCCGCGCTCGTAAAGCGCGGCGACGGGCTCGGCCCGCGCCTGTTTGCCGCGCGCCGCATGCACGCGTTTCACCGGCACATGGGGCGCTGCCTGGCGCAGCACCGCTTCCACCATTTCTCCGCCCTGATTGCTCTCAGCGATGATCCGGTCGGCGTCGAGGCGATTGAACAATCCCGCCGCCCGCCTTGCCCAGTTAAGCGGGGTGAGCCCGCCGCGCGAGGCATCTTCGAGCACATAAAAATGCCCGCCCGCGCTCATGCCCGCCGCAACGATGCCGCATTCATCCGCCCCCGCCCCGCTGCTTGCGGGCGGATCAACGGCCACGACGATGCGGGTCAGCGGCGGGGCGTCGCTCACCCGCGCCGCCTCGATCAGCCCGCGCGACCAGAGCGCATCGGGATTGTCTTCCAGAAGTTCCGCCTCAAGCTCCTGGCGCCCGAGCCGTGTTCCTTCATAGCGCGCGACAATGCGCTCGAAGAAACCGTCCGCAAGGTTCGCCCGGTTCGCCGCGCTCGCCGCCCGCGTCACCTTGCAGCGCGCATCCGCGAGCAGTCTTTTTAAAAGCGGCACCGGGCGCGGCGTCGTCGTGATCACCTGGCGCGGGTCTTCCCCGAGGCGCAGGCCAAATTGCAGCATGTCGAAGGCCGCTTCCCCGTGGCGCCATTTCGCCAGCTCATCGCACCAGGCCCCGTCGAATTGCGGCCCGCGCAGCGCTTCGGGATCGCTCGCCGAAAAAAGCTGCGCCACCGCGCCGTTTTCCCAAAGAAGCCGCCTGCGTACCGCCTCATAGCGCGGGCGCTCGCGTACCGGGCCGATGGCGCGCAAGCCCGACGGTCCCTCCACCATCACATCGCGCGCGTCATGATAGGTTTCCCCGATCAGCGCCAGCCGCCCGCGCCGCGCCGCCATCACCTCGCCGCGCACCCATTCGGCGCCCGTGCGTGTTTTGCCGGCGCCCCGCCCGCCCAGCACCAGCCAACTCGTCCAGCTTCCTTCCGGCGGCCACTGGTCGGGGCGCGCCCAAAAGCGCCAGTCATGGAGAAGGAACGCCGCTTCCTTTTTTGTCAGGCCCGCCAGAAACGTTTCTTTCACCTGTGCTTCGTGCAAGGCGAGCGAGGCGGCGTGCCAGTTCCCCGCGCAAGAGCTCTGCATCCTCACCCCTTTCCTCGTTCCGTGCTCTGCGGCGGGCCTCGCGCTCGCGCTGCATTTCCAGAAGTTTTTCCATGGTGCGGATGAGCGAGGAGAGCGTGCGCGCATCGCGCTCGCGCGCCGCAGCCCCCGCTTCCTCGCTTTCGGTTTTTTCGATTTCCTCGATCTGGCGTTCGAGCAATTGCCGCAGCCTTTTCATCAGGCCCGGCGTCGAGGCGGGGCGCGGCTTTTCCGCGTTCCCCTCGCGCCCGCTCCCGCCCTTGCGCCAGCCTTCGGTACGCGCCCTCGCGGAGAGCTTTTGATAGCTCAGCCCATAAGCTGCCGCGATTTCCTTGGGCGTGAGTTTATCTTCCACCCAGGCGCGTTTGATCGCCGCCCAGTCATGTTCCGGCGTGCCGCTCATAATCCGTTTGCTGATCCTGAAGAAACCCGTGCACCGGGCAATAAAAAAGGCAGCCTTAAAGCTGCCTCGTCGCTGCGCGTTTCGCGCTGCCGCTGGATGCAATTTTCCAGATGGGTTGGAGATAAGAACGCAGCGTTTCACTTTCAAGAGGCACGCGAAAATAAATGCGGCTCACTCATCATCGTCGCCGCTCAGCCCGTCATAATGCGGCCAGGAGACGATGCGCCCGTCGAGTTCGTCATCCGTCACCTCTTCTTCCGAGAGGACCTTGCCGCGCACGGAGATGCCGGCCAGATGCACGCTTTCCCGCTCGCCCGAGACAAGCGGATGCCACCAGGGCAGGTCCTTACCGTCGCGCAGCAATTTATAAGCGCAGGTGTCCGGCATCCAGTCGAGGTCTTTCAGATTGTCCGGCGTCAAGGTCACGCAGGTCGGCACGCGCACCGAGCGGTTCTTATAATCGGTGCAGGCGCACGCCTCGCAGTCGAGGAGATGACAGACCACATCCGTATAAAGGATTTCGGCGGTGTCCTCGTCTTCCAGTTTGACGAGGCAGCATTTCGCGCAGCCGTCGCAGAGGGATTCCCACTCCGCCCGGCTCATCTCGTCCAGGGCTTTGCGCTGCCAGAAAGGCGCGCCCGCGTCTTTACTCATGTCAGGGCTCACTTCAGGTCCCGTTTCCGCCGTCATGCCGGGGCATGGCGATTGCTTAATTCCCTTCATGGGCGCATGTCCAGCCCGCCTTTCGTGCCACATTGGCACAGGGCGGCCCAGAAGTGAGGGGAAATGGCGGAGAAACCGCAAGATGGCTGGCCCGAAAGCGGGCCGGAAAGAGACAGACCGTCCCCGCCCGGACATGAGGGCGGGCGGGCCCGCGCGCGCCTGCGCCGCTGGGTCTCGCTTCTGTCTTTCTCTTTCATGGCGCTCACCATCGCGCTCGGCTTTCTCGTCTTCTTGCTTGTGCCGCATCTGCAAAAGCAGATCGACAATCCCCAGCTTCTCGATCAGCGCGCCGCCATGGTGCTCGACGCGGATGGCAAAGAGCTTGCGACGCGCGGCGGGCGTTATGCCGACATCGTACCACTTGAGGAGATGCCGCCTTATCTCATTCAGGCTTTTCTTGCCGCCGAGGATCAGCGCTTTTATTCTCATAGCGGCTTCGACATTCGCGGCATCCTGCGCGCCGCCTGGCGCAATCTGCAGGCCGGCGCCTTCGTCGAAGGCGGCTCGACCATCACTCAGCAGCTTGCCAAGAACCTTTATCTTTCCTCCGAGCGCACGGTCGCGCGCAAATTCCAAGAAGCGCTGATCACGCTCTGGCTGGAATCCCATTACACGAAAGACGAAATTCTCTCCGTCTATCTGAACCGCATTTATCTCGGCGCAGGCACCTACGGCGTGGAAGCGGCCTCCCGCTTCTATTTCAACAAACCCGTCTCGGACGTCACGCTTGCAGAGGCCGCGCTTCTTGCCGGCCTGCCCAAAGCGCCGAGCCGTTTTGCGCCCACTAACGATCTCAAGCGCGCGCAGGCCCGTGCCGACTATGTGCTGCAGCTTCTGGTGGAAACCGGTTCGCTAACGAATGGCGAGGTTTTCGCCGCCCGCGCCGAGCCTGCTGAAATCGTCGTGCGCGAAGACCGCCTCGGCACGCATTATTTCGTCGACTGGATTTTGGAAGAAGCCCGCGCTCTCATCCCGCCTGCCGACGGCACGATCATCATCCGCACAACGCTCGACGGCGCCATGCAGCGCAAAGCCGAAGCGGCCATGGAAAAGGCATTGGCCGATCAAGGGCCCGCCGTGAATATCGAACAAGGCGCGCTGCTCACCCTTGCGCGGGACGGGGCGGTCAAAGCCATGGTGGGCGGGCGCTCTTATCTCGACAGCCAGTTCAACCGCGCCGCTCAAGCCAAGCGCCAGCCGGGCTCCGCCTTCAAGCCGGTAATTTATCTCACCGCCCTTAAAAACGGTTTCGGCCCCTCGTCCATCATGATCGACGAGCCGGTGGACATTCACGGCTGGCAGCCGGAAAACAGCGCCGGGCGCTATTGGGGTCCCGTCACGCTTCTCACCGCCTTCAAACATTCGCTCAACACCGTCGCCGTGCGGCTGACCGAGCAAGTCGGCCGCGGCAAGGTGATCGCCACCGCGCGCCAGCTCGGCATCAAAAGCCCGATCGCCGCGCTTCCTTCCCTTGCGCTCGGCGCTTCGGAGGTAACACTTGTGGAACTGACCGGCGCTTATCTTCCCTTCGCCGCGGACGGGAAAGGCGCAGAGCCTTGGGGCATTACGGAAATTTCGACGCCGTCCGGCATCGTGCTTTACGAGCGCAAGGAAGAGCCGCGCCAGATCATTTCCGCCCGGCGCGCGCGGGACATGACCCATATGCTCCATCAGGTGATCGCGGAAGGCACAGGCACGCGCGCCAGCCTCGGGCGGCGCATGGCGGCGGGCAAAACCGGCACCAGCCAGAACAACCGCGATGCCTGGTTCATCGGTTACACCCATCAATATGTGACCGGCATCTGGTTCGGAAACGATGACAGCTCGCCGGGCGAAGGGGCGAGCGGCGGCGGCATCGCGGCCAGCACCTGGAGCGCTTACATGAACGACATTCACCGCGGCCTGCCGCGCATCGCCCTTCCCGGCGTCCGGCGGGCGCCCGTGGTAGCCCGTCAGGGCAAGGAACAGGAATATTTCCGCCAGCTCTCCGCTCTTTTCCGCTCCGCCCCGCCTGTGAGCGCGGGCCGGACGACGCGCTTTCGCCAGGGCGGGGAAACGATTAGGGTAAGATAAAAAGGGGAGATGGGGGATTGAAACTCGCAGGAAAACTGATCGCCGCCTTGCTCGTGGCACTGGCGCTCGGCGTGGGCTCGGCCTGGTGGATCGTTGATGGCGGGCTGGGGCGCATCGGTTTCGGGGGCGCGGCGCAAAATGGCGCCTGGCACACCAACCTTGCCATCGGCTCCCCCGCCGCCGACCCTTACATCCGCGCCGCCGTCGCGCGGCAGGGCCTGCTCGCGCTTTCCAAATCCGAAACGATTTACTTCACCGCCTTTACGGATGATTCCGGCGCGGCGCTGAAAACTAACTGCGCCTATGTCGTCTCCGGCGGCAAGCTGCCCACGCGCTGGTGGTCCATCACCGCTTACGGCGCGGACCATTACCTTATCCCCAACAAGGCGGATAAATATTCCGCGGCGATGAACACCGTCACCTGGACGAATGAGCGTTTTCTTTTCACCGTCGGCCCTGGAGAAGAAGCGGAAAGCGCCAAGGGCGATTTTGTGCCGACGGGATATGAAGGCGGCGACGGCGCCTCCTTCTCGCTGACCTTGCGGCTTTATAATCCGGGGCCCGAAGTTGCCGCCGCCCCGCAAGACCTCACCCTGCCGACCGTCACGAAGGAGCGCTGCCGATGAAAAGCTGGCCTTTCTGGATCGCCGGCACGCTGGTGCTGGCCGTGCTCTTTCATATTTCCGCGATCCTCGCCTATCCGCATGTCGTCATGGGCGTGCTGCATGAGCGTGTTACGGAAAGCGAAGGCGCGAATAAAATGACCGCCGGTCCCCGCGCCAGCGCCGAGGCGCGCGGCGTGGTGCGCCCGAGCCCCGATCTTCTTTATGCGATCTGCGCTTATGATCTGACCTCGGGCCCGGTGAAATTTTCCGCGCCCGTGCCCGACACCTATTGGTCGCTTTCCATGTTCGCGGCCAATACGGATAATTTCTTCACGGTGAACGACACCCAGGCCGCCCGCGATGAGGTGGAGGTTATTCTCGTCACCGAAGATCAGATCGTGCCCGACCCCAAAGGCATTCCCATCGTCGTTGCGCCTTCCGCCAAGGGCGTCGCGCTGGTGCGCACGCTGATTTCCTCCGAAGACAAGCTTCCCGCCCTTCAAGAGGCCGTGAAAGCGGCCCGCTGCGCTTCGATGTAAAGCGGGCGGGTGCGCGGGGGACTTGCGGCGGGCGGCGCCATCGGTTAGTCCTGCCCGCCTGATGAAGGCCCTTCGTGGTGGCGGGCCCGCATTCATGGACATTTCCGTGCGCCGTATCACTGCCGGGGCGTTTGCCCGGTTTCTCCGTCATGCCGTGCCCGACGCGCCGCAATTGCCAGGCGCGGAAAAATGGCGCGCGGTCGCAGGCGCGCTGACCGGCATTTTCGTGACCGGCCTGCTTTCCCAATATTGGCTCGGCGTTTCAAGCGCGGGCAGCGCCTATCTTATCGCGCCGATGGGCGCCTCCGCCGTGCTTTTATTCGCGGTGCCCGCCAGTCCCTTGGCCCAGCCCTGGTCCATCATGGGGGGCAATGTGCTCTCGGCGCTGGTCGGTATTTGCGCAGTGAAGATTTTCGGCGATCCGGTTTTAAGCGCGGCTTTCGGGGTTGCGGGCGCCATCGGTCTCATGGCCGCCTGCCGCTGCCTGCACCCGCCGGGCGGCGCAGTGGCGCTGACGGCCACGCTCGGCGGGCCTGATATTTTCGGCGCGGGCTTCATGTTCGCGCTTTTCCCGGTGGCGGCGAATTCCGCACTTCTGCTTTTGACCGCGCTTGCCTTCAACAATGCCACGCGCCATTCCTATCCCCATGCCGCCCCTGCGCCGCATGGCAAACCGGCGGGCCAGGAGCCTCTTGCCTTCACTCATGAGGACATCGAGGCGGTGCTGGGCGATTACGGCGATTTTCTGGATGTGAGCCCTGAGGACATCGAAACGCTGATCAGGGACGTGGAAGCGCGCGTGCATGCCCGCGCCGCCGCGTCACAAAAGCCCGCCGCCCGCCCAGCGCTCAAACGCGCCTCCTGACGTCCGCCCCGCGCGCTCTATCTTCTGCACATAAGAAACTGCTAAACTGGCCGCTCATCTGGTCATGGGGGATGTCATGAACCGATCCGTTCTTGTCGGTGCCGGGATTGTTGTTGCCGCCGCCGCGCTGCTTGCTTTTCTCTTCGCGCGCGAGGATGCGCCCGCCCCGGGCGCGGAAAGCGGCTTGCGCGAGGTTACTTTCGTGACGGACTGGAAAGCGCAGGCCGAACAGGGCGGCTTCTATCAGGCGAAAGCCATGGGCTTTTATGAAGATGCCGGGCTCGATGTGACGATCCGCCAGGGCGGGCCGGGCGTCAACGTGCCCCAGCTCATCGCCGCGGGCGCGGTCGATATGGGCATGGGTTCGAACAGTTTCATTCCGCTCAACACGATCGCGGCGGGCGCGAAGATGAAAGCGGTCATGGCGAGCTTTCAAAAAGATCCGCAAGTACTCATCACCCATCCGCGCGAAGACATTCAGTCCATCGCCGACATGAAGGGCAAGCCCATCATGGTCGCCGACGCGACGATCAGCGCATTCTGGATCTGGCTGCGCGCGAAATACGGTTTCGAGGATACGCAGATCCGTAAATACACCTTCAACCTCGCGCCCTTTCTTTCCGACCCAGATGCCATTCAGCAGGGCTATCTTTCCTCCGAGCCTTATCTCATCGAAAGGCAAGGTGGTTTTGAGCCGCAAGTCTTCCTCCTTTCCGATTACGGCTATCCGGGCTACGGCGCCTTCGTGCTCGCGCCCGACAGTTTGATCGAGAAAGAGCCGGAGGTGGTGCAAGCCTTTGTCGATGCAACGATCAAAGGCTGGATCAGTTATCTTTACGACGACCCCGCCCCCGGCAACGCGCTGATCCTCGAAGACAATCCGGAAATGAGCGAAGACGTGCTCGCCCAGGCCGTGGAAAAACTGCAGGCCTACGGCATCGTCGATTCAGGCGAGACGGCAGAGCTCGGCATCGGCGCGATGAGCGATAAACGCTGGAAAGAATTTTTCGAGCTCATGGCGCGCGAAGGGGTTTACGACCCCGCCCTCGATTACAAAGAGGCTTACACCCTGCACTTCATCAATAATGGCTACGGGCTCGATTATCAGCGCGGACTTGCCGAATGAGCAAAGCCGGGCTTTTGCAAATCGAAGGGGTCGGCAAGACCTATCAGGGCGGGACAGAAGCTCTTTCCAGCATCGACCTTGAGATCGGCCGGGGCGAATTCGTCTCGCTGGTCGGCCCTTCAGGCTGCGGCAAGAGCACGCTGCTCCGTCTCATGGCGGGGCTCCTCAGCCCCAGCACGGGCACGCTCTCCTGGGCAGGCGGCGCGCGGCCCGAAGCCGGGTTCGTTTTTCAAGACGCAACGCTCATGCCCTGGGCCGATGTTTTCGAGAATGTGCATCTGCCGCTCAAGCTGAAAGGCATTTCCGCCGAAGACGCGCGCGCCCGCATCATGGAAGCGCTTTCCCGTGTCGGGCTCGGCAAGGCGGCCCATGCCATGCCGCGCGAGCTATCGGGGGGCATGCGGATGCGCGTTTCCATCGCCCGCGCGCTTGTCATGGAACCCACCGTGCTTTTCATGGACGAGCCGTTCGCCGCGCTTGACGAGTTGACGCGGGAAAAGCTCGATGACGATCTTCTCACGCTTTGGAACGAGCAGGGCTGGACCGTCATCTTTGTCACCCATTCGGTTTATGAAGCGGTCTATCTGTCCGAGCGCGTCCTCATCATGAACGAAGACGGGCGCCTTAAAGCCGACCTGCCCATCGAGGGCGGCTTTCCGCGCGGCCAGGCCTTCCGCGACAGCCAGCTCTTTTTCGAGCAGGCCAAAAAAGTCAGCGCCGCCTTGCGCGGCAGGAGCGCGGCATGAGCTTTTCCTCTTCTTCTTCCGCGCGCCTTTTGGGCTGGGCATTGCCGCTGCTTGTTGGCCTCCTCTTTCTCGGGGTCTGGGAATGGGCGGTGCGCGCACAAGACCTGCCCGAATTCATTCTCCCGGCCCCCAGCCGCATTGGCGAAGCGCTTGTCGCCCATGCCGGATCGCTTTTCCTTTCCGCCTGGGTGACACTGAAGGTCACGCTCGCCGCCTTTCTTCTGGCCACAGTGAGCGGCGTCGGCCTTGCCGTGCTCTTTTCCCAGAGCCGGGTGGTGGAAACCGCCTTCTTTCCTTATGCGGTGATTTTGCAGGTCACGCCCGTCGTCGCCATCGCCCCGCTCATTCTCATCTGGGTCGGGCTCGACAATGTGGAACTTGCGCTTCTCATTCTCGCCTGGATCGTCGCCTTCTTTCCCGTTCTCTCCAACAGCGTGCTCGGCCTGCGCTCGGTCGATCACAATCTGCGCGATCTTTTCCGCCTTTACGGGGCAAGCCGCTGGCAGACGCTTTGGGGCCTGCAGCTTCCCGCCGCCCTGCCCCATATCCTCAGCGGCATGAAGGTTTCGGGCGGGCTCGCGCTTATCGGGGCAGTGGTGGCGGAGTTCGTCGCCGGCTCCGGCGCCTCGACCGGTCTTGCCTGGCGCATCATCGAGGCGGGCAACCGGCTGCAAATCCCTAAAATGTTTGCGGCTTTGGTGCTGCTCTCCCTCCTCGGCATCGCGATTTTCTTCGCCCTCAGCCTGTTGGAATACGCCCTTTTGCGCCGCTGGCACGAAAGCGCCGTCAAACGGGAAAGCTGAGTCCCGCGCGCCAAATTCACATGCCCGTCATGTGGATAATATATTTCTACACTTCTATTGACGCAGATTACGAAAATGACCATGTTTACGCCCAAATGAGGCATATTCCCCGCGCGCGCGTGAAGGCCCGCGGAATTTTACCGGAGATAGGTTTTGGCCCAGCACTCTAACAAAATGGCCCAGGTTCAGGCCGTCACCGCCAACCGGCTGATCGACGGTGTGGTGATTTATCTGACGGCCAAGGGCGAGTGGTCGGAAAAGCTGGCCGATGCCGCCATTGCCGAAGGCAAGGAAGCGGCCGAGGCGCTTTTGGCAAAAGCCAATCCCGCGCTCGAGCAACAAGAGATCGTGGACCCCTATCTCTTCGAAATTGCCGAGGAAGACGGCACGCTCGTGCCCGCCTCCGTGCGCGAGCGCATCCGCATGGCCGGGCCGACGGTGCGCCTCGATCTCGGTAAACAGGCGGAAGGCAAAACCGCCTGAGAGGGGTAAGGGACCGAAACCCCACCCCGCATGATTGATTTAAAGCTGCAGGACAAGTCCGATGTATCGTTATGACGAATTCGACCACGCTCTGGTCCAGGACCGGGTGAAACAGTTCAGCGGGCAGGTGCAACGCCGCCTGACCGGTGAAATTACCGAGGACGAGTTCAAGCCGCTGCGCCTGATGAACGGCGTCTATTTGCAGCTTCACGCTTATATGCTGCGCGTCGCGGTGCCTTACGGCACGCTATCCTCGCGCCAGATGCGGATGCTCGCCCATATCGCGCGCAAATACGACAAAGGCTACGGCCATTTCACGACGCGCCAGAACATTCAGTACAACTGGCCGGCGCTGAAAGACATTCCCGCCATTCTGGAAGATCTGGCTTCCGTTGAAATGCACGCGCTGCAGACGAGCGGTAACTGCATCCGCAACGTGACCTCCGACCAATATGCGGGCGTCGCGGCCAATGAAGTGGAAGACCCGCGCATCTGGTCCGAGATCATCCGCCAGTGGTCGACGCTGCATCCGGAATTCTCGTTCCTGCCGCGCAAGTTCAAATTCGCCGTCACCGGCGCGCCGGAAGACCGCGCCGCCATCCGCGTGCACGATATCGGCATCGAGCTTGTGAAGGGCGAAGACGGGCAGACGGCCTTCGACATTTATGTCGGCGGCGGCCAGGGCCGCACGCCCATGATCGGCAAGCTGATCGGCAAGGCGATTTCCCAGGAAAACCTCCTGACCTATCTCGAAGCCATCATGCGCGTTTACAACATGCATGGCCGGCGCGACCATCTCTTCAAGTCGCGCATCAAAATTCTCGTCCACACGATCGGCGAAGAAGAAATGCGCCGCCAGGTGGAAGAAGAGTTTGCCGCCATGCAGAAAGACGGGCCGGTGGAACTGCCGAAAGCCGAGATCGAGCGCATTCAGGCCTATTTCGCCGCCCCTGCTTACGAGACGCTGGAAAACGATCCGGACGAGCTCAACGCGGCGTTCGAAAAGACCCCTGCCTTTGCCCGCTGGGTAAAACAGAATGTCGCTGCGCATAAAGTGCCGGGCTATGCCATCGCCAATATTTCGCTCAAACCCGTGGGCGGCGTTGCCGGCGATGCATCCGCCGAGCAGATGGAAAAAGTCGCCGAGCTGGCGGATGCTTATTCCTTCAGTGAAATCCGCGTGACCCATGAGCAGAACCTTGTGCTCGCCGATGTGCCGCAGAAAGACCTTTTCGCGCTCTGGCAGGAGCTTGACGCGAACGGCCTCGGCACGCCCAATCTCGGCCTCATCACCGACCAGATCGTTTGCCCGGGCCTTGATTATTGCAACCTTGCCAATGCCCGCTCGATCCCGATCGGCCAGGCGATCGCCAAGAAGTTCGAAGACCTCGACCGGCAGAACGATATCGGCGAATTGAAAATCAAAATCTCCGGCTGCATCAATGCCTGCGGCCACCACCATGTCGGCCATATCGGCATTCTGGGCGTGGACAAGAAGGGCACCGAATTCTATCAGGTCTCCCTCGGCGGTTCGGCGGACGAGAAGACCTCGCTCGGCGATATCACCGGCCCCGCCTTCACCGAAGACAAGATTGTCGGCGCGGTGGAAAACATCGTGGAGACCTATTTGAGTGAACGCCAGAACGGCGAGCGCTTCCTCGACACCTATCGCCGCATCGGCATGAAACCGTTCAAGGAGAAACTCTATGCCGCTCATTAAGGATGGAGCCTTCGTCGAAGACGCATGGACGTATGCCGATGAGGAAGGTCCCTTGCCGGAAGGGCCCGTCATTGTCTCGCTGACGCGCTGGCAGAACGAGAAAGAGGCGCTTGCCGCCCGCACCGCCCCGCTCGGCATCAAACTTCTCTCCGGGGAAGAGCCGAAGGAAATCGCGGGCGATCTCGATAAGTTCGCCGTGATCGCGCTCGATTTTCCGATGTTCAAGAACGGACGCGCCTATTCCTATGCCCGGCTCCTGCGCGAGCGGTATGGCTATAAGGGTGAGCTGCGCGCCACGGGCGATGTGCTGCGCGACCAGCTTTTCTTCATGCACCGCTGTGGCTTCGATGCCTATGAAGTGAGCCAGCGCATCACCATCGATGGCTGGAAAGAGGCGATGGACGAGATTTCCGTGGTCTATCAGCCGGCAAGTGACGGGCGCAAAACCATCTTCCAGGCCCGCCACGGCGACTGATTCCGGCGCTTTTCGCCCGCTTGCGGCCTTAAAACCTAAAATTCGAATAAAGGGGTTCAGTAAATGCTCACTGGACCCCTTTAGTCTTTGGGTCCGACAGAACGGGGACCCAGGACAGATCCATGACCGATCATATCTATATGCGCCGGACTTTTTTCGGCGTCACCGCGACCATTCTTGCGATTACCGCGCTGATGGCCGTGCCGCTTATGACCCGCCCGCTCGAGGCGAAAGTCTTTATGGAAGAAAATACCGACCGGCCGGGCGCCGATTACCGTGTCTTCGAGCTGAAAAGCGCCGCGCCCGCCCATTGCATGCGCGCCTGCGAGGAAGACGGCAAGTGCCAGGCCTGGACTTACGTCAAGCCCGGCCACGGCAATGCGCCGGCCATGTGCAAACTGAAAGTGACGGTGCCCTTCCGCGCCGAAAGCCCGTGCTGCGTTTCCGGTGTCACGGTGGGCACCAGCGATCCGGTGCGCCCTTATCGTTAGGACAAAGGCGCCGCTTATGTCAGGTGGTTTTGCCGGGCAGGATATTGCGCGGGCCTGAGGGCGCGGGCTGCGCGGCAGGCGGCGGCGCGTTCTCTTCCGCTCTTTCTTGAGGAGCGAGCGGCGTCTTGCCCGCAAGTTCCTCCGCGCTCTTTTCATCCGCTTCAGGCGGGTTGCCCATCATCATGCCGAAACCCATTTCCTGAGGCACGTCGCCGGGCAATTCCATTTGCGGGGCAAAGAGCGCCTGCATTAAAGCGCCGTGGCGGCTTGCATCGAGTTCGAGCCCCATCACCGCTTCTTCCAGCGCGCCGATTTCGTCCTCGATGACCATGAGCTGCGCGTGGCCGGGCACCGCAAGGCGCGCGCGCACCAGCGCGTGGCGGTAAGAAGCGATGCGGTGATTGAGCACGGTAATCGTCTCATCCATGGCTTCGCCGTTTTCATCGACCCGGCGCAGCACATCAACCGCCCCATCCACCATGGCGCGGCGGCCAAGGGCGGCTTCGCTGCCCGCAGCGGCAAGCGCTGCAAGGCGCGCGCGGTCGGCCTCGATGATCTCACCTGCCTGGCGGGCAAAGCGGCCCGTCATGTCGCGGTCTTCGGCCAGATGCGCGGCCATGGCAAAGAGCATCGCTTCGGGCACATCCTGATAGGTGCGCGCCATAAACTGGTAATAAGTTTCGGGGTCTTCGGGCGCCTGCACATCGCTGAGCACGCGCTCCAGCTTGGCAATGCCGAGCGGGTCATGTTCGGTGGAGCCCGATTTGGGCGCGGCGATCTGATCCGCCGTGGCCCGCAGGCCGCTTTCCCCGCCCGTCAGCGCCAGCGCGCTTTCCTCGCGCCGCTCCCCGGCCAGTTCCGGCAGGCTTGACCAGACGCGCGCCGCCGTTCCCTCGAAACCGCGGGCCTGGCGGCCATAATCGCCGCCCGTGCATGCGCCAAGGGTAAGCGCCAAAAGCGCGGTGCCCGTCGCCGCCTTGAATGACCACTGCATGGCCTGCCTCCATCCATGAGCGGGCAAGTTTAGGCGGGAATGGTTAGGGGCCTCTTAAGGAAAAAGGGAGGGCCGTTTCAGCGCGAATGGCGTGGAGTCGATCTCCGTCGCCTTGCCACCGATCAGATCAGCCAGAAGCGAGGCCGAGCCCATGGCGAGCGTCCAGCCGAGCGTGCCATGACCGGTATTCAGATAAAGATTTTGGTAGCCCGGCGCCTTGTCGATGATCGGGCTGCCATCGGCGGTCATGGGGCGCAGGCCCGTCCAGAATTCTGCCTCCGCCGCCTCGCCCACGGCAGGGATGAGTTCGGTCAGCCCCTGCAGCACGGCGCGGGCGCGGGTGCGGTCGAGCGCCGTGTCGAAACCGGCAATCTCCGCCTTACCGGCAGCGCGCAGCCGCCCGCCGAGATTGGAAACGACGATGCGCCTTCCCTCATCGGTGAGGCTTACTTCCGGCGCGCCTTCTTCCATCTCAACGCTTACCGAGTAGCCTTTGACGGGATAGAAGGGCAAACGGAAGCCGAGCTTGCGGGCAAGTTTGAGCCCGCCGACGCCGAGCGAAAAGACGAAAGCCTCCGCCTCTATCTTCTCCGCGCCGCAGCGCACGGCTTTCAGCCGCCCGGCGCTTTCCTCGAACGAGGTGATTTCCCGGCCATAAAGAAAGCGCACGCCCTTGGCCTCGGCGCGCTTTGCCAGCGCGCGCGTGAAAAGATGCGCGTCCCCCGACTGGTCGCCCGGCGCATAAAGCCCGCCCGCCAGCTCGCCGCGCTGATGGATGGAGGCAAGCGCCGGTTCAAGCGCAACGCAGGCCCCCGCCTCCAGCACTTCAAGCCCCGGCTCCATATCGGCAAGGCGCGCCATTTCCGCTTTGGCATGTTTGACGGCTTTTGCATCCGGCAAGAGGCGCAGAATGCCCTTGCGCTTGTGATCGAAGGAAAGGTTTTCCCCTTCACAGGCAAGGCGGGCCAGCAGGCCTTCGAGTTCTTTCTGACTGAAAAGGCCGAGGGAAAGATTGTGCCGCTCGCGCTCGGCGCGGGCCGGGGAATTGCAGCGCAAGAGAAAAGCCAGAAGCCAGCGCCATTGCTCCAGCTCTGCTTTCGGTTTCCAGCGGAAAGGGGCGGCCGGGTCGCCAAGCATTTTGAGCGCGGTCCAGGGCACATCGGGCGCGGCCCAGGGCGAGACTTCCCGGAAGCCGAGCTGGCCGCCATTGGCAAAGCTCGTCTCCAGTCCCGGCCCTTCACGCCGGTCGATGACGGTCACGTCATGGCCTTCTTCGGCAAGGCGGTAGGCGCTGGTCACGCCCATCAGCCCTGCGCCCAAAACGACAAGTTGCACGTCACTTCCTCTCAGAGCGCTGGCTCTCGCAGTGCCGGGGCGCCATAGGAATAGCGCCCGGCCGGCTCAGAGGAACCATGCCGGGAGAAAGGATGCAACCTCTCTCTTTGGAAAATATCGACGTATTGGCGCCTGCCCGGCCAAAAAAGCGCGGGCGCTGACATTCATGTGAAGCGGGCCGGAAAGAAAGAATGGATGGAGGGTCCCCAAGGACCACGCCCCTGCTTTCGTCTTCCTCAATGGCTACGCGGTGATCGACATTCGCTGCCGCGAAGCCACACGCTTGTTCACGCGGGCCGAGCCGCCTTCTTAGCCGTCCTGCGCCGGCCAGGAAGCGTCCATGATGGCAGCCAGCGAAATCTCGCTGCTATGCGCCGCCTTCGAGGCGCCGCCGCCTGCTTTCGGAAATTCGAGGATCTTCGCCGGCTCGTCGTAATACCGGGCACCCGCCTCGCGGGGTTTGAACTCTATGATCTTGGCCATCTCATCGCTCCCGATTGAGAACCGCCCCCCTATTGAAGGTGTGAGCACGACAGCCTCCCTATGGCTCATCATTACAATTTGTCATGAATGAAGAATTAACGGGTGCCCTTTGCACGCGTTCCAAAATGAAAAAATTAACTCCCCGTCCGGAAAAAATTTTCACGATGATTCGCGGCGAAATGCTCGAAATTTAACGGAATTCCGGCACGTTCTTTTAACAAGTGTGCACGATATTAGGCCATTCATCGAAGGTTCAGGATGGGGATCGTTAGGGTTTTGCGACCATGGCCGAGTTTGCGCGTCTCAATCAGCTGATCGAACTTGCAAAAGAACCGTCGAGCGAGCGGCGGCGTACGCTGCTGCGCGAAGTTACCGATATCTTCGTCGAGAATCCGCAAGGCTTCAGCGAAAGCGAACGCGGACACCTTGCCGACATTATGACCCATGTCGCCAGCGAGATGGAAGCGCGTGTGCGCTCCGAGCTGGCCTACCGTCTGGCGGAAGTCGTGGACACGCCGCGCGAAGTGTTGCGCCAGCTTGCCAGCGATGAAGTGGAGGTCGCCCGGCCCATCCTCGAAAAAAGCCGGGGCCTTAAAGAAGAAGACCTCATCGCCATCATCCAGCAAAAAGGCGGCGCGCATCAGGAACTCATCGCGGCGCGTGACGATGTCACCACCGCCGTTTCCGGCGCGCTTGTCGAACATGGCAATGACACTGTGCTTGAAAAGCTCGTCACGAATAAGGGCGCGCAGATCGATGAAGAGACGATGAAGCGTGTCGTCAAGCGCGCCGAGGCGAACAAGGACTTGCACGAGCCTCTGGTGGACCGGGACGATCTCTCGCCCGAGCTGATGCATGACATGTTCTGGTTCGTCTCCTCGACCTTGCGCGAGACGATTCTCTCCAAGGCGACCAATCTCGACCCGGATATGGTCAACCGGCTGCTGCGCGAATCCGAGGAACGCATTCTTCTGGAAATGGGCTCCGCCCCGCCGGAAAAGTCCCGCGCCCATCTTTATATCGAAAAGATGATCGCCAAGCGCGAGCTGAACGAAGCGCTGCTCGTCAAACTGTGCCGGGAAAAACAATGGCCGGAGCTTGTCTGCGGCCTCGCTCATCTTGCCAATATCGACGAGAAGACGGCCAAACGCGTTTTCTTCGACAAGACGGGCGAAGGGCTTGCGATTGCTTGCAAGGCCTCGCGTTTCGACCGCTCGACCTTTTCGACTTTTATTCTGCTTCGGGAAACCGGCTCTCAGCGCTCCATCGAGGACACGTATAAGCTGCTCGCGCTTTACGACGAAGTACCGGTGGATGTGGCCCAACGCACCATGCGCTTCTGGCGCGTACGTTCCCAGGAAAAGAGCGAGGCGGCGTAACATCGCCGCCCGTTTAGTTGGCGCGCGGCGCCTCGCTTTGCCCTTCCCCCTTGGCATCACTCGGGGGAACGAAAGGTTCGGGGCTGCCCTCCGGCCATTTTTCCACATAAAGCGACTGGCTCGGGAAGGCGAAACCGGTGCCCGCCCCTTCCACGATTTCCTTCACCTTGAAGGCAAGCTCTTCTTTCAGCTCCAGCCACTCGCCCCAGACGGTCGTATGAGTGAAGGTATAAAGCAGAATGTCGATGGAGGAGGCGCCGAAAGAATCGATGCGCACGAAGAGCGGGGCTTCGGCGGGGCCGACAAAGGCCTCATGCTCGCGCAAATAGGCTTCGATCTTGTCACGGATTTCTTTGAGCTGATCAAGGCTCGTGCGGTACTCGACGCCGATCTTCCAGAAGATGCGCCGGTAGGTCATGTCGGAGAAATTCGTCACCGCCGCATCGGAAAGTTTCTGGTTGGGCACGAAGACCGGCGCCTTGTCGAAACGGCGCACCATGGTGGAGCGGAAACCGATATGCTCCACCGTGCCTTCCACCACCGTGTCGACCAGGATCCAGTCGCCCTTGCGGAAGCGTTTTTCCACCAGAATGGAAAGTCCGCCGATCAGGTTCTTGAAAAGGTCCTGCGCGCCGAGCGCGACGGCGACACCGAAAAGCCCGAGCCCGGCAATGATGGGGGCAACCTGCACACCCCAGATTTGCAGAACGGTCGCAGCGCCAATGGCGATGACGCCCCATTTCGCGCCCGTCACCAGCCAGTCCAGCATTTCCTCGGTGAGCACGCGTTCAAGCTCGCGCAGAAGATCGGAGACCGGGGTCAGCGCATTATGAATGCCCCAGAAAATCGCAATGGCGATGAGCGAGCGCAGCACGTTGCTGGCAACCACCGCCGCCGTGCCGCCGAGATCGAGATAATCCAGCGCAAAGAAAACGCCGATAATGACGAAGACGAAGCGCAAAGGTTCGGCAAGCGCCGCATGGAGTTTATCGTCCCAATGATTGGGCGTGTTCTTTACCCAGCGGTCGACGACGGAAAAGATGAAGCGGGAAAAAAGCCCGCGCAGCAGATAGAAGAAGAGAAAAATACCGAGCGCGATCAGCGCATCGCCCACCGAATAGCCTGCAACGCCGCTATTCCAGACTTCCAAGGTGATGCTCCACAATTCCGCGAATTGAGCCGGCACGTTTTCCATCGGCATCCTCTTGTTTCAGCCAGGCCTTATTCTTATGCCTCGGCGGCTTGACGTTCGCGTGTCGCCGAGAACGAAATATTCGGCCATTTATCCGTTATATAGCCGACCTCCCAGGCGCTTTTCGCCATGAAGACGGGAGCGGCGTCCCTGTCCTCGGCAATATTGCCCTGATTGGCATCGACGAAACGCTTGAGCTCCAAGGGGTCGTCCGCCGAAACCCAGCGCGCGGTTTCGAAGGGCGCCGGTTCCAGCCCCACCTTGATGCCGTATTCGGCATCGATGCGCTCGCGCAGCACTTCAAGCTGCAGCTGGCCGACGACGCCGATCACCCAATTGGCACCGATCTTCGGTTTGAAGACCTGCGTCACACCTTCCTCGGCAAGGCTTTCGAGCGCCCGGCGCAAATGCTTCATCTTCATCGGATCGTCGAGGCGCACGCGCTGCAGGATTTCCGGCGCGAAATTCGGAATGCCGGTAAAGACCAGGTCTTCGCCTTCCGTCAGCGTATCGCCGACGCGGATCGTGCCGTGGTTCGGGATACCGATAATATCGCCCGGCCAGGCTTCTTCCACCAGCTCGCGGTCCTGCGCGAAAAAGAGAATGGGATTATGGACGGAGATGACTTTGCCGCTCGATGAGATTTTCAGCTTCATGCCGCGCTTGAACCGGCCCGAGCAGAGCCGCATGAAAGCAATCCGGTCGCGGTGATTGGCGTCCATATTCGCCTGCACTTTGAAGACGAAGCCGGAGACCTTGCCTTCATCGGGCTCGACGGTGCGCACCGTCGTCTTTTGCGGGCGCGGCGAGGGGGCAAGGCTTGTCACCCCGCGCAGGAGCTGGCGCACGCCGACTTTCCGCAAAGCCGAGCCGAAGAAGACCGGCGTCATAGCGCCTGCGCGGTAAAGATCGAGGTCGAAGTCGGGGCTTGCGACCTGCGCCAGCTCGGCTTCCTCGCGTAAGGTTTCCAGTTCCTTTTCCGGAATATACTGCGCCATGGCATCGGAGGAAAAATCCACCGCCTCGCCCGTGCCCTCTTCGCCCTTCGTATGGGGCAGGAAGGTATTTTCTTTCAGATTGATGAGGCCTTTGAAGAGCCCGCCCATGCCCGCCGGCCACATCATCGGCACGGTATCGAGCGCCAGGCGTTCGGCGATTTCATCCATCAGCTCGAAGGGGCTCTGGCCTTCCCGGTCCACCTTGTTGATGAAGGTGATGATCGGCACATCGCGCAAGCGGCAAACCTCGAAGAGTTTCAGCGTCTGCGCCTCGATGCCCTTGGCCGCGTCGATCACCATGATAGCGCTGTCGGCGGCGGTCAGCGTGCGGTAGGTGTCTTCGGAGAAGTCTTCGTGGCCCGGCGTGTCGAGCAGGTTGCAGATCGTGTTCTCGAATTCGAAGGTCATGACGGCGGAGGAAACCGAAATCCCGCGCTCCTGCTCGATCTTCATCCAGTCCGACTGGGTGCGGCGGCGCTCGCCCTTGGCTTTCACCTGCCCGGCCATGCGAATGGCCCCGCCCATCAGGAGCAGGTTTTCGGTCAGGGTCGTCTTGCCCGCATCCGGGTGAGAGATGATCGCAAAAGTGCGCCGGCGGCGCACGGCTTCGGTTTTCGGTTCGTACATGAATTCAAGTGCCTGAACTGCAATTTCGGGCCGGAAACGAGGAGCCGGCCCCGCTCCCAAAGGCGGCGCACCCTAACCCAAGCAGGCGGCGGATGCCATACCTTGAAGAGCCTCCCGAAAGCCCCCCGCAAGTCCCGGGGGACCTTACGTTTCCGCCAAGCATCCCGCTTGATTCACATCATGACGTGCGGCGCGGAAACAGGCAGAATGGCGCCATTCGACATTCAACCTATCAAACCCATCAGACGAAAGGATTTCCCATGGCTGGAACAGCCCGTGACATCGTGACCCCGCACTTGGAAGCGGCCATTGCCGAGGCGGAGGCCGCCAAATACGACGCCGATGTGGTCGGCCGGCTTTTCCTGGAAAAAGCCATTCAGCTTTTCCGCACCGTGCGCTCGAACGAGGATATCGCCGCCGAACTCATCAGCTCCGCAGAGAATATCGACCCGGACGGCGACTATATGTTCATGCGTCCTTAAATCTTGAAAAGAGAAGACGCGGAAAGATCCGGAGGGCGGGTTTCCTCGCCCTCCACTTTTTCCTGCAGGAAATGGCGCCGCGCCTGATCCTCAATTTCCACGACCCAAAGGTCCGGGTCGAATTTGCGCTGGCGCTCAATATAAGCGTCCGCTTCGGCCTCCGCGACCGGTTCCGGCCCGTTGCCAGGTATCCAGATCGGGCTGCCGTCCCCTGCCCGCGCGCGGGCATAGACCATGGCCGTGCCGTCAAGGCCGTTCACCTTCACCAGCACCGTGCCCGAGGTGTCATCGCCCCGCCGCACCACCATGGCAGGAACATTTTCCGCGCCCGCACGGCGGATCAGGGCTTTCACCCAGATTTCTGCTTTCAGCCGGGGTTCGTCGCTATGAGGCACGCTGGAGGCCCGCTTTCTTGTTGAAACCGTGCTCTCTCATATCATGAATGAGGCGGGTCTTGCGGGCGTTCTTTGCAAGATCGGACGCGCGCTTTAACCTCATGCACATGATCGCCCGGCTATAAGGATGGGGCGCCGCAGAAGCGCTCTCCGCTCAAGAGGCATGGTAAACATCCCTATACGGAACAGGTTTGTAAGAACCGGTCCGCGCGGGCGATATTTTGCCAGGCTGTGTACCGCCCGGCATTCGGGCCGGACATTGTGCCGCCGTTCAATATTGAATAAGGCAGGCCGCCGGCGTTCTTTTTTGGCAATTGCATCGGGCAGGAGCTTCACACTAGTATATGCGCCATCCGCACAATCATGGTATGAATGTTGAATCGGGGGCAATTGGCATTGCTGTTGCGTGGGGCATGGGCACAGCCTTTCGAGGGGTTTCGGGTATGACGAAGTCGCGTTTCGCCGCCGGATGCGGTTCTTCCGGTTTTCTTTCCATTCGCGCTGCCATTACCGGCGCCGCCCTTCTGGCCCTTGGCGGCTGCGCCGTCATCGACGGTGACAGAAGTGCCCAGCCGGCCAGCACAAGCCCGGCACAGCAGAAAAGCCAGCAGGCCAGCCTGCCCGCACCCGCCGATAGCGGCGCGGAGGTCTTCATCCTGCCCGAGCCGCGCCCGGCGCAAGGCGTCGCCGCGCTGTCCGGCCCGCTGCCGAACGACACGAGCCTTAATGGCTTTGCCCAGGATTATGCGGTTTTCCAGAATGTGCTGAACGATGCGAGCACGCTGAAGCTCAACACGCCCAACCAGGTGCGCCATGTGCTCCAGCAATTGCGCTATTCCGAGCCCAAGCGTATTGCCCGTGGCTGGATCGCCTACCGGGCGCTGATCGCGGCGCGAGATCCGGCCTTTGCCCGCGGCGTTAAGGCGCGCGTTTCCGCCGAAGGGCGCGACAACGTGCTGAGCAATTTGAGCGGGCACGGCGTTTATGCCCGCCGGATCGACGGGGCAGGTTCGGCCACCGCCGCCGTGATCGAGAATATCGCCGCCGACAATGCGAAAATGGCAACGCTCAGCCAGCGTTTCCTGACCGCAGCCCGTGATTTCCAGTCGAAAAAATGGGGCAACCTGACCCCGCTGCCGGAAGACCGCACGGTCGATACGGCGGCACTGGAAGAAGGGCGCGGCGTCATCGAGGCGATCAAACAGGAATTCAGCCCGATTTCCACCGCCCATGCCGCCTCCGCGCCGCTGATGGAGCAGGTGCTGGCCGTGGCCGCGCGCCATGTCATCGACGAGCAGGAAGCCCAGTCTCAGCTTATCGACAGCTTTACCGCCAATTCCAATTCCACGCGCTGCCTGCGCTGGGCCCGGCTCAATCTCAATCAGTGCCTGGCCGCCGCCCACTTCCCCTCCGAGGAAGCCTGGTGCACGGGCAAGCACGGGCTGGAAGATGTGCGCGCCTGCTGGGCGCGCGTTAACCTTGGTTGACGCGCGGTTTTCTTTTGCGCCTTAACCTTTATTACCGCAGCGCCTAACCTTCTTCCTTTGCAGGAAGCAACGCGGCGCCGGATCTTTAAAATTTTCACGGCATTTGAAGCAAAAACTTTTCAAATACTTTTCGTTTTTTGCGAAAAACTACATCGACTTAGCCGAGTTTTCTTGAGTCTTTGCTAGCCAAAGAACATAGTTTTCCCAACTTAAGTCCGAGTGCTTTGAATTTTAACAAAGTGCTTAAGACTGGCTCAGTTTCCCGCTTTTACGCTGAGATATCGGTTAACCCGAGAAGAAGCAGCGAGAGTGATGTTTATTCTGCGAGCCATATTCTGGATTGCTGTCTTGGCCTTCCTTCTGCCCACGGGCGAGGGGTCTGCCCCCACACGCGCCGGGACGGGTTTCTCCGCTGCCCAAAGCGAAGACTACCGGCCCCTGCCCGCTGCCTACCGGCCCGGCGAGGACGCCTATGGCTATGAAACGGTCAGCAACGGCCCGCAGGGCTCCTACGTCAGCAACCAGATCGACCCGGCAAGCGACATGCCCATTGCGACCGGCGACAAGCTTGCCCATGCCTTGCAGCTTGCGCAGGCCACGGGCCAGGCGATCGGCGATCTGATGGCATTTTGCGACCGCAATCCGCAGGTCTGCGACACCGCCATGACCACCGCCTATTTCGTGCGCGCCCAGGCCGAGCATTACGGCCTGAAGGGGCTGGAACTCATTGGCGCCGCCGTGAATGAAGGCGTGGACGACCCCGCCGTCATCTGGCGCCGGGTGCAAAGCGCCGAGGGGCCGGTCCCGCTTCCGCGCCCGCAACGTTACTAGGCCCGCCCGCAGCTTCATTAGGGATATTAGACGCCCGGTTGCCTTTGCCGCGCCCAGGGACTATGTCAGGGGCACAGCCACGCGCTGTGCCTTTTGCACAATTCCGGCCCGTCAGCATGAGTATCGAAAGCCTTCTGGAAGATTTCGCGTTCCTCGATGATTGGGAGGACCGCTACCGCTATGTCATCGAGCTCGGCAAAGGCCTCGCGCCGCTGTCCGAGGCCGAGCACAATAGCGAGACGAAAGTGCAAGGCTGCGTCAGCCAGGTCTGGCTGGTCTCGGAAGTCGCCGAGGAGCAGGGCAAGACCACGGTGCTTTTCCGCGGCGATTCCGATGCGCATATCGTCAAAGGCCTGATCGCCATTCTTCTGGAAATGTATTCGGGCAAATCCCCGGAAGAAATTCTGGCGATCGATGCCAAAGAGGTGTTCTCCAAACTCGGCCTCGATGAGCATTTGAGCCCGCAGCGCTCCAACGGGCTTTATTCCATGGTGAACCGGGCGCGGGCGGACGCAACGGCGGCCATTGCCGGCGCCCAGCCCGCCTAAGCTCCACTAGAGCCGCTTTCCGCTTCTTTCTTTTCTGCGCAATCCGTAGTGGAGAGCGAGCCTTTCGAGCGCCAGCCTCAGCACCACCTTGCCGCTGCGCTGGGGCCAGCCGAAGCCGCGCTCGGCGCTTTCCAGCCCCTGCAAATGGCAGCAGACTTCAATAAGAAGATCCGAGAGACCGGGCCCGGCCTCGGCGAGTGCCGCCTCGAAACGCCGCCGCGCCTCGAGCGCCATATCGCTGATCTCACCCTGCCGGAAGACGCCTTTCTGCCGGACATCGCTCGGCAGCGCCATGGACCAATCCCGCGTCACGGAAGGGGTGAGCGCTGCCAGTGTGAAATCCCGCCGCAGCTTTTCGCCCGCTTCATATTGCGCCTCATCGATAAAAGGTCTGCCGCCCGGCCCCCGCCGCCGGCGCAGCCAGCCAAGCGGGCTTTCCCCGGCATTGAGCGTGACGGGCGTCTCCGTTTGCGCCGCCCCGGTGAGTTTTTCACGCACCCGTAATTGATGCTGGGCGCGAAAGCCGTCTTCCGGCGCCAGGCTGCGCCAGTACCAGGCAAGGCCTGCCTCGGAGAGCCGGTATAGAGCCAGCGGCGGGCCTTCATTGTCAGCCCCTCCCGCTCTTCCATGGACAGCACTGGCATGGGCAGCGCTGGCGCTCAGCCAGTCTTCAGCGAGAAACGCCGCAAGCAGGCGGAGGGGGATGCGCATGACAGGCTTCGCCCAGCGGTTGCGGGCCACGAAGAGTCCTGCCTCGTCTTTCTCCAGCGGCATGAGATGCGCGCCTTCTTCCTGCAAACGGCGGAAGATGCGTTTTGCCTCCCGCTCAAGCTCGCCCCGGGCGATCGCCGGGCGCGCTTGCGCCTGCGAAGGCAAACCAGAACGAGCGCCGGAAGGAGCGCGGGTATGAGGCTCAGGCATGGGGCAGCCCTCCCTTTTGCACAGTACCGGCAAAGGCGGGCATAGAGGCGGCGCGCGGGCGCCTGCTTTGCGGCATCGGCCGCTCGCCCAGCGCAGAGACGGCGCGCACCGCCAGCTCGATCCTGTCGAGCATCAGATCGAACTCGGCATCGTCGCGCCGGTCTTCGATGCATTCGCAGGCATAGGCGACGGTGGTGCGGTCGCGGAAAAACTGCCGGCCCACTTCCGCAAAGCTCAGCCCGAAAACCACATGGCACAGATACATGGCGATCTGCCGGGCCGTGGCGACCGGCGCCCGGCGCCTTGTCGCCGCGCGCAGTTCCTCTTCCGGCACGGCCCAGGCATGGGAGACCGCCTGCTTGGTCAATTGCGCCAGGCGAAAGGCCCGCTCACGCTGCGCATGACGAGGCGGCGCCAAAACGGCGCGCGCGGAAGGCGGCCGCAGCGATGGCAAGGCGGGTGACGGCAAGACCGGTGACAACGTGACCGACCGGGAAATGACGGGACGATTGGCTTTTCTGACTTGGTTTTTGACAGGTTCCATACGCGTTCAGACCTCCTACCCTGGAAAACCGGTTGCTCATTCCCCCTATTGCCGATAAAGAACATATAGGGAACATGGGCGCACTCCAAGGTAAAACTTACGTATCGCGTAAGGTGGCGGGGATAAGTTACGCAAATTTCTCGAGCGCCGACGGAAGGCGGGGCCAAGATGGACCGGCCGGACGGCGAAGACGGAGGGGAACGAGGTCATGAACAATATCCGCCAGCTGCGCAAAGCGCAGGGCATGACCCAGGCGGAGCTCGCCCGCCGGCTGGAGACGAGCGTGGCCACGATCTCCCGCCTGGAAAGCGCCGATATCCGCCTTTCCGCCGATTGGCTGACACGGATCGCCGAGGCGCTCGGCGCGCGGATGGGCGAGTTGATCGAAGAACGCGGCCGCCCGGCTCTCGCGGCCCTCGGCCATATCCGCGCCGATGGCTGGGCAGTGCCGGGCGCCCTGCCCGATAGTGCGGGATTACTCGGCGATGTGCCGCTTGCCGATCCGGTGCAGGTCTTGATCGGCGCGGACCAGGGCGGCTTCAAAGCGGGCGAAGTGCTGATCGCCGACCGCCTGCCCTCCTTCCAGATACCCCAGCTTTACAACTGTCCCTGTCTTGCCGGCCTTGAAGATGGCCGGGCGCGCCTTGCCCGGCTCGTGCCCCTGCCTGAAAGCGATGCGCCTTATCTTCTCGTGCCGCTCGGCGATGGAGACGCATCCCGGGCGGCAGCACTTTCCTGGGCGGCCCGGCCGGTGCTGGCCGTGCGGGCGCTTTAAAGACCCAGTTTTCTTCCTTCAGTTTTCTTCTTGAGGCAGCGCGCAGGTACCGTTCCACACGCCCCCGGCGCGCGCATCATGTTCCAGCGACCAGCGCCCGGTGAAGGACTGGCCTTCCTCGCTCAGCACGAATTCGGCATCGCCGCGCGCAATCTCGGAAATCCAGGTGCCTTCGAAACGGGTGCCTTCCACCTCGCCGATGACGAAGCCGGGGCGCATCCCCGCCTCGCGCCGGTAGCTGCCCGTCACCGCGCCGTCCCGCTCGATGAGATGCAGCTCGCCCACATCCGTTTTCCAAAGACCGGTAAAGCCCTCGCATGTATCGGGCAGCGGCGTCACCTCGAAGCGCCGCGCGGCCAGCAGCCCACCGCCATGTTCAAGGCTCGCATAAGCGCCAAGCTCATGCTCGCCGGGTTCTTCCGGCGCAAAGAGCAGCGCCGAGCCTTCCGCTCCGCCCAGCGTATAGCGCTGCTGAGCGGCGGGATCGCCTTGCGCATTGAGGCTGAGATAGCCGCCATCGGCCAGGCACATGCCGGGGCCGAAATCCGGATCGACGCGAATGACCTCGCCTTCCTTGTATTCCTCGCGCTGCAGGGAAAGCTGCGGGGCCGGCGCCGGGCGCACGCCCGCGGCAAGGGAGCGGCGCGGATCGAGCTTGAGCCCGCGCACCAGTGCTTCGAGCGCTGCGGCGGGTGTGCGGATCGGGCGCTTGGCTTCTTCTACTTCTTTCAGCTCTTCCGGTTCGGGCGTCTTGCAGGTCGAGCGTTCCCAGCAAAGCCTGTAACCGGCGCGCGCCGCCTTGACCGCATGCAGCGCGGCCAAGAGATCGGCGGCGGCGCAGATCCCGTCTTCGGTTTTTTGCGGCGCAGGCGCTGCATCGCGGATGTGCAGACTTGCCGCCAGCCGCCCGCCATTCAGCATTGCATCGGCCAGCGCTTTGAGCGACAGGCTGCGCGCGGTCTGATCCTCGGCGGCGACTTGCATGAAGCGCTGCGCGCGAGAGAGCGAGAGCACCACGGCCCGCAGCCGCCAGACCGTGTCGCCTTCATCGGCTTCTTCCGCCTCCTGAACAAACCCGGAGAGACCTGCAGCCACCTCGCCCACTTCCAACTGCGCGGCGCGCCAGGTTTGCGGGTCTTCTGGGCCGCGGGCAAGCTGCGCGAAGGGCGCTTCGAGTTTTGCAAGCGCGCGGGACACATCGAGTGTCTGCAACCTGCTTTCAGCGGGATGGGGCGCATATTTCGCGCTGATCGGCGCGCCATTTGCGAGCGCCACCAGCGCTTCTTCGGCCACGGCCAAATCGTCCATCATGGCGCGGGCAGGTTTGCAATCGAGCACCGGACAGGAAAGATGATTGCAGGCATCGGCCTCTTTTTCGATGGCACCCGCCAGCGCCGTCACGCGGGCAAGCGCCGTGCGCAAAAGCGGCTCGTCGGTGCGGCAGGAAAAGGCGGCAGGCACTGCCTTGCCGCTCTCGCCGCAGCCTGCATCGAGGCGGCACTGCTCAAAGGCGCCGAGGAAATGCCGGTAGGCAAGAACGGAAACGCCCGCCGTTTCCTGCGCCGCGGCCAATTGTCCGGCAAGGCGGCCGTCTTCCACGCCGCCTGCGCCGGGCGGCGGGGCTTCATTCATCCGCGTTTCAAGACGGCGGACCTGCGCCATGGCGCGCCGCGCCTCTTCCTCGAAAAAGCGCACACTCTTCCAAGTGCCGGTACAAGCGGGACAGGCACCGCCCGCAAGCTCGCCCTTCGCCTCCCGCCCCTGGCTTTCGCGCAGGCGCGCGGCAGCGGCAAGCGCCTCTTCAAGTTCGGCGCCGAGACGGCGTGTTGCAGGAGAGGCAAGATTTTGCTGAAGCTCGGGACCGTCCGGCGCATCGCGCCCGATAACGAAAAACAAGAACGCCCAGGTCAGCGTGAGCCCGGCGACAAAAACGCCGGCGGCGAGTGCCGCATACCCGAGCCTGCCACGCATCTTACCGTTCACCCGACGCCATTACCTGTTCGTGCACTCGGCACGAAGCGCGGTGGCGCCTTCTGCCGCTTTGGCACATTGCTGGCCGGGAAAACAGAACCCGGCGGGCGAGCCGTTGAAGATGAAAGCGATCTCCGCCTCGCCGCGTTCATTCGGCGCAAAGGTGCCGGTCATTTCATAGGTGCGGCTCTCACCCGGCTGCAAAGTGAGCACATCGCCGATCGCGGGCGCGGAGAGCGGCACATAATGTACGCCGTCCACCGCCACATTGACCGAACCGCCGATAGCGGTCAGCGTGCAGCGGCCGGCGAACTCGCTTGCCTGATCGGCCGGGGCATCGATTTTGAAGCGGGCTGCGTCGCGCGGGCCGACTTCCTTCATCCCTTCTTCGATGCGCGCCTGAGCGGCGGCATGAGCGGCAGACACGCCGCCCGGTCCGGCAAGAGCGAAAGAAGAGGCCAGTAAGACCGGCAGCAAGAAAGCAGTGGAAGAAAAAGAACGGCCTTTAATGGCGCCGCGCCGATACATCATGACAACATCCCCGTTGCGCCCCCCCCCCCGCTCCCCAATTACACGATCTGCCGGGACACGATTTTCCCGCCGCCCTGCTTCGAGCGCAAGGACAGCGGAGCCGGGTTTCAAGCGATCTGGACGATCTTACCGCTATCCTTGACCAGCGCATCCGCCTTTTTCGAGAGCAAAAAGGCATCATAACCGATCATCATCGCCACTTCGCCATTTTCACCGGCGAGCGGCAGGCGCAGCCAGACTTGGTGAAAAGTGGGCCGGTTTTCGCCCATCAGGCGGGTCACGCCGTAAGCCGGTTTGCGCTGTACGGCAACGCGGTGGGCCACCGCCTGCCAGTAGCGCGCCTCATCGGGCGGCAACGCTTCATCGAGCATTCGCCCCGTCAGTTCCATCCCATAACCTTCCCGAAGGCGCGTGCCCGCGAGGCGGACTTTCGCCTTCAGGCTCGGATGATCGATCTCCATCAGGCAGATGCCGGGCAAAAGAGAGGGAATGTGAACCGGGTCGATATGGGCACGGCCGGGCAGTGCGCCGTCGGGATGCCGTTCCAGCCAATAATCGAAGAGCTTCTGCAATTCAGGCAGCGGCAATTGGGAGCGGAAGCCCCTGTATCCATCCTGTGACTGCGTGAACTGTGCTTCCTGCACTGCGCTCTCCTCCGATTCGTTAACTATGAAGACAAGAGGCCCGCATAGCAAGAATCATAAAGGTCACAGATGCGCTTTAAGTCTCTGAGATAGTTGACAAATAGTCGGCAGGCAGAATGCGAATCCGCGAGTGATGACTAACCCGAACGGCGGGCGCCGCGCGGCCGGCCAACGGATTTCTGCCCCAGCCCCATACGCTTGGCGAGTTTGGAGCGGGCCTTGGCATAATTGGGCGCGACCATCGGATAGTCCGCCGGCAGACCCCATTTCGTCCGGTATTCTTCGGGCGAAAGATTGTAATGGGTGCGGATATGGCGCTTGAGGGATTTGAAACGCTTACCGTCTTCAAGACAGACCAGATAGTCCGGCGTCACCGATTCCTCGACCGAGACCGCCGGCACGGGCGCCGCATCGCCCGGCATCGGCATGTCGCTCATGGCCGATTCCAGCGCCTGATAAACCTGATGGATAAAAGCGGGCACATCGGATAGCGGGAGCGAATTATTGCTCACATAAGCCGACACAATCCCTGCGGTCATGTCGATGAGATCCGCTTTTTCAGTCATGCGCTCGTCTCCGCCCGACATGCGTCCGGTCCAAGTCCATATTTCGGGTATGCTTCGGCTCCGCCCCAAAACAGACTATTTAGGATAATTCTATCAATTTTCAAATAGACCGGCAACGTATAACGAAAGAATTTGCGATATAATTACACTCTGTATCCTGTCTAAGCGCTAATACTCACGCACGAAGACCAACGTTTTCACACGCACGAGCGTTCCAAAAAAGTAAAGCACACGCTGCGAAATCTACTTGTTGGCCATCCTGGCCGGTACGGGCAGTGAATAGGCAAATTGGCCCGCCTGATTTGTAATGTTTACGCCGACCTATACGGCCAAAACCAGGGAAAATTTCCCTATCTCTTCCCTATCATTCATTTCGCGCGGTTATTTATCACGCTGCTTCAATTATTGGCGCAAGGCGCTTGTTAGACTGCACCGCCTCTGCGATCACTGATCAGGATCCCCACCCTGCGGCCATCGGCGCCTTTCTATAGAGCCCGCCGCACAGCATAATGACGCCCGCTCGACAACGCCCATAGGAGGGAGCCCCCTCCGCCTTGCCTGAAGAGACACAAGATTATGTTCCTGAGAGATATCTGGTATTTCGCGCTGCCCGGGGAAAGCCTGAAAAAAGGCGACATGCATCACAAAGTCTTGCTCGGCGAGCCTGTGGTGATCGGCCGGGACGCGGAAGGCGCCCCCTTCGCGCTGCGCGATATCTGCCCGCACCGGGGCGTGCCCCTCTCCTCCGGTCAGCTTTATGCCAAGGAAAAGAGCGGCTGCGGCAAGGCGGCGCTGGAATGTCCCTATCACGGCTGGAAGTTCGGCACGGACGGCGCGTGCCTTGAAATCCCCTCTCTCGTGCCGGGCCAGGACATGGATGTCGGCCGCATCAAGGTGCGCCGCTATCCGGTGCGCGAGGTGCAGGGCAATATCTGGATTTATATGGCCGCCGACGAGCGCGCGGAGGCTGAACCGCAAACCGCCCCGCCCCTCATGCCGGGCTTTGAAGGCCGCGCGCCCAATCTGCGCGAGGCGATGACCTTCGCCTGTCATATCGACCATGCGGTGATCGGGCTGATGGACCCGGCGCATGGGCCCTTCGTCCACCGCTCCTGGTGGTGGCGCACGGGCGCATCGATCCATGAAAAGGCGAAGGACTTCGCCCCCGCCCCGCAAGGCTTTTCCATGGTCGCGCACCGGCCTTCCAAAAATTCCTTCGCTTATAAGATCCTGGGCGGCGCGCCGGTGACGGAAATCACCTTCCAGCTGCCGGGCGTGCGCATCGAAAACATTCAGGCGGGCCGCCACCGCGTCGTCGGCTTTACGGCGGTAACGCCGGTCGATGAGAACACGACGGAGATCACCCAGAGCTTTTACTGGACCATGCCCGCGCTCAGCCTGCTCAAGCCCGTGGCGCGGCGTTTCATCCGCGCCTTCCTGAAACAGGACGGGGATATGGTGAACCTGCAGCAGGAAGGGCTGAAGTTCGAACCGCGGCTCATGCTGATCAACGATTCGGATGTTCAAGCCAAGTGGTACCACCGGCTGAAAAAAGAATGGGCAGATGCAAAAGAGGCCGGACGGGATTTTGAAAACCCCGTCCAGCCCGTGACTTTGCGCTGGCGCAGCTAAGGCTGCGCTCTTGTCTTAGAAGCGGTAGCCGACGCCGAGGCCGAAGAGCCAGGGATCGATATCCACATCCGCCGTCACCGCGCCGCCATTCAGGCTGACATCGGTATTCAGGAAGATCTTCTTCACGTCGATATTGGCGACCCATTTGTTGCCGAGATCGATGTCCATACCGGCCTGCAGCGCCCAACCGAAAGCATTGTCATAGTCGGCGCTGGTGATGGCACCGCCAGGCGCATCTTCATTGAAGAAGATCGTGTAGTTGACGCCCGCGCCCACATAAGGACGGTAGGTCTCTTTCGGTAGGAAGTGGTACTGCAGCGTCAGGGTCGGCGGCAGGAGGCTCACTTTGCCGAGGTCCAGGCTGCCCGCACCTTTCCACGTCACATCGTGACGGGTCGTCGCCAGGATGAGTTCGGCGGCGATGTTGTCGGTGAAGAAGTAGGAAATATCGACTTCGGGGACATAGTCCTCGTCGATTTCCACCGTGCCGCCCAGCGGGTTCACATCGGCATCTTCATCCGGCACCACGGCCACGCCGCGCACGCGCACGAGCCAGGGGCTGTCTTCTTCACCGTCGGCGGCCATGGCCGGCGCGGCGATTGCGGAAAAGGTCATCGCGGCAGCGCCAAGCAGAGCGGCCGGAAGTGCGGAATATTTCTTGCGGTTCGTCATCTCATCCCTCGCAGGTTCAAACTTCTGAGGATGAAGATGCGCGCAATTGATTGACCGGTCCTTGATACCGATCAATCGGAAGGCTTTCTGCCTGCGACAAAGTGTTCCGCTGCCGAATTTTTTCCTTGCCGGACCTCTTTAAGCGCTGAGGCGCGCGGCACCGGATCCTTTTGCAAGATAGGCGGCGATATCGTCCAGCGCCCTCGCCCCTTCCGGCAGCATCGGATAATAGGCATGCCAGACATGGATCATCTCCGGCCAGACATCCAGCATAGCATCGACGCCAGCCGCCTTCGCCCGCTCGGCCAGCAGCCGGGAATCATCGAGCAGCACTTCGGCATCGCCCACCTGAATAAAGAGCGGGGGAAGCCCCGTCAGATCGGCGAAAAGCGGTGAGGCCAGCGGCTCGCCCGCCGGTGCGCCGCCCAGATAAAGCGCCGCCATGTCAGCGATACCGGACTGGTCGATCATGGGATCGGCATCGGCGCGGCTTTCATAAGCGCCGCTGTTGCACTTCAGGTCTACCCAAGGGCTGATGAGGCAGGCGGCTGCCGGCATGGGCAGGCCTTCATCCCGCGCCTTGAGGAGCACGGCAAGGGTGAGCCCGCCGCCTGCCGAATCGCCGCCCAGCACAATCTCGCCCGGCGCATGGCCTTCGTCCAAAAGCGCGCGGTAGGCGGCAAGCCCGTCTTCCACCGCTGCCGGAAAAACATATTCCGGCGCCAGGCGGTAATCGGGCACGACAAGCTCGCGGCCAGTCTTCAGCGCCAAAAGCGCCGTCATATGCCGGTGCGAACGGGGAGACCCGAGGACATAGCCGCCGCCATGAAAATAAAGAAAGCGGCCTTGAGGCGTCTTTCCGGCGGGCACGATCCGGTCGGTCTTCATGCCTGCCAGCTCGGTTTCGCTGACCTCCACCCCTTCCGGCACGCCGAAGACTTCAAGCGTCGTGTCCATCGCGCGGCGGCGCTCTTCGAGCGGCAGGTCGTCGCGCTCCGCCGATCTTTGGCGCACCAGCGCTTTCAACTTGTCGATAGGTCTAAGTTCCTCGCTCATCACATCCCTCCCCGGATCGCATGGGCCTCAAGAGCGGCCATTTTGAGGGCATCATGCGCCCCAGGCGTTCTTCAAGGCAAGCTCAGCAGTTTCTTCACGAATCACGGTATAAGCTGAGATACTTGAGAGGCAGCCGAAGCGGCGGGGACACGCGTGACGGACACCGGACACAAAAACAGCATTGCAAAAAGCGAGATGGCTATCGGCAGCGGCATTCAATATAGCCGCTCCGCCTTCCGCACCATGGTCCGGCTCGACGAGAAAACCCGTTCGGAAGTCATGCGTGTGCTGAAAGACCTGCCCTCGCGAGAGGAACGGCGGATGCTCGGCCAGACCCATGAAGGCATCGCCCTTTCGGCGGGACGGCGGCTTGTCCTGCGCGAGGACGGACCCCAGATAACGGTTCTGGCCATTACCGGCCGCATAGCGGCTTAACGGCGATTGCAAGAGACGAATGACAAAGAAAAAAGACTCTCCGCAGATCATTCAGGGCCCGGACGGCGGACCGGCCTATGCCGTGCTGCCGATCGATGAGTATAAGCGCCTCAAGCAGCTTGCCGCCGACGCCGAAGATTTGCGCGCGGCCCGCTCCGCGCTTGAGGAAAATTTCCGCGCCGATCTCGTGCCCGCCCATATCGTGCACCGCATCGCCCGCGGGGAAAACCCTGTCCGCGTCTGGCGCGAGCACCGGGGCCATAAAGCCGTGGAGCTTGCCCGCGCCGCCGGGATCAGCCCGGCTTATCTCTCGGAAATCGAGACCGGCAAGAAAGACGGCACGTTCCGCACCATGACGGCGATTGCCGCCTGCCTCGATGTGTCGCTCGACGATCTTGCTCCGGTTATGGATGAAGACGAGCGTGCCGAGCGCGAACATGCGCAGCGCATCAACCGGGTGCGCGCGCAGATCCGCCTGATCGAGCAGCTGGTGACGGGCTCCGTCGACTTTTCCACCGGCGCGGTGCGCCAGGCCGCCGAATCCCTTGCAGGTGAGGCCCAGCAATTGATGGATGAGGATGAAGAGCTGCGCCCCTGGCTCGGCGAAGTGCTGCGCGGGGTGGATGAAATCCGCGCGCTTATCGAAAAGGCGGAGGGCAACATTATCGAGACGGCGCAGAACGCCCGGCTCGATCTGGAAAGGGTTGTGGCGCTCGACAGTTTCAAACAGCCGCCCAAGGCCGCCCAGCGCCGCACGGTGCCTGCGCCCGCGCAGATGAACGCAGCCGAATAACCTTCTTCTATTTTCTTAGAAGCCGCTTTCCTCGCCCGTGCCGAGCAGCGCCTGGCTGTGCAGCTCTGCGATATCGGCGGCCATGGCCTCATCCCACAATTGCAGAAGGGCCGTGGCGCGGGGGATCGTCAGTTCTTCGAAAAGCGCTGCGGCGTTTTCGGGCAGGCCCTCCCTGCCCGGCCCGCCGAGCGTTTGCGCCAGAGCGCCCGCTTCTTCCAAACTCAGCCCCAACGCGCGGGCAAGAACGGCGGCAGGTTCGCCGCCCGGATCGGCAAAGATGCGCGAGAGCAATTCGGCGCGCAAGCCGCAATGCCCGCTCAAGGCCTGGACACCTGCAGCCGGGCTTTCGGCCATGGCCGCTTGCAGAACGGCGCGCTGCGCCTCTGTGCCGAGCGGCGGCAGGCGGCGGAAGAAGCGCAAAAGCTGTGGCAGAGCGGCAGCATCCACCGCCTCGCCCAGCGTGTCCTCGATCGTCGAATGGGTCATGACCGCATCGGGCAGATGCAGGCGCACGATCTCGCGGCGCAGCTCCGCATTCACCCACCAGAAAAGCAGGCTCGCCGTCCAGGTGCTCAGCTCGGCGCGCAGCACCAAAGGCCGGTGCCAGCTTTCGCGCCCATTGGCCGCGCGCACCGCATTTTCCATGGAGCGGGGGCACAGCTCGGAGCCCGGATTGGCAAGGAGAAGATAGACCGCCTCGACATCGTCATGACGCAAGATGGCCGCGGCAAGCTCCGGCGGCACTTCCTCGCGCAGCGCCAGAAGCGCGCGGTGTTTTTCCGAAACCGCCGCCGCTTCGACCAATACGGAGACGGGCATATGCGCGCCTTCCAGCAAAAGCGGCTCGGCGACGGGCGGCACATCGAGCGTCAGATGGCGGGTGAGATGGGGCAGCGGCTCGGCCATTTGCGCCGTGCGCTCGGCAAGGCGGCGCTTGGTGACGAGATCGAGCTGGCCATAGGCATGGGAAAGGCTGAGATCGAGGAGATCACGCTCGGGTTTTGGAATGCGCCCGGCCGGCATGAGCGCCAGATCGGCAAGCCGCCGGAGCAGCAAGGCCAGACCGTTCTGCGCCGCCTTGCCGAGCGCACGGTCCCCCGCGCCGGGCATATCGAACTCGATACCGGCAACTTGCGGCAGGTCGGGCCTTTCGGGCGAATCGGCCAAGAAAATCATCCTTTCCAGCGGGTTAACCCTGATTTTCCTCTCCCGCCCCCTAAAATCCCGTAAAGACGCCTGAGGAAGGCTCCCCTCTTCCTCAGGTCAATTGGCCTGCCGGGTTTATTCCGTTAAGCTCGCCCCAACTTTTCCAGGTCCGGGGGGACCCGGGATCAACGGTAAAGGGGTTCTCGATGTTCATTTCCACGCGGCGCGGCCGGTCCATCGGCCTTCTGGCGGCCTTCGGTTTGTCGCTTATTCTTGCCGGCTGCATCTCCGAGCCCGAACCGGAAGTGCTGAACGATCCGCTTTACAAGCTCGGCTATTCGGATGGCTGCCGCACGGCCCATACCCGCATCGAAGGCTTCGAGAAGAAGACCGTGCACCGCAACGAGGCGCTTTACGAGCGCGAGGAAAATTACCGCGAAGGCTGGAAGAACGGTTACGGCACCTGCGGCGGCGCGACGCGCGGGGACAATGGCGAGCTTTTCAACGAACGCGGCAGCGCCCAGCCCTGGGATGCGGGACGTTTCTGATTTCACGCGCGCCCTTGCGGCATTCTCAGGCTGGAGAAACATATGCGTCTTTTGCTGATCGTTCTGGTTGCGCTGGCCGGGCTTGCCGCCGGGCTGATGTTCTACCGCTATGGCACGCTGGAGCCCTGCCGGGCGCTGGCACAGGACATGGCGGATGAAACCTTCGGCGAGGTGCAGGCCGCGCTCGGCAGCGAGCCCGGCGAGACGCCGGAAAGCGCGGTGCGCGCCATGCGTCTTGTGACGAGCCAATACGACACCTCCACCTGCGCCAGTAAATTGTGGGCACGCTGGACGGGCGGCGAAGACACTTAAAAGGGCGCAATAAAAGGGCACAGGCCCGATAAGGAGTTCCAATGCTCCGCAGACCTTTCTCCCTTCTGTTTCTTCTGGGTGCAGTCTTCATGGGGACCGTGCCGGCGGAAGCGCGTGCCCGCATCGAGACGGGGCGCGATCTTGCCGACGCCTGCCAGCTTGCGGTCGAGCACCGCTTGCACCGTCCCGGGGCGCCGCTCACCGGCAAGGCGCGCTATTGCCGGCAATATATCAATGGCTATTTCGGCGCGCTCGATGCCTTGCAGAAGGGGCGCGGCACGCAGAAAGTCCATTCCCATGACGAGAAGGACTATGTGCAATGCGCGCAGGTGCCCCGCGTTGGCTATATGGAAGACTTGGAAAAGAAAATTTCCCGCGCCGCCGACTGGCACCCGGACCTTCTCGACAAACCCGCCGTCGAACTTGTGATGCAGGCCTTCAACGTCATCGATCCTTGCTAATGCGATCCGTGCTAGGCTTGCCGCTCAAGCGCAAGGAACCACACGCATGAGCGACCATCCGAAAATCGCCGCCGTCGCCGGGGCCACCGGGCTCATCGGCCGGGCTTTGACCGAGGCGCTGCTTGCCTCGCCCGCCTTCGATCAGGTGATCACCTTCACCCGCCAGGCGCCGGGCTTCGAGCATCCGAAACTGCGCGCCATCGAGCTGCCGGATTTCAACCGCATCGGCGAAGCGGTGGCTCAGCTCGAAACACTGATCGCGGAAGGCTTTTCCGCCCTCGGCACGACGATCAAGACGGCGGGCAGCCAGGAGGCCTTCCGCCGGGTGGACTGCGATTTCAACAGCGCCTTTGCCGCAGCCTGCGAGGGCGCGGGCGCGCGGGCCTTCAATCTCGTCTCCTCGGTCGGCGCGGACGCGCATTCCTCCAATTTCTATCTGGGCTGGGCCAGCTTGCCGCGCCCTTGCTCTCACCGCTCCTTCTCGGACCTTTGCGGATTTACAAACCCATCAAGGCGGGCGAGGTGGCGCGCGCTATGGCGAAAGCCGCCGAGACCGGTGACGGAGACAGAGCCGTCAACATCTATCATTACGATGAGATGATGCGGCTTCTCAGGCGCTAAGAACGCCCGGCCACTCCCCGCTTTGAAGCGCGGGGGACGCCGGTTTGCGCGGCACGATCCGTTCGGCAGGCAGGCGCGCCACGACGCGCGTGCCTTTACCCTCCTCGCTTGTCAGCGTCAGCGTGCCGTCATGGGCCTCCATCATGGCGCGGGCAAGCGGCAGGCCGAGCCCGGTGCCCGGCGTCTTGCGGGTGAAGGAACATTCCACCTGCTCGAAGGGCTCGAAAACGCGCTCCACCATATGCGCGGGAATGCCTGCGCCCGTGTCCTGCACGATGAGGGAAAGATCGCCGTTCTCATGGCGCTGCGTGCACAGATCGATATGCCCGCCGGCGGGTGTGAACTTCACCGCATTGGAGAGAAGATTGAGCAGGATCTGGCGCATATGCCGCTCGAGCCGCTGGCGTGAATGTCCTCGACATATTCCAGATATTTCACCGGAGCGACCGGCCCGAACGTTTCTTTGCAAATGAGATCGGCAAAGCCGATCACAGCGTTGAGCGGAGTTCTGAGCTCATGAGACATGCTTGCCAGAAACTGCGTTTTGGATTTGCTCGCCGCTTCCGCGCGCTGGCGCGCCAGTTCCAATTCCTCGGCACGGTGCGTCATGACATTGGCGATGACGGCAAGAAGGCCGGTAATGGCGGCAACGCCGAGATAACGCCCCTCTTCCACCACGATGAAGCCTTGCACGTCCGAAGACTGCAAATCGAACTGCAGGAGGCGGCGGTTCACCTCTTCGCAATCGAGGCCGCCTTCGACGATGATGGGCGCGGCGTCCATCAGCGCGGTGATGGGCTTGCGCCCGAAAATATCGCGCCCGTAAAGACTGGCATAGGTGAGCATGAATTGCTGGCGGGAGACGAGCCCGGCAATCGCATCGCCGCGCAGCACGGGAATATGCATGAGCGCGGGGTCTTCCATAAGCCTGTCGAAAATATCGGCACAAGGCGCCGTAACCTCGACCGGCACAACCGGCACCGCGAGATCGCGCGCTACAGGATTGAGAGCGCCGCCCCTGCCATACTCCACACTCATGACCGCATCCCTTGCCTCACAGCGCGGGGTTTGCCCCGCGCGGGAAATGCAAATTAGTTGCGGCTATCTTTCGCGCCCGCCATTGCGCAATTCTTAAGATTCCCGAATGTCATGTAAAATTCACATTCGCGCATGAAGTGGCGGGAAAATGCGATAAAATGACATTCAAACGATAAAATCACCGCGGCGCGGCCCGCCGGTGTTAAGAAAATGCGCCGCATTGAAACAGCACGTGAGGCAGCGGCGGCAATAGCCGGGCAAGACCCGGGCAGTAAAACGGGGCGCCGGGAGGCAAAGATGCAAAGAACCGAGGGGCAACTCGGCTGGTATATGGGCGGACAGGCAAGCTGGTTCATCAGCCTCGGCATGCAATTCGTTCTCTTTCCCCATCTCGTTGCCAACGTGCTGCACGAGCCCGCCTTTTTCGTCGGCCTGGCGCAGATGTGCCTGCAAATTCCCGCTCTCCTTCTCATGCTGGTCGGCGGGCTGACGGCGGAGCGCTCGGACTGCCGGACGATCCTCATCCGCGTTCATCTCATCGCCGCGCTTCCGGCCCTCGGCCTTGGCTATGCGCTGCTTCAAGGCTTGCTCGCCTATGAAATTCTCATTCTTTACGCGCTGACCATGGGCACGCTCGGGGCCTTTGCCATTCCGGCCCGCGATTCCTCCCTCAGCCGGCTCGGCGGGCAGGACATTCAGCGCATCGTCACCATCGCCATGGGCGTGCAGCTGAGCGGGCAGCTTCTCGGTATGCTCTCGGTACAGCTCATTCCCTTCCTTTCGGCGTATTTCGGCCTGGAAGACCTGAACGCCGTTTCGCTGTTCCTGCATGTGCAGGCGCTTGTCATGGTGCTGGGCGGCATGGCGGTCTTTCAGCTCCGCCCCATGCCATCGCTGCATGAGCCAAGCGGGGCCACGCGCGGCAGCGACATTCTGGACGGGCTGCGCGAGGTCTGGCACTCCCCCTCGATCTTTCCCGTGATCGTGCTCATCACCGCCATCGGGCTTTTATATGTGGGCAGCTTCATGGTGCTGATGCCGCTCATGGTGCGCGACATTTACGGCGGCGGCGTCTCGCAGCTCAGCGCCGCGAACCTTTCCTTCTGGGGCGGCACGATCCTCGCCACCTTCACGCTGCTGCGCTTCGGCCATGTGGAAGCGCGCGGCAAGGTGCTCGTCGCTTCCGTGGGCTCGGGGGCGATCATCCTCGCGCTCTTTTCGCTGCCTATTTCCTTTTGGATGTTTTGCGCGCTCTCTTTTCTCTGGGGCATCGGCGCGGGCACGACCATGACCATCACCCGCACCATCGTGCAGAGCGAAGCGCGCCCGACGCACCGCGCGCGCGTCCTTTCCATCTATCAGCTCGGCATGATGGGCGGCGGGCCCATCGGCTCTTTCGCCATGGGCGGGCTTATCGGCCTCACAGGGCTTGCAAATGCCGTGCTTTTGCCTGCGCTTGTGATGGCGGGCATTCTTGCCTGGCTCTGCGCCCGCACGGCGCTGCTGTCCCTTCACGCGCCCCGCCCCGAACTTCACAATGAGGGCCGTTCATGAGCATTGCGGCAAATCCGCCCCTTCCCGCTCACCTCAAATGGTATATGGGCGGGCTCGGCACTTATTTCTTCGCCACAGGCATTCAGATGGTGCTGGCACCCTGGCTCATCAAAGAAGTGCTGGGCATGGGGCCGGAATATGTGGGCATCGCTCAAGCCTGTTCGATGCTCGCCATGCTGCTGCTCGGGCTTTTCGGCGGGGCGACGGCGGACCGCATGGAGCTGCGCTCTTATCTCATGCGGTTGCAGCTCATGGGCATGGTGGTGCCGCTCACGCTCGCCGCCGCGATTTACATGGGCTATCTCTCCTATCCGGTGATGATCGTCTATCTGCTCGTCTTTTCGACACTCGGCGCTTTCGTCACCCCGGCGCGCGATTCGCTTCTTACCCGCGTCATCAACCGGGAGCGGCCGGGCGCCATTCAAAAAGCCGTTGCCTCGGCCATGAGCATGCAGTTCCTGTCGCAGGTGCTGGGCAATCTCCTCAGCGGGCTTGCCGGGCTCGCCGGCCCCCTCTTTATCGTGCTCACCCAGGCGCTGGCGCTCGCCGCCGCCGCTTTTACCACCAGCCGCCTGCCCAAAGCCCCGCCGCCGCCCGCAGCACCCTTGAAGGAAGATCAGAAGCGCCCCTCCCAATGGCAGCTCATCAAGGAAGGGCTCGTCATTGTCTGGCAGTCGGAGCGGCTGCGCCCCGTCATCACCATGATGTTTTCCTCCGGCGTGCTTTATATCGGCGTCTTCATGGTGTTCTTCCCCATTCTCATTCCGGATGTTTATGGCGGGGGTTCGGCGGCGCTGGCCGGGGTCTATGTCGTCTTCTTTTCCGGTATCGGTATTTCCTCCACCGTGCAAAGCCGCTTGCGGCCCATCAAAAAGCAGGGCCGCGCCATCATGCTGGCGCTCTGCACCGGCTCGGCGGCGATGGTCGGCTTTCATTTCGAACCGCCCTTCTGGAGCGTTTATGTGCTTGCCGCCTGCTGGGGCCTTGCCGCCGGCGTTTCCATGACACAGTCGCGCGCCATCGTGCAGGAATTTGCCAGCGATACGCACCGCGCCCGGGTGCTCTCGATTTTTCAACTGGGAATGATGGGCGGCGGGCCGATCGGCTCTTTCGCCACGGGCTATATCATCAAGGCCATAGGCCCGCTCAACGCGGTGCTCGTGCCCTCCGCCGCCATGGTGGTGGTGTGGCTGACGATGTTCTTCTTTTCCCCGCTCTGGGGATTGGAAGCGCCGCCTCACAAAGTGGGAAGCGGCGCCTCCTGATCCGGCGACTTAGCTGTATTTGCGCTCGTCCCACCAGGGGAAGAAGTCCGGCATGTCCTTGGAGACCGTGCATGGATATTCTGCCGGGCGTTTTTCCAGGAACGACATGACGCCTTCTTTCGCATCCGCCGAGGCGCCGCGCGAATAGATGGCGCGGCTGTCGACCTTATGCGCTTCCATGGGATGATCCGCGCCCAGCATGCGCCACATCATCTGGCGCGTCAGGGCGTTGGAAACGGGCGCGGTGTTGTCGATGATTTCCCGCGCGATGGCCCGGGCGGCGGGCAGAAGCTCGTCGGCTTTATAGACTTTCTTGACGAGGCCGCCTTCGAGAGCTTCCTGCGCCGGGAAAACGCGGCCTGTATATGTCCATTCCAGCGCCTGGCTGATACCGACGAGACGCGGCAGGAACCAGCTCGAACAGGCTTCCGGATTGATGCCGCGCCGGTTGAAGACGAAGCCGAATTTCGCATCTTCCGAGGCAAGACGAATGTCCATCGGCAATTGCATGGTCACGCCGACGCCGACCGCCGGGCCGTTGACCGCGGCGATGACGGGCTTCAGGCATTCGAAGATGCGCAAGGAAACGCGCCCGCCGCCATCGCGCACCGCTTCATGGCTATAATCCACGGAGCCGTCGGCGCGGCGCGGATCGCCTTCCTTGTCCGGGCGGTCTTCGCGCTTTTCATAGTCGAAGGTTTTGGCCCCGGCGGAAAGGTCGGCGCCGGCGCAGAAAGCCCGGCCCTCGCCCGTCACGATGATCGCGCCGACATTATCGTCCGCATCGGCTTTATCGAAGGCGTCGATCAGCTCGAACATCATTTCGCCGGTAAAGGCGTTCAGCTTGTCCGGGCGGTTGAGGGTGATGGTGAGGATATTCTCCGCCACTTCATATTTGATGGTCTTGTAGGTCATGTTTTTCTCCCTATCGATGGGGGCACCATACAAGAGGCGGCTTAGAATTTCCGCCTTCTTTTATCCTTGACGTTGCGTCAGGCGGCCTCCCCCGGCCACGCAAACCGGTGCACAAATTTTCCAACTGGTTTATGATCCCGGCCAAAGAGAGCCGGCCGCAAGAGCCGGATAAGAACCGGCCAAAAAGGCCGGGAATCAGGGAGACGCTACATGCATCCGTTTCATCATGCGGCCACTGCGCCCGACCGGCCCGCCTATATCATGGCGAATACGGGCGAAACCGTAACCTATAAAGAGCTCGACGAGCGCTCCAATCAGGTCGCCCAGCTCCTGCGCAGCCTGGGGCTGAAGACAGGCGATGCCATTGCCATTTTCATGGAAAACAATGCCCGCTATCTGGAGCTTTGCTGGGGCGCGCAGCGGGCCGGGCTTTACTTCACCTGTATTTCCTCGCGCCTGACGCCGAGCGAGATCGACTACATCGTGGAAGATTGCGGGGCCAAGGCCTTCTTCACCTCGAAGGCACTGGCGGCAACGGCAAAAGATCTGCTCGCCAAGGACCTCATCAAAGGGGCGAAACACCGCTACATGATCGGCGGCGCGGAAGCAGGCTACAGCGCTTATGAAGACGCGCGCGATGCCATGCCCAAAACGCCGATCGCCGATGAAACGGCGGGCACGGATATGCTCTATTCGTCGGGCACGACCGGGCGGCCGAAAGGCATCCGCATTCCGCTTTCCGGCGGGCCCATCGACGAAGTGCCGGGCCTCGTCATGCTGGCCCAGGCGCTTTACGGCTTCGACGGGGACACGGTCTATCTTTCCCCGGCGCCGCTCTATCACGCCGCGCCCCTGCGCTACAACATGACGGTGCAGCGCCTTGGCGGCACCTGCATCGTGATGGAACATTTCGATGAAGAACAGGCGCTGCAGCTGATTGAGAAATACAAGATCACGCACAGCCAGTGGGTGCCGACCATGTTCGTGCGCATGCTCAAGCTGCCCGAAGAGGTGCGCAAGAAATACGATGTCTCCTCGCTCAAATGCGCGATCCACGCCGCCGCCCCCTGCCCGGTGCCGGTGAAGGAACAGATGATCGAATGGTGGGGCCCGGTCATCAACGAATATTATGCAGGCTCGGAAGGTAACGGGTTCTGCGCGCTCAATTCGGAAGAATGGCTGCAGCACAAAGGCTCCGTCGGCAAAGCGCTGCTCGGCAAGGTGCATATTTGCGACGATGAGGGCAATGAAGTGCCCGTGGGCGAGGCCGGCACGATCTATTTCGAAGCCGATGACCCGGATGCGCCGCAATTCCAATATTACAACGATGAAAAGAAGACCCGCGACAGCCGCCACCCCAAGCACAAGCATTGGACGACACTGGGCGATATCGGCCGGCTGGATGAGGACGGTTATCTTTACCTGACCGACCGCAAGGCTTTCATGATCATTTCCGGCGGGGTGAACATCTATCCGCAGGAAGCGGAAAACCTGCTCATCACCCACCCGAAGGTCGCCGATGTGGCGGTGATCGGCGTGCCGAACACCGATTTCGGCGAAGAGGTGAAAGCCATTGTCCAGCCCATGGACTGGGCGGATGCAGGCCCCGAGCTTGAAGAAGAGCTCATCGCCTTCTGCCAGAGCGAGCTTTCCAAGATCAAATGCCCGCGTTCGGTGGATTTCGACAAGGAATTGCCGCGCCACCCGACGGGTAAGCTCTATAAGCGGCTCATCCGCGACAAATATTGGGGCAATCACGACTCAAAGATCGTGTGATCTTCTCTTCAAAGGCCCGGCCCAGCGCCGGGCCTTTTCTTTTCAGGCCGCCGTTCAGCGCCGGTTCAGCTGTTTTGCATTTTGCTGATTGGGGTTAAATTGGCTGCATCATCGCAAAAGGGGGCTCGCCATGCGTATTCTCACGACAGTTTTCTTCGCCGCATCACTCGGATTGGGACTTGCAGCCATGAGCGCCTCGGGTCCGGCGGGCGCGCAGGAAGTCCATTCCTCCGGCAAGGAGTGCAACAACAAGTTCGGCGCCTCGGGCAAGCTGCAGCGGGAAGAATATATCTATTTCGAGACCGACAGCGCCGCCATCGCCCCGGAATATCTCGATAAGATCGAGCGGGTTTATGAGCGGGCGACGGGCCAGCACATGCAGCAGATCTGCCTTTTCGGTAAAGCCAGCAAGAAGGGCAATGCCGCTTATAATGCTGAGCTTGCCCGCAAGCGCTCCGAGGCCGTGGCCCGCGCCTTCAAGAAACTGGGCTGGCCTGCCTCGAAAATCGCCATCGAGCCCGAGGGCGAGCCGATGGGCTGGATCGCCGAGAGCCTGACCTGGGATTCGAAGGAAGACCGGCGCGTGCGCATCCGCCTCTCCATGTAGGAAGGAGGCCATGTAAGGGCCATGCAAGGGCCATGTAGAGGCGTCAAACGCCGCCTTTTCCGCCTTTAATTAAGCGTTGGAAATCCGGCGCCGGGACCGCTACCTTTGGGGCCAGATTCCCGGACGGCGGCGGGTGAGCCCCGCGCCGCGCCATACGCAACCTGCTGTCATCACAGCGGCAAAATCAGAAAAGACGGAGGCATTTATGCGCGTTTTCGACACCGTGGCCGATTATGCAAAAGAGGCCGGCAATGAAATCGGCGTCAGCGAGTGGATGGAAATCGACCAGGACCGCATCAACCTGTTCGCCGATGCGACGGGCGACCATCAGTGGATCCACATCGACCCCGAGCGCACAAAGAAAGAACTGGGCATGCCGACCATCGCCCATGGCTATCTGACGCTCTCGCTGCTGCCTGCCCTGATGAGCCAGATCAGCGGCGTGAAAAGCGTGACGCGCGGCATCAATTACGGCTCCAACTCCGTGCGCTTCACCAACATGGTGCCGGTCAATTCCAAGGTCCGCGCCCGCGTGAAGCTGAAAGAAGCCAACCCCAAGGGCGGCGGCACGCAGTTCATCAACGAAGTGACCGTGGAGATCGAAGGCCAGGAACGCCCGGCCCTGATCGCCGAAACGATCACGCTGCTCTACGAATAAGAGCGCGCTGCTTTAAAAGCCCCCGGCCCGCTTGCGCGCCGGGGGCTTTTTCATTGTAAACTTGGTCCTCATTGCCGGAGTTCCCCATGCCCCTCGCCCGTCCCGCAAACGCCCCCATCGCCGCGCTGAAAGAAGCCAGCCACACCCATCACGGCATCACGGTGACCGACCCTTATGCCTGGCTGAGGGCGGAGAACTGGCAGGACGTGATGCGCGATCCGGACGTGCTGGACGCGGAAATCCGCGCCTATCTCGAAGCGGAAAACGCTTATGCGGATGCCGCGCTCGAACCGCTCTCAGACTTGCGCGAGACGCTCTTCAGCGAAATTCGCGCCCGCATCAAGGAGGACGACAGTTCCGTGCCGGCGAAAGACGGGCCCTGGTATTATTTCCGCAAGTTCGAGACGGGCGCGCAACATCCGCTCGAATGCCGCTCCTCGGATGCAGGGGGCAAGGAAAACGTGGAGGTTCTGCTCGACGGGAACAAGGAAGCGGAAGGCGAAGCCTATTTCCGGCTCGGCGGCATCAGCCATTCGCGCGATCACAGCAAACTCGCCTGGGCCGTCGACCGGAAAGGCTCGGAGTTTTTCACGCTCCATATCCGCGATCTTGCCACCGGCAAGGAACTTGCCGACACCATTCCCGATACGAATGGCGATCCTGTTTGGGCGCCGGACGGCACGACGCTTTTTTATACCAAGCTCGACGACAATCACCGCCCCTGCCGGGTCTACCGGCACAGGCTCGGCGATGATCCTGCAGCGGATGCGCTTGTCTATGAAGAGCCCGATCCCGGTTTCTTCGTCTCCGTTTCCGAAACCCAGGACAGCGCCTTCATTCTCATCAACACCCATGACCATCAGACCTCGGAGGTCTGGCTGATCGATGCGCAAAAGCCTGAGAGCGCGCCGCGCTGCGTCGAGCCGCGCCGGGCGGCCATCGAATATGACGTGGAACACGATGCCCCGCGCGGGCGCTTTCTCATCCACACGAACGATAATGGCGCGGAAGATTTCAAAATCGTCGAGGCGCCGGTCGAGGCGCCGAATGCCGCCCATTGGCGCGATGTGGTGCCCCATGAGGCGGGCACCTATATTCTCGGCCAGCTTCTCTTCCGCGATTATCATTTGCGTATCGAGCGGCGGGACGGGCTGAAACGTATCGTCATCCGCACGCTGGAAACGGGCACGGAAGACGTGATCAAGCTCGATGAAGAGGCTTACGATCTCGATCTTCATGGCGGCTATGAATATGACGCGCGCACATTGCGCTTTGCCTATAGCTCCATGACGACGCCGGCGGAAGTCTATGATTACGATATTGAGACGGGCACACGCAGCTTGCGCAAGCGCCAGGAAATTCCGAGCGGCCATACGCCGGGCGATTATGTCACGCGGCGGCTTTTTGCGACGGCGGAAGACGGCGAGCGCATTCCCATCTCGCTTCTTTACAAAAAATCGACACCGCTCGACGGCAGCGCGCCGCTTTATCTTTACGGCTACGGGTCCTACGGCATCAGTATGGACCCTTATTTTTCTGCGAGCGTTCTCAGCCTCGTCAATCGCGGCATGATTTACGCGGTCGCCCATATCAGGGGCGGCAAGGAAGGCGGCTACCGCTGGTACAAGGCAGGCAAGACCGCCTCGAAGAAAAACACCTTTACCGATTTCACGGCGGCCGGCGCCTACCTCGCCGCCGAGGGCTTTACCGCACGCGGCAATATCGTTGCACATGGCGGGAGCGCCGGCGGCATGTTGATGGGGGTGGTGGCGAATGAAGCGCCCGAGCTTTTCAAAGGCATCATCGCCGAGGTGCCCTTCGTCGATGTACTGAACACCATGCTCGATGCGAGCCTGCCGCTCACCCCGCCCGAATGGCTGGAATGGGGCAACCCGATCGAGGATGAGGAAGCCTATCGCTACATGGCTTCCTATTCGCCTTACGACAATGTCAAAGCGCAAGCCTATCCCAATATGCTGGTGATTGCCGGGTTGACGGACCCGCGCGTCACTTACTGGGAACCAGCAAAATGGGTGGCGAAACTGCGCGCTGCCAAGACCGATGACAATGCCCTGCTCCTTAAAACCAATATGGAGGCAGGGCATGGCGGCGCCTCAGGCCGGTTCGAGCGGCTGAAGGAAGTCGCGCTCGTCTACGCCTTTGCGCTCGCCGTCACCGGCAAGGACGCCGCCTGAGAGCTCAGCTCCCAAGCGGCGCGCAGATCGAGCTTTCCCGCATGGCGTTAAGCTCGGCGTTTTGCGCGTCCGAGGTGATAACCCGGCGCACCAGTGCAAGACCCTTGTCGCCCGGCAGATAAACCACATCCGCGCGTGCATCTGCGATTTCCGTTCCCTCGCGCGCCACGATGACGGAAACCGTGCCATCCGCCGCCGCGTCTTTATCGTTCTTTGCAAAGACATTGTCGGTGTTTGCCGCGAAAACGGAAATGGAGGTGTAAGGCGTACTCACCGGAGCTTCGATGCGCACGGGGCCAGCGCCGACATCGAGCACGCAGATGGAATAGTTGAGATCGGGGCTTGGCCGCACCACCGCCTTGAACTCATGGCTGGCGCGCGCGGCATGGGAGAACTGATTGGTCCCCACTTCCCCGCCGATCCGCGTCATGGCGACATCCATAATGACGCGCGGCAGCGCCCAGGTGGCGGCGACATGCACAAGCACCGCGCCGATGAGAACCGTCAGGGTCCATTTCATCCAGGGTTTCATTCACATGTCTCCTTGACGATGGCGGGAAGCGGCGCGGCTTCCGGGCTCTCATAAATAGCAGGGCCGGGATTATAGAAACGGGCCATTACGTCGAAGCTCTGGCCCGCCTTGACCGGCAGCCAGTTGCCTTCCTGAGACCTGGCGGAGACACGGACCGTAAAGCTGCCATCGGTCTCTTTTGCAATGCTTGTCTGGCTCACCGAATAATGATCGGCGCCGGTATCCATCAAAAAACTGTCCGGCCCATAGGCGGTGATGCTCCACCAGCGCGCATCGAGGTCCTTGCCCTCGAGCCTATAGGTGCAATCGCCCGAAAGCGGCGCGCCGCTGTCATCGGTGCCCGCCGTGTAATAGATCGTCTCTTCCTTGCTGAGCGCGAGGAGGCCGTAAACGGCCACGATGGCGCGGGTATAAAGCCCCGCCTCTTCCGAGCCGATGGCAAGGTTCGTGCCCCAGCTGCCTGAGCGCACACCGCCTGTCAGCGTGTTCGATTTCAGGATCAAGGCCGTGCTGCCCGCCCCCAGGACAAGCGCCGCGATGGCGGCGCTCGCCCAGAAAATAAACTTCTTCATCGCTTTTTCCGTTTAATGCGCCGCCCTTTAGGGCCGCGCGGGTTAAAAAGGCCTGTCGCCGATAATCGTCACCCGCTCCATGCGGCGCACGGCCGGCCAATAATCGGACGCGGCATAATGCTGGCAGGCGCGGTTGTCCCAGAAGGCGACGGAGTTTTTCTCCCAGCGGAAGCGGCACTGATATTCCGGAATGGCGGCCTGTGCATAAAGATGTTGCAACAGCGCGTCGGACTCGGCCCGCTCCATGCCGTTGATATACTGGGTGAAGGCGACATTGACGTAGATACCCTTGCGCTTCGTTTCCGGGTGTGTGCGCACCACCGGATGTTCGACCATCGGGTATTTCTTGTTCATCTCCTCGATTTCCGCGTCGCTCGCCCCGCGCTTTTTCATCATGACGCGGAAATGCGCAAAATCGTGGATGGCGGTCTTGCCTTCGATCTTCTCTTTCACCTCATCGCTCAGCCCATCGTAAGCGGCGTACATGTCCGAAAAGAGCGTGTCGCCGCCAACGGGCGGCACGTCGATGGCGCGCAAGATGGAGCCGAGCGAGGGGCATTCGCGCCAGGTCACATCCGAATGCCATTTGTTTTCCTTGCCCGGCCGGTCCTTGTCATGAGTGATGGCGAGGATTTCCGGGTAGCCTTCCTTATGAGGCGCGAAGGGATGCACTTCGAGCTCGCCAAAGGCGCGGGCAAATTCGATATGGGCTTCGGTCGAGACATCCTGATCGCGGAAGAACAAGACCTTCCAGTCGAGCAGCGCGGCGCGCAGCGCGTCTTTCGTCTTGCCGGAGGGCACCTTGCCCATATCCACGCCGCGCACAACAGCGCCGATGGCCGGGGTCATGGGCTCCAGTGTGAAGCCTTCGCCAATTTCGATGGATTTGCCGGGCAATTGCCCGTCCAGTACCTGCACGTTCATCAGCATCTCCTCCAGATCGCTTTTCTCCCGTGCCGCTGTTCCCGCGGCTTGAGAAAAGGCTAGGAGCGCCGGCTTGGGCCTGCAGCGCTTTTGTGGCAGAATTCCGCAACACGGAATTTGAGAATCGCACCCATGCCGAAACCCGCACAGAACAAGGCTTTTCAAACCGCCGCCCAGCCGGCCTCGGACACCGCGCCAGCGCTCCAGACCGGCGAGAGCGCGGTGCAGCCAGTTCTGCGGGCGCTCGATATATTGCGCGTCCTGAATGAAAAGAACCCGGCTTCCCTCGCCTTCCTGCACGAGCACACGGGCCTTCCCAAGCCGACCCTGGTGCGCCTTCTGCAAACGCTGATCACGGCGGGTTATGTGGAACAATTATCCCGCCGCCACGGCTACAGGCTGACGCAGGAAGTGCTGCAGCTCGCGCGCGGTTTCCGTTTCGACCATCATGTCGTGGAGGTTGCCCGGCCTTACATGGACGCCTTTACCCGCATCCATAAATGGCCTGTGGCAATTGCGACGCTCGAAGGCGCGCGCATGCATGTGCATTACGGCACGCAAGGGCTCAGCCCTTTCAGCTATGACGCGGATGTCAAACGCCCGAACCGCATTCCCGTTTTACAAGCGGCACTCGGGCGCGCCTATCTTGCGTATTGCCCGAAGGACGAGCGCGACGTGCTGCTGCGTCTCCTGCGCCAATCGGGCCATGCGGCGGACCGGGAAGCGAAGGACAAGAATTTCATCGCCCGGCTGATCTCGGAAATTCATGCCAAAGGCTATGCCACCATGGCAACGGTGCCGGGAGAAACGGCGAACGGCATTGCCGTGCCGATCATGAAAGAGGGCGCGGTTCTTGCCGCGATCACTTTGCGGTTTTACGACAGCGCCATGAGCGAGCAGGAAGCGGCCACCCGCTATGCCGCGCCCTTGCACGAAATGGCGAAACAGATCGCCGCTGCCGCCTGAAGCGTCAGCGCGGAGTGATGGTGATCGTCACCGGCCCGTCTTTCAGCGCCGTGATAGCCAGCATTTGCGTGTGACCATTATAGGTCGCCTCGCCCCCATCCACGGTCAGGTTCGCGCCTTCGGGATATTGCACGGCAGGCAGAAACACTTCCGTCGCCTCATTGCCCGCCGCCTCATAGGTCATCTCGAAGTGGCGGCTTTCCCGCTCGAAAGAAATCTCCTGCAGCGTGCCGGCAATGGCCTTGGCGTAAGGGCGCACGAAGCCGTGCAGCGCCCGCCCGCCCGAATGGATGTTCTGACTGTCCACCCGCTGATCGCGGCTCCAGATCGACAAGTCCTCCTGGTTCCAGCCATCGCCCACCGCCAGATCGTTGCTGTTGGAGGCGGTATAGTTCCACTGCGCCGAGGAAAGATGCAGCGCATCGAGCGCGTTATAAAGAAAGTCGAGCGCCATGATGTGCTTTTCCCACGGCTTTTGGGAATGGTCCCCTGCGCGGAACGCCTCATAAGCTGCCCCGCCATCGAGATCGAAAGGAATGCCGCATTCGCCGATCAGCGTCGGCGCGCCTTTGCCGCCGTTTAAGGTGCGGGCGGTGTCGCGAATGCGCGACAGCTGCTTGGCGTAATGTTCTTCGATCGCCTCGCGCCCTTCCAGCACCTTGCCGGAAAAAGGATTGACGGAGGTCGGATACATGAAGGTCTTGGAAGAAAGCGTGACGATGTCATACCAGTGCGAGGCATTGACCGTGCCTTCCGGCGTTTCTTCCGGAAAGGCGCCGCCGAGAAGCCCGGTGAAAGGATCGAGCTCGGCAAAGACCAGCCAGTCTTCGCGGATCGATTGCACGGTTTCGGCCACCTTCTTGAAGAAAGGCGCCATATAAGTGTCTTCGACGGTGACGGGTGTGCCCTTCACTTTGCGGAAATAATCTTCATCGGCGACTTTAAGCTCGCCGCCTTCCATGCGGTAAACGCCCGCCGCCTCGAAGGGGCAGCCCTGACCTTCGAGCCAGATGGAAACTCCGTTCGGGTTTTCCGTTTTCTCATGGGTGACGACGGATTTCATTTCCTCGAGCGAGAATTCGAGCTGGGGAATTGAGCGCGTCACCCCGCGCGCCACGGCCAGGCAGTCGAGCACGGACCAGGCAGGACCGGGCGCGGCGATGCGCGGATTGACCTCGCTCGGGCCGGTATGGCGGTAGCTCACGGGTTCGCCGATGAAGCCGGTGCCCGGCTCGTTCAGGGTATCGAAGCCCATGACATGGGGCATGTCCGCAAGGCGGCGCGCAATCTCGCGCATCGCGCCCAGGTAATGGGATTGCATATAGTCCTGAACGTTCTGGCCTTCGATCATGAAGTCCGGCGTAAAGTCGCGCCCGGCAAAGAACAGTGTCCACATGATGCCGTTCGCGGGCAGGCGGTAATTCTGCGACCAGGTCATGGTCGGGTAGTTTTCTTCCTGCCGCCCGCCGCGCGCATAGTCATACTTGTATTGCATGACATGGGCAGCGCCTGCCTCGTGGAACTTCGTAAAATCGAGGCCGACTTTTTCAAAGAGCCAGCCCGGCGCGCCGTCCCCGCCCGTCATGCGGCTCCAGACATCCTGGTGAAAATCCACAAAGACATAGAACTCATAGTCACCTGCCAGCCGGCAGAGCTCGGTATAATAATCGAGATAGGCGGTGTCGTATTTGCCCGGCCCTTCATGCTCCACTGCTTCCCAGGTCGTCAGCAGACGCAGGCAATTGAAGCCCCAGGCTTTCAGGCGGGAGAAATGCTCATCCGCCTCTTCCAGCGGGAAGGGCCGGCCGATGAAGGAGACGGTGCGGTGATCGGAAAAATCCGTCGGGCGGTGCGTGCCGCCATCGGGAAAAGGAACCTTGCAGTCGCCGCCGAGATTGACGCCCCGCAGAATCACCATCCGTCCTTTTTCATCCCTGAATTTCGAGCCATCGATGGTGATTTTCGGCATCGGCTTGGTTTTCGGCACCGGCATGGCCTCCCTTTGCTTTCCTGTTATGCTTATCCTAGCAATATCAGTCTTGCTGACCAGTCAGCAAACACGGGATCAAGCGCAAGGTTCAGTTTCATGACATCTCACGACCGGCTTATCACCCCCGATCTTCCGCTTCCCGCCCTGCCCCGGCAGCCGGAAGGCACGCCTTGGCCGACCGAAACCTGGCCGCTCGGCGAGATGCCGCGCCAGATGAACCGGGAGGGATTCGACGAGCTGGTCGCCAAAGCGTTTTCTCAGCCGGACGATCTCGGCGAAACCCATGCTTTTCTTGCCGTTCAAGGCGGCAAGCTGATCTTCGAGAAATATGCCGAAGGGTTCGGTCCGCACGACACCTATAAATCCTGGTCCATGGCGAAAAGCATTACCCAGGCTTTGATCGGCATTCTGGTGCGGGAGGGCAAGATCGACATTCACGCGCCGGTGAAGGCGCCGGAATGGCCGGAGGGCGATACGCGCGCCGCCATTACGCTCGATCAGCTTTTGCGCATGTCGAGCGGGCTTGCCTTCCGCGAAGATTATGAGCCGGATAACCCTTCCGATGTGATCGAAATGCTCTGGGGCAGCGGCAAGGACGACGTGGCGCATTTCGCCGCTTCCTTTCCGCCCGAACATGCGCCGGATCATTTCTGGTCTTATTCAAGCGGCACCAGCAATATCGTGGCGCGCTGCGCGGCGGAGGCGGCGGGCAAAAAAGGCGCCGAGTTCGAAGCCTTCATGCGTAAGGAACTGTTCGATGTCATCGGTATGAAAAACGTCATGCCGAAATTCGACGCGGCGGGCACCTTTATCGGCTCGTCTTTCTGCTACGCCGAGGCACGTGATTTTGCCAAATTCGGGCTGCTTTACTTGCGCGGCGGCGCTTGGGACGGCCGCCAGGTGCTGCCCGAAGGCTGGGTCGACTATGCCCGCACCCCCACCGCCCAAACCCCCAAAGCCTTCGAGGAAGAAGGGCCTTACGGCGCCCATTGGTGGCTTGGCATGGGCGGGCCGGGAAGTTTCTCGGCCAATGGCTTTGAAGGGCAATTCACGCTGATCGTCCCCGATCTCGACATGGTTTTCGTGCGCCATGGCCGTTCGCCGGGTGAACAGTCCAAAAACGTCAAGAAATGGCTGGGCGCGGTGACGGAGGCTTTTCGCCAGTAAGCATGGGCCGCAAGCAGGCTCCCATAAGGGGGTGAACCGCGCCGGGGAACACGCTAAGCTTGCCCAAACGGGAGGAGCAGATGGGATCGGTCGTCCGGTTTCCCGCGGAACGCATTACGAATCACGATCAGGCACGGCTGAAAGAGGCCGTGGCGGGCACGATCTTCGATGTCTTTTTCGAGCCCGACGCGACCGGAGAGCCGGAAGCCTATCTCTTCCGCTGCGGCTATGCCCAGCCAAGCTTCCGCCTGGAAAAGACCCCGCAAGGGTGGGATGCCGTCGATCTTGAATGCGGCACGCGCATCATCGCGGCAAGCGCCCGCGATACGCAGGAATTGATGCGGCTTCTGGCGCCGCGCATTCCCTTCCGGCCCAATGACAATGAGGCCCGCTAAGGGCTAAAGAAACAAAGAGGGAGGATGCGATGACGCATGCAGGAGAATTCACGACGCCGGAAGAACTCGGACTTTCGAGCGAGCGGCTGGCGCGCATTCCCGCCTTCTTCAAACATTATGTGGACCGGCAAAAGTTTTCCGGTTTCTCCACCCTCGTAGCCCGGCAAGGCAAGATCGCCCATTTCGAAACGGTGGGTCTGCGCGACCGGGAAAACGGCACGCCGGTGGAAAAAGACACGATCTTCCGCATCTATTCCATGACGAAGCCGATCACCAGCCTTGCCCTGATGCTGCTGCATGAGGAAGGCCGCTTTCAGATCACCCATGAAGTGGCGCGGTACCTGCCCGCCTTCGAGCGGCTGCGCGTTTTCGATGAAGGCGACCGGGAGAGCTTCACGACGAAGCCGTTGAAACGGGCCATGACGATCCGTGATCTTCTTACCCACACATCCGGGCTCACCTACGGCTTCATGTATGCCCATCCGGTGGATGCGATGTACCGCAAAGCCGGGCTTGCGGGCGCTGCAACGGACGGCATCACACTGGAAGAAATGGTGGAAAAGATCGCCGATATTCCCCTTCTCTTTTCACCGGGCGAGCACTGGAACTATTCCATGTCGACGGATGTGTGCGGCCGGCTGGTGGAAGTGATTTCCGGCAAACCGCTCGATGTCTTTTTGAAAGAACGGATTTTCGAGCCCCTCGGCATGCATGACACGGGCTTTTCGGTGCCCGAGGAAAAGCTCGCCCGCTTTGCCGCCAATTACGAAAAAGATCCGAAGACGAAGGAAGTGCGCCTTGCCGATCCGGCGGACAAGAACAGCACTTATGCGCGTCCGCAAAAGTTCCTTTCCGGAGGCGGCGGGCTCGTCTCTACGTCCACCGATTATTTCCGCTTCTGCCAGATGCTGCTCAACGGCGGTGAGCTCGACGGGGTGCGGATCGCTTCGCCCAAGACGATCGACTTCATGACCCTCAACCATCTGCCCGGCGGGCAAAGCATGAAGGACATGGACCAGTCCGCCTTCTCCGAGACGGGCATGGACGGGGCAGGTTTCGGCCTCGGCTTTTCCATCATCATGGATATGGCGGAAGCGGCGATGTCGGTCTCGCCGGGCTCTTATAGCTGGGGCGGGCTTGCTTCGACGTACTTTTGGATCGACCCGGATGAAGAGCTGATCGGGATTTTCATGACCCAGCTCATGCCCTCCCGGGCCTATCCGCTGCGCCCGCAATTCCAGCAGCTCGTTTACGGCGCGCTCACCGACTAGGGAAACCTCTTTCCCGCATCAAGGACGTTTCCCTTGCCGCTTTGGATCCCCATCACGGTCGCGGCTGCTTTCATGCAGAATCTGCGCTCGGTTCTGCAAAAGCACCTCACCGGCGCGCTCAGCGTCGGCGGTGCGACCTATGTGCGTTTTCTTTACGGGCTGCCCATCGCCGCGCTTTACCTCTGGGTCCTGCTGCAAAGCTCGCAAAGCGCCCTGCCCGCGCCCGGTCTTTCGTTTTTTATCTACGGGCTTGTCGGCGGCATCGGGCAAATACTCGGGACGTTTTTTCTCGTCTCGCTTTTTCAGTACCGGGTCTTTGCCGTCGGCACCGCCTATTCGAAAACCGAAACGGTACAAACCGCGCTGATCGGTTTCGTGGTGCTGGGGGACGCCATTACGCCCGGCGCGGGGCTTGCCATTCTCATCAGCATGGCAGGGGTGCTCTTTCTCTCGCTCGGGCATAGCTCCATTTCGTTTGGGCGAGTACTGCGCTCCTTCAAAGAAAAGGTCGCCCTCACCGGCCTTGCCTGCGGGGCGGCCTTCGGCGTTGCCTCCGTCTCCTACCGCGCCGCCTCTCTCTCGCTCGGGATGGAAGGCTTTGCAGTGCCCGCCGCCATCACGCTTTGCTATGTACTCGGTATTCAAACGCTGATCATGACGGGCTGGCTTTTCTGGCGCGAGCGGGGACAGCTTGCCGCGGCGCTGCGCAACTGGAAATGGGGGGCGCTCACCGGGCTTGCCGGGGCGCTCGGCTCCATCGGCTGGTTTTCGGCCATGACGCTGGAAAATGCTGCTTACGTGAAAGCGCTCGGGCAGATCGAGCTTGTTTTCACCTTTGCCGCCTCCTGGTTCATCTTCAAGGAAAAGAGCAACCGGCAGGAAGTGACGGGCACTCTGCTTATTGTCGCAGGGCTCATCGTCCTGGTGCTTACCGCCTAAACCGGTTTTTCGCCCGCCACGGTCGTGCGGTGCATGACGCGCAAATAGCCGTCATAGCCGCCTTCGGCAAAATGCAGTGTCGAGCGGTTGTCCCACATGACCAGCATGTTCTCGCGCCATTTATGGCGGTAGATGAATTCGGGCTTCGTCATGTGCTGGTAAAGCCCGCCGAGGAGCCACTGGCTTTCCTCATTGCTCATGCCTTCAATGCCGACCGTATAGACGGGGCTGACATAAAGCGCCTTGCGGCCCGTTACGGGGTGGGTGCGCACAAGGGGATGGCTCTGCGTCTTCTCCGCCTCGTCCGAGGTGATGATCTGCATCGTGCGCTTTTCTTTTTCCTGCGCGAAGATGCCTTTCTTGGAATAGGGCAGAATGGCACTGTGCACGGCATTGAGCGGCGCAAGCAGCTCTTTCATCGCAGGAGAAAGCGCCTCATAGGCGCGCGTGCAATCGGCATAAAGCGTGTCGCCGCCTTTGGGCGGCACGACCTTAGAATGAAGCAGCGTTGCGGCGGGCGGTGTTTCCTGAAAGCTCCAATCGGAATGCCAGCCCGCGCCGAAATTTGTCGCCTTTTCATCGGGCTCACGGCGCAGCTCCAGCACATGGGGGTGATCCGCCATGGGCTTGATGAACGGGTCATGGCCGAAAGGGCCGATCTCCTCGGTAAAGCGTTCGAGCGCGTCAAGCTCTAGCGGCTGATCGGGGAAGAAGACAACACCATGTTCCGCCCAGGCGCTTTTCACCTCTTCCAGGGTTTGCGGGGCAAGCGGCGCGGAAAGGTCGAGCCCTTTAATCTCCGCCCCGAAGCCGGTTTCGTTCGCCTTCACCTCGATATGCCGGTAGGCCATGGTTCCTCTCCCCATTTCTTTTTATGGCAACCAGCCTAGCGGAACGCAAACGGCCCCCGCAATAAGGGGGGCCGTCCGGTCGAATTATATCTGCGAAAACAGGCCTTATTCGGCGGCCGCCGCCGCTTTGCCGCCCAGCATCCGCGACAGGCGGCTTGCCATCAGCTCTTCGGCTTCGCTGACGATCCGGCTCACCAGTTCCTGGCAAGAGGGAATGTCGTGAATAAGACCCTGGATCATGCCGGCCGACCAAATACCGTAGTCGGGATCGCCTTCCTCATACACCACCTTGCCACGCTGGCCGGAGACGAGATGGGCGATGTCTTCGATCTTCGCCCCGCCCTTCTTCTCGATGGCGACGACTTCCTGGCTCACGACGTTTTTGGCGACGCGGGCCGTGTTGTGCAGCGTGCGGAAGATGAGGTCCGTGGCGCGCTCGTCATTGGCGACGATTTGCTCTTTCACCTTCTGGTGGATCGGGCTTTCCTTGGTGCACATGAAGCGCGTGCCCATGTTGATGCCTTCCGCGCCGAGCGCGAGTGCGGCAACGAGGCCGCGCGCATCGCCGAAACCGCCCGAGGCGATCATCGGGATTTTCACCTTATCGGCGGCGGCCGGGATCAGAATGAGACCGGGAATGTCATCCTCGCCCGGATGGCCCGCGCATTCGAAACCGTCGATGGAAATGGCATCGACGCCCATCCGCTCAGCCGAGAGCGCGTGGCGCACGGCGGTGCATTTGTGAATGACCTTGATGCCGTGCTCTTTGAAATGATCGACATGTTCCTGGGGCTTATAGCCTGCGGTTTCCACGATCTTCACGCCCGCCTCGATGATCGCCTGGCGGTATTCGGCGTAAGGCGGGGGTTTAAGCGCGGGCAGGATGGTCAGGTTCACGCCGAAGGGCTTATCCGTCATTTCCTTGCAGCGGGCGATTTCCTTGCTCAGGTCTTCCGGCGTCGGCTGGGTCAGCGCCGTAATGAAGCCGAGCGCGCCGGCATTGGCAACGGCAGCGACAAGATCGGCGCGGCCGACCCATTGCATGCCGCCCTGCACGATCGGAGCTTCCACTCCGAAGAGTTCCGTGAAGCGTGTTTTGATCACGTGTTTTCTCCCGTCCGTTTTCTTCTGCGGCCATTTTTGGCCGGTCAATTGCGGTGTTTCTGTTCTACCAGATCGCCGGGCCAGGGCCTATGGCTGAGTAAGGCCCTTCCCTTAGGTCAGCTTTTGCGCGGGCCTGAGGCGCCGGTTTCTCTTTTCCTTGATTTCCGCGAGGGCACACCCCATCTTCGTGCATAATTGAACACCAAATCACCGCTGATGAACAGAATATGGCCGACTGGAATCTCTTCCGCACCTTTCTTGCCGTTGCCGATGTGCGCTCCTATTCGGCGGCCGGGCGGCGGCTGAAACTGAGCCATGCGACGGTAGGCCGCCATGTCACGGAGCTTGAGCGCAGCCTCGGCACGAAGCTTTTCGTGCGCGATGCGGACGGCTATTCGCTCACCCCGGCGGGCGAGCGGCTGAAAGCGGAAGTCGATGATATGGCCTCGGCGGCCTTGCGCGCGGAGCGGGCGGCAAGCGCGGCGGACGGTGCGCCCAAAGGCATCGTGCGCATTTCCACCGCCGCCACCCTTGCCGGTTATTGGCTGATGCCGCATATGGCCGCCTTCCGCGACCAGTACCCGCATATCGAACTCGAATTCGTCACCGACACTTGGCCCGCCAGCGTGCGCCGGCGCGAGGCGGATATCGTCATAAGGCTTTATGGGCCGGGGCAGGAAAATCTGGTGGGTAAGAAGATCGCCCGCTGCGGCGTCGCCTTCTATGCCTCGCATGACTATGCCGCCCAGCACGGGCTGCCCGCCAAGCGCGAGGAATGGGCGAAGCATACGATGATCGGCTTTGCCGGGGGCGCGGCGGAACAGGAACTGGCGCACTGGTCCGACCATGTCACGCGCAGCGCGCCCACCGCCTTGCGCTTTTCCTCCGTCGCCGACCAGGTGCATGCAGTGCGCGCGGGGCTCGGCATTTCGGTGCTCACCACGCTGATCGGCGATACTTATGACGATCTCATCCGCATCGCACCCGACAAGCTTTTCAGCGCGACGGATATCTGGATGCTCGCCCACCCGGACCTGCGCGACACGGCGCCGGTGCGCGCCGTCTTCGATTTCATCGCCGCCTCCGCCCAAACCGACAAAGAAAAACTGCTGGGCGAGTGGAAAGAACAGGTGTGAGGCCTCCCCCTCCCCGCGCTTAGGTCACCCCTTGCGCGAGCATTGCATCGGCGACGCGGGTGAAGCCCACGACATTCGCCCCGTCCACATAATTCACGCAGTCGCCGTTCTTCGTGCCGTAAACGGCGCAGCTTTCCTCGATCTCGCACATAATGTTTTGCAGGCGCTGCTCTACCTCCTCGCGCGGCCAGCGCAGCCCCATGGAGCCTTGCGACATTTCAAGGCCGGAAACCGCAACCCCGCCCGCATTCGCCGCCTTGCCGGGAGCAAAGCAGACACCGGCGTCTTTGAAGACTTCCAGCGCATCCGCCGAGACGGGCATGTTCGCCCCTTCCACCACATAGCGCGTGCCGTTCTCGGCCAGCACCTTGGCGTCTTTTTCCATCAGCTCGTTCTGCGTGGCGCAAGGCATGGCAATCTCCGCCTCGGCGCCCCAGGGATGCCTGCCCTTTTCAAAGATAAGGCCGAATTTGTCGGCATAGGTTTCAAGCGAGCCGCGCTCAACATTCTTGATCTGCTGCAGGGCCGCGAATTTCTCTTCATCGAAGCCTGCCGGATCGAAAACCGCGCCGGAGGAATCCGATGCCGTCACCACACGCGCGCCATACTGCATGGCTTTCTCGATCGCATGCTGGGCGACATTGCCCGCCCCTGAAATCGCAATGCTCTTGCCTTCCAGGCTTTCGCCGCGCCGGGCGAGCATCCTTTCGGTGAAATAAATCACGCCGTAGCCCGTTGCCTGCTTGCGCAAATGGCTGCCGCCGAAGCTGAGATTCTTGCCGGTGAAAACCGCCTCGGCACTATTCGTGATCTTGCGCGCCATCCCGGCCATGAAACCGATTTCCCGCTCGCCGACGCCGATGTCGCCCGCCGGCACATCCGTATGGGGGCCCACATGCCGGCTCAGTTCCAGAACGAGCGATTGGCAAAAGCGCATGACCTCGCCTTCGCTCTTGCCCTTGGGGTTAAAATCCGCTCCGCCCTTGCCGCCGCCGAGCGGCAGCGTGGTCAGCGCATTTTTGAACGTCTGCTCGAAGGCAAGGAACTTGAGAACGGAGAGCGTTAGGTCCGGCTTGAAACGCATGCCGCCTTTGTAGGGGCCCAGCGCGGAATTGTGCTGCACGCGCCAGCCGCGATTCACCCGCACGATGCCTTCATCATCGGTCCAGGGAATGCGGAACTGGATGACGCGCTCCGGCTCCACCAGCCGGTCGAGAAGGCCCTGCTCGGCATAATGCGGCACCTCTTCGACAAAGGGCCAGACGCTATCCATCACCTCTTTCACCGCTTGCAGGAATTCGCGCTGATGGGGGTCGCGCGCTTCCACACCGTTCATGAAATCGTCGAGCGATGCATATTTCATCGAGTTCTCCTGCTCGTGCTTGGGGCGGGTATGTCTCGGATCATCCTGCCCTCTCTACGCCTGCTTTGGGAAAGAGGTTCAAAAATTCCCGGATTTCAAGGGAATCTGATCTGTATTGACATTAATGTCAGTAAACATAATATGTGGACGACCCTACGTCAGTCTGGAGGATGACGATGACCACGGCCGAAATCACGCAAGATGCCCCCCAGCCCGAAGCCGCTCCGGCACCCGGCATGGTCGACATCAAACCGCGCAATTATGAATTCGATTTGGAAACGGCGCTCGCGGCCAATTGGCACAGCGGCGATCCGTTCAAGACCGCTTTCTTCAACGCGCTTTCCATGATGTTCCCCGTCGGCGAAAAATCCTTCATGGATGCGGTGAAGGCCTTCCGCGATCGGATCACCGATCCGGCCTTGCTGGAAGACGTGAAAGGCTTTCTCGGCCAGGAAGCGATCCATAGCCGCGAGCACCGCAAATATAACGAACGGCTCTGCGAACTGCGCGGCTACGATCTCGATTACATGGAACAGCCCATCGTCAAGCGGCGCGACTGGGCCTATGCGCATCTGCCCGTCATCTCGCATCTTTATGCGACCGTCGCCTATGAGCATTACACCGCGATCATGGCAAACGGCACGCTCTCCAATCCGAAATGGCTGGAAGGCACGGACCCGGCCATGAAGGCGCTTTGGCGCTGGCATGCGATCGAGGAGACGGAACATAAAGCCGTCGCCTTCGATGTGCTGCAGCTGGCAGGCGGCACGGTGAAGGAGCGGCGTATAACCATGCTGCTCATCACGGTGAATTTCATCCGCGACACGGTGCGCAATATCAATCATATGCTGAAGCGCGACGGCTACAGCTTCTGGCAGCGCATGAAAATATGGCGTGGCGGGCTTTCGTTTCTCCTCGGCAAGGACGGCATCCTGCGCGGCCTCGGGCGAGAATGGCTCGACTATTTCAAGGCCGATTTCCACCCCTGGCAGCATGACAACCGCAAGCTGCTGGAAGAGGTTAAAGCGAATGTCGGGCCGGAGCCGGTGCTGGCCTAAGCTGCCTGCCGAAAGCGCGCAAACAAAAGGGGCCGCCAGGCCCCTTTCTCTTACCGTCTTGCCTGCGCTTCAAGCTGCCTGAGTGATGGTTTCCTTCAAGGCTTTCAGCGCCGTGCGCGGCTCCATCCGGTCGCGGTAATCGACTTCGACATTGGCAAGCGCGATGCGCCCGTCCGTGCCTACCACGTAAGTCGCGGGCACCGGCAGCACCCAATCATCGGTGCCGTTCAGCTTCGGCAGGTCGTTGCCGATCTTGCCGTAAACGGCGGCAAGCTTTGCCGGCAGTTCGAAGGTGAGACCGAGGACGCCGGCAAGCGCCAAACCCTCATCGGAAAGCACTTCGAATTCGAGCCCGTGGCGTTCCACCGAGGTGAGCGCGCCGTCCGGCAGTTCCGGCGTCACGGCGACAAGCTGGCCGCCCGCCGCTTTGATCTCCGGCAGAATGGCCTGATAGGCCCGCAGCTCCAGATTGCAGTAAGGGCACCAGGCGCCCCGGTAGAAGGTCACGATGAGCGGCGTTTTCATATAAAGCGCGCCGAGGCTGACAGGCTTGCCCAGCGCATTTTTAAGCGTCATGCCGGGAAAGACCTTTCCCTTTGCCGCCGCCCGTGCGGCAATTCCCGTTGCCGCCAGGTCCTTCGTCGCCTGCTCCATCATCGAGAGGACATCGGAGGGAAGCCGTTTGCCCGCCAGATCCTTCATTTTTTCCAGTTCGTCCTTCAGCGCCATGCGCCCCTCCGCCCTTTGGTTTTCTTGCGCCACTATAGGAGCGGGACGCGAGGGCAGATGTTCACATTATCCGGAGTTCCACAGGTATTTTCCCATGCGCCTTGCGCATTTTTGATCCGGTGATTGATTGTCAGCGTACAAGACGGCGCGGGCCCGCTGACCTATATTGCTCACCGGTCGAAAGAAACCGCTCAATCGGAAACTGCTCAAGGAGCCATTCCATGGCGCTGCCTCCAATTCTTCAGGACCGGCTGGAACTGCCGGTGGTCGGGTCCCCGCTCTTCATCGTTTCGGGCCCCGAGCTTGTGATCGCCCAGTGCAAGGCGGGGATCGTCGGGTCCTTCCCCGCGCTCAATGCGCGCCCGGCCCATGTGCTGGAAGAATGGATCATCCGCATCAAGGAAGAGCTTGCCGAATATCAGGCCGCCAATCCGGACAAGAAAGTCGCGCCTTTCGCGGTGAACCAGATCTGCCATGCCTCCAACGACCGGCTGCAGCACGACATTGAGGTGTGCACGCGCCAGGAAGTGCCGATCATCATCACCAGCCTGCGCCCGCCCGAAGAAGTCGTCACCGCCGCTCATTCTTATGGCGGGGTGGTCTTCCACGACGTCATCAATGTCAAACATGCCAAGAAAGCCGCCGAGCAGGGTGTCGACGGGCTCATTCTCGTTTGCGCGGGTGCCGGCGGCCATGCGGGCACACTTTCGCCCTTCGCGCTCGTGCGCGAGGTGAAAGAATGGTTCGACGGGACGGTGCTCGTCTCCGGCGCGCTTTCGGACGGTTATGGCATCGCCTCGGCGCAGGCGCTCGGCGCGGATTTGGCCTATATGGGCTCGCGCTTCATCGCCACGCAGGAAGCCAATGCCGATCAGGGCTACAAGCAGATGCTGCAGGAATCGGCAGCCGAGGACATTGTCTATTCCAATCTCTTTACCGGCGTGCACGGCAACTATCTGGCGCCGTCCATCGTCAATGCCGGACTCGACCCGCATAACCTGCCCGAAGCCGACAAGTCGAAAATGAATTTCGGCTCCGGTGGCAATCAGAAATCAAAAGCCTGGAAAGACATCTGGGGCTGCGGCCAGGGCATTGGTTCGATCAAGGATGCCCCGCCGGTGGAAGAACTCGTCGCCCGGCTGAAAAGCGAATATGTGGAGGCTTGCCGCGAGTTCCTGGCGAAGATGCCGGCAGAAGCGCGCGCCCAACTTGCGCAGGCCGCCGAGTAACACCACTGCGTCCCCCGAACGGAAACGGCGGCCCTCAAGGGCCGCCGTTTTCATATCCGCTTCACCGAGCGCTATGCCCCGCTCAATCGCGCCGGGGCGTCATCAGCGCATAGACGAGCCCGGCCACCGCGCCTGCCCCGGCCTGAAAGGCCATGCCAAGCGCCGAGCGGGCACCGGCAATGGGCGTGATGTCGAAGAGAATACCCATCACTGTCAGCGTCACATAGACCGAGGCGGCGCCCGCTACCATGTAAACGAACCAGCGCAAAGACGGGGCAAGCCGCTGCACGAAATGGGCGGCGATGAAGGCAATCACAAAGCCGATGGCCATCAGCGCGCCGTAAAGCGGGCCCATGCCCGCCAGATCGTTCAAAATGCTGGAAAGATATTGCCCCTCGACCGTGACGCCGATGGCGGCCAGCTCATTTAACACAAAGATCGAGTGAGATGCGGTGCCAAGCACCGTGACGGTCAGAACCGCGATGATAAACGCGACCGCAATATTGACGAACCGCATGGATGCCCCCTCCTGGATCCATATTCTGGATCATTGTTCTTGATCTTTTGATCTTCGTTTCTGCGCATCGGTTCCCCGCAGCGCGCTCTGATGTACTATGATCGCCGAAAGACGCGGGGTAAAGACCCGCGGCACCGAAGAGCCAAGCCGGGAGGACGCGCATCATGGCCAAAGACGCCGCAAGGACCAATCCTTTCATTGCCGCCCTTGCAGGGGCCGTATTTGCGGCGGGGGCGCTTCTGACGCCCGCCGCAGCGCAAGAGGCGACCCATGCCGCCCCCTTCGATGTGGAAACGCTGGCCGAAGGGTTCGATCATCCCTGGAACATCGCCTTCCTGCCAGACGGCGCCATGCTCGTGACGGAACTTCCCGGACGCCTGCGCGTCGTGCGCGGCGGCGAGGTGGAGCCGGAGCCCGTGGCCGGCGTGCCGGAAGTTTATTATGCCGGGCAAGGCGGGCTTTTCGATGTGCTGCTCGACCCGGATTTTGCACAAAACCGCGTGATCTATCTGTCCTTCGCCCATGGCACGCCGGAAGCGAACAATACCCGCGTCGTGCGCGCCACGTTCGACGGCAAGGCGCTTTCCAATGTCGAGACGATTTTCGATGCCAGCCCGCAAAAAGATACGCCCGTCCATTATGGCGGGCGCATGACGCTGAAGGGCGACGGCACGCTGCTCGTGACCGTAGGGGACGGCTTCGATTACCGCGAAGACGCACAGCGCCTTTCCAATCATCTGGGCACGGTGGTGCGCATCAACCGGGACGGCACGGTGCCGAAGGACAATCCTTTCGTGAACGACAACGACGCGCTGCCTGAAATCTACACCTATGGCCACCGCAACCAGCAGGCGCTTCTTTACGATGCGGCCTCCGACCGGGTTTACGAACAGGAACACGGACCGCGCGGCGGCGATGAAGTGAATGTGCTGGAGCCGGGCAAGAATTACGGCTGGCCGGTGATTACCGGCGGCGTCGATTATTCTGGCGCACAAATTTCTCCTTATGAGGAGTATCCGGGCATGGAGCAGCCCTGGGTGGAATGGACGCCTTCCATCGCCCCGGCCGGCATGGCGCTTTACCGGGGAGACATGTTCAAGGACTGGGACGGCGATTTGCTCGTCACTTCACTCGTCGAAATGAGCCTTCGCCGGATCGATATCGAGGACGGCGTGCCGAAGGCCCAGGAGGTCTATCTCGCGCCGCAGCAGACGCGGCTGCGCGATGTGGCCGTTGCGTCGGACGGGGCCATTCTGGTTTTGACGGATGAAAAGGAGGGCAAAATCCTCCGCCTCACCCCGGCAAAAGCCTCGGGATCTTAAAGGGCGGGTTCCTGGCCACGCCTTTTAATTCCGCCTCGCGAAACAGCTTTTCGCGGCGGATTGGCGGCGGCGCGGCTTGGCTCTAGGCTCCGCCGCACCGACAATGATCCGCGCGAAAAGCCGGACCGTGCCGCAAGGCTGCTAGGGGAGAAAGATGGAAACGCCGAAAGACGCCACACATGCCACCTGCTGTGCGCAAGCCGCGCTGAAAGACCAGCTGCCGAAGGAAACGGGACAAGATTTCGAGGATGCGCGGCGCGGCTTCATCGCCACCATTCCGCACGCCAAGGTGCTGCATGAGGCAGGTCATGCCGTCTGGGACATGAGCCAGTTCGACTTTACGGAAGGCGACGCGCCGGACACGGTGAACCCCAGCCTCTGGCGGCAGGCGAAGCTCAATGCCATTCACGGGCTTTTCGAAGTAACGCCCGGCATCTACCAGGTGCGCAATTTCGATCTCTCCAACATCACCTTCATCGAAGGGGAGACGGGCTATATCGTCATCGACCCGCTGATTTCCGCAGAACCGGCTGCCGCCGCGCTGAAACTGATGCGCGAGCACCGGGGCGACAAGCCCGTCACCGCCGTCATCTATACCCATTCCCATGTGGACCATTATGGCGGCATCAAGGGCGTCATCTCGGACGAGGATATTGCGAAGGGGCTGACCATCATCGCGCCGGAAGGCTTTCTGGAAGCGGCGGTGAGCGAAAACGTGCTGGCGGGCAATGCCATGGGCCGGCGCGCGACATACATGTACGGCGCGCTTTTGCCGCGCGGGCCTAAGGGACATGTGGATGCAGGGCTCGGCAAGACCGTTTCCATGGGCTCGGTCAGTCTCGTGCCGCCGACGAAAAGCATTTGCGAGACGGGGGAGACGCTGACCATCGACGGGGTGGAAATCGTCTTCCAGGTCACGCCGGACACCGAAGCGCCTTCGGAAATGAATTTCTATTTCCCGCAATTCAAAGCGCTCTGCATGGCGGAGAATTGCTCCTGCCATTTGCACAATATCTACACACCCCGCGGGGCGCAGGTGCGCGATGCCAAAGCCTGGTCCTATTACATCAACGAGGCAATCGAGCTTTTCGCCGGGAAGACGGATGTGCTTTTCGCCAGCCACCACTGGCCGCGCTGGGGCGAGGACCGCGCCCGCGACTTTTTGAAGAAGCAGCGCGACATGTACAAATATGTGCACGACCAGACGCTGCGCCTTGCCAATCACGGGCTGGTGCCGGCGGAGATCGCCGAAGAAATCCGCATGCCGCCCTCGCTGGAAGAAGAATGGTTCAGCCGGGGCTATTACGGCACGCTCAATCACAATGCCAAGGCCGTCTATCAGCGCTATCTCGGCTGGTTCGACGGCAACCCCGCGAACCTGCACAAGCTGCCGCCCGAAGAAGCCGGCAAGCGCTATGTGGAGGCCATGGGCGGGGCGGACGGCGTGCTGAAAACCGCGCGCGCCGCCTTCGAGAAGGGCGAGTACCGCTGGGTGGCGGAGATCGTCAATCATCTCGTCTTTGCCGACCCTTCAAACGAAGAGGCGCGGTATCTGCAGGCCGATGCGCTGGAGCAGATGGGCTATCAGGCCGAAAGCGGGCCCTGGCGCGCGTTTTACCTCACCGGCGCGCAGGAGCTGCGCAGCCCGCGTGCGCCCTCCAACGTGCCGCGCCCCGGCGCCAACGGCCAGCTCAAGACGCTGCCCGTGAACGAAGTGCTGGACGCGCTTTCCGTGCGGCTCAACGGCCCGAAAACCGGGCGGCGGGAATTCGCCATCAATTTGAGCGTCACGGATACGGGCGAGCATTTTCTTGTCTCACTGGAAAACGCGACGCTGCGGCACGAGCCCGGCAAGACCCATGACGATGCGGACTTGACGCTTGCCATCAAGCGGATGGATTTCATCGAACTCGTGATCCGGGAAAAGGAGCTTTCGGACCTGAAAGCATCGGGCGCGGCAAAGCTGACCGGCGACGAGGCGGCACTTACCGATCTTCTTTCCTTCCTCGACACGTTCGATTTCTGGTTCGAGATTGTGATGCCTTAAGGGCCTGCCTGTGGCAGACTTGCGCCATGACAGAGAACAGGTCTTCCGCTTTTCCCTCGCTCGGCTTTCTGGGGCGCTTCGGCCGCTCGGCCGATCTGCGCGCCCTCGACAAGGCGCTGAGGGAAGTCGATCTGCATCCCAATCTCATGCCCGAAGCGGTGAAGCTGACGCTCGTCAAACTACTGCGGGAAGCCTTCCCTGCCCGGCCCGAGGCGCGCGACTATGAGGAGGCGGCCGCCCTTGCCGCTTATTGCATGATCGGGCCCGATGCTTTTTCCAGCGTCAACAATCCCGTGCTCGCCCGCCAGCAGGAACGGCGCATTGAGGCGGCACTCGAGGAAGAAGGCTCGCTCGACGGGCAGATCATTCTCCTCACCCTCCACGCGAAACTCGTGCATCCGGCGGTCATCGAGACCTTTCAGCTTTCCAGCGAGGAAACCTGAGCGCGGCACGGCACGGCACGGCATGTTTTGTCAAGCCGGTCAGATGTGCAGCTTCCCCCTTTTTGCGGCCCCGGCCATGCTTGCCTTCCGATAAGCTGGAGACGGCCATGAGCGAAAATAACTGGAAACTCCATATCGCGCCGGACCGCCAAGGCACGCTCCGGGCCATGGGCCTTGCCTGGGTTTTCGCGCTTGGCGTCCTCTTTCTTGTCACAAGCGCGACGGGCGCGATGCGCCTCGGCACGGCGCTTCTCATCTGCCTGCCCTTCCCGCTTCTCATTTCCTATTACGCGCTGAAAAGCGCCGGGCTCGGCGCCGGCGCGCTCACGATCGACAAGCGCGGCTTTGCCATTACCGAAGGTGCGGGCCCGCCCCGGCACTATGACTGGCGGGACGTGGAAAGTTTTCACCTCGGCGCGCTGGGCAAGAGCCCCATTTATGAGGGAACGCCGGTGCCGCATTTCACGCTGCGCGGGGGCGCGCGCGAGGGGTTGCAGGCCAATCTGGGTTTCAGCGCCGAAGAGCTGGTGCGGCTGATGGAACGGCTGCGCCGCCTGGCGGAACAAGGCTGGCCCGCCCTGCCCGAAAGCCCCGAGGCGGCGCTTTCCGAGGCCTATGCCTATCTCGACGGCGAAGCACCTGCCTGAGATGCCACCACCCCCGGAAAATGGGAGACAAGGCGGAAGGGCGCGCGTCGCCGCGCCCTCCTCCTCATGCCGCGGGAGCTAACCCAGAGCGGCCGGGCGGCCGAGCGCTGCCGCTCCCGCCTCGTCTCCCTCCTGCAGGGCCGCGCTACGCCTCCTTTGCGCGCCCTCTGCCTGTGCGCCTTCCTGGGTGTCCGCCGGGCGCCCTTCCCCGTCCTCATCCACCTGCACGGCAGCGCGCGGCAGGCAGATGCTCACCACCGTGCCCACATGCAGCTCGGAGGTGATTTTGAAGCTGCCGCCATGCAGCTCGACAAAGCGCTTGGAAAGCGGCAAGCCGAGCCCCGTGCCCTGATGCGAGCGGAATTCCACATGGGCAACCTGACGGAACGGCTTGATGACGTTTTCCAGGTCCTTCTTGTCGATACCGATACCGCTGTCGCGCACCTCGATATGGACATGGTCCGGCCCGGGCGCGACGGCGATGACGACATCGCCGCCTTCTTCGGTGAAGTTGATGGCATTGGCAGCCAGGTTGAGCAGGGTCTGCTTGATCAGCCGTTCATCCGCATGAAGAACGGTCGGCCGCTCCGGCAAGAGCTTGGAAAGCGAGACGCCGCGCTCCTGCGCCTTGATGAAAAGCAGGCGGGTAATCTCCCGCACCACGCAGTTGAGATCGAACGTGCCGAGATCGAGCTTCGCCCGGTTCGCCTCGATGCGCGAGAGGTCCAGCACATCATTGATGATGGACAAAAGATGCTGGCCGCTGCCCAGAATGTCGCGGGCATATTCCACATAGCGCGGCTGCTGGATGGGGCCGAGCAGCTCGTCCGAGATGACCTCGGAAAAGCCGATAATGGCGTTGAGGGGGGTCCGCAGCTCATGGCTCATATTGGCAAGGAAGGCGGATTTGGCATTGCTGGCGGCCACCGCTTCCTTCTGCGCCGCTTCCAGCTCCGCCGTGCGCTCCCAAACCCGATTTTCCAGCGAGGCATTGAGGCTTGCCAGGCGTTGCTCGCGGTGCTCGATCTCCGCGATGGACTGAGAAACGGAGCGCAGGAGGCTGTTCACCCCGCCCACCAGCGCGCCCAACTCGTCTTTCCGGCTATCCCGGCTCTCCTCATCCAACGCCACCTGATAGCGCTCGGCATGAGGCAGGTCCCGTGAGGCCGCGCAGACCGCATTTTCAAGCTCGATCAAGCGTTTGAGCACTGCCCAGCGCAGCACCAGCATGGTGGAGACCGTCACCACGATCGAGACCAGCGCCACCAGCGCCGCGATGCGCAGGAGAAAGGAAAACAGCTCGCCCGTCAGGCCCGGCGTTTCCACCGTGACCCAGAGAAGATAGGTGCCGCGAGCCTCAATCCGGCGCAGCTGGGCCGCCCGCGCGCGGCCCTCCTGAACGACCGCTCCGGCCAGCGCCTCACCCTCCGGGCCCGCCAGCGGCTCCCCGAGCCGGCGCAGCGGCTCCGCCTTGCCGTTGAGAAAGACGAGGCCGGAAATATTGGCAACGCCCAAAATATCCTCCGCCGCCTGCCCGGGCACCCCGGTGCCCTGACGGGAGGCCTGCATCAAACTCGCCGTCAGCGCCGCATCGGCCGCCGCGAAGGCCGCGCCCAGCCGGTCGGTCTCGTAATTGCGGTAAGAGGGGATGAGGATCAGCGCCTCGATAAACAGGATGGAAAGAAAGACCGCCGCCGTGATGCGCCAGCACAAGCGGCAGTTTTTCAGCACCAGCTCCCGGGTGGCCGAGAGGCGTATCCGGAAAAGCGGCGGCCGCCCAGGCCTGTGAGAAGTCTGCCAGAACCGCTGAAAACAATCGTAAACTTGCCATTCTGACATGAACACAAGTGCGTGACGGCGCGCAGCGCGGCAGCGCCTGGAAAAGGGCGGCCGCGCGGCTAAATAATCACGCGATGCCTTACCTGACGCAGCGGCGCCTGTTATAAGGGCGCCAGTTTTTGCTCCCGCGACGAGGAATTGCCATGGCCGCCGAACCCAAGCCCAACCCCGTTCTGCCCCCCTTCAACTGGGAAGACCCGCTGGCGCTTTCCTCCCAGCTGAGCGAGGAAGAACGCATGGTGCGGGACACGGCCCATAACTTCGCCCAAGGCAAGCTCTTCCCCCGGGTGCTGGAGGCGAACCGGCACGAGATCTTCCACCGGGAAATCATGAACGAGATGGGCGAACAGGGGCTCTTGGGCCTTACCTTGCCCGAAAAATACGGCTGCGCCGGGCTCTCCTACGTCTCCTACGGGCTTGCCGCGCGCGAAGTGGAGCGGGTCGATTCCGGCTACCGCTCGGCCATGTCCGTGCAGTCGAGCCTCGTCATGCATCCGATCTATGCCTATGGCTCGGAAGCGCAGCGGGAAAAATATCTGCCGAAGCTTGCCACCGGTGAATGGGTAGGCTGTTTCGGCCTGACCGAGCCCGACCATGGCTCCGACCCCGGCTCCATGGTAACGCGGGCGGTGAAAGTCGATGGCGGCTACCGGCTGAACGGCGCGAAAATGTGGATCACCAATTCGCCCATCGCCGACCTTGCCGTCGTCTGGGCGAAGCTCGAGGAGACGCCGGGCAAGGACGGCACGATCCGCGGCTTCATCGTGGAGCGCGGTTTCGAGGGCTTCAAGACGCCGAAGATCGAAGGCAAGTTCTCGCTGCGCGCCTCCATCACCGGGGAGATCGTACTCGAAGACGTGTTCGTGCCCGAAGACAATATGCTGCCGAATGTGCGCGGCCTTGCCGGCCCCTTCGGCTGCCTCAACCGGGCGCGCTACGGCATCGCCTGGGGCGCCATGGGGGCAGCGGAATTCTGCTGGCATGCAGCGCGGCAATATACGCTGGACCGCAAACAGTTCGGCCGACCGCTTGCCGCCAATCAGCTCATCCAGAAGAAACTCGCCGACATGCAGACCGAAATCACCCTCGGCCTGCAAAGCTGCCTGCAGCTCGGGCGCATGTTCGACGCCGGCACCGCGGCACCCGCTGCCATTTCACTCATGAAACGGAACAATTGCGGCAAAGCCCTCGACATCGCCCGCACCGCCCGCGACATGCATGGCGGCAACGGCGTCTCCGACGAATACCACGTCATCCGCCACGTCATGAACCTGGAAGCGGTGAACACCTATGAAGGCACCCACGACGTGCATGCGCTGATCCTGGGCCGGGAACAGACGGGGATACAGGCGTTTTTTTGAGGGGGAGTGTATTACGCCGGAGATTTGAAATTTACACAAGCATCGGAAATCTTGCCTCCACCGCAAGTTATTGGGGTTCCCTGCAGCGAATACGATGCGATATGGTGATGATCATCATACTTTGAGGGCCTTATGGACGGTAAAACCAGAGCACAGAAAACTTGGGGATCGTCCCCAACCGGCTCAACATCTGCAAAAGGCTCAGCACCCGGCACAAAAGACTTTTTCGAGCGTGCGCTGAAGTACCGTTCGAAGCATGAAATGCCGTGGCTGCCGGATGTCATCCCATTCCAGGAGATGAGGGGAAAGCGTGTCCTGGAGATTGGCTTCGGTCCGGGCTACGACGCTCTCTCTTTCATGCAGGCTGGAGCGACATACTCCGGCATCGACATCACGCCAGAGAATCTGGAGCGCACACGAAAACACCTAGCGCTATTTGGATTTGAGCCCGAAGTACGGCAAGGAGATGCGGAGGCGTTGCCATTTGATGATGCCTCGTTCGACGTTGCCTACTCGAATGGCGTGCTGCACCATGTCCCAAGCATTGAGCAGGCTTTTTCCGAAGTGCACCGGGTGCTCGAGCCGGGCGGTGACTTCTATGTGTTGGTCTACAACAAAAACTCTTTGTTCTATCGGATAACACTCGCCATCTGGTATCAGATCATCCATGGCTATCGTCATAAAGAGACTCTGCAAGAGCAACTTTCCCGCATCGAGTTTAATGAAGCTGACGAACGGCCGATCGTAAACGTGTATTCAAAACGAGAGTTGCGCGCCCTTCTTCAGCAAACAGGCTTTAAAGTATCATCGATCAAAGTCCGCAAACTGACATGGGAGGATCTTCCCGCAGTTTGGTTTGTGCATCGTTTCTTCAAATATATCCCGCGCAGCTTGCTTCATTTTTTGGGGAAGGCGGTCGGCTGGTATTTGATCGCCCACGCACATAAGTAGACTGCATTGACAATCTCTAAAACAAGTCGACACTCTTCGAGCTGCTATACAAACCATAATATAGCGGCAGAGCTATCTGCATATATAGAATAGTATAGAAAGTCTCTAATCAGAGCGCCGCCACGACATGGGTCGGCATGATCAACACCCTCAGGAGTGTCAACGTGCCGTACCTATTGCAGGGATATGTCTGGCACCGCAATAATACAATGATACCAGCCGAGAATGTGTGCGCAGATAGACAGCACAACCCCGTCTGAGGCCAACCATCTCCCAACAACCGGTATATAGTTTTTTACGAAGCCGCGTTTTTCGTAATGGATGGGAACAAAGCCCGCTTCTCTCAAAACCCTCATGATCTGTCGATAAGATCGGATCTTTATGACAACTGGTTGCCCTAGCTCAGACCGTTCCGCAATGTGGCTGGACCAATCATTGAGGCTGTTTCTCATCCGATTTTTTAGCAACCATGTTGCAACAAGATAGAAGTTAAAAAAACTCCACCTTGAATAAATCCCGATACGAAGTTCGCCGCCCGGCTTCAGAAGCCCGCGCAACTTGCGGAGATAGGCGCTTTCATGAGCTATGTGGTGCAATACGCCGAAGGAATAAATGACGTCATAATCTCCAGGCAGTTCAGTATATAGGAGGTCTCCTTCAATCAAGTCCTCCAACTGAGCCGTCGCTCTCTTAAGCTCAATATGTCGGCGGGCTAGGCGAAGGTGGTTCCGAGATATGTCGATACCAGTATAGACAGCACCATGCCGTATCATTTCGACCGCATCGATCCCATTACCCACGCCGACTTCGAGTACGCGCTTCCCTGAAAGGGCTTCGAATCGAAAAGTTCTCGGTATGAAGGGAGTTTCATACCCATACCGGTAAGAGCGTATCCGCTCGAAATATTCCGGAGACCCTAACGAGGCATCACCTGCGCGCTGGCTACCCACAGCTTCTCGTTCCCACACATTCAGCGCTGCGGCATTGCTTATCTCTGAATCCATCATCCGCAGGTTCCCAAGTTAGGGTGACCACTTCATCAGATTCATGAAATTACTACTTCACCATAAAAGAAACAAATGCGATGCATGCTCGCGGCAATTTAAGTTGCAAATAGCAAAGGCGTCACTACAGGGCACAATCCTTTGGTCTCATTGGTGAGTTCCGGAACCTACCTTACCATTGCTATATTGCGACACATGCAACAACCACTACTCACCGACGTGGCCGTTTCAAAATTGCAATCTGTAGAAAAATTGGAGCAAAAAGCCTTCGCTCGTCACAAGATCTAGACATGCGAAACCAACATTATCAGGCTTTTTTTCGCACCCGGTCACCACGGCCGGCGCCTATCAACGTCGCTAGAATGAGACGCAAATCACACAGAAGTCCGGATTGTTCAATATAAAGCGCATCGACCTCCGCCAGCTTCTTGGGGTCGGACATATCAATCCCTTGCACCTGGGAAATACCGGTAACGCCTGGGCGCAGCTCGTTCACACCTCGAGCACGGCGGGCCTCGATCAGCTCCGTCTGCGACGGCAGGCAAGGACGGGGCCCCACAATGCTCATATCTCCCCTTAAGACATTCCAAAGTTGCGGCAGCTCATCAATTTTCCAGGTCCGAAGCTTTCTGCCAAGCGGTGTCACCGCAGAGACGGAAACCTCGTGACTGGGGCACTCTCTCGTATCTGAAAACATGGTGCGCAACTTCAGAAGGACGAATGGCACTTCATTCCTGCCAACCCGCACTTGCCGAAAAAGCGCCGGGCCTGGGGAGTCACGGCGAATGAGGATCATGCATATGAGTAGCAATGGCCCGGCCACGACAATGCCAGCTGCTGATGCCAGAATGTCGAAGAGTCTTTTCACGTCGTTCCCTCAGTTTCGCGCCGTTGCCTACATGCATATTCTTTTCCGCACTGATAGATCAAATCAGCGAGTTCGTTTTCTGGCTCAAACTCAAATGTCTCATAAAAGCGACGAGCATCAATTTCGCAATCGCCCGCCAAAGACTGAAAGCGCGCGCCGAGACCCGGCATACCGGACAGCAAGCCGAAGACAAACGAAGGGAAATAATACAATCGCCTTGGAACGCTCATCCCGCTGCGTAACAGACGTAAGGTATCGGCCAATGATACCGCCCCTCTTTCAGCCAATGCGTAACTGCCCGACTTGGAAGCAGGCCAGTTCTGTAAAACTAAAACCATAATTGCGTCAACTAACGTTTCTATCCCGCAATAGGTGCGCCGGTTATCCAACGACGCAAAGGGCAATGGTATACCACTGGCCGCAAGGCGCATTAACTGCTTCCAATTGCCCCCGGCATCCGGAGCGATCACAAGAGGGGGCCGCAGAGAAACTGCGAACATTCCCTTATGAGCAAGTTTGTTCACGTAAAGTTCCCCAGCACGTTTCGAGCGCCCGTATTCGGTTTTCGGCTCTGCCGGGGTCTCGTCGCTAACTATGCCCGCATGCGTGCTGCCGGAAACGGCAAAAATACTGCTCATGTTAATGAAGACTGAAACGCCGCTTTTTTCCGCCTGCAAGCAAAGGCGGTCCGTCATCTCCGCATTCTGTTTCTGGTATTCTTGCGGGTCCAAGCCGCGCGAAGCGGAAATCCCTGCCAGATGAACAACCGCGTCCACCCCAGTCAATGCGCCGGCCAGCTCACTGTCTGCGCACGCCCCAAGATCACCTAGCTCCACAACTGTAATGTTCGAATTATCGCGCCAAGCCGCCGGAAGGCGCGCCGCCTCCCGAACCACCAGTTTCAAAGGAATATTCTGAGAAATGAGACGCTGCGTTAGGTGGCGACCAACGAAGCCGTTCGCGCCGGTTATGAGCACGCTGCCTGTTGGCCTTCTCATGGACGTCTCTATGTTGGCCAAACATTACCTCACCGGCATTTCGCGCGCGAGGCATTCCCAATCAAGCTCCTGCTTGCAAACATAATGTCCTCGCCCCCTTCTCCCAAAATATACAGGAACTTGCGATAGAGATAGATGACCGGCTTCCGCAACATTTTTTGGCTTCGGGTCAAGCAGGCAGGCTGTGAACCGATGACCTCGAAATCCTCAAAAAACATTTGCAACAAGCTCTCAAGGGATTGTTTGGTGAATCCTATCTCATGTGTAAGGTCCATGTAACGCTCATGTGAAGCCGAGACCCAATCCATATTTGGAACATCGATTATGAGACGGCCTTTCGGCGTGAGCGCTGCACACATAGCAGAAACGAACTCATAGAGCTCATGTTTTGGAATATGCTCCAAAACGGCCTTGGTGATGATCAGGTCATATTTTTTCTCAGAGTGATTCAGAAATTCGACCGCGTCACCGTGTTTTACGACGCCCTCGCCCAAATGAGTATTGGCATACTCTACATCCCCCGGACTAGCATCTACACCTTCGATATTCTCTATACCCCGACTGCGAAGCCATGCCAGCAAGCCGCCGTGCCCGGTTCCCACCTCGAGTACCGCAGCATCACGTGACGGCAGAAGGGTGCGGTAATTGCGCTCATAGTAAGGCCAGAATGCACGAACATCGCTGTAAACCGAGGCGCTGCTGATTTGCCCCTGGCCAGCTCGATAGTTGTGTAGCAGCATCCGCCTCAACTGATCCATGGCGTTTCCTTTTTCACTTTCTGCCCGCCTGCCATGGCCCCAACATTATCAGGACACGCACAAGACCTTAATTGACCGAGCGCAATAATATCCTCGGCCAACTCCTTCATAACACCGTCCCGGCTAAAGCACGCTATGAACTCTCCAGATTCAGTCATCTCAAGGGGAAGTCTTTCGAGCACCCCCATCAGGCCCTCCGCATCGCAAGGCGCAAAAACCGCTGCATTAGGCAGATGTGCCTTGATAAAATCCGCCGCCACACCGTCAACACCAGCCAGAATCGGTTTACCGGTAGCACCGTACTCGAATAGCTTCGAAGGCAGTACCCGCCGAAAGGCCGGATAATCGTTAAGATGCAACAGCAGAATATCTGCCCTTGCGTAATGTTCCAGAAGCGCCTTCCTGTCTATGGGCGGCAGCAGTTCCACATCCAGTGACTGGCCTGCCTCTGCTTCTGCCGCTGCCAAAGCCGCTTGGAGTGCCTGGCGACGGCCACCGTCCCCAATGATGCGGAACCGATAGCGGCCAACAAGCTTCCGGGCCGCTGCCGGTATCAGGCGCTCTAATCCCTGCCCTTCGCCGATGTTACCCGCATAAAGGATAACTGGCGGCATATTGCCGGCACGATTGTAATCGAAATCGAGAAACTCCCGGTCGATACCATTGGTCCGCAAGCTGAGTTCCAGATGCGGGCATATCTCACGTACATGCGCCTCAAAACCCGGCGAGACGATGCTGATCGCACATGCCTGCCTCAAAGTCCAGCGCTCGAGGATCACAAAAATGGGTACAAGCAGGCGCGCAAGTCCCTTCAGAATATCGGTCAACGTATCCGTGAATAGATCGCGAATGTCGAGATACAATCGCGCGCTCAGCCGCCGGGCAACCACAGCGCCCAATGTTGCCGTCATTAGCCGCGACGATGTGGCAAACACGATGTCAGCTTCCAGCCCGCGCGTACGGCGCAACACCTCAAGCGTGAACCGGGTGAATGCAAAGGCCTGATCGCGGAAACCGCTCTTGTGCTTCGGCAGCTCAATGCGGTCGATCCGTATATTGCCATGTTCCTCGTAAGCAGGCGTATCGGATTTATAGCTCGCATAACGGTTAGGCATGGTCGTAATGATATGCAAAGAATCCTGCGGGCCCAAACGTGCCGCAAGCGCTTCCACCAAAGCGCCTGTGCGGAAAGAACCGGCACTAAGATCCGGCGGATAATAGAAAGAAAGTATAAGAATCCGCATACCGCCTACACTCCCTGCCAATGTAAGCGTGTCACCAGCCGCTCCGGTAGATTGGCAATGGCAGAGAAACGCAGCGACCGACTGGGAATTGCCAAACCAAATTCCGGCTGCCAAGTGCTCTCAAAGATGCTTGCTTGCGTTTTCGCCGGGGGCAGAACCTTGATCACGATGTCAGAACCGGGCAGGCACAAGCGCATCATGCCTTGCTCCTCGTGCACGTCCACATCCGGATGCAGATGAAACATAAGCTCCAGTTTGTGTCTGCCGTTGCCTCTCACCTCGTCTTCAACCTCAAGCCCGCCGGATGATAGCCGCCATGTGCGTTTATGTATTGGCCGCCCAGGCAAACGCCGATACCCATCATGCGACGCGCACGCAACGGCAGCGCCATCCGTCTCAGCCGTCATTCCGTTAAGGATGCGCGCGCGCCGGGCAACGCGAAAGCCGCCCCAAACCTCGGAGGAGTCGCTGTCATCCATAACCAGGGTACTATGCGCCGATGTGCCACGCTGACGATGACGTTCCGGCCCTGTGCCATAGACCGACGTGCCGCCATTGACCACAACGCGTTGCCCCGCCAGAGAAAGCTCAAAACTCAGCGTGTCGGCATGCGCATGGCCGGGAAGATAATCGGGGCCGACTGGCGCTACATCGGTAAAGAGCACAGCCTTGCCCGCCTGCAAGCGTGCATAGCCCGACGCCTGTAGGTGCACTACAGGCTCTGTTGTTTCATTCGGTATACGGAAACCGAGTCGACTGGCATAAGCGTCAAGCTCCGCCGGCCGCGGCGCAACTCCAAAAGCCGCATCGTTAAAAAAAGGAATTTCTCCATCTGGATGGCGCATCGTGCGGCTCCACACCAACATCCGCTCTATTGCAGTCTCCAAATTCGGCCACAAAGGAAGATCATATGTCTGACAAAGATTGTAGCAGTCGAGTAAGTCTTCCAATACAATGAGGTGGTACATAGGGCTCAGCTCAAAATGCCCGCCATCGGCCAGCACTTGAGCCTCAATCTCTCGCGCGAGAATCTTCCCTCCCTTGGCCAACCAAACATCGGCCTCCTTACCATCGAACAAAGCGCCCGCGAACATCAATGCCTTGGCATTCGCAAGCAGATGGTTCCCGAGAATGTGGTATTCCAACCGCCTACTCAGATAACGCGCTTGAATTGCAAGGCTGTGTAACAATCCGTCATCGCATTGACCGCGCCTCAAACACCACTTAACCCAGTTCACGATACGCAAAGACGTGGGATATGGTTCCCAACCGGTGCCATGAGCGGGCTTATTTTCTACAATCCAACGGTCGATCAGTGCCCGATGCCAATCCAACCGCACATCTGCATGTTCAGCAACCAGATCATCGAAATAATGCAGGTTGTAAAGCCATAGCTTTGGCTTCTCCGTATCTTCCCAGATACCGGGGCGGGAGATGTTGGCCTTCTGGTTGAGAAAGCAGACATCCGCGGGTCCCGTCATGCGGATTGTCCGTTTCGGCCCGGCGACCCAGTTTTCCGACCTGCACCGCAGTGACGGTGCGGGACGCGCGTCCATCCTCGGCCGATAAAACCGAACCCAAAGGCGCCCTAATATCTGCTGCGCCTTCAGGTGTCGCAAAGTCTCGGCGTAAAGTCTGGGCGAGCTCATGTCTTTGCGCTTATCCTTGCTTACGCCCGCTTACCGCAACGGCCACATCCAGCGTCACACGGCTAATCTCCATCACCTCCTCGAAATGTACAGGCGCTTTGCCTGCACGCACTCCCTGCAAAAAAGCACGCGCTGCCGCTTCTTGCCCTTTGTCCTGACGCCACAGGCGGTGTTTGCGGAACCCTGGCCAGCCAAACCCTGTAAGACGGCGGAAATTGTCCAACATCAGCACTCGACCACCGCAGAAAACTTCCACACGTTCCTTGGGAAAAGACTTATGACCATTGGCAAAGTAATGCACGGTGCCAATGGAGCCATCTGCAAAGCCCAGTGTGAAACTCACCGTGTCAGGCGGCACCTTGTCCTGGCGCGGCAAGGCGCTGGCAACAACACTCGTAATAGGAGCGTCCGCAAGTGCCCGCATAAGATCGACGAAATGGCAAGCTTCGCCAATGATACGGCCGCCTCCCGTTGCCGTATCCTGCGTCCAGTGCTCAGGCGGGATCGCACCGGCATTGACCGTAACAACAAAGGACTTGGGCGCATCAACGCTGCGAAGCAGCGCGCGCATCTTTTCCACCTGCGGGGCAAAGCGGCGATTGAAGCCCACCATCAGCAAAGGCGCAGCGCCTTTCGCGGCGGCTTGTCCCCTCGCCGCTTCTATCGCCTCCAGTTCTGCATAGGTGAGGGCCAACGGCTTTTCCACGAATACATGCTTGCCTTGGCTGAGTGCCCTGCAAACCAGATCGGCATGGCTATCATGCCGGGTAGCGATCACCACGGCGTCAGCTGCTTCGTCAGCCAACACGGCCTCAACATCCGTTGCTGCGCGAGCAAACCCGAACTTGCGCCCGTGATACACTGACGAGGCGCCACCACTGCTCGCGAGAGCTCCGAACTTTGTTCCGGCCTTGGCGAAAGCGGGAATGAGCACACGGCCAGCATAATTTCCCGCGCCGATGAAACTGACGACAGGTTCGTGTTGGACAGAGGCAATCTCACCACTACCCGCTCGGCCTGTATCGAGAAAAGGCACAATGGCGCGGCTTTCATCTGCCTGTTTGGGGTAGTCTATAACGATGCCGAGTTTCGGCTCATCGCTCACGAGCAGCTCGTAAGCTGCGGCCGCTTGCTCGAGAGCGAAATGATGTGAAATAAGGGGCGCGACATCCAGCACCCCCGATGCCATCATATCCAGCACCGCCTCGAAGTTGCGCTGTTCCGTCCAACGCACGAAGCCGACCGGATAATCCTGCCCCTTCTCTTCATAGGCCGGATCATAGCGGCCCGGCCCATAGGAGCAAGAAACTTGGAAGCTAAGCTCTTTCTCATAAAAATCGGCGCGGGAGAGTTCCAACCCCGCCACACCCACCAGCACGATACGCCCGCGCTTGCGGCACATTTGCGCGCCTTGGTGCACCGGCTCATTGCTTTTGGTCGAAGCGGTTATAAGCACCGCATCAACCCCGCGCCCACGCGAGAAACTCTCTGCGCGCGCCAATGGATCTTCCCCACGCGACGGGCAGACGGTTTCCGCGCCGAACTGTGCGGCCAAAGCCACCTTGGCCGGATCCGGATCGATACCTAGCACACGGCAACCCTGCGCCCTGAGAAGTTGCACGGCCATAAGCCCGATCAAACCAAGCCCTGTGACCACAACACACTCACCGAGTGTGGGCGCGGCAAGGCGAACCCCTTGCAATGCAATCGCGCCGAGCACGGTAAAGGCGGCTGCGTCGTCATCCACATTTTCAGGAATGCGCGCGGCAAGATTCTGGCCGATGGAAACCAGCTCCGCATGTGCTCCGTTTGAGGCAACCCTGTCTCCCGGTTTGAAGCCAGTTACACCTTCTCCAACATCCAACACAACTCCTGCATTGCAATAGCCCAGTGCCAATGGTTGATCGAGCTTGCTACGCACCGCATCCAGCGTGGTGAGCAGACCATCGGTGCGCATCTTGTCCAGAACCTCGCGCACTTTGTCCGGTTGCTGGCGCGCCTTAGCGAGAAGCCCGCCACGGCCGAATTCCACCAGCATCCGTTCGGTGCCCGCGGACACCAGCGTACGGCGGGTAGCGATAAGCATTTTCCCCTTCTGCAACGAGGGGCGAGGCATATCAATTAGGTCAACCTTACCCGTGCTCAGGCTTTGCAATATTTGACGCATTAGGCTTCCTGATAAGAACCATTGATCGGATCAATCATATTCGCCGCCACACAACACCCCATAAATCAGTGCGTGGTTATCGGGCGTACGACACAAGAGATTGCCTCTCGGCTACCCGGAACGGTGCGGGACATTACATTTTGCAAAGTACTAGAGAGCGTTCGCCCTGGATACCGGACGGCTCCTGCCAGTTTCCGCCAACGCGGTCGGCTATCTGGCGGCTGACTGTAGTTGTAGGCACGTTCAGAAATAATTTCCAAATCAGCCGCGCCCATCAGAGCACACAAATCTGCCTGACTATATTCTCTGTGATGCCCGACAAAAGGTACCTCGGAGGAAATTACTTCGTTAATCCCCGGTAGCGGGCTTTTGCCGAACAACATATCCACTCGTTTCGGCCAGTAGCAGATATTTGGCACTTCAAAATAGAGACGGCCACTTTCGGACACCATGTCCGTCAGTCTTCGCAGTGCCGGCAATGGAGAATGAGGATAATGTTCAAGCACCGCCATACAGGTAATGAAGTCGAACTTTTTACCCCCGTCAAATGGAGCCTCAAAGGGATCGTAATCGATCACTTCAACACCACCCTTGCCGATTTCCTCAAACAATGGTGCGAAGGCGGAACCATAATATTTCAACGCTTCAGTCATGAAGGCCTTCATGCCAAGCTTAGCCAACGTCACCGGGAAAACACCAACAAACCCCCCGATATCACAGACACTGTCCCCTCCCCCGCTCTCGATCAGCGCTCTATATGCATAATAAGCTCTAATACTCGATCGACTTAGATACTCGTTGAAGTCGAAAACCCTCGGATGCCAGGAGGCACAATGACGAGAGATTTCAACCTGCATCTCAGGAGTGAGATGAGGAATTAAGCTAGACAACGCTTCTTCGTATACTCGCTGAAATGCGCCGTATGTCAGCATCCCATTCCATCCCGATCCGGTTTCTTTCTCGCCACAAGCACCCAGGCCGATACAAATCTAAATGGCAAACGACTAGCCACCTTCACGTTCCACCTCACCATCGCCTTAAATGGCGCGAAAACGTAACTTGAATAAGGCCCGGATAAGAAGCTTAGATTCCGTACTGAATGGACAGTAAATCCGTTACGATCAAGCATCGCGGAGATGTCCGACAACTGAAAAAATTGAATATGCCCCGCGTCAATGTTGTACGGAAGATTGGGGGGATCCTTTTCTATCTCCCGGGTCCACACCCCCTTCAAAACCGTCTTATCAAGCAGCGCTGCAATAAAATCTACAATCGCAAGCATCCACCGACCTACAAGTGTTTTCGCAAAAGCACTCTCGAGTTCAAAAGGCCCGTGCCCGTTCGGAATAGATATTAGAAGCAGCCCATCGCTACGAATAAGATCGCGGGATTTTTCCAGCAGCACGACCGGCTCTTTAACATGCTCGAGAACATCTGAAAAAACGACCACATCATAAAGGCGATCGGGCTTCAGATCTTCACTCTGGCAACATTCGAATCTGATGTTTTTATGCTCGTAATGATCTTTAGCCCATTGAATGGACTCTTTATGCATGTCAACGCCGAGGTACTCATCCCCTTCAGAAGGCAAGAACTGGGACACAGCATAGCCATTTCCGCAACCAATATCGATTATCGACAAAGGTCTCCCCAACCTTCTTCGTTCTTCGTCGATAGCCTGCCTAAACAGTGCCACTTTCTTGGTGTGGCCATATATGTTTTCTCCCAAGAACTGCACTGTTTTACATCCCCATGAAATTCTATGCGCCTCTACAGCCAGTGCCCGTTTCGTCCGTGCCGCATCTCGCTAAAACTCTTACAAAGACCGCACCACTTCCGCTTTGGCTCTCCGCCTGACTGACGAACACAAGCGCAGCTTGGATATATTAGACTTTTTCGAACGATAGCGCATGCAGGTCCTTTTCAGGGAGGTCAAGTTCAATCTTAATTCAAAGGTTCATCAACGCGAAAACGATAAACGCCCTATGTTGCTCACTGCCCATATAGCCAGAATCATCAACAAGTACCAAAGCATGCCATAACTTGAAAAAATCGAATTTCGTACACCGTCAATTGCAATATAAATCGCGAACAAGACCACGCCGCAACCAGCGAGCGCCCGAATTTCCCGCCCAAATGATATTTGGCTCCAGGCCCACGCAAATCCGAGCGCAGCACCCACGACCAAACTGCCGGCAAGCGCACCAATCAAACCGATTTGGCTGTATAGAACGAATTGGTAGGGAGCAGACGCCGATCCGGAAATGTTAGGGTTCATAAAACGCCAAACGACGATCGTGTCGTCGGGCATATGCCCGAAACCCAGAATATCCTGCCCTAAATCGATACCGTAATAAGGATGTTCGTCCGGGAAAACTACCGGATAAAACAAGGCGGATGCGGATGTGCGCGTGAGCGGCGCCATGAGCGTATAAAGCCAAATTTGCTTCGCGCGTGATTCATGCAGCGCCATCCTGTCTGCGATATAGTTTCGGCGGTGCTGGATCTCCTCTTCAGTTAGTGTGCCAGGCTTTCCAATTCTCGCTTCCGAGTCTTGGGATGCCTCCCCGGACATCTCACCCTTCACTTCTGGTTGCGATGTCCCGGTAGGCGCAGCTGATTGTACACCAAAATCTCCCCCCGCCACTTCGGAAGATTGTTCGGCTGTACGAGAACCGTCAGACATAACGGGCACAATAACTGCGAGAAAATAGGCAATTGTAAGAATAACGATCCCCAATCCGGCACGCTTGACCCACTCTCTTCCAAACAATGCGGACGCATCAAGCAACAAGGCCCCACCGAAAATAATGACCGAAACAATGATCGACTTTTTTTGAAACAAAAAGAAGGTAAGCAGCACAACAACCAGCCCGATCACGAGTACAGCAGCGAAGCGTGCGTGCCCCCTGAACGGCACAATCAACGCAAGCCATGCCGCGATGAAGGGCAGGGCTAGATAGATATTGACGAACTCGAAATACCCCAATTCCCGGAAGAGCTTCCACCGGGCACCGACATAGGCAGCGTAATCCGTCCAGGCCGCAAGCTCATTGAACGCGCCGCTCTTCAGTAAAGACCAAACAGTGATCGAAGCGCTAACCAGAAACAACAGCGCGACACCGGTTTGCATATACTTTCCAGGTTGCACCTCTGTGCCAGCGCTTGGAAAAATTCGGCAAACCAGATGAGATGTCGTAAATGTATATCCGGCGGCCATGAAGCAGGGAGCGGCAACCAGCAAACAGACGGCCACAAATCGCTCGTACCCACCTAGAACGGGCACAGCCGCCCCGGAGAAATATTCGTAAAGGAGAACGAATGCCTCAACGTCCAGCAGAAAAAAATAGCGCCCGTAAGACAGGTGATCGTATAAACCGCTAAAAATGCCAGCAATGGCACAAAGCGATACCACCCATTCTGCATAACAGCGTGCGATACCATTTTACCTTTCCCCCGCGACTGATCGCTCCAGCACCTCCAGAATATGCACCACATGATGATCCCATGTGTACCGCGACAATGCTTCTTTTCGAGCTGCAATACCCAGCATTGAATGTTGTTGCGGATTATCCAGCAGATAACGAATGCTATCGGCAAGCTCCGCCACACTCCCAGGTTGAGTCAGAATAGCCATGGCTTCACGTGGTAAACTGTCCCCCACCTTCAAACGCGATATATGCGGACTGCCGCGAAGCACCTCGCCAATCTGATCGAGATCAGAGGCGATGATTGGCTTCTCCATCGCCATATACTCAAAAAGTTTGGTCGGCGATCCAAAAAACCGGCTGCCGTCTTCATTCGGTATATGCGGGGAAACCAAAATATCAGAAGCAAAAAGGTGGGATGGTGCCTGATCTTGAGGGATAAGACCTGTCAGAGTCACGAAGGCCTGATATTTTTCCCCCGCGAGCTCCTCTTGCACCTGTGAGAATTTCAGCCCATCCCCGATGAGCATAAAGTGTACCTTTTTTCGCTCGAGCAGCTCGGCAGATTCATTCACAAGTTGCCGAATGGCCTTAGCGAGCACCTCCACTCCGTGCCATTGACCGAACGTGCCAATGAAGGTGACCACAAGCGCCTGCGGATCGATGCCATAGCTGCGCCGAATTTCGTCCTTCTCCACCGAGGAGAAGCGCGCTGGATCGAATACAGCCGGCTCGATACAGTTGGGATAGGTGGCGATGCGCTCCGGCGCGACGCCGCGCTCAATCAGCTCGTCACGCAGAACATCAGAGATCGTTACCACAGCATGAGCATGGCGCAAGCATGCGTCCTCCGCCTTCACCGCCAGATTATGATAGCGCAGCGGCCGCCCCCAGTTCTTCTGCACCCAGGCCTCCGAACCATTATATTCGATCACCAGAGGAACGCGGAGCAATCGCGAGAGCGCTACCCCGGCATAATTGGCCAGCGACAAGCGCTGGTAGATCATGGCGATCTTACGCCCCTTCACGATCTCAAGAGCCTGGCTTTGAAACATCCGCTGAAAGCGATAGAGGTTGAGCTCACTTGGCAACCCATAGACGGCTGGCGGCGCAATGGGCTGAAATTCAACACTGCTATCGACCATGACTGGCGGCTCAGCGGAGAGAAATCTCACTTTCCGGCCACGCCGTACCAACGCATTGACCACACCGGCCACATGACCGACGGAACCGCCAGCTTTAACTCCAAACCAGAGATTGGTCTTGAGATACAGAACCTCACCTTCACCTTTTGCAGCTTGCTGCCGAGATGCGGACAGCAGCTTGTCGAGTTCACGGTTGCAGCGGAAGGCGGCGGTGAAACCGCTAATAGAGGCAAAAGCGCCCTGCACGAGAGAACCAAGCGCTCTCAGCCGTGATAGCGGCTTGCGACTGAGGTCCGGTTGCACGATCTCCAGGTGCTTTGCATTGCTGATTGCCGCCAAGCCGCACAGAATGGGCAAAAGTGCTCTGCTGTTCACATCCTCCAGCGGCATCACCAGGCACCGAGCGTTCAGCTTGCGCAAACGCCGCAGCAACTGCCCCAGAGGTTCGCGTCGCAGCTCGGCAACCGTCAGATATTGCGGCACATAGCCAAGTGCACTTTCCAGCTTCTGGCGATAATCGCGAGAAAGGGGATAGGCGACCAGCGCGTAATTCAACTCAATATCTCCGGTAAATCGTCGAATGCCTGCGACGAATATTTTTTACGTTCTTGGCGCGCCTGCCTCACAACTGCATAACTCATCAACAGGAAAAGGATTGTATAAGATACTGAAAGGGCAGCGGCCGCACCAATTCCCTGGTGTGTTGGCACCAGCAAACCGGCAACCGCAAACAGGCATAGCGTCGTAACTAGCCAAACAGCAATGATTTTCTTAGGCAGTCCCACTGCCCCCAAATACTGGGCGAGCATGGTGCTCATCCCCAAAAAGAACATACCCGGCAGCATCACGTAAAAAACAGGGACTGCGGGCATGTAGGCCTCGCCAAAGGCGATGCGAACGAAAAGCGAGGCGAGAAGCGCTGCAATGCCACAAACCAACAGCATGATCACAGCTACCAGCTTTGCTTGGCGCCAGGTCGCCTCGTAACGGCCCACATCTTGGCGTACCAAGCGAGGAAAAACCACCAACGCGAAGGAAACGGGCAAAATAGCTACCACATCGGCTAATTGCGCCGCTACTGAGTAGTAGCCCAGCTCATCGCCATCGGCGAAATGCCCGAGAATCAGCACATTCCCGCGCAAAACTATAAAGCCCAACAACGTGACGATAAAGGCGCGCAAAGAATAGCGCACGGCGGGCCTTAGTACACTGACGTCAAAATGCAACTGCAAGTCGAAGCCGCGGGCAAGCGCCGCAAAAGCCAACAACGCTGCAATCACTGTAGCGATCAGAGAGCCGGTCAGGAACGCGGCCACCGTCTCAAACATCAGTGCCACACACAGAATAGCAACCAGAACCAGCAGATTGTAACCGATCTGGAAAATATTGAACTGCGCGATGCGCTGCAGACCAACCAACAGGTTGCTCATGAGCATGAACAGCAAATTTGAGGCGCCCAGCGCAGCGGCGAGCAGCAACACGGCAATCGGAACATCCAATTGCCCTGCAACGGACACAAGGATTCCCGCCCCAGCCACAAAAACGAGACCGGACAGCCAAAGACTGTTGATCGTCAACGCCCTCAATTTGTCACGCTCGCGCGCCACGATGTAAGTATTGGCTGATGGAAATCCGAGATTACCGAACTGAGTAACAAAGCCAGCCAGGGTGACGGCATAGAAATAGAGCCCACGCCCCTCCGGCCCCAGAAGCCGCGCCGTAACAATGCTGGTGATAATACCCGCAAGCATCACAGCAAAGCGGGAAGCGATTGTCATCATCGCCTCTCGGTCGAGACTGCGTAGAAGTTTGGTGGGTGATGGAAGTTCCATCTTCTACCCCGCCGGAGCCAGGGTCATGCGGAAGGGACAAAGTCGCCCCTGGCGCCGCCAGAGCAACCGCACGGCCGGTACGACAACGCCGTAAGACGGCGACACACGCCCTTCCTCCAAGGACAAAGTCCACTCCTGCGGATCGTACCAGGTCACGTGAAAATTGCGGCCAGCAGCACGCAGCAATACTTTCCCTGCGCCAGCAACCTCTGCCTCGACGCCTGGCGCTAACAACAAAGGGACCTCCACCAAATGAGTTGCGGCAACGTCCTCCTCAAAACTGTCCTCAATCGTTAGAGTGTGATTGGCATGTTCTAATTCATAGCTGCGCACTGGGCGCACTGGATGGGCAAGCCTTTGATAACCCGCATGGCCTGCCACCAGCTTATCGCTAGTCTCACCCGGTTGCCACAGCCGCACGTCGGGCACCGCGTCGTAGTGAAGGTTCCAAAGATAATCCGGACGGATGAAGCGATTGATCTCTTCTCCGTCTATTTGCGGCGTATTGTGACTGGCCGTTGCGCGAAAGCGGTTCCGCTCCTCATATGAAGCTGTATAGAGATAAGCGCCGGCGTCAGAGACGAGATGCACCCCGTCCAACACAGCCTCGAAAGAAAGGCAATCATTATGGCCATGGCCGCCGCGGCCCGCGAGCCCGATCGGCCCGCAGTCCACAAACACATGATCGCGTGGATTGGCCATAACGTAGACGCCACCCTCGGCAAAAGCCTCGGAGCCGCGCGTTGCCGCAGGGTATGTCTCCAGACGCTCCGCAGCTTGCGGTCCCAGCAACCAGCGCACTTCCCCCATCGGCCCGCCAGCACGGCCACGCAAACTGTCATCAGAGAAAATCTCGCCGATCAGCCCCACAAGATACCGATGATCGTTGATTGGCTGAGTACCCAGCGGCAGGGCGCGCGCATCATCGGCATCGCCCAACAGTGGCACCGTTCCCGCCTCCCGGGTATAGGCGGCGGTGAAACGCCCCATGGCAACCACACGCTTGCGATAAGCGGGCGTCACATCATGTTCGGCCAGCATGCGGTAATGCGCCGGCAGGAGAAACAACTCGGCAACCAGCCGGTGATACGGTACCGAGGCTTCATAATCGACGCCGTCCGCCGTCACCTGCTTAGGCAGTTCGTCGCATAGGATGCGCCATCCCAGATCGAGCCAGCGGTGGGGTCCGCGCCCTTGGCCGAAGAACAAACCGGCAAATACCAACCCTGCCGCATCGGCGGTATAGTGATTGCCGTTGACATCGGACTTCTCCAGATGCCGCTCCGTGAAGCGGCCATGCAGATAGAGGCTAGCGAGGAACCGGCCGCGAAACTCCTCATCGTCCCAAGCCCGGCTGTCTTTGAAAACGTGAAAAAACCACGTCCACACCAGAATGCGCAGCGCGGCCTCCATCGTGCAGGCCCAGTTGACACTCAGGGCATAAGGATTGGCTTCAATCCATTCCTCCAACACCGAGCGCACGGCTTCGGCATAGCGCTCTTCGCCCGTAAGCAGATAAGCCTGCCCCGCCGGCATCAGCCATTGAAGGCGCGAGAGCTCCCACGGCACCTTCACGTCGCTGGGCCGTTCCGGGTTGTTATACTCGATGGAACGGTGAAAGGCCGGCGGCCACCGATGACCGGTTTTGAAATCGGTATGCCAGTCGATAGGGCGGCCAAGTTCCACATCGCCGGAACCAAGTAGCGCCACGCGCCGTCCCACAGCCTTATCTGCTCGGCTCAAAATCTCACGGCGCTCGTCTTCCGGCACGACAGCTGACCAGGACACACTCTGCGGCAGCGGGAAAGGACGGTCGCCCAGGTCATGCCACAACTGATCGATTGAGTTCTTCCCAAGCGCACGCAGCAACGCGCGGGTTCCGAAAGAGCGTGCTAGCTTTGGCGCTACCAACCGTTCGCTCTCGGCCGCAAGTTCCGCCGCAAGCCGCGCTGCAATCACATGCGGCGGTTTGCGCAGGCCTCGCCGGATCATACCGAGAATATCGCGTTTCATAGAGAACGGCTCATAGCTGAATGTGCATCACGGTATCTATCGAATAGTTGTTGATTGGCAAAAAAGTCCGCCTACTTCGATATCCAGTAATCGTGCCAAGCTGCCAAATTAAACAATGTCCAAATATAAAGACTGTTGTCGGCACTCCCCTGACGGTGCGCCTCAATCATGGCTTCGATTGCTTCGGTTTTAAAGAACCCGCGCTGCATAAGCTGCGATTGCATGATCGTGTCACGTGCCTGCTGACCGAATTTGCCGCGCAGCCACTCGCTCATGGGAGCGCCGAACCCCTGCTTTTTACGATAAATCAGATCATGCGGAAGCAGGTCTTCCACCGCTTTCTTGAGCAGATATTTCGGCTCGCCACCGCGCGTTTTCCATGCCTCGGGAATGTCCATAGTAAAGGACACCAGCTTGTCATCCAGGAAAGGCACACGGGCTTCCAGCGAACTCGACATCGTAATCTTGTCCACACGCATGAGAAGCAATTCCGGCAACCGCAACCGGAACTCGTTATGGATCATTCGGGTTAACGCATCCTGTCCGGGGTGCGCTGCATCGAAAGGCCCAAGAAACGAACGGATGATGTTGAACGTATCCGTTTCCTCATAGTCCGGTGGCAGAAGCCCGGTCGCCCGCATGTCCGCATCCACTGGCGCCGGCTGAAAGGCTTCCGGGTTGACAATGGTCCGTTTCAAATTTTCCCAGAACACCGTGGCGCCGCTCCAGAAATGTTCCCGGTCATGCGCGGCCCGGTCGATAATATCCGCATAAACCATCAGCGAGGGGCGCATACTTGCCGCCGTCATTGCTAGGCTGGCGATGCCTTTGCGAGCAAACCCCGGTAGGTAACTGCGGAACGGGTGCCAATAGCGATGATAGAGCCTGAGGTAGCCCATGTAGCTGGCATAACCGCAGAACTGCTCGTCTGCCCCCTCGCCTACCTGGATTACGGTAACCCCCGCGTCCTTAGCCAGCTTGGAGACAAAGTGCAGGGGAATGCACACCCAGTCGGCAATCGGCTCATCCTGGTGGTGCACCAGCTGCTCGAGATAGCCAACCATGTCGGCTTCCTCGATCAGGATCTCGTGGTGATCGGTTTGATAACGATCTGCAATGCGTCTGGCATGATCCAGCTCATTAAGGTGCTGATGGTCCTTGAAGCCAATTGTGAATGTACGCACCGGCCCGTTACTGTGGCGACTCATCAGTGCCACGTTGGTTGAAGAATCAACGCCGCCGGACAAGAAAACCCCAACCGGGACATCGGCCATCATCCGTTTTTCCACAGCCTCTTCCAGGCGGGAACGAATACCGTCAACGTAGAACGCTTCTAACGCTTTATCCGACAAGCCCTTGGTTTCGGCCGGGTCAATACCTTGCCCCGGCACGGCATCCCAGTAACGCCCGGCCCCAATGGTACCTTCTTCCACTTCCAGCCAGCAGCCGGCAGGCAACTTCCACACGCCCGCAAACATGGTCTGCGGCGCGGGCGTGGTCAGGAAGGAGAGATAGTGGTACATCGCCATCGGATCGATGTCGCGCACCACTGCAGGATGCTCCAGAATCGACTTAATTTCGGATCCAAATATGAAAGCGCCGCCAGCAGATGCGAAATAAAGCGGCTTGACGCCAACGCGATCACGGGCGAGTGACAAACGGCGCTTTCTGCTATCCCAAATAGCGAATGCGAAATCGCCCTCTAGCCGCTTCAGCAACCCCTCAAGCCCCCATTCTCGGTAGCCGTGCAGGAGCACCTCCGTATCCGAATGGTCAGTATGGAAATTATACCCAGAACTGGTCAGAGTCGCGCGCAGCTGGCGATGGTTGTAGATTTCACCGTTGAAGGTCACAACCAGATCCTTGCCATCGAGCATTGGCTGATTGGCCGTCTCGCTCAGATCGACAATGGAGAGCCGCCGATGACCAAGCGCCACACGCCCCTCGTCAGAGAACCAGGCTCCGGCGCCATCAGGTCCGCGGTGCGGAACGACATCGCGCATACGCAAAAGCACATCCCTATCCACCGGAGCTGTGTTGCGATAGTTGTAAAAGCCCGCGATGCCGCACATATGCGTTACCTTACTTTTCTCAGATTACCTTTTGGGCCTGCATCTTCTACCGACGCCGCACCAGCTGCCAAATAAGCTTGCGCTTAACCCGTTGTGCTATCTCCGCTTCCACTTGCGCGGATTTGCTGCTCGACCTTGAGAGCAATGCGGCTGGTTTCGAGTTGTTCTTCGAGAGAAATTGGCCAGGGCCGAGCACCTTTCAGAGCCTCTGCAAGCTCGACAAGCTCTTCAAACTGTCCTTTTTGGCTGCTTGCCGCACTCCACTCACCCTTTTTTGTACCGGCAACACGCACAGCTTTGTAATCGTCAAGCTCGATTACTTTGCCATCCGCGAACACGTCCATCCGCTCTTTGGCATGCTCCCGCGCCCCGAAAGCTGTGTATGTGAGCGTGCACAATGAGCCGTCGGCATATGTCAGATTCACCACGAAATTGTCATTCCGCTTCCATTGCTTGCCTTTGGGCTGCGCTGCAGCTGCAGAAACAGCACTGACCGGCGCTCCGACCAGCGCGCGAAACGTATCATAGATATGGCACGCCTCACCCAGGTTGCGCCCGCCACCTTCTGCGGTTTGCACCCAATGATCCGGCGGAATGAAGCCGGCGTTCATACGGTAATTCGCAATGAGGGGAGTGGTACGCCCGGCAAGCGCCTGCTTGGCAGCGCTCATCGCCGGCGAAAAGCGGCGATTGAAGCCCGTCATTAGGAGCGGCGCCCCATCCGCCGGAAGTCCCCGGTAAAACTGCTCGACTTCGGCAAGCTCGGCTTCCGTCAAGGCCAACGGCTTTTCAACGAAAACATTCTTGCCTGCGCGCAGCGCCTTCAAAACCATAGTCCCGTGCAAATCGTGCCGGGTGGTGATCATCACCAGATCAATGGCTTCGTCGGCCAGCAATGCCTCATAGTCCGTCGTGGCGTACGCGGCCTCATACTGGGTTGCCACCGCCTTTGCATTGGCACCGGTGCGGCTCATGACTGCCTGCAACGCATATTGCTTGCGCAACTTGACCATATTAGGAAGGTGCATGCCTTGGGCGAAGCCCCCAGCTCCAGCAAGGCCGACGCGAATGGCCTCCTGCTTAGCAGCAGGTGCCGTACGCAGCACAACCTTGCGGCTCTCCCTTTCGTCCCGCGGCGGATATTCCAGAAGGACAATGAGATCCTTGCGATCAGGGCTTGCAAGTCCGGAATAAGCCTCGCCCGCCTTTTCCAGCGGATAGGACGCACCGATCATCGCATCGATGTTGATCGTTCCAGCGGCCAAAAGCTCAAGATAGGCCTGCATATTGCGGTTTTCGGTCCAGCGCACGTAAGGCAACGGATAGTCCTGCCCGCCTTCCTCGTAAGACGGGTCATAGCGCCCCGGCCCGTAAGACGTCGACACCAGAAAATCCAGCTCTTTGGCATAAATATCCGGACGCTTAAGATGAAGCCCCACATCGCCTACCAGCACCACCCGGCCTTTGCGCCGACAAGACTGGAACGCCTGACTGATCACTTCATCGCTGGGCGTGGCAGCGGTCACGATAGCTGCATCGGCGCCAAAACCATCCGTCAATCGTGAGACTTGGGCAACATAGTCCTCCGCTTGCGGATCGAGCCCATGCTGCATGCCATTTTTAAGCGCCAGAGTAACGCGGCCGGCGGCAAGATCGACACCGATCACCCTGCAGCCATTGGCCTGCAGCAATTGAGCCGTAATCTGTCCGAGAATCCCAAGCCCCACCACGACGACCGTCTCGCCCAGCGTTGGATTGGCCCGGCGTACGCCCTGCAGTGCGATAGAGCCGAGCGTCACGGTGCTAGCCACGCTCGTACTCAAGTCTTCGGGAATGTGCACGGCTAGATTTACGGGAACGTCGATCACCTCGGCATGATTGGCGATACCCGCACCGGCACAAGCCACCCGGTCGCCCACATCGAAGCCTTCCACCTCGGCGCCGACGGCGATCACCCGTCCTGCAGCGGAATAACCGGTGGGACTGCCAGCGGCTAGCTTACCCCGCACCCGATCAATAGTGCGTTTCACGCCTTGGTCACGCATCATGTCGAGCACGCGCTTGACGTTCTCCGGCTGCTTCAGCGCCCGCCGGTATAACGGCATGCCGGAAAGCGCGACACCCGCCATTTCCGTGCCGGCGCTAATACAAGAATACTCGACCTGCACCAAAATGTTCTTTGGACCGGCTTCGGGCGCAGGCACTTCGTCGACAATCACCCCACCGTCTTTAATGAGCACCTGTTTCATTGCCACATCCCACGGGTATCAATCAGTTCTTTACCCTTGAGCAACGACGTGTCCACTTTCTGAAAGACTTTGTGATTGACCAACACGACGACGATATCAGCAGAGCCGATGGCTTTCTCTGCGGGCATGAAATGAACATCTTCGTACCCCTGCAGTGAGCGCGGCAACTCCTCCACATGCGGCTCTACCACATAAAGCTCGCCCGCCTTGGTCTCTGCCAGATGCTCGACAATCTCAAGCGCAGGACTCTCACGCAAGTCGTCGATATCGGGCTTGAATGCCAGCCCCAGGCAGGCAATACGCGGACGCTTAAAACGCTCCGCCGCTCGCGTGATGCGCCTTACCACATATAGCGGCTTTGCGTCGTTCACCTCTCGCGCGGTACGAATTAACTGCGCCTCTTCGGGTGCCGAATGCACAATAAACCAGGGATCCACAGCAATGCAGTGCCCGCCGACACCAGGTCCGGGTTGCAAGATGTTGACGCGCGGGTGCCGGTTGGCCAGTGAGATCAATTGCCAGACATCAATGGACAGGCGCTCACAGATAATGGAAAGCTCGTTTGCAAACGCAATATTCACGTCACGGAAGGAGTTTTCCACCAGCTTGCAGAGTTCGGCGGTACGCGCATCAGTGCGCAGACACTCACCCTTGACGAAAAGAGCATAGAGTGCCGTCGCGAGCTCGGTCGAACGCTCACTCATGCCGCCAATTATACGATCGTTCTCGACTAACTCCCGGATCACCTGGCCGGGCAATACACGTTCCGGGCAGTGCGCGATATGGATGTCACTCTCGTTCCCCTCATGCTGAGGAAAGCTGAGATCGGGCCGGGCAGCCGCCATCCATTCTGCCATTTGCTCAGTCGCCCCGACCGGCGACGTCGACTCGAGAATTACAAGGTTGCCCTTTTGCAGAACCGGCGCCAACGCTTTGGCCACCTGTTCAATATACCTTAGATCGGGTTCGTGCCCCTCTTTGAAGGGCGTCGGGACTGCGACCAAAAACGCATCAGCCGGTTCCGGCGTCGTAGTGGCGTGCAAGTGGCCGGTCGCCACCGCTCCCTGAACCACCACATCAAGATCCGGCTCGACGATGGGCACACGGCCGGCATTGATGGTCTCCACCGTATTCCGGTTGACATCCACCCCTATCACCTTAAGCCCGCGCGATGCCAAAACCGCTGCGGTGGGTAATCCAATGTAACCAAGCCCAACGACGCTAACAGTCTTGAACTGCATGAACTGCCTCCAGCTTTTCGACAATCCGCTGACAGGCGGCGCCATCTCCATAAGGGTTGTGGGCTCGGCTCATCGCCATATACGTCTCCTTATCGTCCAGAAGAGCGGTGACCTCCGATACGATGCGCTCCACGTCAGTGCCCACCAGCCGTACTGTACCGGCTTCCACCGCTTCGGGGCGCTCGGTCGTATCCCTCATCACCAATACGGGCTTGCCCAAGGACGGGCCTTCTTCCTGAATACCGCCGGAATCAGTCAGTATTATGTGCGCTTTCTTCATGAGAGCCACGAATGGCAGATAATCCATCGGCTCTATAAGCGACACCGCCTCAAGCCTACCTAGCAACCGGTTGACCGGTTGCTGCACGTTAGGGTTTAGGTGCACCGGGTAAATGATCTGAACATCTTGTCTTTCGGCTAGTTGCGCCAGCGCCGTGCACATGCGCTCAAAACCGCCCCCAAAGCTTTCGCGGCGGTGCCCCGTCACCAGGACGAGCTTCCGCCCGGGATCGACTTGGGGCAGTTTCTTTTCGATTTCTGCCGCGAGGGCCTTGTCCTCGTCAAGCCGGCTACTCACCGAGAGCAATGCATCGACCACCGTATTGCCGGTCACGATCACACTCTCGGGCTTCGCGTCTTCGCCCAACAAGTTATCGCGCGCCTTTGATGTCGGCGCGAAGTGCAGATCAGCGATGGAGCCCGCAACGCGCCGATTGATCTCCTCGGGCCAGGGAGAATAAATATTGCCGGTCCGCAGCCCGGCTTCTACATGGCCGACAGGGATCTTTTCATAAAACGCCGCCAGACTTGCCGCCAGCGTGGTGGTTGTATCGCCATGCACCAACACCCTATCCGGGCGAAACTCACGCAACACGTCGCGCAAACCCAACAACACCTGACTGGTAACATCGAACAGATCTTGCCCGGGGCGCATCAAGTTAAGATCGAAGTCTGGGCGAATATCGAACAGGCTCAATACTTGGTCCAGCATCTCCCGGTGCTGGGCGGTCACACAAACCCGGCTTTCAATGCCATTTGCAGCATCCAGAGCCTTCACCAGAGGCGCCATCTTGATGGCCTCTGGGCGAGTGCCAAACACAGTCAGGATTTTCGGTCGCAAAACCAGGACCTCAGCTGAATAACTGATAGAAATGAAGCGTCAAAGTGCAACTTGCGGGCACCCCTCAATGCCCTCCCCCAAGCAGAGCTCGAGTTAAGTAGCAGAGCTGTCTCACTGAGGCAATACCGACATTTTCGGGAGAAATCCGAGGCGTTCATCGTTAAAATCTCGCCAATTTCTGCGCCTTTTGAAAGGATTAAAATGGGCCACTTCCCGCCAAAAAACCGGATTGAAGAATCGCTCCGCCGATCAACCAACAAGGGCCGCGCCTTGTTCTTGCGGATACGCCCTATTGCCGGTCAAAATGGCCTACTGAGGAGCCGTGACGTCCTAGAAGTGAAGTACAGGAAGGGTGCTTGGGGCTGGGGGAGCATGTTCCGTGGAATGGAGGCGTTTTATTTCAAAAAACCACTTACTCTCCAACCGTATTTTAGGTTTGAAAGTATTACGCCACCTTCAGGGTGTAACGACCATAAAATATTCACGACGTGCGCCGCATTACCTGCTGAAAAGGGATAAAACTCAAGCCCCTATGGCGATGCCGCTCAGCACAAGTTTTCCACAAGCCCTGTGGTCGATGCCATTCACGCTACCGCAGCGGTTTCGATTTTGACTGTCCGCACCCAAGAATTTACTTTCTCGGCGAGCGCTGTATTGCCACCCCTTTTAAGAAGACAAGCAACATCATCTTCCGCTACCACTGACCATGAAATATTGCGCCGCAGCCGCTCCCTGTGAGTGGCGGTTCGGTCACTATGTGAGTTAAATCGCTTACCCAACCGGATACCGAAGAACAATGAACGCAGCGAGTGAAGCCATCATTTTTGACCGTACCAACGCTTCGCTATCGACGCCGGATCTGCGCTCATTGATACATGTGCGCGCCCTGCAAACAACTCATAAGATCTTACGCCCTTTCGGCTACATAGGCATTTCGCGCCTTCACAATATGATCAGCAAGATCACACGGCCGACGACGATGACGATGGTGAGAGAAGGACGTTTTTGCTTTCGTTTCCCCTCGAACGATTATTACTGGAACCGTTTGCTTGACCCTTCATGGTCCTATGAGCCTGAGATTGACGTGGTATTGGCACATTTCGCAGACGTTCCGTATGTATTTCTCGATCTGGGCGCAAACTTTGGTTATTGGAGTGCACGCGTCGCATCGGGCCTTTACGGCGAACATCCGGTCGTCGCCGTCGAAGCATCCGAGTTTTGCTTTCAACTGTTGAAACTGAATGTGAATAAACTGAACGCCCATATCCACCATCGGGCCATCGATAGCGTAAGCGACAAAAGAATTTCGCTTTTTGGCAGCCGCCATGCGGGTTTTTCGATCGACGAAAACTGGTATGGCGCATCGAAGAATGTTGTGAACGATGTCGTCTCAGTCACCATTGACGACCTGCTTACACTTGAAAACCTTGATGCCGACCAGCAACCGGTTATCGTCAAACTCGATGTAGAAGGTGTTGAACTGCGGGCACTACAGGGGGCTTCCGCAGCCATTGCCGGTAAAACGGCATTCATTATTGAGGATGCCGACCGGAGCGGTCTCAGCGACGCTGTCCGATATGCCATCGATGAGCTCGGCATGACAATTTTCAGCATTGAGGATGGTCACTTCAACAAACTATCCACGCTTGAAGAACTCACCAGCGTAAACGCCAACAAAAGTCAGATCCAAGCAACGGGCCTTAATCTCATCGCGACGAAGTCGCCCTTCTGGATTAAGCGGCTGACTGGCAGCAACTCTGAACGAGTGCGCCCATGAAGACGCTATTGAGCGTCTATGGGATCAACGCGCTCGCGTTCGCATCAAATCTCGCCGCAATTTTCGTCTTTTTTTCCCTCGCCGGCCCTAGCGGTTACGGCAGCTACGGCATCTATATCGTCTTTCTTGCGATTTATTATTTGTGGGAAACCTCTCTGGTCAAAGGAGCCCTCTTCGCCCGCTCGGAGGAAAAGTGCAAAGGCTTGAGCGATAGGGATGCAGATGCGGTTGCCCTGGCCAGCATAAACGGATCTCTACTCCCCTTCGTCCTCGGCTCATGCTTGCTCGTGGCTCTAGGGAACTTCTTCTACCCGCTTGATTCTGCGACCGGCATAGGCGGGCAATTGATTGTGGCCGTCGTAACTATCGAGCATCTGCTCTCATATCCCTCCAACAGGCTCGTCTTCCACCTTACAGTCGCGCAAAAATTTCGGACGATTTACACGTTCCGGCTTGCCGCAACTCTTCTGCGACATGCAAGCGCCTGGGGTGTTTTGTTGGTCACGGGTTCTGTTTACTGGGCAGTCATAGCCATTACCGCGAAGGGATTGGTCATTGGCGGCATATCCGTCTGGTGGATTGCAAAGCGGTACGCTTACGCAGAAGGCATGCGGTTTCGACTTCGCCCGACCTATCTTGCATCAACCTTAAGCTTCTTTGCCGCGGCTGCCGCCATCATCGTGATGCAGGAATTGCCGTCGCTTCACATCGACCGAACCTACGGCCGCGAAGCGCTCGGCACCTACCGTCTGCTCTATGACATGGTCGCAGCGATATGGTTTCTGGCCACTATCTATCCGACCGTTCTCTTCAGTTACTTGCTTTCCGGACGAGAGGGGAACAAGCGACCGAAGGTTAGCCAGCCCGCTCCTTATTTTTTCGAAGGGCTGGCGCTTTTTCATCTCACGTATTTCCTTGGCGTCTGTGCCCTCATCACTCTCGAGCGGTCATTGCTCGAAGGCTATTTCACTCATATTCCCTATGCATTTGGCGTGGCAGCAGGTGTTTCGCTTCTTGGATATAGCCGCTTCCTCATCGAGACTGCGCAAGCTTACGGACTCGGCCGGCGAGTGTTAGCTGCCACCCTTGTCTCTATCGCTTTCGTCGCGATCGTTCTGGCTATGTCACCGAGTGAAATCACGCTGGCAGAGGTGGGGTGGGCTTGGTTATTTGGTCAATTGCTATTCTTCGTTCTTCTAAAACTAATCTTGCTCTCCATCACGACCACGCAAATACGAACGTTTATGGATGCAACTATTCTGGTGTTGCCTATCCTTGTCGTCACCATTTGCGAGGGCGTTTTGAATCCACTGTTTTTGCTGGCAATTAGCGTGACCGGCGTTTGTGTTGGCCTGGCCACGTTGCTTGTTATGTTGCGCCGCGGTTTAGAGCCAGAAAGCCGGGTCTCAACTTCAACACCCGGTCAAGATCAGCTGCGTAAATAATAGCAAAGACTGTTATCCAGAAGACAGGTTGCCGTCCGACATAATGAAACATTGCAAACACAGCAACGCCGGTTCCCATTACGATCAATATCGCCAGATGACCGTTTTTCAGTCCTCCGCGGACCGCCAGGAGAACCAAAGCCAATAGCCCGCCTAAACCGACAATCCCAGAGATGAGCAATAGATCAAGAACCGTATTATGCGCCTCCTGAATCGCACCAGGCTCACCCGGCGCTAATTTGTATCCAGGACCGTACCCCACCAACGGCGACTTCAATCCCAAACTCACCGCCTGCTTCCAAAGCTCTATTCGTACGGTTCCCTGATGGGCATCCGCCGCCATTACCCGACGCAGCTCACGGTCCACAAGCTCATTCAGTTCACGCGGCTCCTCTCCAGAGCTTACCTTTTCATCAACGGTCACCTCTTCACCGCTATTCCCCGTATCCAAGGAAACCAGTCGTTCCTCGCCGCCCTCTGACAGAGCGAATAACACGCCCGCGAATGCGAGAAGAAAGATGCATGTGATGGTATGCGGGCGATTACCCTTCCAAATTTCCTTTTTGCCGTTACGGACTGCGCCAACAAACTCCACAATGTGTATGGCAAAAAAAACAACCATCAACGTCAACAGTGCCAAGAAAAAAGAATCGCTATGAGTCATTGCCCCTGCAACCACACTACCAATGGCAAGAGGAATGATGATCCTACGGGAAAGGGCAGCTCTGTTTTCCACATAAGCGAGAAGACCGAGCGCGGAAATGGCCAAAAACGCGATCTGATTCGGATTGTCCGAAAATCCCTGCAGCCGAGAGCTGGCATGCCACATCAATTGCTCGTTCGAGCTGGTAATAAAATGCCACATCACAGGCGTGAACGGGTTGGGGATCAGCGCCACAAGTGCAGCAAAGATCAGATACGTTGCAATTGTGACGGCAAGTACCGCAAGCGCAACAACCTCCCGCCCTCTGGCAAGATTGAGGAAGGCCATTACAACAAGGAAGCTGAAGAGGTAGGAGGCCGTATCACGCAGTCCTAGGCGCGCAGGCTCCACAATCAATGCCCAAAAACCGCCGAGCGATAGAAGGGCAAGGAGGATACTCCCCCCCCAAATATAGGGATTCTTGTGGAGCTCACGCCGGCGCAAGCCATCCATAATCACAATCAAGGCAACCGCGGCAACCACCCATTCAATTGGGCCAGCCATCCCATCGCCGCGAAACTGCTTGAAGCTTAACGCCACAATACAAAGTGAATAAGCCCACAATGACCAGGTTCGCCGAAAATCAAAACTGAACTCCGAATGCTTACGCTGTTCGGGCAAACGCCACTCCATTCATCTTTTTAGTCGCCCAAGACGGTCATCGTTCGACGATGTTTGGATGTACCATTCCATCGTTGCGGCCAGCCCCTCGTAAATTCGGTGTGTCGGCTCGTACCCGAGCAGGGTGCGCGCCTTTGAAATATCTGCCTGCGAATGGCGCACATCACCAGACCGAAAATCACCATGAACCACATTAACCGGCGGTATGACCATTTTGCGGCCAAGCGCGTCCTGTATTGCCTTCAACAATTCATTTAAGGTTGTCCGCTCGCCGACAGCCACATTGTATACCTGCCCCCGAGCTGCGTCAGATGTTGCCGTAGCCGATAACAAATTTGCCTGCACGGCGTTTTCGACAAAACAAAAGTCCCGGCTGGTCTCCCCATCTCCGTTGATGTGGACCGTCTCACCGTGCAGCAAACTTGCTGTCCACTTTGGTATCACGGCTGCATATGCACCATTTGGATCTTGCCGCGGACCGAAGACGTTGAAGTAGCGCAGTCCAATGGCTGTGAATCCATAGACTCGCGTGAAAACGTCGGCATACAACTCATTGACATATTTCGTCACGGCATAAGGGCTCAGCGGATTGCCGATATTATGCTCAATTTTCGGGAGATCGGGATGGTCTCCGTAAGTGCTGCTACTAGCTGCATAGGTAAAACTTGTTACCCCGGCGTCCTTTGCCGCGACAAGCATATTCAAAAAGCCGGTTATGTTTGCTGCGTTGGTTGCAACAGGGTCGGCAATGCTTCTTGGTACGCTGCCCAACGCTGCCTGATGCAGGACGTAGTCGACGCAAGCCTCACGCCCCCAGTACATTGCGCGCTCGCAATCCGAAAAATTGCAGATATCACCCTCAATAAGGCGGAACTGCTCCCACTGCGCCGGTGTCACCAAAGAACGCACTTCATCCAGGTTTGCCTGATGCCCCGTCTGGAAATTGTCCAGCCCGACCACCCGCTGCTCAAGCTTGAGCAGCGCCTCGAGTAAGTTGCTGCCAATAAATCCCGCAACGCCGGTGATCAGCCATGTACGCGGCTGCCGTTGAAGGTCTTGCAATATCTCTTGATAGCGGCTCATGCCGAACTGCCCTTACAACCGGCCGTCTACAGCGTGCGGCGGGAGAATACCTTTAACATCGAAAACAACAGCCCCCTGCTCGCCAAATGCTTTGATACCCGCCTCGCCCAGGTCTCTAAATTCCCTATGACCGACCGCAATGATAATGGCCGCATAGGTTCCCAGCGCCGGCTCCCGGTCTAGGCAATTGAGATTATACTGACGCCGAGCAGCCTCTACATTTATCCAAGGGTCGTAAATATCGACGGCGATGTTGTAGGCCTGAAGCGCCTTTGCAAGATCTACTACCTTAGTGTTGCGCGAATCGGGACAGTCCTCTTTGAAGGTCAACCCGAGAACAAGTACACGGCTACCCAACACCGGCTTGTTTTTCTTAAGCATCAATTTGATGGTTTCATCTGCGACATGGGAAGCCATGCCGTCATTAATGCGGCGGCCCGCCAATATCACTTCGGGATGATATCCAACCTCTTGAGCCTTGTGCGTCAGGTAATATGGGTCCACGCCGATACAGTGTCCTCCGACAAGCCCCGGCTTAAAGGGAAGAAAATTCCACTTGGTGCCGGCCGCCTCGAGCACTTCCAAAGTGTCGATGTCCAAGCGGTGGAAAATCAGACTGAGCTCGTTCATCAAGGCAATATTCAGGTCACGCTGTGTGTTTTCAATCACCTTGGCAGCTTCAGCTACTTTGATGGAGCTTGCTTTGTGGGTACCGGCCGTAATGATTTCAGCGTAAAGACGATCTACCACCTCCGCAATCTCGGCGGTGCTGCCACTTGTCACCTTTTTAATGTCCGAAAGACGATGACTCTTGTCCCCTGGATTGATTCTTTCGGGACTATATCCACAGAAAAAATCTTCGTTGAACCTGAGTCCCGAACTCTGCTCAAGGATCGGAACACAAAACTCCTCCGTACATCCTGGATACACGGTGGACTCATAAATCACTAAAGATCCAGGCTTCATAACACCGCCTACGGTTGCACTAGCATTTTGCAACGGAGTGAGGTCTGGACGATTCCCCTGATCGATCGGTGTTGGCACAGTGACAATAAAGATTCCGCAGTCCGCAAGGCTCTCGGCGGAATTGCTGTACTCAAGATGCCTAGCTGACGCGAGATCCTCAAGGGGGACCTCCAGCGTACTATCCTGCCCAGCACGAAGCTCCGCAATTCTCCCTTGGTCGATGTCAAACCCCAAGACAGCGCGGCGCTTCCCGAATTCGACCGCGAGCGGCAAACCAACATACCCAAGCCCGATTACAGCTATTTTTTCCCGGCTGGTATTCATTCAAAGCCTTCTTCATAGATGGCCCCAGAGAGGTGTTCGCCGTCCTCTCAAAAGGTCCGCTCCATGCCCCCAATACACAAACAGCCCCTATACGAGAGGCTGCTGGAACATTCTCGACAGCATTGCGCGAACATTGCCTGCCATTTTGAGCGCGGAACCAATTTGTGGTTCAGAAGCAAGAGTTTGGCAAGAAATACTGACGACAAAAGACGGATAAAATGCCGTTTAAAAATCAGAGATTTCCACCCACCTTATGATCATCAGGAATCCTCCCCAAAAATTTCGTTTCATCATATGATCTGTCCTGCCTTATCTCAAGCACAGGTTGAGGAAGGGCGGGACAGTTAAATTCGCATCCACCAAGCCAAATTTGAGGAAAATTGCCTTCTTTTCTCATGACACCGCCTATATTTTCTCTTCAGTAAATCAAACGGCGATATTCTGTGCATTCTATATTTATTCTCGCTGGATACTCGGCATCCCTTCGGAATTTCAGGGGCTCTTTAATTGAAGAGTGGCGCGCACGCGGACATATCGTCCACGCTGCCGCGCCCGACCTGCTGGAAGACACACGCACGCGGACATGGCTAGAGACGCGGGGGGTATCGTGTCATTCAGTTCCTGCCAACCGGACAGGCGTGAACCCGTTCGCGGATCTACGCACGCTTTTCTATCTTGTGAAACTTTTTGGCCGTATTCGTCCGACGTATTTTTTCGGATATACAGCCAAACCCGTTATTTGGGGAGTGCTTGCGGCCTGGCTCGCTCGGGTCCCTCATCGTGCGGCCCTCATCACCGGCCTAGGGTATGCCTTCACGGGTGAGGCGCGGGGAAAACGGGCCCTGGTTCAGAAAATTCTGCGCGGGCTTTATAAATATGCACTACGTCGCGCGACGCTGATATTTTTCCAGAATCAGGATGACAAAAGCGATTTCGCACAGATGGGTCTTCTACCAGCCAGGGTTCCTGTCGTTATCGTCAACGGTTCCGGCATCGACACGGACACCTTTACCCCCGCTCCATTACCAAGCGGACCACCCCGTTTTTTGCTGATTGCACGGCTGATCGGCGACAAAGGCATTCGCGAATACGCGGCGGCGGCGGCGCAGCTGTATGCCGCAGTACCCGAAACAGAGTTCCACTTGGTTGGCGGCCTGGACCCTAATCCCGACGGCATTCCCGAAGCCGAGGTCCGCCAATGGCAAGAAACCGGGCATATTATATGGCACGGATCGCTGGAAGATGTACGCGACGCGATTACAACTTCTCATATCTATGTACTTCCAAGTTACCGCGAGGGCACCCCGCGCACAGTACTCGAAGCCATGGCAATGGGACGGCCCATCATCACCACCGACGCTCCAGGCTGCCGAGAAACAGTCATCGACGGTGTGAATGGTTTCCTGGTCCCGGTTCAGAACATCCCCGCCCTCAAAGAGGCGATGGAACGCTTCCTTGCGTCACCGCAGATCATCGAAACGATGGGTACGGAATCGCGGCGAATGGCCGTCGAGAAATACGATGTGAGGAAAATTAATGCGGCGATGCTTACCGCCATGAAGTTGTAGACTTGAGGAAGGCTTTTCCTTGAATATCTAATCGCGCTGCCCGGCCAACCATGCCTGAAACATGAGAACACCCCAAAGGTGATATGACCAGTTGCGCCGGCCGGCGAGGTGCTCCTCCCATTTCTTCCGAACCGACAGAGGGTGAAAAAAGCCTTCTTGCTGCAAACGCTTTTCATCCAGCAGATCTTCCGCCCAATCGCGCAGCGGTCCAGACAACCACGCATCCAACGGAATCCCGAAACCCATCTTAGGGCGTTCTATCAATTCTTTGGGCACATACTTGTAGAGTACCTGACGCAGAGCCCATTTGCCCTGCCCATTACGGAATTTCATTGTCTGTGGGAGCTGCCAGGCATATTCGATCACCCGATGGTCCAGAAACGGAACCCGCGTTTCAAGGCTGATGCCCATCGCCGCACGGTCTACCTTAGCAAGTATATCGTCCGGCAAATAAGACAGCATATCCAGGGCCATCATACGCTCAACTTCGCTCAGCCCGGCCAATTTCGGTGCGCGCCCCGACAAGAACGTGGGCGGCTCTCTGCTCCCAAGCACCAAGCTTTCCGGATCATCCCAGTGCGAAACCAGTCCCTTATACAAACTCTCAATCGAGTCGCTTCCAAAGACACCGGCCGCCTTGTGAACCTTGTCCCCGAAGCGCCCGCCCAGCCTCTTTTTGAGCCCCGGAACTACACGGGCGAGACCGTCCCAAGTTTGGGGAGAAAGGCTTGTAAGACTTTTCGCGGCAAGCACGCGAAGGGGCACCGGCACCTTCGACAGCCTCTGCCAAACGCCGGCTGCTACCAGGTAGCGGGTATACCCGCCAAAAAGCTCGTCTCCGCCGTCACCCGACAGGGAGACGGTTACGTTCCGGCGCGCAAGATGGGAAACTAGAAACGTGGGAATCTGCGAGGAGTCAGCGAAGGGCTCGTCATAGAGCACCGGCAGCCGCGGCACCACATCCAGCGCCTGCTTCGGCGTCACATAAAGCTCGGTATGCTCGGTGCCCAGATGCTCTGCTACCTTCTTTGCGTGAATAGCTTCATTGTAATCGCTTTCATCGAAACCGATTGTGAAGGTTTTGACCGGCCGCAAGGATTGCGATTGCATCAGCGCGACGACTGCCGATGAATCGACGCCCCCGGAAAGAAACGCGCCCAATGGCACATCTGAAATCATTTGCTGACCTATTACTGTCTTCAGCAGCGACTCCAGTTCTCCGACAAGTTCTTTATCACCGCCTTCGCGCCGCTCCCTGCATCCCGCTTCAGCCACCTGCGCCAAAGACCAATAAGGTTCAGGCTCGGATTGCGCCTGTGCCCCTCTGCTGCCTTCCGCCGCCGACAAGGGAATAGTCAGCAGGGAGCCCGGAATTAGTTTCCTAATACCCTGATATATCGAGTATGGCGCAGGAATATAATTGTGGCGCATCATCAGACAGAGCGCATCACGGTCGATATCCGCATTAAAACTTGGATGGAGTTTTAGCGCTTTCAGTTCAGACCCGAACAGAAAGCAGGCGGTCCCGTCACGCTGCTGCCAACCGTAATAAAGCGGCTTCTCACCAATGCGGTCACGCACGAGCGTCAGCGTGCGCGCCTTGCGATCAACAACCGCTATTGCAAACATTCCGGCGCAGCGGCGTATTGTGCCTTTTATGCCCCAAGTCTCGAACCCGGCAAGCAGTGTCTCCGTATCGGAGTGGCCACGCCATTGAAGTGCCGTTCCCAGCTGTTTCAGGTCTTCACGTAACTCGAGGTGATTATATATCTCGCCATTGAAAATAATGACGTATCTTCCAGAAGCCGAGTGCATCGGCTGATGACCCGCCGGAGATAAATCAAGAATGGAAAGCCGACGATGGGCCAACCCAACACCGTCTGACGCGTCAAACCAAACACCGCAATCATCCGGACCGCGAGATCGTATGGTATCCGCCATTCGCTTGAGAAGTATCTCGTCCGCTTCACTCCCATGCCGACCGCTTCCCCCAAGATACCCAACGATTCCGCACATAGTAAATTTCCACTAACCAGCCAGGCCTTTTTGATTCACACCCCGCAAGGCGCCGCCCGCTTATCATGGGCCGTCTTCTTAAGTAATGACCATCGCAGCGGGTATCCGGCGCACCTCTATGAAAGGTTCCGGGAAGAAGTGGACGAAGAGCAGACGGTATTTGGATTGTGCCCGCCGTTCGGAGGGCTATTTACGCGCGCTAGCCTGCCTCTCGCTTACGCAATTTCCGATACAATTTTCTTCACGGCTGCCGCGACAAACTCTTCGTCTGCTTTAGTCATATCAGTTCCGGAAGGCAAGCAAAGCCCTGTTTCAAACAGTCTCTCCGCGACGCTTCCTCCTATTACGCTCACACCTTTCAGCGCGCCTTGCAGATGCATTGGTTTCCAAAGCCTGCGGGCTTCAATACCAAGCTCGTTGAGGCTGAGAATAAATTTGGCGAGATCCGGCCGCCCATTAGTTGTCAACACGCTAAGCCAACGGTTCGCTCTGGCCCCAGCAGGTTCATCGGGAAAACGAATACCAGGAAGAGAGCCAAGTGACTTGCGATAATTCTCAAAGATCTCGCGCCGCCTGATAACGCGCTCTTCCAGAACCTCCAACTGCCCGCATCCGACGGCTGCATTGATAGAACTCATGCGGTAATTATAGCCGATCTCTTCGTGTTCATAATGAAGAACCGGCGCCCGGGCTTGCTGGGAAAGGAAGCGTGCATACTCGACAAGTTTTTCATCCTCGCTTGCCAGCAACCCCCCGCCGCCGGTCGTTATCAACTTGTTTCCGTTGAACGAGAATGCTGCGCTGTCTGCACCAAAACCGGCATGCTTACCGTTCCGCCGGCTGCCAATTGCTTCAGCAGAATCGGCGATGACGGCTATTTCATAAGGAGCCGCTATAGCTTTTAGACGATCCAGATCGCAGGGCATGCCATAAAGGTCGACGGCAATGATTGCCTTAGGCAGCTCATTCCGTCCGGCAGCTTTTTTCAACTCCTCCTCGACGAGGCCCAGATCGATGTTCCAATTCTGCTCATCACAATCGAAAAGGATCGGCGTTGCGCCCTGATATATAATTGGCGCAATTGAAGCGATGAAGGTGAATGTGGGTGCCCATACTCGGTCACCTCGCTCAATCCCCGCACAACGGAGCGCAAGATGCAGCGCAGCCGTGCCACTGGAGACCGCGACAGCATGGGAAAAGCCGGTTTTTTCACAGAACATCTGCTCAAAGCGGGAAAGAATAGGGCCGGCGGGCGCCACAAAATTTGTCGCAAAAACCTCGTCAACATACTTGCGTTCCCGGCCGCTCATATGAGGCGGAGAGAGCAAGATGCGATATGGTGACTGGTTTTCAGATTTCATTTCTTATTCTTTCGATCGGCGCTTCAAATCACGGCAGCGGGAATGCCAACGACTGTTTCTTTTTCGCCAACGTCCTTCGTGACACATGCTCCCCCTCCGACAACCGCCCAATCGCCGATACGTCTTTGCGGCAAGACTTTAGCGCCCAGACCAACAAATACTCCATCGCCCACTTTTACATCACCTCCCAAACAGGCGCTCGGGCCAACATGGGTAAACGCTCCGATGCGACAATCGTGTTCGACAATTGCACCCGTGTTTATAATGGCATGTTCACCAATTTTTGCATCTGGCTGCACAACGGCTCCCGCGCAAATCAGTGTTCCGGCCCCAATTCTAGCGCTCTCGTGCACCCATGCCCGGGGATGGATAACAGTTTGCCAGCTGGCTGGCTTAAGACGGCCTGCAAGCTGCGCCCGTGTCTTATTGTCACCGATTGCCAAAATCGCAGCAAGATCCTTCAATGCATCTTCGGATTGCGATAGAATTTGATGCCCCAAGAGAATGTCACCGACACGAGCCGGATCTTTATCATAGATCGCGCCGACTTGCCCGCCAGCCTCGAGCCATGCGGCAACTAGAACTTTGGCATGACCGCCAGCACCTATGACCGCAATTTGATCCATTGGAGCCATTAGCTTTCCTTACCCCGTAAGGCATCAGTTTGCGGGTGGGTTTTTTTTTGTTTCTTCGCTTTCATTTCATCGTCAAACCGGGGCATCGTAGCATGTCCGTCGGCCGAAATACCTTCTCTAGCAAAGACCGTAGCGACGGTGCGCAGAAGAATCTCGCAATCCAATGCCAGTGAGAGGTTCTCGACATATTCAACGTCCGCTTCCAACCGCGCCTCCCATGATATCGCATTCCGCCCCCTAACTTGCGCTAAGCCTGTAAGCCCCGGCCGCACCTCGTGGCGGCGCATTTGGCGCTCGGAGTAATAAGGCAAGTATTCGGGAAGAAGTGGGCGGGGGCCGACAAGACTCATATCGCCCTTGAGAACATTCCAAAGCTCTGGCAATTCGTCCAAGCTGCTAGCACGCAGAAAACGGCCAAAAGCCGTCAGTCGTTCTTCGTCAGACAGAGGCTGTCCATCCGGCGTACGCATGTCCCTCATCGTACGAAGTTTGGTTAGGTGGAAAGGCTGCCCGTACCGCCCAATCCGCTCTTGCCTGAACAATATCGGACGCCCCAGCGACCAACGTACCGCAAACGCAACGAGAACAAGGGGAACCGCCGCTATAATGATCGCAATGAAAGCACCGATAATATCGATGACGCGTTTGAGGTAACGATACGCCAAACGTCGCTCCCTGCCCTAACTCCGGTTTCCCTAGTCCGTTATTATCACAAATTATGACGTTCGCACGCGCAACATTAGTTGCCCCCATCTGCCATCACATATTGAAGCAGATGCAGCGTTTTGAAATCTATCCTGCGATAGAAGAAGAAATTGAAAATTTCGCGGGAAAGACTGGTCGGAGCGGCAGGATTTGAACCTGCGACCCCCTCGTCCCGAACGAGGTGCGCTACCAGGCTGCGCTACGCTCCGCCTTGTCGAGGGCGCGTTATACAGGGGCGGGCGCGGGCCTGCAAGGGGGGAAATACCGTTGCAGAAGCCCAATTCACTCGCTATGTTCCGGCCACTTAATGAGCGGTCTTGGGGCGTAGCCAAGCGGTAAGGCAGCGGTTTTTGGTACCGCCATGCGCAGGTTCGAATCCTGCCGCCCCAGCCAACCGCCCGCAGCCCTGGCTCAGTTCCCCGGCTTACCTCCCTAGCTTCGGCCCGCCCCTGCAAATATCCCCAATCACGAAAAGGCGGCCACCGCCTCCGCCGTGTTCATGAAGTCCCGGAACCGCGTCCATTTCGCTCCGTCGAGGTCGATGACATGGACGAAATCCGAACGGATGTCCCGGCCCGTGGCACGCGCCGTCAAATGCAGGTGGCCGGTGACGATGACCTTCTTGCCCGAGGCGATGAACTCTTCCGGCTCGAAGACATGGATATCGACGGAGCTCAGCACCGTTTCGAAGAACCTCGCGCATTCCTCCCGGCCCTGATAGGTGCCGGCATAAGGGATGACGGAGGGCCCGTAAAACTCGATGCGCGGGTCATCGGCGAGATACGTCATGATGCGCGGCACGTCCCCATCGCCAAAGGCGGCGAAAAGGGCCTGCGTCGCTTCCAGGTTCCGACTTTCCTCGCCGGTCAGCGCCTCAGCTTGCATGGGCTTTCTCCTTTTCTTTCGGTGTCAGACGCAAAGTCAGCCCATCGAAGCCGTGATTGAGGAGCGAGGTGCGCTGGGGCACGGGCGCGCCGGCAAGACTGATATCCTCCATCTGGTTCACCATGGCCGAAACAAGCGCGCGGGCTTCCATCCGCGCCAGCGCCGAGCCGAGGCAGTGGTGAATACCCACCCCGAAGGTGAGCTGCTTGTTGAGATTGGGCCGGGAAATATCGAACCGCGCCGGTTCCTCGAACATCGCCGGATCGTGATTGGCCGCAGCAAAGAAGAGCGCCACCCAATCGCCTTCCTTGATTTTCTTGCCGCCGATTTCCGCATCTCTCAAGGCAATGCGGAAGAGGCGCTGCGGCGGGCCGCTATGGCGCAAAGTCTCTTCAATGAACGGCGTGATTAGGCTTTCATCGGCGGCAAGACGCGCGCGCAGTTCCGGCATGGCGGCAAGATTGTAAAGCAGGTTGCCGAGGAGAAACGACGTCGTCTCCGAGCCCGCCACAACCAGCGTGATGCAGAAGCGCGTCACTTCATCGAGGCTGAGTTTCTCGCCTTCCATATCCGCTTTCAAAAGCGCGCTGATCAAGCTGTCGGGGATCTCTTCACCCGCTTCGAGTTTGGCATGGAGAGATTGCACCCGCTCGGCGAAATAACCGGCAAGTTCCAGATTGCTGGCCGCGCGCTCTTCGGGGCTGAGATTGGCGGAGAGCATGAAGGCCGTCGCCCAGCCTCTGAAGCGCTCGACGATTTCCACCGGCAGGCCGAGCAGATCCACCATCACGCGCGCCGGAATATGGGCGGCAAGGGTCGAGATCATCTCCCGCTCGCCCGCGCCAAGCTCGGCCACCGCTTTTTCGACGACGCGGGCCACATCCGGCTCCAGCGCTTCGACGCGCTTGCGCGAGAACGCCAGATTGACAATGCCGCGCAGGCGGTCATGGTCCGGATTGTCGTGATTGACGAGCATAAGCGTCGGCGCCGACGACTGCTCCTGCAAAGGATCGCGCGATGAAAAAGTGCGGTGATCGCGCGCGGCGGCGGCCACATGCTCATAATCGAGCAGCACCCAGGCGGTTACCGGCTCATCGGCATCGGGCACCGTGCCCGGCGGATAATCCTTGTAGCCATAAAGCGGGGCATGGGGCCGCAGTTTTTCATAAAGCCCGTAAGGGGCGGCAATCGTATCGCCTTCCGGCAAGGCCGCCAGCAGCGCGGCGGGATCGCTCGTTCCATTTTCCATATCGTCCTCCTCCCTTAAGACGGTACCATTGATTCAATAAATTGTTTCTTTTGTAAACAATTAAGAACGGTGACGAATGGCGTACAGCCGCTAGAATGGCGGCGCGAAGCAGGTAAGCGGCGGCGGAAAAGGCGGCAAGTATGGGTAAAGACGGCAAAATTTCAGGCGCGGGCGGCAAAGCGGCAAGTCCCGCCCCCAAAGCAAAAAAACCAGGCGGACCTAAGGGTAAGCCAAAGGGGGAGACGAAAAGAGCCGCGCTGCAATTCCTCGAATATTACTATCCGATCCATTACAAGGCCGGGATCGCGCTGGAAGATGCCTTGCGCGGCGGCACGCTGAGCCGCCATCAGGTCGCGATCCTCTGGCTCATTCATTCCGAAGGCCGGGACGGCCGGGCGATGAACCGCAAGGCCATCGAGCGCTCGCTTTCCGCCTGGTTCGAAATTTCCGGCGCCGCCATCACCAAGGCCCTGCGCGCCATGGCGCAGCCGCCGCTCGCGCTGGTGCGGCTGGAAGAAGACCCGCGCTCGGGGCGGGAGAAGATCGTCACGCTGACCGCGGAAGGCGAGACGCATCTGGAAAAGATGATCGGAAGCGGCGAAGCCTATGTGCAGCGGATCATCGACAATATGAGCGAGGAGGAAATCGTGCAGGGGCTGCATTTCTTCCGCCGCATTTCCGAAATCGTCGATACGCTGCGCTGAGGCGCGCAACTTATCCCCGTTTCCGCCTTCCCGCATTATGCTGGCGAAAGACAAACCCATCCGAAAGCTAAACCATTCGCCATGCCGCAACCGAACGCCCCACAGCACCGCGCCCCTGACGGACCAGAAAGAAATTCAGGTTGGGTTTCACACGCCGGACTGATCGCCGGGCCGCTTGCAGCGCTTGCCCTTTTTCTTCTACCGGCGCCTAGCGGGCTTGAGGCTGCAGGCTGGGCCACCGCCGCCATTGCGCTTTGGATGGCGATCTGGTGGGTGAGCGAGGCGGTGCCCCTTGCCGCGACCGCGCTGTTGCCGCTCGCCGCTTTTCCCCTTCTCGGTGTCGCGCCGATTTCCATGGCCGCCGCGCCTTATGCCAACCCGATCATCTTTCTCTTTCTCGGCGGCTTCTGGATGGCGCTTGCCATGCAGCGGGCGGGCCTGCACCGGCGCATTGCGCTCGCCATCATCGCCCGGGCCGGCGGGCGGCCCCGCCTTCTCATTGCAGGTGTCATGGTGGCCACCGCTTTCCTTTCCATGTGGGTAAGCAATACGGCGACCGCGATGATGATGCTGCCCATCGCGCTCTCCCTCATCGAAGGGGCAAAAAAAGAAGGCGAGGCGCAAAGCGCGGGGCGCAGCGCCTATGCAAGGGCCATGATGCTCGGCATTGCTTATGCCGCGTCCATCGGCGGGCTCGGCACGCTCGTGGGCTCCCCGCCGAATGCGCTTGCCGCGGGCTATCTCAGCCAGAGCCACGGGATCGAGATCGGCTTTGCGGACTGGATGGCGGTCGGCGTGCCCGCCGTGCTGGTGCTCTTGCCGCTTGCCTGGCTGACGCTCACCCGGTTTGCCTTTGCCGTGCCCGCCCATGAAGAGGAAACGGGTTCGGGCGAAAACACCGCGCTGATCGGTGAGATGCGCCGCGCGCTCGGCACCATGCGCCCTGCGGAAAAGCGGGTGGGCGCGGTGATCGCCCTCATTGCCTTTCTTTGGATCACGCATCCCTGGCTCAGCCTCTTTCTGCCTCTCGACGGTATTTCGGATGCGGGCATTGCGATCGGCGGGGCGTTGGCGCTTTTTCTTCTGCCGAGCGGCGAGCGGGGAGAGAACGGGGAGCGCACGCGCCTGCTCGATTGGGACTGGGCGAAGAAAGCGCCCTGGGACATTCTTATTCTCTTTGGCGGCGGGCTGAGCCTCGCACAGGCAATGGACGGCACCGGCCTTGCCGCCTGGATCGGGGCGCAGCTCACGGGCGCGGCCCTGCTCGGCCCGCTCGTGCTGATGGGCGCGGTGGTGGTGCTCATCATTTTCCTGACCGAGCTGACCAGCAACACGGCCACGGCCTCCGCCTTCCTGCCGATCACCGGCGCGCTCGCGCTTACCGCGGGCCTTGCGCCGGAAGCCCTCGCCCTGCCCGCCGCCATGGCCGCCTCTTGCGCCTTCATGCTGCCGGTTGCCACACCGCCCAATGCCATTGTCTTCGGCTCCGGGCATATCGGCATGCAGGCCATGATGCGCGCCGGGCTGCGGCTTAATCTCATCGGCATTGCCGTCCTGACACTCGGCGCCTGGCTCATGCTTTGACCCGCCCTGCCCGGACGCCCTGCCCGGACAGTCCTACTCGGATAGCTATGCCACCTAAAGCGCGCAGGGAAACACAGCCGCACGCAACCTAAAGATGAGCGCCATCACCAGCTCGTGAAGACAGGCATGAATTCTTTGGTTTAACGAGAGCATTATTTCACTTTGTGCCGGATTATTGCACCTGCTCACAATTCGGCTGTGTTGCTTTGGTTCTTTTCTTCCCCTTTCATTTCATTTGCTGATAATCTTGTCAGTGTGTGCAGTCCGCCGCCGCTCCGGCAACAGCGGCAGACGGATTGTTGGGGCACAGCGTAACGCAGGGGCACTAATGGGGCTGTCTTTCGCGGAGTTTGTCGAGCGTATCCAGCAGTCGGAAGATAGCGCATCGGCATTCGACATCTGGCTGGCAGGCTTGAACGATTTAGGCCTGAACCACGCGATCCTCGGCTATGTGCTGCCAGGGCGCGACCCGACGCGCGATCAATATTTCGCCACCAATTACAAAACCGAATGGCTCAACCACTATGAAGAGCAGGGCTATGCGCAAGCGGACCTGACCTTGCAGCAGGCTGGCCATGGCTCCGGCCCCTTCTCCTGGGAGAGGCTGCTTGAGCGCCACGAGCTCAGCCCCTTCCAGCGCCGCTTTTACGGCGAAGCGGCCGATCTCGGCCTCAAGCAGGGCATTTCCTCCGCGCTTGTGAGCGCGCCCGGCATCAGCGCCGTTTATTCCGTTGCCTCCGACGAGCCGGATGTGGACTGCGAGCGGGTGCTGGCGGAAGTTCATGCCCGCACCGCCTTGCTGCACAAAGTCTTCATGGACCACCTGGCCGTGGAAATGGCGCCTGCCCAGCCGCTCACCCCGCGCGAACAGGAAGTGCTGACACAGTGGGCGCGGGGCAAGACCGCCTGGGAGATTTCCCAGCTTCTCAGCGTTTCCCAGGAGACGGTAAAGTTCCATCTGAAGAACTGCTACGCGAAGCTCGGCGCCTATGGCCGCATCGCCATCGTCAAAGCGCTCTATCTCGGGCTCATCACCATCGATCCGGAAGACATTCAGTTTCTCTGATCCTTCGTAACTTATTGATATATAATATTATTTTCGAGACCTACCCTTAAGGGGAGGTGCGGGCCCGCGCGCCCTCATGAAAGCCTTTCTCCATCAACACGGAGAGAGAGGCCCCCCATGAAAGTCGATCACTTCACCATCCTCACCGCGCATCATTTCGGCAACGCTTTCGATTCGATGCTGCGTTTGCGCCACAAGGTTTTCGTCGAGCGGGCGGGCTGGGTTATTCCCAATCTCAACCACCGCGAAGCGGACCAGTTCGACCATCCGCTCTGGACCCATTACTTCACGATTCGTGACGACAATCAGGCCGTGCGGGCCTGCGGGCGCATGGTGCGCACCGATCATCCTTACATGCTCGAAGCGCTCTGGCCGGAGCTTGCACATGGCCATGAGCTGCCGAAAAGCGCGCGCGTGGCCGAAGGCAGCCGCATGTGCGTCGACCCCGATCTGCCGAAAGGCGCGCATACCTATCACCATGCCCTGTGCACGCTTGCCGGCATGGAATGGGCTTGGGCGCATGGCATCGAGCATTTCGTTTTCGTCACCTATCCCTCCAAGGCCCGGGCGCTCGAGCAGCTCGGCCTCAAACCCACCATTTACGGGCCGGCCATCCGCATCGGCGAGGAAGAGTTTCTCGCCGGGCATTACTCCACGGCGCCTTCCTCCTCGCAGCGCATTCGCGATGTGTTCGGCATCGAAGGTTCCGTGATCGACATCCACGAGTATGAAGAAGAGGTAGCAGCGTGAGCGTTCAAACCAAACCGAAACACGAAGAAGGCGCCTTGCCGCAAAACGCGGACGCGCATATCGAAGGGCTCGTCAAAGCCGTGCTTTACCTGGTGCGCTCCGGCGCCGGCCATGCCCATGACGAACGGGTGGAGACATTGCACGGCGCGCTGCTCGACGTGATTGCCGAACATGTTCTCAAAAACCCGCAATGCCCGGCGGAGATATCCTTGACCGCCCTGCCCGTCTCGACGCGGCGGCACTGAGAAGAAGACGCACAAGATTGAGCGAGGGGAAGCGGCGTGAGAGCGCTGCTTCCCTTCCGGTTTTTTTGCGCTTTTGACAATTTGCAGCGCGCCCCTATACTCGCGCCGCGATCCGGTCCCGGATATCCGGGATAAAAGGGAACAAGGTGACGCCCGCTTCATACGGGCCATTCCTTGGCTGCCCCCGCAACTGTAAGCGGCGAGATCGGTTCCACTCACGTCACTGGGGCATCCGCTCTGGGAAGACCGGAACCGTTTTATGACCCGCAAGCCAGGAGACCTGCCGCATCGCGCGTCATCTGCCGCTGGCCGGGGTGTGCCATCGGAGCGGATCTTCCGTCGGTGACGCGGCCTTGGCATGCGGCGCGGCGGGCACTTCCCCCTTCCCTATGCACGAAGCCGCGCGCGCCTTGCGGCTTTCCGTTCCCTCATCCCGTCCCTCGGCACCCTGCGGTCGGGCGGACCGTTTTATGAGGGGACTGGACTAATGGTTCATTTCAATGAGGCGCGCCGCACCGCGGCGCTATTGGGCAGCACGGCCCTTTTCACGACACTCCTGACGGGCCTTGCGCATGCGGACCGGCAGATCATCGCGCCGGAGATTCTGGTTACCGCCCCTTCGGGCCCTGCACCCATCGAGCAGGTCGGCTCGTCCGTCAGCGTCATCACCGCCGATGATATCGACCGGCGGCAATACCGCACGGTGGGCGAGGCGCTGCAAGGCGTGCCGGGGCTTCACATCGTGCAATCGGGCTCGAAAGGCTCCGTCACCAGCGTCTTTTCGCGCGGCGGCAATTCCAACCACACGCTTGTGCTTTTGAACGGGATCGAGATCAACGATCCGGGCGCGCCGGCGGGCGCTTTCGACTTTTCCACGCTGACGACGGAAAATGTCGAGCGCATCGAGGTTATTCGCGGGCCCCAGAGCGGGCTTTACGGCAGCGCGGCGCTGGGCGGCGTCATCAACATCATCACCAAAAAAGGCGAAGGCGCGCTGCGCACCAGCGTGCGGGCGGAACTCGGCTCGCTCGGCACGTTCAACACCGCGGCCCTGGCAGACGGCTCTTATGCAGGCATCGGCTATGCGCTCTCGCTTTCGCGCCAGGCAACGGACGGCAATGACATCACGCCGCAACATCTGCGCGGCGGCTTTGCCGAGGAAGAAGACGGTAACGAGAACACGGCCCTCAGCCTGCAGCTCGATACGGATTTGAGCGGCACGCTTTCCGCCTTCACCTTCGGCCAATATATCAATTCCAATACGGATACGGACAATTCCCTGCCGCAGGATTTCAACGCCGTTGCCAAGAACCAGGAGATTTTCCTGAGCGGCGGGCTAAAAGGGAATTTCTATGGCGGCGCTTACCGGCCCGTTCTCACGCTTGCCTATACCGATTATACGCGCGTCATCATCGATCATCCGGATGCGGCGAACCTCAACACCGACCAAGAATCGACGAATGAAGGCACGCGCACCGTCGCCAAGCTGGAAAACTTCGTCACGCTCGGCAATCACACGCTGAACCTTGCCGGTGAATACAAATACGAAGAGCTGGAAGCACGGGGTTTTCGCGATTTCGGCTTCGGCTTCGTGCAGCAACTGCGCTCCGAGGCGGATGAATATACCACCTCGTTCTGGCTGAGCGACCGGGTGAGCTTCGGCGAGCGCTTCTTTGCCTCGGCAAGCGTGCGCTATGACAATCCGGAAAATTTCGACGATGAAGTCACCTATACGCTGACGCCGGGTTACTATCATCCCGAAACCGATACGCGGCTGACGGCAAGTTACGGCACGGGCTTCAAAGTGCCTTCGCTCTTCGAGCGCTATGGCTTTACGCCGAACTCCTTCGGCAATGCCTTCCGCGGCAATCCCAATCTTGAGCCGGAGGAAAGCGAAGGCTGGGAAGTCGGTCTCGAGCAGGGCTTCCTTGACGGGCGCATTCAAACGGGCATCACCTATTTCGATACCGATTATGAAAACGCCATCATCACGGTCTTCCTGCCCTCGTTCGATTCCACGACAACGAATGTGAACGAGTTCAACGCGCATGGGATCGAAAGCTTTGTCGATGTGGAAATCAGCGACACGCTGACGGCCCGCGCCGATTACACCTTCACCGTCGTCGATACGCAGCCTCTGCGCGGCGGACAGAGCCGGCGCCCGCGCCACAAGGTGCACGGCACGCTCGACTGGCAGGCAATGGAAGATGCCCGCCTCGGACTCGCCGTTACCTGGGTCGATCTTTACCGGGATGTGGACCGGGTGAGCGGCGGTCTCATCGAAGGCGACAATTACACTGTGGTCGATCTGACGGGCTCGAAAGATATCGGCCCGCATTTCCAGGTTTTCGGCCGGGTGAACAACGCTTTCGACGCCGAATATGAGCCTGCAGACGGGTTCGCGGCGCCGGGCCGGGAATTCCTGATGGGGGTGAAAGTGACGTTCTGATCCTCTTTCCGGAGTGAGGAGCGGAGAGAAAATCCGCAGAAACAGGCGACTTTTCGGATTCTCTTCATAAGAACCCCTCGCAGCGGGGCCGGCGTTTTCAGCGCCGGCCCTTTTCTTTGATCCAGATCAAAGACCAAAAATGACGCAGGCGTCATGATTTTTTCAGGTTGAGGCACACCAAAAGCACCCACAGACCCTGAGCCTCGCAGACCGGAGGAGATTATTGATGACGCAGGCAGTACCCCACAAAGAAGCCGCTGGTCAGATCACGAAGGACAATATCTACAACACCGTAGAGCCGACCGATTTCGCCGCCATGATGGATTGCGAGCGCTATCTCGATCGTACCAGCGCCTTCGACAAGATCATCTCGGCAACCCACGACCATTTCTGGGACCCGAACGACGCGCGCTATATCGACTTTAGCGAGCCCTTCGATATCGAAAACGAATATATGGTCGACCCGACCATGACGGTGGGCTACGGCACCGCCGTCTGGGACAAGCTCGATGAAAAAGGCCGGGTGAAACTGACGAACCTGGAAACCCATTGGAGCCTGTCGAACATTCTGCACGGCGAACAGGGCGCGCTCGCCTTGTCGGCAAGCCTTTGCCACATCCTGCGCGATCCGGGCGCACAGGAATATGCCGCCAACCAGGCGCGCGAAGAAGCCCGCCACGTCACCGCCTTCACCAATATCGTGAAAGCCCGTTTCGGCCGCCCGATGGCTTGCGGCCCGGTGCTGCGCGATGTACTGACGGAACTCGTGACGTCGAAATTTGCCTGGAAGAAAATCGTCGGCATGCAGCTCCTGGTCGAAGGCCTCGCCATGGGCGCCTTTGCGACCTTCTACAACAAGGGCCGCGACCCGCTGATCGTGCGCCTTGCACAGCTCGCGATGACGGACGAAGCCTTCCACCACAAGTTCGGCAAGATCTGGGCGGACCGCACTGTGCCCAAGCTCTCCAAGGAAGAGCACAACAAGATCGAAGACTGGGCCTGGGAAGTCTTCCAGACGCTGCTCTTCAACATCGGCGCCCCCTCGCAGAAACAGCATATCTACGAGCAGGTCGGCCTCGATTGGGAATGGGTGCAGGGCGCCTTCATGGAAGGCATGACGGATGAAAAGATCCGCACCAACATGCAGGAATCGGCAAACATCTTCCGCGTGCTGGTGAAGACCCTGGCCATGACCGGCATCATCACCGAGCGCACCGCCGGCAATTACGCCGCTTATATCGACATGAAAGTGCTGCATGCCGAAAGCGACGAAATGGTGGGCGATGCGATCGCGGCGGCGGGGATCGCCAAGCTCAAGGAAATCAACCGCAAGAACGAAGCGTTGATCCAGCTCTCAGGCACCGCCGCCGACTAAGACCCGAAGAGCCTGCCTACCAAGGCTCTCCTCCCGGCGGCGGGTCCTCCAGCCTTCCGCCTCTCTGCCCGGGCGCTCCTTGCAAAAGGAGCGCCCACTTTTATGTTCTTTGCCGCTCCTTCTAACGAAGGGGCGCCCATTTTTATGGCACTCAGCGCCCCGTGAAATGCGCCGCGCGCTTTTCCACGAAATGCGCGACGCCTTCCTTGAAGTCTGCGCTCTTAAAGCTCGCCTGCATTTCCTTATCGGCCATGCCGGTCGACTGATTGAAATCCTGAAAAAGCGATTTATAGACCTGCCGCTTCATCACCGCCATGGAGCGCGGGGAAACGTTTGCGGCCATATGACGGGCATAGGCCATGACCTCTTCCATGAACTTATCTGCAGGAAAAGCCTGATTGACGAGGCCGAGACGGGCCGCTTCCCTGCCGTCGATCTTGCGCGCGGACATGAGAAGGTCGAGCGCATGGGCCGAGCCGATGAGCCGCGGCAGCAGCCAGGCAATGCCATGCTCGGCAACGAGGCCGCGTTGGGCGAAGGACGTGGTGAACTTCGCCTCTTCGCTCGCAAAGCGCAGATCGCAGAAGAGCGACACCACCAGGCCGAGACCGGCGCAGGCCCCGTTAATCGCGCCGATAATGGGTTTGGGGCATTCGAAAAGATACCCGAAGCGGCCATGGAAATGCTCTATCACGGAAGGCCCGTGATCGTAGGAAAGGTCCACCGCTTCTTCTTCCTCTTTGCTGACGATGTTGCGCCGCCCGCCTTCCGGCTCGATAGATTGCAGAAGGTTCATATCGGCGCCCGCGCAAAAGCCGCGCCCGGCACCGGTCAACACGATGACACGCACCTTGTCGTCCTTCGCCGCCGCGCCCACCGCGCGCTTGACGCCTTTTTCCATTTCGCCTGTCCAGGCATTGAGCTTATCGGGCCGGTTCAGCGTGATAAGGCCGATACCGTCTTTCACCTCATAGCTCATATGCGCCGCTTCGCCGGGCGCCTCCGCTCTTACTGCTTCCGACATCTTTATCCTCCCTCTCATTCTCCCTGGCTGGCCTTCCCGCCGGCCTTTGCTGCTGCAATCTCTTATTGCTGCTAGACTAGCGGCCAAACGCGCCGATCGAAAGCACCGGCAAAATGCGCAAAATGGGAGGAAAAATGGCCAGCTCTTTTCAGGAGATCATCGTCGAAACGCCCGCGCCCCGCGTCACCCGCATCACGCTGAACCGGCCGCAGGCGATGAACGCCTATACGACCCAGCTCTGCGAAGAGCTGGTGGAAGCGCTCGACGCTTACCTGCGCGATGACGAGCAGCGCGCGCTTATTCTGACCGGCGCGGGGAAAGGGTTTTGTTCGGGCGGCGATGTGAGCGGCGCGGACGAGGAGCACGGCGCGCTCATGAAGGCGCAGCTTTCCCATGGGCGGGAAATGCGCGACGGGATGCACAAGGTCATTCTGGCGCTTTCCCGCCTCGACAAGCCGGTGATCGCGGCGGTGAACGGAGCGGCGGTGGCCGGCGGGCTGACACTCGCCCTTTCCTGCGACATGCGCATCGGAGCGCAAAACGCAAAGCTCGGCGATACGAGCGGGCGCTTCGGCCTTCTGCCGGATGAAGGGGGCGCCTGGCTTTTTCCGCGGGCCATGGGCCTCGACCGGGCTTTGAAGATGACGCTGCTTGCCGAAACCTATAGCGCCGATGAAGCCCTGGCGCTCGGCCTTTTGACGGAAGTCGTACCGGATGCAGACGTGCAGGCCCGCGCGCTGGCGCTTGCCGAAACGCTCGCCAAACGCGCGCCGCTTGCCATGCGCCTTGCCAAGTCCATGATGCTGCGCGGGCGGGACATGAGCCTTGAACAATCGCTCGGCGATGCGGCGCTTTCGGTCATGATCGCCAATCCCTCCAAGGACGTTCGCGAAGGTGTGAAGGCATTTTTCGAGAAACGGGAGCCCGAATTCAAGGGCGAGTAGTCTAGAAATAACCTGGGAAATTGACGCCAGCGTCATGATCGGGTCTGCTAGACAAAACCTTTAAGGCAGGCCGCCTGAAACGGCCAAGAGGGAGGACAAGATGAGCGTGACAATGCCGGAAAAAGGCCGCGCCTGGGACGAGCTGAAAAAAGAAATGGAAGAGCGCGGCGCCCATGACGCCAAATGGCGCGAGGGCAAGACCGCCGTCTATGTCTTCAATGCCGGGCCCGAGGTCGCCAAAGTCCAGAAAGAAGCCTACACGATGTATATGTCCGAGAACGGCCTCGGACCGCTCGCCTTTCCCAGCCTCAAGCAGATGGAAGAGGAAGTCATTTCCATGGCCCTTTCGCTCCTGCACGGGCCGGAGGGGGCGACGGGCGCGATCACCTCCGGCGGCACCGATTCCATCACCATGGCACTCAAAACGGCGCGCGATTATGCCCGCGCGAGCGGACGGGCGAAGACGAAAGCCAATATCGTGCTGCCCCGCTCGGCGCATCCCGCCTTCGAAAAAGCCGCGCATATGATGGATATCGAAGTGCGGCGCGTGGCGATCAACGAGACGAGTTACGAAGCCGATCCGGCGGCGATGAAGAAAGTCATCGATGCGGACACCGTGATGATGGTGGGCTCGGCCCCCAACTTCCCCCACGGCATTATCGATCCCATTGCGGAGCTCGGGAAAGTCGCCGCCGAAAAAGGCGTCTGGCTGCATGTGGATGCCTGTGTGGGCGGTTATTTCGCGCCCTTCGCACGGATGAACGGAGTGGACGTGCCGCCCTTCGATTTCGAGGTGCCGGCGGTCCATTCCATGTCGGCGGACCTCCACAAATACGGCTATGCGGCCAAGGGCGCCTCGAGCGTGCTGTTCCGCTCCGCCGAGCTTTACCAATATATGCCGTTCGACACCGATGACTGGTCGGGCGCGCGCATGATCACACCGACCCTGGCCGGCACCCGGCCCGGCGGGGCAATTGCCGCGGCCTGGGCGGTGATGAACTTCCTCGGCGTCGAGGGCTATAAGGAAAAGCAGGGCGCGGTCTGCGCCACGCGGGCGAAAATCCAGGAGGGGGTCAAAAAACTCGGTTTCGAGATACTGGGCGATCCCAAACTCGGGCTTTTGGCCTTCCGCCACCCGGAAGTCGATGCCTATGCGCTGTGGGGCAAACTGCTGGAACGGGGCTGGTTTACCTCCATCACCACCGAGCCGCCTTCCCTCCATCTGATGCTCTCCCCCTTCCATGCGGAAGTGGCGGACCAGTATCTTGCCGATATCGAGGCCGGGATGGCGGAAATCCGGGCCGGGAATACCGGGGAGAAGCGCGAGGCGCGTTACAGCTAACTCCCTTATTTTTCAATCACTTACGAACCCCGGCCGGGCTTGTCCCTGCCGGGGTTTCGTTTCTGTGACCCTGCCTTCTCATTCTTTCATGTTGCGTTGCAAAATTTTTACATCCGGACTCTTGATTTATTGTGCAGCGCACCATAAATTGACGATTAACAGGGCGTTAGCCTTGTTGGCCTTGCGGAAACCGGCATCTCCTCCCCCGCCCTTCTGCAAGGATCAATTGAAACCTCTGGCTCCGAGAGAGACATCATGGCTGCCACCGATAAATTGAATTCTTCGGAAGTTTTCCATCCCAGCGACATTAGCTATGGCATTCGCATGGCGTATCAGGGGATGAAAGCGTGGCGCGTGTCCGACGTTGTGACGGCTCTGGGTTATACCGCTGTCGGCGTCTATACGGTCGCGATGATCGCGAATATCGCCACGGTCTACTAAGACACGGCCTTTTGGCCCGAAAATGTGGGCGGCGCGGCTTTCCGCGCCGCTTTGCTGTTTGGGGGCCCTTTCACGGCAAACACAGTTCCGTTATTGGCGCGCGATTGACGCGCGCCGGCCTCCTCCTGCCCGCGCCTACCATTGTCTTGCCACAAAGAAGCGCTTATCTCTTTTAAAGTTGAAACCCTAAAGGCAGGCTGGCGCTCCCCGTGTTCCGCACTTTCATGATCGCACTCGGATGGAGCCTTTTCGTGCCCGGCCTTGTGCTGACCCCGCTGCCGCCGCCCTTCGCCTTCGGCCTCTTCATGATGATGCCGGGACTGGTGATCCTGCTGATTTATTCTTCTTCCGTGCGGCGGACGCTGCGCAAGGCGCGGCGGCGCTATCACTGGCTCAATATCAGCGTCATCATGCTGGAAAAGCGCGCGCCCGGGAAAATGGGCCGCATCCTGCGCACCACCCGCCCGAAGCGCAAACCGCTCAGCCCCGTCGCCGATAGCGACATTGCGGCCTGAGCGCCCATCTTTTCTGCAAATTTATCTTCCCCATCGGCCCTTGCGCGGCGGCGCTCAATCATGAATGCTGCGCGCCAGTTGAAGACGGGAGGCCCGAATGAGCAGCGAGATCCCTTTTGTGCGCGACATCGATATCGAATATGGCCGCTGCGACCAGGTATCGCCGCTGATCCGCCGGGTGACCGCCAATAATCCGGGCGGCTTCACCTTCAAAGGCACGGGCACCTATATTGTCGGCAAGGGCGAGGTAGCGGTGATCGACCCCGGCCCGCTGATGAACGATCACGTCGAAGCATTGCTGGCGGCGATCGAAGGGGAAACCGTTACCCATATCCTCATCACCCATACGCATATGGACCATTCGCCCGCCGCCGAGCCGCTTAAAAAGCTGACCGGCGCACCGACCCTCGCCTTCGGCCCCCATGGCGGGGAGAAGAAAGACGACGGCGCGCGCGAGGAAGGCGCGGACTGGAAATTTCAGCCCGACATAAAACTCGAAGACGGCGACACCATCGAAGGGGATGGCTGGACATTCGACGCGGTCTTCACGCCCGGCCATACCTCGAACCATATGTGTTTCGGATTGCGGGAAGAAAAAGCGCTCTTCACGGGCGACCATGTCATGGGCTGGTCGACCAGCGTGGTGAGCCCGCCCGACGGCAATATGAGCGACTATTTCAATTCGCTGAAAAAGCTGCTCGACCGGGACGACGAGATTTACTGGCCGACCCATGGGCCCGCCATCACCAATCCCCAATCCTTCGTGCGCGCCTATCTCGTGCACCGGCGCCAGCGCGAGGCGCAGATCCTGCGCCAGATCGAGGAAGGCCACACCACCATCCCGGCCATGGTCGAGACCATGTATGCCGACATCGACAAGCGCCTGCACCCGGCCGCCCGCCGCTCGGTGCTTGCCCATCTCATTCACATGGTCGAGACGGGCCGCGTTGCAACGGACGGCGCCCCCGGCATCGAGAACCAATACCGGCTTTCCTGAACGAAAACGCCCCGGCCTTTCTCAAGACCGGGGCGCTTCGATTAAAGCAATAGCCTGTCAGCCGGCGTTTTTCAGATCGCTCAAAAACGCTTCGATGCGTTTGGCATTGGCGCCGAGATCGCTCTGCCCGACACGGGAGGCGGAACGCATATCGACGAGCGCTTTGCCTGCTTCCTCACGCACACGGATCACCACATCATCCTTGAAGCCCATCAGCGCGGTCGTATCCGTTGCCTCGATCGTGCCGTTTTCGACGGAGACGGCGACGACTTCCCAGCCGCGCTCTTTGACCAGCGCCAGCGCTTCCTCGAAGACCTGACCGGGATGACGCTCAATGAGTGCAGGCCCGAGATCCGGATAACCTGCCTGTTGCAGCTCACCAAGATTTCCCGGTTCTTCCCGCTCCAGGGAATTGTGCTGCGGGGTGCGCAGCGCCCGCACGGCGACGAATTTCGGCGGGTCCTGAAGGTCCGTCGAAATGTCGTGAATGCGCGGCACGGCGGAGCCTGCCTGCGCGGCAAGCAGCACCGGCACCGCAACGACAAGACCGAGCACCAGACCGGCGGCGGCGAAAACCGTGCCGCCCTTGCGGCCCATCAGCGTGATGGCGATACCGGCAACGCCGGACAGCGCCGCGGCAAGACCGATCAGCGTGCTGCCCATCAGGCCGAAAATCGCCAGCCTGAAATCCATCACCCCGAGCCTGTGGCCGAGAACCGCGAGCACGCCGACAACGGCGGCGAGCAGCGCAAGCCTGAAACTCCAACGCGCGAAAGCCGAGCGTTCGTTCATAATCCGTACCCCTTATACCCTTGACCGGTATTCTTGCCCTTGACCGGCACTCTCGATCGGCCGGCGCCCGCTTATTCGGCCGCATCGGCGGTCGGCAACTTATATCCTTTGAACTGCTCGCGCAGCGTCAGTTTCTGGATCTTGCCCGTTGCCGTGTGCGGGATCTCCTCGACGAAGACCACATCGTCCGGCATCCACCATTTGGCGATCTTACCTTCCATATAGCCGAGCACGTCTTCACGGGTCAGTGACTTGCCCTCTTTCGTAACGACGACAAGCAGGGGACGCTCGTCCCATTTGGGGTGTGCGATACCGATGACCGCGGCTTCGGCGATATCGGGATGGCCGACGGCGAGGTTTTCCAGCTCGATGGAGGAAATCCATTCCCCACCGGACTTGATGACATCTTTCGAGCGGTCGGTGATCTGCATATAGCCGTCCGCGTCGATCGTGGCGACATCGCCGGTGTCGAACCAGCCATCGGCATCGAGAATCTCGCCGCCCTCGCCTTTCAGATAGGCTTTGGCGATGGCAGGCCCGCGCACCATCAGATGGCCGAAGGCCTTGCCGTCATTCGGCAGATCGTTGCCGTCATCATCGGTGATTTTCATTTCCACCGTGAAGATCGCCCGGCCCTGCTTGCATTTCAGGTCGAGCTGTTGTTCGCGGCTGAGATCTTCATTGCCCGCTTTCAAGGAGCCGATCGTGCCGATGGGCGACATTTCGGTCATGCCCCAGGCATGGAAGACCTGCACATCGTAATTGTCCTCGAAAGCCTGGATCATGGAGCGCGGCGCCGCCGAGCCCCCGATCACCACGCGGTCGAGCTTGGGCAGTTTGGCGCCCGTCTTTTCCAGATATTGCAGCAGCATGAGCCAGACCGTCGGCACGGCGGCGGTGATGGTCACGCCTTCCTTGTCGAGCAATTCGAAGATCGACTCCCCGTCCATCTGTGCGCCCGGCATGACGAGCTTGGCGCCGACGGCCGGCGCCGAGAACGCAAGCGACCAGGCATTGGCGTGGAACATCGGCACCACCGGGAGAATGCTGTCGCGCGAGCGCGCGCCCAGCGCGTCGGCATTATTGGCGGCCAGCGAGTGCAGGACGTTGGAGCGGTGCGAATAAAGCACGCCCTTCGGATTGCCCGTCGTGCCGGACGTGTAGCAAAGGCCGCAGGCGTCGTTCTCGTCCATCTTTTCCCAGACATGGTTGCCGTCTTCGGCTTCCACGATCTCGTCATAGCAATAGACGTTTTTCAGCTTCGTTTCCGGCATATGGGCCTTATCCGTCATCAGGATGAAGGCTTTGACGTTGGGAAGCTGATCGGCAATCGCCTCGATCACCGGCACGAAAGTCGTATCGAGCAGGATGAAACGGTCTTCGGCATGGTTAATGATATAGACGAGCTGCTCGGCGAACAGGCGCGGGTTCAGCGTGTGATAGACCCCGCCCATGCCGGTAATGCCGTACCAGCTTTCCAGATGCCGGTAGGTGTTCCAGGCCATGGTGGCGATGACGTCGCCCTTCTTGCCGCCCAGCTTCTTCAGCGCCTGGGAAAGCTTGCGGGCGCGCAGGTGAATGTCCTTATAGGTGCAGCGGTGGATCGGCCCTTCGACCGTCCGGGTGACGATTTCGCGGTCGCCGTGAAAACGGTTCGCGTGATCGATAATTCTGTCGACCGTAAGCGGCCAATCTTGCATCAAGCCCAGCATGGCATGTCCCTCGCCTGTTTTGTGTGGCTTTTACCCCTTGTTGGGCCCGAGTTTAGAGTGAACCGCGGCGTCAAACAACGCTTGCCGCGCCGCCCGGGCGGCCTAAATTGGGGCCCTTTTGCCTTGTGAGCCCCCCAAAACCCCGATAACTCTTGTGAAAAAGAGAAATGAGGAGGAACGGACCATGGGCGCGTCACGGATGGGTGCATCACAGGGCGACTGGCATTTTCAACCCGCCTACCGGCTGCTGCAGGCACTGGAGCGGGGCAAAACCTCCTCCGCCGAGCTTGTGGATTATTTTCAGGCCCGCGCGCAGGCCCATAACCCGGCGCTCAACGCCATTGTCGATCAGGATTTCGGCGCCGCCAAAGCGCAGGCCGAGGCGGCGAACGCTGCCCGCAAGCGCGGTCAGAGCTGGGGGCCGCTGCACGGGTTGCCCATGACCATCAAAGACGCGCTGGAAGTAGCGGGCATGAAGGCCGTTGGCGGGGCGCCGCAATTCGCCGGTCACCGCCCCACGCGCCATGCCGAGGCCGTTCAGCGCATCGTGAATGCAGGCGCCATTATTTTCGGCAAGACCAATGTGCCGTTTCTTTCCGGCGATCTTCAGACCTATAATGAGGTCTATGGCACGACGAACAATCCCTGGGACCTGTCCTGCGGACCCGGCGGCTCCTCGGGCGGGGCGGCGGCGGCGCTTGCCGGCGGGCTGACGCCGCTTGAGCTCGGCAGCGACATCGGCGGCTCGATCCGCACGCCCGCTCATCTCTGCGGTGTCTTCGGCCATAAGCCGACTTTCGGTATCGTGCCGAAGCGCGGGCATATTCCCCCCGAACCCGGCGCGCTTGGCGAAGGCGATCTTTCCGTGGTCGGCCCGCTCGGCCTTTCCGCGCAAGACCTCGCCCTGCTGCTCGGCATCGTGGCGGGGCCGAATGAAGCCCAGGCAAAAGGCTTTACGCTGAACCTGCCGCGCCCACGCGCCACCTCGCCCAAGGGCCTGCGCGTTGCGACCTGGTTCGAGGACCCCTTCTGCGACATCGACAAAGAAAGCACCGCGCTTTTCACCGAGGCCGCCAAGGCGCTGGAAGCCGACGGCGCGATCATCGATTGGGAAGCGCGGCCGGATTTCACGCTGGCCGAGATCACCGAAGCCTATCTCATGCTGCTTCATGCCAATGTCGCCTCGCGCATGCCGCCGCATGTGAAAGAGCGCTGGGAGAAACTGAAAGCGGAAGGCGATCCCGCCGACAAGAGCCACGCCATGCTGCAGGCACGCGGCGGCACGCTTTCTTATGCCGACTGGTTGATCTGGCATGAAAAGCGCGAGCAGCTGCGCGCCAAATGGGCGGAGTTCTTTACACGCTATGATGTGGTGCTCGCCCCGGTCTTGATGCGCCCGGCCTTTGCCCATGACCACACCTCGAACTGGCATGCGCGCGCACTGGAAGTGAACGGTAAGAACCGGCCTTATATGGATGTGCTGATCTGGGCGGGACCGGCGGTGCTCTGCCATTTGCCCGCGAGCGTTGCCCCTGTCGGCATTACGCAGAAGGGCCTGCCCGTCGGCATTCAGATCATCGGCCCGCATCTGGAAGATTATACGACCATTGCCGTTGCCGGCATGCTGGAACAGGCGCTCGGAGGCTTCAAACCGCCCAAGGGTTTTTAAGCCCGCCGCGCCTTTAATAATGATGCAATAAGGCCCACCTAAAAGCGGCCCGGCTCATCTAGGAGTATTTCATGACTGGTCTTTCTAACGCCGCCAAGCGGGACATCGAAACCGTCCTGCACCCTTACACCAATCTCGACACGTTCCGCAGCACGGGGCCGCTGATCATCGAGCGCGGTGAAGGCATTCATGTCTTCGACAGCGAGGGCAAGGAATATATCGAAGGCATGGCCGGGCTCTGGTGTACCTCGCTCGGCTATAGCGAGGCGGAGCTTATCGATGCGGCAACGGAACAGATGCGCCAGCTTCCCTTCGGCCATGTCTTTGGCGGGCGCAGCCATGAGCGCGCCGCCGAGCTTGCCGAAAAGCTGAAAGCCATTGCGCCTCACGATGCCTCAAAAGTTCTTTTCTGCGGCTCGGGTTCGGAAGCGAACGATCAGCAGATCAAGCTCCTCTGGTATTACAACAACGCCAAGGGGCGGCCGGAGAAGAAGAAGATCATCTCGCGCCTGCAGGGCTATCACGGCGTCACCGTCGCATCTGGCTCGCTGACGGGCCTGCCCGCGAACCATATGGATTTCGATCTGCCCATCGAACGGATTTTCCATACCGGCAGCCCCCACTATTACCGTCAGGGGGAAGCGGGCGAGAGCGAGGAAGAATTTTCCGCGCGCCGCGCGCAGGAGCTGGAAGAGCTGATCCTGCGCGAAGGGCCGGAGACGGTTGCCGGCTTCATTGCCGAACCCATTATGGGCGCGGGCGGCGTCGTCATGCCTCCACAAGGCTATTTTGAAAAAATTCAGGCGGTACTCGACAAATACGACATCTATTTCATTACCGATGAAGTGATTTGCGGCTTTGCGCGCACGGGCAACATGTTCGGGGCGCAGACTTTCGGCATGAAGCCGGATTCCATTTCCGTCGCCAAGGCGCTTTCCTCGGCCTATGTGCCCATCGGCGCCGTCACGATCGGCGAGGACATGTATCAGGCGATGATCGATGAAAGCAAAAAGATCGGCACATTCGGTCACGGCTTTACTTATACCGCCCACCCTGTCGCCGCTGCCGTTGCCTGCAAGACGCTGGAGATTTACGAAAAACGCGACATCCTTTCGCATGTGCGCGCCGTTGCGCCTACGTTCGAAAAGCGCGTGTTGGGCTTTGCCGATCATCCGCTCGTCGGCAATGCGCGCGCCAAGGGGCTGATCGGGGCGATCGAGCTTGTTGCCGACAAAGAAACGAAGAAGAGCTTCGATAAATCCGCCGCTATCGGCGCGGTGGCCATGGGCGCAGCGCAAAAGCACGGGCTGATCGTGCGGGCGCTGGCAGGCGACATTATCGCCTTCTGCCCGCCGCTCATCATCCAGGAAGACGAGATCGGGGAAATGTTCGACCGCATGGCCCGCGCCCTCGACGATGTGGAAGCCCATGTTCAAAAAGAAGGGCTGCGAGGCTGATGGCGCGCGAATACCGCTACCACCTGACCTTTACCGGCGTGGCCCAGCCTGAAGATGAAATGGGCATGGTCATGCTGATCGAGGGAGAAGCGGAAGGCGCGGGTGCGCCTTTTTCCGGCACGGCGCGCTTTTCCTCCCGCGTTGAAACGGAAGGCGAGACGGGCTTTACCGAGACGGGCGAGATCACCTTCCCGGAAGGGGCTTTGCGCTTTTCAACGGAAGGCTACGGCCTCATCACGCCCAGCGCGGATGAGCGCAAGCAGCATGGCCGTGTGAGCTGGATCATCGAAGGCGGCAGCGGCGCTTTTGCCGGGGCGAGCGGGTTCATTCTCTCGAACTTCACCGTCTCGGATGAGGCAAAGGTGACGGACAGCCAGGCTGCAGTGGTTTTTGTGCCGGGTTGATATGCCGCTTCGTCGTCCTTGGGCTGACCCGAGGGCCCATCCGGCACTTCACCTTACAGAAGCTTCTTTATGGACCCCTGCATAAAGCCGGGGTGACAGCCTGAGGGAGTGGTAGGGTGGTACTTCAAATCCAAAGCGTCACCCCGGCCCCCGTGCCGGGGTCCATGCGGCACGCGCAGCCTTAAACGTGCTGGCCGCCATTGATGTGGATTTCCGATCCCGTCACGTAGGACGATTGCTCCGTGCACAGATAATAAACGGTCTTTGCCACTTCTTCCGGCAGCCCGAGACGGCGCAGTGGAATTTCCGCCACGATCTTGTCGGTGCCGGGTGAAAGGATCGCCGTGTCGATTTCCCCCGGCGCGATGGCGTTGACGCGGATGCCGAGCGGGCCAAGATCGGAGGCCATTTCCCGTGTCAGCGCGGCCAGCGCGGCCTTGGAGGTCGCATAGGCGGAACCTGCGAAGGGGTGCACGCGGGTCCCGGCGATCGAGGTCACATTGACGATGGAGCCTTGCGCGGCTTTCAGCTCTTCCACAAGGCCGCGGGCAAGCATGACCGGGGCCATGAAATTCACCTGAAAGACCTGCCGCCAGGCGCTGTCTTCGGTTTCCAGAATGCCGAGCCGCGAACCGCCTTCGCCCTTCGGTGAAATGGCCGCGTTGTTGACGAGCGCGTTCAGGCGGCTGCCCTGATCTTTCAGCCGCTCGCGCATTTCCTTGACCGCCTCGGCGGTATTTTCCGGGTCCGCCAGGTCGACCTGAATATGATCCTCGGGGCCTGCATCCCAGGGGCAATTTTCCGGGAAAGGATGGCGCGAACAGGTGATCACCCGCCAGCCTGCGCTTGAAAAACGCTTCACGGTGGCATGGCCGATCCCGCGGCTCGCGCCGGTCAGGATCAGGGTTTTGCGCTCATTGTTCGGGATCTGTGTCATGGGCGCAGTCTATCCGCCTTTCGGGCAATCACAATGGCAAAGAAGGTGCGGGAAAATTCACGCCGCTTCACGTCCGCAGGAGCTTCGGCACCCGCTCCAGCCCTGCCGGGTCCTGGTGTATGAGCACTTCGGAGCCAGGGAAAAGCGCCTCGATTTCCTTTTCGATATCATCGGTGATGCGGTGCGCTTTCATCAGGCTGAGCGAGCCGTCGAGCTCCAGATGAAACTGGATGAAGAGATTGGCCCCGGACATGCGGGTGCGCAGATCGTGCATGCCGACGGCTTCTTCATGGGCCGCCACGACCTCCTTGATCCGGTCCCGGTCCTCCTCGGACATCTCTTTGTCCATGAGCTGGTCGCCCGCATTGCGCACGATCTGCAAGGCGCTCCAGGCGATGAAGCCGGCAATGACGAAGCCGAAAACCGGGTCCGCCCAAGTCAGCCCGAAAACACCGGATAGCAGCAGCGCGGCGATGACCGAGAGGTTCATCAGCAAGTCGCCGCGGTAATGGATCGAGTCCGCTTCGATGGCGAGGGAGTTGGTCTCGCGCACCACTTTGCGCTGATAGGCGACGAGCGCAAGCGTCAGCGCGATGGCGAGAACCGTTACAACGATGCCGATAAGCGAGCGCGACAGCGGCTCAGGGGTAATGAGCCGGCTCGCGGATTCATAGGTGATGTAGCCGGCGGAAATGAAGATGAAGACGGACTGGCCGAGCCCGGCCAGCGCTTCGGCCTTGCCATGGCCGAAACGGTGATCGCGGTCCGCCGGTTCCAGCGCGAAACGCACGGCAAAGAGATTGACCAGAGAGGCCGTGCCATCGAGCAGGGAATCGAGCAGCGTGCCAAGCATGGCCACGGAGCCCGTCAGCCAGAAGGCGCCTGCCTTCATCAGAACAAGCGTCAACGCGACGGCCACGGCGGCATAAGTTGCCCGCTTCATCAAAAGGGGGCCAGCGCTTTGGCTCCCGGCAGCAGGGTTTTGGGGTGCGTTCATGAAGGCAACTTACGGGAAGAGACGCTCGGTGCGCCAGTGCCCATGCGGCCCCTCGCGCAGGAAAACGAGGCGGTCATGCAGGCGGAACGGCCGGTCGCGCCAAAATTCGATGCGCTCCGGCACGATGCGGAAACCGGACCAGTGCGGCGGGCGGTCCACTTCTTTCAGCGCATATTTCGCTGCATATTTCGCCACTTCCTTTTCCAGCGCAAAACGGCTTTCGAGCGGGCGGGACTGGCGCGAGGCCCAGGCGCCAATCTGGCTGTCCTTGGCACGCGTTGCAAAATAAGCATCAGCCTCCGCATCGCTCACCCGCTCCACCTGGCCGCGCACACGCACCTGGCGGCGCAGGCTCTTCCAATGGAAACAGAGCGCGGCCTTGGCGTTAGCGGCAAGCTCGCGGCCCTTATCGCTTTCAAGGTTCGTGTAGAAAACGAAGCCCGCCTCATCGAACCCCTTCAAGAGCACCATGCGCACATCCGGCAGCCCGTCTTCATCCGCCGTTGCCAGGGCCATGGCGTTGGGGTCGTTCGGCTCTTTTTCACCAGCAAGGTCCAGCCAGTCGCGGAAAAGCGCGAAAGGATTGCCGGAGGCGAAAATATCCGCATCGTCTTTGGCGCTTTCTGAAATTTCCGTCTTTGCCGTCATCGTCCTTACGTCCTGTCCCTCCACCGGTTCCACTGGCTGATCTTACTGGCCGGTTCCGCTGGCCAATCGCCGGGTCAGCGTTTTATATAGGCTGGATGCGCGCTTGTCCCACCAATGCCCCGATCTTTAATCCATATCAAGGCGGGAGGGCAGGCGCTTCTTGGGGGATCAATGCTGCATAAGCCGCTTTCATTGGCCTGCGCACCGTTTATCCGCGCCGCTCTCTTAAGCGCTGCGCTGGCGTATCTGCCTGCCCTGCCCGCTTTTGCGAACCCTCAGGCCATTGCGCCCGGCGAACAAGTCTTGCCGGAGGAGGAACGCATCAAGGCCTTTCAGGCAGGGGTTGCCGCCTATGATGCGGGCGATTATGCGCGTGCCTATGAGATCTGGCTGCCGCTTGCCAAGCTCGGCGATCTGGCCGCCCAGCGCAATGTCGGCCATTTGCTGCGCCTTGGGCGGGGTACGGCGCGCGATCTGCCCCGCGCGCTTTATTTTTATGAGCGCGCTGCCGATGCGGGGCTGAACGCTGCCGCGCTTAATGCCGGAACCTTGCTTTTAGGGGCCGAGGGCATTGAGCGGGACACGGAAGATGCCGCCGACTATTTCATGCAGGCCGCGCAGGACGGCTACCCGGAGGCGCTTTACCAGCTCGCCCTTCTAACCGAAGCCGGTGACGGGACCGGCAAGGACCCGGCAAAAGCCGACAGGCTGATGCGCCTTGCCGCCTTTCTGGGTCATGAAAAGGCCCGCGCGCGCATCGGGCTCGACACCCGCCTCGATGAGGTCCGCGCGCCCTCGAACGTCTCTTAAGGCTGCCAACTCCCCTTTTCTTGCGGCTGACGCGCCCGTGACTGACGCTTTAACCTTTTGGTATCCAAGCGCCTTTATGATTTGAGAAGAGAATATTAACCATATGCGCAGGATCAGCGGCGTTGCGTCAGCCCCATGAAATCCTCGGCGTCCCCCGGAATGCCTCGAAAGATCAGATCAAGGCCGCCTACCGGCGCTTGGCCAAACTCTATCATCCCGATTTCAACAGCGGCGATACGATTGCCGAGGCCCGGTTCAAGGAAGTCACCAACGCCTATCAGCAAATGAGCGCGCCGAAGCCCGAGCCCCTGGGCATGGACCGGCCGCGCCCGCAGCCTCAGCCGGGCAGAGCCCAGCCGAACGGGGCGCAGAACGGCGCCAATGCGCGCGGTCCCTTTGCCGGGGCGAGAAGCGAGCCCGGCAGCAATGCCAAGGGCAGCGCCGGGTTCCGCCAACGCAAATCCTATCAGGACGCCAAAGAGGACAAGACCGCCGCCGGTTCTCAGTCCGCTTCCGGCAGTGCGGATGCAAAAGCCCGCCCCAAACAGGAAGCGCCCCACCGGGAAGCGCCGAAGCAGGAACGCGCCCAAACTCAAACCCGCGAGCGCGCCCGCACGGCCCAAACCCGCAAGGGCGACTTTCAGGACGAATTGAACCGGGCCCGCGAAGGCGCCCAAAGAGGTGCTGAGAAAACCGCCGAGCGCCCCCGCACGGAAGAACCCGAAACCGTCAACCGCGCAAAACCGGAAGGGGAAAGCGCCTCGGCCTTTGCCGGGTTCTTTTCCGGCCTGCGCCGCGCCGGCAAGCAGGCTGTGGGCGGGGCAAGCGGGGAAGATGAAGATTACACGCTCACCGTCTCCTTCACCGATGCCGCGCTCGGCGCGACGAAACGGGTGAAACTGGCAAGCGGCAAGGTGCTGGATGTGAAAATCCCCGCCGGGCTGTCCGAGGGCCAGCAGATCCGCCTGCGCGGCCAAGGCGAACCAGGCCGCTTCGGCAGTACGCGGGGCGATGCGCTCATCACCGTCACGATCGAGCCGCATGAGGATTTCGAGCGGGAGGGGCTCGATATTTCCGCCAATGTGCCTATCGGCCTGGCCGAGGCCATTCTGGGCGCCAAAATCCGTGTGAAAACGCTGCATGGCTCCGTCGCCGTCACGGTGCCGCCGGGCTCTTCCAGCGGGCGGCGGCTGCGCCTGCAAGGCCAGGGCATCCGCCCCGCGGGCGGCGGGAAAGCGGGCGATCATTTCGCCACGCTCCAGATCGTGCTGCCCGATGAAATCGACCCGGCACTGAAAAGCTTCATTGCCGGATGGGCGCAAGGCAAAGGCGGCAGGGAAAACGCTTGAAGTGCCGCCATGCTGCGCTGCAAACCGCTAATACCCTGATTTATCCCACTTTTCCGCCAATTTAGGCGTACCTTTTCCCTAGACCACCTTCGTCTTTTGTGTAGGATGCCCGCCCGAAAGGTGAACGCGAGGCGCGCTCGCCGAGTGAGCAGCTATCCAAGGACAGAATCATGAGCGGAACCGGGCAATTGATGGCGGGCAAACGCGGCCTCGTAATGGGTGTCGCCAACAACCGGTCGATCGCCTGGGGAATCGCCAAGGCCTGCGCCGATGCAGGCGCCGAGCTGGCCTTCACCTATCAGGGCGAGGCGCTGAAAAAGCGGATCGAGCCGCTGGCCGCCGAAGTGGGCTCCAATCTCGTCATGCCGTGCGATGTGACGGACCCGGCCAGCATGGACGCCGCCTTCGGCGAGATCGAGAAAGCCTGGGGCTCCATCGATTTTCTCGTTCATGCGGTCGCCTACGCGCCCAAGGAAGCGCTGACCGGGCGCTATGTCGATACCTCGCTCGAACAGTTCACCACTGCCATGGCGGTGTCCTGCCATTCGCTTGTCGCCGTCTCCCAGCGCGCAGAAAAGCTGATGCCGGAGGGCGGCTCGATTATCACGCTGACCTATTACGGCGCGGAAAAAGTCATTCCCCATTACAACGTCATGGGCGTGGCGAAATCGGCGCTGGAAGCTTCCGTGCGTTATCTCGCCGTCGATCTCGGCAGGAACAATATCCGCATCAATGCCGTCTCTGCCGGGCCGATCAAGACGCTGGCGGCCTCCGGCATCGGCGATTTCCGCTATATCCTGAAATGGAACGAGCTGAACTCGCCCCTGAAGCGCGGCGTGACCATCGAAGAAGTCGGCAAGACCTCGCTCTATCTCCTCTCCGACCTCGGCACAGGTGTGACCGGCGAAGTGCATCATGTGGATGCGGGCTATCACGTCGTGGGCATGAAGGCGGAAGACGCCCCGGATATGAGCATCGTTTAAAGGCCGCCTCCCCCGAAAGCCGCGATTTGACGGGTTCTGCGCGTGAGGATAGAACCTCAGGCATGGCGCGGGGCGCGGGGCCGCCGCAATCCGGAGCGGGTTTATGTCGCACAACACATACGGCCATCTTTTCCGCGTGACGACCTGGGGCGAAAGCCACGGGCCGGCGCTTGGCTGCATCATCGACGGCGTGCCGCCGCGCATTCCGCTGACCGAGGCCGATATCCAGCCCTTTCTCGACAAGCGCCGCCCCGGCCAGTCCCGCCACACGACCCAGCGCCGCGAGGCGGACCAGGTGCGCATTCTTTCCGGCGTTTTCGAAGACCCGGAAACGGGCGAGCAGGTAACGACCGGCACGCCGATTTCGCTGATCATCGAAAATACCGATCAGCGCTCGAAAGATTATGGCGAAATCAAAGACCGCTATAGGCCCGGTCATGCCGATTACACCTATGAAGCCAAATACGGCATCCGCGATTACCGCGGCGGCGGGCGCCAATCCGCCCGCGAGACGGCGGCGCGCGTGGCCGCCGGCGCCATTGCCCGCAAGGTGATCGGCGGCATCAAGGTGCGCGGCGCGCTGGTGCAGGTCGGCCCGCACAAAATCGACCGCGCCAATTGGGACTGGGACGAAACCGCCCGCAACGATTTCTGGAGCCCGGATGCAAAGGCCGCCGAACTTTGGGAAAGCTATCTCGATGAGGTGCGCAAGGCAGGTTCTTCCTGCGGCGCGGTGATCGAGGTGGTGGCCGAAGGCGTGCCTGCCGGTCTCGGTGCGCCCATCTATGCCAAGCTCGATACCGACATCGCCGCCGCCTTCATGAGCATCAATGCCGTCAAAGGCGTCGAGATCGGCAACGGGTTTGAAGCCGCTTCCCTTAGCGGTGAAGAAAACGCCGATGAAATGCGCATGGAGAACGGCAAACCCGCTTTCCTGACGAACCATGCCGGCGGCATTCTGGGCGGTATTTCGACGGGACAGGATGTCATCGCCCGTTTTGCGGTGAAACCCACCTCCTCCATCCTCACCCCGCGCCGCTCCGTCACGCGCAAGGGCGAAGAGGTGGATGTGCGCACCAAAGGCCGCCACGATCCTTGCGTCGGTATTCGCGCCGTGCCCGTGGGCGAGGCGATGATGGCCTGCGTCCTTGCCGATCATTTGCTGCGCCACCGGGGCCAGACAGGCGGGCTCTGAGCCTTTTCCTCTGCACGCTGCTTATGGGTTTGTTGCCGCATATCTGTGCAGCCTTTGCCTTTCGTGCTGAAAATCCGGTCGTTTTTCCGGCGCCTTTCCCTCGAAAGCTCCGCTTCCTCCCTTTTGCAAAAAGCGCCGACCGGCACGGGCTTTGCGTATATGCTTAAGGTGCGTATTCAAGGGAAGCACGACGCGAGGCGGGACCGGCTTTGAAAAACGATAGCGGCACAATCATTCCCATTCGCTATGAGAGCGGCAACGGCGAAATGATGGTCTATGGCGGCAGCCTGCTCGGCCTCTTTCTGCTTTCGCTGGCGGTGACACGGTTCGACGGGATTTTTCTTCTCGCCGCGCTCGCGGCCTTCGGCATTGCCTATTATTACGCGCCTCTCACCTTCCGCCGTCATCCGCCGCTGCAAGTCTCGCCTGAAGGGTTCTACATCGAAGGGCTCGGCCTTCTGCCCTGGAGCAAGATTGCGGGTATCCGCATCTATAACAAGGCGGTGCGCAATATCCGCAATGCCGAGCTTTATCTCATCCTGCACGCGCCCATCGAAAAGGCGGTGGTGCGCGAGCGTGAGCCTGAAAGCTGGCGGCGTTATATGTATTCGGTATGGAAGCCGGTATCGGAAGGCGAGCTGACGGTGAAGCTCGAACCCCTTGCCGTCTCACCCGAACAGCTCGGCGATGTTATCCGCGCCCGGATTGCCGAGGCACGCAAGACCGGCCGCGCCTAAGCCTCTTTTTCAAAAGCTATGACCTTGCTTAAGAACGCTGTCTCGGCGCTCACAAGCTTGAGCCCGTGCGCCGCGCAGAGCGCGCTAAAATCTTCCTTGAGGAAAGACGTGAAATAAGGCTCGTGAAAGCCAACGGGGAAAAATTCCAACAGTCCGTCATAGTCCTCCCTGTCCCCTTGCTGCAGCGAATCCGTCAGCACGAAAAGCCCGCCGGGTTTCAAAACCCGCGCCGCCTCGCCGATCACCGCGCGTCTGATTTTGGGCGGCAGTTCATGAAAGAGGTAGATGGAACTGACGACATCGAGGCTTGCATCGGCCAGCGGCAGTCTCTCTGCCAATCCCTGCACCGGCTGAACGCCGCGCCAGCGCTTCACATTGCGCCGGGCTTCCCCCAGATAAGCATGCGAGAGATCGAGCGCGAGGACGGAAAGGCGCGGCCAGCTTGCTTTCAGATCGCGCAGAAAGCGGCCCGTGCCCGCGGCCAAATCGAGGAAGGAAACCTCGCGCTGGTCCTTTCCTTCCATCCACCGGGCGATGGGCACGAGTGCCTGGCGGCGCATCATATCGGCGGTGCCGGAGAAAAGAATCTCGACCTGCGTGTCGTAAATCCGGGCACTGTCTTCGGAAAGCCAGCCATCGGTCTGATAGTGAAAGTTTTGCAGATAATAGCGCGGATAGGCGCGCGCGCCGGGCTGCCCCCGCAATTTCTCGCGCACCTCGCTATGGCCGCGCGACAGGCGGCGCTCATCGAGTCCCGGCATATCGGCGAAGAAACGGCGGGATTTTTCGAGCGCTTCTCCCAGCGGCAAAAGCGGATCGGCAGCGCGGTAAGTCCCGCGCGCCACATGGGCGGCATCCTTCTCGATCAGCTTGCGGATTTCGCCGAGCATCCCCTGCCATTTCGGGAAGGCGCCTTGCGGCTTGAAAGGCGCTTCGCCGGGCGGTGTCAGCGGCCCGCGCATCCGGTTCACCGCCAAATAATGTGCAGCGTACCAGCCGATCCGCGCCGTCTGGGACAGGCCATGCCGCCAGCTTTCCAGCATCCGTGCCATATACGCCTCGCTCGCAACTCCTAGCGGCGCGTCAGATGCACCGCCACTTCAATATGGGGCGACCAGAGGAATTGGTCCACCGGCTGCACGCGGGAAATTTCATAGCCCCCGTCCAGAAGCGCGCGCAAATCGCGGGCAAGGGTTGCCGGATTGCAGGAAACGGCAACAAGGCGCGGCACCGCGCTTTTGGCGATTTCAGCGGCCTGTGCCGCCGCCCCGGCACGCGGCGGATCGAAAACGATGCCGTCCAGCTTTTTCATTTCCGGGGCCAGAAGCGGGCGGCGGAAAAGATCGCGCCGCTCCGCCGTAATGCGCTTTAGATGATGCGCCGGGCCTTCCCGGTGAAAGGCCCGCTCCAGGGCTTCCACTTGCCCCGCCTCACCCTCGAGCGCAAGGACATTGGCGTTTCGGGCAAGCGCAAAGGTGAAGGTGCCGCAGCCGGCGAAAAGATCGGCGACATCGCCGGCCCCTTCAATCCCCTCAAGCACGGATTGGACGAGCGCGGCCTCGCCATCCGCCGTTGCCTGCAGAAAGGCGCCGGGGGCGAGCGTGACGGGAATGCCGGAAAGGGCAAGCAGCGGCAAGCGCCGCTCGGCCACGATCTCCCCTTCCCAGGAAAGCCGGGCAAGATCCAGCCGGTCCGCGCCTTCGCTCAAATGCATGCGCAGATCGATATCGAGCGGCTTCCCGCCGTTCACCATCACATCGAGCCCGGAGGCTGTGACCGTAACGAGCACCGAGGCGCGGCCCTTGCGCGAGAGGCCGCCGGCCACGAGATCGGCCAGCGGCTGCATCGCGCTCTCGATTTCCGGGCGCACCAGCGGACACATGGAAACCGGCACGATCTGATGGGTGCCGCGGGCATAATAACCCGCCACGGCGCCGGATTTTGTCCGCGTAACGGCAAAGCTCGCCCGCCGCCGCGTGTGCGGCTTTGCCCGGATGATCGGGGAAATTTCCGTGCTAATGCCCTGCTGAGAAAAAGCCTGCGCAACAAGGCCCTCCTTCCAGCTTGCATAAGCCTCTTCCTGCCAATGCTGAAGGGCGCAGCCGCCGCAGCGCGTAAAATGCGTGCAGGCCGGTTTGATGCGCTCGGGCGAGGGCGTGAGAATGCCTTTGAGGCTCCCGTGATCGCTTTCGTCCGTTGCCACGCGCACCCGCTCACCCGGCAGCGTATAGGGCACGAAAAGCGGCGGCGTGCGCTCTGCCACACCTTCGCCCTGGTGCCCCATGCGCAGGATTTCGACTTCTTCTTCAGCCATCAAAGCGTCCCGCCATCAAAAATTCCTTGTTGCCGTCACTGCCCGTAATAGGGCTCGGGCAAAGTCCTAGCACACGCCAACCCGGCTGCGCGGCAAGCCAAGTTTCAAGCCGCGTGCAAACTTCTTCGTGGAGGCCCGCGTCTTTCACGATGCCGCCTTTGCCGAGGCGGCCCTTACCCACCTCGAATTGCGGCTTGATCAGCGTGAGAAGAAACGCGCCGGGCTTTGCAAGCGCAAGCGCTGCCGGCAAAGCCTTTTCCAGACTGATGAAGCTGACGTCGCAGACGATGAGATCCACCGCGCCGCCGGTCATTTCCGCGCTCAGATCGCGCACATTCGTGCCTTCCAGCACGCTGATGCCGTCATCCTTCCGCAGGCTCTCGGCAAATTGCCCGTGGCCGACATCCACCGCCGTCACATGCGCAGCGCCGTGCGCGCGCAGTACCTGCGTGAACCCGCCGGTCGAGGCGCCGAGATCAAGCGCCTTCAAACCTTCCGGCTTAATGCCGAAATGGGCAAGCCCATGCACCAGCTTCAAAGCGGCACGCGAGACCCAGGGGTGGTCGGGCGCGCTTAGGCTTACGTCATCGGCAGACGCCACCATGCGGGAGGCTTTGACGGCCTGCTCCCCGTTCACCGACACTTTTCCTTCACGCAGGAGCGCCTGCGCCCGCGCGCGGCTGGGAGCAAGGCCCCGGGAGACCAGAGCCATATCGAGCCGTTCGCCAGTTTCCGTCATGGCGCCAGTCAGGGTTTGCGGGGATGGGCTGCCGTCAGATCGACAATGACGTTTTCCGCCCCGAGAGCGCCGAGCGCTGCGCGCACGATCTGCGGCGCATTGAGCCCGGCCTCGTCATACATTTTTTCCGGCTTATCCTGATCGATAAAACGGTCGGGCAGGCAAAGCGGGCGCACTTTCAAACCACTATCGAGAAGACCGGCATTGGCAAGATAGTGCAGCACATGCGAGCCGAAGCCGCCGACACTGCCCTCTTCCAGCGTGATCAGCACTTCGTGGTGGCTTGCCAGCTGACGGATCAGCGCTTCATCGAGCGGCTTGGCAAAGCGGGCATCGGCCACCGTTGCCGGAAAGCCGAGCCGGCCCAGTTCCTCGGCCGCCTTCATCGCCTCGGCAAGACGCCCGCCAAGGGAAAGCAGCGCGATCTTCGAGCCTTCTTTCAGGATGCGGCCCTTGCCGATTTCAAGCGGTACACCGCGTTCTGGCATGTCGACGCCGATCCCCTCCCCGCGCGGATAACGGAAGGCGGAGGGCCGGTCATCGATCTGCGCTGCCGTGGCCACCATATGCATGAGCTCGGCTTCATCACCCGCCGCCATCACCACGAAATCGGGCAGGCAGGAAAGGTAAGTAATGTCGAAGGCACCCGCATGGGTCGGCCCATCCGCGCCGACAAGCCCGGCCCGGTCGATGGCAAAACGCACCGGCAATTTCTGGATTGCCACGTCATGCACGACCTGGTCATAGGCGCGCTGCAGGAAGGTGGAATAGATCGCGGCGAAGGGCTTATAGCCCTCCGAGGCAAGGCCCGCGGCAAAGGTCACGCCGTGCTGCTCGGCAATGCCGACATCGAAGGTGCGCTCAGGAAAGGTCTTGCCGAAAAGATCAAGCCCGGTGCCGGAGGGCATCGCCGCTGTCACCGCAACAATCTTCTCGTCGGCTTCGGCTTCCTTGATGAGCCCTTGCGCGAAAACTTTCGTGTAGGCGGGCGCATTGGCTTTGGCTTTTGCCTGCGTGCCGGTGATCACGTCGAATTTCGAGACGCCGTGATATTTGTCGGCGGCAGCTTCCGCCGGTGCATAGCCCTTGCCCTTTTGCGTGACGACGTGAATGAGGATCGGGCCCTCTTCACTGTCGCGCACGTTTTTCAGGATCGGCAAAAGATGGTCGAGATTGTGCCCGTCGATGGGCCCGACATAATAAAAGCCGAGCTCCTCGAACATGGTGCCGCCGGTCGCCATGCCGCGCGCATATTCTTCCGCGCGCTTGGCGATTTTTTCCAGGCTCTTGGGCAGTTTTTCGGCCAGATGCTTGGCGAAGCTGCGGAAGCCGCGATAGGTCTCCCCGGAAATCAGCCGGGCAAGATAAGCGCTCATCGCGCCCACGGGCGGGGCGATGGACATGTCATTGTCGTTCAGAATGACGATGAGGCGGCTATCCATGGAACCGGCATTGTTCATGGCCTCATAGGCCATGCCTGCGCTCATGGCACCGTCGCCGATCACGCAGACGACATTGTTCTTCTTGCCCGCCAGATCGCGCGCCACGGCCATACCGAGGCCGGCGGAAATGGAGGTGGAGGAATGCGCCGCGCCGAAGGGGTCGTATTCGCTTTCCGCGCGTTTGGTGAAACCGGAAAGCCCGCCGCCCTGGCGAATGGTGCGGATGCGGTCCCGCCGCTCCGTCAGAATCTTATGCGGGTAGCATTGATGGCCGACATCCCAGATCAGCCGGTCATCCGGCGTGTCGAAGACGTAATGAATAGCCGTAGTCAGCTCGACGACGCCGAGGCCTGCGCCCAGATGCCCGCCCGTGACGGAGACGGCATCGATCGTCTCGGTGCGCAGCTCGTCCGCCAATTGGCGCAGCTCGCTCTCCGGCAGGGCCCGAAGGTCCGCAGGGCTTTTAACCTTATCGAGAAGGGGCGTCTTGCTCTGCGCTGTCACGCTCAACCTCACTAGCGGGCAAATGCCTGCCCGTCACTGTCCTACCTGCCTTTTCCGTCCGGAAAAGGTTCACGCGCGGCGGTTTATAACGAATGATGCCGCCTCACGCAAAATATCTGCCCGGTCGTCGAACATTTCCAAATGCGCCACCGCCTGGTCGGCCAGGAGGCTGGCCTGCGCCCGGGCGCGCTCTTCCCCCAGAATAGTCAGAAATGTGGCTTTTCCTTGAGATTTATCTTTCCCGGCGGTCTTGCCAAGGGCGGCGCTGTCGCCTTCTTCATCCAGAAGGTCGTCGGCAATCTGATAGGCCAGGCCGAGATCATGGGCATAGGCATGGAGCGCCTGGCGGGCGGAGGGAGACGCATGGCCCAGAATGGCCCCACCCTCGCAGGAAAAAGCGATGAGCGCGCCGGTTTTAAGCTGATGCATGCGGGTGAGCGGTCCGATGGCGAGATCCTCGCCCGCGCTTGCCATATCGATCATCTGCCCGCCCACCATGCCAAGCGCGCCTGCTGCCCGGGAAAGGCCGAGCACCAGATCGGCGCGCACCCGCGCATCTTCATGGGTGGCGGGATCGGCGAGAATTTCAAAGGCCAGCGTCAAAAGCGCATCGCCCGCCAGCACGGCGGTCGCCTCGTCAAAGGCGCGGTGCGCGGAAGGCTTGCCCCGCCGCATGTCATCATCATCCATGCAAGGCAGATCGTCATGAATGAGGGAATAGGCGTGGACACACTCGATGGCGGCGGCCAGACGCAGCGAGCGTTCGTCATCCATGGCAAAGAGTTTCGCCCCCTGATGGGCGAGAAAAGCGCGAAAGCGCTTGCCGCCGTTCAGCGCGCCGTAGCGCATCGCCTCGATGACGCGGGCTTCGGGCCCTTGCGGGCGCGGCAGAAGATGATCGAGGGTGCGCTCAACCCCGGCAGCGGTCTCGGTCAATGCTTTTTCGAAGACAAGACTGGCCATCGGGGGCGCTCCTTCGGGGGCAAAAGGGGCCGATCAATCGATATTGGCAGGCTCGGTGCCGGCGGCGCCATCGGCGCCGAGCGTGATTTTTTCCACCTTGGCCTGAGCCGCTTTCAGCCGGCTTTCGCAATGGGCTTTGAGCAGATTGCCGCGCTCATAAAGCTCGATGGATTCTTCCAGCGGCGCATTGCCCGATTCCAGCTTGCCGACAATGCCTTCCAGCTCTTTGAGAGCCGTCTCGAAATTCATTTTCGCAATATCATCCGGGATCGCGGTCTTCTTCTCCGCCACGGCAAACTCCTTCGTTCCGGCAGGCTGGTCTCAGCTTGGTCCAGTCTCAGCGGCCCATCAAGGCGCGTATATGGGCCGCGCTGGCCTCGGCCAATGCCTCCAAGTCATACCCGCCCTCAAGGGTGGAGACAATGCGCCCCTTCACCCTGGCGCGGGCAAAAGCGGCAAGCTGCTGCGTGACCCAGTAATAATCGGCGGTTTTCAGCCCCATTCCGCCCAGAGGATCGGCCTCATGGGCGTCAAAACCGGCGGAAATCAGCAAGAATTCGGGCTCCATCATCTCCAGCGCCGGCAGAATCGCCTCCGAGACGATGAGCCGGAAATCATCCGAGCCTGCCGCCGGTTTCAGCGGCAGATTGAGGATATTGCGGTGCGTGCCCCGCTCGCTCACCGCGCCCGTGCCCGGATAAAGCGGGGACTGGTGGGCGGAGATGTAATACATGCCGTCCGCATCCCAGAAGGCGGCCTGGGTGCCATTGCCGTGATGGACATCGAAATCCACCACCGCGATGCGCGAGAGGCCGTATTCGGCGCGCAAATGCTGGGCGGCGACAGCGACATTGTTGAAGAGGCAAAAGCCCATGGCCCGGTTGGGCTCGGCATGGTGGCCGGGCGGGCGGATGGCGCAAAAGGCGTTTTCCGCTTCCCCGGCCATCACCCGGTCCACCGCATCGATGGCTGCGCCCGCCGCGCGCAAAGCCGCCTCGCCCGAGCCCGGCGACATGGCGGTATCGGCATCGACCCGCGCAAAGCCTTCCTCGGGCACCATGGAGAGGATCGCATCGATATGGGCCTGGGAATGCACGCGCACCAGCGCCTTCGTTTCGGCCCGAGGCGCGGAAATGCGCGTTAAGTCCGCAAATTCCGGTCCCTCCAGCGCGCCCAGAACGGCTTTCAGCCGCGCGGCACATTCCGGATGGCCTTCCGGCGTTTCATGGGCGAGGCAGGCCTCGTGGGTTTCAAGCAGTGTGGTCATGGCTTTACTCTGACGCGGAGCAGGCACCGATGCAACGGAGAGGCCCGGAAGAGACCCGCCACTCTTTATAGGCCGTCACCCCCGTCTTGTCCCCGTGTGACGCCTGCGGAACAGGGACGCTCCCTTACGCCGCCTTGTACCAGACGACGCCCTTTTCGTCCGTTTCGGCACGGGCCAGCCCCCGGTGCACAAGGCAGGCGAGATGCGCGAGGCTTTCGCCCGTCGCCATGAAGAAGACGTCCGGCCCGATCTTGCGTTTGAAAAGCGCGCTGAAGACATCGATGGCGCGTTTGGGTTCGGCAAGCTCGCCCAGAAGCCGCTTCAGGCTTTTCTCATGCCCGTCGATAAGCCGGGTGAGGCGCGCATGGAGCCCATAGAAAGGCTCGTTATGGGCGGGCAGCACGAGCGTTTCTTCGGGGAGCGCGGCGCGCAGCTTGGCGCAGCTGTCGATCCAGTCCTGCAGCGGGTTGCCATAGGCCTCCGTCGGGTGAAGGCTGACATTGGAGGAAATGCGCGGCAGCACCTGATCCCCAGAAATCAGGATCTTGTCCTTTGCCGAATAAAGGCAGACATGCTCGGGCGCATGGCCGGAACCGACGATGATTTCCCATTCCCGCTCGCCGATGGTCAGCTTATCGCCTTCCTTCAGGCGCTTGAAGATATCCGGCAGCCGGTAGACCCGTTCGCCAAAGCCGCCGAAGCGGGCGCGGTAGGCATCGAGCCCGCGTTCGGAAAAACCCGCGCCGCGGTAAAAGTCGATCGCTTCCTGCGGCGCTTCATTGCCGGTATCGGCGACAAGCGTGCGGCACATCAGATAATCCGTACGCGACATTTCGACCGTCACGCCGAATTTGCGCGTGATCCAGCCGGCAAGGCCCACATGATCGGGATGAAGATGGGTAACAATGACGCGGGTGATGGGTTTGCCGCCGAGCTTTTCCTCGAAGATCGAGTTCCACAGATCGATCGTCTCATCATTGGCAACGCCGGTATCGACAAGCGCCCAGCCTTCGCCGTCTTCCAGAAGCCAGAGATTTATATGGTCGAGCGAGAAAGGCAGCGGCATGCGCACCCACATGATGCCGGGAGCCGCCTCGATGAGTTCACCGCGCGCCGGAACCGTCTCGAATGGATATTGCAAGCCGCCAGCGCCCTGTTTCATTTTCTCATCCCTTCCAAAGTCAAAGGCCGCGCCCGGAAGGACGCGGCCCGTACTGAATAGAAAAGCTTGCGCCCAGCGTCAAACGCGCCGGACCCGGCCTTTAGGCTTCAAGAAGTGAATCCGCCCGCTCCATCAGCGCGCTTTCCCCGGCAATCGCGGCGGAAACGAGCCCTTTGGCGGGGCCTGCGAAATTTTCCGCAAAGAAGCGGGCAAGCACCTTGGGGCCCTCCTCGCCGCTGGCCGAAAGCGCGGCGCGGGTGAGGTAATGGCCGCCTGCGACGGTGCCGAAGAGCTTCAGATAGGGGCTCGCGCCCGCCAGGCATTCGTTCGGCGCGTCTTTCAGACGGGCGAGCATCCAGTCCGTCGCCTCTTCCAGCCCCGAAAGGCCCTCTTCCAGCCTGTCCGCGACCACGCCCAGATCCGGATCGTTGGAGGCGCGAGCTTTTTCGACGCTTTCGGCGATCTCGCCCAGATAGGCTTTCACCACCTCGCCATTGCCGAGCGACAATTTGCGGGTCACAAGGTCGATGGCCTGAATGCCATTCGTGCCTTCATAGATGGGCAGAATGCGGGCATCCCGGTAAAAGCGCGCCGCGCCCGTTTCCTCGATAAAGCCCATGCCGCCATGCACCTGCACGCCGATGGAGGCAGCCTCCACGCCTGCATCCGTGCTCCAGGCTTTGGCGATGGGGGTGAGAAGATCGGCGCGCGCCTTCCCGGCGGCTTTTTCTTCTTCGCTTTTGCCTTTATGCGAAAGGTCGATGGCAACGGCATTGGCATAGCAAATGCCGCGCGCGGCAGCCGCCAGCCCCTTCATGCTCATCAGCATGCGGCGCACATCGGCATGATCGATGATCGGGTCCATCTCGCCCGGCGCGAGCTGCGAGCCCACTTTGCGGCCCTGCTTGCGGTCTTTGGCATAGGCAAGCGCATGCTGATAGGCACGCTCTGCGACCGCCACACCCTGAATGCCGACCAGAAGGCGGGCATTGTTCATCATCGTGAACATGCAATTGAGGCCGCGGTTTTCCTGACCGATCAGATAGCCTTTCGCGCCGCCTTTTTCGCCGTAAGCCATAATGCAGGTCGGGCTGCCGTGAATGCCGAGCTTTTCTTCAAGGCCGATGCATTCCACATCGTTGCGCTCGCCAAGCGAGCCATCTTCGTTGACGAGATATTTCGGCACGAGGAAAAGCGAAATGCCTTTCGTGCCTGCCGGGGCATCGGGCAGACGGGCCAGCACGAGGTGGATGATATTCTCCGCCATATCGTGCTCGCCGTAAGTGATGAAGATTTTCGTGCCGGTGATGAGATAGCTGCCGTCTTCCTGCGGCACGGCTTTGGTCTTCAGCGCGTTAAGGTCCGAGCCTGCCTGCGGCTCTGTCAGGTTCATCGTGCCGGTCCACTCGCCGGAGATGAGTTTGGCGAGGTATTTTTCCCGCTGCTCGTCCGTGCCATGGGCGCTCAAAGCTTCCACCGCGCCCTGGCTGAGAATAGGGCAGAGCCCGAAGGAAAGGCTGGCGCCGTTCCAGATTTCCTGCAGCGCGGCGGCAAGCGCCATGGGCAGGCCCTGGCCGCCATACGCGTCCGAGCCTGCAATCGCGCCCCAGCCGCCTTCCACCCATTGGCGGTAAAATTCGTATATGCTGGCACACGTTATAAGCGGGTTTAGGATGAACGCATATTCACCCCAAAATCCTGCAGCAATGCACCGGAGAAGATATGGCGAGCGGACAAAAAGACAATAAGAGCGCCCGGAAAGAAGGCACGGGCCGCCATGCGCTGATCACCGGCGCGTCGGCGGGAATCGGCAAGGATCTCGCCGAAATCTTCGCCCGCAACGGCTTCGATCTGGTGCTCGTCGCGCGCCGGGAAAAGCGCCTGCATGAGATCGCCCGCGATCTCGAGCATCGCTTTGCCGTCACCGTTCATGCCGTGACGCTGGATCTGGCAGAACCGGGCGCCGCCGAATGGCTGCACAATGAAATGCGCATGCGCGGGCTTAACATCGACGCGCTGGTCTGCAATGCGGGCTTCGGCGTCGCAGGCTTTTACCGGGACACAAGCTGGGCCGATCAGCACGCGCTCTGCCAGGTGATGATGACGGGTGTGGCCGAGCTCTGTCATCGCTTTGCCCCGGACATGGGTGCGCGCGGCTATGGACGTATTCTCAACGTCGCCTCGCTTGCCGGCTTTCTGCCGCCAGCGCCGGGCGGCACGCTTTACATTCCGGCCAAAGCTTTCGAGATCAAACTGTCGCAAGCGCTGGCGCTCGAATATACGGGGGAGAACGTGCATGTCACAGCGCTCTCCCCCGGCTTCACCTATACCGAGTTTCACGATGTCATGGGTACGCGCGAGGCGATGTCCGCCATGCCGCGTTTCATGTGGATGAAAAGTATGCGCGTCGCCGAGGAAGGCTATAAAGCGGTGATGGCGGGCAAGCCCGTTCACATTCCGGGCCGCCTCAACCGTTTCATCGCCTGGCTGGCCTGGGCCTTGCCCTCTCCCGCGGTGAACGCCATTCTGCGCCGCCAAGCCCTTTACGCCAAAAAGCCCTGATACGCCCATGCCGCTTCCCATCTGGCCGCCGGATGCCTCCCACATCAAAAAAGCCGCGGACGCTTTGCGCGCCGGACAGCTCGTCGCTTTTCCGACCGAGACCGTTTACGGGCTGGGCGCGGACGCTACACAAGACCGTGCCGTCGCACGGATTTTCGAGGCCAAGGGCCGCCCGCGGTTCAACCCGCTCATCGTGCATGTGCCCTCTTTGCAAGCCGCGGAAACACATGCCCGTTTCGATGAAAAAGCGGGGGCGCTGGCAAAAGCGTTCTGGCCGGGGGCGCTTACCCTCGTTCTGCCGCGCCGGGCAGAGACGCCTTTGTCGCTTCTGGTGAGCGCCGGCCTTCCCACCGTCGCTTTGCGCGTGCCGCAGCATCCCTTGGCGCTGGAACTTTTGCGAGAAAGCGGGCTTGCCCTTGCCGCCCCCTCCGCCAACCGCTCCGGCCGCCTCAGCCCGACGCTGGCAACACATGTCGCCCGCTCGCTTGAAGAGGCTGGCGCGCTTGTCGCCGGTGTCCTTGATGGCGGGCCCTGCACGCTCGGGCTGGAATCCACCGTTATCGGGTTGCCGGAAGACGGCCCGCCCACTTTGCTGCGCCCCGGCGCCATCGCCCGCACGGAGATCGAAGCAGTGCTCGCCATGAAGCTTGCGGAAGCAGCCGAAGAAGAAGGCGAAGCCGGGCGCTCCTCCCCCGGCCAGCTTGCCAGCCATTATGCGCCCGACGCGCCGATCCGGCTGAATGCTAAAGAGGTAAGCGGCGATGAAGTGCTCCTCGCCTTCGGGCCGGACGGATTGCCAGGCGCGGCGCTGACACTCAACCTGTCGCGCCAAGGGGATTTGCGCGAAGCGGCGGCCAATCTCTTCCGCTATTTGCAGGAGCTCGATGCGCAGGCGGAAGGAAAATCCATCGCCGTCATGCCGGTGCCTGACACCGGGCTCGGCGAGGCGATCAACGACCGGCTACGCCGCGCCGCTGCGCCGCGCTCTTGATCCCGGATATTCAGTCTTTGCGTTCCGGCGCAAGCAAGAGCGTCGGGATGCCGAAGGTCGCGCCCTTGGGTGTTGCCACCACGGTTCCCTTCTTGCGGCCTTTGCGGATATCGGAAACGGGCACGCCCGCCTCTAAAAGCCGCGCGCGGGCTTTTGTCAGATCGGGATAGCGGAAGGTGATGCCCCAATAATGGTCTTCTTCGGCGCGCTTTTTCTCATCGAGCGAGGAAATATTGTCGAGCGCGAGGCGCAGGCCGAGTTTGCCTTGCAGGAGCGCGATGACGCTATCCGCATCCGGCGTGTTGATCACCACATGATCGATCGCTTCCGCCGCCGCCCGGCCCTCGCCCTCTTTCACCAAAGGCGCGAAAGGCAAGGCAAGCCGGTCCTCCTGTTCGATGAGGAACATGAAAAGGCCGTTCGTTTCTTCCGGCGGCAGCATGACGTTTTTCCAGCGCCGGGGGGCAAGCGCGCCGCCTTCATCCGCCCCTTCGCCGGGCAAAGGATCGCTGGCGCTCAGCCCCTTTTCCCGCAAAAAGGCGGCCGCGCCCGCCGCATCTTCCACCCCGAAAGCAAGGCCGATAATGCCGGCACCGTTTTTCTCCAAATGGGCGCGCAGAATATCGCCGAAGCGGCCCTCGCCTTTCGGCGCCACCAGCTCGATATAGGTGTTGGAAAAACGGAAAAGCGCATTCACCGAGCCGAGGCCCGGATGGCTGCCCCGCCAGGAGGGCAAACGGCCCGTGAGTTTCGTGTAATCGGCGACGGGCCCGTCAAGCTCGGGCACGGCGATGAGGATATGGTCTATGATGTCGATCATGGCATGAGTTTAGGCAAGGCCCGTGCGGCCTGCTAGGATCATCTGCCTGCGATTCAGGCAAAGAGCTTGGCGAAAAAGAGAGATCGGCGTGTCCCAGTCCCGCTCCCCGGCAAAAGCATCCGCAAATCCGGCGCTCACCGAGCGGCTGAAAGAGCTGATCCGGCGCTACGGCGTGCCCGGCGCCTCGCTCGCTGTCTTTTCGGATGGCAGGCTTGAAGAAGCGGCGGCCGGCGTCCTCAATCTGGAAACGCAGGTGCCGGTCACGCCCGAGGCGCTCTTTCAAGTGGGTTCCATCACCAAACTTTATACGGCAACCCTTGCCATGCAGCTTGTGGAAGAAGGCCGCCTTTCCCTCGACCTGCCGGTGCGCACATACCTGCCGGACTTCAAGGTGAAGGATGAGGAGACGAGCGCCCATGTCACGCTCCGCCATCTTCTTTCTCATACGAGCGGTATCGAGGGCGATCTTTTCAAAAATGCCGGGCGCGGCGAGGACCGGATCGAAAAATTCGTGGCGCTTCTGGCAACCCAGGAAAATGTACATCCCCTGGGAGAGATGTTCTCCTATTCCAATGTCGGCTTCGTCATTGCGGGCCGCATGATCGAAGCGGCAAGCGGGCTTTATTGGGACAAAGCCATGCGCACCCGCCTCATCAAGCCGCTCGGCACACCTGCTTTTTCCACGCTGCCCGAACAGGCGATGCGCTATCTGACCGCCATCGGCCATATCAGTTCGCCGGAAAAGGGCCTTGCCGTCACACCTGTCGCTTTTCTTGCGCAGTCGAATGGCCCTGCCGGGGCAACGCCCATGGCGCGGGCGCGCGATGTCATTGAGTTTGCCCGCCTTCATATGCCCGCTCACAAATCGGGGGAAACGGCGCCCGGCACGGCAGCGAACGGCACGCGGGTTTTGAGCGAGGAAAGCGCCCTTGCCATGCGCGCGGAAAATATCCGCTTGCCTCTCGGTATGGAGATCGATGCAATCGGCCTCGGCTTCATGATGTGGCGGGGAGCAAACGGCACTTACGAGATTTTCGGTCATGACGGCTCGACCATCGGCCAAGCGGCCTGGCTCAGGTTTCACCCTGCCTCCGGCACCGCGATCGTGCTTTTGACGAATGGCGGAGACGGCAAAGGCCTTTATCACGAGCTTTTCCCCGCGCTTTTTCAGGAGCTTGCGGGCGTCAAACTGCCGGAGAAAGACTTGGGGCCGGTGCCGGAAAAAATCGATGCGGCCCGCTTCGAGGGCACCTATGCCTGCGGGCTCGGCGAGATGAAGGTGCGCGCCGAGAAGGGCGGGCTTATCTGCAAACGCGTACCTTCCGCCGATTATGCACTGGTGCAGCCGCCGCTCGACATTCCCCTTGAAGCGGCGGGGCCCGATTTCTTTTTCGGGCGCGATCCTGGCCGCACCCTTGCCGCGGGCTATCATTTTCTGGGAGAAGACGGGAGCGGGCGCGCGCAATATCTTCACACCGGCGTGCGCGCCTATCGCCGCACCCTCAAGCCATGAAAAGCGCCATGAGCGATGACACCTTGATAGACCGGCTAAAAGAGATTGTGGGCGCGCCCCATGTCGTCACCGACCCGTTCGAGATGGCGCCTTATCTTTGCGAGCGGCGCGGGCTTTATGAGGGGAAAGCGGCCGCCATCGTCAAACCGGCCAGTACGGAAGAGGTTTCGTGCCTGCTTGCCCTTGCCCATGACACGAAAACGCCGGTCATTCCCATGGGCGGCAATACCGGCCTTGTCGGCGGGCAGATCACGGACGATGCGCGCAGCATTATTCTTGCCCTTGAGCGCATGAAAAAAATCCGCGCTATCGATGCGGAAAACAACACGCTGACGGTGGAGGCAGGGGTCACACTCGCCGCCATTCAGGAAGCGGCGGAAAAAGAAGACCGCCTCTTTCCCCTTTCTCTTGCCTCGGAAGGCAGCTGTCAGATCGGCGGCAATCTTTCCACCAATGCAGGCGGCACGGCGGTGCTGCGCTACGGCAATGCGCGCGATCTCGTGCTTGGGCTCGAAGTTGTGCTGGCGGACGGGCGCATTTGGGAAGGCCTGCGGGGCCTGCGCAAGGACAATACGGGCTATGATCTCAAACAGCTTTTCCTCGGCGCGGAAGGCACGCTCGGTATCATCACCGCCGCCGTTTTGAAACTTTTCCCGCGCCCCAGCGCAAAGGCCGTCGGCTTTGCCGCCGTGCCGGAGCTCGCCAAAACCGTTTCGCTTTTGCATTTCATCGAGGCGCGCACCGGCGGGCTTGTCAGTTCCTTCGAGCTTGTGCCGCGCATCGGCATCGAGTTCGTGACGAAACATATGGAAGGAACGCGCGATCCCTTAAGCACGCCCTCGCCCTGGTATGTGCTGATCGAGCTTTCCTCCGGGGGAACGGCGGACACGCTGCAGACACTATTGACCGAGACGCTGGGCGCGGCGATGGAAGAAGGCCTTGCCCGGGACGGCACGATTGCCCAGTCGGATGCGCAGGCCGATGCTCTTTGGGCGCTGCGCGAAAATCTTTCCGATGTGCAGCGGGAGGAAGGCGGCAGCATCAAGCACGATATTTCCGTGCCCGTCTCCAAAATGCCGCTCTTCATCGAGCGCGCGCTTGAAGCGGTCACAAAAGAAATGCCGGGCATCCGCCCTGTGCCATTCGGCCATATCGGCGACGGCAATGTGCATTTCAATTTGAGCCAGCCGCCCGGCATGGACAAAAATGCATTCTTGAAAGAATGGGACCGCTTCAACCGCATCGTCCATGCCATTGCGCTCGATCTTGGCGGCTCGATCAGCGCCGAGCACGGCATCGGGCAATTGAAGCGCGATGAGCTGGCGGAGATCAAATCGCCGGTGGAAATGGACATGATGCGGGCGCTCAAACAGGCGCTCGACCCTGAGAACATTCTCAATCCAGGTAAAATACTCGCCGCGCGGCAAGAAGGCGGCGCTTAGAGGCTTAATTGCCACCCGGGTTCTTGCGGAAGGGCACAATCTCGGCTTCCGTCTGATCGCCTTCGCCCGTTTCCGGCTTTTCAGCAACCTCTTTGCCCGCCGTGCCAGTTGCTTTTTCTGCGGCTTTCTCCGCCGCCGTTGCCACTGCTTCGGCCTGCCGGTTGTCGCGGAAGGCACCGATGGGCAGGTTCTGCGCCGGCACGACAAGGATTTTATCGACGCGCGGGCCGTCCATATCCGCCACCTCGAAACGGTAGCCGTTCCAGGCAAAATAATCGCCCTCGCGCGGCAGCCGTCCGAACCAGTCGAACATCACGCCTGCAAGCGTGTTCACATCGCTCGATTCGTCCCCCGGCAGCTTCTTCAGCTTCAGGACGCGTTTTGCCTCTTCGGCGGACACGACACCGTCGATGAGATAGGAGCCGTCCACGCGTTTGACGACCGCGTTATTGTCATGCACCGCATGGCCGGAAATATCCCCGACAATGGCGGTAAAGATATCGCGCATGGAAATCGTGCCCACCACCTCGCCATATTCGTCGATGATGAAGGCCATGAACTTGCTTTCCGCCTGCAGAATGCTGAGCGCCTTGAGTACGGAAGCGCGGCGGGGAATGTAAAGCGGCGGCGACATATTGGCGAAAAGCGCCTCGTTCGTTCCCGCATTGAAATCGATGAAAAGATCTTCCATGCGCGCCATGCCGACGGGCGGGCCGTTCTCACCCTTGCGCACGCCGTAGCGCAGTTCCTGATGCTCACGCACCAGTTCCAGGTTCTTCTCGTAAGGCAGCTCCGTGTCGAGCCAGATCATGGAGACGCGCGGCGTCATCATGTCTCCGACGCGCAAATCGCCGAGGCCGAAGACACGGTTCATGATGTCCCGCTCCACCGTCTCGATGGCGCCGGTGGCAACGCCTTCCTCGACCAGATGTTTGATCTCTTCTTCCGTCACGCCGGATGTATCGCGCCCGTTCACCCCGTAAAGGCCGAGCAGTGCATCGCTTGATTTGGACAGCAGCGTCACGATAGGCGAGAGCGCACGGGCGAAGACCGTCATGGGCCGGGCAATGGCCGAGGCAAAGGCTTCCGGGTTCGAGAGCGCAATCTGTTTCGGCACCAGCTCGCCGACGATAAGCGAGAGATAGGTAATGACGATCACAACGAGCGCAAAGGCAGCGGGCCCCGCATACTCCCCGATCATAGGAACGTCCGACATAGTGGCTGCCAAGGGCTCGGCCAAGGTCGCGCCGCCGAAGGCACCGGCGAACACGCCGATCAGGGTAATGCCGACCTGCACCGCCGATAAAAAGCGCCCGGGCTCTGCATGAAGCTGCAGGGCCGTTTCCACGCCTTGCGTATTGGCGCTGCCCTGCTCGCGCTTGCGCGAAAGGAGCGCCTGCAGACGCTGACGGCGCGAGGAAACGACGGCCATCTCCGATAAGGAGAAGAAACCGTTCAGAACGATCAGCACCAGCAAGACAACGATATCAGCGGCCATCAAGGCTCCATGGGCCGGCCGCCTGTTGAAACGGCGTGTTGAGGCGGGCCGGAACGCATCCACTATATCCCAAAAAATACGGGCCTGTGGAGTATGAAGCAGCGCGCGCCGCCCTTCCCGCGCCAATTGGGGCATTTTCGCGCGCTTTGGCCCGGCGCCCCGCACTCTCTCAAAGAGAATCACGCAGGCGCTTAAAAAATGAACGCCCCCTCACATAAAGCCGTCACAAAAGGCTGAGCTGACCCGGCCCGCTCTCCGCCGCGACCGGCGCCATCAGGCTTTCGTCGTCATTCGCCACTTTGTTGACGCGGGTACTGACAGGATGGAAAGCAAGCGCCGGCGCGCCCGGCTCATAAAGCAGTTTCACCGCATCGGCAGGGCGCACATTCTCCGTATCGAGCCAGGCATCCCAGGCGCTTTCATCCAGAATGGCCGGGCTGCGCGGGTGAATGGGGGCCAGCCCGCCCTTCGCAGCCACGGTAACGATCGCCGCGCTTTCGATCTGCGAGCCGTCCGCGCCCATCCAGTCCTCCCAGATCGCCGCCATGGCGAAGAGGCCGCCGCTTTTCAGGTGAATGAAATAAGGCTGCTTGGTGCGGATGTCCCATTCGTAAAACCCGTCTGCGGGAATGAGCGCCCTTCTGTGGCGGATGCCCCCTCTGAAGGAGGGTTTTTCGAGGATCGTTTCGGCCCGCGCATTGATGAGTACGCTGCCCGGAAATTTCTTCATCCAGCTCGGCACGAGCCCCCAGCGCATGAGCGAGAAATGCCGCGCCCCGTCCCGCGTGTGCCCCTCGCCCGTATGGATGACCGGCACGGGCTGGGTGGGGGCGATGTTCCGGCGCGCAGGAAAATTCGGCTGCTCGGCATAGCCGAACAGCTCTTTCATCGCCTGAGGCGGGGTGGTGATGACGAAGCGGCCGCACATGGGCGAAGATTAGGAGATTCGCCGCAAGCGCGCATCAAAGCGCCCGCCGGGCCACGCATCCGTGATGGTGTTTCGAAAAGGCGCCAAGCGCGCGTTATGCTATACTGGATGCTATTCTGGCGCCCCGCGACGGGTGAAACAGCAAGGAAGACGTTTTGGCGCCCAAATCCTCGACTGCGAAAAAACCGGCGGCAGCCGCTTTTACCCCGCACGATCATTCGCTTTGCGTGGACGATGCCCTTGCCCGCGCAAGGGCGCTTTGCGATGCCGCCGGGGTGCGCCTCACGCCCATTCGCGAGGAAGTATTGCAAATCGTCTGGAGTTCGCACCGGCCCATCGGCGCCTATGACGTGCTCGCCAAGCTCGGCAAGAAGCACGACAATCCCAAACCGCCCACGGTTTACCGCGCGCTCGACTTTCTTCTGGAACAGGGGCTTGTCCACCGCATCGAATCGCTGAATGCCTATATCGGCTGCAGCCATCAGGATCTGGGCAGCATGGGCGCTCATAACAGCCAGTTCCTGATCTGCCGGTCCTGCGGTAATGCCAAAGAAATCGCGGACCCGGCCATCGGCGAGGCCCTGCAGAAAGTGGCGGCGGCGGAAGGCTTCAAACAGGAAAAGCGCGTCATCGAGATTACCGGCCTCTGCCGGGACTGCGCGGCAAGTTAGCGGAAACGGATTTCACGGCATGCGTAAAAACGATTATGGCCGCTCGGCCTTCCGGCGGGCGATGCTTCCCGCCCTCGCCCTTTTCCTCCTGACACCTGAAACGGAAGCTGCCGAGATCGGCGCCCGCAACGGACCTTTCGTACTGACGGATAAAAACCTCAGCGATCTTATTGTTAACGGCTATGAGATCCGGACCGCCCTCGGCAACAGTCTGATCGTTCAAAAAGGCACATCGGTTTTCTCCTGCTCCTTCGCAACGGACGCCGAAAAACTCTCCTTCAAGCCCTATTTCCAATGCGCCGAGCTGCACGAGGAAGGCAGGCTGGGCGCGGAAATCAGCCAAAATATCCCATCGGGTGCTGCCTCACCGACCGACCGCCGGGACGCCGCACCCGCTTCCGGGCTGGCTCCCCGCCATAGCCACTAAAACGGCTATTTCCTGTATTTCCAGACGAAATGATTGTTAACCACTGACCGCTAGTCTCGGCCCGAGGAAGCACGCTCCGGCCCCGCCGGCAGCGGGCTATGAGGAGGTATGCTCAAAACGGGGGCCCGCACGCCTTGACCGGCGCAGACAAACAGACCGCCAGCACCGCGCAGCCAGACTCCGCCCGCCCCATTGGCGGGATCGGCTATCCGCGCACGCTCGGCAAAGTCGCGCGCGGCAAGAACATCCATGAAGATACTCTTCTGGCCACGGACTACCTCAATCATTTCAACGAAATCGTCATGCTGCTCGACATGGTCGCGGATATTCCCGAATGCATGGAAGATGCGCGCGAGTGGCAGCCCAAAAGCTATGCGGACCATTTCCGCGATTCCTGTTTTCAGGACAAGGAACTGGCGATCCTGGCCTACGAAAACGCGCCCATACGCTACCGCCTGCCTTTCGACCATCTGGTCGCGCAGATGGATGCGACGGCGCTTGCCGGTTTGAAAGCCATCGAAGCGGCGATCGCGGCGGGCGATGAGGTGCGCACGAAAAGCACGGTCTCCGCTGTGACGGGGCAGCTTCGCCAATATATCGATCTGACCAGCGCCATCATCAACGGCCACAACATGACGTCCGAGCAGGACGAGATCGACGCGCTGCTTGCCAGCGAAGATGTGGACGATCTGGCCGCCCTGCTGAAATCCTCCTGAGCTTCATATCCTCACGGCGCAAGGCCCCGCTGCCCCTGCGGAAGGGGCTTTTGCGCCGATAAATCCCGCCTTCCTTGCTGGCAAGCGCCCCGGCAGTGTTATAGTCCTGCCTTCAGAACTGCCATGAAAACAAGAAGCCAATCAGGGAGGCTCTCATGACCTATAAACCTTTCGATCTGACCGGCAAGGTCGCGCTCGTCACCGGCGGCAACCGAGGCATCGGGCTCGGCATGGCCGAAGCGCTGGCCCAATCCGGCGCCGATGTCGCCATCTGGGGCACCAATGAAGAGCGCAACGCGGACGCGGTGAAAAAGCTCGAAGCGCACGGCGTGCGCGCCTATGGCCGCAAGGTGAATGTGGCGAACGAGCAGGAAGTCGTGGACGGCATGCTGGAAACCGTCGCCGCCATGGGCCGTATCGATTCCATCTTCGCCAATGCCGGCATCGGCTACGGCGCCCCCTCCTTCACCGAAATGTCCACGGAAGTTTACCGCAAAGTGCTCTCGGTCAATCTCGACGGCGTTTTCTGGACGCTGCGCGAGGGCACGCGCCACATGGTCGAACGCGCCAAGAACGGCGACCCCGGCGGCTCCATCGTCGGCATTGCCAGCCTTGCCGCCATCGAAGGGGCAGCCCGTAATCAGGCTTATGCGGCAACGAAAGGCGCTGTCATTTCCATGATCCGCTCCACGGCGGTGGAATTTGCCCGTCACGGCATCCGCGCCAACGCCATTCTGCCGGGCTGGATCGCAACGGACATGACCTCGCAGGCGCAGGCCGCGCCCGCCTTTGCCGAAAAGGTCATCCCGCGCGTGCCGATCCGCCGCTGGGGCGAGCCGGAAGATTTCGGCGGCATGGCCGTTTATCTCGCCTCCGATGCCTCGGCCTATCACACCGGCACGACGCTGATCATCGACGGCGGCTATTCGATTTTCTAACAAACACGCGGGGACCGGCTCTACCGGTCCCCGCGCTCCTCAGCGCAGGCTTTCTTCAAGGCGGGGCCGATGGAAGACCAGATCGACAGACGCCTCATCCTCGCGGCCCGGGCCGTGGTTTTTCTCTTCCGCGAATTCGAGCAGCTGGCGCGCCGGCACGACATCACCGTGCCGCAATACCGATTCTTGATGTTTTTGAAGCGGGGGCCGAAGCGGGCGGGCGAGCTTGCCGTCGAAGCCTCGATCCGCAAACCGACCGCCTCCGCGCTTATCGCCGATATGGAGCGGCGCGGTCTCATCATGCGCGAGAAAGACGCCGATGATGCGCGCAGCGTCAAACTGCGCCTGACGGAAAGCGGCCTTGCCAAGCACCGCGCCTTCGAGCTGGAACTTGCCCGTTTCCTACCCACCCTTCTTTACGAGGGAGATATGGAAAAAATACTCGATGCGCTCTCCGAGCTCGCCTATCTCCTCGACACCCGCCGCTATGAGGCCTCGCCGCATCTGGCCGATGAAATGGCCGCGCCCCAGGACAATTGAGCCCCCTCGCCGCCGCCTGCCACTGGCCCCGTTTCTGCATCGCCTGCTTCACGAAGCTTTGAGAATTCGAAAAAACGGAAAGGATGCCCGTTTCCAGCCATGCCCTGCGCCCGAAACCTGTCCCATAGCGGCTCCCATGGCCGCGCCCCGGCCCGCGCGTTCTGTGTCTTTTTGATACAGGTGCTCGTTGCTGGCGCCCTTCTTGGCGCGGGGCCCGCGGCCTATGCCCAAACGGGAGGCAAGTCCGGACGGGCGGCGGCTTATTGGGCAGATGTGCTGCGCGTCGCGGAGATTCTGGGCTCCGTTCACTATATGCGCGATCTGTGCGATGGCAGCGAAGGCCAGGTTTGGCGCGAAAAAATGCGCGAACTCCTGAAAGCGACCGAGCCGGACGAACAGACGCGCGAGCTCCTGGTCGGCCATTTCAACAGCGCCTATCACAAGGCCCGGATCGCTCATGGGCGCTGCTCGGGCAAGACGGTGACGGAAATCAACCGGCTTCTGGATGAAGGCGCGAAGCTCTCCGCCCGCCTCTCCGCCATCGCCCGGCCTTAACCATAATCGGGCGACCCTGAGCGGATTTTTATTTACCCTCCCTTGCTTAACGCCGGGCGAGAGGTTAACCGTCTCCTATCTTTCATCGCGCAAGCCAGAAAAATTTGTGTTACAACAACACAAATCTGCAGACTTTGCCGGTCCCTTTTCGATCCCGGCGGCGTTTGTGTCATACGGAGGGTGCGGCCCGTCCGACTTGCAAACTGGAAAAGTGAGCACCCGTTTTAATGTCTAAAACCCGACCCACGCGCGTGAGCCTTCTGTCCGATCTGGACGATGCGGATTTTGAAACCGAGGCCACCGATGCGCTCTTTCCGAGCGAAGATGAGCAGCGCCAGCTGGCGCTCGATCTCTTACTCGATGCCTGGGAAGAAGCGCTGCAGGCCGGCGCGTCCGCCGACATCGTGGCAAGCGCCGCGCTTTACGCGGCCTTCAGCGACATGGTCGATGTGCTGGGCGAAGATAATGTCGCCGACATGGCCGAAAATCTGGCCGACCGGATCCGCCACGGCGAATTCACGCTTCAGCGCACCCATCACTAAGTCTTAAAGCGCCCAAACGAAAAGCGCCCCGGCATAGCCAGGGCGCTCTTTTCTTTTGCGGCAGTGCCTGCCTCAGACCACCGCTTCGATGAGATGCGGACCTTTTGTGCGCATGCAGCGGGAAAACTGATCGGCGAATTCTTCCGCCGTTTCCGCGCGCATCGCCTCGACGCCCATGCCCTGCGCAAGCTTCACCCAATCAAGCTCGGGATTATGAAGATCGAGCATGGAAAGCGCCTTGGGCCCGGCATTTTCCGCGCCCACCCGCATCAGTTCCACATTGAGGATCGCATAGGAACGGTTGGCGAAGATCACCGTCGTCACGTCGAGCCCTTCGCGCGCCTGGCTCCACAGCGTTTGCAGCGTGTACATCGCCCCGCCGTCGCCGTGCAGGCAGACGACCTTGCGATCCGGGCAGGCAACGGCTGCGCCCGTCGCCACAGGCAGGCCCTGGCCGATCGAGCCGCCGGTCAACGAGAGATGATCGTGCGGGGCGGCATTGGCGGTATAGATCGCCGGACCGATACCCGAGGTCGCCGCTTCATCCGAAACGATCGCGCCTTCCGGCAGATAATGGCCGATGATCTGGCCCGCCGTGAAACTGTCGAGTTTGCCTGAGGGCAGCTCCGGCTTTTCGAGCGGGGCGACATGGGCCGGTTCTTTCGGCGCGCCGATGGCCTCGGCAAGCGCCGTGAGCGCGCCCACCCCGTCTTCATGAGCATGGGCAAGCATGAGAATGTCGCAGCCCTCCGGCGTCAGCCAGCTCGCCTTGCCGGGATAGGCAAAGAAGGAGACGGGCGGCTTCGAGCCGATAATGATCATCTGTTCGGTACCGGCGAGGTTTTCCTCGATCTGCTCGGCAAAATAAGGAAGCCGCTCGATGGCAACGCGCCCCGCCCCGCGCTGCAGGCGCGGCGTGAAAGTGTCGCAGATCAGCCGCGCGCCGGATTTCGCTGCGATGCGGCCCGCCTCATGAAGCCCCTCTTCCTTCAGCGCTTCACCGCGAATGAGAATGACCGTTTTCTTGCCGTTCTTGAGCGCGCCGGCGGCCCGTTCCACCGCTTTCTCGCTGACCGGCGCAGGGCCGGTCACAGGCAAGGCCGGTGCCGGGCCGTCCGCTTCTAGCCAGGCGGTATCGGCCGGCAGGATCAATGTCGCCACCTGCCCCGGCGCCTGACGGGCAGCGGCGACGGCGCGGGCGGCATCGGCCGCCACATATTTGGGGTGGCTCGATGAATGCACCCAGCCGGAAACCGGAGCAGCAAAGCCTTTGATGTCCGAGGCGAGCGGCGCATCATATTGCGCGTGATAAGTCGCATGATCGCCGACAATATTGACGAGCGGCGTTGAGGCGCGACGGGCATTGTGAAGATTGGCAAGGCCGTTGGCGAGGCCGGGGCCGAGGTGAAGCAGCGTTGCCGCCGGCTTTTCCGCCATGCGGCCATAACCGTCGGCAGCCCCCGTCACCGCGCCTTCGAAAAGGCCGAGCATGGCGCGCATGCCGGGCACCTTGTCCAGCGCCGCGACGAAATGCATTTCCGAGGTGCCGGGATTGGTGAAGCAGACCTCCACGCCTGAATCCACCAGCGTCTGCACCAGACTTTCTGCACCGTTCATTCGTTCCGCTCCCTCTTTTTCGTCCGGCTCTTCACAGGAACCGTTCCCATAGTACACGTCCACTCACGCCGAGGCCGAACAGAATAATCAGCCCGGCTGAGACGTGATTGATGATTTCCAGCATCTTGTCGCTCATCCGGTTGCGGAAACGCCCGACAAAGCCAGTCAAAAGCGCCCACCAGAGTGCCGATCCGGCCACCACGGAAGCAACCAGCAAAAGCGCGCGGCCATAATCCTCGCTGCCCACGGTAAAACCTGCAATGCCGCCGAATATCGCCATGAAACCCAGCATGGTGGCCGGGTTCGTGATGGTCAGGAAAAATGTCGTCCCGATGACGGGCAGAAGATCGCCCAAGGCGTTTTCCGGCAGGCTGTCATCGAGATGCGGCTGGGCAAACCAGGTGCGGATACCGAGCCCGATCAAGAAAAGCCCGCCCAGCAATTGCAGCCAGAAAGAATGGGTCTTCACGAACGTAATCGCCGCCGTTACGCCGAAAGCGGCAATGATCGCAAAAACCCCATCGCCAATGGCCGCGCCGGAACCGGAGGCAAAGCCGTTGACCGCGCCATATTTCAGCGTCCGGCGGATGCAGATGAGATTGACCGGGCCGATGGGGGCGGCCACCGCCACCCCGACCAGAATACCGCTCACCAGGAGCGTCAGATATTCCATGCCCGGTCTCTTCCTCTTTCCGGCGTGCCCTCTACGGCGCGGGGGCCTTGAGCCCTGCTTACTTGCCGACAACCACCACGTCGTTGCCGGGCGGGTCCGCATAGAGTTTTTCAACCAGATCGGCGCGCCGCGCAAGGGCGGTGGACTGGTTGATATAGCCTTTATCCGTCAGCTCGCCCGCATCGATGCTGGGCGGCTCGCTCATCAGCATCGCCCGGCTGACCCGCGTCGAAGAACCGGGATTCGTGCTGTTGTGTTTGGCAAGGCCTGCGCCCAGTTTTTCGAGCACGCCCTGATGGGTGATCAATTCTTCCGGCGCGAGGTTCTCATCGCCCGCGCATTTGCGGCAGGCGGGAATATTCGGGAACCCCAGAATGCCGATATATTCCTTGTCGAGCCCGGTCACGAGCGCGTCCTGCAACAGGCCGCCGGCCGCCTCGATGGCCTGCACGCGCAGGCGCCCCGCGCTCACCCAGGTGCCGGTTGAGAGTTTAAAGTCTTCGGCCACGCGCCCGTCAAAGACGAGCCCCTCTTCGGGCCGGTCCTCATCGACGAACTTCGCCGCATCACCCAGCCGGTAGAAGCCTTCCTCGTCGAAGGCTTCCGCCGTCTTTTCCGGGTTCTTGTAATAGCCCTTGGTGATGCAGTCGCCTTTGACGCGCACTTCGAGCTTGGAGCCGGTGGGCACGAGCTTAAGCTCGATGCCCGGCAGCGGCAGACCGAGAAGACCCATGCGCTCGGTTTCCCAATGCACGTTCATGATGGTGGGCGCGGTTTCCGTCGCCCCATAGCCGGAGGAAAAGACGATCCGCTCGCCGGTAATGCGCACCGCGACTTCCTGAATGCGGTCGTAAAGGTCCTGGCTGAGGGCCGCCCCGCCATAGGCGAGCGTGCGGATATTGGAAAAGAAGTTGCGCGCCAGATCGTCGTCTTTTTCCAGCTCCGGCACCAGCATGCCGTAGGCGGCCGGTACGTTGGAATAAGAGGTCGGCGCAATCTCGCGCAGGTTCTGCAGCGTTTCCTCGAACTGCCCCGGTACCGGGCGGCCGCCATCGATATACATCGTGCCGCCGGAGGTGAGCAGATTGTTCAGGATCGCATTGCCGCCGAAACAATGGTTCCAGGGCAGCCAGTTGAGCATGACGGGCACGCGGTCAGGCTCTTCATCGACGACGCTCGAGGGCATCACCGCATTGGTGCACATCATCAGCTGCGTGGTGATGACGGCTTTCGGCATGCCGGTGGAGCCGGAAGTGAAAAGATATTTCGCGACCATGTCATCGCTGAGCCGCGCATAGCTTTCCTCGACAGCGTCTCCCGGACGCGTTTCAAGGAGCGAGGCAAACGGTGTCCCGGCTTCCCCGTCGACGCTGACGACTTCCACGCCATCCAAATCGAGCGCGGCCAGCGCTTTTGCAAAAGGCGCCGTTTCCTGCACGAAGATGAGCTTCGGCTCGACGAGGTTCACCACATATTTCAGCTTGTCGAAATCGCTACTGATAAGGCTATAGGACGGCGAGACGGGCGCCACCGGCACCCCCGCCAGAATGGCGCCGTAAGTCAGCAGCGCATGTTCGAGCGAGTTGGCCGAGAGGATCATCACCGGCTTCGTCTGATCAAGACCGCGGTCGAGCAATGCCTGGGCGATTGCGTTTACCTTGGCATTTGCGTCCTTATAGGACAGCAACTCCCAGGGGCCATATTTCTCCCCCGACGCGGGCGTTTTACGCTTGCCGAGCCAGGTTTGATCCGGGCGCTCTTCGGCCCAGCGGCGCAAAGGCTCGATCAGGTTCGCCGCGCGCGGCTTCAATTCATGAGGATTGGCCAGAATGATCGAGCCGTCTGCGCGGCGCTTCACATCTACCCGCCGCTCCAAATATCGCGGATCGCGAAAGGCCGGTTTGTTCATGGCCTCTTCCTCCCAGAGTTCGTTTCTTTGTTGTTGAATGCCTTACGCCTTGACGTCGATCACCATGCGCCCGCGCACTTTGCCGGCCAGAATGTCCCCGGCAAGTTTCGGCAGATCGGCAAGCCCGGCCTTCGTCGTCATCGCGTCGAGTTTTTTCAGGTCGAGGTCCTTGGCAAGCCGCGACCAGGCCTCTTCGCGGGCCGCTTTCGGCGCCATAACGGAATCGATGCCGATCAGCTTTACCCCGCGCAGGATGAAGGGCATGACCGTGGCAGGCAGATCCGGCCCCTGCGCCAGACCGCACGCCGTCACCGTGCCGCCATAAGCGGTTTGCGCGAGCACATTGGCAAGCGTGTGGGAGCCGACGGCATCCACCGCCGCGGCCCAGCGCTCCTTGCCGAGCGGTTTACCTTTTTCGGAAAGTTCCGCACGGTCGATGATCTCCTCCGCGCCGAGGCTTTTCAGATAGTCGGCTTCCGAGGCGCGGCCCGTGGAGGCAAGTACGCGGTAGCCGAGCTTGGAAAGAAGCGCGATCGCAACGGAGCCGACGCCGCCAGCAGCCCCCGTCACCAGGACATCGCCGTCACCGGGTTTAACGCCCTGCTTTTCAAGGCCAAGCACGGAGAGCATGGCCGTATACCCGGCGGTGCCGATGGCCATGGCCTGCTCGAGGGAAAGGCCCTCCGGCAGCTTCACCAGCCAGTCGCCTTTGACGCGGGCTTTTTCCGCATAACCGCCATGATGACCCTCACCGACACCCCAGCCGTTGAGCACGACTTTATCGCCCGGCTTGAAGCCCGGATTGTCCGAGGCGGTGACGGTGCCGGAAAAATCGATACCCGGAATAAGCGCGGGCTTGCGGATGATGGGCGAGGCGCCGGTCAGCGCCAGACCGTCTTTGAAGTTGATCGTGGAGGCGGCGATATCGACGGAGACATCGCCTTCCATCAAATCGGCCTCGTTGAAATCCACGATCTCGGACTTCTGCCCATCATCGGTTTTCGTCACCAGCAGCGCGCGGAACGTCTCGCTCATCAATGCCATCCCTCTAGACTTTTATGCTGGGGGTCTTCACGCCCCCGTTTTACGGGGATTCCCCCGCGAATTTGGCCCTCACACGACCCCAAAACGCCGCCACGGTCAAGTCACGCAATGGCCGGGCCTGCCAAGGGCTGCTAGACTATAGGCGGCAGGGGATTCCTCAAACCCGGAGGCATCTTCATGAATGAAACCGAAACTGCAGGAACACGCGCCCTTTTCCGCCCGGCCTTCACCCATATGGCCTTTCATACCGCCGATATCGATAAAACGGCGGCCTTCTACATGCGCTTTTGCGGCATGGAGAATGTGCATGAGCGGGAAAATGACGGTATCCGCGTGATCTGGCTGGCCGAACCCGGCAAGGAGCATGAATTCGTGTTCGTGCTGATTGCAGGCGGCAGGCCCGATCCCCAGCCCGAGCACGACATGAGTCATCTCGGCTTTGCGCTGGAAAGCCGGAAGGCGGTCGATGAGATTGCCGAGAAAGGCAAGGCGCATCTTTTCTGGGAACCGCGGGACCTGCCTCCGCCGGTGGGCTATTTCTGCGCGCTTAAAGACCCTGACGGACGTGTGGTCGAATTTTCCTACGGCCAGCCGCTCGGCCCACCGCAAGGCGGCCTTTGCCGGCAATGCCGAAGATCCGGTTCGGCCCATGCGAGGTCAGATCGACGAAGCGCTCCAGCGTCAGCCGGCCCGCGTTCACATGATCGAGCATGATCGGCACCAGCGTTTGCACACCGGGCATGCCGGAGGGCGAATTGGGATAGGTGTGGGATTTTTCTTCCAGCGTATGAGGCGCATGGTCGGAGCCGATGACATCGACAATGCCTGCGGCCACGCCCCGCCAGATGCCCTCACGGTGATGGGCATCGCGGATCGGCGGGTTCATCTGCGCAAGCGTGCCGATTTCATCGTAACAATCGGGCGCCACAAGGGTGAGATGCTGCGGCGTCGTTTCCACCGTCGCAATGTCCTTGTGAGCGGCGAGAATGTCCATTTCCTCGGCCGTTGAAATATGCAGGACGTGGATGCGCTTGCCTTCCTCGCGCGCCAGCCGCACGAGGCGTTCGGTGCACTGGATGGCGGCGATATGATCGCGCCAGACCGGATGCGTGTGCACATTGCCGGTTTCGGCAAGCGGACGGCGCTCGCGCAGGCGGAACTCGTCTTCGGAGTGAAAGGCGGCGCGGCGGGTCAGATTGCGCAGCACCTCGCGCACATGATCATCGTCCGGCACGAGCAGATTGCCGGTGGACGAACCCATGAAAACCTTGATGCCGCAGCAGCCCGGCTGGCGCTCCAGCTCCGGCAGCTCCTTGGCGTTTTCCGTCGTTGCTCCTGCATAGAAAGCGAAATCGCAATACATGCGGTGGCGCGCGCGGGAGACTTTATCGGCCAGCGCTTCGGGCGTCGTCGTCGGCGGCTTGGTATTGGGCATTTCAAAGACGCCCGTCACCCCGCCTTTGACGGCGGCACGCCCGCCGCATTCCAGATCTTCCTTATGCGCCGCCCCCGGCTCACGCAGATGCACCTGGCTGTCGATAACGCCGGGCAGCACATGCAGGCCCTGCGCGTCGATCACTTCTGCGGCATCCGCTGCCCCGATCTGACCGATCGCCGCGATCTTCCCATCCTTGACCGCCACATCCCCCGGTCTTTGCCCGTCATGATTGACGATGATTCCGCCGCGGATCAGAAGGTCGTAGGTTTTGCTCATCGGGGGCCGGCCTTTCCTCTTGTCTTCTCAAGCAATGTAACCGCTGCATCATAGACCGCTTCGACGGTCAAATCGCCCATCGCGCAATCGGGGCTGTTGCGGTCGAAGGCGGGATCGGCCTCGATTTCCTCCAGGCAGCGCGGGCCGCGCACAAAGGCGGCATGCTCGCCCCAGGGCGCATAGAGATTTTCCTGGGTGGGGCCGAAAAGACCAAGGGTGGGCGCCCCCGCCGCCGCTGCCAGATGCATCAGACCGGAATCATTACCGACATAAAGCGCCGCGCGCCTAAAACAAGCGGCCGCCGTCACAAGGTCCGAGCCCACCTGATCGATCAGCCGCTCTTTCGGGATCGCTTCATAAATCAGGCCGATCTGGTCCTGCTCGCCGGGGCCGCCCTGGAGCATGATGTCCGCGCCTTCGAGCGGGGCGCCCGGTGCCGTGATCCGCAGCGCGAAGTCCGCATAGCGCTCCGAGGGCCACATTTTCTTCGGCCAATTGGCCGTCGGGCCGATGACGAGCACCTTGCGCCCGTCCGGAATGAGTTCGGCGGCGCGCGCCTCGGCCTCTTTCGTCAGCCAGACCGTGGGGCATGGCGGCGGATCGAGCCCCAGCACCGAGCCGATATGCGGCACCCGGTGGAGCGAATGATTGGGCCGCAGGACCCGGCGCCGCCAGGTGCGCAGCACATAGGACGTCGCCGAGCCGCGCAGGTCCACAACCATGGACCAGCGCTGCGCCCAGACCTCCTTCAGAAGGTCGATCCAATGACCCGAGCGGCGTTTCTTGCGCATCACATGGACATGCTCGACCTGAGGATTGGCGCGGAAAAGATCCGCCGGCCCCGGCCCGCAAGCCACGGTGAAGCGCGCGCCGGGATACTGCGCCATCAAATGAGCCAGCACCCCGGTGGTGAGAACAGCATCGCCCAAGTAACTCGAGCTGATAAAAAGTATACGCATCGACTTCTTTCATCCCCAGAAGCTCACCGGTTATACGAAGTCGCAGAACATGTGCCAAGCGCTGCGATAGCGCTCACAATCCGGTAACCCCGTTGCGTCCGGGCGCAAGGGAGCCTAAATCTGAAGGCCAACGGAAAGGTGACACTCATGGCCTCACGTGCCTGCCTCTTGCCGGAGCGCGGTATTCTGCGGATATCGGGACCCGACGCCCGTTCGTTCCTGCAAGGGCTTTTGACGCAGAACATGGATCTCGTAAGCGAGGACCGCGCCGTCTATACGCTTATGCAGACGCCGCAGGGCAAATTCCTCTTCGATCTTTTCCTGATCAAGGACGGAGACGGCTATCTGGCCGATTGCGAAGCGGCCCGCGCCAAGGAGATTCTGAAGCGCCTCTTCTTCTATAAGCTGCGCGCGAAAGTGGAACTCGCGGACCAAAGCGGGAACGATGCCGTGGCCGTGCTGCTCGATGAAGGCCACGAGAGCACGCCGGGCGCAGCCGAAGACGGGCTCTGCGGCGTCACTTATGTGGACCCGCGCCTGCCCGCGCTTGGCAAACGGGTCATTCTGCCGCGCGAGACGGCCGAGCTTTGTCTGCGCGACGGAGGCTATGAACTCACCGGCGCCGATGCCTACCATGAAAAGCGCATGGCGCTCGGCGTACCGGAAGCCGGCTTCGAGCTTTTACCGGAAAAGACCTTTCCCCTCGAAGCCAATCTCGATTCGCTTCATGCCTTCGATTTCAAAAAGGGGTGTTTCGTCGGCCAGGAAGTCGCCTCGCGCACGAAGCGGCGCGGCCAGGTGCGCAAACGGATTCTGCCCGCCGAAATTCAAGGCGAAGAGCTTGCCCCCGGCGAGGCCGTGACGCGGGAGGGGCGCACTGTCGGCGAAGTCCTCTCCGTGCTCGGCTCCCATGCGCTCATTCAGGTGAAAACTGCGCAAGCGGCCGGCGAACTACAGGCCGGCGATAGCGTTTTACACATTCATCTGCCGGACTGGGCGGATTTCACGCTTGAGGCATCCGGCGACGAGAACGACGCATGAACCTGACGCGTTGCAGCTGGCCGGGGGAAGACGCGCTTTACCTCGCCTATCATGATGAAGAATGGGGCGTGCCGGAATATGACGACCGCGCGCTTTTTGAAAAGCTTCTGCTCGAAGGCTTTCAAGCCGGGCTTTCATGGATAACCATTTTGCGAAAGCGCGAAAACTTCCGCGCCGCCTTCGACGGCTTTAATCCTGAAAGAATAGCGCGCTACACGCCGAAGAAAGTCGAAAGCCTGTTGCAGGATGCAGGCATCATCCGCCATCGCGGCAAAATCGAAGCGGTAATCGGCAGCGCCAAAGCCTATCTCGATATTATGGAGAATGAGGGAAGCTTTTCCGATTTCATCTGGGACTTTGCAGACGGCACACCGAAACAAAACCGCTTCGCATCGATGAAAGAAGTACCAGCGGAAACGGAAATGAGCCGCGCGCTTTCCAAAGAGCTTAAACGCCGCGGCTTTAAATTCTGTGGACCGACGATCGTCTATGCCTTCGCGCAAGCAAGCGGGCTTGTGAACGATCACATGACGACGTGCTTCCGTCATGGCGATTGTGCGCAACTTGCAATAAGAAAATAAGACCTATCACTCTTTCGCCACATTCGTTCCGCATCGCAGCCTCATTACCTTCTTACGCTCTTCCCGGTTCTTAATGACAATTGGGGAGTGATTATGTTTTCGCGCTCATCACAAAAACAGAGTGCGGGGTCGTCGCGCACATCTTCCGACGCGTTCAGCACCGAAAAATCCAATTCCGAAAAATCCAGCGAAGAGAAGAAGGACGATAAAACGATGGCGTCATCTTTATCCGACACGGCGGGGGAAACTACGGGCCGGTCCATTCCTGCTTATGAAATGAAACGCCCGCCGGTGCGCACGCTGGGCGGCGCGCCGCAATCCCAGCCGCAAGCTCAGGCCCAGAACGAGCGCCACGCGCATTTGCATGTGGGCCGCGGCCTCGACCTGAAAGGCGAGATCCGCTCCTGCGAGGCTTTGGTCATCGAGGGGAATGTGGAAGCGGAAATCGAATCGGGCTCGCTCACGGTCGGTGAAAGCGGCGTCGTCAAAGGCCAGGCCAATGTCGATGAAGCGGAGATTGAGGGGAATTTCGACGGCACGCTCAACGTAAAAGGCTGCCTTGCGATCAAATCGACCGGGAAAGTGCGCGGCACGATCCATTACGGCGAGTTGCGCGTGGAACAGGGCGGCCAGCTGACGGGCGAGCTTGATGTCGGCACGCCGAAAGCGGGCGCCAAATCCGGTTCACCCGAAAACAAAGCCGGCGAGACGCAGAAGAAAGCCGTTAACTCGTAAAATCTGAAGCTCTATGGCTGAAGCCAATCGCCCGCGCGCGTGCCCCCCTTGCCCCCCGCAAATGTGAAACGCGCGCGGCGATTCCCTTCCCGGGCCAGCCTCAGCCAGTCGATTTCCGCGATCTGAACCCGGATCACGGCAAAATTATCGCGCCCGTCGTCAAGGCGGGCGCGCTTAGGGATGCGTCCCTCCACATCCCCCGGCAAGCCGGTGCCGGGCGCGGCGCGGGCGGTTCCGGGCGCCGCTTCCACAAGATAAGCGCGCAGGCTGGAATCGCTCGCCCCTTCCCAGGCCGCATCCGCCACTGCGTCTCTTATATGCACAGCGCCTTTCGCCTTGATGCGCAGCTGCACGTCGCCCTCACCGTCATAACCGAGCAAGGTAACGTCGGGGCAAGCTCGAATTTCCGCGCATTTGGCCGAGCGGGCATCGGTGTGAAGGCGGATGAGGCCGGTGCTCACATCCACCTCGCGCAGGATGATCGTGCGCGCTTGGGGGCTGCCGTCCAGCCCGCGCGTTGCGAGCACGGATTTGTTGAAGGCCGCGCCGGGCTTTGCCGCCCCTTCCAGCGCCGCGCGCACCGCGCGCCAGACCGTCTCCAGCGTTTCACCTGCCGCTTCGGTGCCCGCGCGCCCCGCTAAATCCGCCATTCTGCCCCCTGTTTACTGCAATCTCAGTAAGCCTATAGCCATAAAGGCCTTAGTCGCCTATTTTCTGAGCATCGTCATATAGTTTGAGATACCGCTTCGCGCGACCCAAACTATGGGTCAATAAGGCCGGGCCGCAAACCGGCCATTTCATGCGAAGCGCAACGACCGGGTGGGAACGCGTGACAAAAGTCGTGATTAGCGGGACCGGTGTTTTTACGCCGCCCAACTCCATCAGCAATGAAGAGCTGGTGGAATCCTTCAATGAATATGTGCGCCGCTTCAACGAGGCCAATAAGGCCAAGATCGAAGCCGGGGAAGTGGAGGCGCTTTCGCCTTCCAGCACCGAATTCATCGTCAAAGCCTCCGGCATCAAGAGCCGGTACGTGATGGACAAGGAAGGTATTCTCGATCCCGACATCATGTGCCCGCGCCTCCCGGAACGCTCGAATGACGAACCCTCGATCCTGGCGGAAATGTCGGTGGACGCCGCCAAGAAGGCGATGGCCCAGGCCGGCAAGAAACCGCAAGACATCGATGCCGTCATCGTCGCCTGTTCCAACCTGCAGCGCCCCTACCCGGCCATTGCCGTTGAAGTGCAGGACCTGCTCGGTATCGACGGTTTCGGCTTCGACATGAATGTCGCCTGTTCCTCGGCCACCTTCGGCATCAAGGCAGCCCATGACATGGTGCAGTCCGGCGGGGCGAACTGCGTGCTCGTGGTCGATCCTGAAATCTGCTCGGGCCATCTCAACTTCCGTGACCGCGACAGCCATTTCATTTTCGGCGATGTGTGCACCGCCATCATCGTGGAACGCGCGGACCAGGCGAAATCGAAACATGCCTGGGAAATTCTCGGCACCAAGCTGCTGACGAAATTCTCCAACAATATCCGTAACAATTTCGGCTTCCTGAACCGCGCGGCGCCCGAAGCAATGAACCTCGACGACAAGCTTTTCGTCCAGGAAGGGCGCAAAGTCTTCAAGGAAGTGGTGCCCATGGTCGCCCAGCTCATCACCGACCATCTGGCCGAGAAGAAGCTCGATCCGGCCGAGCTGAAACGCATGTGGCTGCACCAGGCCAATATCAACATGAACGATTTCATCGGCCGGAAAGTGCTGGGCCGCGATCCTTCGCCCGAAGAACAGCCCAATATCCTGCATGAATATGCCAATACGAGCTCGGCCGGCTCCATCATCGCCTTCAGCCAGTTCTCCGATGATTTGCCCGAAGGTGCGCTCGGCGTGATCTGCTCCTTCGGCGCCGGCTATTCGGCGGGCAATGTGATTGTCCGGCGGCTCGCCGCTTAAAAGGCAGCCATCCGCGAAAAACAAAACCCCGGCGCCTTGCGGCTGCCGGGGTTTTCTTTTGCCGGAAAGCTTTTTCTATTGAACGTAAGGCTGGACGGAAACGATCTGGAAGGTGCGGGTTTCTCCATCCTGTTCTTTCACGGAAAGATATTCGCCTTCCTTGATTTCGTGGCGGTCGAGTTTGAAGAAGGGCTCGTTATCGTCCGTTTCTTCTTCATCGTAATCGAACACCCAGCCCCGGCCGATATGGCGCAGGAGGCCGCGCTGATCGTCTTCACCCGACCAGAAGCGGTGCACGCGGCAATCGCGGCTGTGATTTTTCCAGGCATCGGGATCGAGCCGCATCTGTTTATCGAGCGGGACGACGAAGTCATAGCCATGGGCTTTGCTGCCTTCGGGAAACTCTTCGGAGCGGGCGGCATGCATGCGGACGCGGTAAAGGGTCATCGCGTTCTCCTTCTTTGTGTTTTTCTAATCAATGCGCCATCAGCACCGGGATGCTGGCATGGCCGCGCACATGGCGGGTGACGCCGCCGATGAGCAATTCGCGCAGGCGCGAATGACTGTAAGCGCCCATGACGAGAAGCCCGGCATCGAGCGCCCCGGCTTCTTCCAGAAGCGCCTGGCCGGTGGAGCGGTCTTTCCGGTCCACAAGGCGTAGTTCCGCCTTCACGTCATGCAGGCCGAGATAGTCTTTCAGCCGTGCGCCGCGTTCCGGTTCGATTTCATCTTCCCCGATACACAGGATGACGATTTTTTCCGCCGCCTGCAAAAAGGCAAGCGCGGCGCTGACGGCGTGCGAAGCTTGCACGCTGCCGTCCCAGCCGATGACGACAGTGCCGCCAAGTTTGCCGGCAAAGCCATCCTGCGGTGCAATCAGCACGGGACGGCCCGCATTCATCACCGCTGCTTCCAGCGCATCGCCGCCGAATTGATCGCCGTCGGGCTCGCCTTCGGCAAAGACGACGAGATCGGCGAGCCGGCTTTCTTCGGAAATGACGACGTCCTGACGGCCCGTCACATCGTAGAAGCGGGCGGAGGGCAGCGGCCCGCCCGCCTTGACCACCTCAAGGCCGGCCTCTTTTGCCGCTTCATGCAAATGCGCGCTCGCCCGGGCGGAGGCGGCATCCGCGCCTTCCTTGGCCGCATCCAGCAATTGCTCGATCACCTGACCCGACACGCCGTCGCCCATATAGGGCAGCGCCTCGGTGGGATCGGGGCGCACGAAGAGCCCGGTGAGCTGTCCGCCGAGCTGCTTGGTAACGCGCGCCGCCGCGCCGAGCACGACCTTGTCTTGCGCGCCGCCTTTCAAGGGGACGAGAATTTTGCGAATGGACATGGCCGACCCTCCTTTGGTTCCATTTCACAGGTTCCAGCCTAATCTTAACCGTGCGGCGGCCGAATGATACAGATCAAACGTTTCACTAAGCGGATGCGTTCCGCTGCCCGCACGGCTTAACTCACGCGGAACCCGCCGTCTTTCGCCGCCCCCCGCGGCATAGGCGGGCGGGCTGCGGCGGCAAAGCGCGTAAGCGCCGCCTCGACACGGGCAAAAACGCTATTGGGCGGGAATTCGCCGTTCCGTTCGCGCTTACCGGCAGGCAGATCCATCAAAAGCTCCACCCCTTCCTCGATACGGGCAACGGGATAGATCGCAAACATGCCCCGCTCCGCCGCATCCACCACGTCCTGGCGCAGCATCAGATGTTTGACATTGGAGGCGGGAATGAGCACGCCTTGATCGCCGGTCAGGCCGCGGCGCGCGCAAATGTCGAAAAAGCCTTCAATCTTTTCATTCACCCCGCCGATCGCCTGCACCTCGCCCATCTGATTGACGGAGCCCGTCACCGCAAGGCTCTGTCTGACCGGCAGGTCGGCAAGGGCGGAGAGAAGCGCATAAAGCTCCGCCGAAGAGGCGCTGTCCCCGTCGACGCCGCCATAAGACTGCTCGAACACGAGACTGGCGCTCAGCGACAGCGGCTCGCGCGGCAGGAAGGTGCCGGCCAGATAGCCTGAGAGAATGAGCATGCCCTTGGAATGAAGCGGGCCGCCAAGATCCACTTCCCGTTCGATATCGATGATGCGCGCGCTTTGCCCGCCGGTGCGCACGCGCGCCGTGATCCGGCCCGGCCGCCCGAAGCTCGACTGGCCGAGCTGAAGGACGGATAGGCCATTGACCTGGCCCACCGCCTCGCCTTCCGTATCGACCATGAGAATGTCGCGGGCGATGGCTTCATGGGAGCGTTCGCGCAGCCGGTCCGTGCGGGAGATTTGCGCTTCCACCGCTTCATCCACATGCGCGGCGGTCACTTGCTTGGCGTCCGCCTCGCTTGCCAGAAAATCCGCCTCGCGCATCAGGTCCGCAATGGGCGCAATGAGAAGCGATATTTTTTCCGTATCTTCCGCAAGCCGCGAGGCACGCTCGATGAGCCTTGCAATAGCGGACTTGTCGAAAGGCAGAAGCTTTTCCCGCGCGGCGATGGTCGCAGCGAAGCGGGCGAAGAGAAGATCGTTTTCCGGTTCCCGGTCGATCACATCATCGAAATCGGCGGGCACTTTGAAAAGTTCGGCAAAGTCGGAATCATAGGCGCAGAGCATGTAATAAAGCTGCCGGTCGCCCATCAGCACGATTTTCAGATCGAGCGGAATGGGTTCCGGCTCCAGCGAGACGGTGCTGACGAGCGACAGATATTCGCCGGCCGATTCCATGACGATCTGGCGTGAGCGCAAGGCCCGCTTCAGCGCATCCCAGACGAAAGGCTCGCGCAGAAGCTTGATCGCATCGATGATGAGATAGCCGCCATTCGCCCGGTGGAGCGCGCCCGGTTTGATCAAGGTGAAGTCGGTCAGAAGCGCGCCCATTTGCGAGACATGCTCGACCCGGCCCAGCACATTGCCGAGCGTCGGATGGTCGGCAAAAACGACGGGCGCGCCGCCGCCATTTTCAGAATGCGTGCCGTCGACGATGATGTTGATCTCATAGCGGCGCATGGGCGCGCGGTCATCTTCCTCGCCCGTGCCGAAAAGCGGCTCGCGCCCATCTTCCCGGCCATCGTTACCGGCGAAAAGATTGATATGCGCGATGAGGTCTTCCTCCACCTCCTCCAGCCAAGCGGCGATCTTTTTCATATGCGCGAATTCGGACTTGATCGCCCGCATGGCCCGCCCGACAGCGGAAACGGCAATCGCCCGGTTAAGCTCGGAAATGCGCTCGTGCTTTTCTTTTTCCCAGGAGGGAATGTGCTCGATGATATTGCCGAGCTCTTTTTGCAGCTCGGCGATGACGCGCTCGATGCGCGCCCTTTCTTCCTTGGGCTTGGCGTTGAAGTCTTCCGGCTTGATTACCTCGCCGTTTTCGGCGGGCGCGAGGATGAGGCCGGAGGGCGTGCGCACCAGTGCGATGCCCGCATCTTCGGCGCGCTTGTTCAGCGTCTCGAAGGCTTTTTGCTGGCGGTTCGCATATTCCCCTTCCACGGCCTGGCGGCGGGTTTTGTATTCCTCGCTTTCCAGAATGGCGGGAATGGAAAGTTTGAGATCATCGAGCGCGGAGCGCAGCGCCTCTTTCAGTTTCTGCGCCCGCCCGCTCGGCAATTCGAGCGCGAGCGGCTTATGCGCAATGTTGAAATTATTGACATAGACCCAATCGGAGGGAGCTTTCTGGTTTTTCGCCTCCGCCGTCAGATAGCTCATGACGGCGGTGTGCTTGCCCGCGCCGGAAGGACCAAGCACGAAGAGATTATACCCCTGCCGTTTGATGCGCGTGCCGAAGCGGATCGCATCCAATGCCCGCTCCTGGCCGACCAGCCCCGGCACTTCTTCCAGATCCTGCGTCGTCTCGAAACCATGTTCGGACAGATCGCATACAGTGTAGAGAAGGTCGCTCGGCAAAGGCTGGACGGGCATCGATCACTCTCGCATCGCACATCATGTAAACGAGCGGTATCATGACCGGCTCATGCGGGCCCATGCAAGACATGCTTCCCCACATGACACCGCCTGAGATCGACAAGCCGGGCGGCGCTCAGTAGGGTGCGGGCCGTAAAGACGCATGAAACGGGGAGAGACGCGCGGGTGAGAAAGAGTTCCGGCAAGAAAAGCGGTAAGGAGACCGCGCCGCGCGCCTGGCAGCGCATGCTTTCCGGGCGGCGGCTCGATCTGCTCGACCCCTCCCCCTTCGATATCGAGATCGAAGATATTGCCCATGGGCTTGCCCGCGTCGCCCGCTGGAACGGGCAGACGCTGGGTGACCATGCGTTTTCCGTGGCCGAGCACTGCGTGCTGGTGGAAGAGATTTGCCGGAGCCTGCGCCCCGGCTGGCCGGCGAAATGGCGGCTCACCGCGCTTCTGCACGATGCGCCCGAATATGTGGTGGGCGATATGATCAGCCCCTTTAAGGCGGCGCTCGGCATGGATTATAAAGCCTTCGAACACAAGCTCGAGGCGGCGATCCATCTGCGTTACGGCCTGCCCGCGCAAGTGCCGCAAAGCATCGAAGCGGTGATCAAGCGCGCCGACCGGGCCTCGGCCTATTTCGAGGCGGTGCAGCTGGCCGGTTTTGCAGAGCCGGAAGCAGCGCAGATTTTCACCCGCCCGCGCGGCATCCTGCCGGTCACGATCACCCCGCTGCCGCCGAAAGAGGCGCAGCAGGTGTTCCTCGGCCGGTTCGAAAAATTGCTCGCCCGGATGGAACGGGAAGCGGGCGCCACAAAAGCGCGTTAATATCGTGTAGAATCACGGGAACCTTCCCGATACGCAGACCAAAGCGGAACAGGAACCGAAACCAGCCATGCCCAGGCTTTATGTCAGTCCTCTCAGCGCCCTTGAAAACGCCATTCGTGACGTTTCACCGCAGCGGATTGTCAGCCTGCTCGATCCGGAAACCATGATCGAGACCCCGGCGGGCTTCGAACCTGCGCGGCATTTGCGCGTCGGGGTCAACGACATCGATTCCCATATCGATTTTCTGACCGCGCCCAACGAAGCGCATGTGCAGGAACTGATCGACTTTCTCGGCGAATGGGATTTGCGCGAGCCTTTGCTCGTTCATTGCTGGGCGGGCATCAGCCGCTCGACGGCGGCGGCCTTCATCACGCTCTGCCTGCACAATCCAGAACTTGAGGAAATGGCGCTGGCAGCCTTCGTGCGCGAGAAGATTGCTCATGCCAAACCCAATAAGCTGATGGTGGAAATCGCCGATGATTTGATGCGCCGGCGCGGGCGCATGGTCGAGGCTGTGGACGCAATGGGCCCGGCGCTCGACACCTATGAAGGCTGCCTTGTCGAGCTTCCCATCCGCCCCCTCCTGAAGGGGGAGACATGAACCGCAAAAAGGCGCAGCAGCAACAAGCCGCGATAGGCGAAAGCGCGGGGCCGCTGAAACGCATCACCATCGGGCTGAACGCGGCCATTGTCTCGGTGGTGGAGAACGCGCCGCAAATCCTCACCGTGCCGCATGACAAAGAAGCGGGCGAGGACGGGAGCGAGGCCGCGCCCGGCGACACGCTGCCTTTTGGCCCGTTCGATCCCCTCTCCCACCGCACGCTCGAACAGGGCCTGCGCGCCTGGGTGGAAGAACAGACGCGGCTCCGGCTCGGCTATGTCGAACAGCTTTACACTTTCGGCGACCGGGGCCGGCATGCGGCCGAAGAAGACCCGAGCGCCGATCACGTCGTCTCGGTCGGCTATCTGGCGCTCACCCGCGGGCAGAACGCGGATATGTCGGGCGCGAAATGGTCGCCCTGGTATCAGTATTTCCCCTGGGAGGATTGGCGCGAGGGCAAGCCGGCCATTATCGACAAGGTGCTGGTGCCGCTCCTGCGCGAATGGGCGGCGCAAACGGGCGGATCGAGCGCAGAGGAAATCGAGCGCGGGCGGCGGCTTGATAGGCTGCGGCTCTGCTTCGGCATCGACGGGGTGGCGTGGGACGAGGAAAAAGTGCTGGAGCGCTACGAACTGCTTTACAGCTCCGGCCTCGTCATCGAAGCCTATAGAGACGGGCGCCCCCAGGCGCGCAAACCCGACAGCCTGACCCCGCAGCTTGGCCGGGCGATGCAGTTCGACCACCGGCGCATTCTCGCCACCGCCATGGGACGGGTGCGCGCGAAACTGAAATACCGCCCGGTGATTTTCGAGCTGATGCCGGAAACCTTCACGCTGTTCGAGCTGCAGCAAATGACCGAAGCGCTGCTCGGCCTGCATGTGCATAAACAGAACTTCCGCCGCCTGGTGGAAAAAGCCGGCCTGGTGGAGCGCACCGGGCGCATCACCACGCGCACCGGCGGGCGGCCGGCGGAACAGTTCCGCTTCCGCCGCGAAATCCTGAACGAGCGCCCGGCGCCCGGCCTCAAACTCGCCCCCTCCCGCAGCCGGGTGAACAATAGGGTGTAATCGCGCCCAATCCTCTCGTGCCTCCCCTCTAGGCCGTCCGGTTTATCCCCGCTTTTGCTGGCCGGGTTATGCTTCTGCCATTAGTGTCATGGAGCTTTCAGGCTGAACGGGCGGAAAGCAGATGCGCGCGGGAGAAGCGCAGAGGGGATCTGATGGAATACGTGCTCTTGGTTTTGACGGTGCTGTTCGGCCCCGTCATCGTCGCCATCGTTATGGCCCGCAGCGCCGATAAACGGGCGGCAGCGGCCCATAGGCGGGCGGAAGAAGCCTTTGCGGAAATCACCGCCCTGCGCGCCGCGCTGCAAGGAACGGCGCCCGCCCCTACCCCTGAAACTGAAACTGCGCCTGAAGCCGTACCGGAGCCGGAGCCCGAACCCGAGCCTGAGCCGGAACCCGAAAAAGAAATCCCGCAGCAGCCTGCCGCCCCCGGCTGGGGCGTGCCGCGCGGCGGGCGACGGGCGCAGGCCGCAGAAGCGCCGCGCAAAAGAAAATCCGGCGGCGGCATCGAACAGGCGCTCGGCACGCGCTGGGCGGTCTGGGTCGGCGGGCTGGCGCTCGCGCTGGGGGGCATCTTCCTCGTGCGCTACTCCGTCGAGCAGGGCTATTTCGGCCCCGGCGCGCGGGTCTTCTTCGGGGCGCTTTTCGCCGCCGCGCTTCTGGCCGCAGGGGAAGCCAGCCGCCGCGTGCCCTCCCTCACGCGCCTGCCCTCGGAAAAAGCCGTCGCCATCCCCCCGATCCTGACGGCGGCGGGGCTCATCGCGGGATATGGAACGGTCTATGCCGCCTATGCGCTTTACGGCTTCCTGCCGCCGCCCGCCGCCTTCCTGGCACTTGCCGCGCTCTCGGTGGCCGCGCTTCTGCTCTCGGCGGTGCATGTGAGTTATCTCGGGCTGATCGGCCTTCTGGGCGCGGTGCTCACCCCGGCGCTGATCGGCTCGGAGGACCCCGCCCCCGAACTCCTTTTCCTCTATCTCACCTTCGTGCTCGCCACGGCGCTGAGCACGGCGGAGCTGAGGGGCTGGCGCTGGCTTTCTCACCTCACACTTCTGGCAAGCGCGCTCTGGCCGCTGATCTGGCTCGCCACATCTTACGGGAAGGGCGATGCCATCATCATCGGCGCGCATCTTCTTCTCCTCCATGGCACTGCCGCTTACTGGGCCGGGCGCGGGACACAGGAAGAGGAAACGAAAAATGCGCTGAGCCTGCTTCTCCCCTCAGGCGCGCTGACGGGGCTTCTCCTTCTCCTGACGGTCTGGGCGGACGGGCACGGGGCGGCCTCGCTCACGGCGTTCAGCCTTTATGTGGCGATGACTTTCGCGCTCATTTACAGAAAGCAAAGCGCGGCGCTGCTTGCCGCGGCCGCCGCCCTGCCCGCGCTGGCGGTGCTGGCAAGCTGGCGGCTTGCGGGCGCAGCGGATGATTTCGGCGCGGCGCTGGCCCGCCCGCTCCTGCCGGAAGAAACGGTCGGCCTGATCGTGGCGGGCACCGCGCTCATGGCGCTTTATGGCGGGTTCGGCTATCTGCAAATTCTGGCGGGGCGGCGCGCGCGCCTTTGGGCGGGACTTGCCGCCGCCGTGCCCATCACCGCCTTCTTCCTTCTCTTCTGGCGGATGACGGGGCTCACCCCGGACCTTTCCTGGGGGGCGCTGGCCATCGGCCTCGGGCTGATTTACGCGGAAGGCACGCGGCGGCTGGCAGGCCAGCTTTCCTCCGCACCCGAAAACCCCGCCAACCAAATTCCCGCCGCCGCCTTTGCGACGGCCACACTCGCCGCGCTTACCCTGGCCGTTGCCATCATCTTCGAGGAAGGCTGGCTCACCATTGCGCTGGCGCTGCTCGCGCTCGGCACAAGCTTCGTGCGCCTGAAACTGCCCGTTCCGTTTTTAGGGCCGCTGGCGCTCACGCTCGGGGCGGCGGTGACGGTGCGCCTCACGCTCAACCCGGAGCTGCTTTCCTATGACATCGGCACCGCGCCGGTTCTCAATCTCCTCGCCTATCTTTACGGCGTGCCGGTGCTCGCCTTCTGGGGCGCGGCGCGGCTATTCGCGAAAGCGGGCGCGGAGCGGGAGAAGGAATTTTTCGAGGCGGGCGCGGCGCTCCTCGCCGTCGTTCTCGTCTCGCTGGAGATCAATCATTATCTCTCAGACGGCGTGCTCTTTTCCCGGCCCTTCGATCTTCTCCAGCACGGGCTGCTGACCACAAGCTGGCTGGCCATGAGCCTCGTACTCGCAAAGCTGCAGAGCGGCGGCAGGCTCGGCCTTCTTTCCAAAGGGCTGAAGGGCCTGCGCTATCTCACCCTGGCGCAAAGCCTGATGGTGGCGCTTATCGGCCATAACCCGCTTTTGACGGGGGAGGCGCTTGCCGGGCAGTTCCCGCTCGACACGCTGCTTGCCGCTTACCTTCTGCCCGCGCTGCTTGCGCTTTATGGCGCTTACGAAGCGGCGAAACAGCCGGAAGGACAGATGCGGCAGCTGGAACTGCGGTTCCTCGGGGCTTATGCGCTTCTCATGCTCTTTGCGTATTACTCGCTCGAAATCCGCCAGGCGTTCCACGGCGCGGTGCTGCGGGGGCCGGCGGGGGAGACCGAGAATTACACCTACTCGCTCGCCTGGCTCCTTTTCGGGGCGGGGCTCCTTGCCGCCGGGATGCGCCTCAGGACACAGGCGCTGCGCCTTGCCTCGCTCGGCCTTATCGGCCTTGTGGTGGTGAAGGTCTTCCTCTTCGATATGTCCAATCTCGGCGGCGCGCTGCGCGCCCTCTCCTTCATCGGCCTCGGCCTCGCCCTGATCGGCCTCGGCCTCTTCTATCAGCGCGTGGTGTTTAACGGGGGATGAAGGGGAGGTATAGGAGCGGGCACTCAAAGAAATAAGTACCTATACCCAAAATAAGTGCCGCCAGATCATGCAATTACCTAAACAAGGATACCCCATCTCGAAATCAAATCAAAAATATGCTCTTTATAAAGATTAAACAGCGAACCTAAAACCCTTACAACTGCACACTTGACCCTCTGCCAAATTCGTGAATAGTGATATGTCTATTTCATTCAATACGAGGGGGCAGAGTGAGAGTCGCTCGGATAAGTATGGGGGCGCTTACGCAGGGAACAATTTTCTCCTGCGCTCAGGCTGAAAGATACCCTCTATACCCGGTGTTTGGATTAACGATCACAGCTAGATGTGACATCGCGAATGAGAAGTTTCCTGTACTAAACTATCTACCCGTAGTGGAACTAGATTCTTGGATGAAAGTCGACGGCGCTGATTTAGTCCAGGAAACATTATATGCCCAACTGCGCGGTAGCTTTGTTTCCATCCTAAAACAATGCGACATCGCAACATCGGTTCTCTTATCCGTAGAGCCCAATGAGATAGTGCGCCAATTTTTCGAAATTGAAGACGCCTCCAAGGCCGCTAAAAAAAACGCTGAAAGAGCACGCCAAATAGCAGATGGCCTTCACCTGATATCTTCTGAAGATCCAGCTACACCGAAGAACGAGCTCGTTGATAGCGAGGAAAAAAAGATCATTGCACAAACAATCAAAAACTTAGTGCAAAACAAAAATCAAAATTTCTATTTTCTCCCACAAATTGAACACAATGGCGACAACAACGGGTACGTAGTACTCTTGCGCGAAGTGGCACACATCTCAAAAGAAGCTAGCAGCCTCATTGCGAAAGGCGTCAGCAACTTAGAATGGCCTTGTAAAGAGAAAAAGGAAGTGTCTTTTTCTCACTCCGAATTCGCAATGCCAGTTGGTCAAATCCCTTCGCCGCAGCTTGAACATCTTATGCAATGCTTTTCCTTCCTGTTCGGAAGAATAGGAATAGACGACATTGCCGAGAGTTACATCGCGGACGCTACCGCTAGATTTACCTCTTTAAGGGTCGAATAATGCAATTTATCGCCTTTGACGAAACCGCAATTGACGAAATCGTATCAAACAGATTCTTTCAAACGATAGAATACGAACTGGCTCAAACGCTTCATGCTGTGGTGACTGGAGTCGTAAGAACCGCACAACTCCCTGACCCTATCCGACTTGTTCGCACCAACAATGGTTTAGTCTTTGCCAGCACTAATACAACCAAAACATCACGGTTTCTCGTCATCGATGTAGAGCAGTCTGGTATTTTTGATTCCCGCCCCGAACAAGAGACAATTTTTTTATTACAGAAACTGCTACGGTTCTGTAAAAAACTCTGGCAGGGAATGAGTCTCAATTTCTCTGAACGAGTCATTCCTCAAAGCAACAAGGCAATCCTATTTCCATTCCCATACAGACCAACACCTTATCGAGTTGTCATTGATCGCGCACCACTCGAAGAACGCCTTTTGAAACGCGGTTTGTCAGGAAAATATAGCTTAGTATATAAAGCCGGATATGAATCTGGCGATGCGAATAGCGAGATTCCGAACTACACAAATTTTCGAAAATTCTTTGACAGGTTAGGTGAGGTTGTCGAAACATCAAAGCGCCTCACAAAAGAAACAACCAAAGAAAATCTATCAACTGACGCCGTCATACAGGTGTCAATGATGGAGAGCCCTGAAAATAGCAGCCAGACGCTCTTTCTAAGCTACGATCAATGGCTTCATCAACTCACAGAAAAGCAGCGATCTTTTGTGACTTCCGGGTTGAAAGGTCCAGGGCGAATAGAAGGTGGAGCAGGTACGGGGAAAACTCTGTGCTTGATGCTTAAATCGGTCACCGAGCTTCAAAAAGCGGAAGCGGAGGGACGCCCGCATCACGCTGTTTTTGTTACCCATAGCGAAGCGACAAAGCGCTCCATTTTAGAGTACCTCTCAGTAATCGATCCCAATGAATACTGCAAAAGAGATCGCACGCTCGAACGAGTTTCCCTCAAAGTGTGCACGCTAAGCGAACTCTGCGCGGAACAATTGGCACACCAAATCAGTGAAGCAGAGTTTATAGATAGAGATGCATTGGAATCGAAGGACACGCAGCTCTTGTATATCAATGAAGCCTTCCAAGAAGCTATGAAAGACGATTATTCATCGCACGAACGGTTTGTTTCTGAGGACCTTCGAACTTTCCTTAGAAATACAGATGATTGGGCAGTTTCTGAAATGCTGCAACATGAGTTTAGCGTCCTTATAAAAGGCAGGGCGGGAGATAATCTTGATGCATACAAAAAATGCCCACCTCTCCTTTATGGCATCCCAACCAAATGGGAAGCTGACAAAGGATTTATTTACTCAATATTCTTGAGGTACCAGGAAAAGCTTGGGCAAGCTGCACAATTCGACACGGATGACGTGGTTCTTACCGCAATCGCACAACTAGATACACCCATTTGGCGCCGTCGCCGGGTCAGGCATGGGTATGACGCAATTTTCATTGATGAGACTCATTTGTTTAATATTAATGAGCTCCACATATTTCACTTTTTTACCCGCTCCGAGACCTCCTATCCCATTACCTATTCAATGGACAGATCCCAATCTGTGGGTGACCGTGGCTGGACATCCAATGAGTTATCAGAAGCCGTTATCTCGGATCTACCGCCTCTTGAGCCCCAGAAATTACAGACCGTTTTTCGCTCATCTCCTTATATTGTGGACTTAGCTCACTCAATTGTAGCATCGGGAGCAATGCTCTTCGTGAATTTCGAGAATCCACTTATTTCGTCATCTTCTGGTTTTACCGAAGCAGAAGAAAGAAAATCCGCGCCGCCAACGTATTTTGAACTGCCAAATGATGAGTCGATCATCGAAGCTGCATTCAAACACGCAGAAAGAATGCAAAGGGAACTAGAGTGCAAGAAAGGCAACATACTTATTGTCGCTTTCGACAGAAAGCTCATGGACGCCCTTCAGAAATACGGTAACGAGAAAAACAAACCCGTAACATTGTTAAAGAAACGCGGCGATGTAGAGGCGGTAGAATCTGCGGAAGCATCCGGTCATTTCGTTATCGGCCACGCTGACTTCGTTGGCGGTTTGGAGTTTTTTGGTGTGGTTATGATTGGCGTAGATAAGGGACGTATTCCTGCCGTAACCGGAGACGGAACCACGCGAAACTTTTTGTCATACGCGGCTCACAACAGACTTTATGTCGCAATCACTCGAGCCCGGTATAGAATCGAAATCCTGGGTGACAAATCGCGAGGACCGAGCGATCTATTGAAGCACGCACTTAAAGAGACGATTCTCTTGACCGAAGCGAATGCGAAGGAAGTTCATTAGCCCCCCTTGATCCCCGTCATTAAAACATCATATCTCGCTTGACGCGGCTAATGCTCAAACGTAGCATAAGCCCCTCGGCCGGCCCCGACCGGTATTTTTTGAGCGATTATTTATACTCAAAGTGACCCCGGCAGCGGGAGCGCTGAAAGGAAAAGAGGCGACGCCGCCCCATAATCCCCGTTTCAAGCCGCTTCCCATGCCCGATCTGGAATATACGCCGGAAGTGGCGAGGGAAATGGCGCCTTATTACGAGCGGGTGAAGCACGTCATCCCCGCCGTCGAATGGCCGGTCTATGCGCCTTATGTGAAGGCGATCAACGAGCTGAAAAAAGAGCGCAATGCCGTGCTGCTCGCCCATAACTACATGACGCCGGAAATCTTCCACTGTGTCGGCGACATTATGGGCGACTCGCTGCATCTCGCCAAAGAAGCCGCGCGCGCGGAAGCGGACGTCATCGTCCAGTGCGGCGTGCATTTTATGGCCGAGACTTCGAAAATCCTGAGCCCGGAAAAGACCGTGCTCATTCCCGATAGCCGGGCGGGCTGCTCGCTTGCCGAAGGGATTACGGGCGCGGATGTGCGCGCGCTGAAAGCGAAATATCCGGGCGTGCCCGTCGTCACCTACGTCAACACGACGGCGGAGGTGAAAGCGGAAAGCGACATTTGCTGCACCTCCTCCAACGCGGTGCAGGTGGTCGAAAGCCTCGGCGTGCCGGAGGTCATCATGATCCCGGACCAGTATCTCGCCATGAATGTGGCCGCCCAGACCAATGTGAAGATCCACACATATGCCGGCTCCTGCGAAGTGCATGAGCGCTTCACGCCCGAAGAGCTGCGCGCCTACCGCGAGGACGATCCGTCCATCGTCATCATCGCGCACCCGGAATGCCCGCCGGATGTGGTGAAAGAAGCCGATTTCTCCGGCTCCACCTCCGCCATGATCAATTGGGTGAAGGTCAACAAGCCGAAGAAAGTGGTGATGGTGACCGAATGCTCGATGAGCGACAATGTGGCCGCGGAAACGCCGGAGGTGGAATTCGTGCGCCCCTGCAATCTGTGCCCGCATATGAAGCGGATCACGCTGCCGAACATTCTCGATGCGCTGGTTTATATGCATGAAGAAGTGACGGTCGATCCGGCTTTGGCCGCGCGGGCGCGGGCCGCCGTCGAGCGGATGATCAATCTGCCCGTCTGAGGGCGCACTTTAAGGGCCTCTCAAGCGGAGGCTCTTAAAGACGCGAAAAAGCGGGGCACGCGCGTGGCCGCACTTCCTGAAATTTCCGATGCCGGCGATGTGCTGATCGCGGGCGGCGGGCTTGCCGGGCTTTTCACGGCGCTGAAGCTCGCGCCCCTGCGCGTGACGGTGCTGGCGGCTGCGCCCATCGGCAATGGCGCCTCCTCCGCCTGGGCGCAAGGGGGGATTGCCGCTGCCATTCATGAAGGCGACACGGCAGAGGCCCATGCCGCCGACACGGTGGCGGCGGGCGCCGGGCTCGTCGATCCCGCCATCGCGCAGCTTCTGGCGCGCGAGGCCCCGGCGCGCATTGCCGATCTTTTGCAGCTCGGCGTGCCCTTCGACCGGGACCTTGAAGGCAAGCTCGCCGTCGGCCTTGAAGCCGCGCATAGCCAGGCGCGCATCGTCCATGTGGAAGGCGACAAGGCGGGCAAGGCGATTATGGAAGCGCTGATCGCCGCCGTGCGCGCCGCCCCGTCCATCCGCATCATCGAACATGCCGAAGCCTATGAACTCATCTCTGCGGGCGGGCGGATCTCCGGCGTTCATGCGCTGGTGAACGGCAAACGCGTCTCTTTCTTTGCGCGTGCCACGGTGCTTGCCACCGGGGGCACCGGCGCGCTTTATGCCGTAACCACCAACCCGGCAGAGGCGCGCGGCCAGGGCCTTGCCATGGCGGCACGGGCCGGCGCGGAAATCGCCGATCCGGAATTCGTGCAGTTTCACCCAACCGCCATTGCCGCGGATAAAGACCCCGCCCCGCTCGTGACCGAAGCCTTGCGCGGGGCAGGCGCGGTGCTGACCGATGCGGCGGGGCAGCGTTTTACCGACGAGCTTGCCCCGCGCGATCAGGTGGCAAGGGCCATCGGCGCGCGCATCACACGCGGGGAAAAAATCTTTCTCGATGCGCGCGGGGCCGTGGGCGACAAATTTCCTTCGGCCTTTCCCACCGTCTATGCCCATTGCCAGGCGCTCGGCATCGACCCGGTGCGTGAGCCCATTCCCGTTGCCCCGGCGGCGCATTATCACATGGGCGGCGTGCGCACGGATGCAGAGGGGCGCAGCTCCCTTGCCGGGCTTTGGGCCTGCGGGGAAGTGGCCTCCACCGGCGCGCATGGGGCGAACCGGCTTGCCTCCAACTCGCTTTTGGAAGCGGTGGTCTTCGGCGCGCGCGTTGCCGAAGACATTATGAATGCGCAGCTTCCCTCCCCTGCCCTTCGCGCGCGCGAAGCGGAGATGGCAGCGCCCGAAAACGCGCATCTGCCGCTCCTTCAGCGCCTGCGCCAGCACATGAGCGCCAAGGTTGGCGTGGTGCGCGAAGCGGGCGGTCTTAGGCAAGCGCTGGAGCTGATCGAGGTTTTGCGCGATGAGGCGGCGGGCCCCTCCCGCACACTCAGCGCCTTCGAGAACCCGGCGATTGCCGCCCATCTCATGACGCGCGCCGCGCTCGCCCGCGAGGAAAGCCGGGGCGGCCATTACCGCAGCGATTTTCCCGAGACACGGCCCGGCTGGGCGCATCGCAGTCTGCTTTATCTCACCCCGTCTCACGATCCTATGCCCGCACAAGAAGGAACCAAGGCATGAGTCCCCGCCCCATCGACCCCTTGCCGCAGCTCCTGATCGAAGGAGCGGTGAAAGCCGCGCTTCTGGAAGACCTCGGCCGGGCCGGCGACATCGACGGCTCGGACGTTCAGCCCGGCGACACGATCATGGCGATCGAGGGCAAGGCCCGCTCGATCCTGACGGGCGAGCGCGTGGCGCTGAATTTCCTCGGCCATCTTTCCGGCATTGCCACGACGACGCGCGCCATGGTGCGGGCGGTGGAGGGCACGGGCGCGCGCATTTGCTGCACGCGCAAGACGACGCCCAATCTGCGCGCCTTTGAAAAATATGCGGTGCGCTGCGGCGGCGGGGCCAATCACCGGTTCGGCCTCGATGACGGGGTGCTGATCAAGGACAACCACATTGCCGCTGCCGGCGGCATTACCGCCGCCATCAAAAGCGCGCGCGCCCATATCGGGCATATGGTGAAAATCGAGATCGAGGTGGACACGCTTCAGCAGCTTTCAGAAGCGCTGGAAGCGGGCGCGGAAGTCATCATGCTCGACAATATGGGCCCGGCCGAACTGAAAGAGGCGGTGGCGCTGACGGGCGGGCGCGCGGTGCTCGAAGCCTCGGGCCGGGTGACGCTTGACAGCGTGCGCACCATTGCTGAAAGCGGCGTCGATATCATTTCGGCAGGCTGGATCACCCATTCCGCGCCCTGCCTCGATATCGGCCTCGATTACGAGACGGCGCTTTAAGCCCCTCGCCGCTTATTCCCTTGCGTCAACTTATCCCGGCTCTCCCCGCCCCTCGACAGGGCGCGGGGGGCCTTTAAGATGCTCCCCATAAATATAAAGGGGAGATGTCATGAGTGACGCAAAAGGGCGCAAGTCCATTTTCATTACCGGGGCGGCAAGCGGCATGGGCCGGGAGACCGCGAAGCTTTTTGCCGAAGGCGGCTGGTTTATCGGCGCCTATGACGTGAACGAGGAAGGCCTTGCCTCGCTGAAGGAAGAGCTTGGCGCGGATAATTGCCTCACGCGCACGCTCGACGTGACGGACAAGGCGGATTTCGATGCAGCCCTTGCCGAATTCGGAAAGGTAACGGGCGGCACGCTCGATCTGATGTTCAACAATGCCGGGATCGGGCGCGGCGGGCTTTTCGATCAGATGTCTTATGAAGATATCATGGCGGTGGTGAATGTGAATTTCATCGGCGTGCTGAACGGCATCCATGCCGCCCTGCCGCTTTTGAAGGCAACGCCCAACTCGCTTTGCTTCACCACCTCCTCTTCCTCCGCGACCTACGGCATGCCGGGCATTGCCGTTTATTCGGCAACGAAACATGCGGTGAAGGGGCTGACCGAGGCGCTTTCCATCGAGCTGCGCCTTTACGGGGTGCGCGCGGCGGACACGCTGCCCGGCCTCATCGACACGCCCATTCTGCCGGAAGGGACCGCGGCTGCCGCCCCCAAAGAGGGCATGTTCCGCGCCATTCCGCCCATCGAGGTCGCAAAAGCCGTCTGGGCCTCCTATCACGATGAGCCGGAGCGGCTGCACTGGTTCGTGCCCAAGGAGATCGGCGATCTCGACAAGGCCTCGGCGCTCGATCCGGAAGGCACGCGCGACGAGCTTGCCAAGACCGGCCCCATCGCCGCATTGCTGGAACAAATGTAAGGAAAAGCGTGGATGACGAACCGCCGCCCTGTCTCGGGGTGGTCGGCCAATGAGACCGGAATGCCCGAAGGCATCCCAGGCATGCAGCCCGTCATCCTGAAAGAGACTGCCGAAAGAGAAAAGCCGGCGCATTGAGGTGTATCAATGCCCGGCTTTTTGATTTTCTGATCAGGAATTTTGTCCGTGAAGCCTCGCCCTTACGAACGGGTCCCGGCCACATTGTTCCGGTAGAAGATGTGGCGGCCGATCTTCGTGACCTTGTAAAGCTGGCCCGCCCAGACCGGATTGACGTAATCGGCATGGTAATGGGTCACGCCCTCGCCGATCACCGGCTCGCGGATCATGCCCATCAGCACGTGCTGGGCGGTGCGCTGGGCCTTGCGCCAGGCAAGCTTGTCGCTCGGCGTCTTGGACATGCCATCGCAGGTGAAGGAGAACTGGCATCCGGTCAGCCGCTCGGAGCCCTGATAAACCACTTCGCAGATGGAATTGGGGTAGCGGGCGGACGCCACGCGGTTCAGCACCACTTCGGCCACAGCCAGACGCCCGGCATAGCTTTCGCCGCGGGCTTCATAATAAAGGCCGGTCACCGCTTTCCGTCTATAGGCGCTTCTGCGTTGGTACGCTTTTCGGCGTCATACCGGCGGCGATCTCATTCTGAGACGTCCGTCCGGGGTTTTCCTTTTCCCCTGCAAGGCCGATGCCCGGCGGGGACCCCCTAACTGTCGATGAGGGCGAGTAACATAAAGAATCTGGGGCGGCAACAGACAAAAGATGTGCCTATGTGACGCACTATAACCCATTGATTTCAAAGGATTATGTTCGATTTTTGGCTGATTTGGGGCAATGCCGGGGCGACTCAATAGGTTAACGCATCCGCTAAAATGCGACCCTATGACCACATAAATTTTAAGGTTTTGCGAAACCGGAATCTAACCCAAAGGGCTCAGGTTTTATTGTCCGTAAGCAGACAAAATGACCGGTTAGAGAGGCCTCAGGCGTCCCGCTCCACCTGCGCAACGGCGGCCTGAGCCGCCGCCAGCCGGGCGATCGGCACCCGGTAAGGCGAGCAGGAGACATAGTCGAGCCCGTGATCGGCGCAAAAGCGGATGGAGGCGGGATCGCCGCCATGTTCGCCGCAAATTCCCATCTTCATGCCGGGCCGGGTGGCCCGCCCACGCTCGGCGGCAATGGCGATGAGCTCGCCCACCCCATCTCGGTCCAGCGAGACGAAGGGGTCCTGATCCAGAATACCGTTGGTAAGGTATTCGTTGAGGAAGGAAGCAGCATCGTCCCGGCTGATGCCGAAGGCGGTCTGGGTAAGATCGTTCGTGCCGAAGGAGAAGAACTCGGCGGTTTCGGCGATCTTGCCAGCCTGAAGCGCGGCGCGGGGCAGCTCGATCATCGTGCCGACCGAATAATCGAACCGGGCGCCCTTTTCTTTCATCACGGCTTCGGCCACCGCATCGATGCGGGGCTTGAGGAAATCGAGCTCGTTTTTCGTGGCGACCAGCGGCACCATCACCTCCGGCACGACGGGGGCGCCCGTCTGCTCCCCGGCCAGGAGCGCGGCTTCGAAAATCGCCCGGGCCTGCATCTCGTAAATTTCAGGGTGAGAAACGCCAAGCCGGCAGCCCCGGTGCCCGAGCATGGGGTTGAACTCGGAAAGCTGGCCGAGGCGCCGCTTCAGTTTTTCCGGATCGAGCCCGGCCTGGGCAGCGACTTCCTCCACCTCTTCTTCCGTATGGGGGAGGAACTCATGCAGCGGCGGGTCGAGCAGCCGGATCGTGACGGGCAGGCCCTTCATGATCTCGAAAAGCTGGCGGAAATCGTCCCGTTGCATGGGCAGGATTTTATCGAGCGCTTTTTTACGGCCGGCGGAATCATCCGCCACGATCATTTCCCGCACCGCCAGGATGCGCTCATCTTCGAAGAACATGTGCTCGGTGCGGCAAAGACCGATCCCTTCCGCGCCGAATTTGCGCGCGGTCTTGGCATCGTGAGGGGTTTCGGCGTTGGTGCGCACGGTGAGCTTGCGGATCTTGTCCGCCCATTCCATGAGCTGCGCAAAATCGCCGGAAAGCTCGGGCTGGCGCGTCGGCACCGCGCCTTTGATGATCTGCCCGGCCGAGCCGTCGATGGTGATGAGATCGCCCTTATGGAACGTATCGCCCATCACGGACATGGTCTCGCGGGCATAATCGATACGCAGAGACCCGGCGCCGGAAACGCAGGGCTTGCCCATGCCGCGCGCCACGACGGCAGCATGGCTCGTCATGCCGCCCCGCGTCGTCAGAATGCCCGCGGCCGAATGCATGCCGTGAATGTCTTCCGGGCTTGTCTCGATGCGCACCAGAATGACGTCCTCGCCGTGCGACTTCATGTCGGCGGCTTCATCGGAGGAAAAGACGATCTTGCCGCTGGCCGCGCCCGGCGAGGCGGGCAGGCCCGTCGCCACGATATTGCGCGGGGCGTCAGGATCGAGCGTCGGGTGCAGAAGCTGGTCGAGCGAGGAGGCATCGACGCGGGTCACCGCCTCTTCCTCGCTGATAAGCCCTTCCTTGACCATATCGACGGCGATCCTGATGGCAGCTTTCGCGGTGCGCTTGCCGTTCCGCGTCTGCAGCATCCAGAGCTTGCCTTCCTGAACGGTAAACTCGATGTCCTGCATGTCCCGGTAATGGGCCTCTAAGCGCTCGAAAACAGCTTTGAGCTCGCCGTAAACTTCCGGCATCGCCTCTTCCATGGAAGGCTTGGTTTCCTTGCCCGCCTCGCGCGCCGCTTTCGTCAGGCTTTGGGGCGTGCGGATACCGGCCACCACATCCTCGCCCTGGGCATTGATGAGGAATTCGCCATAGATCAGCTTTTCGCCGGTGGAGGGGTTGCGCGTGAAGGCAACGCCGGTCGCGCTTTTCGCGCCCATATTGCCGAAGACCATGGCCTGCACATTGACGGCAGTGCCCCAGCTATCGGGAATATTGTGGAGGCGGCGATAGGTTTTCGCGCGCACATTCTGCCAGGAGCCGAACACCGCTCCGATGGCGCCCCAAAGCTGCGCCGTCACATCTTGCGGGAAAGGCTCTTCGAGCTCTTCTTCCACCAGGCGCTTGTAGCGGGTGATAACTTCTTTCCAGTCTTCGGCGGAAAGGTCCGTATCGAGATAATATTCGTTCTCTTCCTTGAAGATATCGAGAATCTCTTCGAAGGAATGATGGTCGAGCCCCATCACCACATCCGAATACATCTGGATGAAGCGGCGGTAACTGTCATAGGCGAAACGCTCATCGCCCGCTTTTTCCGCCAGGCCCTTCACCGTCTCATCGTTGAGGCCGAGATTGAGCACGGTATCCATCATGCCGGGCATGGAGGCGCGCCCACCGGAGCGCACGGAGACAAGAAGCGGGTTCGCCGCATCGCCGAAACGCGCGCCGACGGTCTCGCCCACTTTGGCAAGCGCCGCCTCGGCCTGGGCTTCAAGGCCTTCGGGGTACTGGCGATTATTGTCGTAAAAGGCCGTGCAGACTTCCGTCGTGATGGTGAAACCGGGCGGAACGGGCAGGCCGAGATTGCTCATCTCGGCAAGGTTCGCGCCCTTGCCGCCCAGAAGATCGCGCAGGCCCGCATGCCCTTCGGCAGAGCCGTCGCCGAATGCGTAAACCCATTTATGCGTGTCTGCCATTTTCGCTGTCCGTCTTTGACGCTTTTACGTTTGACGCTTTGGCGCGGCGGCTCTCCGCCGTGCCGGGCGCGCGCCCGAACCGAAGACTGTCACCCCGGGCCCCGTCCCGGGGTCCATGAAACTTCACGCCGCGGTGCGAGGCCGAATGGACCCCGGCATAAAGCCGGGGTGACACCCGTTATATATGGCAGGTGCCCTACCCTTCGATCCGCGAGAAATCCGCCACGGCGCCCGTCGCCGCCCGGATACCGCTGAGAAGGTTAAGCCGATTCTCGCGAATCTCGCGGTCCTTCTCACCGCCTTCCACGTTCACCGTCACCTTATCGAAGAAGGCATCGACCGGGGCGCGCAATTTCGCAAGGGCGGACATGGCATTTGCAAAATCTTCCGCCTCTATGGCCCTTGCCGCCTCGCTGCGGGCGCTTTCAAGGGCGGCGTGCAGCGCCTTTTCTTCCGGCTCTTTCAAAAGCCCGGCATCCACCGCGCCGTCGAAGCTGCGCCCGTCCTTCTTCTCCTCGGCCTTGAGAATGTTCACCGCGCGCTTGAACCCGGCCAGCAGGTTCGCCCCGTCATCGGTTTTCAGGAACTCGCCCAGAGCCTCGACACGCTTCACGATGAGGACGAGATCGTCCTGGCCTTCCAGCGCGAAGACGGCATCCACCAGATCATGGCGCGCGCCTTGCTCGCGCAGGTGGACCTTTAGGCGGTCGGCGAAGAATGGCGGCAAGTCGTCCGACCGATCACCCCAAGACGGAAGATTGACGGCCAGCCGAAGCGGCAACCGCATATCGTTTTCCAAAACGATTCGAATTATGCCCAACGCAGCGCGACGCAGCGCATAAGGATCCTTCGAGCCAGTCGGCTTTTCATCAATCGCCCAGAATCCGGCCAACGTATCAAACTTATCCGCCAGCGCGACAGCCTGTGCGACCGGGCCTTCCGGGAGATCGTCGGCGGGGCCTGCCGGGCGGTAATGTTCGGCAATGGCATCGGCGATGCCGGCATCGAGGCCTTCGGCGAGCGCGTAATAGCGACCCATCTGGCCCTGGAGTTCCGGGAACTCATAGACCATACCGGAGACGAGATCGGCTTTGGCGAGCAGGCCAGCCTTTTCAGCCTTCGCCTTATCACTTCCCGGAATGAAAGCGGAGAATTCACGTGCCAATCTTGATATACGCTCCGCCTTTTCGCCCACCGTGCCAAGCTTGGCGTGAAAGACCACGTCTTTCAGTTTCGGCAGAAAATCTTTTTCAAGACTCTTCTTCTTATCTTCCTGCCAGAGGAATTCGGCATCGGCGAAGCGGGCGCGCAGCACGCGCTCATTGCCGTTGACGATGGCAGCGCCCCCATCTTCGGCAATGAGGTTGGAGGCGAGGATGAAGCGCGGCGCCATTTTGCCGTCCGCGCTTTTCAGCGTGAAATATTTCTGGTTCTCGCGCATGGAAAGGGAGAGCACCTCGCCCGGCACCTCCATGAAACGCTCGTCGATCTTGCCCATCAGCACGACTGGCCATTCGACAAGCCCCGCCACCTCGCGCAGCAGCGCCTCATCTTCCACAAGTTCGAGGTTCTGGGCATGGGCGAGATTCTTCGCGTCTTCCCAGATCGTGCGGGCGCGCAGCGCGGGATCGAGCATGACTTTGGCGTCATGCAGCTTTTTCTCGTAATCCTCAAAGTACTTTACCTTGATGGGCGCGGGGCCCATGAAGCGGTGGCCATAGGTCGTATCGCCCGCCTTGATACCGTCCACCTCGAAAGGCACCACCTCGCCGTCGAAGGTGCAGAGGATCGAATGAAGCGGGCGCACCCAGCGCAGGCTCCCCTCGCCCCAGCGCATGGATTTCGGCCAGGGGAAGGCGCGGATGATCTGCGGCACGATGTCGCCAATGAGACCGGGCAGCGGCTGGCCCTTCTTTTCGATCACGGCAACGTAATACTCGCCCTTTTTGTCGGAGCGCGTTTCGCACTGATCGAGGTTGAGGCCGACGGAATTCAAAAACCCTTCGAGCGCCTTTTCCGGCGCGCCGTTTTTTCAGATCGCCCGATGCCTTTTCCTGCATACGGGCGGGGATTTCCTCGGAGAAAAGTTCCAGCAGAAGATCGGGCATGGCTCAGACCTCCTCTTCCACTTTGATACCGCCGCCTTGCGGCGTCGCGAGATAGGCCGTGCAACAGGCCTTTGCGAGCGCGCGCACCCGGCCGATATAGGCTTGGCGCTCGGTCACGGAGATGACGCCGCGCGCATCGAGCAGGTTGAAGGCATGGCTTGCCTTGATGCACTGGTCGTAAGCGGGCAGCGGCAAGGGCGGATCGTTTTCGAGGAGCGCCATGCACTCGCCTTCCGCATCGCTGAAATGGCGGAAGAGCATTTCGGTATTCGCCGCGTTGAAATTGTGGTGGGAATATTCGAACTCGGCCTGCTTGAAGACGTCGCCATAAGTCACGCGCTCGTCCCCGTCCTTGCCGTTGAAATTCAGCTCATAGCCGTTGTCGACGCCCTGGATATACATGGCGAGGCGCTCAAGCCCGTAGGTGAGCTCGCCCGCCACCGGGTTGCAGTCGAAACCGCCGACCTGCTGAAAATAAGTGAACTGGGAAACTTCCATCCCATCGCACCACACTTCCCAGCCAAGACCCCAGGCGCCGAGTGTCGGGCTTTCCCAGTCATCTTCCACGAAGCGGATGTCGTGGTTTTTGGGATCGATGCCGAGCTCGCAAAGCGAGTTCAGGTAAAGCTCCTGAATGTTTTCAGGCGACGGCTTCAAGATCACCTGGAACTGATAATAATGCTGAAAGCGGTTCGGGTTTTCCCCGTAGCGCCCGTCGGTCGGGCGGCGGGAGGGCTGCACATAGGCCGCCTTCCAGTGCTTCGGCCCAAGCGCGCGCAGCGTGGTTGCCGGGTGAAACGTGCCCGCCCCCATTTCCACGTCATAAGGCTGCAGCACCACGCAGCCGTAATCGGCCCAATAGCGCTGCAGGGTGAGAATGAGGTTTTGGAAGGACACATCCTTCGCGGGCGGGCGGCCGGCTTGACCTGACATAAAGCTCTCTTGACGTTCGTGCTGGGGCGGAACCGCCCAAAAGCCAAAAAAGCGCAGAATCCCGCGCCTCAGGCCCGCGCACGTTAGCGGCGGGGCTGCGGGCGGTCAAGGCAGTGAGAGGGGGGTGCGGCGCTTAGCTCGAGGGCCGCTTTTCAGGCACATAGGTGCCGTCTTCGGCGCGGGTCAGACGGCCGAGATCGCGCGGCTCGCCGCTGCCGGTATGGCGGCGCATCTCGGCCTGTGCCTTGAGGCGGGCCTTGCGCGCGGCTTTGACGCCGTCCCAGATTTTATAGGCTGCGACCGCCGCTGCCATGGCAATGCCGGTCATCACGAAATCGCTCATTGGACGCTCCGGGTCTCTTCATCCCTTTAAAAGGATGCCCCATTAAAGGCCAAAACGGGACCAAAGGGAACGGGCCTCCAACGCGGCCATCAAATCCTCGGCCCAGGTTGCGGAGATTTGCGCTGAAATCTGCGGCAAATCCGCTTCTCCCCGGCTCCGGGCAATGCCGATGCCCTGTGCGCGGCGCCACCAGGGCCGGGCCCCGCCTACCTTCTTTAACTGCACGTTTTTGCCGAATTTATGGCGCATTACCGAGCGCAAATCGCCGAGCCCGTCAATGAGGCCGAGTTCCTTGGCCTTTTCCCCGGCCCAGAAGGCGCCGGTGAAAAGCTCCGGTTCCTCGGCAAGGCGCTTGCCACGGCTTTCCTTCACCAGCGCCTTGAAATGCGCGTGCACCTCACGCTGCAGCGCCTCGAGGCGGGCAACTTCCTCGGCGCGCTCCGGCTGGAAAGGATCGAGCATGGCTTTCGATTCGCCGGCCGTATGCACCCGCCGCTCGATGCCCAGCTTTTCGATGAGGCCGGTGAAGCCGAAGCCGGCGGAGATCACCCCGATTGAGCCGATGACCGAGCTTTCATCGGCGTAAATCTCATCCCCCGCGCAGGCGATCATATAACCGCCAGAGGCCGCCACATCTTCGGCAAAGACATAGACTTTGACGTGGTTTTCTTTGGCGAGCGCGCGGATGCGCTTATAGATGAGCGCCGATTGCACGGGCGAGCCGCCGGGCGAGTTGATGAGAATGGCGACGGCGCGCGCGCCTTTGACGGTGAAGGCTGCTTCCAACGTGTCCGCGACGCTCGCAAGGCTCATCCCCTGACGCAGCGGGCTGACCGCGCCGATAGGGCCGGTGAGACGCAGAACGGGGACAAGCGGCGGGGCTTTTTTCCAGAAGAGCAGCTTTCTGCGGCGGCTCTTTTTCTTCTTCTTGGGGGCTTCGTTATTGGCTTCGCCGTTTTTCTCGGTGTTCTCGGTCAATTGCGCTCTCAATCTTTTCTGCGTTCTTTCATAAGTAAGACGGCTCGCCTCAGGCTCAAGTGCCGATCAGGAGACGGAAAAATCCAGTGCCTCACCGTGGCGGAGCACGGCTTCTGCCTCCGGCTCGAAACCGCCCTCCTCCCCATGCAGCACGAGGCCGGGCAACATGGCAAGGGGGCTGCGCGAGCCTTTGATCCCTTGCACGAGAAGCCGCCGCGCCGCTTTTCCCGGCGCCGGCCAGAGCGGATAGATGACGAGCCCGCCAAGCTTCGTGCCGATGGCGCTGAGAAGCTCGCCCAGCGCATCGGCCCGGTGGATGAAACTCACCGTGCCTTTGGGCCGCGCCATGGCGCAGCAAAAATCCACCCAAAGGGCCAGATCCGCGCCCTCCGCGATATGGGCCGTTGATTTGCCGGCATCGGGCGGCGTCCAGGTGGTGCCCGGCGCATAGAAGGGCGGGTTGGCCATGACATGATCGAAGGAATGGGGCGGACAGTCTTTTTCCGACAGCGCGCCGCGGGGCGCGGCGACATCCGCCTCGATGAACCGGGCGCGCGCTTCCAGCCCGTTACGCGCCGCGTTTTCACCGGCAAGGGCGACAAGACCCGCTTGAATGTCGATACCGCGCACCTCAAGCCCCTGCACCCGGCGGGCAAGGCAGAGCGCGGCAACGCCTGCCCCGCAGCCCACATCGAACGCCCGCTCGCCATGGATCGCGGGAACGGATGCGGCCAGCATCACCGCATCGAGGCCGGAGCGATGGCCTTTCGCAGGCTGCAATATTTTCAGCCGCTCGCCGAGAAAACCGTCATCGGTGAGATCTCTATCTGCAGCGGGCTTTGTGTGCGCCTCTCCGCCCATCAGCGCCCCTCCGCCTCGCGGCGCAGCGCTTCGAGGACGCGCAGAGCCTGCGCTTCATCCTCATCCGCCACCATGATCCGCCGCGGCAGGACGCCGAGCGAACCTTCCACGATGCTCATATGCGTGTCGAACTGCAAAGGCTCGATCCCCGCCTGGCGCAGCGCATCATCCAGCGCTGAGAGGAGAACGGGATCGGTGGTGCGTATAATCTCTTTCATCCGGCATCCGGTCCTTTCATGCCTCAGCGAAGCGGCTGCATCCTGCAAATCCGGCTTCTTTTCAGCCTCACAGCTAGTTGAGCGCGCATCCGCCGCACTTGCCGCACCGTCCCCCGCAGCCTATTCTGTGTTTATCGGCATTTCACGCCTAGAAACCGGAAATAAGAGCTGGGGATTACCTTGGGTATAGTGGTTCCACTTGAGGGCGAGCGCGGCAAGCAAAACGCTGTCGCCACTTTACAGGCCCTCGTGGCCGAAGACATGGAAAACGTCAACGATTTCATACGCGCGCGTATGGCATCCGACGTGCCGATGATCCCCGAGCTTGCCAGCCATTTGATCAATTCGGGCGGCAAGCGGCTGCGGCCCATGCTCACCCTCGCCTCCGCCCAGCTTTGCGGCTATGAGGGCGCCGATCACATCAAGCTCGCCGCCACGGTCGAGTTTATGCATACGGCCACGCTGCTGCATGACGACGTGGTGGATGAAAGCGACCTGCGCCGCGGGCGCCAGACCGCCCGGCTTCTTTGGGGCAACCAGGCCTCGGTGCTGGTGGGCGACTTCCTGCTCGGGCGCGCCTTCAAGCTGATGGTGGAAACAGGCTCGCTCCGGGCGCTGGACATTCTCTCCAATGCCGCCGCCGTGATTGCCGAAGGCGAGGTGATGCAGCTTGCCGCCGCCAAGAACACGGCAACGACGGAAGATGCTTACCTTAAAGTCATCGCCGCCAAGACGGCTGCGCTTTTTGCCGCCGCCGCCGAAATCGGCGCAGTGATTTCCGGCAAGGACGGGGCGGAAGCCGCAGCGCTTGAGTCTTACGGGCGCAATCTCGGCATCGCCTTTCAGCTCATCGACGATGCGCTCGATTATTCGGGCGAGAAAGACAAGCTCGGCAAGAATGTCGGCGACGATTTCCGCGAAGGCAAAATCACCCTTCCCATCGTGCTTGCCTACCGGCGGGGTGATGAAGAAGAGCGCGCCTTTTGGCAGCGCTGCCTGCAGGAAGGCGATCAGCGTGAAGAAGACCTGCCCCATGCGCTCGGCCTTCTTGCCAAGCACCGGGCGATCGAAGATACGATCAAACGGGCCCGCCATTACGGCGAAATGGCGCAGGACGCGCTCGGCATCTTCCCGGACGGGAACATCAAGCAGGCGCTTTCCGACCTCATCGACTTCTGCATCGAACGGGCGCATTAAGCGCGCGATCTTTCCGTTTAAAGAATGGCGGCAGGCCGGCACCACCAGTTGGGCCGGGCATCGGCAAGGCGCGCTACCGCTTTTTCAAGCCGGCCTGCATCATCGAAAAGGCCAACGCATGTCGCGCCCGATCCCGACATGCGGGCAAGGTGACAGCCGGGCTGCACGCGGATCGCGCCCAGCACCTCTTCCAGTTCCGGCAACAAAGAAACCGCAGCGCCCTGCAGATCATTGTCATGCTCTGCGAGCCAGTCGGCAAATTCGCGGAAATGATCGAAGGGTTCCGGCGCCTCTTGCCTGCGCCCATCATAAGCGCCAGCGCCAAGCTCTTTGAAGACGCCCGCCGTTGAAAGCGGTGTGCCGCAATTGACGAGCAGAAGCTGCAGCCCGCCCGGCAAAGCAACCGGGGAAAGGTGCTCGCCGATACCGGTCATAAAAGCGCTGCGGCTTTCGATGCAGACCGGCACATCCGCCCCAAGCTCCTTGCCGAGTCTGGCCAGCTCTTGCGGCGAAAGCCCCAGCGCCCAAAGCCTGTTCAGCGCCCGGAGCGTAGCGGCGGCATCCGCCGAGCCGCCGCCTATGCCAGAAGCGACGGGTAGATTTTTTTCCAGCTTCAGCGCAGCGCCGGTTTTCACCCCCGCTTTTTCCTGGAGCAGTTTTGCCGCTTTCAGAACGAGATTGTCTTCATCGGATAAGCTGCGGGCAAAGGGACCTTCCGCTTCAAGCGTCAAGCCGTCGCCAGGCGCGGCCCAAAGCCGGTCGCCCACAGAGGCGAAGACCACGAGGCTTGCAAGCTCGTGATAGCCGTCTGCGCGGCGGCCGAGGATTTCCAGTGTCAGATTGATCTTGGCAAGTGCTGCTTCTTCAATCGCAGCGGGATCAGGCGCAGCAGCGGGCATGAGATCAGGCGCCCTTGTCTTCGGTCCCGTTTGCAGGCTCCGGCAAATCGGCCTCGCCGCGCTGGCGCGCACCTGCCGCTTCAAGACCGTATTCGATCTTGGCTTCGATCTGCGGCACGAGATCTTCTTCCGGCTTCATTTCCAGCGCATGGCGCCACTGGAAGCGCGCCTCGATCTTTCGGCCGACTTTCCAAAGCGCATCGCCCAGATGATCGTTGATCACCGGATCATCCGGCTGCAACACCACCGCCCGCTCCAGATGTTTGACCGCTTCCTCATAATGGCCGAGCCGGTAATGCGCCCAGCCCAGGCTGTCGACGATAAACCCGTCCTGCGGACGCTGATCGACGGCCTTGCGGATCATTTCCATGGCCGTGTCGAGATTGAGTTTCTGGTCGACCCAGGAATAGCCGAGATAGTTGAGCACCAGTGGATGCTCGTCGGAGAGCACCAGGGCGCGTTTCAAATCCTTTTCCGATTCCGGCCAGCGCTTCAACCGCTCATAGCAAACGCCGCGCGCATAGAGCACCGACCAGTTTTCAGGGCCGACCTCGCCAAGGATATCGATGGCTTTCGTATATTCTTTGGCGGCTTCCGCATACCGTTCCTGCGCCCTGAAAATATCGCCAAGCGCCACCACCGGATCGATACTGCCGGGCATCCGTTCTTGCAGATCGCGCAGACGCTCTTCGGCCTCGTCCGTCTGCTCGAGGCGGTCGTAATTAATGGCGATCTGGATATCGGCATTAGGGCGCAGCGGCGAGCTTTTGTCCACGCCTTCATAGGTTGCAATAGCGGTGTCCCAGTCCTGCGCGCGCTCGTAAATATCGCCGAGCAGAATACGCGCTACATCGAAATCGGGGCGCAGATAAAGCCCGAGCTGCAAATAGACGATGGAAAGATCGAGCCCGCTTTCCTGGGCAAGCGCGCTGCCGAGCCCGTAAAGCGCTTCGGCGGCACCTTCTGCCGGACGGGTCACAAGCGGTTCGGGCTTTTTACCCGAGGCGATGCGCGCCAAATTGGCTTTCATCAAAGGATGATCGGGCGAGAGCGCTTCATAATCGCGGTAAAGACTGGCGGCCTGATCGGCCCGGCCCGTGCGCTCAAGAAAACGCCCGTAAGCCTCCACCACGCGCAGGCTCGCCCCGGCAGACGCGGACATGGCCTCGCCGTAAGCGGCCTCGGCGTCGTCCTTATTGCCCAAATATTCGGCGATGAGGGCCGCATGATAAGAGCGGAAAAGCTCGAATGCGGGACGGCCCTTGAATGTGTCGAGGATAGCGTTTGCGGCATCGCCGTCGCTCTCACCCGCCGCAGCCCAGGCGCGGGTCAATGTGCCGATCAAAGCGGTAAAGGGCCCAGGCGTCGCCTCGCGGATATGCCGGTCGGCTTCCTCATAATCGTCCGCCTTCAGCGCGCTGAGCGCAAGGACGAGGCGCGCAAGACGTTCCTCCCCGCCTGTCTCAAGAGACTTTTCGGCAAGCGCTGCCGCTTCATCCATATCGCCTGCGGAGATAGCGACGATAAAGGCGCGTTCGATCAAGACCGAATTGCCGGGGTCCTGCTCCATCGCTTTGCCGAGAAAACCGGAAGCGGCATCGAGATCGCGCTCGGCGCCGGCATAGCGGCCCGCCAGATAATTGCCGAAGGGCGTGTCGGTATTGCGCGCCGATTGGCCGAAAGAGTTGCCCAGCCCAGCGCAGCCGCTCAGCGCCAGAGCCGCCGTCACGGCAAGGGCTGCTGCCAGAGAGCCTTTGGCCCCTCTACTTTTAGCGGTCATCGATTGGTTGGCGCTGCAAGACTGGACTTCCACGCTTTTCCTCCGGCTTCGCGAACTCAGGCCTTCGGCCCGGCAATACTCCCGGTTTCGGGGGCGCGGGCGGGCAGCGCGCGCATTTTCATCATAGTGAAATGCCCGCGCCGCGCCAGCTTGCAATTGCCCCGCTAATGCCCCGCCAGCAGCAGCCGGCAGCGATCCCGCTTACATATTCGGGTAATTGGGCCCGCCGCCGCCTTCCGGCACCGTCCAGTTGATGTTCTGCGTCGGATCTTTGATGTCGCAGGTTTTACAATGGACGCAGTTCTGCGCATTGATCTGGAAGCGCGGATTGGAGCCGTCATCTTCCCGCACCACTTCGTAAACACCGGCCGGGCAATAACGCTGGGCGGGCTCATCATAAGTGGGCAGGTTGAAGTTGATCGGAACCGTGTCGTCTTTCAGCTTCAAATGCACAGGCTGGTCTTCTTCGTGGTTCGTCGCGGAGAGGAACACGGAAGACAGCTTGTCGAAGGTCAGCTTGCCGTCGGGCTTCGGATAGTCGATCGGCTTGCACTCGCTCGCCTTTTTCAGCGAGGCATGGTCGGGCTTCTTGTGCTTCAAGGTGAAGGGCAGACCGATGCCGAGCTGGTTCATCCACATGTCGATGCCGCCAAGGCCAACACCGAGCACGGTACCGAGGCGCGACCAGAGCGGTTTGACGTTCCGCACGCGCTTCAGGTCTTTATAGACGTGGCTCTTTTCGTAAGCGGCCGGATAAGCGGCAAGCTCATCGCCCTGACGCCCGTCTTTCACCGCTTCAAAGGCCGCTTCCGCCGCCATCATGCCGGTGGCCATGGCGTTGTGCGAGCCCTTGATGCGGGGCACGTTGACGAAACCTGCCGAACAGCCGATCAGTGCGCCGCCCGGGAAGGTGAGCTTCGGCACGGACTGGAAGCCGCCTTCGGTAATGGCGCGCGCGCCATAGGCAATGCGGCGTCCGCCTTCAAACGTCTCGCGGATCACCGGATGCGTCTTCATCCGCTGGAACTCGTCGAAGGGCGAAAGGTACGGGTTCTGGTAGTTCAGATGCACCACGAAGCCCACGGAGACGAGATTTTCCCCGAAATGGTAGAGGAAGGAACCGCCGCCGGTCTTGTTGTCGAGCGGCCAGCCCATCGTGTGCTGCACGAGGCCCTTCTTGTGCTTGGAAGGATCGACCTCCCAAAGTTCCTTGATGCCGATGCCGAATTTCTGCGGCTCGCGGCCTTCGTCCAGATTGAACTTGCGGATCAGCTCCTTGGAAAGTGAGCCGCGCACGCCTTCGCCGATCAGCGTGTATTTGCCGCGCAGTTCCATGCCGCGCATGAACGTGTCTTTGGGCTGGCCGTCCTTGCCGATGCCCATGTCGTTCGTCGCCACGCCGCGCACGCTGCCATCTTCATTGTAAAGAATCTCGGCGGCGGCGAAGCCGGGGTAGATTTCCACGCCCAGCTCTTCGGCCTGAGCAGCGAGCCAGCGGCACACTTCGCCCAGCGAAACGATGTAATTGCCGTGGTTGTTCATCAGCGGCGGCATGAAGAAATTCGGCAGCCGCAGCCCGCCCGACGGGCCCAGATAGACGAAGTGGTCGTCCGTGACGGGCGTGTCGATCGGCGCGCCTTTTTCTTTCCAATCGGGAATCAACTCGTTCAGCGCGACCGGGTCGATCACCGCGCCGGAGAGGATATGAGCGCCGACTTCCGAGCCTTTTTCCAGCACGGTCACGGAAAGATCGAAATCCTCCTCGATCGCGAGCTGACGCAGCCGAATGGCAGCTGCCAGCCCTGCCGGGCCGCCGCCGACGATCACAACGTCATAGTCCATGTATTCGCGCTCGGCGAGCGCCGGATTGTCTTCGCTCATCCTTCCTCCTCATCCCACCAGGGGAAGTAAATCATTCGCCCGGCCGCTTGGCCGTCAAAACCCTTCTGCATAAAGGGAGAATCCGGTGCGGGGGCACAAAATTGCCCTCTTATGAGGCGTTGCCGCGTTCAGGTCAACATTCTCCGCATTGCCGCATTCTCCCATTTTTTTCCACAACTGCCTGAAATCGCGTAGAAAATGACGCCCCGCCCGGCCTTCCTGTGACAAGACCCTTGGGTCACAATCGGGGGAGGACTATGGTTCGTGACCATGATTTAGGGCAAGAGAGGGCACGGGCCATGCCGGCAGCGCCTCTTTGACCGCCAATGAACACCAACCGGACCATGAACGAGCAAAACGCCTCTTCCGATACCCCGCTCGATCCGGCAGAAGCCCTGGCTTTGCTGGAGTTTTTCGCTGAGGCGGGGGTGAGCGAGCTCGTCCAGGACACGCCGGTGGACAATTACTCCCTGCCCGAGACCGTCAAAACGGCGGCGCAGCCAGACGCCGCTCCCGGCGCACCGCCTGCCGCGGGCGGACGTCCCCTGCCGCCCCGCCAGAGCCAAAGCCAGCCTGCCATTTCCACCCCCGCCGCCATTCCGCTCGACGGACTGCAGGAAGCCGAAACGGCGCGGGAAATCGCCGCAAACTGCAAATCGCTCGAGGAGCTGCGTGCGGCACTGGAGCGATTCGATCTTTGCGCCCTTAAACAGACCGCGAAGAACCTCGTCTTTTCCGACGGCAACCCGTCAGCACGGCTGATGCTGGTCGGCGAAGCGCCGGGGCGGGACGAGGATATTCAGGGCAAGCCTTTTGTGGGGCGCTCGGGTCAATTGCTGGACCGGATGCTGGCCGCCATCGGCTATAGCCGTGAGAACGCCTATATCGCCAATGTTCTGCCCTGGCGCCCGCCGGGCAACCGCACCCCGACGGATGGGGAACTGGCCATGTGCCGGCCTTTCATCGAGCGGCATATCGAACTCGTCAATCCGGATGTCATTGCCTTTCTGGGCGGTGTTTCGGCCAAGCAGATGCTGGGCACCACCACGGGCATCATGCGGCTGCGCGGAAAATGGGCAGTCTACAGCATCGGCGGGCGCGAGGTACCTGCCCTGCCCCTCCTGCACCCGGCCTATCTGCTGCGCCAGCCCGCCCAGAAACAGCTGGCCTGGCGCGACCTTTTGAAGCTGCGCGAAAAGCTCTCCTCGCTCCCGGAAGCTTAATCTTTTCTCCCTAAAGTTGGGTTTTCCGCCGCTTTGCGCGCGGATCGTTAAACATTTCACGAAACCGTTCTTGAGGCGGCGGGCGGGCCTTGTCATGATGGGGAAGGTAACGTGAGTATCGAAAGCTGCGCTTGGGGGGCGCTTGCGACATGAGGGGCATGAGGCAGGGCGCCGCGGCCAAAACCGCCGCAGCACGCGCATATTGTGCGCGAAACGAGGCGGAGACCGTAAAACGGACCGCGCTTTTCACAGGATTCTTCTTTCTTATCGCAATGGCGCTGTTTCTGGCGCTCGGCGCCGGCGCGGCGAAAGCCGAAAGCTATGGCGCGGGCGGGCTGACGGGCGTCACCCCGGCGCTTTTGAGCGATGAGGATCAGACCCGTTACCGCAAGATTTTCCGGCTGCAGGAAGATGGCCGCTGGCGCGAGGCGGACCGGCTGGTCGATGCGCTTGAGGACCGCGCGCTGATGGGCCATGTGCTTTACCAGCGCTACATGCACCCCACCGCCTACCGCTCCAAATTCTCCGAGCTGAAAAGCTGGCTCGATCTTTATAACGACCACCCGGGTGCCTCGAAGATCCATAAGCTTGCCATGAAACGGCGCCCGCGCGGCGCGGCCTATCCGGCCCAGCCGCTGCGCCGCCTCTACCGGCAACGCAATGACACGGCTTATTCGGTCGCTGCCACGCAGCGCAGCTTCTCGCGCAGCTACCGCAAAGCCAATTACCGGGTGCGCAGCTATTTGCGCCGCGAGCGCCCTACACAGTCACTTGGGTATCTCAACCGGGTGCGCGGCTCTTTGAGCGCGCTTGAATATGACACGATCCTGACGCGCATCGCCGGGTCTTATTTCATCGAGGACCGCAACGACCGGGCCTATGAAGAATCAGTGAAGGCGCTGAAACGCTCCGGCGAAGGCGTGCCGCTTGCCTATTGGTATGCAGGTCTTGCCTCCTGGCGGATGAATGAGCCCGCACGGGCTGCGGATTATTTTGCCGTGCTGGCGCGTGCCCAAAACGTCAATGACTGGACGCGGGCCGCAGGCGGCTTCTGGGCGGCGCGGGCCTATCTTGCCAGCCGCCAGCCGGAACACGTTGCCGAAATGCTCGAAATCGCCGCGAGCACCGGCGCAACTTTTTACGGCATTCTCGCCGCCCGCCAGCTCGGCGATGAGGTGGAGTTCGTCTGGCTGCGCCAGCCGCTCGATGAGGCAGGCTATAAGCTGCTGCTCGCCGAGCCCGCCGTGCGGCGCGCCATTGCGCTGACCGAAATCGGCCGGCAGGGCATGGCCGAAGAGGAATTGATGCGCGCTCATGGCCGCATCGATGAGGGCCTCGACACCGCGCTTATCGCCCTTGCCGAAGCGCTGAAATTGCCGGCAACGCAGCTGCAGGTGGCAAGCGCGGCGCATATTCCCGCCTCTTACCGCGCGGCGCAAAACGGCAGCGGGCATCAGGCCTTCGTCATCAATGCAGGGCTTTTCCCGGTGCCCGATTATGCACCGAGCGAGGGCTTCCGCGTCGACCGCGCCTTGCTCTTTGCCTTCATGCGCCAGGAAAGCAAGTTTCAGCCGCAGGCAAAATCCTATGCGGGCGCGCGCGGGCTTATGCAGATCATGCCCGCCACCGCCAGCCACATCACGCAGGACCGCTCCTTGCGCCGCTCGAACCGCGACAAGCTTTTCGAGCCATCTTTCAACGCCTCGCTCGGCCAGCAATATCTGCAAGAGCTGATGAATATGGGCGATCCCCATGGCAATCTCATCATGCTGGCCGCCGCTTATAATGGTGGGCCGGGCAACCTCAACCGCTGGCTCAAGCAGGTGGATTACCGCGAAGACCCGCTGCTTTTCCTTGAAAGCATTCCGGCCGCCGAAACGCGCGGCTATGTGGAGCGCGTAATCACCAATCTTTGGATGTACCGGGACCGGCTCGGCCAGCTTTCCCCCTCGCTCGACACGGTGGCGGCGGGTGCCTGGCCGCTTTATCAGCCGATGGAACGGGGCGGACAATTGGCGCGCGGCTCGGCAAGCCTTCAGCCTTAAAGCGCTTCTCACGCAATAGAGATAGCCAAGGCCTTTGAGCGGGAGGGCCCGGCCCCTATATTCGGGGCCGGAAGCAAAGGAGCCCCCGCATGCCCGGTATCGATGAAAGCCGCGAGTTCATTCCCGTCCGTATTGCCGTTCTGACCGTTTCGGATACGCGCGGCCTTGATGAGGACAAGTCCGGCGACACGCTGGTGAGCAGGCTTACCGAAGCCGGGCACATTCTGGCGGACCGCGCCATCGTCAAAGACGACATGGCCGCCATTACCAGCCAGCTGCAAAAATGGATCGCGGATAAGGATGTGGATGTCGTCATCTCCACCGGCGGCACGGGCTTGACGGGGCGCGACATCACGCCGGAAGCCTTTCACTCGGTCTATGAAAAAGAGATCGAAGGCTTTGCCGCGCTCTTCCACCAGATCAGCTATGAGAAGATCGGCACGTCGACCATTCAGTCGCGGGCAACGGCGGGGGTTTCCCACGGCACCTATCTTTTCGCCCTGCCCGGCTCCACCGGCGCCTGCAAGGACGGCTGGGACGGGATTTTGAAATACCAGCTCGATTTCCGCTACCGGCCCTGCAATTTCGTCGAGATCATGCCGCGCCTCGAAGAGCACCGGCGCAAGTAAGCCTTAACCTGTATGGTCGAGATGCTTCATGATCTGCGCCGTGGAACGGGCGGCATCTTCACTTAAAGAACGTATTTCACTCGCGATAACGGCGAAGCCTTTGCCGCTGTCACCGGCATGAGCCGCTTCTATCGTGGCGTTCAAGGAAATGAGTTTGACCTTGGCGCTGACCTCGCTGACCGAGCGCGCGGCGGCGAGCATGGTATCGCGGGACTGTCTTTCTTTTTCACTGCGCTCTTCAAGACAGCCTTTCAACGTCTGGCCCACCCCTTCGGTGATACGGTTGAGGGCACCGAGCACATCTTCGGCGACGAAATAGACAAGTTCCGAAAAACTATTTCCGCACGTGCTGCGCCCCTTCTCTTCAAGCGTGAGGGCCATTTGTTGCGCCTCGTGCAGAAAGCGGGAAACGGTTTCCACATCTTCGCGCGGCAGAGCACCGGTCTGGGCAAGCAGCAATGCGGCTTCTTTTGGAATACCAAGCACGGGTGAGCCCCGGTGCAGCGTTTCCCATATCTCCTCAAATTCGGTAAGCGCGCTTTTATAGAGTGTTACGGCACGCCTATCACCTGCATGCACCGCTTGCAGGCCCGCCATGGCAAGGCGGTGCGAGAGCATGCGCATCTTGCCGGAAAGATTGATGAGGGAGCTCAGTGCATCTTCTATCGGGATGTCTTTGTCTTGCATGGCGCACTCCAAACGGGGGACTGAACTCCCCCTTGCATTTTCCATGCAAGAACGGCGCGCGCTTGGCGCGGCGGAAAACCGCTTAGCACCATCATGAGCTGATGAGGATTTGTGCAAAAGCTGCCATAAAACGGGCAAGAGAACGCTCTTTAACCGCGCGTAAACTCAAAGAGCACGAAGAACGAAAAAACAGTAGCCGTACTGATCCTGGAAGCGTTCGAAGAGTTCCATCTCTTCTTCCTGCTCTTTGAAGACGGCCAGCGCCTCGGGCGCGCCTGCGTAGTCGGGCAGCAGCTCTCTTATACGGGCCTTCATGGGCTCATAATATTCCGCCCACCAATCATCCTCGGTGAGCCAGTGCGTGCCAAGCACCTCAAAACCTGCGCGCTGCGCCCGCGCGGCATTTTCGGCAAGCGTTCCCATGGAAGGATAGGCTTCATCCCAGAAGTGCCGGATTTCGAGCGAGGGCTCGCCCGTTTTCCAGACACAGTCGGAGATCACCGCATAGCGGCCCGGCGCAAGGAACGGGCGCCAGAGGGCAAGCCCTTCTTCAAAGCCCAGATTGTAGATTGCCCCTTCCGACCAGATGAGATCGAAAACGCCCTGGGGCAGATGCAGGTCTTCGAAATCGCCGCAAAGCGTGCGCAGCCTCGTTTCCGGCACACCTTCGCCTTCCGCGTTGGCTTCGAGCTTATCCAAAAAGGGTTTCATGATATCGACGGCGGTAACGCGCCCGTCCGTCAGGCGCAGTAGCTCCAGTGTTGCAGCCCCCTGGCCTGCGCCAAGGTCGAGGATTTCGGGCTCGCTCGGCAAAGGCGGCAGCAGCTTGAAAGCGGCGCGCGTCGCCTCCCGTGAACCCGGGCCGTTGCGCGGCAGGCCGAGCTGGATTTCCATGAAGATTTTGAACGGGTCGATATCGCTCATCGCTTTGCTTTCTCGCGCCAGGCGTGAAAATCCGCGCCGGTGTCAATATCGGGCAAGGTGTCGAGCAGTGCCACGCGCGCGCCTTTCAGATTGGCGAGCGTATCATCCAACGTCGTTTCGCTCGACCAGCGCACCTGCCGGAAAATTTCCGGCACGCGGGGAAAACGTTTGAGGCCGACGAGCCAGTAGCCGCCATCTTCCGCCGGACCGAAAACCGCATCGTGAGAGCCGAGCGCCTTGAAAGCCGCCGCAATGTGCCGGCTTTCGATATCCGGTATGTCCCCGCCGATCATGACGATAGGCCCCGGCGCAAGGGAACGCATGAGATGGCCCATGCGCGCACCGAGATCGCCGCTCCCTTGCTCTACAAGCGGCAGATGAGGCGGGAAGAAGCCCGGCTCATGCACCGCACTGTCGGGCGCAACGGCAAGCAGCGTTTGCCAGCGCGGGTCTTGCCCCAGCTTGCGCATAAGCGCGGCGGAGGCGGTTTTATAAAAGCGCAGCGCCTCGACCGCGCCGATATCGCGCGCCAGGCGCGTTTTGACCTGCCCGAGCCGCGGCAGCTTGGACATGATGACGAGTTGCGGTGTCACTTTTTATCTATTCCGATCCTGCGCATGGGCCCTGCACGCTTACCCGTAAAGGCGGGCAAGAACGTGCGGCGGCACGCGCAAATAATAAAGCGAGAGGAGGCCGAGATTGCGCAAAGCGCGCAGGAAAAAACCGCTGCGCACATAACGCTCGGGGCTCGTCACGGCCTGAGAGCGCAGCAGCACGAGACGCTTGCGCCCGATCCGGCGCACCAGATCCACATCTTCCATGAGCGGCAATTCCTTAAAGCCGCCGAGCTTCTTGTAATAGGCCTTGGAAATAACGAGGCCCTGATCGCCGTAAGGCAGGCGGAACAGCGCGCAGCGCAGCGCCACCATCTTTTCCATGAAACGCGCCTTGCCGGAAAAATCATCGAGCGCAAAACGGAAAGCCGCCGCAACCTCCCCGCCCTTCCAGCGCCCGCGCTCCACATGCTCGAACCATGTGCGCAGCTCATCTTCCCAGCCGGGGGTGAGTACCGTGTCGGCGTGCAGAAAGAGCAGCCAGTCGGCGCGCGCAGCCTTGGCGCCTTCGGCAAGCTGCGTGCCGCGCCCGCGCGCCCCGGCGATGAAATGACAGCCCGCCGCATCGGCAATCTCCTCCGTCTTATCGGTGGAGCCGCCATCGGCAACGATCACCTCGCGCACAAGCCCCTGCACCGTCGCATCGATCAGGCAGTTCAAGGTGCGCGTCAGCGTCTTTTCGGCATTCAAAGTGGGTATGACAACACTCAGCATGGCGCGGACTATAGCGGGAAGCCCTGCCACAGTTCGAGGGAAAGGCGCGGAAAATCACGCTGTTTTCGGCTCTGTTTCTATCTCGAAAAATGTTCTTGTTTTGTTCCATCCGTTCTGTATATTTTCCTTATGACGATGGACACTGGAAAACGCCCCGGCCTTGCACCCGCCTTCCCCCGGGCGGAGCGGCAGCCGCAGCATCCTCACCCGCAGCATCTGGAGGCAGGCACCCCCCTCCGCCAGATGCCGATGCACGGCCGCCGCGGCCGGGGCGCGCTTTCCAATCAAAGCGGGCGCTTCGAAAAGCTTGCCTATGCGCCTGTCGATGACGGCTGGGACAATCTGGAAGATCTGCCGCCGCTGCGCAGCTGCGTGACGGCGGAAAGCCCGCGCAAGATTTTGACGCGCAACACCTCGCCCGACATTCCCTTCGACCGCTCCATCAACCCTTACCGGGGCTGCGAGCATGGCTGCGTTTACTGCTTTGCGCGGCCCACCCATGCCTATATGGGCCTTTCGCCGGGGCTCGATTTCGAAAGCCGGCTCTTCGCGAAGCCGAACGCCGCCCAGCTTCTGGAAAAGGAACTGCGCGCGAAAAACTATAGCTGCCAGCCCATCGCCATCGGCACGAATACGGATCCCTACCAACCCATCGAGCGGGAATACCGGATCATGCGCCAGGTGCTCGAAGTGCTGGAGGCTTATAATCATCCCGTCTCGATCGTCACGAAATCGGCTCTGGTGACGCGGGATATCGACATTCTCTCGGCCATGGCAAAGCGCGGCCTTGCCAAGGTTGCCGTCTCCGTCACCACGCTCGATGCCAAACTTGCCCGGGCGATGGAGCCGCGCGCCTCTACCCCGTCAAAGCGCATGGCCGCATTGGAAATGCTCTCGGCGGCGGGCATCCCGACCGCCGTGATGATCGCGCCCATTATTCCCGCGCTCAACGATCATGAGCTTGAAAAGATCATGACGGGGGCGGCGCTCGCTGGCGTTAAGGCCGCCAATTACATCCTGCTGCGCCTTCCTTTGGAGATCAGCGATCTTTTCAAGGAATGGCTGGAAGAAAACGCGCCGGATAAAGCAAAGCATGTACTTTCCGTGCTGCGGCAAATGCGCGGCGGCAAGAACTATGACGCCGAATGGGGAAAACGCATGCGCGGCGAGGGGCCCTTCGCCTGGATGCTGAAGCGGCGGTTTGAAATCGCCGCCCGCAAACACGGGCTCACCCGCCCGCGCTTCGAGCTCGATTGCAGCCAGTTCAGGCCCCCGGCGCAAAAAGGCGAGCAGCTCAGTTTTTTCTGAGCCGCCCGCCTCTAAACTTTCCAAAGAAAGCGCCTACCAGGTGCAGATGATCTTGCCGTCTTTCACGCGCGAAACATGGCCTGCCTTCAGCCCGCCGAAACCTGCCGTCAGAAAACTGTCTTTTGCCCGCTGGCTGTCGAAATACCAGCGCGACCCGCAGCGCTCGACATAATGATGGCGGCTGCCGTCATGCTTGCGCACATCGTAGAGAATGCTCGTGCCACCGCCGCGCATGATATAGCGCTCGGAAGCTTCTGCTTCCGGCGCAAAGGCCGCAATACTTATGACCGCAAAGCCCAAGGCGATGAAAGAACGCAAAAAAGAGGACGTCTTGCATGTGATGGTCGTCATGGCACCGGCTCCCGTATCTGCCAAAATAAACGTCACGTCTTGAGTGGAGATGATCATTCGGGAAGACCGGCAGCAAGCTGTACACTTGCACTAGGACGGCTTAACTCAGAGACAGAGTAAAGATGGCAAGGAAGCAAGACATGCAGGTAGCCGCGCGTGAGCCTGACGGCCCGACGCTCGAGCTTGAGAAAAAGGCAGGCTTTCCGGCAAAGCGTATTGCCGGGGTCGATGAAGCCGGGCGCGGACCTTTAGCGGGCCCCGTGGTTGCCGCCGCGGTGCTGCTCGATCCTGGCGCCATTCCCGACGGTCTCAACGATTCCAAGAAGCTGAGCGCGGCAAAGCGCGAAAAGCTTTTCGATGAAATTTGCGCCTCCAGCCACTACGCCATCGCGCTCGGCGCGGTCGAGGAGATCGACCGCCTCAACATCCATCACGCCACCTTGCAGACCATGAAGCGCGCCGTTGAAGCGCTGCCTTTCCTGCCCGATCATGTTCTGGTCGACGGGAAGTTCACCCCCGCTCTCGCCTGCCCCGCCGAGGCGGTGATCGGCGGCGACGGGCGCTCGCTCTCCATCGCCGCCGCCTCCATTCTTGCCAAGGTGGCGCGCGACCGGCTGATGCTGGATCTCGATGCCGCCCATCCCGGTTACGGCTGGGCGCGCAACATGGGCTATGGCACGGCGGCGCATAAATCGGCGCTTGAGGCGCTCGGCCCCACCATTCACCACCGCCGCTCCTTCGCTCCCATACGCAAGATATTGAGTCCGGATTCCTAAGAGAGACTCGATATAGTAGGCGATGACTCGCTAACCCATTGATTCCAATAAATTAATTGACCTGTAACCGGTCCCCCGCCAATATCCCCGCCTCACACAAGAAGGGGACAGTCCAGTGGGGCGTTCGCGTCAATTCAGCCGGATTCCGGCCAATGAAATTCTCCAGGGCGATTGCATCGAGCTGATGAACGCTCTGCCCGAAAAGTCGGTCGATCTGGTTTTCGCCGACCCGCCCTACAATCTGCAGCTCCAAGGCGATCTGACGCGCCCGGACCAGAGCAAGGTCAATGGCGTGACCGATGCCTGGGACCAGTTTGCCAGTTTCGAGACTTATGACCGGTTCACGCGCGAATGGCTCGCGGCGGCGCGGCGTATCCTGAAAGATACGGGCGCGATCTGGGTCATCGGCTCCTATCACAATATTTTCCGCGTCGGCGCCTCGCTGCAGGATGCCGGTTTCTGGGTGATGAACGACATCGTCTGGCGCAAGACGAACCCGATGCCGAATTTCCGCGGCACCCGCTTCACCAATGCCCATGAAACGCTGATCTGGGCGACGAAGAGCGCGGATCAGAAGAAATACACGTTCAATTACGACGCGATGAAGGCGCTGAACGAGGATCTGCAAATGCGCTCGGACTGGGTGCTGCCGATTTGCACCGGCGCCGAGCGGCTGAAGGACGAAGCAGGCGACAAGGCGCATCCGACGCAAAAGCCGGAATCGCTGCTTCACCGCGTGCTGCTCGCAACCACCAATCCGGGCGACATCGTGCTCGATCCTTTCTTCGGCACGGGCACGACGGGCGCCGTCGCCAAGAAACTCGGGCGCAATTTCATCGGGCTCGAACGGGAAGACAAATACATCAAGGCCGCCAAAGCCCGCATCAAGGCCGTGCAATCTTCCAAGGCCGAAGATCTGAAAGTCACGCAGTCCAAACGCCAGGAGCCGCGCGTGCCCTTCGGCATGCTGGTCGAGCGCGGGCTTCTGGAGCCCGGCACCGTACTTTACGATCCGCGCCGCTCGGTTGCGGCCAAAGTGCGCGCCGACGGCTCGCTCGTCTGCAAGGACGCCACGGGCTCGATCCACAAGATCGGCGCGCATGTGCAGGGGCTCGAGGCCTGCAACGGCTGGACCTTCTGGCATTTCAAGACGGACGGAAAGCTGAAACCCATCGACCTTCTGCGCCAAAAAGTGCGCGCGGAAATGGGCACGGCCTGAGGCTGAGCTTAACGCCTTGAAGACGCGGGCCGCTTGCCTTTCGTAGCGGCGAAGAGCGGGCCCTCTTCCGGCAAGGCATGGGCGACGATCTTTTTCATGACGGTGGGCAGCGCATGCTCGCCCAACCTTTCGGGCGCGCACCAGATGCCCTCCACCGCCGCGCGTTTTCCCGCTTTGCCGCGCCAGACTTCAAGCTCGAGATGAAAATGCGTGAAAGTGTGGCGCACAAGGCCGGGCAGCTTCCGCCATTCGGTATTAAGCGGGGCCTCGGCCAGCATGGCATCCCTCTCGCGCGGCTCGGCGGTCCATTCGCTTGAGGGGATTTCCGTCATCCCGCCCAATAGCCCTTTTGCTTCTCTTTTGCGCAGCAGCACCTCGCCGCCCGGTCCTTCCAGCCAGAAAGCCGCGCCCCGGCGCACCGGCTTGTCCTTTTTGGGCGCTTTGCGGGGCAGGCTCTCGGCAATGCCGGCGGCGCGGCCCGCACAGGCGCTTTCAAACGGACAGCGGTTGCAGGCCGGGCTGCGCGGTGTGCAGATCGCCGCGCCCAGATCCATCATGGCCTGAGCGAAATCCCCGGCGCGTTTTTCCGGCGTTACCTCGTCCATCCGCGCCTTGATCTCTTTCTTGGCAGCCGGCAATGGCGTTTCGATGGCAAAGAGGCGGGCGATGACGCGCTCGATATTGCCATCCACCACCACGGCCCGCCTGCCGAAGGCAATGGCGGCAATGGCCGCTGCCGTGTAAGGGCCGATGCCGGGCAGCGCCTGGAGCTCTTTTTCATCCGCCGGAAACTGGCCGCCATGGCGCTCGCAGACCGCGCCCGCGCAGGCATGGAGGTTGCGCGCCCGGCTGTAATAGCCAAGCCCCGCCCAGGCATGGAGCACATCATCGAGATCGGCCTTGGCGAGCGCCGCCACATCCGGCCAGCGGGCAAGAAAAACTTCGAAATAGGGCCCGACCGTCGCCACGGTGGTTTGCTGCAGCATGATTTCCGAGAGCCAGACCCGGTAAGGGTCCGGCGTCTCACCCCGCCGCGCGCGCCAGGGCAGCACCCGGGCATGGCGGTCATACCAGGCAAGCAGAGCTCGGGCTTCAGGCCTTGTTACTGACGGGGCGGCAGGCAAAGTGCTCTCACTCTTTTATGACGAACTCGTTTGTGATGAACCGGTGCGGCGGATTGCCAACTCGCGGCTCGCAACTTGAACTTATTTGCGCGACACTATAGGCGTGATCGCCGCTGCGGCCAGGCTTCTAGCAGTGCCTTTGAAGCGCCGCACGGCAAAAACCCGCATTCAGCCGCCGCCAGCCGGCCCAACGAAGACGATCGGCACGCGATGATCGATACCCTGCCCCGCCGCCGCAAGAAAGGTCCGCTGCCCATGTCGGCGCGGCTGTCCATGGCAACGCGCGAGGTGCTTAAACGCCAGGGTTTTGCCGATATGCACATTCTCCGGCACTGGCCGGAAATTGTCGGGCGCAGCCTCGCCGAGCTTAGCGCCCCGGAAAAGCTCGCTTTTCCGCGCGGGCGCGTGCCTTCGGACGGGCGCAAGCGTGCACGGCCGGAAGGGGCGACGCTCACGGTGCGAATCGATGGCGCGGCGGCGCTGGAATTTCAGCACCTGGAACCGCAGATCATCCAGCGCATCAATAATTACTATGGCTACGGCGCCGTGCAGCGCCTCAAACTCGTTCAAGGCCCGCTGCCTGTGGCGCCGCGCAAACGGCGCAAGAGCTTCCGGGGGCTGACGGCGGAAGAAGAACAAGGCCTGAACGCAGAGGTAAAAGCAGTCGAAAACCAGCAGCTTAGAGAGTCACTTCTCAACCTTGGACGGCTCGTCATGGGCACCATAAAACCGCGCGCCTAACAGCGATTCTGAAAGCCTTGCAAGAGAAAGGTTCTGTTGCGGGGCTCTGGAGGGCGTGCCTACAATCCAACCATATTTAGTAGGGAACCAGGACCGTGGGACAAAATAAGAGCATCATCGTCGGCGTTGCCGTCGCTGCCCTCGTGCTTATTGCCGCCGGCATTTTCTATTTCAGCAGCCAGGGCAATGGCGCGGGCACAGCGGCTCCGAACGGCATGGCGGATGCACCCGAAGCGCTCGTTACGCCGGGCCCGCTCGGCGATCTGGCGCTGGGCGATGAAGATGCGCCCGTCACGATCATCGAATATGCCTCCCTCACCTGTAATCACTGCGCAGCCTTCCACACTCAGGTCTTTCCGGAGCTGAAGGAAAAATACATCGAGACGGGCAAGGTCCGTTTCGTCGCCCGCGCCTTCCCGCTCGACCCCATCGCTACGGCAGCGGTCATGATTTCGCGCTGCGCGGGGGATGACAGATATTTCAAGTTCCTGGAAATTCTCTTCGCCAAGCAGCACGAGTGGGCCTTTCAGGAAAACCCGGTCGACAAGCTGAAAGCCATCGCCAAGCAGGGCGGCTTTTCGGATGAAAGTTTCGAGCAGTGCCTCGCCGATCCGGAATTGCTCGACCATATCCGCCAGGTTCAGAAACGGGCCTATGAAGAGCTGAAAATCGCCTCCACGCCCACCTTCTTCGTGAATGGGGAAAAAGTGGAAGGGGCCATGCCCTTCGAGGATTTTGAAAAAATTATCCTCAAGCACCTGTCCGAATCGTGATTTAACGCCGGCCTGCTCCGCGCGGGCAGGCCGGTATCGTCAGTCAACAGAAAGCGGTGTTATCTCGTGAAGTTCACGCGCCTACGTCTTTCAGGTTTCAAATCCTTCGTGGAGCCGACCGATCTTCTGATCGAGCCGGGCCTCACCGGCATTGTCGGGCCGAATGGCTGCGGCAAGTCGAACCTGCTGGAAGGCCTGCGCTGGGCCATGGGCGAGAACTCTTTCAAATCCATGCGCGGCTCGGGCATGGAAGACGTGATCTTTGCGGGCACGAATATGCGCCCGGCCCGCAACCATGCGGAAGTCACGATCTATATGGACAATCAGGACCGCTCCGCGCCCTCCGCTTATAATGACAGTGAAAGCCTGGAAGTCGGCCGCCGTATCGAAAAAGACAAAGGCTCGACCTACCGCATCAACGGCAAAGAAGTGCGCGCGAAAGACGTGCAGCTGCTCTTTGCCGATGCCTCCACCGGCTCGCACTCGCCCGCTCTCGTCAAGCAGGGCCAGATTACGCAGCTCATCAATTCCAAGCCGATCAACCGGCGCCGCATTCTGGAAGAAGCTGCCGGCATTACCGGCCTGCATACCCGCCGCCATGAAGCCGAGCTCCGGCTGAAAGGCGCGGAAACGAACCTGACACGGCTCGACGATGTGGTGGGCCAGCTTGAAAGCCAGCTTTCGAGCCTGAAGCGCCAGGCGCGCCAGGCAACGCGCTACCGCAATCTTTCCGGCCTCATCCGGCAAGCGGAAGCCGTGTTCTTCCACCTGCGCTGGAGCCACGCCAAGGAGCTTCTGGAAGCGGAAGAAAAACGCCTTGCCGATACCGACACGCGGGTTGCCGAATATACCGAAGCTGCCGCCGTCGCCTCCACTGCGCAGGCCGAGGCGTCCGAAAAAATCCCGGCGCTGCGCGAGGCAGAAGCCGTTGCCGCCGCCAAACTGCACCGGCTGACGGTGGAGCGGGAAAATCTCGATGCGGAAGAAAAACGCGCCCGCGAACAGGCCGAGCGGCTGACCGCGCGGCTGGCGCAAATTTCCTCCGACCTTGAGCGCGAAAGCGGCCTCATCGCCGACACGGACGAAGCCATCGCCAAGCTTGCCGAGGAAGAAGCCGCCCTTAATAGCGAAAACGAAGCGCAAGGCTCCGCCCAGGAAGAAGCGGGCACCCGCGTTGCAAGCGCCGAAGAAGCCTTGAGAGCGCGCGAGAGTGAGCTTGATACGCTCGCGAATGAAGCTGCTGCGCTTAGCGCCCAGCGCCAGAGCCTTGAGCGCACCATCGAACAAAGCGCTGCGCGCATCGAAAAGCTCATCCAGCAGCTTCAAACCATTGCGAATGAGCGCGAGACGCTGGCCGATGCGGAGGCCAAGCAGGTCGCCATCGCCCAGCAGACCGAAGAGGTTGAAACCGCCGTCGGCAAAGTGCTGGAAGCATCGGACGCTGCCGAAGAAGCGGAAAAGACGCTGCAGACCGCGCGCGCTAGCGAAGCTCAAGCACGCGAGCCGATGAACGCGGCAGAAAAGCAGCTCGAGCGTATGCTCGCCGAAGCCAAGGCGCTTGGCGATATGCTCGCCATCGGTGAAGGCGATCTTTGGCCGCCGCTCATTGACGCGGTGACCGTGGAACCGGGCTATGAAACGGCGCTCGGCGCCGCGCTCGGCGATGATCTTTCCGTGCCGACGGATACGGCTGCGCCCATTCACTGGGACGAGCTGCCGGCGCTGGAAGCGCCCGCACCCCTGCCTCATGGCGCCCTGCCGCTTTCTCAGTTCGTGCGCGGCCCGGCAGCCTTTGGCCGGCGCCTCTCGCATATCGGCCTCGTGGAAGCGGGCCAAGGCAGCGAACTGCAGAAACAGCTCAAACCCGGCCAGCGGCTTGTCACGAAAGAAGGCGATCTTTGGCGCTGGGACGGGTTCACCGCCGCAGCCGATGCGCCGACCGCCGCCGCCAAGCGGCTCGAACAGCGCAACCGCCTTGCCGATCTTGAAGAAGAGATTGCCGAACAAAAGGCGCTGGCTCGCGCTGCCCGCGATACGTTTGAGGCAGCACGTCTCGCCGCGCAGGAAGCCCAGGCGAAGGAACAGGAACTGCGCCGCGCGCTGCGCGATGCCCAGTCCCATGAAAGCCAGCTTCGGGCGGAACTGACCGCTGCCGAGCGCCAGGCTTCCGCGCAGCTCTCGCGCCTTGCCGCTTTGGCCGAGGCCGAAGAGCGACTTTCCGGCGATCTCACCGAAGCGCGCCGCACCCATGAAGAAAGCACGGCCTCGCTCGAAGGGCTGCGCCCCGACGGCGAGTTGAAAGAAAAAGTCGTGGCCAAGCGCGAGGAAGTGGGCGCCCTGCGCATCGAGCTTTCCGAAGCCCGCGCCGCCCTTGAAAGCATCAACCGCGAAGCGCAGGCCCGCGCCCGCCGACTTTCCGCCATCGGTCAGGAACGTAGCGCCTGGGAACTGCGCTCGGTGAATGCCCGCAAGCAGATCGAAACGCTCGGCCAGCGCAAGGAAGAAGCCGAAGCCGAGCTTGACGAGCTGAAAGATGTGCCTGGCGCCATCGAGGAAAAGCGCAAGTCGCTTCTGAGCTTTATCTCGCAGGCCGAGACGGAGCGGCGGGAAGCAGCCGACGCGCTGGCAGAGGCCGAGCGCCATCTTTCCGAATGCGACAAGCTTGCCCGCGAAACTCAGTCCGCCCTCTCGCAGGTGCGCGAGGAACGCGCCCGTATCGACGGGCTGGTGGACGGCGCGCGCGAGCGCAAGGCCGAGGCCGAAGCACGCATCCGCGAAGAGCTGAACTGCGCCGCCGAGGAAGCACTGGCTAAAGCCGAGCTCAAGGAAGGCGAAGAACTGCCTGCCGTCGACGCCATCGAGCAGAAGCTCGAGCGGCTAAAGCGCGAGCGGGAGAATCTGGGCGGCGTCAATCTGCGCGCCGATGAAGAAGCGCGCGAGATCGAAGAGCAGCTCACCGCCATGCAGACTGAGCGGGAAGACCTGGAAGCGGCGATCGCCAAGCTCCGCCAGGGCATTGCCAGCCTCAACCGGGAAGGCCGGGAGCGCATGCTGGCCGCCTTCGAGCAGGTGAATGCGAATTTCTCCAAACTCTTCACGCATCTTTTCGGCGGCGGGGAAGCGCATCTCAAGCTCACCGAATCGGACGATCCCTTGGAAGCCGGCCTTGAAATCATGGCCCGCCCGCCCGGCAAGCGCCTACAGAACATGTCGCTCCTTTCGGGCGGCGAGCAGACCTTGACGGCCACCTCGCTAATTTTCGCGGTATTCCTCACCAATCCCTCGCCCATCTGTGTGCTGGACGAGGTGGACGCGCCGCTCGATGATGCCAATGTGGAGCGTTTCTGCGATCTGATGGAGGAAATGGCCCGCACGACGGATACCCGCTTCCTGATCATCACCCACCACGCGCTGACCATGGCCAGGATGCACCGGCTTTTCGGGGTGACCATGCAGGAACGGGGGGTTTCGACCCTGGTTTCGGTGGACCTGGAAGCTGCCGAGCAGCTGCGCGAAGCAAGCTAACCAAGGCTTTTTCAGGGAATCTTCCCGCAATTTCACCCGCCGCTTGCAAGGCCCCGGGCAAAGAGGAATCACCCCCTTGCCGGGGCCAATTGCCGCATCTTGCTCCAGGGTCAAATTTTCCAATTATTTCAATAAGTTGACACTGGCTCAGAGGTTCTTGACAGCCTATGGGGGCCGAAGTAGGGTGCGCGCGGCTTGAGGCAGCTTTCCCGCAGTTTCCTGCGGGATTTCCCGCGCGAAGGAGCACGAGTTTTGACGGATAAAGACGGCAAAACTCGATCGGGATCCAAGGATCAGGGCGATCTAGATCAGCTCCGGTCCTTAGGGGAACGATTGAAGCATGCGCAAGGGAGCAGCAAAAGCCAAGGAAACCGGGCGTCTTCTGGCCGCCCTTCCGATATGGGCCCGGCGCTCCGCATGTCGACGGAGTTTATCGCGGGCGTAATTGTCGGCGGGGGAATTGGGTGGTTTCTGGATAAGTGGCTCGAGACAATGCCGCTTTTCCTGATCATCTTTCTCGGGCTGGGAACGGCGGCAGGTGTCGTCAATATTATCCGCGCGGCGAATGCGCTGAGCACGAATGCGGGCGCGGATAAGGGAAATGATCAGGGCGGCTCGCCGCCCGCGAAGATGTAAGGCGGAAGCTGTGGCAGCACAAAATGGACAGGACGGCGGTTTTCCGGTCGATCCGTTGCATCAATTCGAAATCACCACCCTGGTTCCTTTGAACATTGGCGGTATCGACGCCTCTTTCACGAATTCCAGTCTCTGGATGGTGCTGACGGTTTTCGCCGTCACCTTCCTGACGGTTTTTGCGGTGCGCGGGCGCAACATGATCCCCGGGCGGATGCAGTCCATCGCCGAAATGTCCTACGAATTCGTCGCCAACATGGTGCGGGACAATGCCGGCAATGACGGGCAGCGCTACTTCCCCTTCATCTTCTCGCTGTTCATGTTCATCCTGCTCGCCAACTTCCTGAGCATGCTGCCCTACTCTTTCACCGTCACCAGCCACATCATCGTGACCTTCGCGCTTGCCGCGCTGGTTTTCGTGGGCGTGACGATTATCGGTTTCGCCAAGCACGGCCTCGGCTTCCTGCGGCTCTTCGTGCCTTCCGGCGTGCCCGCCGTGATCCTGCCGCTCGTCGTGGCGATCGAGGTAATCTCTTATCTTTCCCGTCCGCTCAGCCTCTCGGTTCGTCTTTTCGCGAACATGCTGGCCGGTCACATCACGCTCAAGGTTTTCGCCGGCTTCGTGATCGCGCTGAGCAGCGCGGGCGTTGCGGGCATCTTCGGCGCGGTTCTGCCGCTTGCCATGATCGTCGCCATCACGGCGCTGGAATTCCTGGTCTGCGCCCTGCAAGCCTATGTGTTTGCGGTTCTGACCTGCATGTATCTGGGCGATGCCCTGCATCCGGGCCACTAAGCGCCCTTGAACGAGTTATCCCGCGCCCTCCGGGGCGCGCCCTATGGAAACAAGTTTCGGTTGGTCATGGGGACCGAACGATTTACCGCTGTCAGGAACTTTAAGGCAGAAGGAGCATAAGGCTATGGAAGCGGAAGCAGCTAAATTCATCGGCGCCGGTATCGCGTGCCTCGGCATGGGCGGTGCAGGCATCGGCCTCGGCCACATTTTCGGTAACTACCTGGCGGGCGCCCTGCGCAACCCGTCGGCTGCAGACGGTCAGTTCGGCCGCCTGATCTTCGGCTTCGCCGTGACGGAAGCACTTGGCATCTTCTCGCTGCTCGTCGCGCTGATCCTGCTGTTCGCCTAAGTTCCATTTAGGTGTGACGTGGCCGGCCGCTTCGGTGGCCGGCATATGATCAGGAGGGTTTAATGCCCGAGAACGCGCATAACGGGATTGTTGTCGGTCAAGACAATCTCGGCCTGCAAAGCGAAGTCCAGATTCCCGAAGCGGGTCATGAAGGCGGGTTTCCGCCCTTCAATACGGAAACGTTTGAAGCGCAGCTCGTCTGGCTCGTCATCACTTTCGGCATCCTCTACTACCTGATGTCGAAAGTGGCGCTGCCGCGGATCGCGAATGTGATCGAGGAACGGCGGGACCGGATTGCAGACGACCTCGATCAGGCCGGCCAGTTCAAGGCCCAGACCGAGGAAGCCATCCAGTCCTACGAGACCGCGCTTGCCGAAGCCCGGGCGAAGGCGCACGCCATCGCCCAGGAAACGCGCGACCGCCTCTCCGCCGAGACGGACTCGCACCGCGAGAAACTCGAAAACGAGTTGAACAAGAAGATCGCGGATGCGGAAACGCGGATTGCCGCCACCAAGGAAGCCGCTCTTGCGCATGTGCGCGGCGTGGCGACCGATGTGGCTTCTTCCATCGTTACGCAGCTTCTCAGCGAAGATGCGGACACGGCGGCGGTTGAAAAAGCCGTCGACGCCAAACTCGGATAAGGGAGACAACAGATGCAGGCTCTTCTCGTTGATTCCTCTTTCTGGGTTGCCGTCGGCCTTGTCATCTTCCTCGTCATTATCGGCCGCGCGAAAGTGCATAAGCTGATCGGCGAGAAGCTCGATGAGCGTGCGGAGAACATCAAGCGCGAGCTTGAGGAAGCCCGCCGCCTGCGTGAGGAAGCCCAGCAGCTGCTGGCCTCCTATCAGCGCAAGCAGCGCGACGCGGAGGCGGAAGCCGAAGCGATCATCGAACAGGCGGAAGCCGAAGCCAAACGCCTGGCGGAAGAAACCCGCAGCAAGCTGCAGGAACAGGTCGCCCGGCGCACGAAAATGGCGGAAGACAAGATCTCCCAGGCCGAAGCGCAGGCCGTCAAGGAAGTGCAGTCCCTGGCCGCTGAAATTGCCGTCAGCGCCGCACAGGAAGTCATCGGCTCGAAACTGGCCAGCGGCGGCGCTGCCCGTCAGCTCGACAAGGCGATTTCCGAGGTTAAAGACAAGCTTCACTAAGCCTTACAGCTTCAAGCAAATAAAACCCCGCGAGGCTCCGGCCCCGCGGGGTTTTTCTTTACCCGCTGCCCAAGTCTTGCTCAGTTCAAGCGGTTGCCGATTTCCCGGAAGAATTCGATGGTCTCCAGCTCCCGGAAAGCGGAAGGATCGTCGGACGTGGCATAGTCGCTATTCGCCGAGAGCTTGACGATGACGAGATCCCGGGCAGGGTTCACATAGATGAACTGGTTATAGACACCGATGGCGGAGAACTCACGCTCCGTGCTTTCGATGATCCACCATTGATAGCCATAGCCGAGCGGAAAGGCGGAAGCCGGATTGTTGCCGGGCATGAGATGCGGGGCATCAGGCGTCGTCGAAGCGCGCACCCACTCCGCCGGAACAAGCTGCTTGCCCTGCCAGGCACCGCCTAGCCGGTAAAGTTCGCCGAGCTTTGCATAGTCGCGGGCCGTGGCGTTGAGCCCGCCAAAGACCATTTCCATGCCTTCATCGTCGATCAGCCAATACGCATCCGATTCGGCGCCGAGCGGCTTCCAGAGCTTTTCTTCCATGTAACCCGTGACGCTGCGCCCCGTCGCCTTCGTTAGAAGAAGACCCAAAACCTGCGTATCGGTGGAATTGTAGTGATTATAGGTGCCAGGTTCCCGTTCGCCTTCCAGCGTGGCGGCAAAGGCATTAAGCGAGCCGCCCAGCGCCAGAATGCGCCCGAAGCGGTTGATATCGGAGTCCGGGTCGCCGTAATCCTCGTTCCAGCGCGCGCCGGAGGACATTTGCAGGATGTCCTTGATCCGCACCCCGTCATAAGCGGAGCCAGCAAGCGAGGGCGCATAGGCCGTCACCGGCTCCTCGATGCTCTTGATATGCCCTTCCTCCACGGCAATGCCGATGGCAGCGGACACGAAGCTCTTGGCGACGGACATGGACATCCAGTTCACGTTTCGCCCGCCGGTCAGCATATAGCGCTCGAAACGCACCTTGCCGTCTTTAAGAACAAGCAGCGCGCTGGTATCGGTCTCAGCGAGAAACGTCTCCGTATCGACGCTTTGGCCGCCATACGTAAAGCTTTCAGGCAGCTCGATGTGCGTTCCGTCCGCGAACTCGAAAGGCGTTTCGGCCGCATGCATGATCGCCACCGGAAACATATCCGCCATGCGGCCAAAATTTTCATATTGCTCGGCGCCGGTAAAAAGCGAGCTGGCAAAGGAAAGCCGGTCGAGCTCGCGCTTATAGATCAGGAAGCCGATGCCGGCCGCCACGATGACAAGCGCCAGCGCGCCCAAAATTATTTTCTTTTTCATAATCCCCTCATTGCCCAATAGCGGGCTTACTCTATCGCGCCCTGGCGCCCATAAAAACGCAAACCGCGTCAGGCGGGCGGGACTACTGTCAGCTCCGGCCAGGCCGCTTTCCAGCGCGCGGCCTTGCGCTCATATTCGCGCGCGCCGAAATTCGCCGTCACATTCGGGCGGATCAGCATCTGCGCAATGTCGGCGAGCCCATCCGGCGCATAAAGCTCATAGCCGCCTTCTCCATCCGGCTTCAATCCGACCTTGCAGGCGAGTGCCAGAAACCGGTCGATCCCCTCGCAGGCGCTTTTGAGCGGCGCATAAGGCAGGCCGAAGCGCTCTTCATACCAAAGATGTACCCGCGCCTGGTTCTTCACTTCGATCTCGGCATCAAGGTCGGCAAAGAGCGCCTTCGCGCGGCGGATTACCTCATCTTCCGCTTCCCAGGAAAGGTCGACACCGCCAAAATAAAAGATGTCGTAATCCTTGATGCCATGAGCGACGGGCCGGCCGGTTTTGACGTTCCAGCAGGTCTGAAACAAAGCGCCCGACACCAGCCAGGCATCGGGCGCTTTCAAATCAGGCAGTCTTTCGAGAATGGCGCGGTTCACCGGATTTTCGCACACGGTGCGGATGAACTCGGCCTTCTCCATCACTCCGCCGCTTTCGAGGCCGGTTCGTTGCGCCCATGCTGCCAGCGCAGGATGGGCTTGCGGGCGGCCTGCGTTTCATCGAGGCGGCGGCGCGGAGCAAGGTAAGGCGCGCCGGAAAAGCGTTCCGTCTCGCCGCGCTTGGCGCTTTCGGCAAGATCGCGCAGCGTTGCGATGAAGAGATCGAGACTGTCTTTCGATTCCGATTCCGTCGGCTCGATCAGCATCGCCCCATGCACGACCAGCGGGAAATACATGGTCATGGGGTGATAGCCCTCATCGATCATCGCTTTGGCAAAATCCAGCGTCTCGACACCCGTTCCCTTCAGGAAACTATCATCGAAAAGCGCTTCATGCATGCACGGGCCTTCATAAGGCGCGCTCATCACATCTTTCAGCGATGCCAGAATGTAATTGGCCGAGAGAACCGCATCTTCCGATGCCTGGCGGATACCGTCCGCGCCGTGGGAAAGCATATAGGAGAGCGCTCGCACGAACATCCCCATCTGGCCGTGGAACGCGGTCATACGGCCAAAAGGCTGGCCGGTGCCTTCGCTCTCATGCTCGATGGCGCGGTAAGCGCCTTTATCGTGCACGATCCAGGGCAGCGGCGCGAAAGGCGCAAGCGCCTCGGAGAGGACCACGGGCCCGGCCCCCGGCCCGCCCCCGCCATGAGGCGTCGAGAAGGTTTTATGCAGGTTGATATGCATGGCATCGACGCCGAGATCGCCAGGACGCACGCGCCCTGCAATGGCGTTGAAATTTGCGCCGTCGCAATAGAAATAGCCGCCCGCCTCATGCACCGCATCGGCGATCTCGATGATATCGCGCTCGAAGAGGCCGCATGTATTGGGGTTCGTCAGCATGATCGCGGCAACATCGGGGCCGAGCTTTGCCTTGAAAGCTGCCACATCCACATGCCCGTCGTCGGTGGCGGGAATGGAATCGACGGTAAAGCCGATCTGCGCCGCCGTTGCCGGGTTCGTGCCATGGGCCGATTCCGGCACCAGCACGCGTTTGCGCGTGCCTTCCTCGCCGCGCGCGCGCAGCGCCGCATCGATCGCCATCATCCCGCAAAGCTCGCCGTGTGCGCCCGCTTTGGGCGACATGGCAACGGCAGGCATACCTGTCAACTCTTTCAGCCAATGGGCAAGCGTGTCGATAAGCTCCAATGCGCCCTGCACCGTCTGCTGTGGCTGCAGGGGGTGCACATCGCCGAAGCCCGGCAGGCGCGCCATCTTCTCATTCAGGCGCGGATTGTGCTTCATGGTGCAGGAGCCGAGCGGATAAAGCCCGCTATCGATGGCGTAGTTCTTCTGCGAAAGACGCACATAATGGCGCATCACTTCAGGCTCGGAGAGACCCGGCAGGCCGATCCGTCCCTGCCGCGCCGCCGCGCCGAGGCGCGGCGCAAACTCTTCCGGCTCGTCCAGATCGACGCCGGAGGCACCGGGACTGTCGAGTTCGAAAATCAGCGGCTCTTCCTGCACAAGGCCTCGATTGCCGGTGAAGGTTTCATGGGGCGTGAAGCCCGTTTCCGCGCCCGTGCCCGTGGGCCGGCCTTTTGCGTTCATGCTGTTCATGCCAGCACCTCCTTCAGCGCGCGCGCATAGGCGGCGCGGTCCTGATCGCTGTTCACTTCGGTCGAGGCAACGGCGATCAGATTTTTCATCGCATCATTGCCGGGCATCAAGCGGGAAAGCGGCACGCCGCCGAGCACGCCTTTTTCCACCAGCGCGTCGATCACTTCCGCGCCCGGTTTCGGCGTTTCGATGGTGAATTCGTTGAAGAATGTTTCGTTCATCACTTTCACGCCCGGCACCGCGCCAAGCGCGTCTGCCAGTTTCACCGCATTTGCATGGTTGATCCGCGCAAGGCGCGTATAACCTTCCTCGCCGAGGAGCGAGAGATGGATCGTGAAAGCCAGACAGCAGAGACCCGAATTCGTGCAGATGTTACTCGTCGCTTTTTCGCGGCGGATATGCTGCTCGCGGGTGGAAAGGGTCAGCACAAAGCCGCGCTTGCCTTCCGCATCCACCGTTTCCCCGCACAGGCGGCCCGGCATCTGGCGCACGAATTTCTGCTTCGCCGCAAAAAGCCCGACATAAGGCCCGCCGAAATTCAGCCCGTTGCCGAGTGACTGGCCCTCGCCCACCACGATATCCGCGCCCATTTCACCGGGCGGCGTAATAAGGCCGAGCGAGACGATTTCCGGCACGACGACGATCATCAGTGCGCCTTTGGCATGGGCCGCCTCGGCAAGCGCGCTCAAATCCCGCACATGGCCGAAGACATCCGGGTTCTGCACCACCACGCAGGAGGTTTCCTCGTCGATCTCGCCGGCAAGGCCTTCGGTCCCTTTCGGGCATGGCGGCTCGGTGACGAGCTTATAGCTGCCGAAATCGGAAAGGTTCGCCACCACGTCCTGATAATGCGGATGCAGATTACCGGATAGCACGGCTTTCTTGCGCTTGGTGACGCGGTGCGCCATCAGCACCGCCTCGCCGCACGCCGTCGAGCCGTCATACATGGAGGCATTGGCCACTTCCATGCCGGTCAGCAGGGCGACCTGGGTTTGAAACTCGAAGAGATATTGCAGCGTGCCTTGCGTGATCTCGGGCTGATAAGGCGTATAGGAGGTCAAAAACTCCGAGCGCTGAATAAGATGATCCACCGTTGCCGGGATATGGTGCTTGTACGCCCCGGCGCCGACGAAGAACGGGACCTGGCTTGCCGCAATGTTTTTACCCGCCATGGCGGCAAGCTGGCGCTCGACTTCCATCTCGCCCTGACGGCGCGGCAGATCGATCAGCCCGCCCAGGCGCGCGGCCTCGGGCACATCCTTGAAGAGCTCATCGACGCTTTTCGCGCCGATGGCCGCGAGCATTTGCGCCCGGTCGTCCTTCGTCAGGGGGAGATAACGCATGTGATCAGTCCAGCTCTTTGATGTATTTTGCGTAAGCGGCTTCGTCCATCAGATCGTCAAGCTCGTCTTCGTCGGTCAGCTTGAGTTTGACGAACCAGCCCTCGCCCATCGCATCCTCATTGACGCGGCCGGGGGCAGCTTCCAGTTCTTCGTTCACTTCAATCACTTCACCGGAAACAGGCGCATAGACCTCGCTCGCCGCCTTGACGGATTCGACCACCGCCGCCTCATCGCCCTGCTCCAGCGTCTTGCCGATATCGGGCAGTTCAACGAAGACGACATCGCCAAGCTGTTCCTGCGCGTAATCGGAAATGCCGATCGTGGCCGTGTCCCCATCGACCAGCACCCATTCGTGATCTTTCGTAAAGCGAATATCGCTCATTGCCCTCAGTCCCTTGTTAGTCCTGCCTCTGTGAGGCCGTTTCTGTTTACTTTTTTCCGCGGTAATAGCGCTGAGCAACGAAGGGAAGCGGCGCAACATGCGCGGGCCGCTCTTTCCCTCTCACCATCAGCACGACTTCGGTACTCACATCACTTGCGCCCGTTTGCACATAGCCCATGGCAATCGGCCCGCCGACGCTGGGGCCGAAGCCCCCGCTCGTTACAACACCGAGTTTCTCACCCGAGGTAGAGAAAATTTCCGTGCCCTCGCGCGCCGGCGCCTTGCCATCGGGCAGAATGCCGACCCGCTTTGAAGGCGCGCCGTTTTTAAGCTGATCCAAAATGGTTTCGGCACCCGGAAAGCCGCCTTCCTCGCGCCGGCGCTTCGGGATCGCCCAATTCAGCGCCGCCTCGATAGGTGTGGTCGTTTCGTCAATATCATGGCCGTAAAGGCAGAGCCCGGCTTCAAGGCGCAGCGAATCGCGGGCGCCAAGGCCGATGGGCTCGACTTCTTCATGAGCAAGCAGCGCGCGGGCTACCGCCTCGGCCTTATCCGCGGCAACGGAAATCTCGAACCCGTCCTCGCCCGTATAGCCGGCGCGGGTCAGATGGCAGGCAATCCCGTCAAAAGTGCCGCGCCGCGCATCCATGAAAATCATCTCGGCGGCTTGCCGCGCATGGCGGGCCAGCACGTCGCCAGCGCGCGGGCCCTGCAGGGCGAGAAGCGCCAGATCTTCCAGCGGCTCCAGCGTCACATTTTCCGGCAGGCGGGCGGCGATATAAGCGTAGTCCTTTTCCTTGCAGGCGGCATTGACGACAAGAAGGAGTGAGCCCTCCTCTTCGGGCGCTGCGGGGCGGGCGACCATGAAATCATCCACGATCGTGCCTTTATCCGTCAAAAGCAGGGAATAGACCTGGCGGCCCGCTCCAAGGCCTTTGAAATTGCCCGGCGCCAGCGCTTCAAGGGCGGCGGCCACAGTTTCATGGTCCGGGCCTTTCAGGCGCGCCTGGCCCATATGGGAGACATCGAAAAGGCCCGCCGCCTCGCGCGTGTGCACATGTTCGCCGAGCACGCCTTTGGGATATTGCACGGGCATGTCATAGCCCGCGAAGGGCACCATGCGCGCGCCCAGCTCCAGGTGCAGGCCATGCAGCGGCGTTATCTTCAAATCTTCAGGAGTTGCCGCGGCTGAACTCTCACCCATGGGACGCACCTTTCACGGTAATTGAGCGGGACCGCCCCAAACCTTGCGGCTTAAAGCAGTGCCCCCTCTGTCCCATCTACCTGAGAGATTTGACCCGGCTCACGCGGCGCGCCGGGCTTACTCCTTCGGTGAGGCCCACGCGCAGCTTAAAAGGCGCGGCCTGCTTTCCAGAGTGCCATCCTTCTGCGGTCCTTTTGCCTGAGAGTTTCCGGGGCGGTTGCTCCTTCGGCGCCGGGCTGCCTTTCGGGCAGGGCCGGTCTCTCCCGCAGAGATCTTCTGTATGTGCCGGGATGATAGGCGGCAAGCGGCAGGAGTCAATTGCTTCCGGGCAGGGCCTGCGCGCCTTGCAAAAGGCCCTGAGATTCCGCGGGAAATGCGAGGGCCACGAAGGCCATCCAGCGGCCCGAATCGGCGTCAGCGGCGCTGAAAAGCGGCTTTCCGGGGCTTTTAGCGGCCCTCGGTCCGGTTTGCCTCAAGCTGGTCTTTCGTCAGCTGAAAGCCCACCAGCATTTCATAGGCCGAGCCGTCGAAAGGCGGCACATAGGGCACTTTCGTCTCCTCGATGGAATGGACGAAACCGACCTTCCGGCTCGCCCCGCCGAAGGAAAGGGTCAGCTCGCGCACTTCCTTGCGCAAAACGCGTGAAGAAGTTTCGGTCAGCGCTATGAAGACCGGCACCTTCACCTGGCGCGAGGTGGCCGCAGGGCCCAAATCCGCCGTGCCGCGGAAGGCGATATCCACATAAATAATGCCGTCATCGAGATCGTATTCGCAGGCCGTCACCGCCTCTTCGATCTCCGCACTCACCACCACATCGGTAATATCGCGGCCATTACCCTCATAAACGGTAAGGGTTTCGGTATCGGCCAGAATGCCCACGCTCGGGCAAGGAAGACTGGCGAGCTTTTCCCGCTCCGCCTCGGAGGCGCAGCCTGCCAGAGCGGCGGCAAGAGCGCCCATCGCGGCAAATGCGGCCAGACGGCCCTTCGGGGTGTTCTCACGCTTCCGGATCGGCGCTAGACCGCTCTTTCCCATTTCCGCTCTCTCTTGCTGGCGGCACCTGCCCGGCCGGGCGCGTGCTCGTTCCTTGACTTTATCAGGCCTCGGCCCTCTATTACCCTCAGATTCGCCTGTTGGCGGCCGGCGCGGCCAAGCCCGTGCACTTTACCGAAGGGCCAGCGGCCCCACAAGGTGCGGCGCCCCGCGGTGAAAGCTTTTCACGCTGGCGGCACTCGAAACCCTTTTCATGCGACCTTGAGCTTAGACGATGGATCAGGCCCCCAAAGACCTCCCGCCAATCACGCTGCTGCTCGCTAATCCGCGCGGCTTTTGCGCTGGCGTCGACCGGGCGATCCAAATCGTCGAGCAGGCGCTGGTGAAATACGGACCACCCGTCTATGTGCGCCACGAAATCGTGCATAACCGCTATGTAGTGGAAGACCTGGAGCGCAAGGGCGCGATCTTCGTCGAAGAGCTCGATGAAATTCCGGACGATGCCCGCGTGATCTTTTCCGCGCACGGCGTGCCGAAATCGGTACCGGCCACGGCCGAGGCGCGCAATCTCTTTTATCTCGATGCCACCTGCCCGCTCGTCTCCAAAGTGCATGTGGAAGCCGAGCGCCATTTCGAGGCGGGGCGCGAGATCGTGCTGATCGGCCATGCCGGCCATCCGGAAGTCATCGGCACGATGGGCCAGCTCCCGGAGGGCGCCGTGGCGCTGATCGAAACGGTGGCGGATGCCGAAGCCTTCGAACCCAAGAACCCGGACAAGCTCGCCTTCATCACGCAGACGACGCTTTCCGTCGATGATACGGCCTCCATCGTCGCCGTGCTGCAGCGCCGCTTTCCGGGGATCGCCGCGCCGCATAAGGAAGACATCTGCTATGCGACCACGAACCGGCAGGCCGCGGTCAAGGCCATGACCGCACAAGACGGCGGCGGGGCGGATGCGCTCCTCGTCATCGGCGCGCCTAATTCGTCGAACTCCATGCGCCTTGTGGAAGTTGCCGAACGGGCCGGCTGCACGCGCTCCATGCTGGTACAGCGGGCGGGCGATATCGACTGGCCCCGCCTTGCCGGCGCGCGCCGGGTCGGCATCACGGCCGGTGCCTCGGCGCCGGAAATCCTCGTTGAGGAAGTGATCGACGCTTTCCGCGCGCATTATAACGTCACCGTCGAAACGCTCTCCGTGACGGAAGAGAATGTGAGCTTTAAACTGCCCCGCGCATTGATGGGATAGGCAGGGGCATGGCGGTTTATACGGAAGTCAGCGACGAAGCGCTCGAAGCGTTCCTTACGGAATATGAAATCGGTGGGCTCCTCTCCTGCAAGGGCATTGCTGAGGGCGTGGAGAACTCCAACTTCATGCTGCATACCGATGGTGGCAGTTTCATCCTCACGCTTTATGAAAAGCGCGTCCATGCTGAAGACCTGCCCTTCTTTCTCGGCCTCATGAACCATCTGGCCGCCAAGGGGCTGAAATGCCCGGTGCCGATCAAGCGCCGCGACGGCGAATTTCTGGGCGAGCTTGCCGGGCGGCCCGCCGCTATCATTTCGTTTCTCGAAGGCATGTCCGTCCACCGGCCTCAGGCCAAACATTGCCGGGAGCTTGGCGCTGCCATGGCCCGCTTTCATCTGGCAGGTGAGGACTTTCCCCTGACCCGCGCCAATAGTCTCAGCGTCGATCAGTGGCGCCCGCTTTACCTATCCTGCGAAGGGCGCGCGGACGAAGTGCAAAAAGGGCTTGCCCGCGACATTGAAGCCGAGCTGAGTGCGCTGGAAAAAATCTGGCCGCAGGATCTGCCGCGCGGCGTCATTCATGCCGATGCTTTTCCCGACAATGTTTTCTTCATTCACGACGAACTGTCGGGCCTTATCGATTTCTATTTCGCCTGCACCGACGCTTTTGCCTATGACCTTGCCATCTGCCTGAATGCCTGGTGCTTTGAAAAAGACGGCGCGTTCAATGCGACAAAGGCGCGGGCGCTGTTTCAGGCCTATCAGCAAGTGCGCCCCTTGACGGAGGCCGAGCTCAAAGCCCTGCCGATCCTTGCCCGCGGCAGCACGCTGCGCTTTCTTCTCACGCGGCTTTACGATTGGCTGAACCAGCCGCCCGGCGCGCTCGTCAAGCCGAAGGACCCGCGCGATTATTGGAAGCGGCTGCGCTTTCACCGCGACGTCAAATCCGCCGCCGCTTACGGAATAGATGAATGAGTACAGTCGAGATTTATACGGACGGCGCCTGTTCGGGCAATCCGGGACCCGGCGGCTGGGGCGCGCTGATGATCTATAACGGCGTGGAAAAAGAACTTTCCGGCGGCGAGGCGGAGACGACGAATAACCGCATGGAATTGATGGCCGCGATACGCGCGCTGGAAGCCTTGAAGCGGTCCTCGAAAGTCGCGCTTTATACAGATTCCACTTACGTGCGCGACGGCATCACGAAATGGATCCATAACTGGAAACGCAATGGCTGGAAGAACGCCGCCAAGAAGCCGGTGAAAAACGAGGATCTGTGGAAGCGGCTCGATGCGGCCCTTGCCGCCCATGAGATCGAATGGCACTGGGTGAAGGGCCATGACGGGCATCCGGAAAACGAGCGCGCCGATGCGCTGGCCCGCTCCGGCATCGAAGCTTATCGTTAGTCCCAAACAAAAAAGGCCGCCCCGGAAGGCGGCCTTTTGCTTTTCTCGAAAGCCGTATCTTAAAGCTGAGAGAGGATCGTCTCGGCGCCCGACACTTTCGCCTCGCCCGGATTGGGCTCCACATTCAGCTGCTTGACCACACCGTCTTCCACGATCATGGAATAGCGCTGCGAGCGCCGGCCCATACCGAAGCCCGAACCATCAAAATCGAGGCCGGTCTTGGCGGCGAAATCGCCATTGCCATCGCCCAGCATCAAAACCGCATCGCCCGCGCCCTGCTGCTTGCCCCAAGCGCCCATGACGAAAGCGTCATTGACGGAAAGACAGGCGATGGCATCGACACCCTTCGCTTTGATGTCGGCAGCCTTCTCGATGAAGCCCGGCAGGTGCTGGTTGGAACAGGTCGGCGTGAAGGCGCCGGGAAGCGCGAAGACGACGACTTTCTTGCCGCCGAAAAGCTCCGAGGTTTTAACCGGCGCGGGGCCTTTATCGGTGAGCTGCATCAGCGTTACTTCCGGCAGCTTCTCTCCTACTGCGATCGTCATAGAGGGGCCTCCTTTCAGGTAGGTTCGGGCATATGAACTTTTATCGGGCCGGTGCCCGGAAATTCCGATGCGCCATTTAACCCTTTATCGCCGCTTAGGCCAAGGAGAAGACCGGAAACAAAGGCGAGAAACCCTTAGCGGATCTCGACACGCTCTTCCCAGGCTTTGCCGCCTGCAAGGAAAGTAAGGTTCAGCATTTCGCCGGTAATGTCGCGTCCCGCGTCAAGCTCGACCGTATAGCGTGAAGGCTCGCCGATATGCTCAAGCTCGGCCTCGGCAAAATAAACGCCCTTCGGTCCGTCGACAATGAGCACGGGCGGTGCACCGTTACCGCCCTCCAGAAGAAGTTCCAGCTTGTTTTCATTTTCAAGCCGGGCCGTGGCGCGGCTGCCGCGCGCGGAAAGCGCCTCGGGCACGCGCGCCTCGAAGGTTTCGATCTCCGCCGCCTCGACGCTGCGTTCTCCTTCACCCGGCATCAACGTCATGTCGAAGGCGGCATCGGCGGGCACACAAATCTCGTCGCAAAATCCGTAAGAGAAGGCGAGCGACAGTTTCAGCGGCTCGCCTTTTTCCGCCGCCTCCACCCGCACGGGCAGAATGACGTGCTTTTTATATCCGTAGGTCGTATCGGGCTGCGTAAACTTTTCCGGCGCCGGCCAAAGCGTTTCGGCCGCTTTTAAATTTTCAGAACCCGACCAATCGAAACGCGGCGGCAGGCCGGAATCGCCCGGATAACGCCAATAGGTTTTCCAGCCCTTGTCGAGCGCGATCTCGACGCCCAGCAAAAGCGCGCCATCACCAATTTCCGTTTGCGCCGAAACCAGTCTGACTTTCGCATAATCATGATCGACCCAATCACTCGCCGCGCTTTGCGCCGGGGTCTGCGCCGCAGCGACAGGCTCAGGCGCATTCACAAATGCGCCTACCCCCAAAAGGGTCAGCGCCGCTACCAGCGTCAGGCCGCCGGTGACCGGGTGAAAAAACGGATTTTTGCGAATGTCACTCATACGGCCATAACAGCATAAAAATTCCGGTGTGGAACTAACACTCTAACAAAAGCACGTGAGCGCATTCTCCTTGAGTCCGCGCCCCCGAACCCGCTACCATCTCATCATGGTTGAGAGTGTTCCCAAGGGCAAGACAGGTCCGACTGTGGAAGGGTATCTGCAGGGCCAGTTTCTTATTGCCATGCCCACCATGGGAGACCCGCGTTTCGAACGCGCCCTGATCTATATTTGTTCGCACAGCGAAGAAGGCGCCATGGGGCTTATCGTTAATAAGTCCGCGCCCGGCATAACGTTCAACGGCCTGCTCGCTCAAGTAGGCATCGATCCGGTCCTTGCCACTCCCAAAAACAGAGATATGGCGCCCATGCTGGAGGCGGAAGAACGCCCCATTCTCTTCGGCGGGCCGGTGGAGCCGGGGCGCGGCTTCGTACTTCATAGTCAGGACTATCTTTCCAAGGATAGCAGCCTCACCGTTTCACCCGAGGTGGCGATGACGGCGACGGTCGATATTCTGCGCGCTATCGTGCGCGGCACCGGCCCTTCCCGCTCCATCGTGGCGCTGGGCTATGCGGGCTGGGGGCCTGGCCAGCTTGAAATGGAAATTCAGGAAAACGGCTGGCTCATCTGCAATATGAACGAAGAGCTGCTTTACGGGCCGGAAGTCGAGACGAAATACGAGCGCGCGCTTGCCACGCTCGGCGTCGATCTATCCTTACTGTCGGGTGACGCCGGCCACGCCTGATTTTGGCGGCCGGTCTAATGCTGCCAGTGATGGGCGATGAATTTCACCGCCTCTTCCCTTGTCATTGCCTTGCCGTAACGGAAGCCTTGCGCGAAATCGCAGCGCAGCGACATCATCTTCGCCGCTTGCTCGTCCGTCTCCACGCCTTCGGCCACCACGTCGAGCCCCAGGCCCTTGGCAAGGCTCACCATGGCTTTGACGATGACCATGGTCTCATCATTGTGCAGGCTTTCCGAAACGAAGCTGCGATCGATCTTCAGCGTGTCGAAGGGAAAGCGCTGCAGATAAGAGAGGCTGGAATAGCCGGTGCCGAAATCATCGAGCGAAAGACCGGCGCCTTTTTTCTTCACCCGGTGCAGCATGCGCGCGGCAAGTTCCGGGTTTTCCATCACCAGGCTTTCCGTCACTTCCAGCTTCAGGCTTTCCGGCGCGATATTCGTCTTGGACAAAAACTCTTCCAGGTCTTGGATAAGATCGTGACGCAGCAATTGGCGGCTCGACACATTGACGGAGACGAAAAGCGGGCGCTGCAGCGGGAAGAGCTTCTGCCAGCCGACGAGATCCTGGGCGGCCTGGCCGAGCACGAAGCGGCCGATATCGACAATGAGCCCCGTTTCCTCGGCCAGCGGAATGAAATCGTCCGGCGTCAGCATGCCATAGGCCGGATGATGCCAGCGGAGTAGCGCCTCGAACCCGGCCACGCGCCCGTCGGCAAGCGACATGATGGGCTGGTAGAAGGCTTCGAGTTCCTTGCGTTCGAGCGCCCGGCGCAAATCATGTTCGAGCGGCACCTGGTCGCGCAGTTCCTCGCGCAGCTCCGGGGTAAATAGCTCGATATTGGCCTTGCCCGAACGCTTGGCATGGAAAAGCGCGAGCTCAGCTTCCTTGAACACATCTTCCGGGCGCTCATGCCGGTCTTCACAAATCGCGATGCCAGCGCTCGCCGCCGGAAAGACTTCCCGCCCCTGCATGTCGATAGGCTGGCCCAGCACATCCAAAATCGCCTCGGCCCGTTGATAGGCATCCTCGGGCTCCGTATCGCCGACGAGGAGAATGGAGAACTCATCGCCTTCCGTGCGCGCCACGGTGTCTTCCGGTCCCACCAGCGCTTCCAGACGGCGGGCAAGCGTGATGAGCATCATATCGCCCGCGCCGTGGCCGAAGGCATTGTTCACCGAGCGAAAGCGGTCGAGATCAATCACGATAAGCGCGGCGCGCGGGCGGTCCAGTACATCCGTGCGGCGCACAGCGCGCGCCAGGCGGTCGAGGAAGAGCACCCGGTTCGGCAGGCCCGTCAGATTATCGTGGACGGCATCATAGAGCAGCCGGTCCTCGCTCATATGCTGGATGGTAACGTCTTCCACCGTGCCGGTGCAGCGCACCGCATAGCCTTCGTCCCCTGCAATGCAGGTTGCCTGCAGCGCGAACCAGCCATAATCGTCCGCCTCGTTGCGCAGGCGAAACTCCATGCGGAAAAACGCATCGCCTTGCGCAATATAGGTATTGAGCATGTTGCGGTAGGTTTCCCTGTCCTCCCCATGCATGCGCTCGCGCCAGATCAGCTCGGAACCGCAAAGCGTGCCCGTCTCAAGGCCGAGTTCGGCTTCCAGAAGTGGGGAGACATAAAGTCTATCTTCCAGAATGTTCCAATCCCAGACGCTGGTGCGCGCACCGGCAAGCGCGAAGGCATGGCGCTGCTCGGCCTGCAGAATGACCGGGTCTGTGCGCCGCCGCTGGGTCTGCACCTGATAGGCGATGGCAAAGGAAGTGAGCGCCGCCCCAATGATAAAAAGCCCGGCAATGACGGGCTCCATCATCAGCCCGTTCAAAGCGCTTGTCAGCGCCGCCGCCCCGGCAAGCAGCGCTGCCAGATCGAAAAAGAAAAGTCCCGGCAGCCAGAGCTGAGCGGCGCGCACGCCGTGCTCGGCTAGACGGAAGGCGGCAAGGCTGCCACCGAGAAGCGCCAAGGCCATCCCAAAGCGGATGAGCGTGCCGCCCGCTTCCGGCCAGATGAGCGCGAGAAGAAGCGCTGCGCTAAGACCGTAGCAACCATAGCGCACCGCCTTTTCAAGGCGCGGGGCGTGATGTTTGAGAGCCAGCTGGTTGAGGCCGAAATAGAGCCCGGTCAAAAGCAACAGCCCGTGCGAGAAAAACCGGATGCGCCCTTCAAAGGCAGGAGAAAAACCAAGCACCGAGCCCAGATAACCGAAACTCACCGCGAGCGTAAAAACGCCCGCCGCCATGAGCGCTGCAGCGCGGGCCGTTTGCGGCGCGCCGGTGAGAAGATAAAGCGCGGCCAGATAAACAAAGAGCACCCCGCCGATACCCAGAAAGACGCCATTGAGCAATGCCAGGCGCTGATCGAATAGAAAAAGCGCCTCAGGCCGCCAGAGCTGTAGATCGGCGGGCGTATCCTCTTGCGCATGAAGGGCAAGCGTCAGTGTCGTTTGCGGAGGAATGGTAAGCGCGACGCGCTGGCTATGAAGCCTCGTTTCGAGCTCGAAAGGCCCGCCGCCGACAAAAGCCGTGCGATCGATGCGGCCAGCGGCCGGCGAAGGCCAAACAAGCCCGCTGCCCGCCAAAAGCCCGTGCCGGTTGACGAGAACGCGCTCGACCGTCTTATCCGAACGGTTGCGCAGCGCAAGCAGCCACCATTCGCCGCCTGCCGTTTCCTCGCCGGCCGAAAGAATGAGCGGTTTGCCGCCCGGCGTTTCGATGGAAAGGCGCTGGCCCGCCGCTTCATAGCGTTCGGTAAATTCGGTCAGGTCCGTGACCGGCCCGCCTTCTTCCACGGCAATGGCGTCGAGCGCCTTGGCCTCGGAGAGAGGCAAGGCGCCGGCGAAAAGCGCGCAGCAGAAAATCAAAAACGGGGGGACGCGGAACAAGGGGAAAACCATCAGCGCGGATCGCCGCTCAACAGCGCAAAGACGGCATGGTCGTGCCACTGGCCGTTGATCTTGAGATATTCACGCGCAATTCCCTCTTCCTTAAAGCCGCATTTCCTGAGCACCGCCTTGGAGCGCTCATTATTGATCAGACAGGCCGCCTGCACCCGGTGCAGGCGCAATTCGTCGAAGACGAAGGGCATCAGGGCTTTGACCGCCGCGGTGACATAGCCATTGCCCGCATAAGGCTCGCCCGCCCAATAACCCAGCGCGCAGGATTGCTGCACACCCCGTTGTACATTGGAAATCGTACAGCCGCCAACGAGCGCATCGTCTTCGGCGCGGAAAATGAAAAACGGATAGGCCGCATCCTCGCGCACATCGCGCATATAGCGGCGCAGGCGGCGGCGGAAGGCGGCGCGGGTCAGATCGTCCGCCGGCCAGGTCGGCTCCCAAGGCGTCAGGAAGGCGCGCGAGCGGGTGCGCAGCTCCGCCCATTCGCCGTAATCGCTCATCATCGGCCCGCGCAGATAAACGCCCCTGCCCCTTACAAGCTGCGCCACCTCCGGGCGCGTCATAGATTTCAGGAAGACCATGCCTTGCCGTTTTTTGTTCCGGCCCGGTAAAGGCCGGGCGCGCCGTTAGCCGAATCTTGCCGCGATCCGGTCCTGCTTTTCAAGCCCGCCAAGGGGGCCGACAGCGGCAAGGGCGGGCGCGGGCCCCGCAAGCAAGCGTTTTGCATAGGCTTTCAGCGCCCCGGCATCCACCCGCTCCACTTCGCCGATCACGTGTTCGGTAGGTAACAAACGGCCGAAAACCATCATCTGGCGGGCCATTTGCTCGGCCCGGGCGCTGGACGATTCGAGCCCCATCAGGAGCCCGGCTTTGAGCTGCGCACGGGCGCGGGCGGTTTCCTCCTCGCTCGCATCTTTCCCAAGGCGCTGAATTTCTTCCGCCATGACGGGCATCAGCTCGCCGAGATCTTCCGGCGCCGTGCCCGCATAAACGCCGAAAAGGCCGGTATCGGCGAAAGACCAGTTGAAGGAAAAGACCGAATAGCAAAGCCCGCGCTTCTCGCGCACTTCCTGGAAAAGCCGGGACGACATGCCCCCGCCCAGCACGCTCGCAAAAACCTGCGCGGTGTAATAATCCGGGTCTCCGTATGGCACGCCTTCAAAGGCAAGGGTCACATGCGCCTGTTCGAGCGGTTTTTCATCGCGCAGCTCCCGCCCTTCAAAGCGCGCGCGCTCATGCTCGTTCGGCCGTGCGGCGGGCAGCGCAGAAAACTTCTCCGCTACCTCGCTTACCAGCGCCTCATGGTCGACGGCACCTGCTGCCGCGACGACCATGGAGGGGGCGTGATAGCGGTCGGCCATATAGGCGCGCAGATCGCCGGAGGAAAAGCCGCCCACCGTTTCCGGCGTGCCGAGAATGGGCCGGCCCAGCGCCTGGCCGGGATAAGACACGCTCATCAAATGGTCGAAGACGATATCGTCCGGCGTATCGGCGGCCTGCCCGATCTCCTGCAGGATAACGCCGCGCTCGCGCTCCAGCTCTTCGCCCTCGAAGGCCGAGCGCTGGAGAATGTCCGCCAGAATGTCGAGCGCCAGGGGCGTGTCTTCTTTCAACACGCGGGCGTAATAAGCGGTCGTTTCATGGGAGGTTGCGGCATTGATATGCCCGCCCACATTCTCGATTTCTTCGGCAATGCGCTGAGCCGAGCGCGAGGCTGTGCCTTTGAAGGCCATATGCTCGAGCATATGGGAAATGCCGTGCCGGGAAGGCGTTTCGTGGCGCGCGCCCGCATCGACCCAAACGCCGACAGAGACGCTGTCCACATGGCTCATCTCGTCGGACAGCACGGTCAGCCCACTATCCAGCCGCGTGACCTTGGGATGCATGCTCATGCGGCAACCACCCGCGCCCTTTCACGGATATAGGCGCTCAGCGCTTTTACGTCATTGGCGAGCGTCGCGCAGCGCTCTTCGCGCTCGAAAAGCCCCTCCATGCGCGCGGGCAAGGCGGGGTGCTGGCCCGTCACCTTTTCGACCGGCGCGGGGAACTTCGCCGGATGCGCGGTCGAGAGCGTGACCATCGGCACGTCTTTTCCCTGGCGCTTTTCTTCGGCCGCTTTCACGCCGACGGCGGTATGCGGATCGATGAGACGCCCCGTTTCTTTAAAGATACGCTCGATGGTCGCCGCCGTCTCTTCCTCGCTTGCACGCGCCGCGCCGAAAAGACGGCGCGTCAGAGCAAGGCGTTCCTCATCGACCGAAAAGCCGCCCGACTGGGCAAGCGAATTCATCAGACCGGCAACCTTCGCCCCGTCCCGCTCATACATGTCGAAAAGCAGCCGCTCGAAATTGCTCGACACTTGAATGTCCATGGAAGGGCTCATGGTGGGCATCACCTCGCCCACTTCATAGCGCCCGCTCGTCATCACGCGGCTCAAAATATCGTTGCGGTTCGTCGCGATGATGAGCTGCTCGATGGGCAGGCCCATTTGCTTGGCGACATAGCCTGCAAAAATATCCCCGAAATTCCCAGTCGGCACCGAGAAGGAGACAGTGCGCGAAGGCGCGCCGAGCGCAACGGCCGAGGTGAAATAATAAACGATCTGCGCCATCACCCGGCCCCAATTGATCGAGTTCACACCGGCAAGGCGGATCTCGTCGCGGAAACCATGATCGTTGAAGAGCGCTTTTACCAGCGCCTGGCAGTCGTCGAAACTGCCTTCGATAGCAATGTTATGGACATTGGCGTCGAGCACCGTCGTCATCTGGCGGCGCTGCACGTCCGAAACACGGCCCTTGGGATGGAGGATAAAAATATCCGTCGTCTCCCGGCCTTTGAACGCCTCGATCGCCGCCGAGCCGGTGTCACCCGAGGTTGCACCGACGATCGTGATACGCTCACCGCGCCGGGCCAGCGCATAATCGAAAAGCCGGGCGAGGATCTGCATCGCCACATCTTTAAAGGCAAGGGTGGGCCCGTGATAAAGCTCCATCAGCCAGTCATTGGGGCCGATCTGGGAAAGGGGAGCGACAGATTTATGGCCGAAGCTGGCATAGGCCGCCTCGATCATGCCCTTCAGATCTTCATCCGGTACCGCATCGCCGATGAAAGGCTTCATCACCGCAAAGGCGGTCTCTTCATAGCTTGCGCCGGAAAGCGCGCGGATTTCCGCCTCGCTGAAGCGGGGCCATTCGGCCGGCACATAAAGGCCGCCGTCCCGGGCAAGCCCGGTCAATAGCGCCTCTTCAAATCCTAGTTCCGGGGCCGCGCCCCGCGTGCTGACGTATTTCACGCCTTCTGTCTCCCGGCTCAAGTGAAGGGGCGTACCCTAATCCCAAGGCAAAGGGGGGTAAAGCACCCTTAGCGCCGCCTCCCAAAGCTTAAGCGGCCCTGAGAGACGTGATAGGCGAAGTAAACGGCAATCAGACAGCCTGCGAGGCCGAACCAGGTCAGGGCATATTGCAGGTGATCGTTCTTGAGCTTCACGACGGATGCCCCGGGCCGCGGCCAGCCGCCCGGCACCTCGCCCCGGTCCTGAATGAGAAGGAAGGGGGCAACGGGCGCGATTTCGGCATGAGCGGCCATTTTTTCCACATCCCGCGTGAACCAGGTATTGGCTTCAGGGTTATCCTCCGCATCGAGCGCGCCTGCCTGATGGGACGCGCGCACGACGCCTGAAAGCGTCACCCGGCCGTCCACCAACCCCTCGCGCCGCTCGTCTTGCTCTTTCAGCCGTTCGGGCACGAAGCCTCTATCGACCAGCACATAAGAGCCGTCGGCCAGGCGCAGCGGCGTGATCACGTCATAGCCGGGGCCGAGATCGGGAGCCTGCGTGAACCAGTGCATCTCTTTGTCATGCAGGAACGTGCCCGTCACCTCGACATGGCGGAACTCATGGGCTGCCAGATCGAGCGCGCGGGCCGCCTCGATATCGCCGATGGAAATCGTGGGCGCGGAAAGGCGCGCTTCCATGCGGGCAATAAGATCGAGCTTCCAGTCGCGCCGCTCGAGCTGCCATTGCCCGAGCGCAAGGAGAATGCCCAGCGCGATGAGGGAGGCGACGGTCGGCCATAAAAGAGGTCTGAAATGCATGCCTTCCCCTTACCGGTCGAGCCGGCCTTCCTGGGCCCTGTGCTTATATTGCTGGGCAATGAGCCAGGTCTTGAAGGGCTGCAGCAGCAAGAGCGGAATGAGAATGCCGAGCGTGCCCCAAAGCACGCCATGCACCCAGTAAGGCGGCTGATAGCTCACTTCGACAAAGAGTGCCCCGCCGACGATCAGAAACCCGGCAATCAGGATGATGAACACCGCCGGGCCGTCGCCGCTATCCATCTTCGCGAGATCGAGCCCGCAATAATCGCATTTATCGGCGAGCTTCAGATAGCTCTTATAGAGCTTGCCGTGGCCGCAGCGCGGGCACTTGCCCCGCAGTGCCAGTCCAAGCGAGCTTTGCGGGGGAAAATAGCGCTCATCCATCGGTCTATCCTTTCAGGCTCTTTTCCGTTTTTCCGGCCCCGGTCTCTCGCCGGAAAAGCAAAGGGCGGCTGCCAGATGGCGCCGCCCCCCGCATCTTAAATCCCCCGGCGCTTAGTGCGCGGCGGGTGTCCCTGCCGCCCACACATAGATGGAGGCGAAGAGGAAGAGCCACACAACGTCCACGAAGTGCCAGTACCAGGCAGCGGCTTCGAAACCGAAATGCTGCTGCGGCGTGAACTGGCCGGCAACGGCGCGGCCTAGGCACACGGCCAGGAAGATCGTGCCGATGATCACGTGGAAACCGTGGAAGCCGGTCGCCATGAAGAAGGTGGCGCCATAGATCGAGCCGGAGAAGCCGAAAGCGGCGTGGCTGTATTCATAAGCCTGCAGGGCGGTGAAAAGCATGCCGAGCACGACGGTCAGCACGAGGCCCATTTTCAGGCCCTTGCGGTCGCCATGCTGCAGCGCGTGGTGCGCCCAGGTCACGGTCGTGCCGGAGGTCAGCAGGATCAGCGTGTTGATCAGCGGCAGGTGCCAGGGGTCGAAGGTTTCGATACCTGCAGGCGGCCAGTGCCCGCCCGTTGCCTCGGCACGCATGAACTGGACCGCGTCGCCCGGGAAAAGGCTGGCGTCGAAGAAAGCCCAGAACCAGGCAACGAAGAACATCACTTCCGACGCGATGAACATGATCATGCCGTAGCGGTGATGAAGCTGCACGACCGGCGTATGATCGCCGCTTTCCGCTTCCCTCACCACATCGCGCCACCAGCCGATCATGGTGTAGATTACACCGGCGAAGCCGATGAGCATCACCCAGGGAGCGCCGCCATGCATATACATGATGGCGCCGACCGCGAGCACGAAAGCGGCAAGCGAGCCCACGAAGGGCCACGGGCTTGGATTGACCAAGTGATAGTCATGATGTTTGGCGTGGGCGTCTGCCATTTCCCCTCACTCCGTTCTCGCGGGCTAGCCCGCTCTTTCTCTCAAGTTCCAACCAGTTTACTCCGAAGAAGCCTCTTTCTTCGGAAAAAACGTATAGGACAGCGTAATCGTCTTGATGCTGTCGAGCTGCGGATCGTCCGCGATTTCCGGATCGATGAAGAAGGTCACGGGCATATCCACCCGCTGTCCCGGCTCCAGCCGCTGCTCGGTAAAGCAGAAGCATTCGATCTTGTTGAAGTAGTAGCCTGCCTGCTGCGGCGTCACGTTGAAGGTCGCCGTGCCGACAATAGGCTTGTCCGAATTGTTATGCGCTTCGTAAAAGGCAAGCCCCGTCTCGCCGATCTTCAGCGTCACCGGCTGGCTTGCCGGTTTGAAATCCCAGGGCATGTCTTTCGACGTATTGCCGTCGAAGCGGATCGTGATCTCACGGTCGAGGACGGAGGCAGAAGCGGCATCGGCCCGGTTCGTGGTGCCGCCATAGCCCGTCACCTGGCAGAAGATCTGATAGAGCGGCACGGCGGCATAGGACAGGCCCACCATGCCGGCCGCCACGCCCACGCAAAGGAGAGCGATCTTCAAGCCGCCGGTTCTGTTTTCATATGCCGCTGCCGTCATATCCCGCGCACCGTTCATATCGACCGCTCGGCGATGTTCCCGCCGAGTTTGACAACCGTCACCAGGAAGAAAAGCGCGATCATCGCCACAAGCACCCAGGCCATTGCTTTTGCCCGCGCCTTGCGCCGGGCATAAAGCTCCGGCGTCCAGCCGGAAGCATCCGGGCGCTCGCTCGGGTTCGTTTCACCCTCGCTTTTCTTTTCTTCGCCTTCCATCGCTTCCCCCTTATGCCCCCAAGCCCGGAACGGCGAACGTCAAGCCGGCCGCATGTTCCACGAGCAAGGTTGCAAAAAGCAGGAACAGATAAAGGATGGAAAAGCCGAAGAGTGCCTTGGCCCGCCCGTCGGCTTTTTCTCCGTCCCCTTCCGCCCAGATGCGGGCGGCGAGCACGAGGAAGAAAATGCCGGCGGCAAGCGCGACCGCGCCATAGACGAGCCCGGCAAAGCCGAGCACGACAGGCGCCAGGGTCGTTGCAACCAGAAGCACCGAATAAATCAGGATCTGTTTGCGCGTTTCCCGCTTGCCCGCAACGACCGGGAGCATAGGAACGGAAACTTTTTCATAGTCGCCTGCCCGGTAAAGCGCGAGCGCCCAGAAATGGGGCGGCGTCCACATGAAGATGATGAGGAAAAGCGTGATCGATTCCAGCGAGACGGAGCCCGTCACCGCGGCCCAGCCGATCATGGGCGGGAATGCGCCCGCGGCTCCGCCGATGACGATGTTCTGCGGCGTCGAGCGCTTCAGCCACATCGTATAGACGAACAGATAAAAGCCGATAGTCAGCGCCAGAAGCGCGGCGGCGGTCCAATTGACCATGACGCCCATGGCAAGCACCGAGCCGACGGAAAGCGTCGCCCCGAAGCCCAGCGCCTCACCCGGCTCGATCCGCCCTTCGGGGATCGGGCGCGAGCTCGTGCGGGACATTTCCGCGTCGATATCGGCGTCGTACCACATATTCAAGGCGCCCGAAGCGCCCGCCCCCACCGCAATGCACAGCAGCGCGGTGAAAGCGATGACGGGATGGATCGAGCCCGGCGCCACGACGATGCCGACGAGCCCCGTGAAAATCACGAGCGACATCACCCGCGGCTTCAGGAGCTCGAAATAGTCCCGGGCCGAGCCGCCATTATGGCGGGCTTCGGCCTCAAGACGTTCATTCGTGGCAGTAAGATCCGACATATATCCCGCTACTTTGAAAATTCTTGTCCGGTTCGGGGCAAGCCCCGCGGGTTATTTAACCCGCGGAAGCTCGCTGAACTGGTGGAACGGCGGCGGAGAGGGAAGCGTCCACTCCAGCGTCGTTGCGCCTTCGCCCCAGGGATTGTCCCCGGCTTTCTCTTTACGGGCCAAGGAGACGGCCATGCCGACCAGGAAGACCAGGACGGAGAAAGCAGAGAGGTAGGAACCCCAGGAAGCCACTTCGTTCCAGCCGGCAAAGGCATCCGGATAGTCCGCATAGCGGCGCGGCATGCCGGCACGGCCCAGGAAGTGCATCGGGAAGAACACGAGGTTCACACCGATGAACATCATCCAGAACTGCAGCTTGGCGAAGAACTCGTTGTACATGTAGCCGGTGATTTTCGGGAACCAGTAGTACCAGCCGCCGAAGATCGCGAAGACGGCACCCAGCGACAGCACATAGTGGAAGTGCGCCACCACGTAATAGGTGTCGTGATAGGCCCGGTCGACGCCCGCATTCGCCAGCACCACGCCCGTCACACCGCCGACGGTGAACAGGAAGATGAAGGCGATGGCAAAGAGCATCGGCGCGCGGAACGTGATGGAGCCGCCCCACATGGTTGCGATCCAGGAGAAGATCTTAATGCCCGTGGGCACCGCAATCACCATGGTCGCCGCCACGAAATAGGCCTGCGTGTTCACATCGAGGCCGACCGTGTACATGTGGTGCGCCCAGACGATGAAGCCGAGCACGCCGATCGCGACCATCGCATAGGCCATCCCCAGATAGCCGAAGATCGGCTTGCGCGAGAAGGTCGAGACGATGTGGCTGACGATACCGAAGCCTGGAAGGATGAGAATATAAACTTCCGGATGGCCGAAGAACCAGAACAGATGCTGGAAGAGGATCGGGTCCCCGCCGCCTGCCGGATCGAAGAACGTCGTGCCGAAGTTACGGTCGGTCAGAAGCATCGTGATGCCGCCAGCCAGAACCGGCAGCGAAAGCAGCAGCAGGAAGGCAGTGACCAGCACGGCCCAGGCAAAGAGCGGCATCTTGTGCAGCGTCATGCCCGGCGCGCGCATGTTCAGGATCGTGGTGATGAAGTTGATCGCACCCAGGATCGAGGAGGCGCCGGCAATGTGCAGCGACAGGATCGCGTAATCCATGGCCGGGCCAGGCTGACCGCTCGTCGAAAGCGGCGCGTAGATGGTCCAGCCGCCGCCCACGCCGTTATTGCCCGGAGGGCCTTCGACGAAGAGCGAAATGAGCAACAGCGCAAAGGAAGCGGGGAGCAACCAGAACGAAATGTTGTTCATCCGCGGGAAGGCCATGTCCGGCGCGCCGATCATCAGCGGCACGAACCAGTTGCCGAAGCCGCCGATCATGGCCGGCATGACCATGAAGAAGATCATCACAAGGCCATGGGCCGTCGTGAAGACGTTGAAGGTATGCGGGTTGGAGAAGATCTGCATACCCGGCTCATGGAGCTCCAGGCGAATGCCGATCGACAGCGCGCCGCCCACGATCCCCGCCATGATGGCGAAGAGCAGGTACATCGTGCCGATGTCTTTATGGTTCGTGGAATAGACGTAACGCCGCCACCCCGTCGGATGATCTTCGTGACCAGCGTGCGCAGCTGCTTCACCTGCCATCTCTCGATCCCTTCCGTTTCTCTCTCAAATACTGATGTTATCCGGGCCCGGGCTTAGCGCCGCGCGTCCGACGATTGTTCTGCGGACGCCACGGACACGTTCGTGTCCACGCCTGCATATTCCTGCTGCGCCCATTCGGTCCAGGACGCGAATTCTTCTTCCGTCACCACACGCACCTTGATGGGCATGAAAGCGTGGCGGATGCCGCAAAGCTCCGAGCACTGGCCGTAATAGGTGCCGGTCTTGGTTGCCTTGAACCAGGTCTCATTAAGACGGCCGGGCACCGCGTCGATCTTCACGCCGAAAGCCGGAATAGCCCAGGCATGGATCACGTCGGCTGCCGTCACCTGCAGACGGATGACCTTGTTCACCGGCACAACGACTTCGGTGTCGGTTTCCAGAAGACGCGGCTGGCCTTCCTTCAGATCGCCGTCTTCCACCATCAGCGCGTCATAGATCATGCCGCCATGGTCCGGGTACTCGTAGCCCCAATACCACTGATAGCCCGTCGCTTTGATCGTCACATCGGCTTCCGGCACCACGACCTGATTGTAAAGGAGGCGGAAGGAAGGAATGGCGATCGTCACGAGGATCAGCACCGGAATGATCGTCCAGGCCACTTCGATCAGCGTGTTATGCGTCGTCGTGGAGGGTTCCGGGTTCGACTTGGCGTTGAAGCGCACCATCACGATCAGGAGGAGCGCCAGAACGAACAGCGAAATGGCGGTGATGATGTAAAGCAGCATGTTATCGAACCAGGTCAGCTGCTCCATGATGGGCGTTGCCGCCTGCTGAAAGCCCATCTGCCATTCATGCGGCTGATCCGCGAATGCCGCCATGGACCCCATATCCACCAGTGCCAGCGCGCCTGCCACAAGTGCCCCGAGAAGAGTAAGTACCCGCATCCTCATGCCCATTCCTTGTTTGCCCCACCCCGCGAACGGGGGCGGACAGTCGATTCCCGTCTCACCCGTCTGCTGCGGGTTGCCGGTCTGCCGCCGGTTCCCGCGCGGGTGCGCCGTTTGCCCCGGCCGGGTCCGCCCGGCCATTGCCAAAGGGACCTGCCGCCGGATTACGGCGCATTTATGCGTCAAAAATCACAAACCGAGGCGCGCCGCAAGCCATGAGACAGAAAATATCGCCCGGACAGGCTGCCCGCGCGCCTCATCTCCCCCGTGCTTATAGCACCCCTTGAGTCGGAGGGGAGTATAGTCCGCTGAAAGAGGCAGAGGACACGGGCACCGCCCGCCGCGACCTTTTGCCACAATTGTGCCCGGCGTGAACCGGCACGCTCACCCTGCGCGCCCACCCGGCCCCTCTAAACCCCTAAAATAACGGGGGTTTTTTTATCCCCAATCCGTTCTAGACTCATCCGTAACAGATAAGAGCCAAGCGGAGCGGCAGGCATGCGGGACGAAGCGCTGATTCATTTTCATTATGGCCGCCACATCTCGGCAGGGGTGCATCTTGCCCATGAAGGGGCGGCGGCGCCCGATTTGGTCAGCGAAGCTGCCCCATATCTCGATCCCAAACATCCCGGCCGCTGCGTGGTCGGCTTTTGCAGCGCCCATCCCGGCGCCGTCGACGACATCACCAATGCCCCGCCGCGCGGCTGGGAGAATTGGGGGTTTGTCGAGTGGGACGATTGGTTCGGGCGGATCAACGGGGTCTATCTCGTCGATCTGCGCTCGCTCAAGGTGAAGCAATATCCGCTTTACAGCTGCGCGCCGCTCATCGTGCCCTGCGACCTCTCGGGCCTGCCCGGCCGTTTGGTGCCGGTGGAAGAATGGCTGAAAGCCTGATATCTCCCGGTATTCGCTCAAGTGCCTTTAAAGGCCCAACGCCCCCTCACACGTAAAGAGACGCCCCATGACCGACAGTGAATTTTTCTTCCAGAAGACCGGCCTCAACCGCGCGAAAGTGGAAAGCACGGTCGGCAAGGCGCTGGCGGGCAGCGACGACGGCGAACTCTATCTCGAATATAAAGTCTCCGAGGCGCTGGGCTTCGACGACGGGCGGCTCAAGACCGCCAATTTCGACACCAATCAGGGCTTCGGCCTGCGCGCCGTGGCGGGCGAGGCGACGGGCTATGCCCATTCCGCCGATCTTTCCGAAGACGCGCTCGCCCGCGCCGCCGACGCGGTGCAGGCGGTGAAACGCGGTTACACCGGCACGCTCGCCGAGGGGCCGAAAGCCACCAACGTCAAACTCTATGGCGACGGCAACCCGCTCGGCGAACAGAGCTTCGAGGAGAAAGTGAAACTCCTCCAGGAAGTCGATGCCTATGCCCGCGCCAAGGACAAGCGCGTGCGCCAGGTCTCCTGCTCGCTGGCCGGTGAATGGCAGGTGGTGGAAATCATCCGCGCCGACGGCACCTCGATCCGCGATGTGCGCCCGCTCGTGCGCATGAATGTCTCCGTCGTCGTGGGTGACGGGGACCGCCAGGAATCGGGCTCCTACGGCGTGGGCGGACGCACGGGCTATGCCGCTTATCTTGCCCCTGAAAGCTGGCAGGCGAATGTCGATGAAGCGCTGCGCCAGGCTCTCGTCAACCTTGAGAGCGTGCCTGCGCCCGCCGGTGAAATGGATGTGGTACTGGGCGCGGGCTGGCCGGGTATTCTCCTTCACGAAGCGATCGGCCACGGGCTCGAGGGCGATTTCAACCGCAAAAAGACATCCGCCTTTGCCGGGCTACTGGGTGAGCGCGTTGCCGCCCCCGGCGTGACGGTTGTCGACGATGGCACGATTTCGGACCGGCGCGGCTCGCTCACCATCGACGATGAAGGCACGCCCACCTCCAAGACCGTGCTCATCGAAGACGGCATCCTGAAAGGCTATATGCAGGACCGCATGAATGCCCGCCTCATGGGCATGGCGGCGACGGGGAACGGGCGGCGCGAATCTTACGCCCACCAGCCCATGCCGCGCATGACCAACACTTACATGCTGGGCGGCGACAAGGACCCGGGCGAAATCATCTCCTCCGTGAAAAAAGGCCTTTATGCGGTTTCCTTCGGCGGCGGGCAGGTCGATATCACGAGCGGCAAGTTCGTCTTCTCCTGCACCGAAGCTTATCTCATCGAGAACGGCAAGATCGGCGCGCCGGTAAAAGGCGCCACGCTGATCGGTAACGGACCGGACTGCCTGACGAAAGTCTCCATGATCGGCAACGACATGAAGCTCGATCCCGGCATCGGCACCTGCGGCAAGGCCGGCCAGGGCGTGCCCGTCGGCGTCGGCCAGCCGACCCTGCGCCTCAACGGCCTGACCATTGGCGGCACAGCGGCAGGGTAAACATCACGCCTACCCGGCTGCCAATCTTCTTTGTCGGGATGGATGTCGGCAGCAAGATGGCGGGGCAAGCTGTCTTCCACCTGCTTCTATATCGTCATGGCCCGGCTTGACCGGGCCATCCACGCAAACTTAGCCGTGGCCTTCGTGGCAAGCACCCGTGGATGCCCCGCATAAAGCGGGGCATGACGAAAAGAAAAAGAAGCTTCACGAGCCCGCTTAAAACGCGAACTCGTCGTAGATGGGCGCGACGGTGCCGTTCCAGCGGCCGTGATAAAGATCGAGCAATTCTTCGGCGGGCGTTTTACCCTTTTCGACGATCTCTTCGATCGAGGACAGGAAGATGCGCTCATCCGCGCCGGTGCCGTCCCCTGCCCCGCGCCGCTTGAGGCCTTCCTGCGCCAGATCGAGCATCTGGCGGGCAAGGTCCTGCACCGTGCCGCCGCGGAACGGGGTTTTGAGGCCGAGCTTCGGCACCTCATCGCGCAGGCGCTGGCGCTCTTCGGCGGTCCAATCCTTCACCATGTCCCAGGCGGCATCGAGCACGCCGCCATCGTAAAGCACGCCCACCCAAATCGCGGGCAGCGCGCAGATGCGGCTCCAGGGCCCGGCATCGGCGCCGCGCATTTCCATATATTTCTTGATCCGCGCTTCGGGGAAAAGCGTCGTGAGATGGTTCGACCAATCGCCGATGGTCGGCACTTCGCCTTCAAAGCCTTTCAGCTTGCCGTCCAGAAAATCACGGAAGGAAAGTCCCGTCACATCGTGATAGGTGCCGTCCCGGTAAACGAAATACATCGGCACATCGAGCGCGTAATCGACATAGCGCTCATAGCCGAACCCGTCTTCGAAAACGAAAGGCAACATGCCGGTGCGGTCGCCGTCCGTGTCTTTCCAGACCTCCGAGCGCATGGAGAGGAAGCCGTTGGGTTTTCCTTCCGTGAACGGAGAATTGGCGAAAATCGCGGTGACGATGGGCTGCAGCGCCAGCGAGACGCGCAGCTTTTTGACCATGTCGGCTTCGGAAGAAAAATCGAGGTTCACCTGCACCGTGCAGGAACGGTACATCATGTCGAGCCCCATCTTGCCGGTCTTCTGCATATAGCGCGTCATGATGCCGTAGCGGCCCTTGGGCATTTGGGGAATGTCGGCGCGGGACCAGTCGGGCGTGAAGCCGAGCCCCAGAAAGCCGATGCCGAGCTCATCGCCCACTTCCTTCACCTGGGCGAGGTGATCGTGCACTTCGCCGCAGGTCTGATGCAGCACTTCCATCGGCGCGCCGGAAAGCTCGAACTGGCCGCCGGGCTCCAGCGAGATATTGGCGCCCGAGCCTTCCTCGCAGACGAGACCGATCAGCGTCTCGCCTTCCATGACCGGCTGCCAGCCGAAACGCTGCAGGCCTTCCAGCATGGCGCGGATACCGTCCGGCCCGCCATAAGGCACGGCGGTATGATCTTTCAGGCGGAAGGAAAATTTCTCGTGTTCGGTGCCGATGCGCCAATCGCTTTTCGGTTTCTCGCCGGAGGCGAGGTAATTCACCAAATCATCACGGCTTGTAATGGGCTCGGGCCCTGCCACCAAAATGCTCATCTGAACGCCCTTCCACCGTGAAGCGCCGCGGGGTCTTTTTGCCCCTTCCGGCCAATTGCGCTCATGTAAGGCCAGCCCCTACACGAAACAAGGTTAAATCGCCCGGCCTCGGGGAATTGTGAACCCTGCGGTGAGCGCTGCGTGCTGCCGGCCCCTAGCCATCATCGCCGCGCCAGTCGCCGAGGACAAGCTGCACCGCGGCAAGAGCGGCGACGGCGGCGGTGTCCGCCCGCATGATTCGCGGCCCGAGCGAGAGGGCGCAGGTATCCTCCCGCCCCAGAAGCCGCTCGCGCTCTTCCGGGGCAAAACCGCCTTCCGGGCCGATAAGAAGCGCGAAAGGCCCCTTGCCGCGCTCGCCTTCAAGCTGGGCCAGCGCGCTGCCGGGAGGCGCGCTTTCATCGCAAAAAAGAATGCGCCGCGCCGGGGCCTGCCCGCTCCAGCCATCCAGCAGTTTTTCAAGCGTCTCGGGCTCGCGAAATTCGGGCACCGCAAGCAGGCCGCATTGCTCCGCCGCCTCGATTAAATTGGCCTCGATGCGTTCTTCTTTCACCCGGGCCACATTCGTAAAACGGGTCATGACGGGCTGAATGACGCCGGCGCCCATTTCGGCCCGGCAAAAGGTTTGCCGCCTTCTTGCGCACCTCCGAGAGCGCGCAGAGCCACTCCCCATCCCGCCCGTTAAAAGCGAGAATGGGCGCGCCTTCTTTCAGGCGCAGCACATTCAAAAGGTAATGGGCCTGATCACGGCTGAGCTCCACGGGCGCGCCCGCGGCCAGATCCGCCGTCACATAGAGCCGGGTCTTGCCGGTGGCGCAGCGCTCCGCCGCGCGCTCGATGCCTTCGCTTTTTTCCATCACCATCCTTCCGCGCCCGAAGGAACCCCAGGCGGGCCCGCAACACTCGTTTCTTTTCTCTGGCATGCTATAGATCGGGGCGCATTGCAACGACAGGAACCTGCCCACGCCATGACGCAGAATGCCGAGCCTTCCCGAAACGCCGATCAGGCCGTCGCCGATGCCATGCCCGCCAATTGGGTGGATCGCTGGGCACCGCGCGCCGCCCGGCCCTATTTGCGGCTGATGCGGGCGGACCGGCCAATCGGCTCCTGGCTTTTGATGTGGCCGTGCTGGTGGTCGGCGGCGCTGGCAACGCAGGCGACCGGCACCTTGCAGGACGGGCGCCCGCTCGGCACCTTTCCCGATCCCTGGTTTCTCTTTCTTTTTGCGCTCGGCGCCATCGTCATGCGCGGGGCGGGCTGCACCTATAACGACTTTGTCGACCGGGACATTGACGGCTCGGTGGCGCGCACGCGCTCGCGGCCCATCCCGTCCGGTGCGGTGAGCCCGAAAGCCGCCTTCGCTTTCGCTGTGTTTCTCTCGCTGATCGGCTTTCTGGTGCTCATCCAGTTCAATGCCTTTACGATCGGCCTCGGCATCGCCTCGCTCGGCATCATTGCCGTCTATCCCTTCATGAAGCGCATCACCTATTGGCCGCAGATCGTGCTGGGGCTTGCGATGAACTGGGGGGCGCTGATGGGCTGGGCGGCGGTGACGGGCTCGCTCGCCCTTGCCCCGATCGTGCTCTTTGCCGGGGCGATTGCCTGGACCATCGGCTATGACACGATCTATGCGCATCAGGACCGGGAGGACGATGCGCTGCTCGGGCTGAAATCCACCGCGCTGAAATTCGGCGCGCGCACCAAGTCCTGGCTCTGGCTCTTTTACGGCATCACCGCGCTGTCCTTCATCGGGGCAGGGCTTCTGGCCGGGCTCGGCACCGGCTTTTATCTCGTGATCGGCTTTGCCATTTGGCATCTCTTCCGCCAGATCACCCGGCTCGACATCGACAATGGCGCGCGCTGCCTGGCGCTTTTCCGCTCCAACCGCGATCTCGGCATCATCGTCTTCATTGCCATTATCGCGGGCAGCCTCGGCCCGCCGCTTCTCTAACCTCTGGACGCCCACCCGGTGAAAATGCCGCAGGCGCCCACCCTTGCGGAATGCTGCATTGCATCCTATATGCTGCAATGCAACATGCTGCTCTAACCAGCGGCTCCGAGAAATCATCAAAGAGAGGTGTGCCATGTTCAGAGAATGGCTCCATGGCGCCGCCATCGCCGCCGGGTTCTTTGCCGGCCTTCCCTATTGGCAGGCCGCCGCGGACACCCAAGATCGCGACGCCGCGCCCAAAGGCAAAACCGAAGCGACCCAGCGCGAAGACGGGGCCGGGTTCATTCCCGCCCTTGCCGCCGACTGATCGCCGCCCTTTCCAGGCTGCCTTCGCCCCCATGGGCATATAATCCTGAACCCCGGTTCACATCTGAGCCGGGGTTTCCCATGCCCGAACAGTGAACCTTGTTTCATTTATTGCCATTTTTATTCAAGCGAACTACCATTCACCGGATTTTAGGTGAATGGAGGTTCAGTCTTGGCTTATCGCAGAACCGAGGCGGTCGCTCAGCGGCTTGCGGAAAACCGGCGGCGGATCATCAATGCCGCCCGCGAACTCGTGCTGGAAGGCGGCTTTGCCAGCGCTCAGATGGCACCGGTCGCCGAACGGGCGGGCCTCGCCACGGGCACGCTCTACCGCTATTTCTCGGCCAAGGACGAGCTTTGCCTGCAGGTCTTCCGCGAGGTTTCGGCCCGCGAGATGAGCATTTTGAACGCCATCGCCTCCAAAACCGCCCCGGCCCCGACGCGCCTTGAACAAGTGGTGCGTACTTTCGCCACCCGCGCCATTCGCGGGCGCAGGCTTGCCTATGCGCTGCTCGCCGAGCCCGTGGACAATGCCATTGCCGAAGAGCGCTGGCGCTTCCGGCGCACCCATGCCGATATTTTCACCCGCGTCATTCAGGACGGGCTGGAAGAGGGAAGCTTCGAAGTGGCGGATGCGCGCCTTGCGGCGACCTGCATTGCCGGCGCCGTGCCCTCCGCACTGATCGGCCCGCTGGCGCCTGAAAGCCACGAGCTTGACGGCAACGGCGATCACGTTATCGATGCCATCGTACAATTCTGCCTGCAGGCGGTCGGCTATCAGGGCAAGATGACCGGCCAGGGCCTTGCCAAGGATCAAAGGGTGACAGCATGAGCACGGCACGCATCAATACCAGCGAGCTTTTGAGCCCCTCCCAGCTTGCCGAAGTGCGCAAGCGCTCGAACCTGCGCGGCATCTGGCTCGTCCTTCATGCCTGGGGCGTGATCTTCGGCTCCATGGCGCTTTTCGTCTGGATGCCCAATCCCCTCACCTTCCTGCTTGCGGTGATGCTGATCGGCGCGCGCCAGCTCGGCCTTGCCATCCTCATGCATGACGGGGCGCACGGGAACCTGACGGAAAACCCGAAGCTCAACATGTTTCTCAGCCAATGGCTCTGCGCTTACCCCATGGGCGCGGAAACCATGGCCTACCGGCGCTATCACCTGCAGCACCATATGAACACGCAGCAGGAAAACGACCCGGACCTTATTCTCTCCGCGCCCTTCCCCATCACGAAGAAGAGCTTCCGGCGCAAAATGATCCGTGATCTGACGGGGCAGACGGGCTACCAGCAGCGCAAATCGCAGATCATGAATGCGCTCGCCCTCGGCAAACAGGGCAAGGGCATGAGCGCGAAGGAACGCGCTCTCCATTATTGGAACAAGCTCGGCCGCGCCACGCTCGCCCAGGCCATCCTCTTTGCCATTCTGGCGGCAAGCGGGCACTGGTATCTTTATTTCGCGCTCTGGGTGCTGCCGCTTCTCACCTGGCATATGGCGATCACGCGGGTGCGCAACATTGCCGAGCACGCCATGGTGCCCGACAATGACGATCCTTTCCGCCAGGCCCGCACGACGCTGGCCGGCCCCTTGGCGCGCGCCTTCATTGCGCCTTACTGGGTGAATTACCACGTCGAGCATCACCTTTTGATGTGGGTGCCCTGCTACAACCTGCCCAAGACGCGCGCCTATCTCATCGCCAATGGCTATGGCGAGAAGATGGAAAGCAAAAAGAACTACCTGGACGTGCTGCGCATGGCGACCTCGCGCCCGGATGACGAAGACGGGCCGGGTAAACTCGTGCATAATGCGCGCCGCCGGGTGGCCGGCACGTTCGATGAAGGATTTTCAAGTGCCAATTGAGGCCGAGCAAGACGCAGAACAAGCGGCGGGACGGATTGGCGATCCCGCCGCTTTTATTTTGCGCGAAACGGAACTGCTCACCCCGCCGCTGATCCCGGAAGTCACGCTGCATCTGGCAAGCGACTGCCTGCCGCTTTGGGAGCTGACGGAAGAAGAGCTGGCCGAGCGCGGGCTGCCGCCACCCTTCTGGGCCTTCGCCTGGGCGGGCGGGCAAGCGGTCTCTCGCTATATTCTCGATCATCCGGATACCGTGCGCGGCAAACGCGTGCTCGATTTCGGCTCGGGCTCCGGCCTTTGCGCCATCGCCGCGCTGAAGGCGGGCGCGGGCGAAGTGCTCGCCGCCGATATTGACGTCTTTGCCTATGAAGCGATCCGGCTCAATGCAAAAGTAAACGATGTCACGCTCTCCGCCACCCGCGCAGATCTCGTCGGCACGCCTTGCGCGGACTGGGACACCGTACTGGTCGGTGACATGTGCTACGAGCAGCCGCTTGCCGGGCGCATCGAGGCCTGGCTGCGCGGGCTGATGCGCGAGGGCAAGCAGGTCCTAATCGGCGATCCGGGCCGCACGTACCTGCCCAAAGAAAACATCGAAAAGCTCATCGCCTACGCGGTCAAAACCGACCGCCGCCTTGAAGACCTCGACGTAAAAAACACCGCCGTCTGGCAGCTGGTGAAACACCCTTCGTAATTCTCACCCTTTCGGCGCGGGGCCGGTGTAAAGGGCGCGGGGGCGGATGAGGGTGCGCTCGCGCATTTGCTCGCGCGCATGGGCGGCCCAGCCGATGGAGCGGCCCACCGCGAAAAGGCCGATGCCGGCAAGGGCGGGCAGCTTCAAAAGATGGGTAAGGATGGCGAGGCCGTAATCGATATTGGGGGCGACGCCCACGGCCTTTTGCACATAGGCGGGCACTTCGCGGGTGAAGAAGGTTTCGCCGAGTTTTTCTTCCACCGCTTCGAGCAGCACTTTGGCGCGCGGGTCCCAGCCCCGGTAGATCGTGTGGCCGAAACCGGCAAAGCGCTCGCCCGCCGCCGCCTGCTCGCGGATTTCGCTCAAAACCTCGCCGCTCTTCATCAGCTTTTGCAATTGCAGCGCGGCGCGCGCCGAGGCCCCGCCATGCAGCGGGCCTTTGAGCGCGGCGAGCGCGGCAATGGTGCCGTCATAAAGGCTCGCGCCCGTGGAAACCGCGCAGCGCAGCGTGAAGGTGGAAGCATTGAGCTCATGATCGGCGAGCAGCACCAGCGCCATGCGCACGAGCGCACGGCCCTTTTCATCGAGCCCCCAGGCATCGCCGAACTGATCGTGAATGGGGCGCGATGACAGCGGCCCGCCCGAGACAAGCGCCGCCATAAGCCGCGTGATGCGCGCCGCGGCAAGGGCAAGGCCCTGATCGGTGCGGTTGTACGCCCCTTCATCCGCCGCGCCGGCCAGCGCCAGCACCGCCATCGAGCGGTCGATGGGATGAGCGTCTTTTGCCTCATCGGCCAGCAGCTTCAGCACCGGCACATCCGGCGGCAGATTGTCCTTGGCGAAAGCATCGTAATCGGCCGTCTGCCAGAGAAGGCCCGCCGCGCTTTCAAGGCTCGCATGACGGGCAAGCTCGCCCGCATCGACGCCCCGGTAATAAAGCCCGCCTTCGGCGATGAGCGAGATTTCGGAGGCGAGCACCGGCTGGGCGGCGGAGAAAGGGGCGACATGGCGCGGGCGCTTTTCCGCCTTGCCGGGCGGGGCGCGCCGCTCGGCCAGGGCGCGCACATCCTCGGCGCGGTAGCGCTTCGCCCGGGCGCCGGGCACGGGCTCGGAGCGGATCATCCCCCGGCTGACATAGGCATAAAGCGTGGCGGGCGAGACGCCGAGCTCCGCCGCCGCCTCGCGGGCGGAGAGATAAAGGACCGAGTCTTCCGGGCTGTCAGCGCTCATCGCAGAAATCTTTACGTTGATTAGCTTAATCAAGATTGATCATATCAATAAACCCTCCCAGATTTGAAGGCAAGCAGCCAGTCTTTCCGGCACATCGCCACTTATGGAGGGTTTCATGAACACGCACCTCTCATCTGCCTCCCCGCTTACCGGGCTTGAAGGCATTCCCGCCGCCGAAACGGCGCTGAGCCGCGTCGACGGCCAGGCGGGCCAGCTCATTCTCTGCGGCGCGAATCTGAAGGATTTCGCTGCCGCTCATACATTCGAAAGCGCGGCGGCAACTTTCTGGGGGGACGCGCAGGCCCGCCCGGCGGAAAGCGCCGAAGCCGTCCGCGCCGCGCTTGGACGCGCGCGGGAGGAGGCTTTCGCACGCCTGACCCCGCTCCTTCCCGCCTTTGAAGGCTTAAGCACCTCTGAGGCGCTGCGTCTCGGCCTTGCCGCGATGAAAGGCAGCGAAAAGAGCGCGCCGCATCTTGCCGTCACGGGCGCGGTGCCCGTCATTCTTGCCGCCGCTCTGCGCGCGCAGGAAGGCAAGGCCCCGCTTGCCCCCGATGCGGGCAGCGGCCATGTCGCCGACTTCCTCCGCATGCTGACAGGGGAAACACCCGTGCCTGCGAGAGAAGAAGCGCTCACCACCTATCTCGTCACGGTGATGGATCACGGCATGAATGCCTCGACCTTCACCGCCCGCGTCATCGCCTCCACACAGGCCGGCATCGACTGGGCCGCGCTCGGCGCTTATGCGGCGCTCACAGGCCCGCTTCACGGCGGCGCGCCCGAGCCCGTTCTCAATATGCTCGATGCGATCGGCACGCCGGAGCGGGCGGAAAGCTGGATCGCGGAGGCCCTTGGCAAAGGCGAACGGCTGATGGGTTTCGGCCACCGCATTTATAAAGTGCGCGACCCGCGCGCCGATGTGCTCAAAGCCGCGCTCGAAAAGCTGAAACCGTCGGGCGAGAAACTGGCGCTTGCCCGGGCCGTCGAAAAAGCCGCCCTTGCCGCCCTCAAGGCGCGCAAGCCCGACAGGCCGCTTGAAACGAATGTCGAGTTCTACACGGCCATGCTGCTCGACGGGCTTGCCATGCCGCGCAGCGCCTTCACGCCTCTTTTTGCCATGGGCCGGATCGTCGGCTGGACGGCCCATGCACTGGAACAGCAGCGCATCGGCCGCCTCATCCGCCCCGCCTCGCTTTACATCGGCCGGGAACCGGAGGAGGCCGCATGAGTACGGCTTTGGATAGCAACAAAAACAAAGAGCGCCTTTCCGTGCCGGAACATTTTGCCAAGCAAGCTGCGGCTTGCGAGGCGCTGGGCTCGCCCTTCACCGGGCGGGTCTGCCGCCTGCTTCCTTCGCTTTTGAGCCGCAAGAGCGCCTTTGGCACCAAAGTGCTGGGCTGGAGCGCGGAAGAAGGGCGCGATCCTGCCTCCGATGCCCTGGCGCTGCGTGCGGCAGGAGCTTTCCATGCCTTGCTGCGCGCGGGCAGCGCCGTGCTGCAAGAGGTCTATCCGCCGGTGAGCGTAGACGATGCTGCGCTCAAGTCGGCACTTGAAGCGGCGATAGAAGCGGAAGACGCTTTCCTCACGGCCTGGCTTGAAAGCGCGCCGCAGACGAATGAAGTCTCCCGCTCGAGCGCGCTGCTTGGCGGGGTGCTTCATATCGCCGAGAAAACCCGCCTGCCCCTCGACATTTACGAGATCGGTGCCAGCGCGGCGCTCAATCTTTCCTTCGACCGCTATGCTTACGAGCTTGAAACGCCGGAAGGCATGCGCCGCCGGGACGGCGCCTTGCCCGTCACAGTCACCTCGCGCTGGGAAGGACCGCTGCCGCCGCTCGGCGCCCCGCTTAAAATCGGCGCGCGCCGGGGCTGCGATCTCAATCCCCTGCCCGCCTCGGATGTTAAGGCGCGCGAACGGCTGCTCTCTTACATTTGGCCGGATCAGACGGCACGCCTTGCGCGGATAGAAGCCGCGTTGAAAGCGACCGCTGAAGCGGGCCTTGAGGCGGAAAGAGCGGATGCTGCGGCATGGATCGCAGAGCATTTTTCAACACCCGGTAAGAGCGGCCGCGTACGGCTTCTCTTCCACACCATCGTCTGGCAATACCTGCCGCAGAAAACGAAAGCTGAGATCGAAAAGATCATGGAAGATGCCGCAGAGCACGCGAGCGATGAAGCGCCTCTTGCCTGGTTTTCCATGGAAGCCGATGCGAAAGATACAAGCTCCGCCGCCCTTCGCCTCCGCCTCTGGCCGCAGGGTATCGACACCGAAATCGGCCGCGCCGATTTCCACGGGCGCTGGGCGCGGTGGCACTTGTTCGACGATTAGTAACCCGTCTACTATTTGAACCACAATCACTGTTAGCACACCTCATAAGCGGCTTCATTGGATGAGAATATCGATCTTAGCTTTGCTCATGGCCGTTGCTATCAAACCAGCGTTCGCTGGAGACGATTTTTGGGTGACCGCGAACGAACTGAACCGCCGAACCTGCCCTTCTGAAGAATGCGGCATTGTGGGCAAACTTCTTTTTCGCGAAAAAGTCCAAGTACACGAAGAAAAAGATGGATGGGTTCGCATTTCAAAATTCTACGATGGCGCATGCAACAATGGGCGCAGCTCATTCGTCGAAGAGGGAAATGACACGTGTTCGCCAGACAACGGCATTACAGAAGGAAAGCTGGCTGAATGGGTGGCTAAAGATCACCTTTCGTCGACTCGCCCCAGTGATCCAGGGCTCGGGGCCTCGGGTGCGGAAAAATTGGTCGCCAAATCAGATGACTTCCAAGCGCATAGAAAGATCTTCGCTGGCGCCGCTCTGAAACTGATTAGCGCTGGCACCTGCACAGAAAAGGACTTCTTGGATATGGGCGGGTGGGTTAAATCCACCAAGAAAACCAGCCCACCGACTTACTTCACCTACTGCCGAGACGGGCGCGACCGCATCTATTTGAACGCGGAGACAGGCCGCACTTACAAATGAGGCGCTCCCCTCTCTATTGACTCCTCCATTTAATTCACCTATGCACCATTTACTTCATACGTGAATTAAATGGAGCGCCGCTTGAGCCCGCCCCGCCTTTTTCATCTGATGCATCTGGCGCATCACACGCTTTTCAAGGAAGCAGACCGCAAGCTGGTGGAAAAGCTCGGCATCAGCTCGGTGCAGATGAGCGCGCTTTTCATCATCAAGGCAAATGACGGCTGCCTGATGAGCTATCTGGCGGGTGCCATGCGCATGAACCGCTCGGCGGTGACGACGCTGGCGCAGCGGCTGGAAAAGGCGGGCCTCGTGCAGCGCATGGCCGACATCGAAGACGGGCGCGCCACGCGGCTTTTCATTACCGGCGAAGGCAAACGGCTTGTGAAAAAAGGCGGGCCGGAAGTTCAAAAAGCCAATGCCGAGCTTCTGGCAGGCCTGAGCGCCGAGGAAGCCCGGCTCATCGAGACATTTCTTCTGTCCATTATCGAGCGCGGGAGCAGCGGCAAAAGCGCGCCGCTGCCTGCCGCTCTCTCTTCCCCCTCAGCTTAAGGAGTACGCCCCATGACGCAGATCTGTGAGCATTTGAGCCAGGAGCTCAGCGACGGCATTTTGACCCTGACCTTCAACCGGCCGGAAAAGAAAAATGCGCTGACGCAGGCGATGTATGGCGCAGCCGCCGATGCCATCAACGCCGCGCAGAACGACAAGACTGTGCGCGTCATTCTGCTGACCGGCGCGGGCGATGCTTTTACCGCCGGCAACGACATTGCCGATTTTGCCGGCGCGGGCAGCGCGCCGCGTGAAGGCGAGTCGCCGGTCGCGCGGTATCTCAAAGCCATTCTTTATTGTGAAAAACCGCTCATCGCCGCGGTGAACGGGCTTGCTATCGGTGTCGGCGTGACCATGCTTTTGCACTGCGATCTTGTTTATGCAGGTGAGGCCGCGACATTCCAGACGCCTTTCGTCAATCTCGGCCTTGTGCCGGAAGCGGCCTCCAGCCTCCTCTTGCCGCGCGCCATCGGCACGCAAAAGGCAAATGAGATGTTCCTTCTCGGGCGCAAAGTCGGGGCGGAAGAAGCCGAGCGCATCGGCCTTGCCGCCGCCACGGTGCCGGACGCGGAGCTGATGAAAACCGCCCGCGCCGCCGCCAGCGCCCTTGCCGCCAAAGCGCCGGGCGCAGTGAAAGCCACGAAGAAACTTGCCCGGGGCGAGCTTGCCGAAATCGCCGCGCGCATGGATGCGGAAAGCAAGATCTTCGGCGCGCAGCTGCAAACGGCCGAATTTGCCGAAGCGGCATCCGCCTTCGCCGAAAAACGCGCGCCGGATTTCACGAAGGTCGCGTAAGGCGTAAATAGGCTCAGTAAGCGTGCGGGCGGGCGCCGGTCACCAGACGGTCGGGCCAATAGCGCCCGCGGCCGGTATAGCCGAAGGAAAGGGGGCGGCGGGCGGAAAGCGCGCTTGCCCCTTTATGCGGCTGCGGTTCGCCGAGAAAGACGCCGCCGAGTTTGGGATCGGCAAGGCGGGTTTCCCCGCTTCGGTCTTCCACGAGCGCGGGAAGACCGAGCTCCTTCGACCAGGAGCGCCAGCGCGCCGAAGCATCTGCCCCGTCGAAAGAAACATGAAGCAGCACGTTTTTGGCGGCATCGGGATGAATGAGCTCGACGATGATGACGGGCTCTTTCGTGTCCCCGCGCCGGTAAGCCACGCGGATCGACACACCCTTATAGGCGCGGATGCTTTCCCGCCAGGTCCAGACACCGAAAAGTGGCGATGAATCGTTCACCGCCACCATGTCCCGGTAGATCGCGGCATAGCGGATGAAACCGGCGGCGCGGCGCGGCAGGTCCTGCGCGGGCCCTGCCGTGTAAGCGGGCATGAGATAGGGATCGGCGTCGATTTCGCCATCGCGCCAATTCCGGCGGGCCCCGGCCCGTGTCATGTTTTTCGTCCACCAATCGCTCATGCCTAGAGCCTAGGCAGGCAAGGTTTGCGAGGAGTTAACTTTTTCGCCGATTTGCAAATTTTTCCCGATTTTCCGGGGGCTTAGAGGCCGGCCACCGCCTCGCGGTAAACCTTGGCCGATGCCTCATCGAAACAGACGAGCAGCACCTTTTCGGGAAAGTCGGAACTGGCGAGATGCCCGGCGACGGCGCGGGCGGCGATGGGGGCGGCTTTTTCCACCGGAAAGCCGTAAACCCCGGTGGAGATGGCGGGAAAGGCGAGCGAGGCGAAGCGCCGCTCATTGGCAATCGCCAGCGCCTTTTCATAACAACTGGCAAGAAGCGCCGCTTCCCCTGCGTCCCCGCCCTGCCAGACGGGCCCAACGCAGTGAAGAATAAAAGAAGCGGACAGCCCGTAGCCCGCCGTCAGCTTGCAGCCGCCTGTCTCACAGCCGCCAAGGCCGCGGCATTCTTCCAGAAGCTTCGGCCCCGCGGCCCGGTGAATGGCCCCATCCACCCCGCCGCCGCCCAGAAGCGAGCGGTTGGCCGCATTGGCAATGGCCGTGACGTCGAGACGGGTAATATCGCCTACATGCACCGCGATCCGTTTCATACTCCCTCCTTGGCCCCTCCGCCCCAAGCCCCGCCATGATAAACTTTATCGTGGCACAAACGAATCAGCCCGGTGGAAGCGCCGGGCGCAAGGGGACGGAGATTTCTCCGGGAGGGACATCATGACAGCTTATGCATTGCAGATGCTCGGCCTTTATGCCGGGCTCAACATTCTTCTCAATCTCATTCTGGCTTACCGCGTTTCATCGAACCGGGTGCGCTCCAAAATCGCGACCGGAACGGGCGAAGACAGCGCGCTTTATAATGCGAGCCGCGCCCATATCACCAATGTGGAATATACGCCCATCGGCCTGATCGGCCTGCTCGTCGTCGCCTCGCTCGGCGCCTCGATCTGGGTCATTCACGGGATCGGCGTGCTGTTGACGCTCGGCCGCCTTCTTCATGCGATCGGTGTCTCCCGCACCTCCGAAAGCTCACCGCCGCGTCTCGTCGGCACGCTTTTGACCTGGGTGGCGCTGCTCGTCGCCGGGCTTGCCTGCCTGTACTACGCTTTTATCTGAACACTGGCACGCCAGAACGGCGTTTCAAGCGCCCGATTTTGAAACCCGGCCCCCGCCCTATATAAGGACGGGGGCTATTTCGTCCGGCCCCCTTCTCAGGAGCTTTCATGTCCACACCGCCTCTCGACATCGTTCACCATCTGGTCAAAGCCGCCCGCGCAGCCGGCGCGGATGCCGCCGAGGCCGTTCTCTTCGAAAGCACCTCCCTTTCCGCCTCCTGCCGGCTCGGCAAGGCCGAAGACATCGAGCGCTCGGAAGGGCGCGATCTCGGCCTTCGGGTTTTCGTAGGCGAGCGCCAGGCGGTCGTCTCCTCCACCGATTTTCTGCCCGAGACTTTGAGCGCGCTGACCGAGCGCGCCGTCGCCATGGCCAAGGTCGCCCCGCCCGATCCTTATTGCGGACTTGCAGGCAAAGAGCTTCTGGCCACCGCCTTTCCCGATCTCGAGCTTGACGATGGCAGCGATGTGCCCGCCGAAACCTTGATGGAGACGGCGCTGCGCGCGGAAGAAGCCGCGCTTGCCGTGAAAGGCGTGGCGAACTCGATCGGCGCCGGGGCGAGCTTCGGGCGCGGCTCCGTCTATCTTGCGACAAGCGCAGGCTTTACCGGCTCTTATACGGGCAGCACGCATTCGCTTTCCGCTTCCGTTCTTGCCGGAGAAGGCACGGCGATGGAACGGGATTATGATTTTTCCTCCGCCCGGTTTCTGGAAGACTTGGAAGCGGCGGAAGAAATCGGCAAGCGCGCGGGCGAAAAAGCGGTGGGCCGGCTCGGCGCGCGAAAAGTCAAATCACAAGCCGTGCCCATCATCTACGATCCGCGCGTCAGCAACGGCCTGCTCGGCCATTTCGCCGGGGCAATTTCCGGGGCGAGTGTCGCGCGGGGCACAAGCTTTTTGCAGAAGAAAATGGGTGAAGCCGTCTTCGCGGGGGGCGTGCGCATTATCGACGATCCTTTGAAGAAACGCGGGCTGCGCTCCAAGCCTTTCGACGGGGAAGGCGTTCAAACCACGCGGCAGGCTATCGTCGAAGACGGGGTTTTGAAAACCTGGCTCCTCGACATTTCCACCGCCAAGCAGCTCGGGCTGAAAAGCACGGGCCATGCAAGCCGCGGCACGGGCGCGCCGCCCTCGCCCGGCCCGACCAATCTTTATATGGAAGCCGGTTCGCTTTCACCCGAGGACATGATCGGCGATATCGAAAGCGGGCTTTATGTGACCGAGATGATCGGCATGGGGGTCAATGGCGTCACCGGGGATTATAGCCGCGGCGCATCGGGCTTCTGGATAGAGAAGGGCAAGCTTGCCTATCCGGTGAGCGAGATTACCGTCGCCGGCAATCTGAAAGAGATGTTCGCGAACCTGACCCCTGCCAGCGATCTCACCTTCCGCTACGGCATGAACGCGCCGACCCTGCGCATCGAAGGAATGACCGTTGCCGGGAACTGATCAACAAACGGCAACGAGCGATCGGGCTAAGGATCACGCGCTTTTATGCAAAGCCGTGCGCGAGGCCGGCGCCTTGGCGCTGACCTATTACAAGGCCGATGCCAAACATTGGGAAAAGAGCAAGGGCGATCCCGTCAGCGAGGCCGATCTGGCGGTGAATGCGCTCCTTGCCGAGCGATTGCAAGAAGCGCGGCCCGATTATGGCTGGCTTTCGGAGGAAACCGAAGACGATGCGCGCCGCCTGACGCGGTCGCGTGTCTGGGTCATCGATCCCATCGACGGCACCCGCGCCTTCATCAAAGGCAAACCGCATTTCACGATTTGCGGCGCGCTGGTGGAAGAGGGCCGGCCCGTTCTTGGAAATCGTGGACCGCAATTCCGTTGCCTACCGCCTCGCGCTTGTCGCCTGCGGGCAGGCCGATGCGGCCATGGCGCTCAACCGCAAGAACGACTGGGACATTGCCGCCGCCGATCTCTTGATCCATGAAGCAGGCGGCAAGATCACCGATCATCAGGGCGCCCCGCTCATCTATAACCGGGAAGACACGAAGCACCGCAGCTTCATTGCCGCCGGCCCCGCCCTTTACCAGGCGATCATCGCGCGGACCGGCAAGATCACGCTTCCTTAAGGCGAAGGGCATATCCCTCCAAGAGTGCAAGGCTCAGGCGAATGCCGGATGCCAGTCCCGCGCAAACATGGTAAATTCAGCGCTCTCCTTCAGATGATCGGCGAGGTTCTTTCATGAGTGACAACAAACAGCTTCTCCATCTCGTTTTCGGCGGCGAGTTGTCGGACCTGCAAGGGGTGACGTTCGAGGATGTGAGCAAGCTCGACGTGGTGGGCATCTATCCCGACTATGCCAGCGCCTATAATGCCTGGAAGGACGTTTCCCAGAAAAACGTGGATAGCGCCCGCACCCGCTATTTCATCGTGCATCTGCATAAATTGCTCGATCCGGAAAACGACCATTGAGCCGCCCGTCACCGAAAAACGGCGGCACCAAAAAGTGATTGTGGCGCCTGATCTTAAGTCCCGTGCCGGGTGACGGCCCCAAAGCCCCGTGATATGGTCGCGCGCACCTTGAAAGGGCCTTTTTCGGCCCAGGCAGAGGACGCGAACGGGCAAAGACGCAGGTACGAACTTGGGTAATAAAGTGGTTGAGAACGCGGGCCAGGCTGCCGGCAAGAAGACAGGCGGGAACGAGGCAAAGGAGCTTTCGGCTCTTGCCGCCGCCCGCCGGGTCGCGGCCCAGTATCTTTATCCCTACCGCTGGCACATTCTGACCGCCGTTGCCGCCAATATCGTGGTGGGCGCCGTCGGCCCCGCCCTGCCTTTTCTTCTGCAGCAGACCATCGATCTTCTTTTCGTTGCCGATCCTTCCACCGATCTCAAAATCGACGTGCCTTTCGCAGGAGACGGGCTGACGGAAGACATGACTTTCGGTTCCTCGATGGATGTGCTGCCTTATATTGCAGGAGCCGCCGCCCTCATCATGGTGGTGCGCGCTTTTGCGACCTACATCTCCAACATCTTCATGGCGACGATGAGCCAGAACATGATTGCCGCTTTGCAGCGCAATCTTTTTCAAAAGCTCGTCTGGTCCGATCTCGGCTGGGTGCAGCAAACCCATTCGGGCCGTTTCATCTCGATCTTTCTGAACGATGTGACGCGGCTTGAATCCGCCATGTCGCAAACCATCGTCAACATGACACGCCACCTGATCATGCTTGTCGGCCTTCTCGCCTACATGATCTATCTCGACTGGCTGCTTACCATTCTTGCCACTTGCGTCGGCCCGCTCATCGTCGTCTTCCTGCGCCGTATCGGCAAACGCACGCGCAAGGCAACGACGAAGAACCTCAACGAAACGGCAACGCTTTCCTCGCTGATCTCGGAAGCCTTGAAAGGCATCCGTGTGGTGAAGGCGTACGGCCAGGAAAGCCATGAGACGGACCGGGCCCAGGCAACGATCCTGAAAGTGCTCGAGCACCGCATGAAAGCGGTGCGCGCGCGCGCCGCCGCAAGCCCGCTGACGGAAGCCTTTTCCGGCCTGGGTTTTGCCGCCGTGATTTATTACGCGGGCTATCAGGGCGGCACGGGCGCCATGACTTCGGGCGAGTTCATGGGCTTCGGCTCGGCGCTTCTGCTTGCCTATCAGCCTCTGAAAGCCGTGGCGAACCAGGGCACCGTGATGCAGGAAGGGGCGGCGGCCGCCTCGCGCATCTTCCCGGTGCTCGATGAAAAAGCCGAAATTGCGGATATGCCGGGTGCGGTGCCGCTGAAAGTCAGCTCCGGTGAAATCCGCTTCGAAAACGTCTCCTTCCATTACCGGGACGGAACGGAAGCGCTGCACGCGGTCGATATCGATGTGCCCCATGGCAAGACCGTCGCGCTTGTCGGCCCCTCGGGCGCCGGCAAAAGCACGATCCTCAATCTCGTGCCGCGCTTTTACGATGCCTCACACGGGCGCGTTCTCATCGACGGGCAGCATGTGCGCGATGTGACACTGGCCAGCCTGCGGGAGGCGAGCGCGCTCGTTACGCAAGAGCCCTTCCTCTTCGACGATACGATCCGCGCCAATATCGCTTACGGTGTGCCGGATACCTCGCAAGAGGCTGTCGAGGCCGCCGCCCGCGCCGCCGCCGCCCATGACTTTATTCTGGCCCTTAAAGACGGCTATGACACCGTGGTCGGTGAAGGCGGCTTGAAACTTTCCGGCGGCCAGCGCCAGCGCATTGCCATTGCCCGCGCGATGCTGAAAAATGCGCCCATTCTGCTGCTCGATGAAGCCACGTCCTCGCTCGACACCGCCTCCGAGCAACAAGTACAGGAAGCCTTGAGCACACTGATGAAGGGGCGCACGACGCTCGTCATCGCGCACCGCCTTTCCACCATCATGCATGCGGACCGGATTTACGTGATCGATGGCGGGCGCGTGCTGGAGCAAGGCACCCATAGCGAGCTGCTTGCCAAAGGCGGGCTTTATGCGGAGCTTTATCAGACGCAATTTGCGCAGGATGGCGGCGGGGAGACGGAGATGCCTGCTGACGCGCCGCTGAAAGACACAGAACAAGCTGCCGCCGGAGAATGAGCATGTCTCCCTTGAAGCGTCTTGTAAAAAGCAGCGCCTTTCAAAGCACGGCGGCCTTTATCGCCGCCTTTTACATCCGGCTTGTGCGTTATTCGAGCCGCTTCATCATCCGCCGCCCGGATGTGCCGGAACGTTTCTGGAAAAACAACGAAAGCTTTATCTGCACCACCTGGCATGGGCAGAACATGCTCACGCCGCCCTTCTGGCACAATTGGCGCGAGCTTGCGATCCTGGTTTCCCGCTCCAGCGACGGGGAGATCATCGCCCGGCTGATGCACCGGCTCGGCCTTTCCACCATTCGCGGCGCAGGCGTGCCGAAAGGCGCAAAGAAGAAAGCGAAAAACAAAGATAAAGGCGGCGCGGTTGCCTTGCGCGGCATGGTGCGGGCGCTGCAAAACGATGTCTCCATCGGCATGACGGCGGACCTGCCGCCAGGTCCGGCCCGGCGCGCGGGCGAAGGGATCGTGGCGCTGGCGCGGCTTTCCGGCCGGCCTATCGTGCCCATTGCCGTCACGACGAAAGCGCGCATCGTGCTCAACAATTGGGACCGCTATCAAATCAACTTGCCTTTTTCCAAAGGCGCTTTTGTGTGGGGCGAGCCCATCTATGTGCCGGGCGATGCCAGCGGCGAGGCTTTGGAAGAGGCCAGAAAGAAAGTGGAAGAAGCGCTGAATGCCGTCACTGAAGAAGCGGACAGACTGGTCGGCCGCCGCAGCGAAACACAGCCCACGGCCGGCGCGCCCTCTTCCCCGCGCAGCGCCGGATAGCTGCCCATGACGACACCTTTTCCGCTCAGGCTCTACAGCGCCGCTGCAACCGCCCTGCGTCCTGCCGCCCCGCTCCTTTTGGCGCGCCGGGCCGCGCGCGGCAAGGAAGACAGCGCGCGCATCGGCGAGCGGCGCGGGCGCGCATCGGCAAAACGGCCCGAGGGCACGTTGCTTTGGCTGCATGGGGCAAGCGTCGGGGAATCCCTTTCAATCCTGCCGTTGATCGACATTCTTCTGGCAAGCCGCGCGGACCTGACGATCCTCGTGACCTCCGGCACGCTCACTTCCGCGCAGCTTCTGGCTGAGCGCCTGCCGGAGCGCGCCATTCATCAATTCGTGCCGCTCGATGCACCGGCCTATGCGCGCCGCTTTCTGGATCACTGGAAGCCGGATCTTGCCGCTTTCGTGGAATCGGAGCTTTGGCCCAACCTCATCCGCGAGGCGGCGCGGCGGGACATTCCGCTCGCGCTCGTCAACGGGCGGCTCTCGCAAAAATCTCTCGAAGGCTGGCAGCGCGCGCCGCAAAGCGCCGGCACGCTGCTTGGCGCCTTTGCCGCCATCATGGCGCAGGACGAAAAAAGCGAAGAACGTTTCGCCGCTCTTGGCGCGGCAAACGTCACTCAGCCCGGCAATCTGAAATTCGATGCGCAGCCCCTGCCCTTCGATGAAAAGAAGCTGGAAAAACTGCAAGACGCGGCCCGCGCGCGTCCGCTTTGGCTCGCCTCCAGCACCCATGAGGATGAAGAGGTCCAAGCCGGACAAACGCATCTCGCATTGAAAGCCGCTTTCCCGGGACTTCTGACCGTGATCGCGCCGCGTCATCCCGCCCGCGCGCATGAGATCCGCGCCCAGCTTGAAGCGCTCGGTCTCACTGTTGCCCAGCGCAGCCTCGAGCGGCTCCCGCGCGAGGAAACGGACATCTATCTTGCCGATACGATGGGTGAGCTGGGGCTGCTTTACCGGCTCTGCCCGCTCGTTTTTATGGGCGGCTCTTTGATTCCCCATGGCGGACACAATCCGCTGGAACCGGCGCGCCTTGGCGCGGCGCTGCTTTTCGGGCCGCATATGTTCAACTTCACGGTGCCAGCCGGGCATTTACTCGCCCAAGGCGGCGCGCTCGAAGTCAAAGACCGCGCGGCGCTGACAGAGACGCTCAAAAATCTTTTGAACGCGCCGGACGAAGTCGGCGCGCGGGCCGAGCAGGCGCATAATGCCGCCTCGCTTCTCGGCGGGGCGAGCATGCGGGTTGCGCACCAGTTACTTGCCCTGATGCCGGAGGGGTCGGCGCGGGAGCGGCCGCATGCGTAGCCCCTCCTTCTGGTATCCGCCGAAGGGCGCTACGCCTCTTGCCGCCCGGCTTCTTTCCCCGCTCGGCTGGCTTTATGGACGCGCCGCTTTTCTCAAACAGCGTTTCAGTGCAGGCGAGCGGATCGGCATTCCGGTTATTTGCGTCGGCAATGTAACGGCAGGCGGTGCAGGCAAAACACCGACGTCGCTTTTTCTCGCCGAACGGCTGAAAGCCATGGGCGAGCACCCGCATTTTCTCAGCCGGGGCTATGGCGGCACATTGGAAGGCCCGCTCCGCGTCGACCCTGCCCGCCACAGCGCGGCGGAGGTAGGCGACGAACCGCTTCTTCTTGCAGGCGAAGCGCCCTGCTGGATTTCCGCCGACAGGGTGAAAGGCGCGCGCGCCGCCGAAGAACACGGCGCGAGCGTCCTCATCATGGATGACGGCTTTCAGAACCCGTCTCTCCAGAAAGACTTTTCTTTTCTCGTCATCGACGGGGAAGCGGGCCTTGGCAATGGCAAGGTGATGCCCGCTGGGCCCTTACGCGAAACCTACGAAGCCGCACTCGCGCGCGCCGAAGCCGTCATCGTGATCGGCGCGGGCGAAGCCGGCAGAGGCCCGGCGGAAATAGCGGAGCGCGCAGGCCTTGCCGTTTTCAGCGCAAAGCTCACGCCGGGCGAGGCAGAAGCTGCCGCGCTTCGGGGCCAAAAGACCGTCGCCTTTGCCGGGATCGGGCGGCCGGAAAAATTCTTCCGCACCCTGGAGGAAATCGGCGCCGACATTCAAAGCCGGCACGGTTTTCCTGATCACGCCCCTTACAGCCAGAAAGACCTGGACGGGCTTGCCAAGGAAGCAGCGCGCCGCGAGGCCGTGCTGGTCACGACGGAGAAAGATGCCATGCGCTGCCACGGTCTTTCCCTCCCCCGCCTCATGACCCTGCCCGTGAAACTTGAGATCGAGGATAGCGGCGGCATCGATGCGCTGCTGGAAGAAGCTCTTAGACGCGCGCGCACCGATCACACTTACGTGCCTTTCGCCGCGCCGGAGGGTTCGGCCTGAGCCAGGGCAATCGCCTTCGCCCCCCGAACTTGCTATAAGCTCACAACCACTGCGCAAGAAGGAGCAAGAGCCGGGTGGCAGGCAAGGCACTCAGACATAAGTTAGAAGCCATGGCGCTGAAAGCAGCGCTCGGGCTTTTCGGCGCCTTGCCGCTGGAACGCGCCTCGGCCTTCGGCGCTTTCATCGCCGGCACGCTCGGACCGAGGCTTGGCGTGACGAACCGCGCCCGCGCCAATATGGCCCGCGCCATGCCCGAGCTTGCACCCGCCGAGCGCGAGGCGATCATCAAAAAGATGTGGCGCAATCTCGGGCGCACGATCGGCGAATATGCGCATCTGCATGAATTTCAACTGCCCGCTCACCGCGACAAGCTCGGCCTTTCGGGCACGGAAAATCTTTCCATCATGGAAGAGCGCGACAAAGGAGCGATCTTCATTTCCGGCCATTTCGGCAATTGGGAAATCGCGCCGCTGATCGGCAGGCTCTACGGGTTGGAAGGGGCGGAGATCTACCGCCACGCCAACAACCCTTATGTCGATGAATGGATGGTCGGCTTAAGAGCGCGCGCCATTACGCCGCTGCAAATTCCCAAAGGCTCGAAAGGCGCGCGGGAAATCCTGAAAGTGCTGAAGGAAAAGAAGTCGCTCTACATGCTCGTCGATCAGAAAATGAACGAAGGACTGGAGACGACGTTTTTCGGGCACAAGGCCATGACCACCGCCGCGCCGGCCGGACTTGCCGTGCGCTACGGCGTGCCGATCTATCCCATCTCCTTCCGCCGGCTCGGCGAGAGCACGGGCTTTGCCATGAAGGTCAACCCGCCGATCCTGGCCGATGAAAATGCCGACACGTTCGAGGAGATCGCCCGCATCACGCAGGCCATGAACGATTTTCTGGAAGGGGAAATCCGCGCAAATCCCGAGCAATGGTTCTGGCTGCATAACCGCTGGCCGAAACACCCCAAACCTTAAGGCCGTTATTCTTCCGGCTGCGGCCCCAAAAGCAGCTGCGGGTCCACATGGGCATCGCGCCAATACATGCGCCAATCAAGATGCGGGCCCGTCACGCGCCCCGTGGCGCCGACCTTGCCGACGACATCGCCCTGTTTCACGTCCATGCCCGCCTTCACATCGACGCTGCTTAAATGCATGAGCACGGAGATGAGCGAATGGCCATGGTCGATGAAGATGAGCCCGCCTTCGAAATACATATCGGGTTCGGCAAGGCGCACGGTGCCGGCTTGCGGCGCGCGCACCGGCGCCCCCTCTCCAGCTGCAATATCGAGCCCGTAATGGGGACGGCGCGGCTCGCCGTTATAAAAGCGCTGGCTGCCATAGACCCCGCTGATGGGCCCGGTCACCGGCCAGATGAAATCCCCGGCAAAATAATCGAGCGGGCTGTCTTCGACCCGCGCCTTGCGCTTTTTGACGGCGTCGGCGCGAATGCGCGCGAGCGTTTCCGGCGGCGGGCTCACATATTTGCGCGCCACGCCGTTTACATGCTGAATATCATAATCGCGCGCGGCAACAGCGATCTCCTCGCGCGCGGCGGTCCCGTCGGCAAATGTCGCTTCCAGCAATGCAGGCTCTTTCCGGTCCCGGTCGAAACCGAAAACGAATTTACCTTCCGGCGTTACCGGCAGGGGTTTGCCGTCGAGATGCAGCATGGTGCCTGCCGGCGCCTCCCCGACGATGAGCCCGCCCTGCATCCGCTCACCGCGTAAAATCAGCTCCCCCGCCATGGCTGCCGAGCCCATGCCGGCGAGCGCGCACAGCGCAGCAAGCAGACCTTTCAGAGCAGGGGCGCCGCGGCTCATTTATCAGCGCCCGCCACTTCCAGATGCCGCTTCAGCGAAGCTTCCGCATCGGCATAAGGTTCCTGCAGCGCCACACTCCAATATTTCAATTCGGACAAGGGAATTTTCCGGCCCGTCACCTTGCAGGTAACGAATGCGCCGCGCCGAACGATCCGGAATTCACCGTCACCGTAAACCAGTTCCGCTTCGCCTTGCGTGTCCATCTCTTTCTCTCCTGTCCGGCGCGCCGGTCATACGCACTCTTTAGTGTAACTCAAACCTCTATCCCATGAGAGGCACCGTCAAAGCAATGAGCCCTGTTCCGGCTTTTTGGCATCGGGCTTTTTGGGCGGGGATTTCTTCCGGGCAGGTGCCTTTTCCGGTTTCGGCGCCGCCCCCTCGCCCGCCACGATTACGCCGAGACGGTCATCACCTGCAAATTCAAGCTCGAGCGGCGCGCCGCCCGCCAATCCGGCGGAGCCGCGTACGGGCTTGCCCTCCCCGTCGCGCACCAGCGCGAAGCCGCGGCCGAGCACATTCTTGTAACTAAAGGACTCCAGCAGCCGTCCCGTCTGATCCAGCTTGCGGCGCAGGTCTTCCAGCCGCCGCGTCTCGGCATTTTGCAGCCGCTGGCTCATATCTGCCGTGCGGCGCGTGCCTTCCAGAAGCCGCATCTCGATGAGCTTGCCGGTAAGCCGTCCTTCGGTCTTGTGAAACAGCGCCTCTTTTGCAGCCACCGCATTCATCAGGCTGCGGGTCAGGCGCTCGCTTGCATGATCGAGGCGCTGTTCGGGTAATGCGAAAAGGTCCTGCAGGCGGGGCAGCCCGCGGGCAAGCCCTTCCACCTGCGCGCGGCCCTGCTCGAGAATGCGCGTCTGCGCCCGCAGCAGCCGCTGCGCCCGTTCCATCACCTGCGCCTGGAGTTCCGCGCGTACGGGCACAGCCATTTCCGCCGCCGCCGTCGGGGTCGGCGCGCGCCGGTCGGCGGCATAATCGATCAGCGTCGTATCAGTCTCATGGCCGACGGCGGAAATCAGCGGAATGCGGCTTGCCGCTGCCGCGCGCACCACGTTTTCCTCATTGAACGACCAAAGATCCTCGATCGAGCCGCCGCCGCGCGCGACGATCAAAAGATCGGGCCGTGGCACGGGTCCGCCCGGCTCCAACTTGTTGAAGCCCTCAATGGCCGCCGCAACTTCCCCTGCCGATTGTTCGCCTTGCACCCGCACCGGCCAGATCAACACATGGCGGGGAAAGCGGTCGTTCAGCCGGTGGAGAATGTCACGGATCACGGCGCCCGACGGGCTCGTCACCACGCCGATCACATCCGGCAAAAAGGGCAGCGGCTTTTTACGTTCCGGCGCAAAGAGCCCTTCGGCCCCGAGCTTTTTCTTGCGCTCTTCCAGCAGCGCCATAAGCGCCCCGACACCGGCAGGCTCCATCTGCTCGATCACGATCTGATAGCGCGACTGGCCGGGGAAGGTGGTGAGCCGCCCGGTGACGATCACTTCCAGCCCCTGCTCCGGCTTGATCTTGAGCCCCGGCACCACACCCTTCCAGATGACGGCGGAAAGCACCGCCCGGTCGTCCTTCAGGTCCAGATAAACATGGCCGGAGCCCGGCCGGCTGACCCGGCCCACCTCGCCGCGCACGCGCACATGGCCGAACGTGTCTTCCACCGTCCGCTTGATGGCGGCCGAAAGCTCGGAGATCGTCAATTCGAGCAGGTTGCTGGCGGGCGGCGGGCCGGAGGCTTGAGACACAGAAAATCCTAATATTGTCAGATACTTAAATGATCCAGGCAGGTTTGTTTGCCGGAATCGCACCCCATGTTACAAGGAAGCTCACAGAAGCCAAAAAGAAGAGGCTCCGCGCCTTCTTTCAAGAAGAAAAGGTCCCTTAGATGAAGGTCCTCGTTATCGGTTCCGGCGGCCGGGAGCACGCGCTTAGCTGGGCGATTTCCAAGAGCCCCCTCCTGACCAAACTCTATTGCGCGCCGGGCAATGGCGGCATGGCCGGGGTCGGCGAATGTGTGGACCTCAAGCCGATGGATTTTACCGCCATTGTGGATTTCTGCCGGGCAGAGGCCATCGACTTCGTGGTGGTGGGGCCGGAAGATCCGCTTGCCGGCGGGCTGGTGGACGTTCTGAACGAAGCCGGGATCAAGAGCTTCGGCCCCAGCAAGGCGGCAGCCCAGCTTGAAGCCTCGAAAGGCTATACGAAGGACCTTTGCGCGGAATTCGGCATTCCCACCGCCGCCTATGCGCGCTTCGAGGCGCTGGAACCGGCGCGCGCTTATCTTAAAGACCAAGGCCTTCCCATCGTCATCAAGGCGGATGGCCTGGCCGCGGGCAAGGGTGTGATCATTCCCGAAAGCATGGAAGAAGCGGAACAGGCGCTGGAAGAAATTTTCGGCGGCAAGTTTGGCGACGCGGGCGCGCAGGTCGTGATCGAGGAATTCATGACCGGCGAGGAGGCGAGCTTTTTTGTCCTCGCAGACGGTACCGCGGCGCTGCCGCTTGCCACCGCTCAGGATCATAAACGTGTCGGCGACGGCGACACCGGTCCCAATACGGGCGGCATGGGCGCTTATTCTCCTGCCGCCATCATGACGCCTGAGATGTGCGAGCGGGTGATGCGCGAGATCGTGCAGCCGACCCTCGATGCGATGGCAAAGCGCGGCACGCCCTTCAAAGGCGTTCTTTTCGCCGGCCTGATGCTGACCGATGAGGGCCCGAAGCTTGTGGAATATAATACCCGCTTCGGCGACCCGGAATGCCAAGTGCTGATGCTGCGCCTGAAATCCGACATTCTGCCTGCGCTTATCGCCTGCCATGACGGCACGCTCGGCGGCATTGCGCTCGACTGGCATGATGAAGCGGCGCTAACCGTGGTGATGGCGGCCAAGGGCTATCCGGGCGACTATGCCAAAGGAACGGAAATACGCGGGCTCAGCGAAGTGAGCAGCGAAGACAATGTCGAGATTTTCCATGCGGGCACGCAGCTGAGGGACGGCAAGATCCTGGCGAGCGGCGGGCGCGTGCTCAATGTCACCGCGCGCGGGCAAAGCGTCTCGCAAGCGCGGGACAAGGCGTATGAAGCCACCCGCAAGATCGATTGGCCGGGCGGTTTTTGCCGGCGAGACATCGGCTGGCGCGCCATCGAACGGGAAAAAGCATCTAATAAATAAAAATACGCAACGCTTACATCAGGGAGAGAGACATGAGCGAGCAAGGGGAAGCAAGCCGCCAGGAAATGTTTTCCGGCACGAAAGAAGTGCTGGATAAACACAAGTTCGACGAAAAGCGCCTGGCCGATTACATGGAAGCCCATGTAGAGGGCTATGAAGGACCGCTCGAGGTGCGTCAGTTCAAGGGCGGGCAATCGAACCCGACCTATCAGCTCGTCACACCGAAAAAGAAATATGTGCTGCGCCGCAAGCCGCCGGGCAAGCTGCTCCCTTCCGCCCATGCCGTGGACCGGGAATACAAAGTCATCAGCGCGCTTTACGGCGCGGGCTTTCCCGTCGCGCGCACCTATTGCCTTTGTGAAGATGAAAGCGTCATTGGCACGATGTTCTACATCATGGACATGGTGGAAGGGCGCATCCTATGGGAACCGCTCCTGCCGGGCTATGAACCTGCCGAACGCCGCGCCATTTACGAAGCCAAGATCGACACGCTCGCCAAGCTGCACATGATCGACTACGAAGCGATCGGCCTTGGCGATTTCGGCAAGCCCGGCAACTACTTCGCCCGGCAGATTTCCCGCTGGTCTAAACAGTATGTTGCCTCGGAAACCGAAACGGTGACGGAGATGAACAAACTCATGGAATGGCTGCCGGAGAACATCCCCAATGACGATGCGACCAGCATCGTCCATGGCGATTACAGGCTCGACAACATGATCCTGCATCCGACCGAACCGAAAGTGATCGCCGTTCTGGACTGGGAGCTTTCGACGCTCGGCCATCCACTGGGTGATTTTACCTACCACCTGATGCAATGGGTGATGCCGGGCGGCGGAAACAGCCCCGGCACACAGAGCCTTTCCAATGCCGACCTGCCCGCGCTCGGCATTCCGACGCGCGAGGAATATACGCAGATGTATTGCGAGCGCACAGGCCGCAAAAGCATTGAAAACATCGATTATTATTTCGCGTATAACTTCTTCCGCCTTGCCGGCATCCTGCAGGGCATTGTCGGGCGCGTGCGCGACGGCACGGCCTCGAATGAAAACGCTGCACAGAATGCCGCACAGGTCCGCCCGCTTGCCGAACTTGGCTGGCATTACGCACAGCGGGCCGGCGCAAAGTAGAATTGAAAATCGCAGATCGCAAAAAATTTGCCCCCGGAGCGTCTGTTTCGGGGGTATTTTTTTGTCTTTATAAAGATTAATAGATTCTGAATCTGTAATAAAAATCAGACATTTAGTTTGCGATCTGAAAATTTGCAAGACGCAACAAACGCCGCAAATCCGCGAAAGTTCCAGGCCTTCCGCACAGGGAATTTTTTCGCCGCCTACAATCTTGTAGCCAACAAAATTTTCCTGCTAAAGAATCTTCCATGAGGGGAGCTGCATGGTGCAGCTGGGGCATGGAAAAGCTTCCAGAGATGGAAGCCGAACGTGAGGCGTACGGGACCGCCGTGCCATTAGGCACGGCAACACTCACGGTACGAAGCGGAGGAGATTACCATGCGCACGACCTTTACCCCCCTTGGGCATCCTTTGTGGCGCGCAGCGCCATTGGCCCTTGCAATTTCATTTACCCTCGCAGCCTGCGGCAGCAGCTCCGACGGCCCCGGCGCCAGTCTTGGAGATGGCGGTGGTAGCGGCGGCGGCGCATCGCCTGCGGCCGAAACGCAAGCGACCGAGAATGTTGTTCAGGACACTGCAACCGTTGTGGAAGGCGTTGGACAAACGCTATTCCTCGCAGGCATTGCCGTCAGCCAAGAAGATTTACCGATTGATCAAGAACTTCAGGATCAAACGATCCATGCGCTCGGGTCGACAGGCTCTGCTGTTTATCAAGTCAGCAAGGGGCTGGATGAGGGCGTAGGGTCACTGGGAACGAACGACAATGCGGTTGGCACAACTGCAGCAGGTGTTGCACGAGCAACGTCAAGGACTGGAGATACCGTGTCTGCTTCAGGCCGAGTTGTAGCTGCGCTCGATACACTCCCAGTTTTCATGCAAGTTGAGGAGAACTCGGGCGCCCTAACGATGATTGGTGAAAATGTCGGAGAAATCGGACTGCAGATATCGCAAGGCGCCGAGGGACTGGCCCTGCAATTCGAGGACCCCAACAGCCCTCTCGGTAGCGCAGGTGTTCAGCTGACTGCAGTAATCCGGCCGGTAGTAGCTAATTTGGAAGGCACCACCCGGAAAGTTGGTGACGCACTTGTTATCGGCCCAACGGGAAGTGGGGCCTTGGGTAAAGCTGGCGGCACAATTATAATGTTGGGCGACGAACTTGCCGCACAAAATGCTGCGTTCACAGGCATAGCACGATCCGTCCGCGGCGCTGGCGCGCTGGTCCGTGATACGGGCGGCTTCATCTCCTCCGGTGAAGGATCCGGCGGCGGCCTGACGGGCGACGGCTTGCCGACCGACACGCTGCTGGCCGCGCTGAGCGGCGGGGAAGGCGCGGGCCTTCCAACGGATGCCGTGCTCGGTCAGCTCACGGATAGCGGTTTGACGGAAGGCGGTCTTCCCACCGATCAGCTCACCGGCCTTGTCGGTGGTGAAGGCGCTGATCCCGTCACCGGCCTTGTCGGCGGACTGACGGGCGGTCTCAGCGGCGGCAGCGAAGACGGTGAGGAAGCCGATCCGGTGACCCGCCTCATCAGCGGGCTGACCGGCGGCCTTAGCGGCAGCGATCAATAGTAAGAAATAGCGCGGGCGGCAACGATACGCCGCCCGCACCGCCTGCCGGCCCCTATTCGTTGTGCCCGATTGTAAATCAGTGAAAAGCGTTATTCCAAAACCGCGCGTTAAACATACTGGTTTTGCCAATTGCAAAAAATGAAACCGGTGATTTATTAAAGAGATTGATCTTCGCGATTTATCACGGCACCATTTTTCCGGGTTCGGCTGCTTCTGTAGAGGCGGTTAGGGGTCAGCACCGGAAAGCAGGTTCTGCTCCGGATGCTGATTGTTCTGATCATTAGTGATGCAGGAGTCGGCCATGATTGAACGAAAGCAAGTTTTCCGATCTTCCCCCCTTCTTGCCGCTTTATGCGGCCTGCCTCTTCTTCTTGCAGGCTGCGCGGGCAGCACCGATTCGACCCACGCCCTTGGCGGATCGGGCACGGATAGCAGCAGCTCCAACAATAATAATGGTCCCGGCGATGGCGGGTCCGGCGGGCTGCCAGGAAGCGGCTCAGGCGGCGGATCCGGCGGCGACGAAGCGGCGACGCTTGCCACCGAAAACCTTATCCAGTCCGCAGGCGACACGACGGGCAGCATCGGCGACACGGTGACGGTGATCGGTGAAGGCATCAGCCAGCAGGAAGTTCCGCTAATCGGCGCCGTAACCAGCGGCACGGGCGGCATCATTATCGAGCTTGGCGAAGGCATCAATGCGCTGAGCACAGGCCTCAATGACGGCCTTGGAAATCTGAGCGAAAACGACAACGCGCTCGGCACCACGCTTGCCGGCGCGGCGGGCACCGCCGCTGAAACCGGTGAAGCAGTCACGGAGGCAGGCAACACGGTTACCGCGCTCAACACTCTGCCTGTCTTCATGCAGGTCGATGAGACAACCGGCGCGCTCACCAAACTCGGCGGCACCGTCGGCGATCTTGGCGGCAAGATCACACAGACCGGCAACGGTCTCGCGCTTGAGTTCACCGCCGAAGATGCACAGCTTGCCGGCCTGACAACTGAGCTGACCGGCGTCGTTCGCCCGCTTGTCATCAAAACCGAAGACACCACGCAGTCGGTCGGTGATGCTTTGGTCATCGGCCCCGCGCTTGGCGGCCTTCTCGACAAAAGCGGCGGCGCGGTGGTTGCCCTTGGCGGTGAATTGAGCGGCAAACTCGGCAATCAACATGCAGCGCTTTCAGGTCTGGGGACCACGCTCGAAAGCAGCGGCAGGCTCGTCTCGGCAACCGGCGGCTTGCTGAGCAGCGGCGAGAGCGGCGGCGGCTTGCTCTCCGGCGGGCTTTCCGACGGGCTTTCGGGCGATCTGGCCGGCAATCTGACGAGCGGCCTGACCGGTGGCTTATCGGGCGGCGATTCAGATAGTGGCGCAGGCCTCGATGGCGGTACGCAACTGCTAGGCGGTCTTACCGGCGGGCTCACCGGCACACTGACCGGCGGCAGCGGCGGTGAGAGCGGCGGCCTGCTCGGCGGCGGTCTCGATGGCGGCCTTGGCGGCGACACCGGCACAGGAGACGGTGAAGACGGCGGCGCCGTTGGCGGGTTGGTTGGCGGCCTGCTCGGCGGTCTCACAGGCGGGCTTTAAGCGCGTGATGCTCTCCACATGACACGTCTTGAAGGCGCCGGCTTTGCATGCGGAGCCGGCGCCCCTTTCGTAAAATCTGTATTATTGTATATCCAGCCATAACCGGCACAATGGTCTGGATGCGGCGACCTTGGGAGGGGGGACCGGTATGCCAAATAGGCCTATGAAACTGCGCAGCGCAGTCAATGCAAGCGCGCGCACCGTCATTGCAGGATTGCTACTCGGAGGATTGAACACGCCCGTTCTTGCCGACGACCTGCCTGCCGTCATCGACGACAAACAGCCGACAACATCGCCGCAATTGCGCGATGCGCTCGACATTCCGCTCGACCGCGAGGGAGCCGAAGTCAATCTGCCGGATGCCCAAGAAGGGTTCGATGCGGAGACGGTGATCCCCGTTTCCCATATCAAGTTCCTGGGTGGAAGCGTGTTCGACCTCGAATTGCTTGCCCAGGACCTCAAACACCTGGTGGGTAAAGAGGCTCGGCTCGCAGACCTTGCCCTAGCCGCGCGCAAGATTACACAGCGCTATCAGGAGGCAGGTTATCCACTTTCCTATGCCTATCTGCCGCAGAATAATTTCGCGGACGGTGTCGTCACCATCGTCATTGTCGAAGGCCATATCGTACGCACGGAAATTGAGATCGAGAACGAAGCGGTGGCGGAGCGCGTTGCCGATCTTGCAGACCGGCTGATCGGAGAAGTGCCGCTCACCCGCGCGACCTTCGAGCGCTATACCCAGCTTATGGAACGTATCCCCGGCGCGAAACTGACCATGCGCGCGCCGGTGCCACGCACCGCCAATGGCGCAACGACCTTGCGCGTGGAGGAAAAAGAGATCGAGCGCTTCGGTTTCGGCGGCTCGCTCGATGGCGGGGATGAAGACGATTTCCTGCTGCTCGCCAATGTCAGCACGCAAGGGCACACGCCTTTCGGTGAGCAGCTCTCCCTTGCCGCGCTCGCCCCGATCGAGGATGAAGAATATTATGCCGCCGAGTATCAGCAGGAAATCGGCACGGATGGGCTGCGCATCACGCTCAACGCCAACCGTTTCGAAGGCGAGGATGACGATCAGGTCTTCGTGCTGGGGCAGGCAATCAATGTCAATGAGGACAAGGTCCGCAATAAATACCATATCGGCCTTGCCTATCCTCTGATCCTCCGGCGGGAAAAGACGTGGAATGTCGCGGGCGGTATCGACTATTACGATGAAGAATCGAATTACACGTTCTCGCTTCCCGGCCAGCCATCGGTGCGCGCGCAGCAGGAGTTGCGGTATAACGCCGCGGAACTCAACAGCGCGCTGCGCCTCATCAGCCGGGAACGGCTGGTGGAGCTTAGCGGGGAAATCCGCCAGGGCGTCGATCTCGGCGAAAACCGCAACACGGTTTCCCTTGGCGGCGTCACCAGCCAGCAGGCAGAGGACACGGAGTTTACCCGCTTTGCCGCGAACAGCCGCTGGGCCGAGCAAATTGCCGAGCGCTGGCGCGTGACGGCGCGGGCAGCCGGCTTCTGGTCGAATGACAGGCTGCCGAGCCCGGAACGGGGCAATTATGGCGGCGCCCGTTTCGGCCGCGCCTATCCGGACGGTCAGGCGGAAGGGGATTACGGTTATGCCGGCGATGTCGAGCTGCGCTATATCCAGCCGCTCGGTATCGCCTGGCTGCAAACGTTCGAGCCTTATGTGCTGGCCGACACGGCCCATACCCGCTTCAACGACATCTCGATCGAGCACGATCTGACATCTGCGGTTGTCGGTTTCGATATATCCGATACGAAGCACTACCGGCTCGGGATCGAATATGCCTATCCGCTGGGAGATGCCGATATCGAAACCGGCTCGCGCGACGGGCGGATCAATATCCGCCTGAGCTGGAATTTCAACACCTAGCGTGTTTGGGAATCGTCTTGCCCGGTACGCTGCATGATCGTTTCCAATCCTTCGGCGGAAACGATATGCAAATCGCGCTGCGGGAACGGGAATTCGATCCCGTTTTCGTGGAAGAGATCCCAGATGCGCAACCGCGCATCGCTCATCGCATTGACCGTGCCGCTCTCCGGATCTTTCAGCCAGATGCGCAGCTCCAAATCGACGGAGCTGTCGTTCGCCGCCTCCAGCATCAGTTCCATGGCTTTGCGTACATCGGAGCGGTAGGAAATACCCACTCCGATTTTAAAGCGCACCACCTTGTCCGTGTAAGACCAGTTGATCACCTGCTGCGTGATCAGGTCTTCATTGGGAATGAGAAATTCCTTGCCGTCCCGGGTGATGATGGCGACATAGCGCGCGCCCAGCTTTTCGATCCACCCATAGGCATCCCCGATCTCGATCACATCGCCCGGCTTGATCGAACGGTCGAGCAGCAAAATGATCCCGCTAATGAGATTGGAAACGACTTTCTGCAAACCAAAGCCGATGCCGACGCCCACAGCCCCGGAGAAGACAGCAATGGCTGTGAAATCGATGCCGACACTCGTCAGCGCCACCATCCCGGCAAAGACGAGAAAGAGAATATGAATGATCTTGCCGACAAGTACGCGCGCCGAGGGCGTGATGCCGGCGAGCCGTCCCAGCCGATTTTCCAATACTCTGGCAATAAGCGCGGCCACCCACATCAGCACCGCGAATAGCAATGCAGCCTGCACGATGCCGAGCAGCGACAGGCGGAATTCACCGATGGAAAAACCCACCTGATCCATCACCCCCATCAAGGGATCGAGCCAGTCGACGATGGCAAGCGCCGTCACGCCCCAGACGAACCCGGCAAGCACCGGCGTCCAGGCGGAATCTTTCAAAATCAGGACAACGATCTTGATGATGATCCAGGCGGTCAGGAGCTTCGCCGCAATGCGGGAGATATCCGGCGAGAAACCGGTCTGCTGAAGCCCGGCATTCACCGTGCCGAGCACCAACAAGGCGGCAAGCGCCGGCACAAGTTCGGCCAGACGCTGCAGACGCAGATGCACCCAGTACCCGGCCCTGATCTTGCCGACGGTAGCTTCAAGCGGCGGCAGCGCCCATTTGCGCGCCGCCCAGAAGATAGCCGCGGCCAGGGCGATGGCGCCAAGCGCGGCGGCCATATCGAGACTGAGAAACTCCTCCCGTCCCCAAACCAGAAGACGCTCCAGCCAGGTTTCCGCCGTCCCGGCAAACTCGCTTATGGTTTCCTGATCGATATTCTCCATGCGCCTAGTCGAGCATGAGAAAAAGACCCTGTCGAGCCCTTCACGGCTGCCGGAGCCGGCTCCTTCTGCCGCAAGGGCGCCCTTGATTCTCCCAAAAGCGCAAAGCCGGTTCCGGCGAGCGGCTTTCGCCCCGTCTTCGCGCGTGCTAATTGTCCCCTAACGATATTGCAGCCTTGGAGATGGGATATGACGGAGCAGAGCCAGACGGCAGCCGCCGGAGAAATTGTCGAAGTGCGCGAGGCGCACCGCTTCGATGAGAAGAAACTGGAAGCCTTCTGCCGGGAGAATGTGGAAGGTTTTGGCGGCGAGCTGAGCGTGCGCCAGTTCCAGGGCGGTCAATCCAACCCGACGTTCCTTTTGGAGACCACCGGCCCCGGCGGCGGCACGAAATATGTGCTGCGGAAAAAACCGCCGGGCAAACTGCTCGCCAGCGCGCACCAAGTGGACCGGGAATATAAAGTCATGAAAGCGCTCGCCGCCACCGATGTGCCGGTGCCAAAAATGTATGCGCTTTGCCAGGATGCAGAGGTGATCGGCACCGACTTCTACATCATGGAGCATCTCGACGGGCGCGTGCTGCGCGACCCCACCCTGCCCGGCATGAGCCAGGCGGAACGCGCCGCCATTTACGACCAGATGAACGATGTGCTGGCACGCCTTCACAGCGTCGATCTGAAGGCGGCGGGACTGGAAGATTTCGGCAAGCCCGGTAACTATTTCGAACGCCAGATCGGGCGCTGGACGAAACAATACCGCGCCGCCCAGACCGATAATATCGAAGAGATGGAACATCTCATCGAATGGCTTCCGAAGAATATTCCCGCCGATGACAGCGTCAGCATCGCCCATGGCGATTACCGGCTGGAAAATACCATGTTCCACAAGAGTGAGCCCAAAATGATTGCCGTTCTCGACTGGGAACTGGCAACCATCGGCCATCCGCTGGCGGATCTGGCCTATAATTGCATGCTCTATCACATGGAAACGTTCTCCCAGGGAACGCTGATGAATGTGGATTTCGCCACAAGCGGCATTCCGGCGGAGAAAGACTATGTCGCCGATTATTGCCGGCGCACCGGCCGGGACGGTATCGAGAACTGGAATTTCTACCTTTCCTTCTCGATTTTCCGCCTCGCCTCCATCGTCCAAGGGGTCTACAAGCGCGGCCTCGACGGCAATGCGAGCTCGGACAAAGCGACCCAATATGGGGAAGTGGCAGGCTATCTTGCCCGCACCGCCTGGGATTTGGCCAAACGTTAAAGGGCGCGCAAGCGCGAAAGACAAGCTTTAATGAGCGGTTAAAACCGCTCACGAAGTTTTCAAGGTTCCTTTACTGCTCTTTCCGTAAGCTTCCAGGAGACCCGGAATTATTCGGGTATCGCGCGGAAAGGGGCAATCGCGTGTCGCGGAGGAATTTTCCCATACCGCCGGGCGGCATAGAACGCCGGGCGCGGACCGGTTTCCACGAGACACTCGTGGCGAATAGCGGGGACGTGTGCACCATTCTCGATGAGGACGGCGTCATCCGCTATCACAGCCCCGGTATCGCGGAAATTTTGGGCTATCCGCAAACAGCAGGGGTCGGCCTGCGCGTTACCGACATCGTTCACAAGGACGATAAGGAAAAGATCAGCGCCCGGATCGCAGAATGCCTCGCCACGCCGCACAGTACTTTCACTGAACGCTTCCGCCTGCGCCATGCCAATGGCCAGTGGCACTGGCTGGAAGGGCGCGCGCGCAACCTGATGCACGAGCCCAACATTGAGGGCCTCCTGATCGTTTCGCGCGATATCAACGAGCTCGTGCGGCTGCGCGATCATATCGAACATATCGAGTCGGAAGCGCAAATCGCACTATGGCGCTGGGAAAAGGGAAACCCTGCCCCTTTCTGGACCCCTACCCTGGCGCGCATGTTCGGTTATGAAAAACCGCCCTATTTCGAAGACGGCCGCTGGAACATCCACCTCATTCATCCGGAAGACCGGGAAAGCTCGCTCGCGCAATATCAGGAAGCAGCCGACGCGAAGCGTGCCTGGTTCGTGCGCCAGCGCATGCTTTGCGCGGACGGCACCTACCGCTATTTCGACATCCATACCTATTATGAAAGCGACCTTTCCGGTGAGGTCATAGCCGCCGCCGGCGTCATTACAGACGCTACGGACATGGTGGGCAAGGAAGAAGCGCTGCTGCGGAACGAACAGCAGAACCAGCTCATCGCCCAGCACGCCATCGATATGATCGCCCGGCACGCCCCATCGGGCGCGCTTAATTTCATCTCTCCGTCCGTCGAGCGCACACTCGGCTATACGCCGGAAGAAGCCATTCAGCACGACATTCTCGCCAATGTGCATCCCGACGACCAGGCTTCTTTCTTTGCCGGGCTCGGGGAAATGACGAAGTCCGACAAGAGCGTCACCGTGACCTTCCGCCTGCCCCATAAGGCGGGGCACTATGTTTGGCTGGAAACGACGCTGCAGCCCTTGCGCAACAGGCGGAGCGGGCGGCTGGAAGAAGTGCTTGCCATTTCCCGCGATGTGAGCGAACGCAAGCGTTATGAAAGCGAACTTCTGCGTGCCCGCGAACGGGCGGAAGCAGCCAGCCGCACCAAATCCCAGTTCCTTGCCAATATGAGCCATGAGCTGCGCACGCCGCTCAACGCCATTATCGGCTTTTCGGATATTATCCGTCAGCAGCTTTTCGGACCCATCGAGAACGAGAAATACCGCGAATATGTCGATCTCATTCACGATAGCGGCTCGCTGCTTCTGGAACTGATCAGCGACATTCTCGACATGTCGAAGATCGAAGCCGGTAAGATGCAGCTTCACATGCAACCCACTTCGATTACCGACCTTGCCGAAGCCTCGATCCGTATCATCGGCGCGCGGGCGGAAGAGAAACGGCAGAATGTGTCGCTTGCCATTCATCCTTCCGTCGAGAAGACACCGCTTATCTGTGATGAGCGCGCGGTGAAGCAAATCCTGCTCAATCTTCTCTCCAACGCCGTGAAGTTCACGCCGGAAGGCGGGGATATCGGTGTAGAGATCGTGCGGGAAGGTTCATGCATTGCAATGGAAGTCGCCGATAGCGGCATCGGTATCCCGAACGAACAATTGCCGCGCCTAACGCGTCCCTTCGAGCAAGTGGCTTCTGAATCCCATATCAGTCATGAAGGGTCCGGCCTCGGCCTTGCGCTTGTCAAAGCGCTGACCGACCTGCATGGCGGGAAACTTTCCATCGAAAGCGAGGAAGGCGAAGGCACGAAAGTGCGCGTGACCCTGCCCTTGGCCCCGACGGGTCAGCTTGATCTGCTGGATGAGCTGGGGATCAGCGTCCCTGCATCTGATTGAGCGCTTTGTCGAGCTCATCGATGACACGGGCGGCAATCGGGTCTTTCTGCATCGCCTGGTGAGCGCGCAATCGGCAAGCGTCAGCGTGTCACCCACCGCATAGGCGCTGCCGTCGAGATAAGCATTCAGCCAGCTAAGGCCTGCCTCCAGATCGCCGCAAAACTGATCGCACACGCATTCATCACGCGCCTGCGGGTTGATCTGGCCAAAGAGATGCCCCATCGGCGTCATAACATAAAGATCGGCAAGGCGGCAGAGAAGGCTCACTTCCACCCGCTCGTCGAGACCGGCCGGCATAAGCGAGGGTTCGGGAAACTTGCCTTCCAGATATTCGCAGATGATCTGGCTTTCCGGGATGATCTTTCCATCCGCATCGAGCGCCGGCACCTTGTGGATCGGCGTCAGCTTGGCAAATTCTTCGGGCGAGATGGTGCCCGGCATTTCCAGCAATTCCACATCGAGATTCTTCGCGTAAATCTGCATGCGGCAGCGCGCGGCATAGGGAGAAAGCTGGGCGTTATAAAGCTTCAGGATCATCCGGTCCTCCTGAACGGCGGGGCAGCGGCTTCTGCCGGCCAGTTCTGCAAGAGCGCTGTATCATCCCCGAATACAGCCTGACGCCAAAACGGCCGGGCTTATGTGGGCCCGGCCGTCCTGTCATTCAATAGCAATCCGCACTCACTCGGCAGCGGCTTTCAGCTGCTCACGGAATTTCTTGAATTCAAGCTGTGCGATCGTGCGGTTGTGCACTTCATCCGGACCGTCGGCCAGACGCAGCGTGCGCATGCCCGCATACATTTTTGCAAGGCCGAAGTCAGAAGTGACGCCGCCGCCGCCATGGGCCTGGATCGCATCGTCGATGACTTTCAGCGCCACGCGGGGTGCGGCCACCTTGATCATGGCGATCTCGGCACGGGCCACCTTATTGCCCACGGTGTCCATCATATAGGCCGCTTTCAGCGTCAGAAGGCGGGCCATTTCGATGTCGATACGGGCTTCGGCAACGCGCTGCTCCCAAACCGAGTGATCGGCGATCTTCTTGCCGAACGCGGTACGGGTGAGAAGACGCTGGCACATTTTTTCCAGCGCGCGCTCGGCAACGCCGATGGTGCGCATGCAGTGGTGAATACGGCCTGGTCCAAGCCGGCCTTGTGCGATCTCGAAGCCGCGGCCTTCACCCAAAAGCAGGTTCTCGGCCGGGACGCGGACATTTTCCAGGATCACTTCGGCATGGCCGTGCGGGGCATCGTCATAGCCGAAGACCGGCAGCATACGAACGATCTTGATGCCCGGTGTGTCGAGCGGCACCAGAATCTGCGACTGCTGGCGGTGCTTTTCGGCATTCGGATCGGTCTTGCCCATCACGATGGCGATTTTGCAGCGCGGATCGCCGACGCCCGAGGACCACCATTTGCGGCCGTTGATGACGTATTCATCACCGTCCCGCTCGATGCGGGTTTCGATGTTGGTGGCGTCGGAAGAAGCCACCGCCGGTTCCGTCATCAAGAAGGCGGAGCGGATCTTGCCTTCCAGCAGCGGCTCCAGCCATTCTTTCTTGTGGCGGTCGTTGCCGTAACGCTCGATCACTTCCATGTTGCCGGTGTCAGGCGCGGCGCAGTTGAAAACTTCGGACGCCCAGCCGACACGGCCCATGATTTCGCAGAGCGGCGCGTATTCAAGGTTCGTCAGCCCGCCGCCACGCTCGGATTCGGGCAGGAACAGGTTCCACAAGCCCTCTTCCTTCGCCTTGACCTTCAGATCTTCGATGATCTGCGGCACCTGCCAGCGGTCCTGGCCGAAGGCTTCCATCTGCTCGTTGTACGTCTTCTCGTTCGGATAGACATATTGGTCCATGAACCGGTTCAGCCGGTCCTGAAGTTCTTTGGTTTTATCGGAATAAGCGAATTCCATTCCGTCTCCCCTTTTGGTTATGGCGGGCGTTAGCCGCCCTGTTGCTAATGTCGATGGGCCGACCATACTCCTTCTGCCCGGCCAAATCACGCAAAAGGCGGATTCAATCCTTGTGGAAAAGAGCAAAAAAGGCGGATTTCAGCCCCGTTTATCCGCAAAAAACGCCTTAAGGAGCTCCGCCGCCTCCCGCTCGCCGATCCCGCCATAAACATCCGGGCGGTGATGGCAGGTCGCTTGGCTGAAAAACCGGGCCCCGTGATCGACGCCGCCGCCCTTCGGGTCCTCGGCGCCGTAATAGAGCCGGCGGATGCGGGCGAAGGAAATCGCGCCCGCGCACATGGCGCAGGGCTCCAGCGTCACATAAAGATCGCACCCGATCAGCCGCTCCGAGCCGAGCACGCGGGCCGCCGCACGAATGGCCAGAATTTCGGCATGAGCGGTCGGGTCTTTCTCTTCCAGCGTGCGGTTGCCCGCCGCCGCCAGAACCTCGCCTTCCGGCCCGATGATAACGGCGCCCACCGGCACCTCGCCGCGCTCTGCCGCCGCCCGTGCCTCTTCCAGGGCCCTTTCCATGGGACTGACTGCAGGGCTTACCGGAGGCTTCACGCGCATGCCCTCTTTTTCACGATACGAAACATTCAAAGACCCTGCCGTCCTCTCTCGTCTGGCGTCAAGCTTCCTGCTATGAAGAGCCTATGACAGACAAGAAGCGCCTTTCCCGGGGCAGCCCCCGCACATTCTCCAGCCGCCCAGCTGCGCCTAAAGCTGCGTTCAAGGCCGCGCCCAAACCGGCTTCGGCCAAAGGCGCGCCTGCCGCCGCCTCCGGCGCGGCAAAAGGCGCCCCCAAAAGTGAGCGCATCGCCAAGGTGCTGGCCCGTGCCGGCATTGCCTCGCGCCGGGAAGCGGAACGGCTGATCGAGGCTGGGCGAGTGTCCTTGAACGGGCAGAAGCTGACAAGCCCCGCGATCAATGTCACCCCGCGCGACAACATTGAGGTGGACGGCAAGCCCATTGCGGGCGCCGAACCCACCAAGGTCTGGCGTTATCACAAGCCCCGCGGCCTGGTGACGACCCATAAGGACCCGCAAGGACGGCCGACCGTCTTCGACGCGCTGCCCAAAACGCTGCCGCGCGTCATCTCCGTCGGCCGGCTCGATGTGAATACCGAAGGCCTTCTGCTCCTGACGAATGACGGTGAGCTTGCCCGCCATCTGGAACTGCCCTCGACCGGCTGGACACGGCGCTACCGCGTGCGCGCCTTCGGCAAGATCGATCAGGCCGCCCTCGATGCGCTCAAAGACGGCATCGAAGTGGAAGGCGTGCGCTACGGCGCCATCGAGGCGGTGCTTGACCGTCAAAAGGGCTCCAACGTCTGGATCACCATGAAGCTGAAAGAGGGCAAGAACCGGGAAGTGAAAAACGTTCTCGGCGCGCTCGGCCTCACCGTGAACCGGCTGATCCGCCTTTCCTACGGGCCTTTCCAGCTCGGCGATCTGGAAGAAGGCACGGTGCGCCAAATCCCGGCCAAGGTTCTGCGCGAGCAGATGGGCGCGGAAGGGGCGGATGTCTCCATGATCCAGGACGATGAGCCTGCCGCCGCGCGCGCCGCCTCCCGTCCCGGCACGCCCGCCCGCGCACCTTCCAAAGGCAAGCCCTACCGCAGCGGCTATAAGGGCAAGAACCCGGCGGCTGCAGGGAAAGGGCCCGCAAAGAACGCACCGGACAAAGACGCGGGCAAACCGGCGGGGCAAGGACGCCCGCGCCGCGCTTCCAAGCCCTCCCATGTAATGGACGCGCTTTTGGAAGAGACCCCGCGCGGCAAGTCCCCGTCGCGCCCGAAATCTCAAGGCAAACCGCAAGCCAAACGCCCGGCCAGAGCTCCGGTCGGATCCAAAACCGGGCAAGGCGGCAGCGATAAGAAAGGACGCCCGGATGCGCATCGTCGGCGGCGCCCTTAAGGGCCGGTCCCTGGCGGCGCCGAAAGACACGCGTATCCGCCCGACCACGGACCGCACCCGCGAATCCCTTTTCAACATCCTCGCCCATGCCGAGGCGATCGAAACCGATTTCGAAGAATTGCGGGTGCTCGATCTTTTCGCCGGCACCGGCGCACTCGGCTTCGAGGCGCTCTCGCGCGGCGCGGCTTTTGCGCTTTTCGTGGACGACCATCCCGCCTCGCGCGGCCTCATCCGCGAGAATGCGGACACGCTCGGCCTGATGGGCTGCTCGAAGATTTACCGGCGCGATGCCACAAAGCTCGGCCCCCGGCCCGGCAGTGTCGGCCCGGCCTTTCACATCGTTTTCGCCGATCCGCCTTACGGTCAGGGGCTGGGAGAGAAGGCGCTTATCAGCGCCCTTGAAGGGGACTGGCTCGCCCCCGGCGCGCTTATCGTTCTGGAAGAAGCCAAGCGGGCGGATTTTACCCCGCCCGCTGCCTTTACGCTTCTCGACCGGCGCGATTATGGCGACACGTCGCTCTTCTTCCTGCGTGCGCCGCTCGATCTTGGCGGCGGCGACTAGCCTTTAAGCCGCGCGGATTTCATCCAGGAAGACTTTCACGAACTGATCGATCTCCTCGGAGCGGACCATGAGCTGGCGCGCGCTTTCATGGGTGCGCCCGGCAAGCTCCGTCGCCTTCGAAGCGCTATCATTCACCTGGGTAAGATCGCCGACAACCTGCTCCGTGCCGCGCGCCACATCATGCACCGAGCTTGTGATATGGCTCGTGAAAGTCGATTGCTGCTCGATGGCGGCTTCGACCTCCGTCGAGACCTTACCAAGTTCCTGCATCGCCTCGCGGCTTTCGGTGATCTTCGTGACGGAGGAACCGAGCACCTTCTGCAATTGGTCGATCACGGAGCGCACTTCATCGGACGCGTTCTGCGTCTGCGTCGAAAGCGCTTTGACCTCGGAGGCGACAACGGCAAAGCCCTTGCCGAGCTCGCCCGCCCGCGCCGCCTCGATCGTGGCATTGAGTGCCAGAAGGTTCGTCTGATTGGCGATTTCGGTGATAAGCCCCATCGCCTCGGAAATCCGGTCCACGGCGCGGGTCAGCTCTTCGACCTGCTCTTCCATTTCGCGGGTGCGGGCATCGGCCTTGCGCACGGTCTCGTTGGTGCCGCGCATCAGATTGCCGATATTGGTGATGGAGGCAAGCAGCTCGTCCGAGGAGCTTGAAATCTCCCGCACATTGTCGCCCGCCGCGCGCGCGGCAGAGACGACTTCTTCCGAACGCCCTTTCGCGTCACCCACCGAATGGGACATGTCCTGCGCCGTTGCCTCCATTTCATGAACGGCCGAGGAAAGCGATTTCAGGACATCGGCAATCTGCCCATGGAAATCCTTGATAAGCGCGTCCATTTGATTGGCACGTTTTTCTTTCTGCGCGCGTTCCCGGTCAGCTTCCTCGCGCATTCCGCGCTGCTCGACAAGCGCCGCCTTGAAGCGGCCCATCGCCCCGTCGAGAAGCCCGATCTCGTCGTCACGCTCCAGCGTGCCTACCGCTACATTGAGATCGCCCTTGGAAAGCGCGTCAGCGTCCCGGCCAAGCGCGATAAGGGGCGAGGAAATATTATGCGCCGTGCGCCAGGCCATGACGCCGCAGCCGAGCGAGAGAAGGCCGCCGAGCCCCAGCGCAATCAGAATGGAGCGGGTAAAGGCGCTTTCCGCCGCACTCATTTCGCCTGTCACGTCGGCGGCAATCAACTGGCGGAACTCTTCGATGGCAGTATGAATCTCGCCGCGCTGCCGGTCGATAAGATGGGAGGTCGGCACCTGTCCGTTTTGATCGAGCCCGAGCACAATGCGCACATTGGCCTGCCAGGCGGAAACAAGACCGGCCAGTACATCTGCCTTTGCGCGCGCCTCACTGGAAACCGTCAAAGCTTTGAGCGCGTCGATGGCACCGCTCAAGGGCGCGATTTTCGTCTCGTAATTCTGCCTGATAGTCTCCGCGCTCTGGATCGTATTCATGGCGAGCACGTCGGCGACCGTTGCATCGGCCCGCTCGAATTGCCCGAGCAGGGAAAGGCTCTGGCGGGAGCTTGAAAGCCCCTTCTCCGCCGTTTCAGCCAGGCTCGAAAAGCCGCTTTGCGCGGTCCAGACGAGAGCTGCGGCAGAGAGGACTGCCAGCGCGATGACCGCGAGAACGGGCATCAGAATTTTAAATCGAACGGATTTCATATCCAGCATGGCGAGCCTCAATTCGGCAGAAGCGGGGTTGTGTTGACCGTACGGTCGGCGGTGAGCGAGAGCAGAAAGGCAATAAGCTCCTTCTGTTCGTGCTCGCTGAGGTCAACAGGCTGCATTTCATTGGCCAGCGAAGGCCGGGGAATACCGCCGGACATGTAATGGATGAGCACACTTTCCAGATCCGGCACGGAGCCGTTATGCATGAAAGGCGCGCGGTAAGTCAGATTGCGCAGGCCCGGCGTCTTGAAGGCATGCTTGGCTTTCAGCTTTGCCGGTTCGAGCGCCGCCCGGCCCTCGTCTTCCGTCGGCAGGCCGATATCGTGGAACTTGTTATCGGTGAAATTCCAGCCTGTGTGGCAGGCCGCGCAATTGGCCTTGCCGGTAAAAAGCAGGAAGCCGCGTTTTGCCTCCTCGCTGATGGCATTCTCTTCCCCGTCCACCCAGCGGTCGAAAGGCGCCCAGCCGGAAACGACCGTGCGCTCATAGGTGGCGATGGCGGTCAAAATATTCTCGCGGGTCACCCCTTCATCCGGGAAAAGCACGCCGAACCAATGCTGATATTCGGGCACCGCTTCAAGATCCGGCACGATGTCATGGAACTTGCCGTCCATTTCCGCCGGTGTGCTGATGGGGCCGGCGGCCTGCTCTTCGAGGGTCGCCGCGCGCCCGTCCCAGAAATTAGGGCTCACCCAGGCGGCGTTCAAAATCGTCGGAGAATGGCGCGGCAATTTCGTGCGCAGCGCCCCGACCGACAGGTCCACCGGCGCTTCATAGCCAAAAGAAGGGTTGTGGCAGGTCGCGCAGTTCATGTTCTTCGCACCGGAAAGACGCGGATCGAAGAACAGCATCTTGCCGAGCGTTGCGAGCTGCGGGCTATAAGGCGCGCGAGCCGGAAAAGGAATGACCTCCGGGCGCTTGAACTGCGCCTTCAATTCCTCCGGCACGGACGACTCTTGCGCCTGAAGCGCACCCGAGCCTGCGCAGACCATGGCCGCGGCCACAAAAAGACGTGTCAGAAATTTTCCTGGCATCGAAACCCCCACCCATTGGCCTTGCGCGTCCGGAACGACGGCAAGGCAAATCCCTTGGCCGCCAGCTTCCGCCGGGGAACCTTTTGCTTTCGTAAATTTTAGGAGGGCATAACAAAGATGTGATCCGATTACGGATCGATAGGAAATCCTTGCCGGGCTTTGCGTTTAGCGGCGCCCGAAAAGCCGTTCGATATCGGATAGTTTAAGTTCGACATAGGTCGGTCTGCCATGGTTGCACTGACCGGAATGGGGTGTTTCCTCCATTTCACGCAAGAGCGCGTTCATCTCTTCCCCGCTCAGCCGCCGCCCGGCGCGCACCGAACCATGACAGGCGATGGTCCCGCAGACGTCTTCCAGCCGCTCTTTAAGGGAAAGCGCCTCGTCGAGTTCGGCCAGATCATCGGCAAGATCGCGCACCAGCGCCTGCACATCGAGCTTGCCGAGAATGCCCGGCACCTCGCGCACCACCACCGCGCCCTCACCGAACGGCTCAAGCACAAAACCAAGCTCGGCCAGTTCCTCGGCCCGCGCGCAAAGGCGCTCAGCGCCGTTCCCGTCGAGATCGACGACTTCGGGAATGAGCAGCAACTGGCGCGGAATGCCGCGCGCCGCCATGGCCTTTTTCATCCGCTCATAGACAAGGCGCTCATGAGCGGCGTGCTGATCGACAATGACGATACCGTCCGCCGTCTGGGAAATCACGTAAGTGGTGTGGAGCTGGCCGCGCGCCACCCCAAGCGGATAGTCCGTGCTTTCGCCTGCTTGCTGCGGCAGAGCCGCCGGGGCGGGCTCCACACGGGCGCTCTGGCCGAGCCCCGCAAAACCGGCCTGCGCCTCAGCCTCTGGCCGGGCGGCATAGACATGAGATGCAGGCGGCGCAGAAGAAAGTGGGTGCCCCTGCCAAGACGCCGCCCTTGGCGCGTTAAAGCCCTCTTCACCGCGTGCCAATGGCTCAGGACGCAGGGCGGAGAGCGCCGTTTCGGCGACCGTGGTGGAAGCGCGGTGGCCGGCTTCGGTGAGCGCCAGGCGCAAGGCGCCTACGATCAGCCCGCGCACGAGGCCTGCATCGCGGAAACGGACTTCGGTTTTCGCGGGATGGACGTTCACATCCACTTCCGCCGTGTCGATATCGACAAAAAGCGCGACGACGGGATGGCGCTGGCGGGCGAGAAAATCTGCGTAAGCTCCGCGCACCGCACCGACAAGCAGCTTGTCGCGCACCGGGCGGCCGTTGACGAAGAGATATTGATGCTGGGCGGTACCGCGATTGAATGTCGGCAGGCCCGCAAAACCTTCCAGCCGCACCCCTTCGCGCACCGCCTCGATGGGCAGGGCGTTGAGACGAAATTCTTCACCCATGATCCCGGCAAGGCGCGCCAGCCAGCCTTCCTTGCCCGGCGCCTCGGCAGGCAGGCGCAGCAAGTGGCGCCCCTCGCTGACGAGGGTGAAGCCGATTTCCGGATGCGCCATGGCAAGACGCTTGACCGTGTCGGAGACGGCCTGGGTTTCGGCTCTGTCGGATTTCAGAAATTTCAGCCGGGCAGGCGTGGCAAAGAAAAGATCGCGCACTTCCACCCGCGTACCGATGGGTCCTGCAGCCGGTTCGGCTGCCCCCACCTTGCCGCCTTCCACCTCGATGCGGCAGGCGGTTTCATCCGCGCTCGGGCGCGAGGTGATGGCAAGCCGGGCCACCGCGCCGATGGACGGCAGCGCCTCGCCTCTGAACCCGAGGCTTGCGATATTGAGCAAATCCTCGCGGCCCGCGCCGTCCAGCTTCAGTTTGGAGGTGGCATGGCGCTGCACAGCAAGCGCGAGTTCTTCCGCATTCATGCCGCAACCATCGTCGCTGATCTGGATGAGGTTCTTGCCGCCCGCCGAAATCGTGATGTCGATATGACGTGCCCCGGCATCGATGGCGTTTTCGGTCAACTCCTTGACGGCGCTGGCCGGACGCTCGACGACCTCCCCCGCGGCGATGCGGTTGATCGTGCCTTCTGAAAGCTTGCGGATGCGACTCATGTGGCCATTGTAGCCAGATATTCGCGCGCCAGAACCTTTCCTTCTTCCACAGCTGGCTGATCGAAGGGATCGATGCCCCACATATAGCCGGTCAGGATCGTCTCGATCATGAAATGCATGAAAAGCGCGCCGAGCCCGCGCTCATCGAGGGTGGAAAGTGCGATTTCGCGCACCGGACACCCTGCCCGCGACAGGGTTTCTATGGTGGCGCGCTGCTCGGCTTCCACGAGATCGCCGATCCGGCGCCCGGCAAAAAGCTCAAGCCCGCATTCCCTGGCAAGGGCGGCGGACACCTCTGGCCCCGTGCCTGCCGCCGGGGCGGTGATGATCGTGAAGGCCTTATCTTTCGGGCCTGCCAGATAAAGCTGAAGCTGGCTGTGCTGATCGACCGGGCCGAGGCCGAAGGCCGGCAAGGTGCCGCAGCTTTCTTTGCCCAGGCTCTCCCCCCAAAGCTGGCGGTACCAGAGGCCGAATTTTTCAAGCCGGGAGATATAGGGCCAGAGAATATGGATCGCGGTTTTCTGAAAGGAAACCTGCGCATCGCAAAGCGCGGCGCCTTGAACGGGCGCGGCATCATTGCTTTCAAGCACGCCGTCCAGCACGCCAAGCGCCCCTTCGCGCACTTTGGCCCCATCGAGGCCCATCAGCCGCGCGGGCAGCAGCCCGACATTGGAGAGAACCGAAAAGCGCCCGCCAATGCCGGTGTGATGATCCAAAAGCGGAAAGCCCCGTGCTTCGGCGATCTGGCGCAGCGGGTTTTCCTTGCCCGGTTTTACCGGCTCCGTCAGCACGGCGAAATGCTGGTTCATATATTTGCCGCCGCCTGCCGCCTCAATCGCGCTCATGGCGGCAAGCATCTGCATCAGCGTTTCAGCGGTACCGCCCGATTTGGAGACGACGAGAAACCGCGTGCTGCGCAAATCGAGCCCGCCCAGCACCGCTTCCATGGACCCGGCATCGAGATTGTCGGGAAAATGAAAACGCGGGGAGTTTTGCCCCTCACCTGCCGCCGGCAAATGCCCTGCAACATTCCAGCCCGTCAGCTGCGCAAGCGCTTGCGCCCCGAGGCTGGAGCCGCCGGTGCCGAGCACCACAAGATCGGAGGTGTTTTTCAAAAGATGCGCCGCCACCTCTTCCATCGCGGCAAGATCGGCGCTTTCGCGCGCGATGGTCAGCATGGCAAGGCCGCCCTGCTTCACCTCGGCGCGCAGCCGTTTGGCAGCCTCGCTCGCCCGCGCCAGATGATCCTTGAAAACGATTTCCGGCAGGCCTGCGCTTTCAAGGCAGCGCGTCATCAGCGGTTGCAGCAGCAGGCTCTATGCCTTCCGGCTGGCCGACCACCGTGACGATAAGCTCGCCCGGATGTAAGAGACGCTCCGCGACGCGGGCAATATCCTCTTTCGTCACGGCGTTGATCATCTCATTGCGCTCATCGACATAAGTGATGGGCAGGCCGCCAAGCTGCAAGCCGATAAGCTGCGCGGCGATCTTTTCGTTCGAATCGAACCGGAGGGGATAAGAGCCCGTCAGATAGGTCTTGGCATCTTCCAGCTCCGCTTCGCTGACGCCTTCTTCGGCCATCCGCGCAATTTCGGCGCGGATAATGTCCAAAGATTCGGCAACGCGGGCATTTTCCGTCGCCACCTGCCCAACATAGAGGCCGGTATGGTCGAGCGGATAGAAATAACTGACCACGGAATAGGCAAGGCCACGCTTCTCGCGCACTTCCGACATCAGCCGGGAGGTAAAGCTGCCGCCGCCCAGAATGTGGTTCATGATGAAGGCGGGAATAAAATCCGGATCGTCCCGCTTGATCCCGCCATGGCCGAAAATCGCCACGCTTTGGGGAATGTCGCGGCGGATGACCTCGGTGCGCCCTTCCGCATTCACTTTCACATCGGCAATCTCGCGCCCGTCGCGGTTTTCGGGCAAGTTGCCGAACGTGTCATCGAGCAGCTTTTTCAGCGTCTCGGCATCGATATCGCCCACGACCGCGACATGCAGATTATCGCGCGCGATGAGCCTTTTATGGGCATCTGCAATATCCGCGCGGGTAATGGCGGAAAGCGTTTCTTCCGTGCCCTTGGTGGGCCGGGCATAAGGATGACCGCCCAGCGCCGCCTCGTACCAGGCGCGCGAGGCAATATCGCCGGGATTATCGAGGTCGCGGGCGACCGCGACTTTTAGCTGATCGCGGATGCGCGCCACCGCTTCTTCATCGAAGCGCGGTTCTTCCAGCGCTTTTTTGAGCAGCCCGAATGCCGCATCCCGGTTCTCGCTCAGCGTTTTCAGCTTCACATCCAGCGTGTCGCGGTTGGCATTGAAGCCGAGCTGCACGGCAAGTTCTGCCAGAGCGCGCTGATAAGTCTGACTGTCAAGCTCGCCCGCCCCTTCATCCATGAGCGAGGCAAGCATGACCGACAGGCCTTCCTTGCCTTCCGGATCCTGGGCAGAGCCAGCATCCCAGGCCGCTTCCATGACGATAAGCGGCACCGCATGTTCTTCCACGAGCCAGGCCTCGATGCCCTTATCGCTGACAACGCGCTGAATATCGAGGGCGGAGGCCGGAACGGTATGCGCGAGAAGCAGCGCCAGCGCGCCAAGCGCCGGCACCAGCCGGGAAAAAACCTGGATCATGTATCACTCCCCGGCCGCAACGTGCCCGTGACGGACCGGCGTTTGTCGAAAATGAGGCGGGCCGCCGCCATGACGTCTTCCTTCGTGACGCCGCGCACGCGTTCGGGCCAGTCGATGACGTCTTCCACCGTGCCGCCGGTGGTCAGCGTCGTGCCGAAAATGCGGGCCATGTCTTCCTGGCTGTCACGGGCATAGGTCGCCTCGGCAAGCAGCAAGGTGCGCGCCCGCTCCAGTTCCTCATCGCTAAAGCCCTCGGCAAAGAGCCGCTCGATTTCGGCATCGAGCGCGGCTTCGGCATCTTCCAGCGAGGTGCCGGGACGCGGAGAAACATAAAGGCCGAAGCGCCCGTCATCGAGTGTCGAGCCCACGTACCAGGCGCCTGCGGAAGCGGCGACGCCCTGCTCGACCACGAGATTTTTATAAAGCCGGCTCGTCGTCCCGCCGCCGAGCAAGGTGCTCAGCAATTCGATGGCAGGCCCCGTGCGCTTTTCCGCCCGCGCATAGGAAGGGGCGAGATAATAGCGCTGCAGCACGGGCTGGCTCGCGCGCTCATCCACTAGATCGACACGGCGGGCGGCAACCGGCTGCGGCTCGCCGGGGCGCACACGCTCGGCCCGCAAGCCGCGCGAGGCGACCGCGCCATAATATTTCTCGGCAAGCGGACGCAGTTCTTCCGCCGTGATATCACCCGCGACGATCAGAATGGCGTTATCGGGGCTGTAATATTGATTGTAGAAATCGATCGCGTCTTCCGTCGTCAGCTTGGCCATCTCATGGCGCCAGCCGATCACCGGAATGCCGTAAGGATGGGACTGGTAGAGCGCCGCTTCCATCTGCTCGGCCAGAATGCTTTGCGGGTTGTTTTCGATCCGCGCCCGGCGCTCTTCCAGAATGACCCGCCGCTCGGGCATCACCACATTGTCGGAAAGCTGCAGGTCGCTCATCCGGTCCGCTTCCATCTTCATGACGATGGGCAGGCGGTCCTTGGCGACACGCTGGTAATAAGCGGTGTAATCGGAAGAGGTAAAAGCGTTTTCCTGGCCGCCATTGCGCGCAACGATTTGGGAGAACTCGCCCGGCTGCAATTCGTCCGTGCCCTTGAACATCAGATGTTCGAGGAAATGCGCGATACCGGATTTACCCGGCGCTTCATCCGCCGCGCCCACCCGGTACCAGACCATATGCGTGACGACGGGCGCGCGCGTGTCGGTAATGACGACCACATCGAGCCCATTGGCAAGGGTGAAGACTTCCGGGGCAAGCGGGCCTTCTCCCGCCCGGCGGGGCTCGGTGCTGGCCGGCAGCGGCTGCGCCGCGCTTTTAGCAGCGCCCGTTTCCTCGCTTTGCGCCGGGGCTTCAGCCTTTTCTTCCGGCGCCTCGTCACATGCGCTCAGCGCAAAGGCGAGAAGAAGCGCCGCGCCTGCATGTCTAACGGCAGGGACCGTTAAAAACCGTGCGGCGCGCGCGGGCGTCAAGGCCCCGTTTGTCATTGGAAAACTCCATTTCCTAGCATGCCCGTGAGGATGCCCGGATTCTGCCCCTCACAGCAAATGAACATTAGGAAAGATAGGCCGCCGCAGCCCGATGCCAAAATCTTGGGCCGCAAAAATAGGCACAGAAAAGCCGCGGCCCGCTCTGAGGCCCATATCGGGAAGAGAGGGACACGCGGCTTTGAAGACGTGGCAGCTTAGAAAATGCCTTCCAGCCAGCCCTTTTTGCGCGGTTCGATGTCGGCGGTCTCACCTTCCGTCACCGGCTTGCCCAGCGCTTCGTTCTGCTGCAGGCGGCGGCTTTCTTCGGCGGCATCGACCAGGCGCTCGTCGGGCGCCGTTTTTTCCTGCCAGAAGACCACTTCATCCACGAAAGTTTCGTTCTTGGCGACCAGAGCCCGGCCTTCCTCGGCAATCAGCTGGCGCACATCGGAGCTGGCATCCACCGCATCGGCGCGCTGGAGCAGCGCCTGCTCGCCGGTGGAGCGCAGCCCGCCGCTCAGTTCATCGGCCGATACCGTGGTCCGCCCGAACACGGCCCGTTCGGCCGCTTCCGTCGGGCGCAGTTCCTGCGGGCGCTGCGCGCCCGGGCGCGGCGGACGCAGCGAGAAATCCGGCGGGATGGAAAGCGGGGCTTTCGTGACGATGGAAAATTCATCCGGCGCGTCTTTGGAATAGCCGAGCGCCTCGGTAATCGAGGAGCCGCCGCAGCCGCCAAGCGCAAGCGCCAAGCCGCCCACCAGGCTCAAGCTGAAAAGACGGGATTTCGAGATAAGCATCATCACTGTCTTCCAATTATTGCCGGCAGCCCTTCAGGCCCGCCGGTTCCCCCTCAAAACAGCCTAACCCTATAAGAGTGGCCGCTTTTCGGCAACGCGCCACATGTCGCGGCTATTTTTCCGCCGAATTCGGCTCTTTGCCTGGAAAAACGGCGTCCACAAGCATAAGCCCGACACCGGCGACAATCCAGACATCGGCAATATTGAAAATATACCAGTAGAAAACGTCATCGATGTGAAAACTGAAGAAATCCGCCACCGCGCCGAATTTCACCCGGTCATAGACGTTGCCGACCGCCCCGCCGACGATCAGGCCGAGCGCCACGGCCATATAAGGCTTGGTGACGCGGGCAAGCCATAGGCCGAGCAGCACCGTGACGAGTAGCGCAAAGCCGATGAGAATCGCCCGTCCGGTCGCCGTCTGCGCCGTAAAAAGCCCGTAGCTCACGCCCTTGTTCCAGGCCATGACCAGATTGAAAAAGGGCGTTATCTCGACGGCGCCGCGCTCGGCAATGCCGTAAATATCGAGCAGCCACCATTTGGAAAGCCGGTCGCTCAAGAACCCGGCAATAGCCACGGCAAAGCCGAGGGTGGAGAGCCGGCCCCAGAAGGGCCTGATTTGCGGCAGCTTCATGCCTCGACCTTCTTGCCTTGCGCCCGCGCATCATATTCGCGCACGGCTTCCGCATCGCGGGGGCTGAGACCCGGATAGCCCGGCACGGAGCCGACTTCCGGCAGGATCTTCCAGGAGCGCTGGCATTTTTGCCCTTCCGCCCGTTTCGGCACCACGGCAACGCCGGGCACGTCCTCAAGCCGGAACGCCTCCGCCGGGCCTTCGCCTTCCAGAAGCTGCGCCTGAGAGGTGATGGAGATTTCGGCAAGATCGATGCCCTTCATCGCCTCAATCAGCTCGGGGCGGGAGACATAGACATCCGGGGCCGCTTCCAGGCTTGCGCCGATACGTTTCTCGCGCCTCTCGACCTCGAGCGCGCCCGTCACCGCGCGGCGCAGCTCGCGGATCTTTTTCCACTTCTCCGCCAAGGCCTCATCGCGCCAGCCTTCCGGCGTCTCGGGGAAGAGCTGCAAATGCACGGAGTCCGTGTCGGAGGGGAAGCGCGAGAGCCAGACTTCCTCCGCCGTAAAGCAAAGCACCGGCGCCAGCCAGACCGTCAGGCGCATGAAGAGCGCATCCAGCACCGTGCGGCAGGCACGCCGGCGCAGCGAGGAGGGCGCATCGCAATAAAGCGTGTCTTTGCGGATATCGAAATAGAAGGCGGACAGTTCCACATTCATGAAATTCGTAAGCTGATGAACGACGCGCTTGAAGTCGTAATCATTATAAGCGCGGCGCACCAGTTCATCGAGCTCGGCCAGGCGGTGCAGGATTACCCGCTCAAGCTCGGGCATATCGCCCGGCGCAACGCGTTCTTCCTCGCTGAAGCCGGAGAGATTGCCGAGCAGATAGCGGAACGTGTTGCGCAGCTTGCGGTAGGCTTCGACATTCGACTTGATGATCGTGTCGCCGATGCCGTGATCGTCCCAATAATCGGTGCTCGCCACCCAGAGGCGCAGAATGTCGGCGCCGTTCTGCTTGAAGATTTTTTCCGGCTCCACCGCATTGCCGAGCGATTTGGACATTTTGTGCCCCTGCTCGGTCAAGGTCATGCCGTGGGTGAGCACTTGTTTGTAAGGCGCATGGCCGCGCGTTGCGCAGCTTTCCAGAAGCGAGGACTGGAACCAGCCGCGGTGCTGGTCGGAACCTTCAAGATAAAGATCGGCGGGCACGGGCATGCCGCGCGCTTCCAGCACGAAGGCATGGGTCGAGCCGGAATCGAACCAGACATCGAGAATGTCCGTCACTTTCTCATAGTCCTCGGCCTTGTAATCATTGCCGAGAAAATCTTCGGACGGCCGCTCGAACCAGGCATCCGCGCCTTCTTTTTCCACCGCGAGGGCAATGCGCTCATTCACCTTTTCATCGCGCAGCAAGGAACCGTCGTCCTTTTTCACGAAAAGCGTGAGCGGCACGCCCCAGGCGCGCTGGCGCGAGAGCACCCAGTCCGGGCGCCCTTCGACCATGGAATAGATGCGGTTGCGCCCGCGGGCGGGCACAAAGCGTGTCTTGTCGATTTCGGTAAGCGCGACATCACGTAAGCGCGCGCCGCCCGCCGCCTCGATTTCCGCATCCATGGAAACGAACCACTGCGCGGTATTGCGGAAGATGAGCGGCGCTTTCGAGCGCCAGGAATGAGGATAGGAGTGGTTGAGCTTGCCGCGTGCCAGAAGACGGCCCGCATTCATCAGCTCTTCGATCACGCGTTTATTGGCGTTGCCGTCCTTGCCCTGGCGGTTGAGCACGAAACAGCCGGCGAAAAGCGGCACGTCGTCATAATAGGTGCCTTCTTCGTTCACCGTTTCGGGAATGCCCTTATAGCCGAAATTCTGCACCCAGAGCATATAGTCGTCCTGGCCGTGGCCCGGCGCGATATGCACGAAGCCCGTGCCCGTATCGTCGGTGACGAAATCACCTGCCAGCACCGGCACATCGAATTCGTAGCCCTGTCCTGCAAAGGGGTGCGCGCAGACAAGCCCTTCAAGATCGTCTGCCTTTACATCGCCCTTACGCTCGAAAGCAGCGACCTTGGCGGAAGCGAAAACACTTTCGGCCAGCGCATCGGCCAGCACGAGCTTGTCGCCCGCTTTTGCGCCATGCGCCTCGCCCGCATCGGTGACTTCATAAAGTCCGTAGGCGATGTCTTTGGAAAAAGCGACAGCGCGGTTGCCCGGAATGGTCCAGGGCGTCGTCGTCCAGATGACGATGAACGCGCCTTCAAGAGCTGCCGGTCCCTTGCGCACCGGAAACTTCACCCAGATCGTCGGCGAGCTGTGGTCCTGATATTCGACCTCGGCTTCGGCGAGCGCGGTCTTTTCCACCACCGACCACATGACCGGCTTCGAGCCTCTATAGAGTGAGCCGTTCATCAGGAATTTCTGGAACTCGCGCACGATGCCCGCTTCCGCGTCGTAAGACATGGTGAGGTAGGGATTGTCCCAGTCGCCCATGATGCCGAGACGCTTGAACTGCTCGCGCTGCACATCCACCCAGTGCTGCGCAAACTCGCGGCACTCGCGGCGGAAGTCGAGCGGCGGCACCTCGTCCTTGTTCTTGCCCTTCTTGCGGTATTTTTCCTCGATCTTCCATTCGATCGGCAGGCCGTGACAGTCCCAGCCGGGCACGTAAGCGGCGTTCTTGCCCATCATCTGCTGGGATTTGACGACGAGGTCTTTCAGCGTCTTGTTGAGCGCATGGCCGATATGAATGTCGCCATTGGCGTAAGGCGGGCCGTCATGCAGCGTGAAAGCGGGACGGTCCTTCGCTTCCTCGCGCAGGCGGGCGTAAAGGTCCAGCTTGTTCCAGCGTTCCAGCCATTCCGGCTCGCGCTGGGGAAGACCCGCGCGCATGGGAAAGTCGGTTTCAGGCAGGAACAGGGTCTCGCGGTAATCGCGCGCGCCTGCATCCTGTGCATCGCTGGAGGCGGAGGTTTTGCTGTTGCTATCGCTGGACATGATCTTAAGGGTCCTCGGACGTCTCTTTTAACGGTGGGAGCTGCGCTTTCCGGCCTCTGAAAAAGCCCTTTGGGGAGCTCCCGGCGGTGTTCTTACCCGGTTCTTACCGTTCGGCCCCTCTTGTCAGGGCCGGCGCTAACGGCAAGCCGGGCCGGTAATTCGCCCGCCTATAAGCCGCCCGCTGCTCACACTGGCGATGCGTATGGAATGCGTCCGTTTCATGGGCGTTTCATATCAGGGGCTTAAAGCGCCGTCCAGTTCGCCCGGCGCGCCATTGCCGGGGCCCGCGCCCCTCAAAGGGCGCTCAGCAGCGTGCGCGCCTTGCCGCTATCGGCGGCGATCTGGGCCTTCAGGCTCTCCAGCCCGTCGAATTTCTGCTCCGGGCGCAGGAAATCGATGAAGGAGACGGCCAGATGAGCGCCGTAAATGTCCCCTTCGAAGTCGAAAATATGCACCTCGAGCAGCACGTCCTCTTTGTCGAAGGTCGGGCGGCGGCCGACATTCGCCACCCCGTCATAGGTGCCCTTATGGGCCCCGTCCTCGATTTCCACCTTCACCGCATAGACCCCGAAGGCGGGCTCCAGATGCCCTTCCAGCGACAGATTGGCGGTCGGAAAGCCGATGGTGCGCCCGCGCTGGTCACCTTTGATCACATGGGTCTCGATGGTCCACCAATGGCCGAGCAGGTCTGCCGCGCCGCGCGGGTCTCCTTTGGCCAGCAATTCGCGGATGCGGGTGGAGGAATAGGTATCGCCGCCTTTTTTGACTTCTTCCACGATCGTCACCCCAAAGCCGAGTTCCTCGCCCATCCGGCGCAAAAGCGCCCCGTCCCCGCGCCGGCCCTTGCCGAAGCAGAAATCATAGCCGACCACGATATGGGCGGCCCCCAGGCCTTCCACCAGCACGTTGCGGACAAAATCTTCGGCCTCCATCGTCGCCATGCGCGCGTCGAAGGGGAGCGCCGCGATCTGGTCGACGCCGATCTCGCCCAACGTGCGGGTCTTCGCCCGGAAGGACATGAGGCGGAAGAAGGGCTGATCGGGGAAGAAATACTGCCTCGGATGCGGCTCGAACATCAGGACGCCGGTCGGCGCGCCCAGCTCCTTGGCGATCGCGGCGGTGCGCGCAATCACCTGCTGGTGGCCGATATGCACCCCGTCGAAATTGCCGATGGCATAGACCGCGCCTTTCAAGGCGGGCGCAATGTCATCGAAATGGCGGAGGATCTGCATCGGAGCGGCGCCTTTTAACCCGTGATCAACTATAAACTCAAACGGCTCGTCATGGGTGTTACCCATCCCGCCGCACCCGTCAAGGGCCGCAAACAAGGGTTTTTGCGCAAAACTTGTCGCAAATTCGCCCGAGCGCCCGCGCCGCGGCACTGCACCGGCCAGGAGAGCCCCGCCACTTAACCAAGTTTTAGGGGGCCTTCTCTACTTTCAGGCTCAAGAGAGGAAACGGCAGGCCCTGGGGCCGGGCGCTTTCCTGAGGGATTATTGCGGGGCTTAGAATGGGTCTGCCCCGAACTAACGGAGTACAGACATGGCCGTGGACCTGTCGATGCCTGTTCTCGTGGTCGACGATTACAAGACCATGATCCGCATCATTCGCAACCTGCTCAAGCAGCTGGGCTTCACAAATGTGGACGATGCTGCCGACGGCTCCGAAGCGCTCGCCAAGCTGCGCTCCAAGAAATACGGGCTCGTGATTTCCGACTGGAACATGGAACCCATGACCGGCTACGAGCTTCTGAAGGAAGTGCGCGCAGACGGCGATCTGTCCGCCGTGCCTTTCATCATGATCACCGCCGAATCCAAGACGGAAAACGTGATCGCGGCCAAAAAGGCCGGTGTGAACAACTACATCGTCAAGCCGTTCAACGCGGCCACGCTGAAGACGAAAATCGCCGCTGTTCTGGGCGACTTCTAAACCTTGAACGGCCCGGGCTTCCGGGCCGAAAGGTTTGGGAGGGGAGTAGTTGCTTACATAAAGGAAGGGGCTTCGTTATGGCGAAGACCGAACGCCTTGCGGATGAAACCTTCGACAGGCTCGTCGAAGAGATCAAACGCGTGCGGCCCGACACAGCCGGGCTTACCGACGTTATCAAGCTTGCCGAAATCATGGTCGGGTCGATGCAGGGCTTCTTTGCCCATCTCGACACGGCGATCTACCGCGAGCTGAAGGACATTGCCTCCTTCATCGACAATGCCAAGACCGAGATCAGCCGGCTGCAGCCTGCGCATCTGCAGTCCACGCATATTCCGCAAGCCGGACGCGAGCTTGAGGCGATCGTGCGCGCCACGGAAGATGCCACGAATTCCATCATGGAAAATGCCGAGGCCGTGCTTGCCGCCGACCCGTCGGACGCCGATGCCTATTCGGAAACCGTGACCAATGCGATGATGGAAATCATCCAGTCCTGCTCATTCCAGGACATTACGGGCCAGCGCATCAGCAAGGTCGTGGAAACGCTCAATATCATCGAAGAAAAGATCGGCGCGCTTTCCACCACGCTCGGCTCCGCCATGAGCGAGGGCGAGCCCCATGAAGAAACGGCGGCGGAGCGGCGCAAACGCGAATTGCTGCTCAACGGCCCGGCGCTTGAGGGCGAAGGCATCGACCAATCCTCGGTCGACGAACTCCTCAGTGAAGGCGGCGTCAGCCAGGAAGATATCGACTCGCTCTTCGACTGAGCGCGTTTTCCGGATTTACCAGATGAGGCGGGGCATGGCGCCAATGGCGTGCGTGCCCTCTTCTTCCATGTATTCGGCGATGCGGGCGAGCTCCGGCTGCATGACATCGCCGAAGCGCGAGGCGGCAATGCCGCCCGTCACGTAAATCACATCCACCCCTGCCTTGTTGGCGCCGGCGACATCGGTGTGAATGCCGTCGCCCACCGCCAGAACCTCGCTTTTATCGAGCGCGCGGCCCGCCAGCTCTTCCAGATGCCGGAAAGCAGCCTCATAGATCGGCGGGTGGGGCTTGCCGAAATAAAGCACCTCGCCGCCCGCCTTACGGTATTTTTCCGCCACCGCACCCGCGCAGTAAATCTGCTTTTCGCCCCTATCGACGATAATGTCGGGATTGGCGCAGATGACTTTAAGGCCGCGCGCCTTCATCTCGCCGATCAGCTCCGCGTAATCCTCCGGGGTCTCCGTCTCATCGTCCCAGAGCCCCGTCATCAGCACGAAATCGGCCTCTTCCAGGGACGTTTTTTCCAGCGCCAGCCCGTCGAAAAGCGGGTGGTCGCGGTCCGGGCCCACATGAAAAAAGCGCTTGCCGAGATCGCCGCTCGCCATCGCCTCGCGCGTCGCATCCCCCGAAGTCAGGATGCCATCGTAAGATGCGTCCGGCACGCCCATCGCCTCGAACATCTTGACGACCGGCCCATGCGGGCGCGGGGCATTGGAGAGAAAGAGCACGATGCCGCCCGCTTTCCGGTAGGCCTCCAGCGCCTCGCAGACGCCTGGATAAGGCGCGCGGCCATTATGAAGGACACCCCAGACATCGCAGAGAAGGGCGCTGTAGCGCCCGGCCAGCGCGGAAAGTCCGGGGATGAGGGATAAAGATGCGTGCTCTGTGCTCATGGCGCCGGAGTTAAGCGGCCCAAGGCCAAAGGTCAACCGAAAAGGCCCAAAGAGAAAGGGCGGGATGTCCCCGCCCTTTTCCTGAAACCTTTATGGCGCCGGCGCTTAGGCGGCGATCATGTCCCGGCGCACGGGGCGCGGGCGGGAGAAGAGATAGCCCTGGCCGTAGTCGATATCGAAATCGAGCAGGTCGATCACCGTGCGCTCGTCCTCGATGCGCTCGGCGATGAGCGAGAGACCATTGCGGCGCAGCAACTCTTTCAGGTCTTCCGGGTGAATGTCGCCCAGAAGTTCCGTCTCGCTCATGGAGGCGTTGAAGAGCAACTCCGCGCCCACTTTCACGAAGCGGAAACCGAGGCCGTGCAGCTCGTGGAAATCCATGCGCAGATGGTCAATCTTGTCCATGGAAAGGTGGAACCCGGCGCTTGCCAGATCGCGCAGATTTTCCATTTCCATGACACCGGCATTCAGCATCGTGTCCTGGGCAATCTCGAAGACCAGCTTGCCGGTCAGCTCCTGCGTGCTGCGCAGATAGTCGATGAATTGCGGGAAGAATTCCGTATCCGACAGCGTGTCGGAGGAAATGTTGCAGAAGATCGGCGTGTCCTTGCCGCGCTTCGACATTTGCCGCACCACCTGAACCGAGCGCAGAAGCTGCATATTGTCGATGATCGGCATCAGTCCGGCGGGCGCAGCCACGCGGATATAATCGGCCGGCATGATCACTTCGCCGCGCGGGCCGCGCAGGCGCGTCAGGCCTTCATAATAGCAGGTCTGGCGCTGGGGCAGATTGACGACGGGTTGGAGGTAAAGATCGAGCCGGTTTTTCTCCAGCGCTTCCTTGATGACGTCGAGCAGTTCGGCATCGGTATAAAGCGGGGGCTGCGTGTCGTTGCTGACAAGCTGCAGCGAGGGACGCTCGCGCCCTTGCAGTTTGGTGCCGAGATCGAAATGAGTTTCGCCTGCATCCTGGCCCGCCTCCGGCTTACCCGGCACGAGTTTCGAGAAATCGGCGGCACTATTTTCCTGCGCTGCGCCGGCAGCCACGTCTTCTTCAACGTCCGCTTCCACGCGCTCTTCGTTCTGCGCGGCGGGGCGGCGCTCAAGCTCTTCGGCAAGCTGGGCGACACGTTCCTGGAGCCCGCGCACATTCAAGCTGATGGCTTCGTCCTCGCCTTCTTCCGAATGGGCGCCTGCTTCCAGAAGTTCGGCGAGTTTTTCTTCGGTGATTTCAAGATCGCGGCTGATGCTGTTCGTATAGGCGATCAACTCGTCCATCCGGCGCTGCTCGACGCGGCGCGCGGTCATGGTCTGGATGAGCCCCATCACCAAAAACACCTGAAAACCGGCCAGCCAGGCAAACGGCCCCTGGAGCCCACCATATTGAATAAGGGCGGCAGAAGAGGCTGCGGCAACAAGCGCGTAAATGGCGATCAAAAGCACATCGACAAACCTGGGCATGGGCGTGTGGCTCTCTGTTAGACGGGTCGCGGCAAGAAGGACTTCGCTTGTAGCTAAGATGCCAGTCCCCGGTTGACAAAGAGTTAACCCTAAAGCCGGGTTAAGAGATTTCCGGCATATGGGCGAGCCGGTTGAGGCGCTTCCAATGAAAACGGTAAAAATGCGACGGAGGCGCCATCTGGCGGGCATTTGCGGGCACGGCGAGAGCCGCTTTCAGCCAGGCTTTTTCCGCCTCTTCCGCGCGGCGCCAGTGCCGGGCCGTTAACGCTTCAAGGGCACCCTCATCCGCCCCGCGCCCGAGCGCGCCGGCCACCTCATCCATGAAATTTTCTTCTAGCCGGTCCCGCTCCCCGGCGTATGCGGCAAGGCGAGGCCCGTAATTTTCCAGGACCGCCCGGTGGAGCTTTTCATGCCGCCACCAAAGCGCCGCTTCTTCATAGCGCCCGCCTGGCACCGGCCCGAAATCCGGCAGGCCGATCCCCTCCGAGCCCGGACCGAAAAAGACCGGCTTGAAAATCCCCGTATCGGGAGCGGAGGTGCCCGTCACCCAGTGCAGCATGCGCCCGTTCCAGATTTCCGTGATCCAGGACGACGTGGTCTGGCCGAATTTACGCACCGGCCCGAAAGAGGCATGGGCGCAGACGCTGCCGCCCAATAGCCCGTCCGGCTGCCAGTGGCGCTGGCGGGCGGCGCGGGGGCCATGATCGCGCAGCACGCCCATCACATGGTGGGCCTCGATATGGGGCGCTTTGGGGCCGAGAAGATCGCGCGTGCGGCAGCCGCGTTCATAGCCCGTCGCGAAACGCGAGCGCAGCCGGTCGCCGTAAGCCTCGGCAAAATCGAAGGGGGTCTTTTCCCCGGCCCAGCCCTTGGCGCGGGCCTGCGCGATCAGCCCGTCGCTCATCCGCTCGTATTCGGTGCCCACCGTATAGGCATTGGAGATGGTGCGCACATCCCCCGCCCGCTCCAGCACAAAGTCACGGCCCACCGTTTCCAGCACGAAGGCGGTGCCGCCCGCATCGGCGATCAAAAACGCGTTATGATATTCGAAATGGCCGTTATGGCCGCAATTGCCGCCCTGACCGTATTGAGCAAGAAGCGAGGTGATCACTTCCACCGCTTCTTCCGCGCTCGCCGCCCGCTCGAGGCCGAGACGCAACAAGTCCATGCCAATCAGCGCCGGTTCTTTTTGCGGCTTCAGTTTGGAAAAGACCGCCTCGTTGCCGATCAGGACCCCATGCTCGTTGACGCCCATTTCCGCGCCCCACATCCAATAGGGCCGGGAGAGCAGCACCGCGTGCGTGCGCTCTACCTGGGGAATGGAAATATAGGTGCAGGCAAGCTCGCTGCCCGGCGCGTGGGTTTGCGCGGGCGCATGAAAGAGATACTGCGCCTCATTCGCCTCCCTGTCGGAGTTTTTTGCGAATATCAGCGTGCCGTTTTTCGTGACTGGCGGGCGCGCTACCATCGTGTCACACATAAGATCCTCCCTTGCCCCGGATAGATAAACTGCAGGACGAGCCAAAGAGCAAGCCATGAGACAACACAATGAAGATAGCGCAGAAGCGAGCCCTCCGGAAAAAGAGAGCAGCTACTGGGTCTTCGGTTATGGCTCCTTGATGTGGGACCCGCGCGTGCCGGTGCAGAAAATGCTGGCCGGCACCGTGCAAGGCTGGCACCGGCGCTTTTCCATGGTCAAAACCACGACCTGGGGCTCGCCGGAAAGGCCGGGCCTTGCCGCCGGTCTTCACCCTGGCGGCTATACGACCGGCTTCGGCATCAAGATCGCGGCGAAGGACTGGCCGGAAGCGGAAGCCGCGCTCGATTACCGCGAGCGCCATTACCTGCGCCGCTGGGTGACGCTGCACGGGCAGGACGGGCGGCTTTACCGGGCGCTCACTTACATTGCCCATCCGAATTCCGGCGCCTTTCTGCCCGACCTGCCGCTTGAAGAAACCCGTGAGCGCTATTTGACCGGGGAAGGCACGCTCGGGAGCACGCGCTTTTATATCGAAGAGACGGCCCGCCAGCTTGCTTCCAAAGGCTATGGGCGCACCGACGCTCATGCGCTTTTAGCGCGCCTTGCCGCATCCCTCTGAGCCCCTTTTCTCCCGGCGCGCGCCTGCTAGACTTGGGTCAACCAAAAGTCATCAGGAGGCTTTCTATGAGTGCCCATCAGTTTGAATTCCGCACCATTACGGGTGCCGCCCTGCCTCTTTCCGATTATGCGGACAATGTGCTCCTCATCGTGAACACCGCAAGCCAATGCGGCTTTACCCCGCAATATAAAGATCTGGAAGGGCTCTGGTCGCGCTATCAGGGGCGTGGGCTGACGGTGATCGGCGTGCCCTGCAACGATTTCGGCGGGCAGGAGCCGGGCAATGAGCGGGAGATCGCCAGCTTCTGCGAAGTGAATTACTCCGTCACCTTTCCGCTCACCGCCAAGGAAAGCATTATCGGCACGGATGCCCATCCCTTTTACAATTGGGTGCGCGAGCAGGCAGGCGAGGACGCGCTGCCGAAATGGAACTTCCATAAATATCTGATCGCGCCGGATGGCAGCTTGGCCCAGTCCTACCCAAGCAAGGTGAACCCGCTCAGCGAGGCGCTGATCCAGGAAATCGAGGCGCTGCTGAAATAGGTTTTCAGGCCGCAGGCTTTAAGCGGCGGGCCGGGCGCGCAGCCGCGCGAAGGCAGCGCCCGCCCAAAGCTTGCGGAGAAGCGGCACCACGGCAAACCCGACCCCGGTCGCCGCCACCCACCAGGCCGGGCGCACCGAATAGGTGAAGTCGAGATTGGCCTCCAGTACCCGCAGCGGCGGAATGCCCGTTGCCAGCGCGTACCAGGCAAATTCCAGCGCCGCCGCGCCGAGCCCGCCGATAAGCGCAATCGCGGCAAGGACGAGCGGCGAGGTCAGATCGAATTTCCATTTCTGCGCCTGGCGGTAACTCATGAGCAGCACGAAGAACCCGGCCATGAGCACGGCTTCGGACACATCCGACTTTGCCTGCATGAAGAAATGCAGCCCGCCCAGAATGGCAATGGCGTAAGTGAGCTTGTGAAGCCGGTTCCAATTGGGGCCCATGCGCTTGATCATGGCATCGGTCGAGGTGAGCCCCAGCGCGCCCATGGCAAGCAGCGCCAGAAAACCGATAGTCAGATAGACGCGCAGCACGACCTCGCTTGCGACTTTTCCCAGATCGAATGCCTGATCGGCAACATAGAGCCCGAGATGGGCGAGACCGTAAGCCAAGGCGGCAAGGCCGAGCATACGGCGCAGATTGATCAATTTGGAATAATGAAAGATGCGCCGGGCGGGCGTGACGAGAAGAGAGAGAAAAAGAAAGCGGATCGTCCAGAGCCCGGTTTCATGGAGCACATGGGTCAGCGGCTTCGTGCCGAGAAGATCCTGCGAGAACCCGAAGACAAGCCAAAGCCCCGGCGCGCAGAGGCCGAGAAAAACCGTCAGCTTAAGGAGCGACAGTTTGCCATTCCGCTCCGTCCAGGGGAGCGCGGCCAGAAGTTTCGGGCGGGAGATCGCAAAGGCGGATCGTTGCATCGGGGCACCATGGGTTTTCTCAAGACCCCCTTGAGATAAACCTCTTGCCCGAAAGATCAGCTAACACAGGATCAAGCCTCGGTGAAAAACCCGTGAGAAAGATGAACGAAAAGCAAGAAACCGGCCCCGCAAACGCGGCGCCGGTTTCCTTAACTGCTCTTCCCCTGAGGCGTTACGCCGTCAGCGGAGAGATTTTGATTTCCACGCGGCGGTTCTGCTCGCGGCCCGCCGCCGTGTCATTGGTGGCGATGGGCTGGCTTTCGCCCATGCCCTGCACGAGCAGGCGCTGGCCGTTCACGCCCTGGCCAACGAGATATTGCGCAACCGACTGCGCGCGGCGCTGGGAAAGCTGCTGGTTATATTGCGCCGAGCCGGTGCTGTCCGTGTGACCGTAAATATCGACCAGTGTGCGGTCATATTCCTGCAGCACCAGGGCAACGGAATTCAGCACTTCATAGAAGCGCGCATTCACATCCGAAGAATCGGTGGCGAAGGTGACATTACCGGGCATGTTGAGAATGATGTTCTCGCCCACCCGCGTGACGGAGACGCCGGAGGCGCGCAGCCGCTGGCGCAGCGCCGCTTCCTGCTGGTCCATGTAATAGCCGATCGCCCCGCCGCCCAATGCGCCGACGCCCGCGCCGATGAGCGCGCGTTTACGCCGGTCGTCGGAACTGCCTTTGCCGATGAGATAGCCGCCGAGGGCACCTGCCACCGCGCCGATGCCTGCGCCGATCGTCGTGTTGTTGACGCCTTGTTCCCCGGTATATGGATCCTGGGACGTGCACGCGGTAAGGGCGAAAGCCGCCGCAACCAGCATAATGGACAAACGCTTCATTGTTTCCCTCTCAGGTTTTTTTTGAAAACCGGGCCGCTCATCCCCATCCAGCCCACGCAAAATCTGTCAGCGGCGGCAATTCTGGTGTACAAACAGCCCAAACACGTACCCTGCGTAAAGCCTAGCAGATAAGTTCTGGCAGGAGAACAGCGCTTTCTCCATGGACTGGACGCCAAGAAGGGCAAGCGCGGGGAACGGAAAAAGCAACGGATAGGGAGGATATCTCATGGAACTTTTCGATTTGAAGGGCAAGGTCGCGCTCGTTACCGGCTCGACCAAGGGCATTGGCAAAGCCATCGTCACGCGCATGGCCGAACATGGCGCAAAAGTCGTCGTCTCCAGCCGCAAGGCCGATGCCTGCGATGAGGTTGCCGCCGAAATCAACGCCAAATATCCGGGCCAGGCCATCGCCATCCCCTGCAACATCGCCGACAAGGCGCAGCTGCAGAACCTCGTCGACAAAACCAACGAAGCCTTCGGCAAAATCGACGTGCTGGTGTGCAACGCGGCGGTGAACCCTTATTTCGGTCCCTCGAAAGACATTCCCGACGAAGCCTTCGACCGGATCATGTCGTCCAACGTGAAAAGCAATCACTGGCTCTGCCACATGGTGCTGCCGCAAATGCAGGAGCGCAAAGACGGCTCGATCATCATCATCTCGTCGATCGGCGGGCTGCACGGCTCTTCCATCATCGGCGCCTATTGCATTTCCAAGGCTGCCGACTTCCAGCTCGCACGCAATCTCTCGGTGGAATTCGGCAAGGACAATGTCCGCGTCAATTGCATCGCGCCGGGCCTCATCCAGACCTATTTCGCCAAGGCGCTCTGGGACGATCCGGATATCCTGAAACAATCCACCGCCTCCGCGCCCTTGAAGCGCATCGGCCAGCCGGACGAGATTGCCGGCGCCGCCGTTTTCCTTGCCTCCAAGGCCGGGGCCTTCATGACCGGCCAGCAAATGGTGATCGATGGCGGGGTCATGATTTCCTGACGCCGCCCTCGCCTCCCGCCGCGCCGCGGCTTGCGCAACTAAAGCAAGGATAAGAGAGATGAAATCTGTCGTTATCACCGGTGTCTCCACCGGCATTGGCCGCGGGGCAACGCGGGTTCTCACCCAAAAGGGCTTTCACGTCTTCGGCTCGGTGCGCAAGGAAGCCGATGCCGAGGCGCTGAAGGCCGAGTTCGGCGACAAGGTGACGCCGCTCATTTTCGATGTCTGCGATGAAGCAGCCATCCGCAAGGCGGCCGATCAGGTGCGCGCGGCGCTCAAAGGCGAAACCCTTGCCGGGCTCGTCAACAATGCGGGCATCGCCGTCTCCGGGCCGCTTCTCGAGCTCGACGTGGAAGAGATGCGCCGGCAGATGGAAATCAACGTCACCGGCCCCTTTCTCGTCACCCAGGCTTTCGCCCCGCTGCTCGGCGCCGATCCTTCCCTGAAAGGCGAGCCGGGGCGCATCGTCAATATCAGCTCGGCGGCGGGCGTGCGCGCCATGCCGTTTCTCGGGCCTTACTCGGCCTCGAAATTCGCCATCGAGGGCTATTCAGAAGCGCTGCGCCGGGAGATGATGCTCTTCGGCATCGATGTCGTCATTATCGGGCCGGGGCCGGTCAAAACCGCGATCTGGGACAAGGCCGAGGAGATCGACATCACCCCTTACGGCAACTCGCCCTATCTGCCGATCCTGCAGAAGTTCCAAAAAATGTTCATCGGCCAGGGGCGAAACGGTCTCAGCGCGGAAAAACTCGGCGAACTCATTCATGAAGCGCTGACCACGCCGAAGCCCAAAACCCGCTATGCGGCGGTGAAAGGCCGTTTCGTGGAAAAACTCGTCACCGCGGTTTTGCCGCGCCGCTCGCTCGACAAGCTGATCGCCAAACAGCTGGGCCTTACGCCTGCCGCCAAATCCTGAGGCGTCAATAAACCACCAGCACTTTCAGCGGGCCTGAGGGCGTGAAATTTTCATATGCGGCGGCGTAAGTGCCTTTGCCATTGTCTTTCACGCCTTTCATGCAGGTGAAAAGCGCCGCCTCATTGTCGGCAGGGTTCATCACCAGATTGAACATGGCGATGGGAGCATTCACCGTTTCCAGGTCGTATTCGATTTCCTGAGCGAAGAGCGGACGGCGGCGCTTGCGCAGCGAGCGCGTGTTCTTGCCCTCCAGCATTCCCATGCTTTCATCGCTAATGCAGTATTTTTCCGCCAGAAGCCCGCTCACCTGAAAATAGTCTTGCGCGTTGAGGGGCCGGTAGCTGTGCTCGATCTTGACGATGTCATTGACCGGAAAGCGCTGGCGGTAAACGTAGTGGCGCGCAAGCGACCAGCGCGGCCCTTCATCCGCCATCCCTTCCCGTCCGAGAATGCCGCTTGAAACAAGCGATTTGCGCTGAAGAGGGCCCAGCCTGCCGAGAGAATTTTTTATTTCAGTCAGGTCTGTGGTCAGCGGAATATCCGCGCGGCGCAGCTCGCCCGTCACATCAAGCAGCGTGCCGTCGATATCCTTCAAAATGGCCCTCGGGCGCGCTTCAAGTTCGGGAAAGCGCCGGTCCGCCGACAGCGTGAAATCGATCGCCTGCCGGCTGAGCACATCCTCTTGCTTGCTGCCTGCCACAGGCTGCGGCGGCAGAGAAAAACGCACCTCCTTTTCCACCGCCTCGCCGCTCATATTCTGAAACTGATAGCGCGCTTCGATGATGGCGGGGGTGAGAATGAGATCGAGACGGGAAAGATGCACCGGGCCCGGCTCTTCCACGGCAATGCCGCCAAGCGGCACCGGCGCTTCAGCGCGCGCCTTAGCGCCCGCCGAAAGGACGCAAAAAGCCCCTGCGGTTAAAAGGCCAAATAAGACCCCTGCCGCTTTGAAACGTCTCTGCCCGATCCTCATTGCGCTTCCCCCGCTGCCTGCCGGTCAGCATAGAGCCCCATGCCTAAGAGGCCGTTAGCTGCCGGTTTATGGCCGGTTTTATACGTCTTTGCGGGGCGAAGGGCCAATCGGGCAAAAAAGAACCCCCGGCGGGGGGAGATGACCGGGGGCTCAAGACTTTTTAAGACCGCGCATCGAGGGGGAGGGAATATGCAGGGAGGGGGGCCTGCATCTTTGCGGTCTATCCCCGTCTCCGGGAACACCTCCGATATGGTGCTTCCCGTTGCCGTTACAAGCGGCTGAAACCGCGCGGGCTATGACAAGTTGACGCAGCCCGCGCGGCCCCGTGTTCGGGTGTTATGCCACCGCGTCGAGCGCCTTTTTGAAGCGCTCGAACAGCTCGCCCATCTGGGCTTCTTCGATGATGAGCGGCGGCGAGAAGGCGATCGTGTCGCCGGAAACGCGCACCATGATGTTCTGCTCATGGAAGGCGTTGCACATCGCATCATAGCCGCGCTTGCCCATCAGCCCTTCGACGGGCGCAAGGTCGAAAGCGGCAACCATGCCGATGGTGCGGATATCGAGCACGAGGGGATGGCCTTTGAGCGTGAAGGCGGCATCGGCAAAGGCCGCCTCATTCGCCCGCGCCTGCTCGAAAAGGCCCTCTTCGCGGTAAAGCTCGAACGTGGCAAGCGCCGCGGCCATGGCCAGCGGGTGGCCGGAGTAGGTATAGCCGTGGAAAAGATCGATCATGTGATCGGGGCCGGACTGGAACGCCTCATAGACATGGCGGCCCACCATCGCCCCGCCCATGGGCACGGCAGCGCTCGTGACGCCTTTGGCGAAGGTCATGATATCGGGCGTCACGCCGAACCGCTCCGCCGCCGTGGCATGGCCGAGGCGGCCGAAGCCGGTGATCACCTCATCGAAGATCAGAAGAATGCCGTGCTTGTCGCAAAGCTCGCGCAGGCGCTTCAGATAGCCCTGCGGCGGCGGCAACGCGCCGGTGGAGCCCGCCATGGGCTCGACGATGACCGCGGCAATGGTGGAGGCATCATGCAGATCGACAAGCCGCTGCAGCTCGTCGGCCAGATGCGCGCCCCATTCCGGCTCGCCCCGCGTGAAGGCCTGTTCGGCGCGGTTATAGGTATGGGGCAGATGATCGACGCCCGGCAGAAGCGAGCCGTAGAATTTGCGGTTGGGCGACATGCCGCCCACCGAAATACCGCCGAAGCCAACGCCGTGATAGCCGCGTTCCCGGCCGATGAGGCGCGTGCGCGAGGCCTCGCCATTCGCCCGGTGATAGGCGATTGCCATTTTCAGCGCGGTGTCGGCGGCCTCGGAGCCTGAATTACAGAAGAAGGCGTAATCGAGCCCTTCCGGCGTCATCGCGACGAGCTGGTTTGCCACCTCGAAGGCTTTCGGATGGGAGAACTGGAAAGAGGGCGCGAAATCGAGCTCGGCGGCCTGGGCCTGAATGGCGGAGACGATCTTGTCCCGGCAATGGCCGGCATTGGCACACCAAAGCCCGGCGGTGCCGTCCAGCACCGGCGTGCCGTCCGGCTTGAAGTAATGCATGTCCTTGGCGCGGGCGACGAGGCGCGGGTCGCGCTTGAAATGACGGTTCGGGGTGAATGGCAGCCAGAGCGATTCAAGATCGTTTGGCGCTTTGGCGTGCGTGGCCGCGGCCTCCGTTTGAGACATGGGGCAGGCTCCCTAGATCGGTAGATTAACTTAAACAATTGAACGCCCCAGCCTCCCTCCCCGCAAGGAAAAGGGACTGGATATTTCTTTCTATCGCTTAGTATATTAACCGGTATGAAGAAAGACCACCGTATCGCGCATGGCGCACAGCAAGCCCGGGAAGACATTTCCCTTCCCGAAGTGGGGCCCCGCCTCAGGGCTTTGAGAAAAATGTACGGCTTTTCCCAGCGCGAGCTTGCGAAACGGGCCGGCGTGACGAACGGCACGATCTCGCTGATCGAGCAGGAGCGCATCAGCCCGTCCATCGGCTCCTTGAAGCGGGTGCTGGACGGCTTCCCGATTTCCTTTACCGATTTTCTGACCGTCGATCTTCAGCCCAAGCGCCCGGTCTTTTACGAGCGCAAAGACCTGAAAGAGATTGCGGGCGGCGCGCCGATTTCCTTCAAGCTTGTGGGCAAGGACACAAGCGACCGCTCGATCCAGATGATGCATGAGCGCTATGAGCCGGGCGCGGATACGGGCGAGGAGATGCTCTCGCATATGGGCGAGGAAACCGGGATCGTCGTTTCCGGCGAAATCGTGCTGACGGTTGGCGGGGAAACCCGCGTGCTCGGACCCGGCGAGGCCTATTATTTCGATAGCCGCCTGCCCCACCGCTTCCGCAATCTCGGCCAGGCCGAATGCGTGATCATTTCCGCCTGCACGCCGCCGAGCTTCTAGCCCTTAGAAAGGTTAGGCGGAAGCCGCTTTTGCCTGATGCACCTTCACGGAAGCGGGCGGCTTTGAGAAAGCTGGCTCATCGGCGCTGAGTGCGGCAAGCGCTTCTTCCCGATCCGCCATACTGAAAGCGCCGGTCGTCAGGCAGAACTCGACGAAATTGCCGTTCGGGTCTTTGGTATAGATCGAGTGGCACCAATTATGGTCGATCTCCAGAACTCGGGCACGCCGGCGGCTTTCGACAGGTTCGTTTCGAAGCCTTCCGTTCCCGGCACATCATGCAGCTCCCAGAAGGCGATGAACTTGCTGTCATCTTCCATCCGGTAGAAGAAATGCTTCGCCCAGCCGCCTTCGGGCGCCGGGCCGATTTCGACTTTCACCAGCTCGAATTCCATCACCCCTTCGTAAAAGGCGTGAACGGCTTTCATGTCGCGGGCGGCAAGCGCCAGATGGTGATATCCCATTTCCTCACTCCTTCTTGCCGTGATCGGCCATGCTCATCACATCGTTGGAGGCGCCTTCGGGCGCGGCGATCTCCACTACGCGCTCATCCACGTCGTCATATTCCAGGCGCAGCGCGCGGGACATGGTGGCATGCATGTCATAGGTCGCGGTGATGTAGGTCAGCTCCAGAATTTCCTCATCGGAAAGATGCGCTTTCAGCGCTGCGAACACCGCCTCCGGCACGCGCCCGCTTTGCAGGACAAGGCAGTCCGTATAGGCGAGCACCGCCCGCTCCAGCGGACTGAAGACATCGGCGATCTGCCAGTGGGGGATCGCCTCGATCTGCGCTTCCGTCAGCCCCACATCGCGGCAAGCTTTGCAATGCTGCGAGAAAACGAATTGCGAGCCCCGGGCAAAGCCCGCCCGGATCTGCCCGAGCTCGCGCAGCTTCGGATCGATCTTGCGCTCCGGGCTCCGGTAGAACTGAAACCCTTCCAGCGTGTGCTTGAAAGCATCGGGCACCAGCGCGAAGACGGTCCACCAATTGCCGGGCGTGCCCGTGGCGGTGCCCGGCTGCTTCACCGGGTCGCGCTTGCCGAACAAAACCTCATAGAGTTTTTGGGCAAGGGGATCTGCATCCGCCTTTGCCACTTGCCTCAAACGCGGCATTCTTCCTCCCCGCCCCGCTTTTTGCGCGGGGCCATTGCATCCTCACGAAAAACGTAAGATAAACTGACGATTGACTCAAGCGGAGAAGTTTATGGTGCAGGCCGAGCCGGAAGAAAGACAGCCTGGGATGCTGATGGCGCTGCTGCTCGCCCGCTTCATGTGGTTCGACGGCGCCTTGCAGGAGAGCCTGGAGGCGCGCGGCTGGGGCGGCGTGCGGCGGCTTGAATCCATGACCATGATCTATGTGCAATCGGGCGTGCAGCGCCCGAGCGCCCTTGCCCGGCTGATCGGCGTGACGCGCCAGTCCATGCACACGGCGCTGAAAGAGCTGGAAGAAAAAAACCTCATCCGCCTGGTGCCCGACCCGGAGGACAAACGCTGCAAGATTGTGGAATTTGCCCCGGAGGGCGCGCCGATGCGCGAGGAAGCCGCTTCCATTTTGAGCGGGCTTGAAAAAAGACTGGAAGAGAATCTGGGTGCCGCGCCGCTCAGCGAGCTGCGCTTCATCCTGAATGCCGATTGGGGCGAGCCACGCGCCAAGGCCCGCGCCGGGGAGAGATGACATGACCAAAACACTGGACGCCCTTTTAAAAGAAGACGGCCTCATCCTTGCCCCCGGCGCTTATGACGCGCTCTCGGCGCGCATCGCCCGGCAGGCCGGGGCAAAGGCGGTTTATCTTTCCGGCTTTTCAGTGGCCGGTTCCGCCCTCGGCCTGCCCGATATCGGTCTGATGAGCGCCGCGGAAATGACCGAGCGCGTGCGAGCCATGGCAGAGGCCGCAGGCCCCGCCCCGCTGATTGCGGACGGGGACAACGGCCATGGCGGGCCCTTGCAGACCGCGCGGCTGACGGCAGCCTATGAACAGGCCGGGGCGGCCGCCATTCAATTGGAAGACCAGGCGCTGCCCAAACGCTGCGGGCATATGGAAAACAAAGAAGTCATCGGCAAGGAGGCGGCGGCCGCGAAAATCCGCGCGGCGGTGGAAGCGCGCCGCTCCCCCGCCTTCAAGATCATGGCGCGCACGGATGCGCGCGCGCCGCTCGGCCTCGATGAAGCGTTGCGACGGGGCGAGGCTTTTCTGGAAGCGGGCGCAGATATTCTTTTCATCGAGGCCCCGCAAAGCCTGGAGGAGATGGAAAAGATCGCCGCCACTTTCAAAGGCGCCGCGCTTACCGCGAATATGGTCGAGGACGGCAAGACGCCTTATCTCGATACCGGCACACTCGAGGCGATGGGCTACAAGCTTGCGCTCTTTCCGGTCTCCGCGCTCCTCTCCGCCGCCCGGCTTCTTGAAAATGTCTATGGCGGGCTTTTAAAAGAAGGCCGCTTGCCAGAGACCCAGGAACGGGTCACCTTCCAGCGCTATAACGAAATCGTCGGCCTGCCCGAAATGCTGGCCGATGCCGCAAAGTTCAAGACCGAGTAAAGGAGCGCATGGGGGCGATGCCGAGCTGGAAGAACATTCTCACCCGTATTCAGGAACAGAATCTGGAAAAAGCACCGCCCCATGTCGCAGCGCTCAATCTTTATGCGGGCCGGCTGACGGAAGTGGGCGACGGGCATATCGTTTATGAATGGGACGTCAATCCCGACTATATGAACCCCGTGGCGGTGTTCGGCGGGTATCTGGCAACGCTTGCCGATCAGACCTGCTCCTTCGCGCTGATGACGCAGCTTGCGGACGACCAGAATTTCACCACTTCGGATTTGCAGATGCATTTCTTCCGCCCGGTCACGAAAGGCACGATCCGCTGCGAGGGCCGCGTCCTCAACATGAGCAAGAGCCAGGCTTATGTGGAAGCCACGTTTACGAATGATGAGGGCAAACTTGTGCTGAAAGCGCGCGCCGTGGAGCGTCTGCTTTCCGCTTGATATCATTGCCGAAGGGAACAAAAGCGCGCCTTGAACGTTTGCGCTCAAACGCCCGATGCCCCTGACGGAAAGACCCGATATGAAATACGCCCCGCTTTTTGCCGCCCTTTTCATGCTCGCCGCCTGCGAGCCTTCCGCGTCCCCTGAAAACAGTGCAGACCCTGCCGCGCTTTACGAGAAGAAATGGCTGGTGACGGATGTGAACGGCAAACCGGTGAGCGAGGAAAGCGAGGCCGCGTTCACCTTCACCGAAAGCGGGCGCTATGGCGGCAATGCGGGCTGTAATTCGCTGAGCGGGAAGGCACGTTTCGACGGCGCCAATGTGCAGCTCGATCCCGGCCCCATGACCAAGATGGCCTGCCCCGAGCCTTTTATGGCACAAGAACAAGCGGTCATTGCCGCTCTTGCCGCAACCAAGACCTGGGAAACGGAAGACGGCATCCTGCTTTTCAAAGATGCCGAAGGCGAGCCCGCCATCCGCTTTAAAGCAGCGCCGCCCGCCCCGGCCTCGCAAGGCCCCTATCAGGACCGGTAAAGCGCCTCAATAAAGGAACATGGGCAGGCCCGAGACGCGGGTGATGCGCGGGCGGTAATTTTCCTTGTCATAAAAAGCGGCGACATCCACCCGCCGCTCGCCCTTGATGCAGGTGTCGCCGGGCATAGCGGTGTAATTGCCGTCGCGCAGCGCCATCATCAGCCCGGACTTGCCTTCTTCGATCAGCTGCACGGCCATAGTGCCGTAGCTTTTGGCGACCATGACATCGAGCGCGTCCGGCGCGCCTGCCCGCATCATATAGCCCAGCGACTGGGAGATGATGTTGATGCCGGTGCGCTGCTTGATCTCCTCGCCCAGCACCTGGCCGATACCTCCGAGCTTGCGGTGCCCGTAAGCATCCGCCTCGCCCCGCTCCATGATCTCCCCGCCCTGCATCTGCGCGCCTTCGGAAACGACGACCATGGAATAATTGGCGGGATTGTCCGCCCGGTCTTTCGCCGCAAGCTCGCTTAAATGCTGCACATCGAACGGCTCTTCGGCGATGAGCACGCGGTCGACATCGGCAAGATAGCCTGCAATGAGCGCGGTCTCGCCGGAATTGCGCCCGAAGAGCTCGATCACCGCAATGCGTTCATGACTGCCCGTGGAGGTGCGCAGCGCATGAATATGCTCGACCGAGCGGGAGACCGCCGTCGAAAACCCGATGCAATAATCGGTGCCGTAAACGTCATTATCCATCGTCTTCGGGATGGACATGACCTTCATGCCTTCCTGGTGGAGGCGCGCGCCGTAAGAGAGCGTGTCATCGCCGCCGATCGGGATAAGCACATCGATTTTCATTTTTTCCAGCGCCGCCAGAATGGGCGCCGTGCAATCCACCGTGCCGTCTTTGCCGGGCTGCAGCTTTCCCTGCAAGCGTTCGGGCAGATCCGCAGGTTTCACCTTGCTCGGCTTGGTGCGGGAGGTGTGCAGGATCGTGCCGCCCGTCCGGTCGATCGTGCGCACCGCGTTGGGGGTGAGCGGCAGGGTCCATTTTTCCAGGCTTTCCGGATCATCCGGGTCCACATTCAAGGGTCCCGCCCAGCCGCGCCGGAAGCCGACGACCTCCCAGCCGAGCTCCGCCGCCCGCCGCGTTACCGCCTTGATGCATGGATTGAGGCCCGGCACATCGCCGCCGCCCGTTAAAATTCCGATCCGCATGCGCTACTCCACCTGAAGCTGCTCTGATATGCTTCATGAAAGCATAGAACAAATAATCTGCAAGACTATGACCCGCCCGCATCACTCATGAGCAAAACCCAAAAAGAATTCCGCATCGCCGTGGCCGGGCTCGGCCACCGCATCGCCACCGTGCTGCGCCATGTGCTGGCCGCGGCCCCTTCCATGAAGATCGCCGGTTATGCCGACCCAGCGCCTGCAGGCCTTGCCTCGCTCGAGCAGCACGGGATTGAGGCGGGCGCGCCCTTCGACAGCGTCGAGGCGCTCATCGCCGGAACCAAGCCCGACCTTCTGATGGTCGGCTCGCCCAATCACCTTCACCTTGCCCATATCAAGGCGGGGCTTGAGGCAGGCGTGCGGGTCTTCACCGAAAAGCCCGTGGTGCGTACGGCGGAAGAAACCTTCGAGCTTGCCGAACTCCTGCGCGATCATGGCGAGGCGTCGGTGCTGGTCGGCCTTGTGCTGCGCTCCTCTCCGCTTGTGCGCGAAGTGCGCCGCCATTTCGACGAAGGAAAGCTCGGCACGCTAATCAGCTTTGAAGGCAACGAGCATCTTCATCCCGAACATGGCGGCTTTTTGATGCGGGACTGGCGGCGGGACAGCGCCCATGGCGGCTCTTATCTGCTCGATAAATGCTGTCATGATTTCGATCTTTACCGGCTGTTCGCCGGGGCGCTGCCCGCGCGGGTTGCAAGTTTCGGCGGAAGGCGCATTTTCACGCCCGAGCATGAAGCGCTTAAGCAAGAAAAATACCCGGGCGGCGAGGCCGCTTATTCGCTTTGGCCCGGCGGCTGGAACGGGGCAAGCGAAGTCTTCGGCTCAAAGGGCGATGCCGTGGATCATCAAACCGCGCTCATCCATTATGAAAACGGCGTGCAGCTTGCCTTCCACACCAACACCCATGCAGGCATCCTGCAGCGGCGCTGGTATTTCGCGGGCACGAAAGGCGCGCTCGAAGCCGATCTTGTTACGAACACGCTCACCTATTCAGAAGCCTTCGGGCGCCGCCCGCGCGAGGAAGAGACCGTAGGCGGCAATCTTCATGAGCATTACGGCTCGGACCCGCAAATGGGCAAGGACCTTGCTGCCCATCTTCTGGAGGGCGCGCCCTTTCCCGTGCAGGTCTATGACGCGATGGTGGCGGGGCTTACCGTTATGGCCGCGGACCAGGCGATGCGGGAGGGCAAAATCGTCGATTGCGCCCCGCTCTGGCAGCGGCTTCACGCGGCGCTTGGCCGCGCTTAAGAGTTTAGCGAGGGCTTGGCGGTATTCTGCGCAAAGACCGCTTAAAGGAGCTTCATGTTTTTCGCGCTGTCCAAGATCGTCTGGTTCTTTTTGCAGCCTTCCGCCGCTTTTCTGTTTTTAAGCGCGGGCGGCTTTGCGCTGTCGCTCACCAGGTTCCGGCAGCTGGGGCGCGCTTGTCTCGCCGCGGGGCTCTGCGGGTTTTTCGTGATTTCCTTTTCGCCGCTTGGCCGGGTTCTAATGGCGGGGCTCGAAGACCGCATCTCGCGGGCGGAAATAACGGGCGCGCCCGCCGGCATCATCGTGCTTGGCGGCGCGGTTCATATGGAAGTGAGCGCAGCGCGCGGCGAGCCTGCCATTCTTTCTGGCGGCGAACGGCTGCTGGCCGCGCACCAGCTTGCCGAACGCTATCCCGGTATCCCGCTTCTTCTTTCCGGCGGCAACAACGCGCTCTTGCCGGGCGATGAGGCCATCGCCTCGGAAGCGGAAATCATGGCGGAGATTTTGACCGGGATCGGCGTTGCGCCGGAAAGGCTCCTCCTCGAAAAGAACTCGCGCAACACCCATGAGAACGCGGTGAATGCCAAGGCGATGGCCGCCGGGCTCGGCGCAGGTGATGCCGCGCCCTGGCTCCTTGTCACCTCCGCCTATCACATGCCCCGCGCACTCGGCGCCTTCCGCGCGGCAGGGTTCGACGTTCTGCCCTACCCCGTGGATTATCAAACCGGCGGCGAGCATGCCTTCTCCTTCTTCTATTTTTCGTCCGACGGCATCGCCTTTACCGACTTCGCCGTCAAGGAATGGCTCGGCCTTACCGCCTATTACCTCACCGGCAAAACGGACGCCCTCTTCCCGGCACCTTGAGCGCGGGCGTCAAGCACTTCTCCCGCGCGCTTCGATGGGCCAGATGGCGGTGAGGACGCCTTCTTCCACGACGTGATAGGCGTCATAAAGATTGACGGTCGGGTCGCAGTGGGGGGTGACGGCGGTCAGCGCCGCGCCAAGCGGCAGGCTCTCGCCCTTCGGCAGAAGGATGCCGCCCTGCTCGTCCCCGAAGAAAAAATAGCTCGCCCCCTCAGGCGCGCCGGAGCGCAGGAGGGGCGGCTCGGCGTCGGTGGCGAAAGATTTGAAGCCCGCATCCGTTGTCGCAAGGCGCGGGGTGTTGTTGGAGATGACGGACATCTGCACGTAAAGCGCGGTCTCAAAAGGCACGTTGCCGTTCGCCCCTTCCACGTCGTTATATTGCTTGTCCATGAAGATGTAGGAACCACCCTGCAGCTCGGTGAGGACATTTGCCTCCGGGTCGATGTCGAACGTGCCGGTGCCGCCGCCGGTCATGATGGGGCAGGCGATACCTTGTTTCTCCAGCGCGTCTTTCACGCTTTTCATCACGCTCATGGCGGCCAAGGACTTTTCGCGCCGCTCGGCAAACTCTTCAATATGCATGAGGTGGCCGCCATAGGCCTGCAGCCCTTTAAAGCGCAGGTGCTTAGCGCCATCGGCGAAACGGGCAAGCGCGGGGGCTGCTTCCGGGGCGATGCCCGTGCGGTGCAGCCCGATATCAAGATCGACGAGCACGTTGAGCGGGCGGCCCGCCTTTTCCGCCGCCGCTTCAAGCGTGCGGGCGTTTTCCTCGCTATCGATCACGACATGAAGATCGGGAATGCGGGCATTCAGCGCCATGAGCCTTTCCACCGCGCGCGGCAGAACGACCGGCGAGGTCAGGAGAATGTTCTCGATACCTGCCTTAGCCATGACCTCAGCCTCGCCGAGTTTCGCGCAGCAAATGCCCACCGCCCCTGCCGCGATCTGGCGGCGGGCGATCTCGGCGCATTTATGGGTCTTGGCATGGGGGCGGAGCGTAAGGCCGGCGCGCGCGCAATGCTCGGCCATGGTTTGGAGATTGCGCTCGAAGGCCGGCAGGTCGATGACGAGCGCCGGGGTTGCCAGCTCCCTTGCCCCCTCTTTCTTGCCGATCAGCGCTTCATTGACGAATGAGCCTGTCATCTCTCTCCCCTTCCCGTTTTCTTGGCCGGGACTATAGACGCTCGGGCCGGAAACGAAAAACGCCCCGGCGGATGGGCCGGGGCGTTTGCCAAAGAGGGAGGGTCTTAAACCGTCAGATAATCGTCTTCCGGTTTCCATTCCGCCGGATCGAGTGCCGGATCGGCAAGCCAGATCTGCGGCACCTGATGCTCGCGGCTTGCATGCAAAAGCCCAAGATAGGCGGAGCGGGAAATCTCGTTCATGCCGAAATTCTTCAGATGACCCGTCATCACCTTGCCGTCGGCGGCAACGAAGCCCCAGTCCTTCAAATGGCGCATCAGGGTGACGAAGCCGACTTTGGAAGCGTCGCGCATTTCGGTGAATTGCGATTCGATGACGAAGACGCCGCCTTGCACCACGCCGTAAAGGCCGCCGACCAGGGTGCCGTCCCGGTCCCAGACCTCGACGGAATGGGCGCGGCCGAGCGCGAAGAGCCGCCGGTAAGCCCGCACCGTCTCCTCGCCGATCCAGGTAATAGGCAGATGGCCTTGGCGCGGGCGGGCGCAGCCGCGCATCACGCTTTCAAAATCCACGTCGAAGGTGACGCTGTAACGCTTTTGACGCAGAAGGCGGCGCAGGTTCTTTTCGATGCGCAGATCGCCGAAGAACAGCACGGCGCGTTTCGACGGCGACCACCATTTGAGCGGGCTTGCATGGTTCCAGGGATAGACCCCTTGCGCATAAGCCCCGATCAGGCGGGCCGCATTCATCGAGCCGCCGAGATCCACCAGCCCGTCGGGATGCGCATAAGCGTTTTCCGGGCGGCGCTGGAAAAAGCCCTGCGGCGCCATCAGTGCTTTTTCCACCCCCATGCGCGCGAACCCCAACAGCCCGAGCGGGCCGTCATCGCGCATCGACAGCAAAAGAACGAGAAGCTTTCTTAGCCCGTTTTGAAACAGGGCAAGGCTTTTGCCGCGCCCCAGCTTCCCGCTTTGGGACAATTCACGCCCGAGCCGCCGCAAGGCGCCCGTGCGTATTTGCCTGAAATCTCCCGTAATCATGACCACTTATCCCCCTCTTTGGTTGCAGGCCGATAATTGAGCCAAGTCTTGCAAGGGCGGGACCAGATGATTTGCTCAAACGGGGATGACGGATGCTGAGGATAAATGCGCGGGCCGTGTGGCGGCTGCTTTTTACCGGCGCGGCGGTACTGGCCGGGCTTGCCCTGGCACGCGAAGCCGCGCTCGGCGCGATCGGCTATGACACCGCGCTGAAAGACCTGCGCCACCTCAATCTCGACTCGGAGATGAATTTCGGCGCCTGGTATTCCTCGCTCATGATGATGGCTTCGGCCGGTCTGCTTTTTCTTACCGCCCGCCAGGCCGCCCGCCAGGCCGAAAGCCAAGGCCGCGGGCATACCCGCTCCTGGCTCGCGCTGGCTGCGGCCTTTGCCTATCTCTCGCTCGATGAGGCAACGGGCATCCATGAGGTGTTTATTGAGCCCCTGCGCGGGGCGTTCGGGCTGAGCGGCATCTTCTACTGGGCCTGGGTGCTGCCCGCCCTCGTGCTTGTGGGCGGCTTCGGCCTTGCCATGGTGCCCTTCCTTCTTTCCCTGCCCCGGCGCAGCGCGGCGCTTTTTATCGCCTCGGGCGCGCTTTTTGTCGGCGGGGCGCTCGGGCTTGAAATGGCTTCCGGTTATGTCATCACCGCCCGGGGAGAAGAAGCACCGCTCGTCGCGCTCCTCGCGATATGCGAAGAAACCCTCGAAATGCTGGGCCTTGCCCTTTTCACCGGCGCGCTTTGCGACCATCTTGCCCGGCAGAACGAAGGCGCGCCCGTCCTCGCTTTTTCGGAGCCTGCCGCAGGGTCCCCGAACCCCCGGCACCCGCCGGTCCCGCAAGCGTCATAAAAGAATCACCCTGCCGCTCTCCGGGCTCTCTTGACAGGGACCGGGCATGTCCCTATTTGTGCGGCGACCTTTGTTAGCACTCACATGAGGGGAGTGCTAACAATCTTGAAAAATTCATGAATTCCAATCTCTTAGACGGGGTTCAAGGGAGACATTCAGATGAAGTTCCGTCCTTTGCACGATCGCGTGCTCGTTCGCCGGGTTGAAGAGGACACCAAGACCTCTGGCGGCATCATCATTCCTGAAACGGCTCAGGAAAAGCCGTCCCAGGGCGAAGTCGTGGCCGTTGGCCCGGGCGCCAAAGACGAATCCGGCAAGACCGTGAAACTTGACGTCAAAAAGGGCGACAAGGTGCTCTTCGGCAAATGGTCCGGCACGGAAGTGAAGGTCGGCGGCGAAGACCTGCTGATCATGAAGGAATCCGACATTCTCGGCATCATCGAATAAGAAGCTGTGCTGCTTTCGCAGGACGGCTTTTTTCATGCCGCCTGCCGCGCACCGCTTTTAAGGATAACGCTCAAGACTAGACCTTGAGAGAAGGATCTGAGGACTATGGCTAAGGAAATCAAATTCGGCAATGACGCCCGCCAGCGTATGCTCAAAGGCGTGGACATTCTGGCCGATGCAGTAAAAGTCACGCTCGGCCCGAAAGGCCGCAACGTGGTGATCGAAAAGTCTTTCGGCGCTCCGCGCACCACGAAAGACGGCGTGTCGGTCGCCAAGGAAATCGAGCTTGAAGACAAGTTCGAAAACATGGGCGCGCAGATGGTGCGCGAAGTCGCCTCCAAGACCAACGACACGGCTGGCGACGGCACCACCACCGCAACGGTTCTGACCCAGGCGATCGTGCGCGAAGGCGCAAAGGCCGTGACCGCCGGCATGAACCCGATGGACCTGAAGCGCGGTGTCGACAAAGCGGTTCTCGCCGCCGTCGCAGACCTGAAAAAGCGCTCCAAGAAAGTCAAAGACAACTCGGAAATCGCTCAGGTCGGCACGATCTCGGCAAATGGCGAGCGCGAAATCGGTCAGATGATCGCCGATGCCATGTCGAAAGTCGGCAATGAAGGCGTGATCACGGTCGAAGAAGCCAAGAGCCTGGAAAGCGAACTGGAAGTCGTGGAAGGCATGCAGTTCGACCGCGGCTATCTCTCGCCTTACTTCATCACCAATGCGGAAAAGATGATCGCCGAACTCGACGATCCCTACATTCTGCTGCATGAGAAGAAACTCTCCTCCATGCAGGCGATGATCCCGATCCTGGAATCGGTCGTGCAGTCGGGCCGTCCGCTGCTCATCATTGCAGAAGACATCGAAGGCGAAGCGCTGGCGACCCTCGTGGTCAACAAGCTGCGCGGCGGCCTGAAGATCGCTGCCGTGAAAGCGCCGGGCTTCGGCGACCGCCGCAAGGCCATGCTCGAGGACATCGCGATCCTGACGGGCGGCCAGGTGATCTCGGAAGATCTGGGCATCAAGCTGGAAAACGTGACGATCGACATGCTCGGCCAGGCCAAGCGCGTCAACATCACGAAAGACGACACGACGATCGTCGACGGCGCGGGCAAGAAGAAAGACATCGAAGCGCGCACCGAGCAGATCCGCCGCCAGATCGAGGAAACCACCTCCGATTACGACCGCGAAAAGCTGCAGGAACGCCTGGCCAAGCTCGCCGGCGGCGTTGCCGTGATCAAGGTCGGCGGCGCAACGGAAGTCGAAGTGAAAGAGCGTAAAGACCGCGTGGACGACGCGCTGAACGCAACCCGCGCTGCCGTTGAAGAAGGCATCGTACCGGGCGGCGGCACCGCGCTTCTGCAGGCAACGAAAGCCGTTGCCGCGCTCAGCGACGACAATGCCGACATTCAGGCCGGCATCAACATCGTGCGCAAGGCGCTCGAAGCTCCGATCCGCCAGATCGTGGAAAATGCGGGCGTGGAAGCCTCCATCGTCGTGGCCAAAGTGCTGGAAAGCAAAAAGATCACGTTCGGCTTCAACGCGCAGACCGAAGAATATGTCGATATGGTCGAAGAAGGCATTATCGACCCGACCAAGGTCGTGCGCACCGCGCTTCAGGACGCAGCCTCCGTTGCCGCGCTTCTGATCACGACGGAAGCCATGATCGCCGAGAAGCCGAAGAAAGAAGGCGCCGGCGGCGGCATGCCCGATATGGGCGGCATGGGCGGAATGGGCGGCATGGGCGGCATGATGTAATCATGCCCCGTCATGCTCCCTGAGCCTAAAGCTCACGGAACAAAGAACCCGGCCTTCGCAAGAGGGCCGGGTTTTTCTTTGCTTGCACCCTTAAAGGCTCGAATTAATATAATGAATGGTTTGTTTTATATAAGAGAGACGATCAAATGCCTTTAAGCCTTCTCAAGACGGGCTTCGCTTTTGCACTACTTGCATTCTTGGCAGCATGCGGCAGCAGCGCCCCTAAACATCCCATCAAAGAGCCTACTGGACAAATCGATCCAACGCGCGAAGCCGTCATTCTGATGAGCGCCTTCGCCAAGGACGGAGCTGATCTCGATTTGGTGAAAATCTATCTTCAAAACGAAAGTTCCACCGCCAATCACTATTACATCTTTCCCGAGAAGGCCGCCGACAAAGAGTTTTTCGTCAGGCTCCCGCCCGGCCGGTACAAATTTATTATCGTCTCCCGCGACATCCTCGCTCAACCGCGCGAACTTCTCCCGGTCAAGCCTTACGACCCGGCCACAGGTATTCCTCTTTCACCTCTCGATGTGAAAGCCGGGGACGTTATTCACGCGGGCCGCATCCTGGTTTCAGGATTGGGCGGGAGCGCTGTAACCGGGCGGAACGACAGGGTCAAATACGAAATCATCGACCGGACTCCAGCAGCCAAATCGGCGCTCGAACAACACGCTCCTGATCTCGTTTCCAAGCTTGAAACCAAACTTATTCAAGTAGTCGAATAACAAAAAGGGCGCGGAGTTTTCCGCGCCCTTTTTGCCGGAACAGAAGCGTGCCGTTTAGAACTTGTAGCGCAAGCTCGTCAGCACCGAATGGTTTTCCGCGTCGTCATTGTCGGCATTGACGACCGTGTAGCGGTAGCCGAGATCTATCGCCCAATTGGCATCAAGCGCGTAGCTCGCGCCCAGCGCCCCGCGATAGGTGAATTCCGTGCCGTCCGCGCTCGCCGTCAGACCACCCACGGTGAGGGTCTGATCGAGATCGGTCACACCGAGGCCGATGCCGACATAAGGACGCAGCCGTTCACCCGGCAGGAAGTCCCAATAGCCGTTGACCATGAAGCCGAATTGCTCGACCTCGCCGCCGGCATTCCCCGTCACGCCGCCTGCAGTGACTGTATCGGTGTCGTTCTCGCTCCAAGAGATTTCCGCTTCGAGGCGGTATTTACCCATTTCCGAAATATCGCCGCTGTCATAGCCGAGCGCGCCGTTGATGATGAACCCTTCATCGAAGGAGGTGGTTTGGCCGCCGCTTTCGGCATCGTCCAGCCAGTTCATGCCCGCGCCAAGGCTTACATAAAGGCCCGGCGTTGCCGCTTCGGCGAGCGCGCCGCCGCTCATGCCACTTGCCAACAAGGCGGACAGCGCCGCCGTTTTCAAAAGCTGCTTTTTCATATGTCTCTCCCCAGACCCGGCTAGGTTGGTATGTGCCGGTTCGGGACAGTCTAGGCGGCGATAAGCCGGATTCAAACGGTCCGCGTGGCCTGGAGGGCGCCAAAAGGGACGCTTTGCGCGCCTTTGTTGCAAAAACGTGACGTTTCAGTCTGCGTTGGACAATCCGCCCTCAGATGATCTCGTCTTCATCGAAGATCGCCGCCTCGCCGAGCTGCTCGGCCAGGGCGCCGATTCTTGCCTCCGCCGTGTCGGGCTTGCGCACCCGGGCAATGTGAAAGAGCGCATCGCCCTGATTGACGATGGGCAGATTGGTGCGGCCGATGACAAGGCCGGGCTCGCCCGCTTCGATCTCTATATCCGTTTCCCCGAAAGGATCGGAAATGACGCCGACGACCTCACCCTTTTCCGCCATGGCGCCGATGCCTTTATAAGCGCGCAGAATGCCGCCCTCAGGCGCGCGCAGCCAGCTGCTTTTGGCGGAGAGGATGGAGGTGACACGGGCCGGCGCAATGGCCCGGCGCGCCACCATGCCGAGGCCGTGCATGATGCGCAAAATGCCCGCAACACCGGTGCGGATCGCCATTTCATCGAAGCGCAGCCCCTCCCCCGCTTCATAGAGAAGCACATCGACGCCTTTTTCCTTTGCCGCCTCGCGCAAGGATCCGTCGCGGAGTTTCGAGGTGATGACGACCGGCGCGCCGAAGGCCAGCGCGAGGTCCATGGTTTCCGGCTTCGAGGGAGAAACGCGGATCTGCGGCAGGTTCGTGCGGTGAATGGCGGCCGAATGCAGATCTATGCCGAGATCGGCGCGCGCCACCACTTCGCTCAGGAAAAGATGCGCCAGGCGCCCGGCAAAGGAGCCGTCGCCGCTGCCGGGGAAACAGCGGTTGAGATCGCGCCGATCCGGCAGATAGCGCGAATGGTTGATGAAGCCGAAAGCATTGACGATGGGAACAGCGATGAGCGTGCCGCGCAGCTGCTTCAAGGCGGGCTGGCGCAAAAGCCGGCGGACGATTTCGACGCCGATAATCTCATCCCCGTGCACCGCCGCGCTGACGAAAAGCACCGGGCCCTCCCGCCTGCCATGCACGACCTGAACAGGCAGCGTCATGGGCGTGTGATTAGACAGGACGCCGAGCGGCAGTTGCACGGTCTGCCGGGTGCCCGGCGCTACATCTACCCCGCCCATTTCGAACGCCGACCTGACTGCCATCACCTTGCCACTCGCCTTTGCCTAAAGCCGCCCGGCAGCTTAATGAGAATCGGGGCGATTGAAACCACCAAAGAGACGTGAAAAGACCGGCCTCCCAATGCGGAAGGCCGGTCCTTCTTTTATATGCGCGGCTCAAGCGCGCTTAGCTTTCGCTTTCCTCGCGGATGGTCACGAGCGTGCCTTCCATCGCCCGTTTTTTCCAGGCTTCCGTGCGGCTTTCGTTGTAGCGCACGTCCGCGGGCAGCGCCATGTGGACGAGCACGACGCCGGTATTGCCGGTCTGCACGGCCATGCTGTCGAGCGTCTGGCGCACGCAGGCATCGCGGCGGTCGGCAAGCAGGTCATCCGTCTGCGCCTTGGCGGAGGCGGACCCGCCAAGGTCTTCGCATTTGCTGTTCGCCAAGCGCGTCAGTTCCATGTGTTTTTCATAAAGGCCTTCCTGGTCCTTCGGGCTCCAGGAGGCGCGGGTTTCCATATCCTCGGCCTGTGCGGCGCCTGCGGCCAGAGCAAAGGCGGAGGCGGCCAGCGTGGCTGTCAGAGATTTGATACGCATGTCTTCCTCCTTCTTGGTTGGTTTCACGCGTTTTACTCACTCGGGTAACGAACGAGAGACGGGCTCCCATGTTCCGTGCACGGCGTGACCGGTGAGAGGGGGGCAGAAAAGGCGGGTTGACGGCCCTCTTGCCCCGCCCTATCTCTTATGGTGATCAAACCGGTCGCATTCCGCGTGACTGGCGAAAACCCGGCAATCGTCTTGCAGGGGCGTGGGGAACCACGAGGGAGCGCGGAACCATATCGGGCCATAGGGCCAAGCCGTTCGCCTGGGCAGCTTTGAAAAAGCTGGCCGGGTTTTGTTTTGAACAGGAGCTTGCCTCATGACGATCACCCCTTCTTTTTCTTCTTCCGCCCCCACCGCCCGTTTCCCCGAGGAAACGCAAAGTGCGGCCGACATGAACGCGCTGCGGGAGGGTCTTGCGCAATCCGACCCCGATATCGCCGCCGCGCTTTTGCGCGAGGAAGAACGCCAACGGCGCGGGCTCGAACTTATCCCGTCGGAGAACTATGCCTTTCCGGAAGTGCTGGCGCTGCTCGGCTCTGTCTTCACCAACAAATATTCGGAAGGCTATCCGGGCCGGCGCTATTATGGCGGGCAGGAAAATACCGACATTGTCGAAGAACTGGCGAGGGAGCGGGCGAAGGCGCTTTTCGGCGCGGAACACGCCAATGTGCAGCCCCTATCCGGCTCGCCCATGAACCAGGCCGTTTATCTCGGTTTTCTGGAGGCAGGCGATCCGATCCTTGCCATGGACCTTTCCCATGGCGGGCACCTGACGCATGGCGCGCCGGTCAGCCATATGGGCAAGCTTTTCGATTTCACCCGCTACAAGACGGATGGCGAGGGCCATATCGATTTCGGCGCGGTGCGGGAGGCAGCCTTGCGCACCCGGCCCAAAATGATCGTTTGCGGGCATTCTTCCTATCCGCGCGACATCGATTACCGCGCCTTCAAGGAGATCGCCGATGAGGTGGGCGCGCTGACCATGGCCGATGTCAGCCATACGGCAGGCTTCATCGCGGCGGGGTTGCTCAACAACCCCATGGAAGCCGGTTTCGACTTCATGACGACGACCACGCATAAATCGATGCGGGGGCCGCGCGGCGGGCTGATCCTGACGCAAAAAGCCCATGCCAAGAAGCTCGATGCCTCGGTCTTTCCCGGCCTTCAGGGTGGGCCGCACATGAACCAGGTGGCGGCTACCGCGACGACGCTGAAGCTTGTGGGCGAGGGCGCCTTCAAAGCCTATGCCCGCCAGGTGCTGGAAAATGCCAAGGCGCTCGCCAATGCTCTTGCCGCCCGGCAGATCAAACTCGTGACCGGTGGCACGGAAAACCACCTCATGGTCATCGACACCGAGGCAAGCTTCGGGATGAGCGGCGATGAGGCGCAGCGCCTTCTCGATGAGATCGGCCTGACGACGAACAAGCAGGTGATCCCCGACGATCCGCGCCCGCCCATGCGCCCTTCCGGCATCCGCCTCGGCACGCCCGCGCCCACCGCGCGGGGCATGGGGAAAAGCGAGATGGAAAGTATCGCCGCGATGATTGCAACCGCCCTTAGCGCCGACGCAGGGAAACGCGAGGAAATCCTGCCCGCCCTTGCCGCAGAAGCCGAGGCGCTTTGCGCGCGCTTTCCCGTGCCGGGGCTTTAAGCGGTTCAGCTTCCCAAGTTCTGCATGAGCTTGGAAAGCAGCATGCCCTTATAGGCATCGATGATCCTGTCGCCCTCCTTGCGGTCCAGCGCGACCGCAAGGCGGACGGCGGCGCCTGTGAGCTGCATCATCAAAAAGCAATCGGTCTTGAGCCCCTTCCAGGCGGCACGCGGGGCAAGCGGCTTTAAAGCGGCAAAGAAAATCTCGCCATTGAGGCGGCTATCCTCGATATCGATATCCTGCATGCGCTTGTCGGCCTGGGTGCCGCACCAGATATCCCGCGCGACGGGCTCCATCAAAAAGAAGGCATAATAGCTATCCATCAGCCGGGCGATGAGCGCGCCTGCGCTTTCCTTGTCGGTGATTGATTTCACCTCCTCGCGCAGGCCCGCGCGCACTTGCTCCATATAGTCTTCGGCCAGCGTCTGGATGATGGCGCCCTTGTCGGGGAAGAACTGATAGACGGAGCCGATAGGCACGCCCGCCCGCTCCGCCACCTCGCTCATTTTCACCGTGTCCGAGCCCTTTTCCGCGATCAGCGCCTTGGCGGCGGCAAGAATGGCCTCATAGCGGGCGCGGGAGCGGGCCTGAGCCGGTTTTTTGCGAAGAGCGCTGTCGGTCATGGGGCGGGTTTCCAATTTTTGCTTGCGCCGGAAAATATGAGGGTTTATCAAATTATTCAAATCTGAGGAATCCTCATGTTACGGGAGAGAGGAATGACGGTAAACGACAAAGCCTGCATCGTGGGCGCGGGGCCCGGCGGGCTGGCGCTGGCACGCACGTTCAAATTGCTGGGCATCGATTTCGACTGCTTCGAGCGGCACGCCGATGTGGGCGGCATCTGGGATGCGGATAATCCGGGCTCGCCCATGTACGATTCGGCGCATTTCATTTCCTCCAAAACCCAGTCTCACTACCTGGGTTTCCCGATGCCCGCCGATTATCCCGAAAAGGCAAGCGCGTGCTCGTCATCGGCGCGGGCAATTCCGGCTGCGACATTGCCTGCGATGCCGCGCAATCGGCAGACGCCGCCTTCATAAGCCTGCGGCGCGGCTATCACTTCATTCCCAAGCATATTTTCGGCAAGCCGGCGGATGTCTTTGCCCATGAAGGCCCGCATATGCCCATGTGGCTGACGCAGATCATCTTCGGCGCGATGTTGCGGCTCCTCAATGGCGATCTGACGCGGCTCGGCCTGCCCGCGCCCGATCACAAGGTTTTTGCAAGCCACCCCATCGTCAACACGCAGCTCCTCCATTATCTCTCCCACGGCGATATCAAAGCCAAGGGCGATATCGCGCGGCTCGACGGCCCCGACGTCGTCTTCAAGGATGGCAGCCGCGAGACCGTGGATCTCATCCTTTGCGCGACGGGCTACCGCTGGAACATTCCTTATGTGGAAGAAAAAGAATTTTCCTGGAAAGGCGGACGGCCCGATCTTTTCATGAACCTTTTTTCCCGCGAGAACCCGCAGCTTTTTGCCATCGGCTTCATGGAAACGAATGGCGGGGCCTACAAGCTTTTCGACAATATGGCTGATCTCATCGCGCGGGCGATCCTGGCGGAGGCCCAAGGCGGCAAGGAAACCGCGCGCTGGGAAAAGGCGCTCACGACATTGCGGCCCGATCTTTCCGGCGGCGTGAAATATGTCGGCTCCGACCGCCATGCGACTTACGTCAATATCGACGCTTACCAGAAGGCGATGAAAGGCCTGCGCAAGACCATGCACTGGCCGGATATTCCGGACGGCCATTATGAAAGCCTGCGGGCGAAGGCGGCGGCATGAGCCGGCCTCTTGCCCTGATCACGGGCGCAGGCGGCGGCCTAGGCCGCGCGCTTGCGCTCGCGCTTGAAAAAGCAGGCTACGGCCTCGTCCTCACAGATATTTCCTCCGACGCGCTGGAAAAGACGGCAGGCGCGCTAAAGAGCGCCCCGGAGCTCATCACCGCCGATCTTTGCGCGGCGGCGGGCCTTCAAGCGCTCTGCGCACGGCTCGAAGCGGCGCCCGGTATCGAGCTTCTGATCAACAATGCCGGGATCGGACTTCCCGGTTCCGTCGCCGCGTCAGAGAGTACCCTGCTCGATAAGCATCTCGACATCAATTTGCGCGCGCCGATGCATCTTTCCCAGGCCGCCGCCCGCGCCATGCTGAAACGGGGCAAAGGACAGATCTTTTCCATCGCCTCCCTTGCCGGGCTTTTTCCGCTGAAAGACAGCGCCGCTTACAGCGCCTCGAAATTCGGGCTGCGCGGATTCATGGCCGCGCTCCATCTCGAACTTGCCCCTCACGGCATCAAGGTCGGCGCGCTCTATCCCAATGCGATCGACACGCCGATGCTGCAGGCGGAAATGGCGCACCCGGAAGGCTCGCCGCTCAATTTCGCGGGCAATGCCAAACCGCTCAGCCCGGAGGAAACGGCGCGCCACGTCATGAAGGCGCTGAAAAACGGCAAGCTTGAAACCTGGCTGCCGGTGAGCGACGGTATCATGGCCGGTCTCGTCATGACCTGGCCGCCGCTGCTTGCCCCCGTCTTCCGCTATCTCGAAAAACAGGGGCTTAAAAAGCAGAAAGCCTATCTCGCCTCGCTCGGCATTGCCCGTAACTAAGCTGCATAGAGCGTCCAAAGCCCGCGCGCGATGAAGACGGCACCGATGGTCAGCACCACCCATTGGCTCCATTTGCGGAAATTCGTGTCGCTCATCCGGTCGAGTACTTTCTTGCCGAGCGTCGTCCCCAGCATGGCAAGGGGCACGACCATGAGAAAGACCCACCAGGGAACGGACCCGCCTTCACTTTCCATCCTCACCGTCTCGCGGACGAGAAGACCGAAATAGACGAGTTTGAGCAAATGGCTGACCGTCTGCGTCACCGCCTTGGAGGCGACGACCTCATGGCGGGTAAGACTGGTGCGCACAAAAAACACATCGAGAAGCGGACCCGCCACCCCGGCCACAAGATTGATCAAGGTAATGATAAACCCCGCCGCGGCCGCCATGCCCCTTTTCGTGATGTCGAGGGCAAGACGCTCGGGCAATGCGGCGGCGATGAAAGGCACGGCGCCGAGCGCCAGAAAGACGATCTCCCTATCCGGCACGAAGGAAAGCGCGGTGAGCCCGGCAAGCGCTACTGCTGCGCCCGCGCCATAAAGGCTCAAGATTTCCCAGCGGATATGGGCCCGGTTCAGCCAGGCGCGGTAGCCATTGGAAGCGGCCTGGGTCACCCCGTGCAGCATCATCGCCGCGCCCACGGGCAGGACGGAAACGAGGAAGCCCATCAGCACGATGCCGCCCGCCATGCCGAATATGCCCGACAGGATGGCGGTCGCCACGACGACCAGGCCCAGTGCGATAACAAGCAGCGCGCTCATGCTTTCCTCCTTTACAAGGCGGCGCAAATTTGCGCGCGCAGCGGAGAAAAATCAATAGAGGCAATAGCTTATTAAAGTGAGAGAAGTTACAGAACTTCTGTAAAGGAACAGAAACTCTGTAACTTTTGTAAAGACGCTATTTCCCGAGCCGGGCCTTGAGCCGCGCCAGCAGCGCGTTTTCCGGCTCGAAAAGATAATCCACGTCCCGCGCCGTAACGGTGGTGATGCCGTTCTCGCGCAGATAGCTGACAACATCATAAAGCTTTGCCGAAGGGCAATAGGCGGCAAGCTCGCCGCTGCCCGGCAAAGCGGCCCGCGCTTCCAGCGGCACGCGCACGTCGAAGCGGGCAAGCAGCTCATCCACCAATGTCTGATCGAGCGCGGGCGCGGCGAAGCGGATTTCTTTCATCCGCTGCGCCTCGGTGCGCGCCGTGATCATGTCGAGCACATGAGTTGCCGCCTGCAGCGCCGTGTCGCACCAGGTGGCGGTGAGCGAGGCAACGAGGTTCGCCTGGCTTTTCAGCATCACCCCGTCATCGAGCACTTTCAGATTATTGGCCGCCAGCGTTGCGCCCGTCGAGGTGATATCGACAATCGCCTCGGCGGAGCCTGCCGCCGGCGCGCCTTCCGTCGCCCCGAGGCTTTCCACGATGCGGTAATCGGAAATCCCGTGCTCGGCAAAGAAGAGCCGCGTCAGGGTGAGATATTTCGTGGCAACGCGCAGACGGCGCTTATGGCGGATGTGAAAGCCGCGCGCCACATCGTCGAGATCGGCCATGGCGCGCACATCGATCCAGCTTTGCGGCACCGCCACCACCACGTCGGCGTGACCGAAGCCGAGCGGCAGCAAAAGCTCCACCTTTTCTTCCGGGTTCACGATTTTCTCGCGGATGAGATCTTCGCCCGTCACGCCAAAGTGGATGGCGCCGCTTTCCAGATTGCCCGCAATTTCAGAGGCCGAGAGAAAGGCGATATCGACATTGCCGACGCCTTTCAGAACGCCGGTATAACCGCGCCCGTCCTTCTGCTTCACTTTCAGCCCGGCGCTGGCGAAAAACGCATTGGCGTTTTCCTGCAGCCGCCCCTTGGAAGGCAGGCCGATAATCAGTTTCTCGCTCATCGCCCCGCTCCTTTCGCGTTTTCGGCTGCCGCGCGGGCAAGCCGCTCCACCCCGATGGCGCAGCCGATGGCGGGCACCGGCCCAGGCGCGCCCAGCGTTTCGAGCAGCGTGTCATAGCGCCCGCCGCCGGCGACATTCACGGTCTTGCCGGCAAGCTGGGTGCGGAATTCGAAAACGAAGCCCGTGTAATATTCCATGTTGCGCCCGAAGCTCGTGGCGAAATGGGCTTTGGAGAAATCGGGCGCCGCCGCTTCCAGCCGCTCGAAGCGCCGCTCGAGCCGCGTCATGGCCTTGCCGAGCGAGCCGCCGGAAAGACCGGCCGCTTTCGTCAGCTCACGGATTTTGGTAAGCGCCTCATTGGGCGTGCCCGAAATGGCAAGGAAACCGTCAATGAGTTCCACAATATCCTTGGGCAGTGCCTGGGCACCTGCATCCGCTGCCTGTTCCAGCAAGCGCTCGGCAATCTCGCGCGTCGAGCGTCCGCCAACCGGCGAAATCCCGGCAAGGGTCAGCACTTCCTCGATGAGCGCTTTGGCCTGCACCCCGTCCAGCGCGCCAAGGGCGGAAAAGAGCCCCGGCAGATCCGGCCCGGACGCGGCCAGCGCATTTTGATCGGCAAGGCGCAGTAAAAGCTCGCGGAAATAATCCGGGCGCCAGAAATGCCGCTTCAGCCGCTCCGCCCAGGTGGCTGGAATATCGAGCCCGTCGACCAGCGCGCCGAAAAGCGCCAGATCGCCCATTTCAAGGCGGTAGGAGGCAAGGCCCGAAGTTTCCACCGCCCTGAGCGCCAGTTCCAGAATGGCGGCGTCCGCTTCCTCGCAGCTTTTACCCGCATCGCATTCGCCGATCTGCTCGACGCCCACTTGCGTGAACTCGCGCATCGGCCAGGGCGCGCTCGACTGATAGCGGAAGGCAAGGCCCCGGTAGGTCAGTCTCACCGGCTTGTCGGCTTTCGGGTATTCTTCGAGATATTGCCGGCAGGTCGGGATGGTCAGGTCCGGACGCAGGCAAAGCTCGGCGCCGCCCGGATCGGAAAAGACATACATGCGCCGGCGGATATCCTCTCCCGAGCGGTCCAGAAAGACATCGGCGGGCTGAAGCACGGGCGGATCGACGGGCTGAAAGCCCGCCTCGCCGAACAGGGTTTGCAGCCGGTCCGCCAGCGCGCGGCTTTCAGCCGCGCTTGCCAGACTCCCAGCGTCCATATCGGAATTGCTCATTTTCTCGTTCCGCCCGGTTGGCCGTGGCGCTTCCTTAAAAAGGAGAAAGCGTCAGGTTTTCAAAAGCGGACCTCTTCTAGCATGGAAAAGATGACTGTTTCGCCCCCAAACGGGGGCAGGCGCGCAGCCCGCCGGGCCCGGCACATATCGCGCCGGCTCAGCGGGCGGCGGTATGTCGGGCGAGCACATCCTTCACGGCGCTCACGAGATCCGCGCGCGGGGCGGAAATCTGCGCATGGGCGCTTTCACGCCATTCGGTATTATCGGTGATCTCTTCGGCCTTTTGCGCGCCGAGAATGAGGTCCTTGATCGTGACCTCACCGGCCGCGCGCTCATCTTCTCCTTCAATGACGACGCAGGGCGCGCCGCGCTTATCGGCATACTTGACCTGCGCACGCATGCCCGAGCCGCCCAGATACATTTCCGCGCGGATGCCCGCAGCGCGCAGTTCCATGACCATGCGCTGATAATCGGCAAGGCGGTCATTATCCATGGTGAGGACGATGACGGGGGGCAGCACGGTTTCGGTTTCCAGCTTGCCCAGCGCTTCAAGCGCCGCATAAAGACGGCTGACGCCGATGGAAAAGCCCGTCGCCGGTACTTTCACGCCTTTGAAGCGCTCGACGAGATCGTCATAACGCCCGCCCCCGCCGACGGAGCCGAAGCGCATACGCCCTTCTTCGGTTTCCGCCTCGAAGGTAAGTTCCGCTTCGAAGACCGGCCCTGTGTAATAGCCAAGGCCGCGCACCACGGAAGGATCGAAGGCAACGCGGTCCGCGCCATAGCCGCCCGCATTCAAGAGTTCATCGATGAGGCGCATTTCGGCCACGCCTTCCAGCCCGCGCGCGCTGTCCCCCACCAGCTCTTCCATGCGCGCGCAAACGGCGGCGCGGTCATCGCCGCCCGCACCCGTAAAGGCCATGATGCGGTCGATCTGTTCATCCGAAAGATGCGCGCCTTCGGTGAAGTCGCCGGACTCGTCCTTGCGGCCTTTGCCGAGAAGCAGACGCACGCCTTCCGGGCCCAACCGGTCGAGCTTGTCGATGGCGCGCATGACGGTGAGGTGCCGGGCTTCGAATTCCGCTCCCTCCCCCACAATACCCGCATTTTCAAAGACGCCGTCCAGCACCTTGCGGTTATTGACGCGCATCACATAAGAGCCGCGCGGAATACCAAGCGCTTCCAGGCAGTCGGCGGCCATCATGCACAGCTCAGCATCGGCAGCGACGGAAGGCGCGCCCACCGTGTCCGCATCGAACTGGGTGAATTGACGGAACCGGCCCGGTCCCGGTTTCTCGTTCCGCCAGACGGGGCCCGTCTGATAGCGGCGGAAGGGCTTGGGCAGCCCGTCATAATGTTCGGCGACATAACGCGCGAGCGGCGCCGTCAAATCATAGCGCAGCGATAGCCATTGCTCGTCATCGTCTTGGAGCGAGAAGACGCCTTCATTCGGGCGGTCCGCATCGGGCAGGAATTTGCCCAGCGCGTCGGCATATTCAAAGGCCGAGGTTTCCAAGGGCTCGAAGCCGTACGCCTCATAAACCTTGCGGATGCGCGCGAGCATGGCCGCTTCCGCCCGCACGGCGGCAGCGGGAATGTCGCGCAGTCCCTTCGGGATCCGCGCCTTCGGTCGGAATATTTTCTGCTTCTTGCCCATGTGCCTGAAATCGCTGGGGTTTGCCGGTCGCGCGCAGTCCTAGCGCAGAAGCCCCGGCGCGGCAAGCGGCCCTGCCCCCGGCGCGCGCCGCACCCCGGCCATGTGTTGCTGATATGTTCCAATTTGCCGGAATTGCGCGGGAAAGCGGGGGTCCTCGCTTGGCTCTCACCGGGCCTTCTCCTGACGCGCGGGTGCTTCTTAACCTTTCGCCTCTGCGCCCGGCGGGGGCGCGCGTTAACTTCCGGGGGCATTTGCCTCAAAATTTAATCGTTTTTTAACCGGACGACTTCCTCAGCTTACAGAGCGTTTTAGATAAGCTTGGAAGTGCAAGCGGTTGCCGGCTTTGAGCTTTTCCCGCTTGGGGCAGAAATCCCGGCACGGAAGTTGTCCACATTTGAATGATAATATTAAGAGGATGTTTACTTTGCGCATCAATAATTGGGCATGGGCCGGAGAGGTGATTCGGGCCCCAAACCGTTAAGGCAAAAGGGATTACGGCATGCGGCACGCCCAGCCCGCCACCACAGCAGCGGAAACAAACACGAGGCACGTGCCGTTCAACATCGGGGATTTTGGGGATCATGCGTCAGAGGAGATATCCCGCATGGCCGAAGCTCTGAAAAAGATCGACGAACGCGGCCGCCCCGGCACGCTGACCATCGCCCTTCTCTCGAACGACCGCGCGCTTACCGCCTCTTTCGAAGCGGTCTCGAAGGCAGATCCCGATTTTCACTACGACATTCTGCCCATCTCCGCCGATGCGGGCCTCGGGCCGCTTCTGGAACCGGGCATCGACGCGGTGCTTTTGGACCTTTCCCTGCCCGGTGACATCGACGCGCTGATCCGGCGGATCACGACGCTCGGGCCCGACGCGCCCGTCATCGCCTTTGCCGCCTCCTTGAACGGCAGCCGCAAATACGCGCTCGAAACACTTGAAGCGGGCGCCGAAGAGGTGCTCGGCCTCGACAAGATCGATGCGGGCGAAGCGCTCTGGATCGCCCGGCTTGCCCATCAGCGCCGCCAGCGGCGCGAGGAGACGCGGCCTGCCCCGTGCGCCCCCGCCGCGGTGGAAAAGTCCTTCACCCTCATTCAGGAATCGCCCGAAGCCATGCTGATCATCGATCAGGACGGGCGGGTGAAATTCGCCAATGAGGAAGCCGCCGCACTTCTCGGGCGCGAGGCGGAAAGCCTGGAAGGCCAGCCCTTCCATCTGCCGCTCGATATGGCAAGCGACGCGCCCCAATCCCTGACGCTGCCCGGTGATGATGGCACCACCCGCTTTGTCGAGGCACGGGTGATCGAAACCAATGAAGGGCCGATGCCCGCCAAGATCGCCACGCTGACCGATGTGACCGTGCGCCGCCGGCTTGAAGACACGATCCGCCTTTCCCGCTATCAGCGCGAGGAAGCCTCCCGGCGCAGCCGCACGTTCTTTTCCAACGTCAATCACGACCTGCGCACGCCGCTCACCCATATCATCGGGTTTTCGGAGATCATGCGCGATGAGCGCTTCGGCCCGATGGGCAACAGCAATTACCGCGATTATGCCGCCGACATTCACTCAAGCGGCACGATGCTTCTGGAAATGATCGAGGATCTTCTGGGCATCGCGGAAGCGGAAAAAGGCGATACGACGCTGCATGAGGAAATCTGCAATCTGGCGCAGCTCGTCAATATCGCGGTCACGAGCCAGCAGGCCGCCTGCGAGCGGGCCGGCATCAAGGTGGAAATCGACTGCCCTGAAAACCTGCCCGGGTTTCAGGGCGATGCGCGGCGCCTGCGCCAGGGCTTCTTCCGCCTTCTGAGCGAAATCATCCACTCCACCCCGCCCGGCGCGGTGCTCGTCATCAAGGCGCGGCGCGAGGAAACGGGCCTCACCATCCATGTCTCGGAGAAAGACGAGTTCGATGCGCTGCATCCCGATCTCCTGCAAGACGCGAGCACAGGCAGCCAGAGCGGCATCGACAGCCCCGAACGCTCTTTCCTTTCGGCAGAAGCAAGCGGCCATCCGCGCCAGGACGGGCTGGCGCTTACCTTGACGCGGCGTGTAGTGGAAATGCATGGCGGCACGCTGGCCGTCGCGCAAGCCAAGTCAGGCCGGCTGCCCCAGGTGCATCTGAGCTTTCCGGCCGCGCGGCTTTGCTAGGAACACAGGTCAGTCGAAAAGCGCGTCGATATCTTCCTGGCTGCAATGCTCTTCGGTCGGCAGGGCCGGGCCGTGCAGCAGCGACTGATATTCGTCTTTTTCCTCGACCGGCACGGCAATATCGTCAAAGGCACCGTCACCCCAAATGCCGTGAATGCTTTCCAGCCGCTCTTCCAGATTCTTGATGGAGCGCAGCACCTTGGTGATGCGCTGGCTCGTGATATCGTGGAAGTTACAAGCCTGAAGAATGGCGATGGACTGCTCGCGAATATCATAAACGGCGGCGGCATCGCTGCCTTTGAGCTGATCGGCAAGGCGCGTCGCGCTTTCATCGATCGCCTCAGCGGCGGAGAGAATGGTGTCGGCGGCAAGCTCGTTATGCGAGATCACTTCTTCCAGCTCGTCGCTTGCATGGGAAAGGCGCTGCACATCCGGCTGCTCATATTGCATGGCCTTGATTTCGGCCTGCGTATCGCGCACCGCATCCTGAAGCCGTTCGACCTGGCTTTTCAGCTTCGCGGCTTCTTTCAGCTCGGATTTATATTGATCGAGAATGTCGCTGGAAACCGGGGCGGCCTGCGTGAAGGCGTTCAGGCCGGGTTCGGAAAGGCGGGCTTCCAGCCTGCCGATCGCATCGAGCAATTCCCGGTGCCGGGTCTCGCCGTCATCCGCCGGTTTTACCGGCACGGGTTCGGGCATGGGCTGCCCCGCCATATTCTGCTCAATACGAAAGCGCTTACTGCCAGCCACGACGCCCTCTCAGCTTCCCCAAGACGTTGCCTAAGACGTTGATCGTCTTCGGTCGGGCAAAGCCTATCGGCAATTCGCTAACAAGCTGTTTCGGGTAGGACAAATTGCGGCACAAAATGTGTCGTAATCTGTGCCGTTCCGGCACGGTGAATGGATTTTTCAGTCGAGATTGAAGCGGACGGTGATGACCACTTCGACCGTTTCCGCGCCGAAATCGGCGGGCACCGGCGGCAAGGGGCTCGCCCGCTCCAGCATTTCGCGCACTTCCCGGTCAAGAAGGCCAGAACCCGTACCCTTATCGAGGCCGAAACTGCGCACCGAACCTGCCCGGTCCACGACGAAACGCAGCACCGCATCCCCTTCCACCCCGCGCCGGCGGGCGGTGCGCGGATAGCGCTTGTGACGGGCAAGCCAGGCCTGCAGGCGGGCGACATAGCTTGCCTGGGCATCGGCACTGCCGAGAAAGGGCGACGGCGCGCTTTGCTGGGCGGCCTGACCCTGCGGCCCTCCGGCCTTCTGGGCAGGGGCAGCCGGTTTCGGCTCGGCTTTGGGTTTGGGCGGGCGGCTCTCGGCCTTGCGCAGCGGAATGTCAGGCGTGGGCGGCGGTACTTCCTCTACCACTTCCTCTTCCACGGGCTCTTCCGGCTCCGGCTCGGCGATTTCCGGCACGGGCTCCACATCGGGCTCGGGCGGCAGCGCGGTTTCGGGGGCAGGCGGCGCGCTCAGATCGGCAAGGGAAAGCTGGATACCCGCAGAACCCGCCGGTTCGGGCACCTCGCCAAAGGGCGACCAGAGGAACAGCGCATAGCCGATCACATGCAGCGCCGCGGCGATGCCTATGGCCTTCCAGATTGTGCCCGGCGCCTGCGCGTCCACGCGTTACTCCTGTTGCGAGCAGATATTAAGTGAGCCCGCCCCTCATACCTTGTCCACCGCGTGACCGAAAGGCGAAATTCCGCGCACATGCTCATCCACCTCAAGCCGCTTCTTGAGCGGGGGGAAGGCGCGCTGCGAGCAATCCATCCGCTCGCAAAGGCGGCAATTGACGCCGATGGGCGTCGCGCCGCGCTCATCTTCCAGATCATAGCCCGCAGAATAAATCAATTTTTTGGCATGAGAGATTTCGCAGCCGAGGCCCACCACATATTGGTCCCCCGGCACGCCCATGCCCGATCCGGCCCGGCTGACCGTGCGGGCGATGGAGAAATAGCGGATGCCGTCTTCCATCTGCACGACCTGGCTATAGATCTGCCCCGGCACGCGGAAAGCATCATGTACGTTCCAGCGCGGGCAGGTGCCGCCGAAACGGGCAAAGTGAAAGCCGGCCGCCGAGAAGCGCTTGGAGACATTGCCCGCATTATCGACGCGGATGAGAAAGAACGGGATGCCCCGGGCCCCTGCCCGCTGCAAGGTCGTCAGCCGGTGGCAAACCTGCTCGAAACTCGTGCCGAAGCGGCGGCCGAGCAGGCGGATGTCGTAGCGCGTTTCCTCCGCCGTGCGGAAAAACGCCGCATAGGGCATGAGAAGCGCGGCGGCGAAATAATTGGCGAGCGCAATGCGCAAGAGCCGCTTCGGCTCCTCGCTGGCAAAGCCGGACGAGGTGACGATGTCTTCCATCGTGCGGGAAAGCTCGAAATAGCCCACCTGGTAGGCAAGCTGAAAGCAGCGCCCCGGCTGGTCGAGCAACTCGGAAAGAAAGAGCGTCTGGCGGTGCCGGTCATAGCGCCTGAGATCGCCGGACATCACATCATGCGGCACGACGCGCGTCGTCACCCCGTGTTCATCGCGCAGATAATTGCGCATCGAGACATAAGGCTCGTCTTTCGCAAGTTCGGCTTTGACGTAAAGCGCCTCGGCGGCATCATCGAGCTGGGGAAAGTGATTGCCGCGCGAATTGATGAAATCGCGCACTTCTTCAAGCGGCAGGCCCTGCGTCTCGCCGGGCTCGACCGTGTCCCTGTCCGCCAGGCGCTCGGCGAGAAACGAGCTTGCCGTCACCGCTTCTTCATAGGCGCGGTAAAGATGCGCGATGGCATCGACAATGCCGGGGCTGGCCGAGGCCACATCCTGCAGGTCCTGATTGCCGATTCCCGCATCCTTGAAGACCGCATCGGAAAAAATTTCCTTGAGCGTGGTTAATGCCCGCGCCTCTTCGTCACCCGCCAGCGTTTTCACGTCCATATCGAAGACATCGGCGAGCTTCAGGAGGATTTGCGCCGAGATCGGGCGTTGGTTACGCTCAATGAGATTGAGATAACTGGCTGAAATGCCAAGCGCTTCAGCCATTTTCGCTTGGGTCAGGTTGCGGTCCCGGCGCATGCGGCGCACGCGCGGACCTGCGAATACTTTCCTGTCTACTGCCATCGGTCGCGTCCTGTTCCAGCACAGATTTCTTTACAAGATTTACATCTACACCAGAATCTCACTGGAATCTTGTCAAGATTTTTACTTGAATGATTTCAAGGACTTAGAAGTTTTCGGGAATCGTTGGACATTTAGCTGTCAGGGCTGTATGACGCCCGCAACAGCACCCAGATAGCGGAGGCAAGAAGCCATGAGCCAGGCAGCAAAAAGCGCCAGCGTGGAAGGCGTGCGTATTCTCGGCGAGATCAAACCGGAATACGAACGCGTTCTGACCCCCGAAGCGATTGAATTCGTCGCGGACCTCGAGCGCAAATTCGGCGAGCGCCGGCTTGAGCTTTTGGCCAAGCGCGCCGAGCGCCAGAAGAAGTTCGACGCCGGTGAGCTGCCCGACTTCCTGCCCGAAACGAAAGAGATCCGCGAAGGCGACTGGAAAGTCGCGCCGATCCCCGAAGACCTGCTCGACCGCCGTGTGGAAATCACCGGCCCGGTCGACAACCGCAAGATGGTCATCAATGCGCTGAACTCCGGCGCGAATTCCTACATGACCGACTTCGAGGACGCGGCAGCCCCGACCTGGGAAAACATGATCGGCGGCCAGCTCAACCTGATGGACCTGTGGGCCGGCACGATCGGCTTCACCGACCCGGCCAACGGCAAGACTTATGACGTCAAGCCGCTCGGCGAGCGCGCCACCTTGATCGTGCGCCCGCGCGGCTGGCATCTGGATGAAGCCCATGTGGAAGTCGACGGCCGGCCGATGTCCGGCGGCATGTTCGATTTCGGCATGTATCTCTTCCACAATCACGCCAACCTGAAGAAGACGGGCTCGGGCCCCTACTTCTATCTGCCCAAGATGGAAAGCCATCTTGAGGCGCGCCTTTGGAACGACGTCTTCACCCATGCGGAAAAGGCACTCGGCATTCCGGTCGGCACCGCGCGCTGCACGATCCTGATCGAGACGCTGCCGGCGGCCTTCGAGATGGACGAAATCCTTTATGAGATGCGCGACCACATTGTGGGCCTGAACTGCGGGCGCTGGGATTACATCTTCTCCTACATCAAGCGCCTCGGCAAAAACCCGAACTATATTCTGCCCGACCGTTCGCAGGTGGTGATGGGCGATGCGTTCCTCAACGCCTATTCGCTGCTTCTCATCAAGACCTGCCACAAGCGCGGCGCTTTTGCGATGGGCGGCATGGCGGCCCAAATCCCGGTGAAGGGCGATGAAGAGGCCAACAAGGCCGCTTTCGCCAAAGTTCTCGCCGACAAGGAACGCGAAGCCAATAACGGCCATGACGGCACCTGGGTGGCGCACCCGGACCTCGTTGCCGTGGCCGCGGAAGTTTTCGGCAAGCTGCCGGAGAAAAATCAGCTCGCCCGTCAGCGCCAGGACGTGCATGTCGGCCAGAAAGAAATGCTGGAGCCGCATAAGGGCGAGCGTACGGAAAGCGGCATGCGCGAATGCTGCCGCGTCGGCGTGCAATATATCGAAGCCTGGCTTTCCGGGCGCGGCGCCGTTCCGCTCTACAATCTCATGGAAGATGCAGCCACGGCCGAGATCAGCCGTACGCAGATCTGGCAGTGGCTCTATCACGGAGCCGATCTTTCGGACGGACGCAAGGTAACCCCGGAGCTTTTCCGGGAAGTGCTGGACGACGAAATGAAACAGCTCCGCGAAACGCTCGGCGACGAGCGTTGGACATCCGGCCGTTTCGACGAAGCCATCAAAATCTTCGACGATATGGCAACAGCCGAAGAGTGCGAGGAATTCCTCACGCTTCCGGCATATAAGCTTCTCGTTGAAAACGAGAAATAAGCGGCCCTCGTGAGTGAGGCCTCCCCTGCTGACCCAAGGACGTAAAACGATGAGCAAGACTTTTTACGACATCATTCCGAGCGCCCCGAAAGGCCGTTTCGACAATGTGAAGCGCAACTACTCCGTCGAAGACGTTGAAAAACTTCGCGGTTCTTTCCCGATCGAATACACGCTGGCCAACCGCGGCGCGAACAAGCTCTGGGACCTGCTGCACACCGAAGATTATGTGCACTCCCTCGGCGCGCTTTCCGGCAACCAGGCCATGCAGATGGCCCGCGCCGGCCTGAAGGCCATCTACCTGTCGGGCTGGCAGGTCGCTGCCGATGCGAACACCGCCGGCACCACCTACCCGGACCAGTCGCTTTACCCGGCCAACTCCGGCCCGGAACTGGCCAAGAAGATCAACCGCACGCTGAAGCGCGCCGATGAGATCGAACATTCCGAAGGCGGCGCCAAGCGCGACTGGTTCCTGCCGATTGTTGCCGACGCCGAAGCCGGTTTCGGCGGCCCGCTCAACTGCTTCGAAATCATGAAAGCTTACATCGAAGCAGGCGCAGCCGGTGTGCACTACGAAGACCAGCTGGCTTCCGAGAAGAAGTGCGGCCACCTCGGCGGTAAAGTGCTGATCCCGACCCGCGCCCATGAGCGTAACCTGAACGCCGCCCGCCTCGGCGCCGACGTGATGGGCACGCCCACGCTGATCATGGCCCGTACGGACGCTGAATCGGCCAACCTCATCACCTCCGACATCGACGAGCGCGACCACGAGTTCATCGATTTCGACGCCGGCCGCACGGTTGAAGGTTTCTACCGTCTGAAGCCGGGCACGGGTGTCGACCACTGCATCAAACGCGGCCTGGCCTTCGCGCCTTACGCCGACCTTCTGTGGTGGGAAACTTCCAAGCCGAACCTCGACGACGCCAAGCGCTTCGCCGAAGCGGTGAAGAAGGAATACCCGGACCAGATGCTGGCCTATAACTGCTCGCCGTCCTTCAACTGGGAAGCGAACCTCGACAAAGACACGATCGAGAAGTTCCAGCGCGAAATCGCAGCCATGGGCTACAAGTACCAGTTCGTGACGCTGGCCGGTTTCCACCAGCTCAACTACGGCATGTTCCAGCTCGCTTCCGGTTACCGGGATCGCGGCATGGGCGCCTACTCCGAACTGCAGCAGGCCGAGTTCGCTGCCGAAGATGCAGGCTACACGGCAACCCGCCACCAGCGCGAAGTTGGCACGGGTTACTTCGACCTCGTCTCCATCGCGGCAGGCGGCGGCGAATCTTCCACGACCGCCCTCGGCGACTCGACGGAAGCTGCCCAGTTCAAGAAAGGCGCTGCCGAATAAGCAGCCCGTTTCTCGCAGAAACGGAAAACCCCGGCGGGCAACCGCCGGGGTTTTTCTTTGCCCCATGCCAACTCTCACCTGCTAGGCTGAAACCAACAAAACACACGGGGAGGGGATGACATGGACGATACGGCAATGATCGACGTTCAAGGCGCGGTTGCGCCCGGCTTTGAAAAAGTCCGCGATGCCTTTGCGGCAAATTTCGCCGAAGCCGGAGAGATAGGCGCCTCTTTCGCCATCTGGAAAGACGGGCAATATCTTGTCGATATCTGGGGCGGCTGGGCGGACGCGGCACGGAGCAACCCCTGGCAGCGCGGCACGCTGCCCAATGTGTGGTCGACCACGAAAGGGGTGGCGGCGCTCTGTCTTGCTCTCCTGGTTGAGCGCGGCGCCCTTTCCTATGACGATCCGGTGGTGAAGTACTGGCCGGAATTCGGCGCGCACGGCAAGGGCAAAGTCACCGTCGGTCAGGCAGTTTCACATCAGGCCGGCCTTTCCACGCTGCGCGAAACGCTCACCATCGAAAATCTCTACGACCATGACGACATGGCCGCGCGCATGGCTGCCGCCGAGCCACTTTGGGAGCCGGGCACGCGCTCAGGTTACCACGCACTCACCTATGCTTTCATTACAGGCGAACTCGTCAAGCGCGTTACCGGCAAAAGCATCGGCACCTTCTTCCGGGAGGAAATTGCAACACCCTGGGAAATCGATTTCTTTATCGGTTTGCCCGAAAGCGAAGAAAGCCGCATTGCGGAAATGATCCCTGCGGAGAATGCGCAGCCACTTGATGCGGCAAACCTCAACGAAGTTCAGAAGCTTACCTTCGCCAACCCCGCTCCCTCCGCAACAGCGCCCAATGAGCGGCAATGGCGGGCAGCGGAACTTTCTTCTGCCGGCGGGCGCGGCTCTGCCAGTGCGCTGGCAAAACTCTTCGGTGCCGTTGCTGGCGGCGGCATATTGGCCGGCACGCACCTCATCGGCCAGGAGACACTAGCCAAGCTCTCCGCAGAGCAGATTTTCAACGAAGACCTGGTACTTGGGATGCCCGGCAGTTGGGGCGCGGGGGTATTGCGCAATCTGGGCGGCCTGCTCTACGGCCCGAATGAGGCCACTATCGGTCATTCGGGCTGGGGCGGCTCCTTCGCGCTTTGCGATCCGGAGGCCGGCGTAGGCATCGCTTATGTCATGAACCAGATGGGAACGGATCTGGCGGGCGATCCGCGCGCAATGGGTCTTCTGGACGCTGCTTACGGCGCGTTGGCGCGTTAGGCCGGCGGCACCGCAAGATCAGGCTGCCCGACTCGCCGCGAATTCGCCCGCCTGATCCTGCGGTCAGTCATTCTTGTCGAGGATCGCTTCCTTCTGCTCGCTATATTCTTCCCAGGTGATGGCGCCGCTTTCGAGCGCCTGATTGAGATCGGTCAGCTGCTCACCTGTCGTGGCCGTTGTCGTCTGGGTGCTGCCGCAGCCTGCTACGACTGTCAGAGCAAGAACGGCGGCGCCCATGCGCCAGTTCAAAAGAGCTTTCATTCCATCCTCCAGGACGTGTTCTAAGCGGGAAGCCTCCCCGCATATCCGCCCCCATGCCCCAAAAGCGCCGGAACTCCGGCATTCTTTTGGTAAACGCACCGGGAATCCTCTTGTTCGCCGCACGCGCAGAAATCCGCAGGATGAAAAGGGAGCCTTTTTTGGTGAAACATGCGCGCCCTGCCGCTATCTTGCCCAAGCTGACAGACAGGCTGGGGGGCTTGAGCCATGAGCGCAACCGGGGGCGTTTACCGCGCCATATCCGTAAAATCTGCGATCTTGCTATGTGCAGGGTTCATGCTGCCTGCAGCACCCGCCATGGCGAGCGATGCTCCGTCTCCGAACAAATGGTCCCCCTGGCTCGAAGCGGCGGGCTTCCTTTCTTCCGAACGAGACCGCGGCGAGGTCAGCGGCTTTGCCCCGCTTTATCAGGACGGCACGCGCCTCGTTTTTGCCGACATCAAAGGCAAGCTTTTCACCGAAAGCGTCAAGGAAGGCAATTTTGCGCTCGGTTACCGGCAAATGACGGAACATGGCTGGAACCTCGGTGCCTGGGCCGGATACGACATCCGCCGCAGCGAATTCGGCAATCAGTTTTCGCAGGCAAGTTTCGGTATCGAAGCGCTGTCGGCCGATTATGATTTCCGCCTCAACGGCTATGTCCCGCTCTCCGATGACAAAACCGCGAACGGGCTTGCCCGCGTGGAACTCAGCGGCTCACAGATTTTCATCACCGGCGGGCAGGAAGTCGCGCTTGCCGGGTTCGACGGGGAAGCGGGCTGGCGCGTACCGATTGAGACTTTTCTGGGTGACACGGAACACCATGAGCTGCGCCTTTATGCGGGCGGGTTTTATTTCAACGATGACAAGATCGACCGCGCCCTTGCCGGGCCACGCCTGCGCGCCGAATGGCGGCTGATGGATTTCGTCGAGGAGGTGCCGGGCATGCGCCTTACCTTCGAGACCGAAATCCAGCATGACGATTACCGGGACGGCCAGATCGAGGCGGGGGTGCGCCTGCGCATTCCGCTTTTCGGCTCTTCCACTTCATCGCTTGACCCACAGGAACGGCGAATGATGGAAGCCATCGAACGGGACACCGATATCGTGACCGCTGGCACGAAACGCGAAGCGGTGCTCGACGCGCGTAGCGGCGTCGCCCTCAACAGCGTGGCAACGGTCGATGGCAGCGGCGACTTGACCACGGCCTCAGCCAATGCCGGCGCGAACACGCTGCTCATTGTCGATGGGGGCGCAGGCGCGCTGGTGGGCACGAATACCGTGACCGCCAGCAATCAGACGCTGGCCGGCGGCGGCACGGCGCTGATGGTACGCGGGGCACAAAGCGGCGCCGTCACCACCTTCACCCTGCCCGGCAGTCGCCCCACATTAATGACGAGCGGCTGTTTTTGCGGCGATGTGCTCACGCTTGACGGGGGCAGCAATCTGCATGTCTCGGGCATGACGCTCGACGGCGACATGGGCGCGGCGGGCGCGGGTATCGTGATCGACAGCGACCAGCGCAATCTGCATCTGACCGACATTGCCGCGCTAGACCTTGGCGGGCCGGGCGTTGTTATGACGGATGGCAATGAGGTGAGCATCGACGGGCTCTCGGTCCTGCGGAACGACTTCATCGGCATTTTGGCGGTCAATGACAACAAGATCACGGTCCGCAACACATCGATGACCGGCGTGACTTTGTCGGGCATTGAGATCGACACGGGCAATCATCTCGTACTGGAGAATGTGTTCATCGACGATACGTTCTTCGGGCCGGGCATCGATGCCTTTGACAACAACACCATCAGCGGCCGGAACGTCACCCTTGCCCGCACGGGCGGGCCTGCCATCGCGCTTGTCGATGACAACCAGGTCGGTTTCACCGGCCTTACCGTGAGAGAAGCAGGGTTCGGGTTTGTCTATATGGAGAACGGCAACAGCGTTGCGCTCTCAAGGGCAGACTTCAGCACGACACCAACCGACGGCATCTACATGGATGACGGCAACAGCTTCACAATGGCAGACACCCGTATGCGCGATATCGGGGACGATGCCTTCGATATCGGCGCGAACAACGCGCTCAGCATTTCCGGCACAATAATTTCCGGCACCGTGGGCGACGATCTCTTCGACTTTGAAGGGCCGGGTAACGTCTTCACCGGCAGCACCGGCAATGTAAACGATGGGGCAGTGATCGCCGCCGACATTTGCGACGTATCCAGCGGCGGCTTCAGCGGCACGTTCAGCTTCGTGGATGGCACGGTGCTGCAAAACGGTGTGGCGCCCTGCCTCTAACAAACACGCAACAAAAAGCGGCCCCTCCTGCGGGGCCGCTTTCTTTTGCCTATCCGGTCAAACCTATTGGGCGGCGACGGGGCGGCCCGCGGGTTCGCGCCCGCCTTCCTCTTTGCCCGGCCGTCCGCGCAGCGTGAAGTCGGCAAAATCAGGCCGGCGCGTCCACCACCAATATTTGAACGTGTAATTCGCCCAGTTATTGGTCACTTTGCCCGCATCCGTCTTGTACCAGCTCGTGCAGCCGCTCGCGAAAACGGAATTGGCATTGTCGCTTTGCACCTTCTCGTTCCAGCGCGCCTGAGCTTCCGGCTTCACATCCATATAAAGAAGGTCGTCTTTGCCAAGTTTCTCCACGCATTGACGGATGTAGTTCGCCTGGCACTCGATCATGAAGATAATCGAGTTATGGCCGAGATTGGTGTTCGGCCCGTAAAGCAGGAAGAAATTCGGAAAGCCCGTCACCGTCATCCCGTAATGAGCTTCCGCGCCGTCTTTCCATTCTTTCTTCAGCTCGCGCCCGGCAAGCCCCGTCACGTCCATGGGGCCTAGGAAATTCGTCGTGTCGAAACCGGTGCCGTAAATGATCGCATCGAATTCATGTAGCGCGCCGTCTTTCGTTTTGACGCCTGTGGGGCAGATTTCCTCGATCCCTTCGGTGACGACATGGACGTGATCTTTACCCATGGCCGGCCACCAGTCATTGGCAAAGAGCACGCGCTTGCAGCCCGGCTCATAATCCGGCGTCAGCTTGGCCTTCTTTTCCGGGTCGGAGACGTAAAGCTCCATCTCCTCGATGGCCATGTCCTTGATCTTGTCGCCGGAGGTGTGGAAGGCGCGGAAGAGCAGCTCGCCGAACCAGTAAATCTTCCAGCGCTGCACATTGATGAGCCAGGGGAAGGCTTTGTAGAGCGCGCGCTCCCAGCCATAGAACTCGCGCTGCGGGCGGGGCAGCACCCAGCTTGCCGAACGCTGGAAGATCGTCACCTCGCCTGCCTCTTTCGCGACTTCCGGTACGAATTGAATGGCGCTGGCGCCATTGCCGATCACGGCGACGCGTTTACCTTTCAGATCGTACTCGTGATTCCACTCGGCCGAATGCCAATGCGCGCCTTCAAAACTCTTCTCGCCTTTGATGCCCGGCCAGCGCGGGCGGTGCAATTGGCCGGTGCCCGCCGCAACGACATCGGCTTCATGCGCGCTGCCGTCGGTGCAGCCAATATGCCAGCGCCCGGAGCGCTCATCGAACCGGCAGGACTCAATCTCGGAATTGAAGCGGATATGGTTCCGCAGTCCGTATTTGTCGACGACGCTTTCAAGGTAAGCCTTGATGTCGGCGGAAAAGACGAATTTGCGCTCCCAGTCGGGGCGCATGTCGAAAGAGAATTGATACATGTGCAGCGGCACGTCGCAGGAACAGCCGGGATAGGTGTTCTCGCGCCAGGTGCCGCCGATCTCGGAGGCTTTCTCATAGATCGTGAAATCGGTGATCCCGGCTTCCTTCAGCTTGATCGCCGTACAAATGCCGGACATGCCCGCGCCGATAATGGCGACGGAGCGCTGCTTTTCACGGGCGTCGGTCATAGCCATTCCAACTCCTCCTCTGCTTGGGGCTTTGGGCGGCGGCCTGGCGCCGTCTCTCCCCAAACGGTTCCAATTCCCTGAACCCAGTTTAACGCGTTTCACGGCCAAGATGGAGAGGGCGCGGCATGTCACCCTAGAACGGGGTTAAAGCGCGACACCCTGCCCCACGGACGCCGCGTCATCCACCGCTTCTTGGCCTCTCCCCTCGTCTTTGGCGGGACAAAGACGGGCATGGCTGCTATCTATCGGGAAAATTTCTTGAGCGATAAGCACAGAACGAGGCCTGCGCATGACTGACTTTGCAACTACGGATCTTTCCGATGCCTATGCCGATGCCCCGGATGCAGGGCTGCGCCATCTGGATCCGGTCTTTTTCGATTTTGGCGGCAAACACGCCTTTCACGGACCGGTGGTGACGCTCGCCACCTTCGAGGACAACACGAAAGTGCGCGAGGCCGTGGAAAGCGAAGGCGCGGGCCGGGTGCTCGTGGTAGACGGGGGCGGCTCCAAACGCTGCGCCCTTTTCGGCGGCAATCTTGCCCAGCTTGCCGCAAAGAACGGCTGGGCGGGCGTTGTGGTCAATGGCTGCGTGCGCGACCGGGGCGAGCTTGAAGCGGAAGCCGTCGGCGTTAAAGCCTTGGCTGCCCACCCGAAGAAAAGCGTCAAGCGCGGGCTTGGGGATTTCGATGTGCCGGTAACATTTGCGGGCGTGACGATTTCCCCCGGCGATTATCTTTACGCGGACCGGGACGGGATCATCGTCGCCGCCAAGGAACTTTCCCTGCCGGCTTGAGCAAATATCAAACGACGAATTTCTTCACATAGGGCGGCAAAGCAAAGGCCGCCTTATGCACATCCGGCGCGTAATATTTCGTCTCACCCTCAAGTGCGGCAAACCGTTCCTCAAGAACTTCAAGCGGCACGTTCAATAGCTCGGAATTATCGCTTCCCCAGCCGAGTGCCATGGAGCCCAGAACGTAAGTCGGGATGGTGGCGAGGTAGCAGCCATAGGAGCGGAAGAGCTTTTTAAACGCGCCCATCGTGCCTTGCAGCTCATCGCCCTGCACGAAGGGAACACCGTTCTGCGTGACGATGACGCCGCCTTCGCTCAGGCAGTTCTTGGCATTGGCGTAAAACTGAGGGCTGAAAAGCACCGCGCCGGGGCCGACCGGATCGGTCGAATCCACGATCATGACGTCATAGCGATCATCTGGGTTTGCCGCGAAAGCCGCCCCGTCCGCAATGACGAGATTGGTGCGCGGATCATCGAACGCGCCCGCCGAAATCATCGGCAGGTGCTCGGTGCACATATCGACCACGGAGCGGTCGATTTCCACCATCGTGACTTTTTCGACGCCCTTGTGCCGCAGAACCTCACGCAGAACGCCGCCATCGCCGCCGCCGATGATCAGCACCTTGCGGGCCGCGCCATGGGCCAGGATCGGCACATGGCTCATCATTTCATGATAGACGAACTCGTCCCGCTCGGTGACCTGGGTGATGCCGTCGAGCGACATCATCCGGCCAAACTTCGCGTTCTCGAAAATCACCAGATGCTGGTGGCCGGTGCCTTCTTCATAAAGCACCTTGTCGGCGCGAAAGCCCGTGCGCACCCCATCATGCAGATTTTCGGTAACCCAGCGTTCATCGCTCATGAAGCGCCCTCCGGCTCAGACCAGGCCCTTGCCGCGGCGCAGTTCATCCACCACCACATCGGAGGGGGTGAAATGCGTGCGCAGCACCTCGACACATTCATGCGGGCGGGCATCGCCGCACATGAAAACGTCCAGCGCGGCATAGTCCGCTTCCGGCCAAGTGTGAATGGAGATATGGCTTTCGGCCAGCACCGCCACGCCGGAGACGCCGCCATTCGGCGTGAAATGATGCAGGTGGATGTGCAGCAGCGTCGCCCCTGCCCGCTCCACGCATTCGCGCATCGCCGCTTCGATCTTTTCGAGGCTGTCGAGGAACTTCGCACCCACGAGCTCGATGATCAGATGCGTGCCGGCAAAACGTTCGCCGTCGCGCTCGATGAAAAAATCCTTGCGCTCGTCATCCTGAAGCGGGGCTTCGGCGACAGAGGGTTTGAATTCGATTACTTCCGCTTGGGTGTTGCTTGAGCCACGCTGCAAGTCGATCCCCAATTGGAAGAGGCCATTGTTCAAAGACATGGGCTTCTCCACAACCAGTAGATGACGCGGGGCCGCCGGGCCAAAGGACCACGGTCGGGACCGCCGTAAATTCACGATTAAGGTGATTTGCTTGCCGTTCGCGTGCGCTCCGCGTCACGTGCGCCCTTTTCCATAAAGGTGTAGGGGCTTTAGCGGCGTAATCGGGGGCGTTAGCCCCTACCGTTCAAATAAAGCATATGCATTCTCCCTCGGAACCCAGCCCGCCTGTGCGGAACCAGAAATTGCTGAGTGAGACGCGTACGTCGTTACGTAACCGATAGCGGCAAGGGGCACGTGCGATTGCGTTCGAGGGGACGTTTAAGACCCCGCGCAACCTGTGTCAATTGCCGTTCTGCAAATGAGGGGCCTGCGGGGCAAGTTTTTGCCGTGAATGCCGGTCGGCAACACTTGGCGACGGGCGACGGTTAACCCAGCCTTGCCTTTACCTCGCCCGCTGCCCGGATGCCGGATTGCAGCGCGCCGTCGAGATAGCCCGCCCATTCGGTCGCCGTTTCCGTGCCCGCCCAATGGATGCGCCCGGCAGGCTCGCGGATGATGTCGCCGAAGACGGTCATGACGCCCGGCGCCATATGGGCGACATAGCAGCCCCGGCTCCATTCTTCCGCCGTCCAGTCCTGGTCGATATAGGCAATGGGATCGCCCGCCTCCTTGCCGAAATAATGCACGAGGTCCGTAATCGCCTGCTCGCGGCGGGCATTGTCGCCCCGCTGGCTCATTTCCACCGCATGATTCCCGTCCATGAAGCCGACAAGAATGCCGAGGCTTTCATCCTCCGGGCTCTGGTCGAAGACGACATTGAACATACGGTCGTTGCTGGCAACCGACCCGCTAAGGCCGCGCGCGCGCCAGAAGGGCTTTTCATAGGCGACATGAATCTTGATGACCGAGCCCATGGGCATGCGCTGAAGAAGCGCGTCGCGCTTGGCGGGCAGCGGGGCGTTGTACTGAATGCGCCCGGCCAGAACGGGAGGCGCTGCCATAATGAGGAAGGCCGCCTCGAAGCTGCCTTTATCCGTATGGGCCTTAATGCTGCTTTCATCCTGCTCGATGGCGCGCACGGGCGCCTCATAAACGATGCGGTCCTCAAGCCGGTCGGCCATGCGCTTCGGCACCTGCCAGGCGCCGCCGCGGAACTTGGCTTCCTGGGCGCCGCCTTCCGTGCCGATCAGCACCTCCAGCCCATGGCCCTGGCGCAGATATTCCAGGAAGAAAAGATAGGAAAGCTGATTGGGCTCGGCGCAGAAGACGGCCCGCGCCACGATGCGGGCGAATTCCTGGGCGCCGTGGGTGCGGATGTTTTTGCGGATCCAGGTTTCGAGCGTCTGGCTGTCCCATTCATGGGCCCGCGGCGCTTCCCAAGGTGCGCCGGGCGGCAGGGCAGCCGCCTCCCTGCCCCAGCGCTTTTCGATGCGCGCAAGTTCGAGCAGCGCAAAGAGCGGCAGTTTGGGGACGGAGCCTGCATAAGCCTCCACCTTGCCGTCCATGCCCACAAGGCTCTTGCCTTTGACATATTGCGGATAGGTCTCGACGCCGAGTTCGGCGGCTTCTTTCAAAAGCAGCTTTTGCTGAGGGCCAACCCATTGGCCGCCGAGGTCGATCGGCTGGCCGGCAATCTCACCGGGCTTGGAACGACCGCCCACCCGCTCGCGCGCTTCCAAAATAACGAAGGACTTGCTGGCGGCCTGCAGCTCCCTTGCCGCTTTCAGCCCGGCAAGGCCGGCACCCACGATAATGACATCCACTTTCGCGCCGCTTTCCACGCTCATGCCGGCATCCTTTTTCTTTGCGTTCGGATCTCGTTGCCGGTATTTTTATGAACGCGTTTATTTAAATCAAGGAAAATCTGACGTGGCGGCAACCGAGGCCAAGAAAGCGCAAGGGCAGGTCAAGCCAGGCCGAGCAAAGTCAGGCCAAGCGAAACCAGGGAGGGGGCGCCCGAAGCGCCCGAGCGACGCGCTGGCCGCTGACCGGCAGCGGGTAATCGCGGCGGCGCGCGGGCTTTTTGCCCGTGAAGGCTATGGCGGCGTTTCCATGCGCAAGATCGCCGAACTGGCCGGCTGCTCACCCGCCGCGCTTTACACGCTCTTTGCAAGTAAGCGGGCACTCCTGCGCCACATCTGGGAAGAAACTTTCCAGGCGCTGGGCGCGCATCTGGCCGCTTGCGCGGGCGGCGCGGCACCGGAGGAAAAGCTTGAGGCGGTGTCTCTCGGCTTTGTCGATTTCTGGCTTGCCCATGCGGATGATTACCGCGCGATCTTTCTGATCGAGGATAAATTGCAGGGCGAGGGCGACCGCTATTTCGTTGAAACGTCACAGGCGCTGCGCGGCTTCGACATTTTGCGCACGCTGATCGAGGAAGACCAGAAAGCAGGCCGCCTGCCCGCACGGCCCGCCGCCGAAATTCAGAACGTGCTTTTCTGCATGCTCCAGGGCGTGGCGCTCAACCTCATCACCATTCCCGAATATCCCTGGGGCGATGCGCAGACCGTCAAACACCAAGCGGTGCGCGCAGTGCTTGCCGGTCTGCGGAGCGGTGCGGCCTAGCCGAAGGTTTTGGCCGAAGCGCACTGGCCGAGACGGCCGGTGATTTCGAAAAACTCCGACACCGTTTCCTCGATGATCTGGCGGGCGGGCTTGACACTATCGATGAGCCCGGAGGTCTGCCCGGCAAGGCCGACGCTTGCCTCCATATCCCCGCCGAAATAAAGATCGAGAATGCGCGCGAACGTATCGGGCGGCATCAGCCCTTCTTCGTAGATCTTTGCGGTCTTTTCGGTTTTGAGCGCGCGGATGCAGGGGCTTGCCTTTTTGTTCAGCACGTAAGTGCCGGTCGTTGCCGCATCGACGATGGCGTTCTTGTAGTTCTCATGCACCGGGCTTTCCGCCGCGCTGACGAACCGCGTGCCCATTTGCACCGCTTCTGCACCCAGCGCGAAGGCCGCCGCCATGCCCTTGCCGTCGCAGATGCCGCCGGCGGCGACTAGCGGCAGATCGACGGCGCGGCGCACCGCCTGCAAAAGGACAAGCGTCGAGACTTCTTCCGGGTTCTTGAAGCCCCCGCCTTCGGCCCCTTCCACAACGAGCCCGTCGACACCGGCCTCGGCGCATTTCACCGCCGCTTCCACCGTCGGCACCGCGTGATAGACGGTGATACCGGCTTCCTTCAGCGGGCCGACGAATTTTGCCGGGCTGCCCGCGGAAGTCGTGACGAATTTGATGCCGGAATTGCAGACATAGTCCAGCATCGCGCGGTCTTTGAGAAAGAGGATGGGCAGATTGACGCCGAAGGGCTTGTCCGTCAGCTCTTTCATTTTCTCGATCTCGGCCTTGCAGACCTCCGTCTCACCGGACGAGGTTTCGATCACCCCGAGCGCGCCCGCCTCGCAAACGGCGGAGGCAAGCTGCGAGCGGGCGATCCAGCCCATCGGCGCCTGAATGATCGGATATTTCGTTCCCAGATGCGCAAGAACACGGTTCATCTGAACCCTCCCCTTTTCTTTTTTGAATAGCGATGGCGGGAGTTAAGCCCGCGGGGAAGGCCCCGGCAAGGCTCAAATACTCACAGCCGTGTGTTCATGGCGCGTCTCTTCGGGCTGAACAGCGGTTCAGGCGCGGGTAAGCGGGGCAAGGCAGCCCGTTTCCTCCAGCACCGGCTCGAGGCGCTTACGGGCACCTTCGCTGAGGCCCGCATAGCGCCGGCGCAGCTCGCTCAGGCATTTGACCTGATAGCGGAACGTGCCCTGCTCATAGCCCATGCCCAGCGCCTCGAAGCGGAAGGTTTCCTCGCCCGCTTCCGCCGCCTTGGCATTGGCTTCCAAGAAGGGGAAATAAACGCTGCCTGCCATGCGCAGCAATTCGAGCACCGCATGAGAGAGGCGTTTTTCCGGCGAGCGCCAGGGCCCGCCTTCAAAGCCGCTCAGATCGTCCATCTGCATCAGCCAGCGGAAGAGATAAGGCGCCTCGGCCCGCATCTTCTCGCACGGGGTGGGATCGACGGCGAGCTGGGAGAACTGGCCCATGAAGCTGAAATCGGCAAGCGACGGCCGCCCGCCAAAGAGGAAAGCCTCCTCGGTGACATGGGCATCGAGCAGAGAGAAAATTTCCGTGCAAGTCGCCTCGATCAAAGGCCGGTTCGCTTCGGTGCAGCCGACAAGCGCCATGCGGCCTACCTGACGGTCGCGGAAGAGAGCCGCGAATTCGCGTATCCCGTCGAGCCCCTTACCCATCAGCGAATCGTAAGCGAGCCATTCGCTCATCTGGCGCTGGTCGCGCTCGCGGAACCAGCGGTAATGGAACATCATTTTCGTCGCCCATTCATCGGCCATGTCTTCCAGCAGATGGGCGAGAAAGGCCTGGCCCTCTTCCTCCGGCACGACGGAGCGGCCCGCATGGCGCGCTTCCAGATCGTAGATCATGGGCGTTGAATCATTGTGATAGCTGCCATCCGGATATTGGATGATGGGAATGACGGGCGGGCGGATGCCTGCGGTCTCTTCCCGCGTTTCGGGGGTTTGCTGGATCCAGACGTGAGGAATGCGCCGGTAGCGGAAAATGGCGCGCATTTTCATGGAATAAGGCGAGCCCAGCCCGCCAATGATACGGTATCCCTCAAAGCTCATGGAGTTATCCCCTCCCTTTATTCCGGCTTTATGATTTCTCCGACTCAACACCGGAAGGAGGAGCGAGGCAAGCATAATGACACAAATAATGTCATATTTTTTACCGCTGCTTTTGCGAGAAACGATCCTCTGGCGGGCACGCTTTCTAAGTGTGCTCTTCTTGGGTTGCCTCAGCGCCGGGCCTGCACTTGCGGCGGAACCCTTCGCTTTTTCCGAACTTCCAGCCGGGCGCTTTCTGATGGGCGCGGAGGCGGCCGATCCTGCCGCCGATCCAAGCGAGTTCCCGCAGCGCGAGATCCAAGTGGAAACATTCGCGCTTGCCAAAATACCGGTGACGCGCGGCGCTTATGCCGTCTTTATCAGGGAGAGCGGCTATGCTCCCGCGCCCGGCTGCTGGACGCTGACGGAAGAAGGCTGGCGCATGGATACGGCGGCGAACTGGCGGGCACCGGGCTTTGCGCAAGAAGACAGCCATCCCGCCGTCTGCGTCTCGGCGGAAGACGCGGAGGCTTATGCTGCCTGGCTCGGGCGGGAAACGGGCGCGCGGTACCGCCTGCCGAGCGAGGCGGAATGGGAATATGCCGCGCGCGGCGGCGCGGAAGGCCTCAATAGCTGGGGGGATGATCCTGCCCGCGCCTTTACGACATGCAGGGCAATGTCTGGGAGTGGACGGGCGATTGCTGGCGGGAAAGCCTTGCGGATACCGAAGCCGATTGCAGGCTCAGGACGCGGCGCGGCGGTTCCTGGACGGACATACCGGGCCCCGTGCGCCTTGCCGCCCGGCAGGGCGATCCGCCGGATTTCAGAAACAGCTATACCGGCTTCCGGCTCGTCAGGGCATCCCCTTGAACGGCCCGGTTACGCACTGTCTTCAAGCCCGTGAATTTCCACCGCGCCCGGCGCGCCGAGCGGCACGGAAATATCGAACCGCGCGCCGCCCAGTTCCGAACGGCGGAAATCGATGCGCCCGCCGAGCTGCTTGACCACCAGATTGAAGACCGTGCTGAGGCCGAGCCCCGTACCGCCCGATTTGCGCTTGGTGGTGAAGAAAGGCTCGAACATGCGTTTTTCGACGTCGGGAGGAATGCCTTTGCCGGAATCTTCCACCGTGAGACGCAGAGAATTAATCCCGCCATTTTTCAAAGACATGCGGATAAGGCCGCCGCGTTCATCGAACCCATGGGTAACGGCATTGGCGACCAGATTGGAAATGATCTGCGCGATGACGCCGGGATAGGTTTCAAGCTCCGCGCTTTCCTCGATCGAAACTTTGAGCGTGTGGCCGCCCTTCTTCATCATGGGCTCGAGGGTCGTTGCCACCTCCTCGACATACGTGCCGAGATCGATGGTGCGGATTTCTTCATGGATCTGATCGGCGGAAACGGATTTAAAGGATCGCACAAGCTGGGAAGCGCGGTGAAGGTTGCGCTCCAGAATTTCCATCGTCCGCAGCGAGAGCTCCTGGAACTTCGCGAAATCCGAGCGCGTCATGATGCCTTCATCGAAAAGGCCGTAAAGCTTGTTCACGCTTTCTCGGAAATGAGAGGCCGCCGTCACGCAGACGCCGAGCGGCGTGTTGATCTCATGGGCGATGCCGGCCACCATGCTGCCGAGCGAGGCCATGGTCTCGTGCTGCACCAGGCGCGCCTGAGCGTCCTGCAGTTCTTCGTTCGCCTCCTGCAGTTCTTCATTCGCCCGTTCCAGCTTCAAGGTGCGTTCCTGCACCCGCTTTTCAAGCGCGGTGTTGATGGAGCGGATTTCCTCCTGCGTGCGCATCCGGTCCGTCACATCGAAGAAGATGAAGGCCGTGCCGCCTTGCGTTGCGACCCGCTGAACCTCGAAGTTCCGCCCGTCCGAGGCGGTAAGATCGACGGCGCCGCCCTGCTCCAACCGGCCCATGATAAAGTCCTGAACCTTGATATAGGAGGCGGCGGCATCGAGCCCCTCGCCCGCGCTGAGGCGGCCAGTGGAAAAGGATTCCCAGACCATTTCCTGAAGCGGCTTACCGAGGCGCAGATAATCGGGGATCGGTTCGAACGCTATTTCCGCTGCCTTGTTGAAGGCCAGCAGGCAGTCCCCATCATCATAGAGCAGCAATGGGGCGGGCATGGCGTCGATCGCATCTTTCATCCGGCTTTCGGACTGACGCGCCTTTTCCTCGCGCAGTGCGATCAAGCGCCGCGCGCCCCAGATCACCGCAGCCAGGATGCAGTATAATTGAATGAGAACCACGCTTTGCAGCACGGCCTGCCAGCGGGTGTAGTCAATCGCCTTATAGGCCTCCTTGGCATCGACCTCGGTCAGAATACCAACGCCGGATTCCTCCAGCCAACGGGCCACCCCGATCACTGCCACCCCCCGGTAATCGGTATAGGGCGTAAATTCTTCGCTGTTCCGGCGCTCACTTACCATGCGCCCGGCGAGGGCGCTGAGCGGCAGGGCGGCGGCATTGCTCTTGACCGGCTTGCCGGCCGTTGCCCGCCGCCCGATCTGCGCGCCGAAACGGCTTTCACTGACGATAATCCCTTGCGCATTGACGGCATAAGTTTCCCCGCTATCGCCGAAATGGCTGTTGCGGAGCATGCGCGTGAAATCACCTGCCGGATCGATGGCAAGCGCCAGAAGACCGATAGTTTTACCGCTTTGACCCAAAATAGGCGCAGCGGAGAAGAGCGCGGACTTTTGCCCCTCCACCCGCGCAAGCCCCGACCGGGGAAAACCGACCACGGGCTTGCCGGTCAGCACCCGCTCCCGGCTTTCGGCGGGAATACGGGAAAGGCGGGCGCCGCATTCATTGTTGGAGGCGAGAAGAACGCCCCCTTCGGCATCGAGAAAGGCATAGCCCGTATAACCCGTGCGCGGCAAAAACGCGTCCAGCAATTCGCGCAGCTCGCTTTCAAGCTTTGCACGCTCGGCGGGCGGCGCGGTGAGCATTTTCCGGATGCGCCCTTCCACCACATCGAGCCGGGCCCAGCCTTGCACCGTGCCACGCTGGCGCTCAAACCAGGCATCGACGGTGCGGGCATTCATATTGCCGGAGGCGGTGAGCATCTGGCCCGTATGCTGGCGAATAGTTTCTTCATTGCGCAGCTGGTTCCACCAAAGCGCGGCAAGCAGCAAGGCCAGCATGGTCAGGCTGACCGACACGGCCAGAACGGACGAATGCAGCGCCGTGGCGGCGCGCGCCGGCACGTGCATCAAATTGCTGATTTTCTTCAAAATTCCGGCCGGCCGCTGCAAGACATATCCCCTGTTCCGCGCATAGAGCCCCACTCTAGGAAAGCTTGCTTTCCAAACCCTTGTCCTCATCCCGCGCTGGGCAGACGGAAGATTTCTGGGTTAATAATGGGTAAAAGAAGCAAGGAGGGGACGCCCATGCAGTTGAAGGAAAGCGAGGCCGCGCAGCAGTTCCGCGCCGAGGTACGCCGTTTTATCGAAGAAGCGCTGCCCGAGGAGATTGCCAATGCGCCGACCGTCGGGGTGAGCATCGAAAAACCGCTTCTGAAAAAATGGCACCGCGCGCTTTATGAAAAAGGCTGGGTGGCGCCTAGCTGGCCGGAAGAACATGGCGGCACGGGCTGGGACGTCACACAAAAACATATCTTCCAGGAAGAATGCGCGCGGGCGAACGCCCCGCGCCTCATGGCTTTCGGCCTGACCATGGTCGGCCCCGTCATCTACACATTCGGCAATGATGCGCAGAAAGCCCGGCACCTGCCCGGCATCCTTTCCGGCGATGTGTGGTGGTGCCAGGGCTATTCGGAACCGGGCGCAGGCTCCGATCTTGCCTCGTTGAAAACGAAAGCCGTGCGCGAGGGCGATCATTACATCGTCAACGGCCAGAAGATCTGGACGTCATACGCCCATGAAGCGGACTGGATTTTCTGCCTGGTGCGCACCGATGAGAACGTCAAACAGCAGGAAGGTATTTCCTTTTTGCTGATCGATATGAAAAGCCCCGGCATCGAGGTGCGCCCGATCGTGACGATCGATGGGCTGCACCATCTCAATGAAGTGTTCTTCTCGGACGTGAAAGTGCCGGTGGAAAACCTCGTCGGCGAAGAAAACAAAGGCTGGACCTATGCGAAGTTCCTGCTGGCGAACGAGCGTACGGGAATTGCCGGCGTGCCCGAATCCAAACGCCGCATTGCCCAGCTGAAGAAAATGGCGGGCGAGGAACGGGACGGCGACGGAAAGACGCTGATCGAGGACGAGGGTTTTTGCCGCCGCCTCGCCGAACTTGAGATCGAGCTTTCAAGCCTTGAATTCACGAACCTGCGCAAGCTGGCGGAAGCCGCCGCAGGAAAGACGCTTGGCGCGGAAACCTCGATTCTGAAAGTCATCGGCTCGGAGCTTGCGCAGAAACTGCAAACGCTTGCCGTGGAGCTTGTCGCCTTTTATGCGCAGCCCTTCCACCGGGATCAATTGCTCGGTCTTGTTTCGCAGGCACCGGTGGGGCCGGATCACGCCGTGACGGTCTTTTCCAATTACGCCTTCGGGCGGGCCACGACGATCTATGGCGGCTCGAACGAAATTCAGCGCGGTGTGCTGGCCAAAGCGGTGCTGGGGCTGTAACGCGGGGCCGTTAGATGGACTTTCCCCCTTCGGGCCAATAAGGCGCGCGCACCTGGCGGCGGACGATCTTGCCCGTCGGCAAGCGCGGCAGATCCTCGGCGAAGTCGATGCTGCGCGGGCGCTTGAAACCGGGCAGGCGGCTGGCGGCGAAGGTAAGCAGTTCCTGCGCCAGTTCAGGGCTCGCATGAATGCCTTCCTTCACCTGCACAACCGCCTTGACCTCCTCGCCCCATTCCTCGTTGGGCACGCCGATGGTCGCGACATCGGCGACGGCGGGGTGTTGCAAAAGCTCCTGATCGATCTCTGCGGGATAAATATTGACGCCGCCGGAAATAATGAGCTCGGCGCTGCGCCCGGTGAGGAAGATGAACCCATCCTCGTCGATATAGCCCATATCACCCATGGTGAAGTAGTGGCCGCGGTACGCGCCTTCGGTTTTCTCCGGCGCTTTGAAATATTCGAAGCGGCCCACATCCGGCGCCTTGAAATAGACGGTGCCGGTTTCACCCACGGGCAGTTCCCTGCCCTCTTCATCCTGAATGGAGACGGTGACGCCCGGCAGCGCGCGCCCGACGCTTCCTTTCTTTTCGAGCCATTCTTCCGGCCCGATGAAAACGCCGCCGCCTTCCGTTGCCGCGTAATATTCAAAAACCACGGGGCCGAGCCAGGCAATCGTTTCTTCCTTCACATGGACAGGGCAAGGCGCTGCCCCATGCAGCATCCAGCGCAAGGACGAAAGATCGTATTTCTCCCGTACGGCGCGCGGCAGCCCTGCCATGCGGTGCATCATAGTGGGCACGACATGGGTGTGGGTGATGCGGTGCTTTTCGATAAGCGCCAATGTTTCTTCCGCATCCCATTTGTCCATGAGGACGGTGCCGACACCGCTTGCAAGAGGAAAGAGAAGATTAAGCGCCAGGGGCGCTGCGTGATAAAGCGGGCCGGTGACAAGCGCCGCATCCTCGCCCGGCTTGAACGCCGCCGTCTCGCGCAGTTTTTCAAGCAGCGGCGAAGGACCGGGCGGTGTGCGCCGGTAAACCCCTTTCGGGTGACCGGTCGTGCCCGAAGTATAGAGCATTTGCGAGCCCAGCTGGGGATCGGAGAGGTTTTCCGGCGCTTGCCCCTCCACCGCTGCCTCGTAAGGCTCGAAACCATCGATCGCGCCGCCGATGGCGAGCTTCACCTTGGCGCCGGGAGCAAGCGCTGCCGCCTCGATTGCATTCGCGCTAAAACGGGTATCGGCAAGAAAGGCTTCGGCCTCGCAATTATCGACGATGTAGCCCACCTCTTTTCCCGTCAGGTGCCAGTTGATCGGCGTGATGCGATAGCCGCCGCGCTGGCAGGCCGCCATGGTCTCCACGAATTCGGGCCGGTTGGAACATAAAAGCGCAACACCCGCACCCGGCGCCACACCGCGCGCTCTCAGCGCCCGCACAAGCTGGTTGGCTCTCGCATTCAGCTCACCGAAACTGCGCGTGCCCGCCGCGCTTGCAACGGCCATCCGCTCCGGCGCAAGCTGCGCGTGAAGCGCAAGCACCATGCCGCTTGCCGCCGCTTCTTCCGGTGTCAGCGCGCTTTCTTGTTCACTGCCGCTCTTTGCCATTCGCTTCCTCCCCAGATCGCGTCCCTGGCCGCGTTTTTCCGGCGCAGATCGCAGCGGCGCATTTTATTTGCCGTATTGTCACCGCAATTGGGCAATATTGGACCGTCAATCAGGGAACCAGGTCAAGACATTCGCGTTGTTCAGCCATGCGTCTTATCTGCCGGCATTGCTTCTTGCGGGGGAAATCATGAAGAAAAAAATTACCGCCTGTCGCAACTGGGTAATGGGATGCGCTTTTGCCCTCGCCGCCTCTCCTGCCCTGGCGCAGCCGCCAGCGGGTCATGAAATGCCGCAGGACAACGGCTTTGTGACGCTGCAAGTCGAGAACGATCTTTTCGCCAATTTTGCCAATACGGACAGGCATTATACGAACGGCCTGCAAGCCTCCTGGCTTTCCGAGCCCCGGCAATTTCCCGGCTGGATGGGCCCTTTGACTGAGCTGCCCATTCCCGGCCGCTCTTCCAATCTTTACACAAGCCACCATCGCGCCGGTGTGGCGCTCGGCCATGTGATTTTTACGCCGGACGATACGGACACACGCGCCCTGGTGGCCGATGACCGGCCCTATGCCGCCTGGCTGCATCTCACTTTCTCGCTGCAGTCGGTTTATAAGTCCGACTCCAATCTTGCCATCCAGGATCAGTGGAAGCTCGATGTCGGTGTCGTGGGCCCCGCCGCGCTCGGCGAGGAAGTGCAGAACAATTGGCATGTGCTGATCGGCGCGGATGAAGCGGAAGGCTGGGACAATCAGCTGCGCAACGAGCTCGGTGTCAATCTGACGCTGGAGCGGGCCTGGCGGAGCGATATTTTCGCAACGCCGGAGGTGCTGGGTTTTGAAACCGATTTCATTCCTTACGGTGTCTTATCGGTCGGCAATGTGCAGACCTATGGCGGGCTTGGCGGCACATTGCGGCTCGGCCCCTCACTGCCGGATGATTTCGGCCCCCCGCGCATCTATCCCGGTATCGGCGGCTCTGAATGGTTCCATGCCGACAGCTCTTTCGACTGGTATGTCTTTGCCGGTCTTGAAGGGCGCGCCGTTGCCCGGGACATTTTCCTCGACGGCAATACGTTCCGCGACAGCCATAGCGTCAACAAGAAGCATTTCGTTGCCGATGCCAAGCTCGGCCTCGTCACGGTGATCGGGCGCACGCGCATCAGCTTCACCCATCTTTACCGCACCCGCGAGTTTCACGGGCAGGACAAACCGGACCAATTCGGCTCGATCACGCTGGGCTGGGCGCTCTAAGCGGCACTTAAGCCTTGCAGGTGAGGGGCTCTCCTTCCAGATTAACCGGATCGCGGGAAAGATTCGGGGAGGGAGCCTATGCCGCTCATCGGCGCAGAAAACATTTTCGGCCTCATCATGGTCTTCGTGGCGCTGGCCGCATTCGGCTTCTGGTCCGAGCATACAAGGCTCGGCAAGTTTCTCTCTGGCGTCATTCTCGTCATTCTGGCCGGGATCGTTCTTTCCAACCTGCGCATCGTTCCTTTTGCCTCGCCGTTCTATGATGTCGTCTGGACCTATGCGGTCTCGCTCGCCATTCCGCTTTTGCTGATGCGCGCTAACTTACGCGAGCTTTTCCCCGTTGCCGGCCCGATGCTGCTGACCTTCGTCATTGCCGCGTTCGGCACGGTCGCAGGCGTTCTTGCCGGCCATGCGCTGGTCGATCTTGGCCCTTCCTCGGCCGATATCGTTTCCACCATCGGGGCAAGCTGGATCGGCGGCTCGATGAACTTCGCCGCGACCAGCCAGGCGCTCGGCATGGAAGACGGCACGTTGCTTTCGGCGATGGCGGCAGCGGACAATGTGGGCGGCACGCTTTTTCTGGTGCTGCTCGTGCTCATTCCGGGCCGCGGCGCCATCCGCCGTTTCATCCCCTCGCCCATCGTCGAGGCGGCGGCAGCAGAGGAAAGCGCGGAAGAAGAGGCCGAACGCAAAGGTGCCCTCCCGCCCGTGCAGGTGAGCAAGCTTGCGCTGCTGCTTGCCATTTCAGCGGTCTGCTGTTTTCTGGGATATGAGACGGCAGCTCTTATCGGCGGCTGGGGCGCGGCGGCGGGAATCGGCTGGCTTGCAGATTTCTCCCGCTACGGCGTGCTCTTCTTGACGCTTTATGCGCTTGCCGTCGCCAATCTCTTTCCCCAGCAGATCGAAAAGCTGCACGGCGATTTCGATCTCGGCATGTTCTTTATGTATGTCTTTTTCGGGGTGATGGGCGCGGGTGCCAATGTGGTGCTGATGATCGAAACCGCGCTGCCCGTCTTTGCCTTTGTGGGCATTATGGCGAGCGTGCATCTGGCGGTCGTGCTTGCCGCCGCCAAGCTTTTCAAGATCGATCTGGCCGAAGCCATGCTCGTTTCCAATGCCGTGGCGCTTGGCCCGGCAACGGCAGCGGCGCAAGCTGCCGGCCAGCGCTGGCATGCCCTGGTAACACCCGCCGTGATGCTGGGCGTTTTGGGCTATGCCATTGCCACCTTCATCGGTGTCGCGCTTTCCGGCTGGCTTCAGTAAGCCACTTTGCGCTGCGGGCGCAGCTTGCGCGCCCAGGATTCCCGCTTGCGGTAGAGCGTCGAAGGGCTGACCCCCAAACGCCGCGCCGCAGAAGGGATAGAGCCGGAACATTGGCGGATGGTCTTTTCCACCACCTCGCGCTCGAGCTCCCAAAGCGGGCGCCCGTCCAGGCAGACTTGCGCTTCGTTCATCTCCTGCGCAATGCGCCGGAGATGCAACGAATGCTCCATAACGGAAAGAAAGCGCGCCCGGCTGCACGGCATGGCCACATATTGAAATGCCTCGGGCGGATGGCCGCCGGTCGAGACCTGATCGGTCTCGCAATTCACCATCAAGACGGTCGCTTCAGGCTCGACACGCCCGAGCCGCATCAGCCAATCGGGCGTGGGCGTGCGCAGATCCACGACGATCAGGTCATAGGCCTGTGCCAGCATCTGGCGGCCTTGCAAACCGTTCCAGCCAACCGTTTGTGAAGAAATATCCTGGCTATCGAGCCAGGCCGTCAATGTACCGAAAACCGAGGAATCATCCCCGACGATCAATACGCCCCCTGTCTTTGCCCCCCTAGTGGAAGTCAGTGTCATGATGACCACTCCATGGGGTAACTCACGTGACCCTTCTGCCGATGCAGAAGAGATGTCTTTGAATACCCGGGTTACTCAATCCCAAATCAAACGCTGAATGCGTCCTCTGGTTCCCGGAGACCCTCGAATTTTCACGTTTCCACAAAATTTAAAGCAGCGCGTGGAACCGCCGTGCCTTAAGCGGGCAGGCCGTGAGAATAACACATGGCCCGCGCCGATCAAAACACCGCGTTTACCAAGGCTAAGGAATAGAGGGTTAATGGGAAGTTAACAAAGCCTGCGAGGGGCCGGACCGGCAGGCCCCTGCGGATTTTTCGTTGCATTTTGCATATGCCCTAAGACCCCAGCACCCGTCGCTAGCACATGTGTGCAGGTAGGCCGCCCCCGCCTGGCGGCTAAAATAAGCGCCGCACATTTGCCGGACGGGGCCCCATGAACACTTTCCTGAAAGATTCTGCGCTTTGCTTTTTGGCGCTGCCGCTTCTCTTCCTCGCGCTGGTCGCCGGGGCGCTCGGCGCCGAGTGGATCGGCCTGCCGGTGGAAGAAGAGCTTTTCGGGGTGATCACCATGGGGCTCACCCTGTTTCTTCTTTACCGGCTTGCGGAGAGCCGGCCTTCCGGGTTTGCCGGTGTGGCAGGCGGCGTGGCGCTCTGGGCCCTCATCGGATTGATGATCGCGTTTTTCCTGCAGGAGCCGCTTTGGGGCCTTGTCCATTGGCTCGATGCCTATTTCGCCCCGCCGCACGGTCCTTGAGGGTGCACTACATGAGGCCGAGCGCGCGCGGCACGGCGAGCTGATCGAAATAGGGCCGCTCACAAATGATCTTATCGCTGCCCGGCGCGAACTCGAAGGAGGCGGCCATACGCACACGGAAGGCCTTGCCCGTCGGCTGGGCGGTCCGTCCCGCCAGTTTGAGCGGGCCGAGATGCGTGCCCATCAGCCAGAACTCAACAAGTACCGTGTCGCCCCCATGGGCAAGCGCGATAATCTCGTTCGACTGGTCGGGAAAGGGGGTGCGGGACGCAGCGAAGTAATGGCGCACTTCTTCCTCGCCATCAAAAACCACACCGGAGCCATACATTTCATAGCGCGGATGCGCGAAGGTGGCGATGACGCCGTCCCAGTCGCCCACGCATTCCAGCGCCATATGATCGCGCACCGTTTTAAGGCGCCGCTCGGCAAGATCGCTCATTGGTTCAGTCCTCATTTCTCATCCAACTGTGCGGATGGGATCCGTGCCATCCCAATCCACAGCTGCTTTGCGGATATGCTCAAAGAAAGCACCCTTGGCGCCGCTAATGTCAGAAATCTCAATTACCGCGCCGGGATGGCCTGCATTCTCAAAATAACAAAAGCGTCCCTGCGGCCCGCCGATCTGCCCTTCATGGCCGACTTTCAGGCCGCGCGCGAGGCAGTCCTCATAAAGCGCCTGATAAGACATGCTCCAGAAAGCGACATGCTGCAGACCTTCCAGGCCCGCATCCAGAAAATCCTTGTACATGGAGGGCGCATCATTGCGCTGCTGAATAAGCTCGATCTGCAGGTCGCCCGCATTGGCCAGCGCGATGCTCATTTCCACCGCCGAATCCTGCCCCTTGTAGCGGAAATAGTCCGTCTTCACCCGGTCCACATAGAACCAGGGACCGACACCCATGACATTGATCCAATGGTCCATCACCGCACGGATGTCGCGCACCACATATCCGTTCTGGCGTATGGGCCCGAAGAACCGGCTCATAACGCTCCTCCCCATGTTATACTTTATTACATTTCATGATGGCATTTCCCAGTCAAGGCGAATGTTGTAAGTCTTTACATTGAAAGCCGATCCCACCCGTCACAGCGAACCGCACCATGCCCCAAAGCAGCACCCCAGCCCGGAAAAAACCTCACCGCTATCACCATGGCGACTTACGGGAGGCACTGGTCGAGGCGGGATTTGCGATGACGGAGCGCGAGGGGGTGGACGCCGTCACCTTCAGCGCGCTTGCCAAAAGGCTCGGTGTTTCGCAAGCCGCCCCCTACCGGCATTTCAAAGACAGGGAAGAGTTGCTGGCAGCGGTTGCCACCAAGGCCTTCCGCGAGATGGGAGAAAAGCTGCGCCAGAAACTGCGCCGGCGCACGAAAAAGAGTCCGCTTGCGCTCATCGCCCATACGTATCTTGAGCTCGGGCTGACGCGTAAGGCGCTCTACAGGCTGATGTATGCCTCACATATTCTCGGGCGCTCACCGGCAACGAGCGAGCTTTACCGGGCGGCGGATGAAGGCTTCGATCTTATTCTCGCCGCCATCGATCCGGCGCTCGATGAAATGGCGCGCCGCCGCTTTGCCCTGAAATTCTGGACCTCGCTCCACGGCATCGTCATGCTGGCGGAGGAAGGTATTCTCCCGCCCAAAATCCACAAGATTTCCGTCAAAGAACTGGCGGACGAGCTGGTGCGCGATACGGAGATCGCCATTGCCGCGGCAAGCAGGCGGTAATCCTCAGCTCACCGCCGCCGCCGTTTCACCGGACGGCGTCCGGGCCGCACGCCAGTCCTTCAGGAGCCGGGCCTGCGCCGCTTCGGATTTCCAGAGAAAATCGCGCGGCAGGCCGAGCCGCTCGCAAGCTTCAGCCGGCGGGCTGTTTTTCGCCGGAATGGTTTCCGCCGCCCAAGCCGCCGCTTTCACTGCCGCACGCTCGAAGAAGGTCAGATCGTATTCCTTGCCGAGCCCGAGCACCTGGCGCACGGAAGGCGGCAGAATGTCGATGGCGGCATGGGCCAGCGCCCGCTGGATCCAGACCGGCAGGCCGCGCGCCGCCCGGCCCGAGCGCATGATGTCCAGAAACTCGCCATTGATGGGATGGGGTTCGAAATCGCCTTCCAGATGGTTCATCATCGCGTAAAAATCATCGAGCTTGGCAAAACGGTCATAAGCGGTGAACCAGCCATAGGTCGCCGTGGCGCTCACCCAATTCAAAAGCTCCGTGTCGAGGGCCTTATAGGCACGCCCGTTCGGCGTCGTCCCTTCCACCTTGGCATGCATATTGGTGATGCCGCGGATAACGCGCTGGGCGGCAGCCTGCGGCCCGTATATACCGACCATGGCCGCCGTCCCCGTACGCTGGCCGCGCCCGATGGGGTCGGTCGGGAAAACCGAATGATCCCAGACGCCCGAGCGAATGCGGTCATCGGCAAATTCCAGAAGCACGGCACAGACCCCCGCAATGACGCTCGTCACCGGGTTTTTGAAAACTTTCCAGCGCACCGAATCCGGCTCGCAATAAGCGGGCGCGCCTGCCGGCACCGTGAAGTCCACCGTCCAGCCAAGATAGGTTTTCAGTTTGTCCATGATGCTCTCTCCTCCACTCCTGGCGCGGATTTTGGCACAGGAAAGGCGGTTCTCCCAAGCACTTCAGACAAACGCGTAAGCGCCGCAGGGGAACGCAGCGTCAAGGAGAGGGAGTGGCCGGGCAGCTCTTACTTCAGAGTGCTAGAATAGTGACCAAACCTGCCGCCAGGCATTGCCAAGCATCATCCTGATGCAGGTTGCGCCATGCACTTCGACCTTGGTGAAAAGCGGCGGCGGCGCCTTGTCTTCTTTGAAGCTAATGCGGATCACCTGTTGGCGCTCAACGGGCGTGAAGGCGCGCTGGAACTCGCTCGGCAGCGCGGCGGCATAGGGCTCGATGCTGCTGACCACGCCCTCATAACTATCGAGGCCGGTCAGAAGATGCACATCGTCACCGGCAGCAACGGAATAAAGCGCGCCGGTCGGCACATAGGCGAGGACATAGCGGCTCTGGCTGTAAATCTGCGCCATCGGCTCCCCGACATTCGCCACCGCACCTTTGTGAACGGCGACCTCGGAAACAATGCCGTCGATCGGTGCGCGGAAGCGCCCGCCGTCATAGAGCGCTTTCAGTTCTTCGATGGCAGCCTTCGCATCTGAGAGCGCCGCCGTCAGGCTATCCATTTCCGCGAGCACGATCTGGCGTTCAGCGAGAAGACCTTCCAGATCCTGGCGCCCGCGAAACTCGCTTTCGGCGGCGGCGGTCCGTTTGTCGAGCGGCAGATAGCCCTGCTTCCAGAGCTTTTCGATTTCCTTGCGCGCGCCGGCGGCAATATCGCTGCGCTCGCTTGCCATGGCAATCAGCGCTTCCACGCTCTGGCCGCGCACGGAAAGCTCGGCGCGCTGTGCTTCCAGATTGCCAAGCTGAGCGGTGAGACGCGCGATACTTTCCGTCACCGCCTGCGAGGAAGCGATCACCACCACACTGCCCGCTTTGACTTCATCACCGCTGCGTACATGCACATCGCGCACGGTGACGGGAAACTCCGTCGCCACCACCGCCTGCTCGCCGATCACGATGCCGCCGCTGCGCAGGAAAAAGAGATCGCCGACGAATGTATCTGCAAGCCAGACGAAGAGCAGAGCAATGCTTGTCAGATACACCCATTTGACGACCGTCTGACGCCGCGCACGCGGTTGATTTTCCAGAGGGGCGGCTTCTTTGCGCCGTTTCAAACGCCTCATCACACTCTCTCCACCTGGTCCATGACGCGGCCCGGCACATAAGGGTCGCGGTAGGAAGAACGGAACACCAGCTCCTGGATGATCGAGAATAACCGGACGGCACGCATTACCGTGACCTGCATCAGCGAATAGAAGGGCAGGTAGACGATGAGCCGGCCCGCCCCGCCAATGCCCGCCAAGGCCGCACCCATGAAAAGCAGTGCGTCCATCAGCGCGTAGCCGATCAGCGTCGCGGCAAAGACGGGCAGCGCCATCGCCCCGAGGCTGAGCCAAAGCCAAACAAGATAAGCCGGGAAAACCAACGTCAACACGATCTGGAAGAAAAGAATGTCGGCAAGCGCCACGACATTCGAAAGCCTAAAGGAGGATGAGGCCGGATTGAGCTCGCCCCGGAACTTGCGCGACCAAATGGTGATGAGCCCCCGGTCCCAGCGCAGGCGCTGGGCAATCAGATCGATGATCGTTTCTGGCACATTGGTGAGCGCGCGGGCATCGGGTGCGAATTTCACCCGCCAGCCCGCCCGGCGCAGCTTCATGGTAAGGTCCGCATCCTCGCCCACTTCCACATCCTGGCCGCCCACCGTCTCCACCGCGCTGCGACGGAAAGCGCCGAAGGCGCCCGAGACGATAGAAAGCGTGCCGAGAATATCCGAAATCCGGCGGCCAAGCCCGATAGAGAGCGCATATTCGATCGCCTGATGCCGGGTCACAAGGCTTGCGCCGGCATTGCGCACCTCCAGCGTGCCGCCCACCGCGCCGGTGCGCCGATCGTCGAAATATGGAAGCAGCCGCTCCAAAGCATCCCGGTCGAGCGTCGTATCAATATCGGAGATAACAATGATGTCGCCGGTACACACGGAAAGAGCGAGATTGACCGCTGCGCTTTTGCCGCCGCGCTGGGACAGTTTCAAAACCTCGTCGACGCGCCCTTCCCGCTGGAGCGCGCGGGCAATATCGGACATGTTGTCCGTCGAACCGTCATCGACGACCACGATCTGCCAATCGACGTCCTTTTTTCGCGCCAATGTTTGCTCGCCCAGTGCCTCGATGCAGCGGCGCAGGCTCGCCGCTTCGTTATGCCCGGCGAGCAGAATGCTGAGGGAAAGGCCGTCACGCGCACAGGGCTCTTCCGGCGGCCGCGCACTCATACTCGCCAGGATGATGACCAGTGCGCCGAGCCCGTAGCGGGGCACTTCGAAAAGCACCGCGAACCAGAAGAGCTCTATCAGGCTGAGCGTATCCAGCGAACTTATGAAGAAAACCGCATCACTCATCGGCAAGCTCGTTTTCCTTCTGGATGAGAAAATCCAGAATGCTCTCGCCTTCATCCGCGCTCGTTTCGATCGCGAAGGAAAGCGGCACCGCTTCGGCCACCTTGGCGCGCAAGCGGGCGAGCGCGATCTCAGCCTGAGCAGCGGTGGTTTCGGGAAAGCCGATCAGGATCGCGGCGGTGCCGTCTGCCCCGACGAAATCGCAGTCATGCATGCTGTCGAGAATCGCATCGACCGCCTGACGGAAGGCGAGACTGACCTCTGTCACCGAGCGGGTTTCGCGCAGCTCTTCCAGATTGGAAATGGCGATGCGGCCGAGCGCAAACGGGCGCTCGAAACGGCGCATGACGCGCATGCCTTCACTCACCAGCAGCAAAAAGTCACGTTGGTGGAAAACGCGGGTACGCCCGTTCACATAAGCGGCAATGTCGAGGAGCGGCAGGTGGTTGGTTTGCAGCGCCTGCAATCCTTCTTCCGTCAACTCATAATGGTACCAGTTCTTCTGACTGAGATCTGAGCCGGCGGTCACAGCGGCGCAGTCGAGGCAGATAAAGACGGGGTCCGGCTCGCTGTTCGCCGCCCCGCATGCCCGGCAGGAAACGACATGGCCGGGCTTGTCGTAATCCACACCATAATGACGCAGCTCGTCATGACATTTCGGGCAGATCAGCCGGTGGCCGCTTGTAAAATGGGATTCAGCTTCCTGCGCGCCGCAGCGGTAGTGGTGGACGATCGCCTCGTCCTGCAAGTCGCTGCTGCCGCAGGAAGGACAGGCTTCGTAGGCATGAAGGCGGGCGCTGTCGCATTTACGGCAGCCATGAGTGCGCATGAAATGACTGCGGCGGAGCAGGCCGTATTCGGTAAGGTTTTCCAGCTCACCGCGCAGGTCCGCTCGCGCGCCCAGGAGAGGATAGCGCACAAGACCGTGTGCGGCCGGATCGAGCACCGCGGAAATGGGCTCCGCGCGCGAATAAGCAAGGCGCAGGATGAGCATTTCCTCCGCCCCCATATCCGGCGAGCGGTAGGGAAAGGCAGCAAGACGCTTCCAGATCGGCGAGAAATGCTTGAGGACAGCGTCAAAGCAGCCTGGATCAAGCGCATCGCCGGTAAAATCCCGGCGCAGGTGGGTGTTGCCCGCCAGGTCCGCCACGGGCAGCGCGGGGTCGGCGGCAGCAGCCACAGCATCCTCGAACTCCGCAGCACCGACAGGCCGGTTCAGAATAATGGCGTCGTATGGCGCATGGAGGGAGGCTTGCAATTGCTCCCGATCAAAGCCGTGCGGTGCCGGCCCGAAAACGAAAAAGCGGGGCGCCGTGCCGGAAAAAGGATGCAGGCTTTCCGGCGCACTGTTTGTGCCTTCCTGACGCTCGATCTTTGCAAATTCGTTCACTTGCACTTACTCCCGGCACATATACGCAGCGCCTCGGCCGAAGCCTCTTGCGGCGCTTCTTTATGCTGGAGCGCAGCCGGTTAAAAAGCCGGGAAAAGAGATGGTTAATTCGCGGTTTGCACTGCGGCATAGCACCGCGCGACCAAAAAAGCCCGGCAACGCATTGCGTCCTGCCGGGCCTTTCTATTCACGCTATTTAAGCCTCCCTAGCGTGAGCCAGCCGGTAGATGGCCGGCAGCACGAGAAGCGTGAGCAGCGTCGAGGAGATGATCCCGCCGATCACCACGGTGGCAAGTGGACGCTGAACCTCGGCCCCCGCGCTTGTGGCAAGCGCCATGGGCACGAAGCCGAGTGAAGCGACCAGGGCCGTCATCAGCACCGGGCGGAGCCGCTTGGCGGCGCCTTCCCAGATCGCTTCATCAAGACTTTTACCTTGCTGGCGCAGGTTCTTGATGAAGCTGATGATGACGAGGCCGTTCAGCACGGCAACACCGGAAAGCGCGATAAAGCCGACCCCTGCCGAGATGGATAGCGGCAGCCCCCGCAAGGCGAGAGCCGCCAGCCCGCCGGTCAGAGCGAAGGGTACGCCTGAGAAGACGAGCAGCGCATCCTTTGCGTTACCAAGGCTGGCAAAAAGAAGCGCAAAGATGAGCACCAGCGCCGCCGGGACGACGATGCTCAGCCGCTGTGCCGCCGAGACGAGCTGCTCGAACTGTCCGCCCCATTCGAACCAGTAGCCGGGGGGCAGATTGACCCCGGCATCGACGGCCGCCTGCGCCTCCTCGACAAAGGAGCCGAGGTCCCTGTCTCTTATATTGGCGGACACGGTGATGCGGCGTTTGCTGTTTTCCCGGCTGATCTGATTGGGGCCGGGCACGAGGCGGATATCCGCCACAGCCTGGAGAGGCACGACGCGCGGCATCGCGCCGTCGAACGGTGAATAGGAGACAGGCTGCGCCGTTTCATCCTGATGCTCCGGCGGCAGGGGAATGGGCAGGTCCCTCAACCTGCCGACATCCTGCCGCAACCCTTCGGGCAGGCGGACGATGACGGGTGTGCGCCAATCTCCCTCATAAAATGTGCCTGCCCGCGCGCCGCCCATGGCAGCACGCACCACCTCCTGAATGTCCGCCACATTGAGGCCGAACCGGGCAGCCATGTCCCGTTTGATCTCGATGGAAAGCACCGGCAGGCCCGAAACCTGTTCCACATTGACGCCCGAGGCGCCTTCGATCTGCCGGATGACCGCTGCGACTTCATTGGCCGAGGTCAGCAACGTGTCCATGTCATCGCCATAGATCTTGATGCCGAGATCAGCGCGCACGCCGGAAATCAGCTCATTGAAGCGCAGTTCGATGGGCTGGGAGATTTCATAATTATTGCCGGGCAGCGTTGCCAGGATCGCAGCAATGCCTTTTCGATTTTCTGCTGCATCTCGACCGATTGGGTGAGGCTCGTGCCCGGTGCACGCAGTGCCTGGACGGCGACATCCCCTTCATCGAGGCGGGGGATGAACTCCGTGCCGAAGCGTGTTGCGCCAAACCCAGCGATCATGACGAGCACGAGAGCTGCGGCCGCCACGGCTTTCTGGTGACGCATTGCCCAGTCAAGCGCCGGGTCATATCCCTTTTGCGCCCAGCGCATGACGGGACTTTCTTTCTCCACCACATCACCGCGGATGAAGATGGCAATGGCCGCCGGCACAAAGGTGAGCGCCAGCACCATGGCTGAGAGAAGTGCGATCACGACAGTGAGTGCCATGGGCGTGAACATCTTGCCTTCAACGCCGGTGAGAGTGAGGACAGGCAGATAGACCACCGTAATAATGAACGAACCGAACATCGCCGGCGTCATCACCTCGCGCGTTGCGTCCGTTACAACGGCGAAGCGGTCCTTCATGCTCAGCGCATGGCCGAACCGTTTCTGCTCGTCCGACAACCGCCGCAGGCAGTTTTCGACAATGATAACGGCGCCGTCCACAATCAATCCGAAGTCTATGGCGCCGAGGCTCATCAGGTTCGCGCTGATCTTGTATTCCACCATGCCGCTAACCGTGATGAGCATAGAAAGCGGAATGACAGCTGCAGTAATGAGCGCGGCGCGGAAATTGCGCAGCAGTACGAACAGCACAACAATGACGAGGATCGCGCCTTCCACCAAATTGGTGCGGACCGTGGCAATGGTCTTTTGAACCAGTGATGTGCGGTCATAGAGCGTATGGTTCCGAGCTTGCTTCCGACATCAGCTGCCACGTCACGGCTGTTTTCGCCGATCAGCATGACCGCGGTGCCAAGCACGGTTTCTTTACCATTATGCGTTGCAGCGCCCGTGCGCAGCTCCTTGCCGAACGTAACGTCTGCCACATCATGCACATAGATGGGACGGCCCTTATGCGTGCCAAGCAGGATTTCGGCAAACTCTTCCGCCTTTTCTGCCTGCCCCGGGACACGGATGAGATATTGTTCGCCGCTGCGCTCGATATAGCCTGCGCCGACATTGACATTATTCTGTTCGAGCGCATGCACCACGTCATGGAAACTGAGATTGTAAGAGGTGAGCTTGTAAGGATCCGGGACGACATGAAGCTGACGTTCATACCCGCCAATCGCATTGACTTCGACAACGCCGTCCACAGTGCGCAATTGCGGGCGCATCACCCAGTCATGCAGCGCCCGAAGATCGGACAGGGTATAAGGCACGCCCTCTTCCGTGAGGGCATCAGGCTCAGCCTCTACCGTGTACATGTAGATTTCGCCCAGGCCGGTGGAGATCGGCCCCATGGAAGTTTCCACATCGGCAGGAAGTTCGCCCGATACGGCCTGAATACGCTCGCCTATCAATTGGCGCGCGCGGTAAATGTCCGTTCCATCTTCGAAGACGACGGTAATCTGTGAAAGGCCATAGCGGGAAAGAGACCTTGTGTAATCCAGTCCGGGAAGCCCGCCCATGGCGGTTTCAAGCGGGAAGGTGACGCGCTGCTCCACTTCTACCGGCGAGTAACCGGGTGCCGCGGAATTTATCTGCACCTGGACATTCGTAATGTCCGGCACGGCATCGATGGGCAGGCGAGTGAAGTTGTAAATACCGAAGGCGGCGACAAATGCTGCGGTCAACAGGACCAGCCAGCGATGCGTGACGCAGAAGGAGACAATACGGGAAATCATGTGTGCCTCCCTTAGTGCGCATGGGAGGCGGCATTTTTTCCCGCCTCGGCTTTAAGGATGAATGCGTTTTCCGCCACATAAGCCTCGCCGGATGCCAGGCCGCCGAGAATTTCGGCATGAGTGTCATCCGTGCGGCCGATTGTGATCCGGCGCTCCTCGAACTCTCCCTCCCCGGCAGGCACATATATGATGGGGTAAGCCCCCTCGTATTGGACGGCACTGCGGGCAATCACGACGGAAGCCTCGACAGGCTGCAAGCTCACCTTGGCGGTGACATAGAGGCCCGGTTTCAGACGGCCTTCGGCATTGGGCACCACAGCCCGCGCGAGCAGACTTTGCGTGTCTTGCGCGGCAATAGGTGAGACGTAGCTGATCTCCGAGGTAACAGGCTTGTCATTCGAGCCGCCTTCAAAAACGACGGTCTGGCCTTCACCAATGAGACCGGCATCATGCGTGTGAACCTGAAGATCGAGCCAGACGGAGCTAAGATCGGCAATCACCATCAAGGTGTCGCTCGTTCCCGCATATTGGCCCGGCGCAACATTCCATTGCACGATCTGCCCGCTGCTTGGCGCGCGCAAAGTATAAGCGCGCAGGCTTTCGTTACTTTCCATCACGGCAAGGGCATCGCCTTCTTCGACCTTTTCGCCGAGCCGTTTTTTCACATCCAGTACGACACCCGAAAAGCGCGGCACGATGTGAACCAGTTTCTCCTGATTGGGCCGGATGAGGCCGAACACATTCAGTGAGGGGGTGATTGTTCCGGCTTGAGCCGTTTTGATGCCGATATCCGCTGTTTCGAGCTGGTCTTCGGAGAGATGAATTTTCCCTTCTTCATGTTCATCATGCCCGTTCTCCTCACCTTCACGATGAGCGCTCTCCTCATTTGGCCCGCTCGCGTTTGCAGGGACGGCGAGAAGGAGCAGCCCCCCCAGGAAAAGAGATATCTGCTTTGCAACGATACTTTTCATGTCCATTACTCCCCGGCTTGGCGGCGGGTTGCCGCGCCGGTGTTTAGAAGATCAAGGCCCGTTAGCCCGGCAATTTCAGCGGCGGCATTGCGGCAAGCAAGCACGGCTTCCACTGCCTGCATCTCGCTTTCAATTTCCGTTTGTGTTACCCCCAGAAGATCGAGCACGCCGAAACGTCCCCTTACATAGCCATCACGAATGGTCCGGGAGGTTCGTTCGGCGGCGGGCACCACCGAGCGGTGCAGCCGTTCCGCCTCACCGCATCGGCTGGTATAGGCCTGATAGGCGGTTTGCAGTTCTTGACCGAGTTCGGTCTGAGAAATCCGCGCGCTCAGATCCGCCCGGCTGATCCGGCTGGCGGCGGCATCGATGTTTCCCCGGTTCTGATCGAACACGGTGAGCGGAATGGAGAGCGACACCAGAAAGGCGCTTTCATCCGTAGCATTGAAATACCGCGTGCCGGCGCTGACGGTCGGGTCCGGCACAGCCTTGGCGCGCTCCAGATCGAAGGCCGCTCGGCGGTGTTCGACCTTCGCGCGCTCTGCCCTGAGAAACGGGTTGTCCTCGAGCCGTGCCGCCAGCTCGGCAAAAGACGGCAAAGGCTCCCGCGGCACGGCAAATGCGCCGGTCACTTCCACCGGCCGGTAGGCGGGCTCGGACCAAAGGGTGAGCATGGCCTGCTGTGCCGTGCGCAGCTGTGCTGCGCTTCTTTCGGCCCGGATCTCGGCAAGATCAAGGGCAAGCTGTCCGCGGTTCAGATCCGCTTCCGACGAGGCACCTCGCACCAGTTTTTCCCGCAAGGCAGGCAGAAGACGGCGAATGGCATCAACTGCCTCTCGCGTTGCGCGCACTTGTTCCTGCGCTGCCAGCAGCCGGTTGAAGGCGACGGACACATCTTTCTGCAGGAGCCGCTCAGTAGCGGCCCGCTCGGCATTCGATACGGCCTCAGCCTCTTTCGCCGCTTTTATCCTGGCAGCGCGCTTGCCGCCAATTTCGATGCGCTGGGAAAGAGCGAGAGTAAAGTCCGCCTCACCCGTTCCTTCATAAGGGCCGGAACCCAGAATATTCTCTGCTTCCGCGTCAATTTCGGGGTTGGGTAGAACGGCTGCCTGGCGGGTAAGCGCCTTGCGCTCCTGCACCCCTTTGTCGGCGGCCCGGATCGTGAGATTTCGTTCGAACGCGATGCGCACGGCATCTGCCAGGGTGACGGTTTCGGCAGCAGCTGCGGGCAGCGTCTGCGTGCAAAGCAGACATGCCACGAGCAGCCCGCGCCGCAGCAAGCGGGTCCTAGCTTTCATGGATCACCTTTAAGTATAGGAAAAAGAAATACGCCCCTTTTAAGCGAGGCGCTTCGGTTAGGTGATCCGGTGCCGGGGAGGCGGGCCGTCAGGATTATGCGCGAGACCCCTGGCATTCGCACTGCGGGCAAATGCGGCATTTTCCATTGACGCCAATGTCAGAAGCGCTTGCGGAGCAGGCAATGCCATATGCTGAAAGATATGACAGACGTTGCATGTGCCGGGCGCATTTGCCCCGGCCTCCTGGTCCCACGCCTGCTCGCCTGCCTCGGCGGATTGCGGAGCCAAATCCACGTCCAAATCATGCGTCAGCACAGGCGCCAGCAAACCAAGCACCAAGGCGAACATCATGATTTTGGAGAGAAGTTGTCCCATGGCTGTGATTATCGCCATGCTCCGCCCGATTGCAACTCCGGGCATTCGCCGAGAAAGGAAGGCGGATGGAGCTGGGCTTGGAGACACATCCAGCCCGAAACCAGCCAGCCCCGGCTATAGGAGAAAAATGGTACAGCCGCCCCGGCTCGAACGGGGGACCTCCTGATCCACAATCAGGCGCTAATACTTGAACACAAGTGCATATAGAGCATTTTTTGTTTGTTTCCCCGGAAATTTAACTGAGAAACATCTTATATAGATCCTGTGAATGCACCACATACACCTCAGTCTGGTGCCAATGTGGTGCTAAAATGGATTGAACAAGATGGGAAGCAGAAAACTAACTCAATCGGCTGTATCCGCCCTTAGTTGTGAGCAAAAAACCTATATTGAATGGGATAATGAAATAAAGGGCTTCGGTGTTTGCATCTGTCCTGGTGGCACCAAAACATTCATCTACCGGTATAGGGAGATACGAGCTCATAAAACACGAGATCGAAAAAAGAAAATAGGACGATATGGAAATCTTACTGTCGCTGGCGCACGAAAAATTGCAGCGCAATGGGCAGCGTCCTTAGCGGCAGGAAACGGTCTCGACCAAGAGAGCGAACATGACGCCTCTGAAACTCCGACAATGGAGAACTTCTGCGACCAGTACCTCCAAGAGTATGCCATTCCCCAGAAGAAAGCGAAGACCGTCAAAGATGAACAAGAACGCATACGCCGGACAATTCTTCCAGCGTTTGGGAAGAAGCGCTTACACACGATCAAAAAAGTTGAGATCCAAAGTCTGCACTCTTCGATGCACAAGACCCCGTATGAAGCAAATCGGGTCTTGGCCCTCATGCGCATTATCTTCAAATACGCTGAAGCTAGATTACACATAGATACAACTACAAACCCATGCAAAGGTATCAAACCCTATCGGGAAAGAAGAAGGGAACGCTTTCTGTCGCAGACGGAACTGGCACGGGTATTTCAGGTTTGCTCACGCCGTATCGCAGAAAACAGCGGAAGCATTTATGCGATGCTCGCCTTCCAAGTTCTTATGCTGACTGGTGCGCGTCGAGACGAAGTCAGAACCCTGAAGTGGGAACAAATAGATCTTGAACATCGAAAGATTAGCCTGACCGATACAAAAACTGGCAATCGGATTATCCCAATATCTGATGTTTTGGACCAAGTGCTTCGCACAATTCCCAAGCAACTGAACAACCCGTACGTTTTTTGCGGACTGAAAAAAGGAACATGCCTCGTTAACCTCAGAAAGCCATGGCAAGTTGTTCTTTCAGAAGCTGGACTAACGAATGTACGGATTCACGATCTAAGGCACTCTTACGCCAGTCTCTGCATTTCGTCAGGTAAAGATCTGGAGACGACAAGGCGACTTCTGGGACATAGAGATTCACGCACCACAATGCAGTATGTCCATGTTGGCGATCAGCGACTTCATGAAACTTCCAATGCGATTGGAAGGCTATTTAACATACCGGCGACTGTGACATGACGCCGTCTGGCATAAATTCTCGCAGTCATCATGAATTTTTTGGTGGTGGCGCAGTGTTGCGACGTACAGATCTTTCCGCCCATTCGTCCAACCAGTCATATCGATACCTCACCAACTTTCCGAGTTTGGTGTACTGGGGACCACCCCCGTGGGTGCGCAGTTTACTCAAATACCTGGGCGTCAAGCTAAGATAAGTGGCTGCATTCGCTGTCGTTATGTATTTAACTTCATCTTTCTTTTCGTACATCTGAAATATCCCTTTGTATGGGATATAGTATTTTCACCACGAAGATATAAATCCGTACCAGTCCTTTTCGTAGAAAAAGAAGACAAAGAGAATTATTACGTAAATCGTTCCGATTGGGATAGTCGGCAGAGTGATCGGAAACTAGAAACAGCTCTGGCAGGCTGAGGCCTTTCGCTATCCTATGGCGATCGTGCCGATCCTCGCGCATCAGGAAATGTTGAGCTTACTATTTGGCGGCAGCAGGCATGCAGAACCCACGCGATTGCCTAAAACACTCTCTGAGCCCCCTGCTCTCTGGCAATCAAGCGCACAGTCAGGCAAGAAAACTGAGCGGGAACGAAAAGCTCCACTGGTTACAGGGGAAATCTCTTAGTTGACAAGGGCAACACTCTGCAGCTTCAGCGGAATGCCGGACACATGGTTGCCGGCCTGCTCATGAAGATGCTGAGCCAAAAAAGCCCCCTCCCCTCTTGCGAGAGGAGGGTGTGAAGTTAGCGGGACTCAGGGGGGATAAGTTTCTCTTTGGGCGTAATCAGCCGCTGCTTGAACGCCATGTCGGCCAGGTAGTAGAGCAAGCCAACACGCAGCCTTTCCGCCATGTCGGGGGCACAGTCGTAATAGACGGTGCGCTTTTCCCGTTTTTCGCCTTCGGGGACGATCATCTGGACCTGCATTTCCGCGCCGTCAAAGACGAGCGAAAACACCGGCTCCGGGTCTTCTGGGGGTGAGGGTCCTTGCTTCGTGCTTCCCATGGCCTCCTCCTTCTGCCGTTAAGCTGCCAGGCACCGGGACGCTGCACCTGGCTCCGATACGCGGTAAAGAACAGGGGACGTGATGCCGAACTTCTTGCGGGGCAGATCGAGCGCCCTGCCATCCACCTTCGTGGAGATGCAGACATAGGTTGCCTTGCCATCGGAGAACGGGCGGCTAGTCAGCTCGATGTCCCAGCCCACCTCCAGAAGGACCGGCAAGAGCGTAATGTCGATTGTCTCGATCAGCCGTTCTGCGCCCTTCCAAAGCAGATATTCGAACTTCGCGCAGAGGCCAATGCCCCAGAGATTGGTCTTCCGTGCCTCCTTGGCGACAAAGCCGCGCGTGGCCTCGATCGCCCCTTCCGGCGCAAGCGGCTTGTAGAGATGCCCGGCGAAGAGATCGTCCGTCATGTTCGGGCCGGTAAGGGGCAGATAGCGCATGCCGCCATGCACCCGGTCTCCCTCCGCCAGTGCCAGCACATATTCGGTTTGGGGCAGATCGTATTGATCGATTTCAAGCCCGGCCGTCTCTTTCAGGTCCCAGCCGCGCTCATCGATGAAGACGGATTTGCGCACCCGGTGCATGTCTTCCAGCTGCGCGCCGTAAAGGTGCCGGTTATCGGGATCGATGACATAGAACATGATGGAACCTCCTTGCCTGTCTGGTCAGGCCAAGATTATTTAGAGCCCGATAAGACCGCGCCGGATGCCCTCAACCACAGCTTGCACCCGTGTGGTGACGCCGAACTTGCTCATGATCTTGTCGGCATGGGTCTTCACGGTGTTCTCGCTGATATTGAGTATCTCGCCCACTTCCCAATTGCTCTTTCCGGCCGCAATCCAGTTGAGGCATTCGCGCTCGCGCCCCGTCAGATCATTGCCCCAATAGCTTGCCTCATCCGAGGCGTCCCGCATCTCCCGCAGGCGGTGATGGAAGTAGATGCCGATAAGCTGGAGATCGAGGCGCCCTTGCGGTGTCAGCTCGGCATCGGCCCCGCCGAAGGAGACATAACCGGTATAGCTGTTAAGGCCCTGGAGAGGCACGACATAGCCCTTCTTCAGCCCGAGGTCCTGGGCCTGCGCGAAGATCGCGGCGGCTTCGGGTTCCGGCATTTCGAGATCGGACCATTCAAATGGCAGCTCGGTCTCGGTAACGCGTCTCAGCACCGGGTCGTGTTCATAAAGAGCGTTCTGCAGGTAATAGCTTGTCCATTCAGGCGGGAAGCCTGGATAAAGGACCTGCTCCGGCTTGGGGTAGCGCAGCGCCCCGCCGCTTGCCGAGATGTATTCGAAGCCGAGCTTGCGGGCCTCCAGGAGCGCGCATTCGGCAAGTTCCTCCGGGCTTTCAATTGCCCGGCAGTTGATGACAAAATCCTTCGTATTGAGTTCGGAAATATGCATGACCACCCCCATTCCCACTCATGGTGAAATCATGATATTCCGGGCCAAGCCATAACGGAAGCAATCAAAGAAGAGCTGCAAAATCAGTCCGCTCCCGTTGATACAGGCCGGGACCAGCTGTTCGAAATCCAGGATTGTCTGCGACACATCTCCAGGTCCTTCCGTCCGCCGGGATGCATGAGGCTTTCATAGCGCGCTGCTCGATTTACCGGCGATATCCAACCAGCTCTGAAATATGTTCATGGCCGGCCCGTCATAGTTTTGATCGGAGAGTTCGTGCAAAAGGAGGCGGGCATCGGCAAGGACCATAGCGTTTAGAAACGCGAATGCCTGGTCACGGCGCCCTTTTTTTGGGTCAAAGGGGATTTGAGGTTCAGGTGCGAAGAACTCCTCGATGACGCCTGCGGCCAGCATCTGTTTGCTCGAAAAATGCTTGTAGATCGTGGCGGTTGAAGCCGGAGCGTTCTTGGCAATATCCATCATAGACGTGGCCTGAAATCCATACGTCTTAAGCTGTTCATAAGCGGCTGCGAGAATAGCTCTATGGCTTTCTTTTTGTAGTTGGGCACGCCAGGCGTTGAGCCCGGAAAGCTCTTCCTCGTCGTCTTGCTGCATCAACAGGGCTCCCAACGTCTGTTCGACGTTTTTGTCATTGACCACCGATAAGAGCATCGGCCTGTCAGGTCTTACTCGAAACAGAAGACCGCAAAAAAGGCCTCGCCTTTCCCACGGTCTGGCAAGATATGTAGCGCTGTTGGCAGGGCCGTCAAAGAGGGTGGATTTAGCCTATGCGAAGGTGCGGCCTCTTTGTTTGAAGCCTGCCCCTCGTCTATTTCGCACCAGGCTGCGCCAGATGGCTCATTTTTTGTGAAGCGTATCTTGAAAGGAACGGCTCTGTTTGAAAGTGACCGGTTGCGTCTTACCCCTTAAATGTGCCGGCAAACATAGGAAATTCCTCCAAAACCACAGCCCGAGCCGATGTCTGGGACACAATTTAGAGCGCTCGACGCTTGCCTCTTTCTCCATTATGGAACTATGATTTTAGCCAATGGGCGCACCAGGGGGGCTGGACATGCGATCCTTCATTATCAGCGCAGGACTGGTATTGGCCGTCGCAAGCGGCCTTTTGATCTATCCAACTCTCGCCCAAGAACTGTCCGATGAAGCAGTGCGCCAGCGCATCATTCAATCGGATATTACTGCTTATCCGGGCAACTGTCCCTGCCCTTACAATCGGGCATCTAATGGCAGTCGCTGCGGCAAGCGCAGTGCCTGGAGCAAGGCAGGTGGCTATGCACCGCGCTGTTATCCGCAAGACGTAAGTGACGGCGCCGTGAAACGCTACCGGGACCGTATGCGATGAGGGGAATTCGGAGCATTGGTCACCACCAACTCTTACGGGCTTGTCTGTTCGCCTGCGCATTCATCCTATCTGTGTTTTTCGTTGATGCCCGAGCGGATGACTTGTTGGCTGGCATTACGATCGCTGAGGAGCTTGACGGTAGCGATTATGATCGATCACGCCATTTTGGCGGGTGGTTGAGGGACGACGATGGAATCGACGTCCGCCAGCATGTCCTTGCTGCTGAAAGCTATGTGCCCGTGACCTGGGATGAAGCCGGAAGGAAAGTCATCGCCGGGCTCTGGTTCGATCCCTTCACCGGCCGGACCTTCCGCTCCCCATTCTCTGCATCCGGTTATGCGGTCGTTCAGATTGATCACGTCGTACCACTAAAAGAGGCTTGGGAAAGCGGCGCGAAAAACTGGTCACAGGATGAGCGCATTGCCTACGCCAATGATTTGACCAATCCAGGCCATCTGATTGCCGTTCATGGCCCCACGAACGGATCAAAAGGTCATAGAGATCCAGCAGAATGGGTGGTTCCAAATGCGGATTTTCAATGCGCGTACGCCCTAACCTGGGTAGCCATCAAGCGCCACTGGAATCTAACGATGGATGATGATGAGGCTCAAGCGATCAGAACAATTGGTCGCATCTGCAATTAATGGTTGGTGAGTACGATGACAAACGAGATCAAGCGGCAGCTCTTCAAAATTGAAAAAGAGTTTGAGTCATTCACACCTCTGGCTCTGACCCGGCTCTCCTACCTATTTCCCGAAGCATCCCTTGAATCGAGAAATGGCTATGTAGTTGGTATCTGTTCCGAAAGTGCGGATGCGGCTTTGAAAAAGGAGATTGCATACGCTTTCTACCGTGAGCGCATTGCAACTCAGAACATACGTCTTCGTGAAATTCTATTCACTCGAGCCTTTTCTGACTCATGATAACTTTTCCATTACGCTTCCGAGAATTAGATTCTAATCGGCTGCTTTTCTCCAATGAAGCCGGAAGAAGCTTCATTGGGTCACGGTCTTTTCTAGACAGATACGTTCACGACTCTCTCTGTGAAAGTGACAAGGCATTTTTATCAGAGAATGGGCTCGCTATCGACGATGCTGACAAACTGGGTGCGCTTGGATACCTCACTACGCTTGCGGCCCGCTTACCGGTTCAGAAACAGATCGATTACCTTATTTTGGTACCCACTCTTCGCTGCAATTTGTCTTGCTCATATTGCCAAGTATCCCGAGCAAGCGAAAACGCTAAAGGGTTCGATTGGTCAGACGACACAACGCACAAAGCGATCAGCTTCTTAAAAAACCTGCCGATAAGCTCCCATATAAAAATCGAGTTTCAAGGCGGTGAGCCTCTCCTCCGCACTGATATACTGGATAAAGTTATGCGCGAGGTAAGCAAGGAGAGGCCTGACAGTTCCTTTGTTATTTGCTCAAATCTCAGCAATTTAGGGCCGGAGCAGATAAAACTGTTTCAAGAATACAATGTTGTGTTGAGCACATCGCTAGACGGGCCCGCCGAAACTCATAAACACAATCGCACAAAAAATGAGGGTGCAACGCGCCGTTTTCTAGACAACCTCGATCGATTTCGTGACCTGTTTGACGGCGAGAGAATATCGGCGCTTCCTACGATTGACCTAACAGACCCACCATCCACTGAGTCACTGCTGGATTCCTATGATGCGCTAGGAATAACAAGCATTTACTTGAGACCGGTCAACCACCAAGGTTTCGCACGTAAGCGGGGATTAGGGCTAGACGACGCGCTCAGCTCATGGCTCGACTACTACAGAAAAGCAGTTGACGAAATAATCCATAGAAACAGTCAGCGATCCAAAAACCTTCTCGAAGAGTATTCGCTCACACTTGCGATAAAGCGCATTCTTCGGCCCGGGATCGACAACAATGTCGATCTGCGAAATCCGGCACCACTTGGATTGGACTATTTAGTTATTGATTACGACGGCAAAATCTATCCGACAGATGAAGCTAGAATGCTTGGTCGAATTGGCCGCATCGATCTTTCTCTGGGACGCATAGGCGGCGAACTCAATTATGAACGTATCCGCGACCTCAACTCCCAGAGCTTTAATAACATCGACCCGGATTGCCAACACTGCGTCTATCAACCCTATTGTGGATCTGACGTTGTAGATGACCTGTCGCGCTATGGACGCATCGACATTCCCCGACACGATACATATTTTTGTCGGCGCCAAACCGACTTATTTGACCTGGCGACGAGCCTGCTGTGCTCGAAAGACTTGCACGTATTACATTCACTATGCGCGTGGCTAAACCTGCCCGAATTACCCGATCAAATCATTCCGGTGCACAATGATACCGCTTAGAATTCGTATTGACATTGAAGGACCTCATCGAGGGAAAAGGGTCATAAAACTTGTTAGCGATCTGGCTAAAGAAGTTCTCACCTCTCCTTCGCTGACATCTGGCAACTGCGCGGAGCTTGTGGCCACATTTCCCTCTGAACGGGTTTTCAAGTGGGGAGATCATTACATAAGAATAAAAGGGAACGCAGAGGATGAGATCGTCGGTGACGTATGTCTGTTTAATTTCGAGAAAGGGTATGCCGATCGCTTGATACGAGGAAACTCCAAGCACAATACGCTTGTGGTGACGGAGCAGTGCGATCAATTGTGCATTATGTGTTCCCAGCCTCCAAAGAAAACGCATCACGATCAATTTCACGAACTTTATCATGCATGCCTGTTGGCAGATTCAGGAAAAATTATCGGTATTTCCGGAGGCGAGCCGACACTTTACAAGGAGGAGCTATTTTCACTCATTAAGGATGTGAATAAACAAAGACCTGACCTTCAGTTTCATATCCTTACGAATGCTCAGCATTTTTCCGTTGATGACTTGGAGTACCTGAAAAGTTTTAGAGGAAACGTCCTTTGGGCGGTTCCGCTCTACGCAGCGCATCCTGTCATTCACGATACTATAGTCGCTAAAGCAGGTGCTTATGAGCGCCTCCTCGCCTCTTTGTCATTGCTCGTACAGGCCGGTGCGCAAGTCGAATTGCGAACCGTCGTAATGCAGCAGAACATTTCAGAGCTTCCCGACATAGCCAAAGTAATCAAAACGCATCTACCGTTCATACAGCATTGGGCAATCATGCAGCTTGAGAATATTGGCTTCGCGCGAAACAGGTGGAGCAAAACCTTCTTCGATCACTCTATTGATTTTTCAGGGATTGCCGCTGCAGCCGCATACACACTAGCAAGCGGCATCGAGACGCGGTTTTTTAATTTTCCCCTATGCACTATTCCACCTGCCTGGCGGCCCTATGCAGAGCAAACCATTTCGGATTGGAAACAAAGATTCGATACCCCTTGCCTAAACTGCTCCGTTCAGGAACAATGTGGCGGGTTTTTCGAATGGCATCCAAGTGCGCGCTCATATGAAGCGTGGGGGGAAATCTAATGGGCAAAAGGAAATTCGCAATTCCCTCTCTGGCGGCAGCCGGCTTTCTTTCAGGGAATGGCGCTGCGGGACAACCCTTGCCGGTGTTGGACTCTAGAATACAAAACATCGATCTAGAGACGCTTCCTCTTTTAGGAAAACAGGCCGCCCTAACCCATACCTATAATCTGGCAGCGCATCGGTCACACAGTTCTCACAGGTCCCACGGTAGCCATAGAAGCCATCGATCGAGCTCGTCGCCAAGTTATTCGCCGCCCCCATCCAGGAATTCCAATAGCACACCTCCGTCATCGACTCTTCCCGGAACATCGTCGGCTGGCGCCAGAAATTTGCCAGGAAATTCTTCGAAGTTCCAAAAGATCGCTATGCAGGTGCAAACGGCGCTTTACGTCCAAGACTACTATACCGGGGCAATCGACGGAATTGTTGGTCCCGAAACGCGAACAGCAATCAGTTCATATCAAAGAGCCAATAGCATGACGATCACGGGGACTATAACGGCGGAGTTGCTCGATGCGCTGGGCATACAGGCGGAATAACTGGATAATTGGCTTTATTATCTTCGGCAGCGGAATGGTCACTTCATTCGTCGCTGTCCCTTTGTGGAAAGAAGCAATAATGCAGTTATCGCATCAGCAATACGCCACACATGTGCGAAACTGCGACCAAGCAATGCGAGAACACTTCCTCGCCAAAATGAAAGTTGTGCACAACCCCGGTGAGGAATCGGTAAGCAGCCTCGAAGCAACAGAAGTCGGATTATTTGCATGTCAAGACTACGACATCTTTCAAAAGAAGTTATTGCAATGGGGGCTCAGCGAATCCGAGCTTAGTCAAATGCGCCTGATAGCTATTGAAGCTGGAGCGGTTTCCATGCGGGAAATTGTGTCGCAACATGAATTCCGTTACTAGACATCTGCTGATTTTCGGCTTCTTCTTGGTTCATGCTTCACCATCCATAGCCGGCAATCTGCGAGAGGAGATTCTACGGGAACAAGCGCTTAAGAATGGTATCACACCCACTAGCTCGATGAATGTCGAAGTTGATCCAGCGCTTGCCGGGGCGGGGGCACTTCTCTTTGAGAGCAAGAAACTGAGCCTCACCGAGAACATTTCCTGCCAAACCTGCCACCTGGACGATAGAGCGAGCACCGATGGGCTCCCCAACGCTGCAGGAGTTGGTGCGGAGGGGCATGGCACGGAACGTCTCTTGCAGAATGGAGCGATTATACCCCGCAATGCCTTGGCCATGTGGGGGCGTGGCTCTCCCGAGTTTTTGACTTTCTTCTGGGATGGCAAAGTCGTTGGAAGTGGCAAGTCAGTCGAAAGCCAGTTTGGTGCTGATGTTCCTTCAGAAGACCCTTTGAATGTGGCTGTGAGGCTTCCAATCGTGGAAGTCGATGAAATGCTTGATAGACAGGAGAGCATTTCCTTGGGAGCATACGAGGAGTCTGTTGCAGCTGCCGAGAAAATCTATGAACTCATAGAGGAACGTATCCGCTCGGACGATATCCTGTCTGGACCATTAAGTGACGCTTTCGATATCAAGGCGGAAAATATTGAGATCGACCACATAGCGGATGCGTTGTCTGCGCACATCCGCAATAAATTTCGAATCAAGGATACCAAATTCCACAAGTTCGTTTTTGAAGGCGGGAATCTCAGTAGCCGTGAGATTGCAGGAGGGCTTCTTTTTTACGGCAAAGGTCAATGTGCTCAATGCCATTCAGGTTCGCATTTTTCCGACTTCCAATTTCATGCAATGCCATTCCCACAATTAGGATTTGGGAAGAATGGATTTGGAGTGGACTATGGGCGATACAACGTGACTTTGGATCCCGTGGATTTGTATAAATTTCGGACGCCGCCACTTATAAACGTCACACGTACAGCGCCGTATTCTCATTCAGGGTCGGTTCACTCGTTAGATGTCGCCATTAGATTTCATTTTGACCCCCTGAGAGATACTGAATTCCGTGACATGAATGGCCATGAGCGAACTGAATACTACGCTCGGTTGAAAGCATGGGCGCAAGAAGGATCCGGGGTCCCGCACCTTACGGATCAAGAGGTAAGATCACTGACCTCATTTCTTGAAACGCTATCCTTTTATTGACAGACCTCCTGGCCGGGCATCGGGGTGGCTATCAGCTTCGCGATTGGAAGGTCGGATGCAGCAAAGCGGTTGCTTTCGGGTCGACATTTCACACAATTCGTTCATCTACTAGTCAACTCTCGCCCTCTGCGTCGGAATCGGGTGTAAAGATCGGCCAAGGCCGTCCCGACTCAAGATCGGGATGTCGCGGCTCTGATTCTGGCGCGCCATATTCGTCTCGCAGCCTGTCTATGAGGTTGAGACAGCGGGCGGCAGGATCATCCTTGCCGCCGTTGTGCGTCATTGACAGAAGTTTCCGGCGCAGCTTTACCGCCGGAACCGGGACGATATTGTAAGCACCTTTCCAATTCTCTGCCGGGACGTGCTCCGTGACAACGCTTTCGATCACCGACCACGTCATGAACAAGTGCCCGGTTTCCATCTCGAACCGAATTAGCATCAGTACTCCGTCCGCGCCAGGGTCTTCGGCGACTGCTCTAGCTAGCAAAGCAAGCTGCTTCGTTGTCGGCCCATCCTTCAGGAGGTCGTTGACATAGGTGCGGACCTCGGGAAACTCCGAAATCAATCCACCCAATTCTCGTTGCCAATGCCATCCGTCGTATGATTCGCCGTCGAGCACGCCGCTGATCGTCAAGTCAATAAGGCGGCGCGCGGCGGAGACAGTGCCGAACCTCAAAGCGGTCGTGCGCCACTGATGGTTCTGGTAGAGACGTGGATCTTCTTCTGCGAGTGTGAAGGCCACTCCTTCTGCGTCGTCCGAGCACGAACTGTTGAGTCCGCCGACCATCTCTTCGAGCATTCGTGGGTCGCGCTGCGCGTCCGGCATGCCGCGCACGATGGCGGGCAGATCGGTGACAGGCGTGGTGAACGGCAAGAGGCGCAACCAAGCACGTAGCTGATACGCGTCGCTCTGTGTCAGAATCCAGGCCTCCTTCTTAGCCGCTTCAAAGGTCTCAGCTATGCCGTCGGCCACGAGCTTGATGTCGATGTCCTCACCAGAGAGGATCAGCGACAACAGCAAGGCTGCGCGCGCCTGCCTCGGCGCGAGAGAAATAAGCTTCTGGATCGTCACGTCACGCTGGCCGTGGGGGAGTCGAGAACCGACAATGCCGAGCGCAACCCCCAGCTTCATCTGCGCATCCGTCGAACCATCGACAATCAACGTGTCGATTGCGTCGAAGATGGCCTCCGCCTCGGCTGATGTCGCGGCGGGATCGACGGCGCGAGCCTCGCGGCGCTCTTCCATGCGCGAGAAATCTTGGCTGCTCCGGAATTTCTTATCGTCGTTGGGTTCGTTGGCCTCGAACCACTGGAAGGCCAGCACACTTGCAGCCCACTCGCCAAAATGCTCATCCGTCAGGTATTCACGCATCAGCGCAGCGGTCTCCGGCACATTGATCGCCAAGAACGCACGTTGGTACTCATGCATATGCGGATGCTGCGCTTCGTGCACAGCATCTCGATCCTTCCGGCCGCTCGCAGTCGTTCTTTCGCGGAAAGCTCGATAGCGACGTAGATTGTCGTCAAGCATTCTCTTCAAGAGTGGAAGATGTTCGACAGACGGCGCGCAGCTCATCATTGTTGCAATGGTAGCCACTCGCCAGCGCTTCTCATCCCCAGCGGCAAGCATTCGCTCTGCCCATTCGCGCGCCAGCAATCCGATTGCGGCCAAGCCTTCCTCATTGAAGGGTCTTGTCCGTTCTTCGTCGCCGTAGGTCTCGCGGGAAAACAGCTCGGCCAGTTGGACGATTTCCTCATTATCGGCATCTGCCGCCCGCGCCTGAACAGCTGCTACCAAACTTGCGCCCGGCGTGTGGCCGATACGGTCTCGCAGACCGTGATAGCGATCACCCGCGGCCTGATCGTATTTCCCGCTGGCGTCGCGCACGACTTTCCCGGCGGCAAGATAGGCCTCGATCAACCGGCCAACAGCGATTGGTCCCAGCACTGACGCGGCAGCTTCAGCGCGGTCGTCGTGGCGGTTAGTCTCTTCGAGGGCAATTCCGAGCAGCTTGTCGTCCTCAAGGGAAAACCCGGCGGCGGCAAGAATATTGTCCGCGCCGTAGAAGAGATTTCGGTGCTCGCGCACGCGCCGCAGCAACCCCTTAGCGAGAGCCTGCGGATAGCGTTTTCGCGCTTCGTACAATAGGTGGAATTCGCCATCGCGCTTCCGGTCGATCTCCATTTCAGCAACAATCTCAGTGACCTCGGCATCGCGATCATCTCCCCCCGGCGCGTAGAGGAGCGTGCGCAGGCGCGCGAAGTGCGAAATGCCAAAAGCTTTGCGCCGCTCACGCGCGTGCCGGAGTTCCCGCTGGATGGCATCGACTGCAATATCGTCGAGGTGACCCTTTTCGGCGAGGATGTCGTAGGTCGCGTCGCCGGCATCAGCGAGCAAATCGGCGACGTGGCGATCCGCTCGTCGAAATGAGAGCGCATCGACCACTGTCGCCTTCACGTCCGGATCGCCGTCAGTTTTCGCGATTGCGGTCGCAAGGTCGAGGCCGTCGATTCCGCCATGCGATGCGATTTCATGCAGTACATTTTTGCGGATTTCCGGTGGCAGGGCTGCGATGCGCACCGGCGCGTCGTTCCCAAGCACGGATGGGCGAAATCGCTTCGCCGCTCGGAGAGCAGGCAAGTGCACTTGGCTGTTTGGGTGCGAAATTAGCGGCCAAATCAGGTCGCCGAATTCTGGCCTGCCGGACGCGATCATGAAACGCACCGCGCGATCCACCTTGCCTGGCGCGTGCCACTGCTCAGCAATATTCCGCATTTCGGTGGCGATCGGTGCCCACACCTCGTCGGAGGCGCGGAAGATCATCTCGCCCGCGAGGACAGGATCGACGTCGAAAGCCGCGCGGATGGCGGCGCTGCATGCGGCCTTATGTACGTTGTCGCCGCGCGCGCTTCGTTCGACAGCGAACAGAACTGCTTCTTCCCACGGGCGCTGATCGAGCACGTCAACCTTCAGCTTCTCGCGGGCTGCCGGATCGCTGACCGCCTGTAGCATCAGTCGTTCGACGTGGTGCGAGGCGTACCATTCCTGAAATTGCTGGTGCTGAAACGAGTAGCCCGGCGTGTCGCCGGAGCGCGTCAGAACGTGATTGCTGACAAGCGTGTCGAGCAACGTGTCGGGCTGTGTGGAGATGGTGATTTGTCCGTCGCCCACCAGGACCCGCGTGGTCTCAGCGACCGATTTACGCGCGTTACTGTCCGTGATCGCCGTATTGGCCGTTGTAGTGGCGAACACGGCGAGGCCATCCAAATAGTCCTGCTGGAAGCCGAGGGCCATGGCATGAAGCGCCGCCGCACGGCGGGCTTCCTGCTCGTGTGCGGCAATGAAGCGCCGTAGTACTTCTTCCTTTGTTGTCGGAAAAGGCGCGCCCTCTGGCAGCGAGAGAAGTGCCGTGAGGTAGAGTGGGATGGTCACAAGATCCCGGACACCCGCTGTCCGCCACGCCTGATCGACGAGCTGTGCGCCAGCCTCGCCCCGCATACCGCGCGCGATCTCCATTTGCTGCTCGTCGTCAAGCGGCAGTAAGTCGACCCGCGTCCCGCCGAACGGAATGTCGAGAGCCTGCTTGCGCGTAGAAATGACAAGACCGAGCTCTGGCAATTCTGCCTTGAGAGCAGTGATTTGCACGCGCGCGCGTTCGCGTGCAGCGGCATCCAGTTCATTCCAGCCGTCAAGAAGCAGCACGACGCCAGGCTTCGTAGCGACGGCGCGGAAATCTTGCTCTGAAATCCCGTTGAAAGCGGGGCGTTTGAGGATGGATGCGAGCAGCGCTTCGCCTTCGGTGGACCAATCTCCCAGCGGTACGATGAGTGGCGTGCCGTTGCCGATTTCCAACAGACCGTCGGCGACCTGAAAGAGGGTTGTCGTCTTTCCCATTCCGGGTGCCGCGACAAGGATAAGGTCATCCAGCGCGGTCACCGCGTTGGCAAGCGCGCGCGTGCTAAGCGCCTCGTCCACGTGCTTTACTTTTAATGTCAGCGTGAGCGCCACGTTTGTGCCTGGCCATTTGGGTGTTCGACGGAACACGGCCAGATCTGCAGCGGCAGCATTTTGAAAGCGTGCACTGATCTCAGCAACCGTCGGCGGCATGGTCGGGCCGAAGGGAAGCTTGTGAATAACGCTGCGCCACATGTCCTCAGAGTGCTTCTGCTTCCAAGTGTGCAGGAAGGCCTCGGTGAAAATGGAATCATCTGAATCAATTGCCTTTGCACAGTCTTGGCAAAGCCAAATCCCGTTCTCATGCGATTTCCGTTGTTCGGGCGTCATATCGGCGCGATAGCGGCGCGCACCAACTCCGGGGGCCGCAGCACAGATATGAGCGGCAACTCCAATATTCATTTCCTTTAAGCCATCGCTGGTCGGCGCTGACGTCAGCTTCCTGCAACTAGGATTGCTGCAATGATATCGGGCTTGCTTCGCTAGGCGGTTCTTGGTCGCCTGAGTGAAGTCATCCCTGTTATTACTCTTAGCCATCGACGGCCTGCTCGGATTTGGTCGTGTGTACACATTCTAAATTTGGCCCACCGGTGGATATGTTGCCGGTCTCGGCTGAAATCAAAAGCAGAGACACGTACCCTGCTGCCTCGGCGATGTTGCTTGAAGTTCCGCTAATCGCAGCCTGCGCTTCTGCGGCGAAGTCAACGTCCCCAGTTCGCAGGTGCTCGATCAATTCGGAGACATCCGTTTGCAGCCCCGGGTCAACAGCGTCGAGCCGTCGGGTCAGTTCCTCGTGCCTATTTGCGAAGGTAGCCTCCAAACTCCGACGGGCAGCAATCTCTTCTTCGGGACGAGTCTCATTGCCGAGCCGTTTTTGATCCATTGCTCCAAGTTCGCCGGTAAGGCTCAGCACCTCCCCAAACATGCTTGCCATAACAGATGGGGCTTGTGGCAATCCGAGTTGTTCAGCCCAGAAGGCAGCTCCTTCCACGTCGGGAAGGAGGGTCTGGTAACCAGACTTTGCGAGCGCCGGGAACGCGATATCCTCAATGTAAGGCATGATTGTCAGGTGGATAGACGAGTCCACCAATGACCGCACGAGTTCGGCTTGTTCAGCGAGCGTGATCACCGCATCCGCAATGTCGGGCGCAGGTAACAGCGCGAGAACGTCTGCTGGCGGCCACGGCAGAATACCCTTGGCGTTAACGCGAAGATGGAACTGTGCGACGATTCCGGCTTCCTCTGCCAGGCGCTCAATTTCTGCCTTTCGCTGAGCTAGTCGTGATTCCCCGGCAGCTGTGGCAGAGAGGGATACGAGCCGAACGGAGTTGCCTACTCGCGCGCCTTTGCCGCGCGCCGCCCAAGTTACCGCTGGCGCTTGCTTCCTTTCATGGGCTTCTCCAGCCAGAACTCGCAACGTCTCCAATAGCGTCTTAAGTCGGGTTAGCATCGGTGGAGGACCGTGGGCGACGAGATGCCAAGGCTCTTCGGCAATTGCAGTGTCGACATCGGCGATGAGATCGCTCAACCAGGCAATGTATGCACCAGCTTGGTCGGGCAGTATTGCGAACCTCTTGACGAGATTGACGCTTGCGCTGTGCAGGAGGTTCTGGAACTTGGTGACGGCGGTGTTAGCCTCTCCGTGCCCCGCGCCTGACGCTTCCAATGAAGAAACAGCGGGAGGCGTCAGTGCTTCAGTATCCGCATTGAGTGAATTCAGCTTGTCGGCGAGGTTGCCGAGTGCATCCTTTCCTCGAAAATGTGCGTCGAAGACCTTCTCCAAGGTCGGCACAAGGGCATCGAGAATTGCCACGCCTCTGGCAAGATAGTCGCTATAGCTCGGAGCGGCGACGCGGCGGGAAATCAGATCACCCCACCGCCGATTCCACTGAGGAACTGACGGAGGGGGGAGATTTTCTCGGGGAATCCGCTTTGTTGCGAGCGGCAACTGGGCAAGGCCTGCTAATTCGCCACTTGCAGTAATAGCGTTGGACACCGCAATGTCAGCCGACGGACACAGTGCCAATATCCGCTCACACAAACTTACAGCCGCGTCGTGCGGATTTTTCTGTACAGAGCCGGCAACGTACCAAAGATCGCAACGGACGATCATTCCATCATCGGCATCTTCGATTGTTACAGGCCCGGCCCAAGCTGTCTCTGCCTGAACCCGTGCGAACAGCGCCTCTTGCCCAACCTCGGCGACCCAATCACTGGCGATCTCACGATCCAGAGCGGACAAGGTGCCCATCAGAGACCCCAAGAGATCGAGATTGGCATTCAAGAGGCCTTCTGGAACCTGCATGAGACTCGCCCGCACCGCGGCTGGCAATGGCATTCCGACCAACGCTGCGAGAATCTCATCTAAGCTCGCCAAATCCGCTGTCTCGATCAGGAAAGACAAGACAGAGGGTGACATACGCTCCATCAACAGGCGGCGAGGGTCGTCTTCTGGCGAACCTTTGATCTGCGAAAGTCGATCCGCTGCGGCCTGGACCTCCGGGATGATGCTGAGACCACTCAGATCAATACCCGCAATCCCGAACATTGCGGCGCTTCCGACTTGCGTTCGCGGCAGCGCACGCGCTTCAGGCGTTTCCAGCCATTCGTCGACGCCCAAGGAAACACGGCCCGAACCTAAACCCCGGAGCGCTGAGGCCAGTGCCCGCGCATCCTGTTCGTCCTTCAAGCGGGCAATCAGGCCATTAAGCACCGTTGGAACAGGCAAGCGCCGCGCAGATAGCGTGTCCGCGACCAACGGCTCGAGATCGGCGGCGGGCACACTCGCGATCGTCCGTTCGAAACTCGTTTCGAGGGTCGGCAATGTTGTCCGGTGCGTGAGCTGCAGCAATTCTTCGGATCGAAGCTGGTGTAGGCCGGTGACCGCGCCCGGAGCAGGTGAACGAACCAGATGTTCCTGAATGAGGCGCTGTAAGGCGCGTGACAGATCGGCCTCACTGACTGAGAGCGCGCGCGCCAATCGCGATGCATCGACTTCAGCATTCGCTGTGCCTGCCCAAGCGCCGGATCGCAGAATATCCAGTTCAAGGGAACGCTTCGGATCTGAAACTCTGGCCGCAACCTGGTCGGCGAGGAGTTCGTGCATCCTCTGTCCGCGCGTCAGGATATGGACATATTCGAGAAGAAGGCCATCGCTCATCTTCCACGGCTCGTACCAACCCGCCCAGTTCGTCTTTTCGGCTTCGCGCAGTTCTCGCCAGAGTCGTTCTGCGAGTTCGTCATCGGGATCGGCGCGTATTTCGGCTGCCCGCGCGCGCTCTGCAATCAGCGTAACATCTTCTTCCCGGACCGAACCGAGCAGGACGACGCCGGGCACAGACATCGCCTCTTTGAGCAAGGCGCCCCAGCTTTCCGGCCGATTCCGGCCGACATCATCCATGACGAAGCCCATGGGGCTGTCTACTGAAGCGCGAAACGTCCGGACCAACTGGCGCAGAGATGGAATATCCTCCGCACTCAGACGACGGATACGAAACCACCGCACCGTATGGCGCAACGCGTTGGCGGCCTCCCACATCAAAGCGGATTTTCCGGCCCCTGACGGTCCGACGATCAACGCGGCCCGGCGTTGTTCAATACCCTCCACCAACGCGGACCTGCTTCGGGGGCGTTCGGCCACCAAACCTGCCGCGATGTGACCGGGTTCTACATCGACCCCGAGATAGAAGTTTGGGTCGTCGAGAGGCGTAAGGAAATCTACCGGTTCGCAGACCCCATCCCTGAGGGCGCGTTCGATCGCGTCAATGTCGATAGCGGCCAAGACATCGCGGATTGACGTTTCGGTGTCGGAGATCGAAACGCCACGATAGTTCTCCGGCGCCAACCGGCCATTGGCGTCTGCCAGGGCACCCACACGAACCAGCAGTTCGGCAAAGCACATCTGGGCTGCGATCGGGGCGCAGTTCCGCCGATCTACGATTAGGCCGATCGCCCTTTCCTGCGGTGAGGTCTCCACGATGATCGAAGTTCTTGGGAGAAGATCAGAGGAGCCACTGAACTTTGAAAGTCTGGCGCGGATCGGACCTTCGATCAAACGAGCTGCAGGGTCGTCGTCGAGGGGACTGAGGCCCGCCACCTCCCGCTCAAGAACGAGCTCTAGTAGCTGCGGCTGCGGTGCGGAGCCAAGCGACCGATTCCACAGGTCTTCAATGTGCCCGACCGCCTCGCCTTCTGTATAGTCCCCAAGGTGTTCCCGCCGGCTCTTGACCTGGACAAAGCTTGTTCCTTCGCCACGCAGCTCAATGTCATCACCACCTTCCGGGATCACGATGCCGGACGCTCGCTCACCAGCCCAAATTTCTACCGCTAACCAAGCGGACACGGCATCCTGGTAACGAAAGCCGCGGCCCGCGTTGGATCCAGCTCTAGACGCAGCTTTGGCCTGTTTAGCCGACGGTTTTGGGTCGCAAATCCGCTTTTTGTGTTTGGGCCTTTTATCCAAGTATGCGATCCTTGGCGCAAACTAGACGCGCCGCCAACACGCTGCACTATATGGCTACTCCCACTCCTCTCAAGCATAGCCAGCTCCCTGGCTATGTCGAGTATAAGAATGTATTTCTCGAGTGTCGGTCTCCGCCACGCCCAAGTCAGTTCATCGATTTTGGAGAACCCAAAACAGCATAATATTGCGATTCGACGAAACCGCATTCTTCGATGAATTCTTTCGATCCAGTTAGAGACATCCTTCCCTACTCCAAGGAAGGCACGATGCTCTTGCGCTGCCAGAGCCTAAACGGCGGCGTCGGAAGTTCCTACATTGTGATTGGGATGAGTTGATCCATTACCTAATTGCTCCTCGATTCCATAGAGTTAGCGCCGGATTTCAGAATCCTAGCAAGCCATATTAGCATACTGCCAACCAGAGTTTCCCTATCGTCATAATACCCAATACTGCCCTTGCTCCTGAGCATAGACGGCATTGTGATTAGGTTCGGGAAGCTCATTTGTCACTGTAATCGTTGAACGCGGCGCAGCCGTGTGAATAAGCAGGAGGCCGCTTAAGCGGTAGCGGGTGGGCCCACCCGTCATCCGGTGGCAATATACAGTGACGCGGCCATTTCCGGCGCCACAACTTCTCGTCCAGGCCTTCAGTCCATGCTCGAAGCGGCGGAACGGGGACAGTTTGATGT